>Ga0187781_10000007_pt1 | contig 190235 bp, 177 predicted proteins | sample 0715_SJ02_MP02_2_FD_132447 | JGI IMG/M metagenome (GOLD analysis project Ga0187781, IMG submission 132447) | Tropical peat soil microbial communities from peatlands in Department of Meta, Colombia - 0715_SJ02_MP02_20_MG | ecosystem: Environmental > Terrestrial > Soil > Wetlands > Peat...
CATCTGGTGCGGATTCGTCGGATCAATCCCCGTGCGTGTCATATTGAGGCCGATCTGTTCGCCATGTGGACCAGTAACCAGCATCGTTCCGCCGGAGCTGCGCGGGTCCAGGGTCCATCCATCCGGGATGCCGATGCTGGCCGAGTTGTCGGCGGCCGACACAGTGTGCAGTTTCGCAGCTGGAGCGGAGGGCCCGCTTGCAGCCGGGGCCGGAGCCGGCGCGGAGCTTTTCCCCGCCGGCGCGCTCGCGGTCGCCGCCGCCCCACCCGGATGCCATACGGAGAACAGCTTTGTCAGCATCGGGTTGATGGTTGAGCCAAAACGGTCAGCACGGTCCGACACTAACGCCGCTTCCGCCTGGTGTGGCGCGCTTCCTGCCGCGATGATCAATCCGGCAACCGGCACATTCCCTGCGGAATGATTCACAACCGTGAAAAACACGCCCACCGAGTCGGTTCCGCGCATCCTGAACACATTGCCGATTTTCGGTTTCTCGCCGCAGTTCTGGTGCATGATCCGCAGCACGTTGGTCATGGCTGCTCCCTGAGTGTCGGCCCCCTGCACCTTGCCGTAAACGATTCTGCCCCCCTGAGGCATGTCAATGGTTGTCAGTGGAGTTTGTGCCTCGGCCACCAGCACATAGACCAGCAGGAAACCCAAAAAAAACCCTGGGATTGCCCAAGAACGCTTGTGGATTTGCATTTGCGGGAAGCCTCCTCTTTCACCTTATGAATGCGACAAGCCCCTTTTCCTTCTGCTACACGCTCGCCGTCATTTCCTGGAACGGCACCGGCTCTGGCACCTCGCGATACTGCATGAGCTCAAGCAGAATGGCTTTCTGCGCGTGCAGCCGGTTTTCCGCTTGCTGGTACACCACCGATTGCGGCGAATCAATCACTTCGTTCGTGACTTCGTCGCCGCGATGTGCCGGCAGACAGTGCATGAAAAGGGCAGCGCTCTTGGCCCGGCGGAACAGATCCGAATTCACCTGATAAGGGAGGAAGATCTGCCGCCGCGTCTCGGCCTCGCTCTCCTGGCCCATGCTGGCCCAAACGTCGGTGTAGACTACGTCGGCTCCGCCGGTCGCCTCGATCGGATCATGCGTGAGTGTGCATGTGCCTCCGGTCTTCGCGCCGCGCTGCAACGCCCACTCCACCGCTTCCGGTTTTGGCTCATACCCCTCGGGAGTCGCCACCCACACGTGAGCTCCCAGTTGCGCCCCGGCGAACATGAGCGAGTGGCAGACGTTGTTGCCATCGCCGACGTAGGCTACTTTCAACCCAGAGGCCTCACCTTTAACTTCCTGGATCGTGAAGTAATCCGCCATGGCCTGGCAGGGATGGCTGTAGTCGGTCAATCCGTTGATGATGGGAATGCTCGCGCATTCTGCGAAGCGCTCGACAATCTCATGCGCAAATGTGCGGATCATGACGGCCTGCACCATGCGCTCCAGGTTCTTGGCCACGTCATAGACCGACTCGCGTTTGCCCAGATTGATTTCCGCCGGCGACAGATAGAGAGAAAACCCGCCCAGTTGCTGAATGCCCACGTCAAAGGAAACGCGGGTTCGCAGCGACGGCTTTTCGAAGATCATGGCCAGCGTTTTCCCTTTCAGATCTCCAGAGTGAGCAGAGGGATGTGATTTGATCTCTCTAGCGAGTTCAAGAAGATAGCGGATTTCCTCCGCGGAAAAGTCTTTGATGGAAAGAAAATTATGATGGCCCATACGGTCCTTTCCTCTTGGCAGAGTTGGCTCTGCCTCCGGTATTTAGTGCATTGAAATCTCGACTCTTGCGCAGATCAACCCGGCCCGCAGATATCCCGAGGACTTGTCCTCTCCGAACGCAAATGGAAGGGAGAATTCTCAGGAAGTGCAACTTGGGGGATGTTCTGCTGGCAGCCCTGCCGCTCGCTGTAGCTCGTTGAGAACACGGCGACATTCCCACCGGCTATGCTCTCCTTTCCGGGTGCGGGGAGGCAGTGAAAGGCGTCACTGGCAAAGGTGATGGGGGTCACGTTTCGGAGCGTTGGGCCTATTGGTGTGGCCACCTAGCAGGATGCCCTAAGCCCAGCCGGGCGAAAGGCCCCTCGGCTAGAAGCACATAGAACTGTGCGGCCAATCACAGACGGCAGGCCTTTTGCGACATAGCTTTATGCTGCGAACCAGACTCGGTTTGCTCACGCGCCGGGTCCCTGCCCGGAGCGCATCCTGCCGCAGCGGGCCTTTGCGGCAAAGAATCAAAGAGGAGGTACCTCCATGCCCCTCGAGAGTCCGGAATTCCGCACTTCTGTGCAGAAGTTGCTGGTTGGGCTGATTCTCATTCTCGTTCCCCTCACCGTTTTCGGCTTCTATGTGGCGTGGCAAGGCGACAGCCACATGCGGCAGATGAACGGCGACAATTTCCGCGCGCTGACGCTGGCCGCGGCTGAGTCCACATCGGAGTTCATCGCGACCTGCGTGCGCGACGTCAGCATGATTGCCAACGGTCCGACTCCGACCCAGGCAGTCACTCAGGCGAACCGCCAATACGAGCACCTTTCCGAAGAGGCGGTCAACAACAGAATCGATACAGTCGAGCAAGTTTGGGAGAGTTCTCAAACGGATGGGCTATCCACGAAGATCCTGACTTCGGACCTGGCCCAGCAGCTGCGCCGCATGCGCGAGCTGAACCCTACGCTGCTGAAAATCGCGGTCGCCGATGTCGCAGGTGCGACGGTGGCCGCCACCGACCGGCCGGTCCATTACTTTCAGACCGACCGGGATTCGTGGCGGGCGCTGGCTTCCCGCAGGCAGGGGACCATCCACGTGTCCGACCTGCGCTATGACGAGCAGAGCCATCTGTATTACGTCAGCATTGCCTATCCAATTCTGCAGGAGGGCACTGGCCGGTTTATCGGCGCAGTGACTGCCATGGCAGACGTGTCGCCGCTGTTCGCGCAACTTAATCGCCGACAGATGGGACGCACTGGCCGGTTGTTCCTGGCGCGAGAGGACGGCACTGTGATCGAAGCTCCCGGCGTTACGCCGGCGATGCAGATCAAATCGGAGGAATACGCCGCCATCCGCGACGCCCTCGGCAGCCTGCGCGGCCGCGAGACCGGCTATATCTATGCCACGCTAGCAAATGGGCAGTCCTATCTCATCGGTTTCGCCGATACAGGATTGAAAGAGGCGTACCCGAATCTGCCCTGGATCGTGCTGGCCAGCCAGGAAGCGCGCGAACTGAACAGTCCGGTTCGCAACATGACCGCTTTCGCGCTGCTGGTCATGATCCTGGCGCTGTTGATGTTGTCCTTGCTCGGCGCCTACGTGTTTCTGCATCGCAAGCAGGAACTGGAGGACATTGAAACGCCGGAAGATAAAGGGACGGCGCAGGCGGCGTGAAGCGGAGCTGCAGCCCCCCACCCGTCTTGATCGGAGATCGCTATGGTGAACGCTTCGGAATTGCAGCAGGGAATGGTCGTTCGAATCGAGGGGCAGGTCTATCGAGTCATTGAGGTTGAGGCCAAAGCTGCGGCCGCAAAATTGGGCGGTGTGGTCAAGGCTGAGCTGAGCAATGTGAATACAGGACGTCTCTGGGAGGCGCGTTTCCGTCCTCAGGAGCGGCTCGAAGACCTGCCGGTCGAACGCCGCAATATGGAATTCCTTTATCGCGAAGGCGACGCCTGCACATTCATGGATCCCAACACGTTCGAACAGGTTGAGGTTCCGGGCGAATTGCTGGGACGAGCCGCGGGTTTCCTGCACTCGGGGAGTCCGGTGCCTCTAGAGTTTTTTGAAGGTCGGCCCATCAGCGCTGTGCTGCCCGACATCGTCGAGGCTCGCGTTGCTGATACCGCGCCGCCTTCCCACTCTCAGCAGGACAGCGCATGGAAAGAGGCAACGCTCGAGAACGGCGTCTCGATTCGAGTTCCGCTGTTCATCGCGCCCGATGACCGCGTGCGCGTGGATCTTAAGACCGGCCGATACATCGAGCGCGCGCACGGGGATCGCAAGCGCATCGCGTAGGATAGAATCTTCGCGGAGACGCCAATGCTGGAGATCAAAGCGGTTCCCCTAGAGTTTCCCTCCGACGCCAACATCATTGTCGGGCAGTCGCACTTTATCAAGACGGTCGAAGACCTTTACGAGGCCATGAGTACGACCGCGCCGCACGCCAAGTTCGGCGTTGCTTTCAATGAAGCCTCCGGAGCCTGCCTGACTCGTTCCGAGGGAAACGACCGGGCCCTGCGCGATTGCGCCGTGCGTAACGCTCAGGCTCTGAGCGCCGGTCACACATTCGTGCTGGTGATGCAGAACGCTTATCCCATCAACGTGCTGAACGCTATCCACAGTGTGCCCGAAGTATGTTCCATTTTTTGCGCCACCGCAAACCCGGTTCAGGTCATCGTTGCCGAGAGCGAGCTAGGCCGGGGAGTGATGGGAGTGATTGACGGCAGCTCGCCGAAGGGCGTGGAAGCGCAGGCCGATATCACGTGGCGGCACGACCTGCTGCGAAAGATCGGGTACAAGCGGTAAGGAAGCTCGAACTACTTCTTCTTTTGCCGCGCTTCCGCCTCTGCCAACCATCCCCTGCGCAGCTTCTCGGCTGGGATGCTCGACAAGTAAGGCTTGATGTCCAGAATGGGTGTTCCGTCGAGCATGTCGACGCCGCGGACATGCAAGTTGCCGCCGTCGCGGTGGAGCAACTCGACGACGGTCAAGCCAATTGGATTCGGACGCCGCGGCGAGCGCGTCGCAAAGACGCCGTGCGGCCGGTCGTCGCTCGGAGGAGTGCAAAGCAATTCGAATTCTGATTTTCCCGCGATGATCTGGCGATCGAAGACCCACAGAACGATCAGGTGAGAAAAGCCTTCGATGTCGCTGAGGCCGGTCGCGAATTCCGGCAGAATCTCGAGCACTCCCTCGGCCTCGTGCTTGGCGCCCAAGCCTTTTGGTACTTCCTGGGGTGTCTTGTAGGGGCTTCTTACGTATCCAATGGGCTGTGGAGAAAACATGGTCCAGGATTTTCTTTTCGAAATTGATGTTGTTCTACTCGGCAGGGTAATTATGACATCGTACGCCGCGATCTAAGGTTTTCCAGCGCCCGGCTCTTTGGCCGGTACGGGGGGCGAAGCACTGTCCGCATCGTTCTTGATGGTGTACTGCACGATGACTGAAATGCGCCGGTTCGAGGGATCGAGCGGCGCTTCGGGCTTGCGCAGCCGCTGATCGGCAAAGCCACGCACCTGCATCACCTGATCGGCTCGGAGTCCGCTCGTCTGCATGACGCGGCGGGCGGCGTTGGCGCGATCGGCGGAGAGTTCCCAATTGCCGTAGTTGGCCGAAGGCGCGTATTGATTCGAATCGGTGTGGCCTTCAATCGAGATTTTGTTCGGCAGTTGTCCCAACTCCTGCGCCAGGGTCACGAGCAGCGAGCGGCCATCGGCGTTGAGCTTGGCGCTGCCGCTATCGAAGAACGTTCCGCTGGCGGACTCGGAAAGTTCAATGCGCAGGCCCTCTGCGGTCACGGTCATCTCGATATGGTTCTTGAGTTTTTCAAAATCCGCGGTCTGGCGGATGGCGGCTTGTAGTTGGTCTTTCAGCTTGGGCATGTTGTCGCGGGTGAGAACGAAATTCTCCCCTCCTCCGGCCATGTTGGAGCCCACCTTTTTGGATGACCCGCTGGGATCTTTGAAATACCCGCCCACGGCAACTTTGATCTGGTTGCTCGAGTTGAGCAGCCACAGAACGATGAACAGCGCCATCATGGCGGTGACGAAATCGGCGTAGGCAACCTTCCAGGCGCCGCCGTGATGGCCGCCGTGGCCGCCCTTTTTCTTGAGAACGATGATGGGACGTGGCTTATCCATGCTCATGCGCTGTCAAAACTCAAGCGGACGCGGCGGTTGCGGAGTCAGCAGTCTCTGCCCCTGTCGCGCCTCCACCACGGCAGGCTTTCTCGAGCTCCTGGAATGAAGGCCGCACATGGCCAGGAATTGCCCGCCGCGCCATTTCCACTGCCATGATTGGAGCGCTGCCTTTCAGAAAAGAAATGATCAGCACCCGCAGAACGGACAAGAATGCGTGTTCTTCTTCGGCTGCCTTGGTCATGTTGGCGGCGACCGGACCGACCAGACCGTAGCAGAGCAGGACGCCGAGAAACGTTCCGACTAACGCAGCCGCCACTTTGTGTCCGATTTCTTCGGGCGGACCGCCCAACGCTCCCATGGTGATGACCACTCCCAGAACAGCGGCCACAATTCCCAGGCCGGGCAAGGAATCAGCCATAGTGCTCAGGGCTGCGGTCGGCTGCGTAGCGTCGTGGTGGTGCACTTCCATGTCCAGGTCGAGCATCTGATCGAGCTCGAAGGTGTCGACGCCGGTGATGGCCATGCGCAGCGAGTCGCAGACGAAGTCGCGAACGTGATGGTTCTTGATGAAGTCCGCGTTCGTGGAAAACACCGTGCTCTTCTCCGGCTCTTCGACGTCGGCTTCGAGAGCCATCAGGCCGTCCTTGCGGGCCTTGTTCAGCAGGTCGTACATCATTTTCAGCGTGTTGATGTAGGTCTGCTTGCCGAACTTGGAAGCGCCGAAAACGCCTGCCAGTCCGGCCGCGATGTTCTTGATGATGTGCAGGGGGTTGGCGATCAGGACCGTCCCCACGGCGGCCCCTCCGATGATGACCAGTTCCGCCGGCTGCATGAGCACTCGCAGGTTGCCGTGCTCCATGAGGTAGCCGGCAACGATGCAGCCGAAAACCACGACGATCCCGATAATCGCGAACACTATCAGCTCCCGGAGGGTTGACTCCCGCTGGCTTCAGCGCGAGTGCGCATGTCCGATGCCGCGTCCAGGGATTTCCGGGCCCGGTCTGTCAGTGATTGCATGGTCTCGCCGGGCTGGGCCGCCGCTCGGCCCACGGAAACCGGCAGCGAACGCCGTTCTCCCCACCATTCGATTCCGTGGCTGGCGAGCATGCGGCGGACGCGCTCTGCCACAGCATACAGGGCATCTTCACTGCAGCCATTCACGATCACGAGAAACTGATCGTCGTTCCAGCGCCCCACGTAGTCAGTTCTCCACAGCGAGCTTTCCAGCGTGCTTCCGACCGCGCGCAGCAGGCAAGCCGCTGCTTCTGGGCCGTAGCGGGCGCGGAAATCCTCCAGGCCCTCCAGGCGAAGACACAGTACCCCGAAGGGCACGTGCAATTCGGAAAACGTGGCGAGGGTTTCGCGCAGGTGAGATTGCATCATGACATGGCTGGCCACGCCACTGATGTCATCGACGGAACCGGCGAAGCGCAGGTCGTCTTCACGTTCGGCAGGAGCGGCTTGCTGGCCCTCGAATGTTTCTACCGCGCCAACGATAGAACCGTGAGCGTTGCGAACAGGAACGGCTCGCACCCGAACTGGAATTTCGTGTCCGTCCTTATGATAGAGATAACAGAGGGCTTCGGTGGCATGCCCCGTCTTGATCGCCTGCTCCAGGGGACAATCCTCCTTGCACTTTCCGCAACGCTGCTGGTCGCAGTGCAGTAACGCTTCACCCACACAACAGTGGCCGATCACTTCGTGGCGCGGATGGCCGCTGATGCGTTCCGCACCCTCGCTCCACAGCAAGATCCTTTTCTGCATGTCCACGACACAGACTCCGGTCAGCAGGCTTTCCAGAATGCTGCGATAGATCTCGGCTTCGTCAAATTCGGACATTGGAGGCAGGAGACGGCGTGACGGCAAATCCGCCCGGACTATGCTTTCATCGGCAGCGGGCAACCAGGACTTCAGCGTTTCCCTTCGAGTTCTTTTCGCGCGAAGTCGGCAAAAGCCCCCGTTTTTCAAGGAGATCGGTGACTGGCACTAATGGGGGTGCCGATGGCACCGAAGTGCCATAGCCAGATGGACTACTCGCGTTTAGCTTCATGGGTGAGCAGTTCTGGGGGAGGGCTGCCCGGGCGTCCCGGACTCGAAAGGGTCTCGGGGCGCTCGTTATTTCTTGGGGGCAAGTTTAGGAGCGGCTTTCGCTGCAGGCGGACAAATAGGCACGTAAAGGCCCGCCAGTCTACCGCCCGTATCGTCCCATCCATTCGGATTGCGCCAGGATGTGGCCCTTCATTGCTGCTTCCAGATCGCGCTTGCCAGCTCCGGGATTGAGATCGAGCTTCGCGTCCAGCGCGAACAGCTTGAAATAGTAGCGATGCGGCTTGCCCGGCGGCGGACACGGGCCGTTGTACCCGGTCTTGCGGAAATCGTTGTTTCCCTGCTGCGATCCGTCCGGCAGCTTCCCCGCTTTGCTCAGCCCCTCGGCCAAACTGCGGGTCTCGGGCGGAAGATTCCACAGCACCCAGTGATTCCAATTTCCAACCGGAGCATCGGGATCGTCAGAAAGCAGAGCGAAGCTTTTTGTGCCCGCCGGAGGCTCCGTCCAAGTGAGATGTGGGGAAACATCGGCGCCATCGCAGGTGAATTTCTGCGCGATGTCGCCACCATTGGTGAAACTGGAACTGGAGATAGTGAGAGACATAGTCGCTCCTCGCGCTCGTGCGGCTGCGCCCGGCGCGGCTGCGAGCACGAACGATGAAACCGTCAGCGCGGCGGCGATCAACCGCATGACGATCGCCAGGGATAGGTTGTTCTGGCGTGGCACATGGCCTGTTTTCCCGCACCGAGTACTCGGGCTGGTGTGTAGAGACAATTTCACGGCGCCCTCGGCGGACTGCTTAGTTGGTGGAGATGGTGAAGTTTACCGTGATTCGCGCCTGAGTCTCAACCGCCTCGTTGCCCAAATAGTGCGGCTTGAAACGCCATTGCCTCACGGCTTCTTCGGCGGCCTTGGCCAGAATTGGCAGACCGCTCACGACGTGCAGATCCTGAATGGTGCCGTCCCGGCTGATCAGCGCTTGCAGGACAACGGAACCCTCGACTTTCATTTGCCGCGCCAGCAGTGGGTATCCGGGCTGCACCGAATGGCTGACAGCGGCGCTCGTATCGGCCGACATCTGCACTCGTTCCACCGCGCTACTGGTTATGCCGGCCGCCGTGTCCGGGGCCGCATTGGCTGCTTCAGCAACAGCCTGTGGGGCGCTGCCGGGTTGCAGGTCCACGTGCACGGAGTTTGCGCCGGGATGAACCTTGCGATGGCTATCGCCGGCGACCACTTCGATTTCCAGGGGCGGAAGAACAGTTCGTTGTGCCGCAGCTACCACCGGTGCGGCCGGCGGCGTGACCGGAGCGGTTACCTTCGCTTGTGGCCTGGCATTGTGTTGCTTGGTCGTCGCTGCAGGAGGCGTCGCCGTGGTCGCGGATGTCTCGGAGGGTCTGACTGGAAACGGGATCGCCGGAGCGGTTTGGTCGGGTTGGTCTTCTGCCTCCTGAGTGTCGTCCGGGAACCAGAAATCGCGATCCTGGTATAGGACCAATCCCAGAGCTAGCAGCAGCAGCACTAACGCCGCCAGCATCAGGCGCTGCTGGCCTCGCTCAGAAGGCCTGCGCGCAGGCCGCCGATCCAAATAAGGGCGATCCATCCTGGGGGCCAAGGCTCTCGTCTCAATCGCTTTCGATTCGTATGTTCTAGGCTCGTATGTCTTTGGTTCGAGCATGGCACCCCTGGCGCGGAGCTGGCAACGACTTGTTCATAGTATGCCTCGAAACCAGACCAAATGCTAGGAAAAGCGTTCACTTTTCGGAGTCATCTCATGGCCCATTCGTGCTATCTTGGCGTAACTTTTGTGGGGCTTCCGAATCCCATGATGTTGAGTTAACGCGATATTGAAGCGAATGGCTATCTTGCCGGCAGGGAAGCCATGGAATCTGAGAACGTCAAACCGGAGCCGTTTGAGTCGAAGGATGACGCTCCAAAGCCGATTGGCCCTGCGCCGGTCGAGCCGCAACCCGAAAAGAGCAAGACCGCCGACCCAGCGACGGAGGGACGAAAGCTTATCGCCGCACAGGCCGTTCGTTCAAAGATCATTCCATCATCGATAAACGAACGCAAATTTGCCCAAGTCTCGCGGCGAGAGCTTCTCAAGGTTGCTCCGGTCCTGGCCTTGGGAGCATTTGCCATCCCTGGCGCTCAGGAGTGGTTGCTAAAGCGCGGATTAGGCTTCAGCGACTGGGTTTCGGCGCGTCTGTTCCGCCGCGGACATCTCGCGCCGACTTTCCCCGATACTGAATTGACGCCCTTCGAGAAGTTTCCCATCAACGACTACGACGTGGACGACCCGGGTGTGATCTTCGAGAACTGGACGCTCACTGTGACCGGCCTTGTGGAGAAACCCGGCGACTACAAGCTAGAGCAGGTTCAGGCGCTGCCGCGCATTCGCCAAAACACTCGCCACGTTTGCGTCGAGGGCTGGGACGCGATTGGGCGATTCGGAGGCGCCCGCTTATCGGATTTTCTGAAAATGATCGGCGCCGACACGTCGGCGAACTTTATCACCGTCACCTGTGCCGACGATTACTACGAAACGCTGGACATGGCGACGGCGCTGCATCCCCAGACCCTGCTTTGCTACGAGATGTACGATCGGCCGTTGACCCGCAAGCACGGTGCGCCGCTGCGTCTGAATGTGCCCACCAAGATTGGCTACAAGCAGGCCAAGTGCCTGACCGACCTGACAGTGACCAATGTTCTCGAAAAGGTCGGGTACTGGGAGGATCAGGGATATTCGGAGTTCTACGGGCTGTAAGAACAGAATTTTCGATTGATGATTTCTGATTGTTGATTGCAATCCCGGTCCTTCCGAGTGCCTTCATTCGGCAATCAGGAATCAAGAATCAACAATTTATGAGGAAGGCATGAGCGGCACCGTCGTCGAAATCACGGGCACAGCAGGTGAGAACACGCAGACAGTCGCGCGAGCCGTGTATGAGCATCCGCTGCCGGTGCGTATCTGTCACTGGCTGAATGCGATTTCGCTATTCGTGATGGTGGGCAGCGGGTTGCAGATTTTCCGCGCTTTTCCCAGTTTTGGCACAAAGATCCCGCAAAAAGACCTGCTGAACTGGCCCAAGTCGCTTGCCCTCGGCGGATGGCTGGGCGGAGCGCTGCAATGGCACCTCACCTTCATGTGGATTTACATCGCGACGGGAGTCGTCTACCTCGGCTATCAGCTATTCAGCGGGAATTACCGGCAAGTCTTGTTCACGCGCCGCGATCTTCCTGGCGTATGGCCGATGGTGCGCCACTACTTTTTCTTCGGACCGAAGCCCGAACAACTCGAAGCTTACAACCCGCTGCAAAAGCATGCCTACACGAGCGTAATCGGGTTGGGCGTGCTTTCGGTGCTCACTGGCCTCGCTATCTGGAAACCGGTGCAATTCTCCTGGCTGGCGTGGCTGATGGGCGGATTTCACCTGGCGCGGCTTTGGCACTTCCTGGTCATGTGGGCGATTCTCGCCTTTGTGCTCGGCCATCTGGCGATGGTGATTCTACACGGCTGGAATAACTTCCTCTCCATGCTAACGGGCTGGAAGAAGAATCCTGAGTACTGACGCAACCGAACGAGATGGCCCAACCCGATGTGGTCTTAAATCCGGAAGAGGCGGGCGCGACGCGCGAGCAGGAGTTGATCGCGCGCGTGCAGCGCGGCCAGAACGAACTGTTTTACGAACTGGTTCAGCCCTACGAGCGACGAGTGTATGCGGCGGCGATGGCCATTCTGCGCAACGAAGCCGACGCCGAAGACTGTGCGCAGGAGGCGATGCTGAAGGCGTTTGCCAACCTGCGGCGGTTTCGGGCCGAATCCCGCTTCAGCACCTGGCTGATCCAGATTACGGTGAACGAGGCGCTGATGCGGCGCAGAAGGGAGCGGACCGTGGCCATGGAAGGCCTCGATGACCGTCGCGACGAGGAAACCGACTACGTGCCGCGCGATTTCGCCGACTGGCGCGAGATTCCCTCCGAAGCTCTGGAACGCAAGGAAGTACGGGAGAGACTGGCCCAGGCCCTGGCCTCGCTTGATCGCAAGTACCGCGAGGTGTTTGTGCTGCGCGATGTCGAGCAGCTGAACATCCAGGAAACGGCTGAGGTGCTGGGCATCTCGGTCGCGTCGGTGAAAACGCGCCTGCTGCGGGCGCGGCTCATGCTGCGCGATCTGCTGGCCGGCGGATGGGAACAGGGCTGGTTCAGCCGGCTGCCTTTCGCCAAGGGGAACAAGCCATGGTGACCGGGGAGACAGTGAACTGCGAGCGAGTGTGGCGCGAGGTATCTAACTATCTGGACGGCGACGTCGATCCCACTCTGCGCGGGGCGATGGAGGAACATTTCCGCACCTGCAAGCGCTGCACGTCAGTGCTGGAAGGAATGCGGAACGTGATCCGGCTCTACGGCGACGAGCGCATGATGGAGGTGCCGGCGGGCTTCAGCCGGCGGCTGGAGAAAAAGCTGGCGCAGACGGCAAGGGCGGGCAGCAGGCCGTGGTCGACGTGGTCCGCTTGGCTGGTTCCGGTCGCGGCGCTGGCATTGTTTGCGGGTGGCTTGCGGCTGGCAAATTCGCTGACCGTCACGTATCCGCTGAAAAGCGAACACGCGCAACTGGCCCATGATATTCCTCCCGATATGCTGGTCGTGGTTTCTGCCGATGCCAAGGTCTTTCATGCGGCCGGATGCTCATTCATTCACAACAAGGACAAGACGCGAACCCTGACTGCAAAGGAGGCGATCCGCGAGGGTTACGTCCCGTGCCTGCGCTGTATGCGGAAATACCTGCAGACGGCAAGCGCCGAGCGTCCGGCAGCGGGATCGGAAGCCGATGCAGATGCGGATGGCAATCAAGGACTGCAGGGAACGGGGCAATGATGTTCGGCGCCGGCGCAGGTTTCTTGCTTGCGGAAATTAGATAAAGTGTGCTTCGCAGTTACAGGCTAGGAAAACGTCTTAACCACAGAGGGCACAGAGCTACAACGGCAAGAAATGAAATCTCAGCACCTGCCTAACACGCTAGCTGGTCGCGCGTGATTTTCAACCCGGGCAGGTTCCCCAAGGCGGTCACAGCGACCGACTCCGTCTTGAAGAACTCATCGGCCAGTTCGGCTAGGTCATCTGCAGTTACGGCCTCGATGCGCTCGATCAGTTCGTCGAGATCATAGTACCGATCGAAATACATTTCCTGGCGGGCCAGGTTCGACATGCGGGCGGTGCTCGATTCGAGCGACAGCATCAGGCTGCCCTTGAGCTGGGCTTTCGACCGGCGCAGTTCTTCTTCGGTTACCAGTTCGGTCTTCAGCTTGCGGAATTCGCTGATCACCGACTGCACAACTTTTCCAGCCGACGCAAGCGAGGTGCCAGCGTAGACGGCCAGACATCCCGTATCGCGATACGGATTGAGATCGCTGTAAATGGAATAAACCAGCCCCTGCCGCTCGCGGATGTTTTGAAACAAGCGGGAGCTCATGCCGCCGCCGAGCAATGTATTCAGCACGTAGCTGGCGTGGCGCTTTTCGTGCGCGATGGGATGCGCGGGCACGCCGAGGCACAATTGCACTTGCTCGAGCGCCTTTTTGTTGCGCAGGATGATGCGGGAAACGATCTTCGGCGCCGCAGAATGGAAGCCGTTCTGCATCGGACGCATGTGTTCGAAATGATGCGTTACCAGCTCGACGAAGCGGTCATGATCGAGGTTGCCGGCTGCTGATACGATGATGTTGCCGGGCACGAAGCGGCGGGCGTAGCCCTCGAGCACGGCCTGGCGCTCAAAGCGCTTCACCGTTTCCTTGGTACCGAGAATCGGCTTGCCCAGGGGATGGTCCTTCCAGAAATTCTGGGTGAAGATTTCGTGTACCAGATAATCGGGGTTGTCCTCGTCCATCTTGATTTCTTCGAGGATCACGCCGCGCTCGCGGGCAATGTCGGTGGCATCGAAAACGGGATCCAGTACGAGGTCGCTCAGGATGTCGAGCGCCGTGGAAATATGTTCGTCAAGCACCTTCACGTTGAAACAGATGCATTCCTTGGCAGTGAAGGCGTCGACATTGCCGCCGATCGAATCCACCTGGCGCGCGATTTCCTCCGCTGTGCGGTGCTTCGTTCCCTTGAACACCATGTGCTCGATGAAATGGGAGATACCGTTCCACTCGGGGTCTTCGTCGCGCGAGCCGGTTTCGAGCCAAATGCCGATGGAAGCCGAGCGGATGTGCGGCATTTGCTCGGTGATGATCGTTAGGCCGTTGGCGAGCGCCCGCCGTCGGATATTGCGAACTTCTCGGACCATGACTGCTTCCTGCGATGAAAAACTACTTCTACAACCCCAGTAAACTTGCCGTGGAAGGATCTTTACTATTCTGACATAGGGGCGGTGACTGTGCGAGAATAGTTTAGTGATTTAGAATCAGTGGGTTAGCCTTCTGCTGATGCCGGAGTAAGCGGGCGACGGGCGCGGAAAAACGATAGCCAATCAATACCAAGTAGACATGGTCGAATTGACAGATCCTTCGCAATTCGCACTGCTCGGTCTGGATCGCGCCGAACTGGCAGCGCTCGTGGAGAGCGAGGGTGAGCCAGCTTACCGCGCGCAGCAATTGCTCGAAGCAGTGTATCGGCAGCGCGTCGATTCGATCGAACAGATATCGACTCTGCCGCAGCAGTTTCGGGCGAAATTGATGGAGAAAGGAATCGCGATCGGAGTGCCGACGATCGAGAAGCGATTCGTTTCGCAAGACGGCACGGTGCGATATCTGTTAGACCTTGCCGACGGCGAGAGCGTCGAGACCGTGTGGATGCCGGAAGGCGACGGCGGGGAAGCCGGCGATGGAAGCGAGGCGGGCGATCCGAAAACTTCAGGCCGCGGATGGGATCGAGCCACCATCTGCCTTTCGAGCCAGGTGGGATGCGCCGTAGATTGTCAGTTTTGCCTAACTGCGCTTTTAGGGGTTAAGCGAAATCTGAGCGCGGGCGAAATTGTGGGGCAAGTGTGCGTGGTGCTCAAAGACCAACGCGTCTCGCCCGAGGATCGCATCAATTTGGTGTTCATGGGCATGGGCGAGCCGTTTTTGAACTACGACAATTTCATCAAAGCCGTGCGCCTGATGGTCGAGGAAGTTGGGTTGGCGGAACCACGTATGACGGTTTCGACCGCCGGCATCGTGCCGCGTCTGCATGATTTCGGCCAGGAGCCGATCCGGCCCAAGCTGGCTATTTCGCTCAACGCGTCGAACGACGAGTTGCGCACGCGCCTCATGCCCTTGAATCGCAAATGGAATCTCGAGAAGCTGCTGGCGGCGGCGCGGAATTTTCCCCTGCGCAACCGGGAGCGAATCACGTTTGAATATGTACTGCTGAATGAAGTCAACGATGCGCCTGCGAACGCGAGAGAAGTGGCTGAGCTGCTGCGCGGAATGCGCGCGAAAGTCAACCTGATTGCGTGGAATCCCGGGCCGGGAGTCGAGTTTTCCACTCCGGCCGAAGAGCGCGTATTGGCTTTTCAGTATGTACTGGTGGCGGCGGGGATTCCGACGTTTGTGCGTCGGCCGCGCGGCCGCGATATCTATGCCGCCTGCGGGCAACTCAAGCGAACGGTTGCGTTTGCCACAGCACCGCCGCCGTAGCTTCTTTTTCCGGCTCAGGCTCCGCGGCGGGCAGCTCGACCCGCAACCGAAGCGTGCCGTCCTCGTTTCGCTGGCAGGAAATCCGGCCATGATGTTCTTGCAGAATGCCCTGGCATGCGGCTAGCCCCAGACTATCCTCCGGTTGGCCTGCGTGCACTGAGGCAGAACGAGTGAATCCGGTAGCGATTTCAAGCACCGCCACATCCGCCTGCCGCTGGCTGCCGATGTTCAGAATTCTTCCCCCTTGCTCCGTCATGGTGTGCACGCAGTTTTCCATCAGCTGCAGGCACATCTGGAGCAATTGATTGGAGTCGCCCAGCACTTTGGGCAGGGCGGAATCGAACTGAGTGTATACATCAACGTGAAGAAGCTCCCATTGCGGTTGCGCCAGCTTGACTGCGGTACGCGCCAGCGTGTTGAGATCAACCACAGTCTTAGCGACCGGCGCCTGCCGCGCGAAGCTAATCAGACTGGCCACCAACGCCTTGGTGCGGCGCGCCTGCTGGCCGATTTTGGCGGCCAGTGGCTTCTGTTCCGAAGTAAGCCGCGTGCTGAGCAACAGGTCGGAGTAGCCGAGCATTGCGGTAATCGGATTATTCAATTCGTGCGCCGCCCCTGCGACCAACTGACCAATCGACGCCAGCTTTTCCGACTGCAGGATCTGAGCCTGGAGATGTTTCAGGGTTTCGAACGATTCCCGTGAGTGGTCCAGCAGATCATTCAGTTCCCGGTCGAGCCGATGCTGCCGGATAAACACCATTGTGCCCATAGCAAACGCGGCGACCAAGGTCAGCGCTAAGCGGAACACGCGGATGCGAAAAGGAATCTGGGTCCCGGCCAGAGTCCATGCCGCGAACAAAGGCAAGGAGAACACGGCAATCATGCCGCAGCGAGCGACCCACACGCCGTACATGGGGGAGACCTTGCCGCCGGCTTCGGGAACGGCATGTTGGGTGCGCAGTCCAACCCATGTCAATCCAGCCATGGCTCCAGCGAGAGGAATGTCGTAGAGGCTGCCGCTGTAGTATGTTTTCCACTCAATGGCCCAGTCTGCCAGCGTAGATCCGGCGGCATAAATGGAGCTAACGGCCAACAAACCGGCATACACCTTGCGCCAATGACCCTTGCTGTTCAGCCAGGAAGCCGTGAGCGCCACGAGAACGACCACCTTCTCGGCAACATAGACCGAGTTCAGATTACGGCTGTAAGCAGCCGCGTCGAGGACAACATACTGCCAGGGAATAACAACCAGCACGTATAAATAAAACCACCACACCAGCAGGAGGGCGAAGTCCAAGCGACCGAGGCGCGCGGCATATTCATCCTGCGCGACGTGAGGGCGCAAGGCCACAGCGGCCATAAGAGGGACGAGATTCAGGAAAAGAACGATGTCGCCCGCGTAGGGATTGGGTACACTCTGGCGCAAGCCGACTTCGTAGTAGGTCCAAAGCAACTGGTAGGAAAGCCAGAGTCCAACGCCCAGCGTGATGAGCGACCAAAACAACCGCATGCGGCCGCGACTGCGCACCGCTAGCGGGACAAAGGAGGCCGCGCCTGACAGCAACAGAAAGCACTGCACGAGATCGCTCAATGCCGTCAGGCGGAAGGACTGGGGCAGAATCAGCGCGGCTAATACAAGAGCGGCCACCGCTGCGGTTGCGGCGGCCAGCCAGACTTTGTTGAGTCGACTCAAGACCCAGCCTCAGCAGCCATTCTAGTTAGGAAACTGGAGAGAACGCGGTTACTGTAGTAACCTAACCTGTCAAAGACTCAGACGATTCTGTCGAGGCGGGCAGTTTGAGACAGCCGCGGTTGCGGATCAGTGAGCGTCTCATGTTCCGCTCGACGGTTTAGGCGCCACGTCTTGGAGAGTGACCGAGTTGCATTCGTTCGCTGAACGCTACCGGCAATCGTGGCGATTGCAAGTCCCGCCCGATCCGGGCGAGACCCGCCGCATTGAGCGCTGGCTGGCTACCGCGCGCGTGGGTTTGGCGGCCGCAGCGCTGGCGGCCATCCGCATGGACCCGACGGAACTCGGCCACTCCTGGGCGGCGTATGGTTTGTTCGTCTTCTACCTGGCCAACGGCATTCTTATCATGATGCTGCTGCGCCGGCGGCAGCAGTCTACGGCTGCTTTTCGTTTCCTCGTGCATGCTGGCGACATCCTGTGGCCGGCGCTGATTTCGCTGTTTGCCGAAGGGCCGCGCAGCCCCTTCTTTTTGTTCTTCTTTTTTGTGCTGGCTGCGGCTGCCTACCGTTGGGGATTGTGGGGAACGCTGAGCACGGCCGCCGCCGAAGTTGGGTTGCTATGGATCGAGTGCCTGGTTTTGTTGCAGGGATGGGTTGGGCCGACAGCGACCCTACCGTGGCCCGCCCTAGGCACTCTGCGGATCAACATGCAGGAGTTCCAACCCCAACGCCTGTTCATGCTCTCGGTTTATCTGATCGTTATGGGATTGCTGTTAGGATATCTGGCCGAGCGGCAGAAACATCTGCGCGCCGAAAGGGCCGTTGTTACCCGCATTCTGTCGGGGGTTCGTGTGGAGGACGGTCTTACCAGAACGATGCAGCAGATTTTCCGCGAGACGCTGGCCATGTACGGCGGATCGCGCCTGCTGGTTGCCTCGCAGGAATCCCACAGCCACCGCTTTTTCTTGGGAGAGCTGAACCGGTCCAGCAACGGAGTTCCCGCTGAGTTCCGCTGGCTCGATGCCAGACCGGCGGATGCGAGCAGGTACCTCGACGACTTTCCTGGCGAAGTTTGCCGTGCTTCGACGGACGGGGACCGCTGGACGATCCTGGCACTCGATCAAAAGGGCAATCAGTTGCCGGCGGTCAGCACGCCGTCGATTTCCCATCTGCACGAGACCCAGACTTTCCGCTCCCTGATTACGGTGGGTTTCCTATTCGGCGAGGACTGGAGAGGACGAGTCTTCTTATTCGACCCGTTGTCGCAGGGCGAGCAACTGGAGGACCTCCGTTTTCTGTTGAATCTGGTGCGGCAAGTGGGGCCGGCGATCTACAACGTTTATCTGCTGCACCGGTTGCGCCGCCGGGCCAGTGCCGCCGAGCGGGCCCGGGTGGCGCGAGAATTGCACGACGGCGCGGTGCAGTCGTTGATTGCGGTCGAAATGCAGGTGGACGTGCTGCGCCGGCAGGCCGAAGCCAAGCGGCCCATCAATGAAGAACTCGGCCGCATCCAGGCGCTGCTGCGGGAGGAAGTGCTGAACCTGCGAGAATTGATGCAGCAGATGAAGGCCATCGACGTGGATGCGCAGCGATTGCTGGGGGTGTTGAATGACACTGTCGAGCGCTTCCAGCGGGAAACCGGCATCAACGCGCGCTTCGTCACCGATGTCGAGGATCTGGACATGCCCCAGCGCGTGTGCCGGGAACTCCTCCGCATCGTCCAGGAAGGATTGGTGAACGTGAGAAAGCACAGCCGCGCTACTCACGCCCTGGTGCGCCTGGGCTGCGGTCAGGAGGGGTGGAATCTCACGATCGAAGATGATGGCCGAGGTTTTCCCTTTGTGGGCCGGCTGAACCACGAGCAAATGGACCAGGTGGGAAAAGGACCGATGATTATCAAGGAACGCGTGCGTTTGATTGCTGGCGAACTCACGGTAGAATCAAGTCCCGGAAAAGGAGCGCGCCTGGAGATTACAGTGCCGCGTGGCGAGGAAGTGCCTCATGAGTTTTAGGAAAGCGCAAACCGTTCGTATTGTGATTGCCGATGACCACCCCATCTTTCGCGATGGCCTGCGCAGGCTGCTGGAAGCCGAAGAGGGCCTGGAAGTTCTGGGCGAGGCGGCTGACGGTGCTGAGGCGGTAAGGTTAGCACGGCAAATCAAGCCGGACATCCTGCTGCTGGACTTGGCTATGCCCAAACATCCCGGGCTGGAGGCTCTGCGCGAGCTGAGTATGGCGTCCGGGGCTTCCCCGGTGCGGGTCATCCTGCTCACCGCGGCTGCGGAGAAGAGCCAGATCGTGGAAGCCCTGCAACTGGGCGCTCGCGGGGTCGTACTCAAAGACTCCGCTACGCAACTATTGCTGAAAGCTATTCACACGGTGATGGCGGGAGAGTACTGGGTGGGGCGCGAGAGCGTGTCGAACCTGGTGCAGTACCTGCGCACTCTGATGCAGTCCTCGGTGGACGAGGCGCGGCAAAGAAAATTCGGGCTTACGCCGCGAGAATTGGAGATTGTCTCGGCCGTGGTCGCTGGATACGCAAACAAGGAAATCGCCGAGTATTTCAAGATCAGCGAGGACACGGTCAAACATCACCTTAGTAACATCTTCGACAAGCTGGGAGTTTCAACCCGGCTGGAACTGGCTTTGTTTGCCGTAAATCAGTCTTTGCCCCTGAAGAGCATTGCCTGAATCTGGTTTGGCGCTGGTTGCCCTAACGAGTGGCCCCTTTGTGCTATTGGCAGGGATGCGCTACTACTTCTATGATTTTTAGTTAAAGCCAAACTTAAGGTTCGTGTGAGGTACGGCGGCAGTCGTGCCTCAATGGCTTGGCATGTAGGTGAGGGAAGAGGAGCCCATTGTCAAAACTGTTGCATCAACTTTGGAACGATGAACGTGGCCAGGACATTGCGGAATATGCCGTGATGTTGGCGGTGATTCTGGTCATCGTTATTGGCACGGTGCGGCTCATCGGATCCAATGCCAACAACGTGTTCTCGCAGGTGAGCAGCTCGATTCAGTAGCCTTTGCTCCAACCCTTGAGAACCTGGCGCCGAGCCGGGCGCGTATCCTTTTCGCCAATCCCGCGCTTTTCCATCCAGTAACAAACTATTTCTGCTGCTCGGGCGCCGCTGTGGCTGGCGGCGCAGCGGGTGCGGATGTCGTCAGCGCCACCTTCTCCGCTCCGCCGGTGGAAAACCGCGTCAGATGCGGGAAAAACGGGGTAATCTCGAATTCCATCTTCTCGTTGGCTGAGTTCAGCGCGACAGCTTTGCCCTTCGACAGCTCCACCTGATCCGTCCAGGGATCAAGCTTGATGCGGCCGCCCAGAGGCAGCGCCGCGATCTGGTCGAGTCTTTTTTCGTCGAGCGCCGGGGCCGTCGCCAACAGGCCCGACATGCGTACTTCCTTGCCCTGGAACAGGCTGTTGCCCAGGTGAGGCCGGATCAGATATGGCAGATCAGGTGCCTTCTCTTGCAGCGCCTTCAGGAACAACCCCGCGTTGCCCAGCTTGTCCTTGTAGGGCGAGTTCTTCAGTAACTCCAACGCCTTGGTGTCGGCTGCCTCCTCGTCGGCGTTGCTGTGCCGGAAATCGAGGCGGCGGAAAGATTCTTCATCGGGGAAAAACATCTTGTCGTCGAAGGCGAGAGTCGTATCCAGTCGGTGCCCCAGCACGATGTGACTGAGTTCGTGCGACAGAACCATAGCAAGAGAGGCTTCGTCCGGCAGCACGTCAAGCAGTCCACGGCTCACGACAATGGTGCGGCCGATGGTGAAAGATTCCAGAGGCGCGGTCAGCAATACGCGGCAGTGCACGTCGCCACCCAGGTCAATGTTGTTAGTGAGGAGCAGGTTATTGACGACGGTGCATAAGATTTTGTCGACTTCTCCCGGAGGGGCCAACAAGCCGATCTTGGTCAGCCGTTCGGTTACGTTTTCCTCGGCCTGCTTCTCCCACATGCGCTCCGCCACCACTGGAGTCGCATCGGCGGCGGTTTCACTCTGATCTTTTACCGATTCTGGAGAGTCGACCAGGATCTGGGTGAACTCCTCGGTCTTGCCCAGACCTCTGAGGTCATATCCCCACAGACGGGTCTGTGCCTTAAAGTGCATGCTCTTACTCAAGCCCGACTTGACGGCCGACTCTTCGCTATAGATGTACGCCGGCAGCCACGTTCCCGGCCGCATGTTCAGGCGCCAGCTATCGAAGTGAAAAAAGAAGTCGAGCTTGGGGTGCGGGTAATATGTGCCGTTGAAGCGCACGATGTTGTAGTCCTGATCCTCGACCCAGATTCTGCCCTCGAAACGCGGCGTGCGCTCGCCTTCCTTAGGATGGACATCAATTACCAGGCAGCGAATGTCGCCCAGGAATTCGCGCCGCACCAGAGTGAAGTTGTAGTAGCGCCTCTGAAAGTCGGTGTCGAGTATGACCATCTGGGCGAAGCCGAGAGGAAGGAAATGCAAAGAATAAACACCCGTCAGCTTGACCATTAGGCGACGGCCGAATCCCGGCTGACCGACGAAAGAGGTATCCTCCGGAACGTCGGACATGTCGAGGCGGCCAAGGAAGTACTTGTCCTTGACCGGAGTCGTGTTTCCCGATTTGTCGTCTTTCAGGTCTTGCAGGTAGGTTTCGACCAGCGGATGCATGTGGCGCATTTGCGCCAGGAAGAAGTGCTCCCGCTGAACCACTCGGTCCAGGACCTCGTTAAAGGTGAGATTAGACGCGGGTGCCGGAGCGAGGCTTTGGACGGGCGCGGTCGCGGAAGCGGACGAATCCTGGGAGGCTGCCGGCAGAACGCAAGCCAGCAGAGAAATCAACATCGAACCGAACGTCACAGAACCGAATCGGACCATTCGCATAAGAACCTTCTTTTTGGGATCACGCCAGCTGGAAAACGATGTGCAAGACCGCGGTCGAATCCGAGGGCTGGCCATCTTGGAGAGCGGGTTTGAACCGAATTTGCTCGGCGGCGCGTATGGCCGCATCGTCCAGGCCATATCCGAGCCCACGAATCACCCGCAGTACCTGTATTTTCCCTGACGCTTCAAAAACGACTTCCAAAAGCACCTCACCTTCAATGTGCTTGGCGCGCGCCTCTGGGGTGTAGATGGGGGTGGGCTTGGAAAGGATTTCCGCGGGCACCATGCTAGCTGCGGCGGCCGGTCGCGCATGCACTGTGGGGGGAGCGGGAACGTCGGCGTCGCCAAATCCACCTTGTTGCACTGTGCCTCTGGGAGCGGAGCGCGTTTCTTGTACCGCAACGCCCCCGCCGAAACCGGTGCTGGCCACGACCCCGCGCGCACCCTTAGCGCCTCCCGTGCCGTTGCCGTAGCCGGGGCCGCTGGGGAGATCAAAGGCTCCAGCCTGCGCAATGTTCACGGCTCGCGTCTGGGTGACTCTCGCCGGCACGCCGTTGGGATCGCCGAACCCACCGGTCTGCACCTGTGCCGCCGCTAGCCGGGTCGTCTGCGGCGCCGAGCTTCCCGTGGAAAACTGGTTGGTGATGACGGCTTTCGGAATTACCGGCGCGCTCGATGCGGGCAGAGGAGCCTGACTCTTGGTCTGAATCTTCACCTCGGGCGCGGGCGCATCTTCGGCCGGCTTGGGTCGCGGCTCGGGTGGTGGTAAACGCAAGGCCGCGGGCGGTGGATCGAGCTGCGCCACCTCAACCGGTTTGGGCAGTTGCCGCTGCGGCGTGTGATTCACAGGCACCGGAGTGGGCACAAGCTCGACCGCGTGGTAATCGCGTGCCGGCGCTTCAAGCACCTCAAGGTGGAGAACCGGGATCCAGACAAGAATCGCGATCAGAAGCGCCTGTACACCGTAGCTGAGCACAAACTCAGACAACGGCATTCTCCACCTGGGAAGTGAAGTAAACAGGATTGACGAGGGCAGCTCAGATTGCATAATCACTTCTGGCAGCTATCCGTTGAAACACCAGTCAGGCTGAAAAAGTTCTCGTTGCGCGTTTGGGGGAGCAGGACTTGCTGCTAAGTGTACTACCAAAAGCAGCATTGCACGACTGCGACCACTCCTTCAATTCAGGATATGGTCGTAAACCACTTGGCATCAATTACTTAGGGGCCTCATAGCGCGCCATAAGCGGGCTCTAGAGCCTCGCCATGCAAAAAACTACACCCACCGCGACAGATTTCCTCAGCCTTTCCCCCGACCGCTGAGCCCCCGAGGTCAACAGCGCACGATCTTATCGCTCGCAATGCCCTGCGTGGCATTGCGCGTATCGACAACCAGCCGCGATTCCTCAACTATGCGACGATAGTCGTAATCAGAGTGATCGGTCACGATGACAACGCAGTCATATTGTTCTAGATTCTTGATCTCGGTGCGCTTCATTTGCAGGTCATACTTCCTGCCCTTCCCGATGAAAGGGAAGTAGGGATCGTGATAGCTGACCTGCGCGCCATCTTTCTGCAGCAGTTCGATGATGGTGAGAGCGGGCGACTCGCGCAAATCGTCGATGTCTCTCTTGTAGGCCACGCCCAACACCAGAATCCGCGCACCGTTCAGTGACTTTTTGTGACGGTTCAGCGCGCCCGCCACCGAGGCGATGACGTGATACGGCATGTTGATGTTGATCTCGCCGGCGAGCTCGATGAAGCGGGAGCGGAAATCCCATTCTTTGGCCTTCCATGAGAGGTAGAACGGATCGACGGGAATGCAGTGGCCGCCTAGACCCGGGCCGGGATAGAAAGGGTGGAAACCGAAGGGTTTGGTGGAGGCTGCCTCGATGACTTCCCAAATGTCGAGTCCCATGCGCAGGCAGAGCAGCTTAAGCTCGTTGACCAGCGCGATGTTGACGCAGCGATAAATGTTCTCCAGCAGCTTGGTCATTTCTGCCGCGGCGGGAGAAGAAACGGGGACGGTCCGATTGAAGATCGAACCGTAGAGCGCGCCGGCGAGCTCCGAAGCCTGTGCGTTCAACCCGCCCACGACTTTCGGAATGTCGCGACGCGCTACGGTCGTGTTACCGGGATCCTCGCGCTCTGGAGAGAACGCCACAAAAAACTCCTTGCCTGTGGAATCCTCGCCGCGCGCAGCGCGCAGGTTCGCTTTGTTCTCCTTTTCCAGGATCGGGACCATGACTTCTTCCGTCGTACCGGGATAGGTTGTGCTCTCCAGAACAACCAACTGACCTGGGCGGAGATGAGGTGCGATGGCGTGGGTGGTGTCGGTGATGAAGCTGAGATCGGGCTCGTGATACTCATTCAGCGGAGTCGGAACGCAGATAATGATGGCGTCCATCGCCGCGAGTTCTGCATAGTCGGAAGTGGCGGAAAAGCCCTGCGCTCGCGCCTGCTGGATTTCCGCGCCGGAAATGCGATAGATATAAGAGCCGCCCTGATTGAGCGTCTCCACCTTGCGAGCATCAATGTCGAAACCGGTGACGGGGAACCTCTGCTCGCTGTAGAGCAGGGCGAGAGGAAGACCGACGTAACCCAGACCGATGATGCCAACGCGAGCCTGGCGTTGCCGAATCTTGCTCACGAGCTGGTCAAACGTCGTGTCCGCGGCGGAAGTAGGCGTCATGGAGAGAACCTGGGAATGAGTCAGAGATGAAGCCTGAAAGAACGCTTCGATTCTAGCATGCATGGCGGGTAGGCTCGCACTGCGCTGGAAGCGGTAAAGGCGCCCGGTTCCGGATTGCGGAAAGAGGATTGGGAACCAGAAAGAATGCAGAATGAAGAAGTTAGAAGTGAGAATTCAGAAGCCAGAACTCAGACGCTGACTCGATCTCCGAAATCTCACTTTTACTTTTCAATTCCCCTTGTTCATTGGTTGTGAGAGCACTGATGGCGAACGTGGCGAGACGCGCTCGGATTCCTGCGGTGGTGACTCTCGGCTCCCTGCTCCTCGTTCTGTTTGCGGCCAACGCGGGCCGCATGCTGGTCGTAGATTCGCCGCAGCGGTCGGACGTCATCCTGGTCTTGGCAGGTGAGACCGAGAGTCGTCCGGAACGCGCTCTCGAGCTGTTACGGCAAGGCTTTGCTGACCGGGTGCTCATCGATGTTCCCGCCGCCGCCAGAATCTACGACCGTTCGCAGGTCGAGTTAGCCGAGCAATACGTGCGGCATCTTCCGCAGGCGGGCTCGATAGCGATCTGTCCCATCCAGGGACTCTCAACCCGCGATGAAGCCCACGACGCCGAAAAGTGTCTCGCCCGCGAGCAAGTGCGAGTTTTGATCGTCACGTCTGATTTTCATACACGACGCGCCCTCAGTATCTTCCGGCATGAGCTTCGGGGAAAGTCATTTTCCATCGCTGCTGCCTATGATGACACGCAGTTTGGAACGCTCTGGTGGACGCACCGGCAATGGGCGAAGACCCTCTTCGAGGAGTGGCTGCGACTGCTCTGGTGGACGTTAGTAGACCGCTGGCGCTGATTCGAGCGCGCCGTCGCAGGCAGCCCTTAAAGTCCCGCATGAGTTTTCCACCGGAAAACCAATCCCCTAGCACAAAAGGCATTGACGGGCAAGGATCAGGCAGGTAGGATTCTGCAGAGAGTCACCAAAACAGTTATTAACGGAGTGTGGGAATGGGCAGGCGCGATTTCCGCAGGATGGTGAGTTCCGTGCTTCTAGTCCTGTTCCCGGCGGCCATGTATGCCGCTGACTCCAATCCTGCCATGCTCTACACCAACGGCGCCGCGTGGGTGAACGGAGCTCATGTTCCTCGAACTTCAACCGCGATTTTCGAAGGCGACCTTCTGCAGACCCGTTTCGATGGCGTAGCCAAGATTAACGAAACTGGGTCAAGCGTGACCGTGCAACCGGACTCGCTGGTGAAGTTCGAAGGAGCGTCTGTGCGCATTGAGCACGGCGCAGTTGCAGTTTCCACTTCGAGGGAAATGGCGACGACTGCCGGAGACGTGAAGGTGAAGCCGGTTTCCGCCTCCTGGACGGAATTCAACGTGGAGGATGTGGACGGAACCGTACGCATCGCCGCGCTCAAAGGCGATTTGACGATTACCGACGGCAAAGAGGTCATGACCTTGGCGCAAGGCCAGGAGACAACCCGCGACGAGAAATCCTCGGAAGATACGGACAATCAGGACCAGGATCATAAGAAACACGACAAGCGCCGTGCCGGAGCCATAGCGCCGGCAGAAGGCGGGATTCTGAATAATCCCGTCGTCGTCGGGGCTGGCGGAGTCGCCATTGTAACGACGGGCATCATTGTGCTGCTTCAGCATGGTAACCCGGTCAGCCCAAGCGACCCGTAGACGGCGGCATTCCTCAGTCAGAGAGTCCCTTGAGGGCTCCAACGAAATCGGCGCGCCGATTTCATCCTTCTCGCGCTCGAGGTGGCGGCGCAAGAACGATCAGGCCCCGGAATTTGAGAATTTCGGCATGGCGATTGAGCGACTCGATAGCCAGGTGCGCACCGAAATTCCCGTTCTCTTCCGGTCCTTCAGCCCTTTCAGCCTGGGCGAACTCCGGATAAAAAGCGTTCAGAAACTCTTCGTAACCGACGAAACGCCTGATCTGCTTCTCGCCTGTGGCGCCGATTTCCTGGTTTTCCATCTCATTCCGCCTCATCCTTCCGGTGATAGTTTGAGAAGAATTGGTGATTGAGGTCGCGATTGAAGTAGTGCTTCCGCTTGATCCAAACCAGCCCATCCCCCTTTGAAATAACCGCGACATCGATAGGCAAGGCCACGGTGTCGGTTTCCACCGATGTCATTTCTACGCTTGAACGCCGTCAGGTTCACCAGCGACTCAGCCATGGCCTAGTTCATCCTTCGGCATTGAACCCACGCTGTCAACAACCGGCCCGATGAACTCCCGCTGTCGATAGTGTGTCAGCTGTTCTTCGAAGTCCTCGGCAAGTTTGCTCCCTAGTTCTACCAGCTCATTTCGCACCGACTCTTGCAATTGGTCTGTAACCTTTCCGCCGAGCGCTTGGGCGATCTTGTCCGGATAACCTTTGGTGAGCAATTGCGAAACGTACGATCCTATGGCGTCCTGGTACCTGGGGTCTACGCCCTCCATGAAGCGGTTTACCATTTCTGGTTGAGCGAACGGGTTGACGGATGCTAGTAGGAACTCTTGCGTAATGCCGATCTTTACGTGATCCGTCTCGGCGTAGCGCAGCCTATTGTTGATGACGCATTCGCACTCGTATGCAACAAGTGACGGAAACAAGTCCTTTTCGCCGTACCCTGCGTTCACGACACCGGAGTGATTTCCTGGAACAAATCGCTTACAGAGGATGAGGGAACCGGCCCGCAGTAGATCCTGTGTCACATCCTCGATCGGCAATTTCTCGAATACAATCCGCAGGACCTCACGGATCTCCTCTATTACTCTACCGTTCATCCGTGGATGAAGTGTTAAGCTCTGGTTTACGGAGACGCGATGACCGACCTCAGATATCCCATTGGCAAGTTCACCAACGGAACTTACGTCGAAGAGCAGAAACCGCAATACCTGAACGAAATTGAGCAGACGCCGGCCTGGTTGCGCGCGGCGGTGAAAGGACTCTCTGATGCGCAGCTTGACACGCCTTATCGCCCGGGCGGCTGGACGGTGCGGCAGGTCGTCCACCACGTGCCCGACAGCCATCTGAATTGCTACGTGCGCTTCAAGCTCGCGCTTACCGAAGACGAGCCGACGATCAAGCCCTACGCCGAAGATCGCTGGGCTGAACTGGGGGATTCGAGGGCAACTCCCATCGAGGTTTCTCTCCTGCTCCTCGAGTCCCTGCACGACCGCTGGGTGCGACTGATGCGCTCGCTCTCGCCGCAGGATTGGAAACGTACCTTTCTTCATCCGGAACGTGGGGTGATGTCGCTGGACAAAACTGTGGCGATGTATGCCTGGCACGGCCGGCATCATGTGGCGCACATTACCAGCCTGAGGGAAAGAAGAGGCTGGTAGAAGAGCGGGCTTCTGGCTTCCGGCTGGCGGTCCCGACGTGGCGGAAGCCGGGAGCCGGCAGCCTAAGTAATTCCCACCCTCCACAACAAATAGCTTGTGGCTTCGCGCAGAACAGCAATGGCGCGTGACGTCAAGCCGTGCGGCCGCGAGTCGGCGCGGGGCGCAACGTAGACCGGGCCGACGCCTTCGTGCTCCAGCAATTTGCGAATGCGGAAAACGTGATACGCGTCGCTGACTGCAACGCAACTGTGCAGGCCGTTCGTCCGCATGATGACTGCGACGCGCCGCGCGGATTCGGCGGTATCCGAGCCCTGAGTCTCCGCGATCAGGGCGCTTTCCGGGATGCCGCGCTTGCGCAGATATTCCTTGCCGACTCCGCCTTCGCTGAACTTTGGGTCCGCCGCCGCTCCTCCGGTAGTGATCACGACGGGAGCAATGTGATTCTCGTAAAGATCGAAGGCATGATCCAACCTCGCCTTCAGAACCGGCGAGGGATGGCCGGAGTACTCGGCCGCGCCGAAAACCACAATCGCATCGGCAGAATGAACTTCCTCGAGAGAGGCCGTGCGCACCACCTGTACCGTAGTAACTGCAAGGAGCAGTGCAACGGCGGTCACAGCGACAGCCAGCACACCGAGCCACCAGCGCCGTCGGAAATGCCAGTTGACGCTTCCCCGGTTCATCCTTGAGCAAAGAAACTGGAGATATGGTCCGCGGGAATTGCGCCTTCCCGCAGGACGCGCCAGCGCGCGGTCTCGTCGCTCAGATCGACGATGGTCGATGCAACATCGCGCGGCGACGGCCCGCCATCCACGATGATGTTGATGCGCCCGTGCAGCTGGTCGCGCACCTGTTCCGCGCTGGTGCATTCGGTCGCGCCACTGAGGTTCGCGGAAGTGGCGGTAATTGGAATCGCTGCCGCGGTCACGACCGCCAGCGGAATCTTGGCGTTGGGCACGCGCAGAGCGACGTTGCCGGTGTTGGCCGTCACTTTGAGGGGCAGCCGCGAACCCGCCTTCACAATGACGGTCAGGGGCCCCGGCCAGAACTTCCGTGCCAACGCGTAGAATTCCTCGGGCAAATCCTTGGACAGTTCTTCCGCCTGGTCCACGTTGGCAATCAGCAGCGACAGCGGCTTGTGGCGCGAGCGGCTCTTGATGTCGTAGACCTTATCGACGGCGCGTAGGTTGAAGGGATCGGCAGCCAGGCCGTAAAACGTGTCGGTCGGCATGCCCAGCACTTCGCCGGAACGGATCTGGTCGGCGGCGTATTTGACCAGCGACGACTCCGGGTTCTCACTGCTGATTTTGACGATCTCGGCGCGCACAGCGTCCCCTTCCTCTTCACTTCAGACTGCCATTCTATTCGTTTGCTGGCAAAACCTATCATAATAAAGCAAATCGCCACAAGGTGAGGCGGCGTATGATGCGGCTGAAGCGCTATAGTTTGCCCCGTGCCGGGGACGTGCTTTGCGTAGTTCGCGGACCCATGCGACCTTTGCGGTAAAGACCTCACCGCGAAGTTCGCAAAGAACGGCCGCAAAGCACACTAAGGAAGCTCCAGCGCCGTCTCACGTAACCGACGCACCAACGCATCACGACGGACTTAGCGGAATGAAGCCACCCCCAGAATCTGCGCCCCGGTTTGAGCATCGCCTTCGCCGGATCGAGGGCCGACACAATGCCGTTCTGAAAGAATTGCGCCAGGCATTTTCGCGTGCCGAACTCACCAAGGAAGGCGACTGCCCCATTGAAGGCGTGCGCATTGTTGAGGAGGCGATCCGCAGCGGCCTGCGCTTCCGCGCGGCCTTCTTCAGGGAATCTGCGCAGAACCATGCCGAGCGCATCCTGCCGCAAATCGGGTCTCATGTGGAAATCCTGTTGTTGCCCGACCAGCTCTTCGATGCAGCCGTTCCCAGCGAAACGCCACAAGGAGTGGCGGCGTTGGTCCGGCTTAAACGATTTACCGTTGACGACGTGTTGGAACGCCTGCAAGTCGGGCCGATCATCGTCGTCGCCGGGTTGCAGGACCCGGGCAACCTGGGAACGATTCTGCGATCTGCCGAAGCCTTCGGCAGCGCGGGTGTAGTCTTCGGCGAAAACACGGTGAGCCTGTTTAACTCAAAGCTAATCCGTGCCTCAGCTGGGTCGATTTTTCGTCTTCCCGTGGTCCCGGCCAAAATTGCAGGCGAAATGGACTCCACATCGGCGAAGCTTCGGGAGCAAGGCGTACGTTTGATCGCGACCTCTTCTCATAGAGGCGCGCCGCTCGATCAGGCGAAACTTACGGGGCCTGCGGCGATCTTCATCGGAAGCGAAGGCTCAGGCCTGCCTCGATCGCTGATGGCGCATATGGATGAAATCGTCGCTATTCCTCATTCTCCGCACGTTGAATCGCTCAACGCCGGAGTAGCGGCCAGCATTGTGCTCTACGAAGCAGCCCGGCAAAGGCGAGGCGGAAAATGACAGGATGGCGAGCGCGTTTCAGTCTGGTCAGCAGAGGCCGCTGAAGTTACCCTCGTGCACCTTGTCCCCTCTGGTCGTTGCGGCGCAGGTCCTCCGGATCCCGCGCCCCGCCTGAAAACTGACCGCAATTTCTTCCCGCTGCGGCGTTCTTCCTATGAATGAGTACCTCCGCGAAACATCCCCAATCAGAAGTTCCGCATCCCCTGAAATTGTTGGCGTACGAGTTTGAACCAGAGAGGGTTGAGTTTATGAAAAATCGAATTCGCTCAGTCGTCCCGCCACTCAGACGAACGTTTCTGAGAGAGTTTTTCCTGGGCCATGCTGTCTCTTTCTTGTTCTTGGCAGGTGTGGCCTTCGCTCAGGAAAAGCCAGCAGACTCGCCGCGCTCCGCGGGATGGGTCGTCATCCCGGTCGAGGAATACCGCGTGCTGCGCGCCAAGGCTTATCCGGTCGAGCACGAACCGGAACCTCCGCCCGTGGAAGCGACGCTGACGCGCGTGGATTACGACTTGCACGTCGTTGGCGACCTGGCCTCAGGACGCGCCAGCCTCACCGTTGACGTCTTGAAAGACGGCTGGGTTCGCTTGCCTGTGCCTGCCGGCTTGCTCGTCCGCGAAGCCCAGCTCGACGGCAAGCTGATGTCGTTAGTCCCAGGCGCAGCGGGCAAAGGTGGAGGACATCTCTCGGCGCTGCTCTCGCATACTGGACGCTCGGTGTTGCTGCTCGATGTGGATGTGCCTGTCGTAACGTCCGCAGGCGACGAAAGCTTTTCTCTTCCCGCGACGGAATCGGGCGTCACTCGTGCCGCAGTGCAGCTTCCGCGTCAAGGGATTGACTTGCGCATCGCCGGTGGCCTGGTCTCCGAGAAATCCGAGACCGAAGGCGAGACCAAGTGGCTTGCTTACGGCCGCGGCAACGAGGCGCTCACCTTTACGTGGCGCAAGAAAATCGAGGACCATCATATGGACCAGCCTTTGCGCCTGCGCGGGTCGCTGACGCAACTCACCAGCCTCGCCGAAGACTCCGCTTCCATCTACGTCGAAGCAAGTCTTAACGTGGTGCAGGGCGCGGCCCGCGAGGCGCGCATCGAGCTTCCGCAGAACGTCACCATCAACCAGGTCTCTGGCGCGTTGGTGGCGGACTGGGAAATGAAGAACGGCGAACTTGCCATCACATTCCTCGAACCGGTCGAGCACAGCGCCCGCTTCGTAATCACGGGCGAGACGCGCCTGCCGCGCGACGGCGTGATTGAGATCCCTCTGCTGCGTCTCTTGAACGCGGAACGTGACGACGGCGGGATTGCCGTGGAAGTCCTCGGCGCAGGCGAAATCAAAGGCCAGAAGTCGCAGGGGCTGGAAGAGGCCGACGCCACCGATCTCGGCGAAATGGTAGCGAGCCGGCAATCGCCAGCGCTCGTCGCGTTTCGCGTGCGTTCCGGCACTGCGGGCGCGATGCGGTCGTTGACTGTCACCGTCGCCCGTTATGACCAGCAGGCCGTCTTGATGGCCAACGTCGAAGAGGCTCGCTACAACGTCCTGATGAGCGCCGACGGAAAAGAACTGGTGCAGGCGCGTTACGCGGTTCGCAATAACCAGCGCAACTTTGTGAAGATTACTCTGCCCGCCGGAGCGACGGTGTGGAGCACTTCGCTGGGAGGCAAGCCGGTCCGGCCTGGGCAATCGCCGGATGGCAGCCTGCTGTTGCCGCTTGAAAAATCGCGTGGAGGTGAGGACGAGCCTCCCTTCATGGTTGAGGTTCTCTATCTCGGCAAAGAACCCACCTGGGCGGAGAAAGGTCAGGCCAAGCTCATGCTGCCCGCCCTCGATCTTCCTGTCTCTCGCACCGGGCTTCTACTCTACTATCCGCCACTGTTCAAGGTGACGGCTGAGCCGGGGACGTTCCGCACAGAGGAGTACCAGAACCCGATCTCGGCGGCGCTCACGGCGCCTCCGCCACCAACGCCGCCACCCGGCACAACTTACAGCGGACGGATAGACGCCGGAACCATAGGCGGGGTTGGCACTGGCGTCGGCCTTGGTGACGACAAGGAAAAGAAAGATTCCACCGAGGCTCTGCTGGAGAGTTTCCGCGCCAAGTCACTCGGCGGGAAGGTGACGGGCATTCTACCCGTCAACGTTGCCTTCCCGGCCTTTGGGCCTTCTATCTACCTGGTATCCGAGCTTACAAGCGAGAATCAGGCTCCTGCTGCGGAGTTCAATTTCCAGCGCGAGAAAAAGGGAGGTGTGCGATGAAAAACAGATTGCTTGCAATGTTGCTTGTCTGCAGCGTGTGCTCAGCTGCTCTCGTGTTTGCCGCAGATGAGAAATCCATTCTGCCGCTGCCGAATTCCGGCAACGTCACGCTCACCCTCGACGAATACAACAGGTTGGTCGAACTTGCGGGCAAGCCGCTGAAGAAGCCCGAGACTCCGCCGGTTCCCTATTCCATCAAGCACGCTGACGTAAAGTTGCGCGTCGACAACGACGGCGTTCGAGGCACGGTGCAGCTCGAGGGCGAGGTCTTCCGCAAAGGCTTCAGTAAAGTTCCGCTGACCTCGGGGATGACGATCCTCGACGCTCATCAGTCCGGCAAAGGAGTTCCCTTGCAGCAGGAAAACGGCACGCACGTTGCGCTTCTACCCGGGCCGGGTGAATTCTCAGTGGCTCTGGATACCGGATTGCCTTTGCGCATCGAAGCTGGCCGCGCTTCTTTCACTCTGCCTGTGCCTGCGGCCGGCAGCGTGCAACTCGCCCTGGTGATTCCGGGCGATCACACGTTTGCTAATGTCAGCCCCGGTTTGATCACAAATCGCAAGTCGGAAGCCGGACACACCACAATCGAAGCCACGTTGGTTCCGGGTCAACCGGCCACGATTTGGTGGGCTACCCGAGAGACCATTTCCCAACAACCGCCGCGCGAAGTGCGATTCCTGGCCGACGAAAAGACTCTCATCTCGGTCAGCGAGGCCGAAATGCGCGTCGCCGTGCTCGCCGATCTTACCGTCGTGCAGGGCGAGCCGGCGCAATTCGAAGTGCAATTGCCGGAGGGATTCGAGATCACTGGCGTGACCGGGGCAACGCTCGATTCGACGGAAAACCAAGCCGGAGCCTTGACCCTGAAACTGAACGCCCCCAGCCAGCGCAATCACGAATTCCTGATTTCGATGGAACGGGCGATCAGTGGGGCGAAGGCCGACGCGCCTTTCGTCAGTTTCAAAGGTGCGCAGCGTGAGACCGGCGAAGTGCTGGTCGAGGGCGCCGGCACCATGGAGATCACTGCGACCGAAGGCGGCGGCCTAAAGCGCATGGACGTGAAAGAAGCCAATCCTTATCTGCGCTCGCTGGCACATTTCCCGCCGCAGGCTGCTTTTCGTTATCACAAGCAGCCCAACGAAACACCTTCGCTGGCTCTCGAATGGGTGCGCTACCCCGACGGCAGCGTGCTCGCGGCGGTGGCCGAGAGCGCTGAGGTCACAACCCTGGTGACTTCTGAGGGCAAGTCGCTCACCGAAGTCAAGCTGGTCGTGAAGAACCAGGCTCAGCCGTTCTTGAAGGTCGCATTGCCCGCAGGGGCGAGCATTCTTTCGGCCGACGTTGCCGGCGAGCGCGTCAAGCCCGTGCAAGGCTCCGACGGAAGCCGCGTGCCGCTGCTGCGCCCCGGGTTTCGCCCGACCGACGCCTATACGGTTTCATTCGTGTTTCTCCACTCGGGCGCGCCTTTTGCCAAGAAGGGAGGAGCGGAACTCAGCCTGCCCGGCCTGGACATCCCAATCAGCTTGTTGAATTGGGAAGTTTTCTTGCCCGAACGCTACAAAGTGAAAGACTTCGGCGGCGACGTGATCGCAGCCAACTTGGTGCCGGCCGCATTTCACGAGGAAGTCGCTTTCAGCCGACAAACGGGTCAAGAGGAACGCAGCCAAAGAGTGCCCACAACGCCCGGGCAGATGGGCGGTTATGTTGTCGACCCCACTGGCGCCGTCATTTCGAATGCTCGCGTAACTGTCACCTCGCAGGCTACGGGCAGCCGAATCGCGCTGACCGATTCGCAAGGCCGCTGGGTAGTTGCCGGCCTGCCCTCGGGAGCCTACAAGGCGCAGGCGGAAGCTAGCGGCTTTAAGACCAGCTCGTTCAACCTGAACTATGATGCCGACCAGCCTTCGCTGTACAACTTCTCGCTCAGTGTTGGCAGCGCGTCAGAAACCGTTACGGTAGAAGCGAATGCCCTTCAAGTGCAAACGGATACGGCAGAGGTGAGCACGGTAATGAATGCAAACGAAATCGTAGGTCTGAGCACGAACGGACGGAACGTTGCGCAACTGGCTAAGCTGACGCCTGGAGTCGTGAGCCAGAACGCTTCCGCCAATGTGCTGAACCTGCAGAAGCGGGTGGCGGGAGTGCTGCCCATACCGGTTGATGTGCCTCGCGCCGGCACTTCGTTCGCCTTCGTCCGCACGCTGGTTTTGGATGAGGAAACAAAGGTGACTTTCACTTATAAGAGCCGGTGAACGCGAAGGCTAGCGCGAAGTCCTAACAGCCTGTGGCCGAAGCCGCTTCGTATCAGGGCACGCCTTGACAGGCTGCGGAAAAATGCTGCTACTTGCTAGTCTGCATCTTTCCCGGATTGCTCTTGCGATCGCGCCGTTTCGATTTTGTCGCTCTCAGCGGGCCTTTTTTTGCCGCGCCCCGACGGTGCCCGAAGCACCAACGCGCCTTCAGGCGCTGAATTTCACAAACTGATCTCTGCCACGGCCTAGCGCAGAAGCCCTTCTGTGCGCTGCCCAATTTGGATCTATGGCATACAATGTTGGTCGCGGAATTGGCTATGGCCACTGCTGAATCGCGGGGAGTTTGGGAAGGCCGCATCGTCGCGGGGAAATTCCCGCTCCGCAAGTGGTTGGGCGGTTCGGAGCACAGCACGGTTTTCCTTACCGAACGGAAGGAGCAAGGCTCCCAAGCGTCACAGAAGGTCGCAATTAAGCTGATTCCGTCCGAGGGCGCGAGTACCGAGCGTCAGCTTTTGCAATGGCGCGCCGCGGCACAGCTCTCTCATCCCAATCTACTCCGCATTTTCGAACCGGGCCGATGTCAGCTCAACGGCTCGCCGTTTGTTTACCTGGTAATGGAGTACGCGGAGGAGGACCTCTCGCAGATTCTTCCTGAGCGACGCCTCACCCCCGACGAGGTTTCCGATCTGCTTCCTCCTTTGCTCGACGCGCTTTCCTACCTGCACAAAAGCCGAGTCGTACACGGACGCATCAAGCCTTCGAACGTGCTGGCGGTGGGCGATCAGGTCAAGCTTTCTGCGGATCGGGCAACTTCATTTGCTGGGGCTGAGTCGCGGCAGAGGCATGATATCTACGACGCGCCTGAGACTGCGACCGGTGTCATCTCGCCCGCTGCGGACGTGTGGTCGTTGGGCGTCACTCTGGTCGCGGCTCTAACCCAGAAAACGCCTCCCGCCGGAGCAGAGCAGGCCGCCGCGTTGCTGGAGTCCATGCCACAGCCGTTTCGCGGCATCGCGCGCGAATGCCTGCAGCCTGATCCCAAACAGCGATGCTCGATCGCTCAAATTCAGGCGCGGCTCCAGCCTTTGGCGCGCTCGGTGCCTGCCCCGCCGGAACCGGCTCCGCCGCCTGTCCGCCACTACCGCTACTCGTGGCGCATGCTTATCCCGATTGCGGTCCTGCTGGCTTTTGGATTGGGCGCGTACCTCTTCCATCGAGTCTTTGCGAACAGGGTATCCGGTAGTGAGGCGACGATCGTAGTCGCTCGCGGACCAACTCAGACCAAAGGCTCAGCTCCGAGTCCTCCCGCACCGCCTCCAGCGAGCGTCGAGGCCAAGGTTCTGCACGAGGTTGTCCCTGACGTTCCCCGGAGCGCGCTGAACACAATCACGGGTACGGTCAAGGTCAGCGTGCGGGTGAATGTGGATTCTTCCGGAAAAGTGACAGCAGCAGAACTTGCTTCTGAAGGACCAAGCAAGTACTTCGCGAGACTCGCATTGAACGCTGTGCAGGCCTGGCAGTTTGCGCCGCCGCAGATTGCGGGACAGCCGGCAGCTAGCACGTGGCTGCTGCATTTTCGCTTCCGCCAAACCTCAGTTCAGGCCTCCGCGGAAAGAGTACGTCACTAGAGCGTGTTGAAGGTTAGATTTGAAAGGGCGCGGCTTTCAGCCGCACGGCCAAGGGTTAGCCAAAATGCAGGCTTTAGCCCCTGAGGACAACGCTTTTTCGCTGGCGCTCTACTCTTTCTCCATCTGCCGCAGCTTCCAGACAATCTGCCGAACCATGCCCAGCAGGACCTTGGCGTCTCCAGTTTCTAGGCCAAGGCGGAGGATCAGCCGCCGCGCTTTCTTCTCGCACGTGGCGTCGTTGCCCGGCTTCACGTATCCGCCCTTGTGCAGAGCTTCTAGCAAAGTTTCGGTAATTTGCTGATTCTGGCTCCCGGTCGCAGGCTCGAACTCCGGCATTCCGGCCTTGGCACCCGTGCGGCCCGCGATCTCGTAGAGGCACACCGCGACCGCTTGCCCCAGGTTGATAGAGATGTGTTCGTCGTGCGTGGGAATATTCAGCAACCAGTGGCAGTGGCTGAAGTCGTCATTCGTAAGGCCGATTTTCTCCGAGCCGAACAACACGGCAACGCGGCCGGTTTCAAGCCGAGTCCGAATCTCTGCTCCCGTCTCAACTCCGAGTCTATGCAGCGGATGTTGCAACTCCCGATTCCGCACCGCGGTTGTTCCCACGACGAGAATGCAGTCAGCAACCGCCTCTGCGAGCGTCTTGAATTCCTTTGCTTTTGCCAGCACATCTCCGGCTCCCACTGCCGAGCGGGCTTCGCGAAACGCAACGGCATAGGGATTGACCAGCCGCAGTCTGTGAGCGCCGAAATTGCTCATGGCGCGCGCTGCGGCGCCAATGTTGAGTGGATTGCGCGGGCGCACCAGCACAACAACGAGGCCGTCAAGTTCGGAGGAATCGGACAACACAGCAATTGTATGACAGGTCTTCAGCCACGGTTTGAGGCTTCGATGTTTCGAGGTTTCAAGATTCCAGGGTTTCAAGCTCGCACCTCTCCAGACTTTGAAACTTTGAAACCTTGAAACTCTGAAACCTGCTCACAAATAGAAAGGGCGTGCCGGTTAGCACGCCCCATCCGCCTCTGACCTTCACTTCGTTTTACTTCAAATCATGCGACCCAACTTTCCCGCCCCTTAGCGATGTCCGCCGCCTGAGTGTCCACCGCCGCCAACGTGGCCGCCGCCTCCGCCACTCACATGCCCGCCACCGCCTCCGACGTGTCCACCCCCGCCCCCATTGCCACCGCGCGGGCCGCTATAACTCGGGGCGCTGCGTCCGTATCCACCACCGTAGTTAGGCCGCGAGCCGTAGGACGGAGACCGCACAATGGGCTGTCTCATATCCAACTGCGGACGAGAGTAGCCAGATCCGCCATAAGCCGGCCCGTTGTAGTGCATCTGCGAACTCGGCGCAGTTCGGCTCCAGTAACTGCTATTTCCGCCGCGTGAGATCGATCCGCCCGAACCGCCGCCCTGCGACACCTGGTTGTGCGACGGCGGAGTAAATGGCCGGAACCCATCGCGGTTGACTGATGGCGACGAATTCGTGCCGCGGGTTTCCAAGCCCGGTCCGGTCGCAGATCGCGAGTTCGAGTTGCTCGGCGGAGTGAACGAGCGGATTTCGCCCCGCTCACCGTTCTGCACGGACGATGCCGGATTGCCTGCGTTCCGGCTCACCGAATTGTTCATCTCGCGTCCGCCCTGGAACGTGCCGGCACTTGGCTTTTGCATCGTCCCCGCAGTGCTCGTCCCGTGCGCGAATCCCGACTCACCGGTGCCTATGCGCCCGCCTGCTGAAATCGCAGACACGTGATTCTGTTGTATCGTCTGCCTCAAACCTGCGGTCTGCTGCTGGAACGACTCCGGATGCGCCGCGTTGTTGTGCACCGACCCGAAGAAGCGCTCCGATCCGCCGCTACGCACTGTGGACGGCGCAGCAGCGCGTCCGCTAGCCGAGAGGCTCGCACGCGACGGAACCACCGGCAGATTGCCGGACATCATGCGTGCACCGCTCAGCTGCTCTCTGGTTGCCGCCATGGCGGTCACGCGGCCCGTTCCGAAGTGGCCAGCGCCCACGGTCGAGAAACCGCGAGAGACGTGCGGATCGTGAAAATTGTTGATGTTTGAGAACCGCGTTCCTGCATGCAGCGGCGCAAAACCGCCGAAGTGGTCCCAACCACCAACATGCGCACCGAAAACGCCGAACCGGCCACGATATCCGCCCCACCACGGGTGGAACCAGTCGCAAGGACCGATCGGCAGCCAGCCGAAGCCGCCCCAACCCCAGCCACCCCAGCCGAATCCAAGGCCCCAACCCCATCCCCAGAACGACACGTACGCGGGCGCCCAGAACGGACGGTACCATCCATAGACTGGTCCTGGCCACCACGCCCATCCGCCGCCGTACCAGAACCAGCGCCCGTAGTGATATGGTGCCCATCCCCACGGCTCGTAGCCGACCCAGGTCCAGCCATAATATGGTTCCCAAACCCAATTGCCGTCGCGATACGGAGCCCAACCATCCGGCTCGTTCGGAACCCACACATCGCCGTAGTCGGGCACGTTGCGCCAATGACCGTAGGTGTCTAGATCCTCAGTGCCCGTGTAGTAGTGGTTTGTGTGACGCCACGACTGCGCGTCGCGGATCAGGTGATCGCGATCCGCATTCCAGCGATCCCAGTCATCCGGAGCGGGAGCATCGGAAATCTTATATTGCGCCGAGTCGGTCGTGCCGCGGATCGTCGCCATCTGTCCCACGCGCACTTCCGTGCTGCCTTGCGGAGTGGCAATCTGCGCCTCGCCCTTGCGAACGATTACGATCGTGTCGCCATCCGGCCGCACTTCGATGCGAAATATGCCATCATGATGCGCGGGATGCACGGAGACGTTCGGCGTGTCGATCTCAGGCTCCGCCTCGCTGTCTTTCGACACCGCGTAGTTCGCGATGCCCTGGCTCAACTGAATCTGAATGTCTTTGTGGGTAAGGGTCGCGATGTTGGCCTTGGAGTTCGCGCCCAAACGAAGAACGTTTGCAAAGTCCAGCTGCAGTTCCGCACGCGCGCCGTCGGCGGTCGAAATCTTGTCGCCGCCCATGACTGGCTGATTCAGCGTCGCCGCCGACCAGTCTCCGGAGTCGCCGCGCTGCGTGGAAACGTCGCCGTGAATCAGGCTGATGCGCGCCACGCCCAGATCGGTCTTCGCCGGCTCTTCGCCTGACGGTCCGCCCGGTTGCGCGTCGGGAGGCTGTTGCGGCTGCCCTTGCGGAGGCTGCGCCTGAGGCTGCGTCTGTCCAATCTCCATCGGAGCGCTCGGCTGATCCGAAGGCGCCGGAGTTTCATCCGTAGTCTGTGCCAGGGCGCCGATCAAAAAGCCGCCCGCCAACGTCAAGGTTGCGATTGCCAAAATCTGTAAGAATCTGTCTTTCATGGCCCACCTCCTCCATCTGGAGGAATTTCTCGCCTCAGATAAAGGCAACCGCCATGCCAAAGTGGGCCTTAAATGCATCTTGTAACCCCTTTGTTTTCAACGTGGAAATCGGCCAGTCAACGAGTCGGACCCAGGAAATCGAGCCTGATCGGCCTATCTCAGCCAAGGTGGTGGTTTTCAGCCAAGCGGAGGCTTCGGGCGACCACGACTTCGTCAGCGGGGAAGCTTGGCTAACGACTCTTAACATCAACCATTATTGGCCGTGGAGTGAATCTGGCCCAGGGTTCGCATATTTGTTGCTCTCTCAATCGCTGTTGCGCTGTCGAGTCCAAGCCAAGCGCAGGCTACCCACGAGATCTACTTACGCGCAACGGTCGAGGCCATTGTCCCGTTGGCGGATTTCTCAGGGAGCTTAATACCCGTTGATGCCGACCCGAGATTTGCTATGACACTACAAATCGAGTCTGTCACTCCGGTGGTCGCCAGCTTCTCCGCCGTTCGTCGATGCTCAACCATCCCCGAATCGGAGAGAACTCCGTCACTGCTAATTCTTGAATGAGTAGCCATGTCTCTTTAGAAACGCGCTAATGTTAGTCCAATCTCCCTGTCCATCGTGAAGGTCTCCAGTATGCGCGATGCTGAATGTCGAGCCCGCTGGGAATTGCAGGAGCTTCTGCTCGAGAGCTTCCAAATTCGCACATCGGTATTGATCGACCGAGTAGTGAAACGGCTCCGTCGGCATTAGATAGTCGATTCGGGCATCAACAGGAAACACCGGGTCGTTGACACGACCGTAAATGTAGTAGTTACCTGGCGCGGGCCCGATGCTCAATTGACTGCCGCAACTGAACGTGCAGGCGAGCCGCTCCCTCTTCTTATCATCCATCAACTTTGAAAGGCTATCCACATCTTCGGGCGAAAGCGTCCAGCCCTGCGCATTTACATACGCTCCAAACAGCGTCGAATCCAGATTGTAGAGTTGCCAGTCATCCTGCGTGTTTTTCTGGCTACCCATGCGCAGTTCCGCTCCGCTCTCCACGTACTTCTTGTGCCAGCGGGCAAGCTGCTCCCAAACCACGGGCTTCATGGCTGCGCCGCCATATCTCCCAAGATATTCTGCTGCATCGGCAGCCAGCGCTGTCCCTTCCACCAATTGCCTGGCTGCCAGAGCATCAAGCACCGGACTTGCTTCCATATATCCAAGGCTCGGGAAGAACTCTCCTCGCGGACAATAGGGAGCACTCACCTTTTCAAGTATGCGCTTCACACGAGGTCGAGCATCATCCGGCGAAACCTTCAGCAGATACGCCAAAACGGGGATCTGGATCGTGCAGGGCCACTCGGCCAGATGCTGATCCATAAACGGAAGTACGGTGGGCAGTGTGGCCCGCGTTGTGTAGCGATGCAGCAAGGTTGCCGCGCGTACCAGTTCTTCCGGGGAGTTCAGGGCGACGAAATTCGCGGCAATCTGCTGCTCCTGGGCCGGCAGCGACTCTTCGGGCAATCTCAGATACAGCGACGAAAAGCGCGGTGCCGGCCGAACAACTTCTTTGCGCATGAAGGCCATTGCAGCGGCGGGATCAAGTTCAAGCCAACGCAGCAAGGCATGGCCATCGCCCGCTTCAGCTTTGCGGCGAACAACCGGCAACATTAGCGGAGACCGCAAATGGTCCCAGTCGGTATCGAGCAGCGCTGCCTGAGTTTCCTCAGAGAGACGATCAAAGTTTGCCGCAGCCATTGTGATGACTTCACTCGAATAAGCTTCGCGTCGATCGTAAGTCGAGCCTGGTATCACCCAGTAGCCGGACATCGGGTTCCTGAGCACAGTTTCAAGCGACTGAACCATCGCCTCAGGCGTCTTCTTCGGCAGCGACGCAAATAGCGTCTCCTGCACCCGATTTACGACTTTAGGAGGCACGGCCGAGATTTCACCGCGCTTCTCCTCACCTCGGCTGAGCAGCTTGGCGTACGCCCCAAAGAAGACCGGACGAACACCAACATTCGGGTCCACCAGCAGGCGCTCCATCTCTGCCTCAGCGATGTCTTGGTGCGAATTGATCTTCAAGCAATGCGTAACATCGATTCCTCGGCCCAAAAGTCCCGCCAGCGCCACCGCCGCTTCCGGCGTGCCCAAATTGCACAGCCCGTCCCTTTCCTGCTGATACTTCAAATACTCCGGCGATGGAGGCGTGGTGTTAACCGGCGGACGTGCGGTCCACGCAGCCACCCCTTGCTCGACGACGCTCTTTTTCCATTCGTCGCCTGCGGGAGCGATCTCCAAGACCATCTCCGCCGTCTTGCTCGCCGAATTGGGTTTCACTGTGGAATTCGGTGAATTCCCGATCTGGTTGGTTTCGTCGTCCAGGCCCACCGTCACCGACAGCCGCACGGTGTACTTTCCCGGAGTGTCGAAGCGAACTCTATTGGTTAGCGTGTAGGAGTATTTCTTCGGCTCCGCCGTCAAGTCGGAGCTTTGGACCTCATAAGTCGGGCCGCTCATTGCCATGCAGCCATGCCAGCCTATGTCTGTCCATCCAGTGTTGGGGATGACATCAAACGACCATTGGGTAACGAACCGGCACTGCGGATATCCAAAGCAGCTCTCCCAGAACATCTTGCATGGCTCGAGATACCGTTTGGGCGTACTGCTGGAAATCAGGATCTTCAGCGGAATCACTTCGCCGAGCTGGAAACGGTCCAGTCCCGCGGCGGTGCGCAACTCAACCTTCAAGTCTGCAGGCTCCTGAGTAGGCAAGTCCTGTGCGAAGAGTGGAGAGCAACAAACGGCCGTCAATAGAATCAGTGCAGTGAGGCCGGTGGGAATCATTCGATCCACTCGAAGACAACGCGCTCAGATGCGACAGGCTGAGTACTCAAGGATTGTACTGCACTAACTGTTGAAACATCGGTTACACTCGGGACCCGATTTGGCGAATCGTGAGCAGAATGACACCGTCACGACGTTGGGCGATGCCTAACCCCTCTGCACGCGGTCCAGCAATTCGCCATTGGAGTCGCGCAGTTCAACCGTGAGGGGCATTTGTCCAATCGCGTGAGTGGAGCAGGAAAGGCAGGGATCAAAACATCGGATGGCGGCCTCGACGCGGTTCAGCATGCCTTCCTGCAGAGTCCGGGTTGAGACGAAGTGGCGGGCAGTCTGTTCCACCGCGCGATTCATCGCCAGATTGTTCTGAGCCGTCGCGACCAGCAGGTTGGCCTTCCGCATCAGGCCATTGTCGTCAACCTCGTAGTCGTGAAACAGCGTGCCGCGAGGCGCTTCGCACGAGCCCACGCCCACGTTGCGGTTTTGCCCCGCGCTGGCGCGCACATGTTCCCGCAGAAGATCGGGATCGTCGGCGAGTTCTTCGATACGTTCAACGGCATGCAGCATTTCGATGAGACGAGCCAGATGATAATGGAACGAATTGCAGACTGCTCCTCGGCTGCGATGCTTGAATTCGCGCAACTCGCGATCGGCGCGCGCCGTTCCGGCTGATTTGGCGACGTTCAGGCGCGCCAGCGGCCCCACGCGATAACTGCCCGCGGGATAGCCCAGCGGCTTGTAGTAAGCGAACTTCATGAACGACCACTCTTCGCTGGCCTCTCCGAGGTAAGTAGCATAGCGCAAAGGATCCAGGCTCTCGGCCACGGTATTGCCTTCCGCATCCACGATGCGAATCTGCCCGTCGTAGTATTCGAGAGCGCCTTCGGGGGTTACCGTGCCAAGGAAAAGCGTAGGGAAGTTGCCGATGTTTTCCACTTCCAGCGCGAACGAGTCCAGCACCGATTTCAGCCGGTCGAGCGCAAGATCCATCGATTCCAGGGCTTCCGGAATCCAGCCGCGGATTTCATCGCGTTCCGCTTCTGTCACGGCCCGCAGCACGCCGCCCGGCGTGCCCCACGCCGGATGAATCCGCTTGCCGCCGACCAGTTCAATGACGCGCTGCCCAAATTGCCGCAGGCGAATGCCTCGGCGGGCAAAATCCGCGTCCTTTTCCATCAGACCAAAAATGTTCCGCTTCTCGGGAGCGGAGTCCATCCCCAGCAACAGGTCGGGCGAAGAAAGGTGGAAGAAACTCAAAGCGTGGGATTGCAGCACCTGCGCGTAATTCACCAGCCGGCGCTGCTTGGCAGCTGCGCGCGGGATTTCGACGCCCAGAAGCATGTCTCCAGCCTTGCAACTCGCCAGAATGTGGCTTATGGGACAGATTCCGCAGATGCGGGACATCAGGCCGGGCATTTCGTGAAAGGGACGCCCCTCGCACAGTTTCTCGAAACCGCGAAACTCAGTGACATGAAACTGGGCCGAGGAAACCCCGCCGCCGTTATCGACATAAATCGAAATCTTGGCGTGCCCTTCGACTCTTGTGACGGGATGAATGACGATGCGTTCAGCCATGATTCACTCCAGCGAGCCCGGGCTGGTGCCCTTCCAGCAGCGCAACCAGAAACTTGTAGATGTTGTCGGCAGAAGGCGGGCATCCGGGAACGAAATAGTCCACCGGAACTACCTCATGCACCGGCCGCACTCGCGCCAGCAGCCGTGGGACCACGCTGTTCCCCGATGGTATTCCGATTACAACCGTAGCATTCTGGCGATAAGCACGGTCGAGAACGTCGTCGACGGACAGCGAGTTGCGCAGCGCGGTTACATTCCCCGTGACCGCGCAATCGCCCAGCGACACCAGAATTTTCGTGTGCTGGCGCACTCTCCTGATCTGCTCCAGATGCTCTTCGTTGGCAACCGCCCCCTCCACCAGCGTGATGTCGGCTTCGGGGAAGTCTTTGTAGTCGGTAAGCGGCGATGCGCATAACTCGACGCGGCCGGCGAGCTCGATCAAGCGCTCATCCAGATCAAGGAAGGACATATGGCAGCCGGAACAGCCGCCCAGCCAGAGAGTAGCGAGCCGTGGTTTTTGGGTCATCCGATCCATTGTCCTTTTTCCCGTGCGGTCACGATGTATTTAAGGAAGCCGCGGTCTTTGCGCATCTCTGCGATGGTTTTGCCCTTGTCGAACAGTGCGCCGGTCGGGCATACCTGAATGCACTTGCCGCAACCGGTGCAGCTGTCGGACTTGCCCCAGGGCTCTCCCAGGTCGCTAATAATGCGCGCATCCGCGCCCCGGCCGCAGACATCCCAAGTGTGCGCTCCCTCGATCTCATCGCACACACGCACGCAGCGGGTACACATGATGCAGCGGTTGTGATCCAGGCCGAAGCGCTCGTGGCTGGTGTCCACAGTCAACGAGGGGAAGCGATAGCGCAGCCGCACATGATCAATGCCCAGTTCGCGAAACAGCGTCTGCAGCTCGCAGGCTCCGTCGGCGACGCACACTGCGCACACGTGATTGCGTTCAGCCAGCAGCAACTCGACGATCAGTTTGCGATGCGATAGCAATCGCGGCGTATCGGTGCGCACCACCATTCCCTCCTCGATAGGCGTGAGGCAGGCGGCTTGCAGGTTCCTCTGGCCCTCGACCTCTACCATGCACAACCGGCAGGCGCCGACATCGCTCAGACCGCCCACGTGGCACAGGCGTGGAATGCGAATGCCGTGCTCCCAGGCCACCGAGAAAATGGTGTCGCCGTCCACTCCCGTCACCATGTTGCCGTCAATCTGGAGCGTCTTGACGCTCATGCCGGGACCTCCTGTTGGTCCTGCGAGAACTGGCAATGTCCAGCCGGACAGCGCCTTTCATGGATGTGGGCCTCGTATTCCTCCGGGAAATACTTCAGCGTGCTGACCACAGGATTGGGAGCGGTCTGGCCCAGGCCGCAGAGACTCGTTTCCCGCAGCAAGGTGCAGAGGCTCTTCAGCATCTCCAGATCCGCGTCGGAGGCGTCGCCGGAGGTGATGCGGTGCAGAATGTCATGCATCTGGACCGTGCCGGCGCGGCAGGGAATGCACTTGCCGCACGATTCATCCATGCAGAACTCCATGAAGAAGCGTGCCACATCCACCATGCACGAGGTTTCGTCCATGACGATCAAGCCGCCCGAGCCCATAATCGAACCGATCTTCGCGAGCGACTCGTAATCGACCGGCGTATCCAGGAACTGTTCCGGGATGCAGCCCCCCGAAGGCCCTCCCGTCTGGGCCGCCTTGAACTTGCGATCCGGGATTCCGCCGCCGATGTCGAACAGAATCTCGCGCAACGTCATCCCCATGGGAACCTCGATCAGTCCCGTGTTAGCGATCTTGCCGGCCAGGGCGAACACCTTCGTGCCTTTGCTGCTGGCCGTGCCGATGCCGGCAAACCATTGTCCGCCGCGCTCGAGAATCGCTGGAATGTTGGCGAGGGTTTCAACATTGTTGATCAGCGTGGGTGCTCCCCACAGCCCGGAAGCGGGAGGATACGGCGGACGCTGCCGCGGCTGCCCGCGTTTGCCTTCAATCGAGGCGATCAGTGCGGTCTCTTCGCCGCATACGAACGCGCCGGCTCCGATTCGCAGATCGATCCGGAACTGGAATCCTTGCTCGAGGATACGGCTGCCGAGCAGATGTTCGCGTTCCGCCTGCTTGATCGCATTCTGCAGGCGCTGGATGGCAAGGCCATACTCACCGCGCACGTAGATGTAGCCTTGCTGTGCTCCTACAGCGTAACCGGCGATCGCCATGCCCTCGAGAACACGATGCGGGTCCCCTTCGAGAACACTGCGATCCATAAAAGCTCCCGGATCGCCCTCGTCGGCGTTGCAGACGACGTATTTCGTTGCCGCGGACTGCTTGGCCACCAGCTCCCACTTCAAGCCGGTGGGATAACCTGCTCCGCCACGTCCGCGCAGCCCGCTTTTCTTGACCTCCTCCACCACTTCGCGCGGAGTCATTTCCTCGAGCGCTTTGCTCAGCGACTGGTAACCTCCTGCGGCAATGTAGTCGGTCAGTTTTTCCGGATCGACGCGGCCGCTGTTTCCCAGCACAATCTTGACCTGACGCGAAAAGAAAGGCGCCTGCAGGTCAATCGACCGTTGCTTCAGAGTGAGCCGGTCGGCGGGATTTCCGCTGACCAGTGGCGCGGCATCGGCCGCCGTCACGTTGCCGTAGAGTTGCCGGTCGGCAGTACTTAAGACCAGCGGCCCGCGGCTGCACAGGCCCATGCAGCCCGTGCCTCCGACCTCGACCTTGCCGGCAAGGCCCTGCGCTTGAACTTCCGCGGCGAGCGCATGCCGCAGGCCGTCGGCCCCGCACGAGATGCATCCGGCAGCCGTGCAGCGCAGAATCCGATTGTCGAGCGCCTGCTGGCGGGCCACCTCTTCGCTCTGCTTCTCCCGCAGTTCTTCTGTTGTCATTTCCCACCAATCCTGTCCAGCTCAGCATCGAGCGACTGGGGAGTCACGCGCGCAAGCACGCTGCCGTCATAGATCACCGCCGGGGCCAGACCGCAGGAGCCGATGCAACGCGCCGTCTCAACACTGACTTTACCATCGGGCGTGGTGTGGCCGGCTTTCGCGCAACGGCGCTCCAGCTTCTCGACCAGCCCGAATCCGCCCGCAACATAGCAAGCTGTGCCGATGCAGACAACAAACGTATGTTCGCCTTTGGGCTTGAGTGAAAAGAAATGATAGAAGGTGGCCACGCCCAGCACGCGACTGGGAGGCAGTTTCAGTTTGTGCGCAATGGTTTTGAGCAGGGGCGATGAAAGATAGCCGAACAATTCCTGTGCTGTATGCAGTACCTCGATCAGTGCCGCACCGGAATACTGGTGCCGCGACATGGCGCGTTCCAGCAACTTCTCCCGATTGTCTTTGGCAGCCGCAGGTGGCGAACTCGAAGTCACACACTCTCCCCTCTTTCGCATAATCGCCGGAGTGCCGCGCTATGCGAGTTTGAATTTTGGTCGAAACTCAAAATTATACCCACTGTAAATGACGCGAACGTTGCGCGTCTGTGAAATTGTGAGGAGATGGAACCGTTTTGGCACTTTGGACCGGAAATGGGAAACTCATAAGAGACGAAGAGTACCGCGCGGCAAGCAAGAGCAAACTCCGAACCGACGAATTGTTCTTCAGTGCTGGCTTGGATAACAAACAACGCCGGGAGATTCCTGCTTCAAGGGCACTCCGTCCTCGCTGTAAATGTTAATGAAGCCTTGCGGCCCTCCGTTCTGCGCGGCGAACGAGACATAGTTGTTCAGTTTTGCCTTCCCAGCTTGTAGCGGGCGTTTTCTCACGGAAGCAGGTCAGAAACGCCGCAGAAATTATTAGCGTTGGAGCGATTGGGGAAAGCGAACCGGGAAACGGCCCAGCGCGGATATGGGATCGCCAAAAAAGTCACAGAAACGTCGAAAAAATGTAAAAACAATGTCAATTCGGCATCTAATGCGTTGGATGGCAGCCTCAACCTGTGATCTGCTTATAGTCGTGGGTAAAAGGGGAGGAGGCAATGTTGCGAGTGGCAGAGAACACGACTGGGCCGGCTAATCCACCGGCCGCGATGCAGCAGAAGGATCAGGGTAGCGGCACGCGCGCCTTGGGTCGAATCCTTGTCATTGAAGACGACCCGGCTGTGCAGAAAGCTCTGCGCCGGCTGTTTGAGGCGGAAGGATACCTGGTCGAAATCCATTCCGACGGCGCATCGGGCCTGGACAGCTTTCAGAAAACAGTGCCGACCGTGGTGATCCTCGATCTCCGACTTCCGAAAATGTCGGGCCGCGACGTCTGCCGCCAGATCAAGGCCACGGCGCCTAGCCTTCCGATTGTCGTGTTGAGCGCCGCCAGCGACGTCTCCGATAAGGTCCTGTTGCTGGAATTGGGCGCGGATGACTACGTCACCAAGCCTTTCAGCCCGCGCGAGTTGCTGGCACGAGTGCGCACCGCTTTGCGGCACAACGCGCCGGCCGCGAACCGAACCCTGCTGAGTTTCGACAACGTCACCGTCGACATCGCCCGCATGGAAGTCAAGCGCGAGGGCAAGGTCATCACCCTTACCGCTCAGGAATTCAAGACGCTGCAATTTCTGCTGCAGAACGCCGAGCGCGTCATCAGCCGGGACGAACTGCTGAACGAGGTCTGGGGATATCAGAACTATCCCTCCACGCGCACGGTGGACAATCACATTCTCAAGCTCCGCCAGAAGCTGGAGCGCGATCCTGCCAGCCCAGTTCATTTCCGGACCGTGCACGGGGTCGGGTACAAGTTCGTGGGCTGAATCAACTTGCAGAAAAACTCCGAATCCGTCGCATCCCCGACCGTCCCTCTGAGGTCAAGCTTGGTCCCTTCGTTGCGCCTGCGCACGCGCTTTCTGCTGTCCATGCTGCTCATCACCGCTGGTCTGACGACCACCAGCCTGCTGCTGGTTCGGCGCGCGGTTGAGGCTAAAGTCCGCGAGAGCATTGCAGAAGGCTTGCAGAATTCTGTGCTCACGTTCCAAAACTTCCAGCATGAGCGGGAATCATTGCTGACCCGCGGCGCGGCGCTCCTCGCGGACCTGCCCATCACGCGCGCTGTGATGACAAGCCACGATCCCGCGACAATTCAAGATGCATCGGGCGACCTGTGGCAATTGGCTGGTGCGGACCTGCTAGCGCTGGCCGACCGGCGCGGTGTCGTTGTCGCCTTGCACACCAAATCATCCGGCTTCACTCGCGAGATAGCCCAGTCCTATTTCACCAAGACTCTGCAGGATGAGGAATCGAATCGCTGGTGGTATGGCGGGCGCCACCTCTATCAGACGTTTGTTCAGCCCATCTACTTCGGCTCGCGCACCGACGGCGCCTTGCTTGGCTTTCTCGTGATCGGAGATGAAATCGATTCCAGGCTGGCGCACGAGATCAGCAAAGTCGCAGCCGGCCAAGTGGCTTTCTCCTACAACGGAGAAATTCTGGCAACAACGCTCACCGAACCACAGGCGAAAAGCGGCAGTCTTCGCGCATTGGTATCGGCCCCGGCGCAGACCCGGCCCAGCGATATTCGACTCGGGGACGAACATTATCTGGGTACTTCGCTTGAATTGTCTGCCCCCATTGCTACCCCGGTACGCCTTACCGTACTCGGCTCGTACGACAAGGATGCGCAGTTTCTGAACAGCCTCAACCGCATGCTGTTGACGCTGGGCCTGGCCGCCGTAGTAATCGGGAGCCTGCTCGTCTACGTGCTCTCCCATACGTTCACGCGGCCTTTGGCTAACCTAGTCGCAGGAGTGCGCGCGCTCGCGCGCGGCGACTTTCATCATCCGCTCGATTCCCGGGGGAATGACGAGGTGGCCGAACTGACGGGAGCATTCGACCGCATGCGCACCAGTCTGCTCCAGACTCAGCGAGACCTGCTGGAGGCTGAACAGCTGGCCACCATCGGACGCATGGCCAGTTCCATCTCCCACGATCTGAGGCATTCGCTTGCGGCCATCACCGCCAACGCAGAATTCCTCTGCGAGAGCGGACTCACGCGCGAACAAAGAGAAGATCTGTACCAGGAAGTTCGCGGCGGCGTGAACCGCATGACCGACCTGATTGACTCCCTGCTCGAGTTTGCCCGCACGCGTGAGTCACTGAATCCCGCATACGGCAGCGTGTCGGAGCCGGTGCGCCGAGCCATCCAGGCGGTGCGCAAGCACCCACGCCATCAGGGCGCGTTGATCGAAGAGAACCTTCACGGCTCCGGCATGGCCTGGTTTGACGGCAGGAAACTGGAAAGGGCGCTCTACAATTTGGTCCTGAATGCATGCGATGCCGCCCCGGATGCCGGCGGCAAGGTATGGGTCGAAGTTGGTGAGACCTCCGAGAGTGTGGTCATCGAAGTTCGGGACAACGGACCGGGAATTGCCGCTCCCATCCGCGACAAACTTTTTCAGCCGTTCGTCAGCTACGGCAAAGAGAATGGCACGGGTCTGGGGCTCACTGTCGTGCAGAAGATTGTCCACGATCACAACGGCAAGATCGAGACCGAGCGCCGCCAGGAGAATACCGTGTTCCGCATCCTTCTTCCGACAAACGGCGTCAAAGGATCCGGACCGGCGACTGCGGAAACGCTGCATGCGGCAGCCGACGGACATGGCGGAACCACGGACGAGGCAGCCGGCTAGGGAAGAATTCAAAACAGGGCTTGGGGAACTCGCGCAGCCTGCCAGTTGCAGGCGGGAGGGGATGCATGAAGCGTCAGTCCATCCGAATGCTTTCGAGAGTTGTAATTCTGGCTTGCGTCGTGGGGAACCACGGGATGCTGCATAGCCAGGCTGCGGGCAACGACAGCGCGAACACGCCAAAGCAGGCTGCCGATCCGGGAGTTGCCGTTGAAATTCAGCAGCTCCGCGCCATGATTGAAGAATTGCGCCAGGAAAACCTGACTTCACGGGCGGAGATGCGGCAACTGCGCGAAGAATTACAAAAAACGCATTCCCTCCTCGAAAAACTGACTGCCAACTCGACGGGCGAGGCCCCTGCTCCGCCTGCGGCCAACGCCGAGGCAAGTGCGCCGGCGGAAGTGAGTTCGCAATTGGAAGCGAGGGTTGAGAAACTCGAGGAGTCTAGCACCCTGCTCGGCGAAAAAGTGGATGAACAGTACCAGACGAAGGTCGAAGCCGCCAGCAAGTACCGGGCGCGACTGTCGGGCATCGTGCTGATGAATGCGTTCCGCAACCACGGCACGTCCGACAACTTCGACTATCCCGATTTCGCCGTGGCTTCTCCCGGAGTTTCGCAAACCGGCTTTGGCGCAACTTTGCGACAGTCAGAAATCGGACTGGAGATCTTCGGCCCAAACCTGGCTGGCGCGAAGACTTCGGCCAACATTCATCTGGATTTCGCGGGGGGATTTCCGGCGACGCCAAACGGCGTGGACTTCGGCTCGGTGCGCCTGAAGACGGCCAGTCTGCGCTTGGACTGGGAGCACACCTCGGTGGTCGCCGGTCAGGATTCTCTGTTCATCTCGCCGCTTTCGCCCACTTCGTTCGCGTCCCTGGCGACGCCGGCCTTTGCCTACGCCGGGAACCTGTGGGGCTGGATCCCGCAGCTACGCGTCGAACATCGCTTTGATATCTCGGACACGCAGAAGGTCATCCTGCAGGCGGGAATCCTCGATAACGTGACCTGGGATTTCCCTCCCTATCAGTTTTATCGCTCGCCGGGTCCGGGGGAACAGTCGGGGCAACCGGCCTATGCAGCGCGGACGGCGTGGTCGCGGCCGATAGGTGGACGTGAACTCAGTTTCGGTGCTGCCGGCTATTATGGCCGCCAGAACTGGTCCGAAGAACGCTACGTGGACGGCTGGGCCGCCACGGGCGACTGGGAAGTCCCCTTCAGCCAGCATTGGATTCTCTCGGGCGAGTTGTATCGCGGGCGCGGCGCCGGCGGGCTGGGCGCGGGAATTGGACGGACGGTGTTGTACGGCGCGTCTTCGGTCTATTCGGCAACGCCGCTCCGCGGCGTGGACTCGGCGGGCGGATGGAGCCAGCTGAAGTGGCAGATCACGCCCAAGGTTGAGATGAACGGCGCTTTTGCCGAAGATGACGTCTACAGCCGCGACGTGCTTGGCTTCGCAACCGATCAGAACAATTACGCGCCGATTCTAGGCCGCAACCGGGGGGCGTTGGGGAACATGATCTACCGTCCGCGGTCAGATTTGATCCTGGCTGCGGAGTTTCGACGATTGCGCACGTTCCCGTTCTACAGCGACAGCAGCGTCACGAACCAGGTCAATCTGGCGATGGGAGTCCTGTTCTGAAGCGCGCACACATGGCGGTCCTCGCGAGCCTGGCACTCTTCTGTGGACCAACGTCCACTTTGCACGGGCAGCAGGTGAACCTGAAAGCCCGCGTCGAGCTGCTGCACAGCGGACGTACAGTCAAGAACGCATCCAACGCTGTGATCTGGCTGGTGCCGCTAAGCGGGATTCCCGTGCAGCCGCCAACGCAAACGTCGATTCCGAGGCTGGAACAGAAGGACAAGAGCTTTCATCCCTCACTGGTCGTGGTGCCGGTGGGAGGGAAAGTCGAATTCCCTAATCTCGACCCGTTCTTTCACAACGTCTTTTCGTTGCACGAAGGGAAGCGATTCGATCTCGGGCTTTACGAGAGTGGAAGCACGCGCTTCGTGCAGTTTGACCGGCCGGGGATCTCCTACATTTTTTGCAACATCCACGCCGAAATGAGCGCGGTGGTAATCGCTTTGAGCACCCCTTATTTCGGCGTGTCGGGAGCCAGCGGCGAAGTTACGATCCCGAACGTTCCCGCCGGCCGCTACAAGATGCAAGTTTTTCACGCCTCGGCAGAGCCGGAGGATCTGGAGGCGTACAGCAAGGAAATCACGGTAACAGCAGACACGACCTCATTGGGCGAGCTGCGGCTGCACGAGACCGATACCATCGCCAACCACAAGAACAAGTACGGACACGATTATGATCCTCCGAGTCCCGACAGCCCAGTTTATGCCCGACCCTGAGGACGGCGAACACTTCAGAAGGCCCCCGCACGTATCTCGTTCTTTGAGGGAAGTAAGCTCTTATCCCGAACCGCCTCGCTTCGCTAGATACTCACCCACCACTCTGGCACAGGCTTCAACAAAGCCCTGCTCGCTCTTGGAAAAAGTGGCAGGAAAGTAGCTCTCGATATCCAGCTCAGCGACGAGCTGGCGTTTCACAAAGATGGGAACGACGATTTCGCTCACCACCATGGACGAACCGGCAAGATAACGCGGATCCTTGGACACATCATCCACTACGACAGTCTGCCCGCCGCGAGCTGCGGCGCCACATAGCCCCGTGTCGAGTGGAATGCGCACGTTGGGCGCAAAGCTGCCGGCGTAAGGTCCAACTACCAGAATGTTGGCATCGGCCGAGTCGACGAGATAGAAACCGACCCAGTTGTAACGCGCTTTTTCTTCGTGCAAGCGCTTGGCGATGTGCTCCATCAACGACGTGGCCGTGGGGGCCGTCCTGGCAGAATCTTCAAATTCATGGAGGAGTTGGTCGTGCTCAGCGGTCATGATTTCGGTCCTCGTGCTCGAACGTCAGGAAGAACTGAGAATCATAACCGATCCTTGCTCGGTACGTTTTTGTGCTGGAAAATAACGTAATCGGTTGTTTTGCAACCGCTAACAGCAACCATATTTAAGTACGGTGTAATTCGGCTCGCCTGCTCTGGCAATAAGCGCGGATAGTACGGCCAGAAGTGCGGAATTGGCCGGCGGCGGGGACCAAGTTCACCTGCGCTTCTGGCGTTTTCATTCCTTCTCCCCATCATCCGCAATCCCGATCTTCGACAACCGATACCGCAGAGCATTGCGCGAAAGGCCCAGCAGGCGCGCCGCCTGGCTTTTGTTGCCGTTGGCGCGGCGCAGCGCTTCCTGCACCATTTCGTCTTCCCATTGCTCGAGCGTCATGCCGTCAGGAAGGAATCCGCTCGCGTCATTGGCTGCTTTTGCCGGACGCACGTCAAGATGGATATCAGCGGCATCCAGCACATTCCCTTTCGCCAGCGCACACGCTCGCTCGACAATGTTCTGCAACTCGCGCACATTGCCCGGCCAGTGATAATTCACCAGAATCTGCATTGCCTCGGGTGTAATGCCCTCGACCGGTTTGCCGGAATCGCCGGCGAAGCGCGAGATGAACAGATTCACCAGGTCGGGGACGTCTTCTTTGCGCTCGCGCAACGGGGCGATGTCAATGGGCACGACATTCAACCGGTAATAAAGATCTTCGCGAAACGTGCCTTGCTCAAGCGCAGCCCGCAAATCGCGGTTAGTGGCCGCGATCAGCCGGACATCCACTTTGATCGTGCGCGTGCCGCCCAGCCGCTCGAACTCGCGCTCCTGTAGTACACGCAATAATTTCACCTGCGTGGTCGGAGGCACGTCGCCGATCTCGTCGAGAAACAGCGTTCCCTTGTCTGCCAGTTCGAACTTGCCCGGCTTGCTCGCGGCCGCGCCGGTGAACGCACCTTTCTCATAGCCGAACAATTCGCTTTCCAGCAAATTCTCCGGGATGGCGGTACTGTTGATCTTAAGGAACGGCCCGCGCGCACGCCGCGATTTCTCATGAATCGCGCGCGCAATCAAGTCTTTGCCAACGCCGCTCTCTCCGCCCAGCAGCACCGTCGAATTGGTTGGCGCCACGCGTTCGACCGTAGCCAGCACTTCCTGCATCTTTGCGCTGCGCGCCACCACATTGGGGTGCGCATAGCGCTTGCCCAGCGCTTCGCGCAGCTCGCGGTTCTCCTCGCGCAGATTGCGGACGTCCAGCTCTTTATGGATGACCATCCGCATCTCGGTCAGCGAAAACGGCTTGAGCACATAATCGCTGGCCCCAGCTTTCATGGCCTCAACCGCTGTTTCGACCGAGCCGAATGCCGTCATCACCACCACCGGCAGCGCCGCATTCTGCCGCTTGACCGCCTGCAGGAATTCGAGACCGTCCATGCCCGGAAGTTTCAGATCGGTCACCACCAGATCAATCGCGTTCTCACGCAACATCTTCAGGCCGGTCTCGGCGTCGCCCGCGGAAAATGTCGCAAAACCGTCCTCGCCGAGGTTCAACTCGAGCAAGCGGCGCATCTTCGATTCGTCTTCAACAATGAGTATGGCCGGCATCAGCGCGGTTACTTCCTCGCCTGTTTAGAGTTTTCAAGCCAGTTGGGATCCGCTTCGTGCAGCGCGTCTGCGATGTCCCTTTGGTGACACCCCGCCCTCTGCAACTCTTCGATCAACTGGCGAGCTGGGAGGGGCGCCGCCGCTGACCAGGGCGCATTTGCGTGCGGCGGCGTGGCCTTCGCCTCATACAGTCCGTCTGCCCTCTTCTTGACGATTATGCTCATTTCAATCTGCCGCAGGCATCTTTCCGTTGGCCGCGGGGAAGAACACCACAAAGCAAGCCCCCGTTCCCCTACCGTCGCCTCCCGGTTGGCCTGCGTCTTCAACTCGGATCGACCCATGATGTCCGTCAATGATCTTCGAGACAATTGAAAGCCCCAGCCCGACACCGTCTTTTTTCGTAGTGACAAACGGATTGAAAATCTGCTCCTGCAACTGCGGTGGAACTCCCGGTCCATTGTCTTCGATCCGCACCTCCACGCCGTCGCGCCCGCTGGCGTGCGACTTAGCAACTTTCAACCGCAGGCGCCCGCCGCTAGTGCTCATGGCGTCATATGCATTTTTCACGAGATTCATGAAGGCCTGTTCGCACAAACTCTCATCCAGGGCCACCAACGGCAAGTCCGCCTGATAGTTCTTTTCTACCTGTACCTCTGCGCCCCTCCACAACGTGGCCACGTCGCTGAGCGCGCGGTCCAGAACCACAGTGATGTCCTGCGGCGTGAGTTCGGCATGAAGCGGCCGGGCAAAATCGAGAAATCTCGTCACCAGCCCGCTCAGCCGATTGGTCTCGCTCGAGATGTATCCCGCCAGCTCCGTCGTCAGCGGATCGGAGTCTCCCAGCTTCTGACTCAGCATTTCCGCCGAGCCTTTGATCACTCCCAGGGGATTGCGAATCTCATGCGCCAGCCCGGCAGAGAGTTGTCCGAGGGCTGCCAGACGTTCCGAGCGCCGCGCTTCGGCCTGCGCCTGTTCGAGCCGGCGATTGGTTTCGGCCAATGTCTCCGCCGTTTCCTGATAGCGCCGGGTCTGACGCCGGCTCTCGATGACGTAGCGGTTGACCACCATGGCGACAAGAAAAAAGAAAAGAATACGGATCGCCAGCAACCCGTAATCTTCTTCCGTAATCTCGTACACCTGCAGTGCTGGGTAGAGATAGGCGCAGTAAGCCGCCGAGGCTAAAGCCGTCCACCCCAAGGTGGCCCACGAACCGAAATACTCGGCCGCTGTGACCACCGGCAGATAGTAGATCTGATAGTAGCTGCTGTTGATGCTGATCTCACCGGTGTGGTCGATCAGCAGCGTAGCCAGCACAGTTTTGAGGAGAACAATGTAGGAGGCGCCGCGCTTCGGTATCCGCTCCAGCAGCCAGCCCTCGCCCAGCTGCAGCACTCCGAAACCGAACAGAATTTCCTGTTTGTGGACTTCCCTCACCGGCGGCAAAACGGCCAGCGCCGCCAGGAGCAGCAACCAGAGTACATCCATCCAGGTGACGGTTGGCCGCTTCGCTTCGTTCTTTGCTTCCTTCCTAGCCTCACTCATGGCTTCGCCCGAAAAAGACGCGCCGGGAGAGGTCGTCCTGCTCCCGGCGTCAGTTCGATTGATTGTCCGGTTCGCGGCCTCATGTCATGCGAACCTATCACAATGCAGGCCAGCCAGTCAGCGTCAGTGGTTCTTTTTTGGCGACTCCGACCTCGGAGGCGGCGAGGATTTCGGTTGCGACTGATGCTGCGATGGCGGCGGCGAAGCTGGCCGCTGCTGCTGCCACTGATTGAACTTCTGCGCCTGCTGCTGTTCCTGCTGCTCATTCCGCTCCTGTACCGGAGGCGCTGGCCGGACCAGCGGATGCGTATCTGCAGGTTGCGGAGGCTTGAACTCCTGATTTCCAGCTTGCGCATTTCGATTCGTTGGAGGTGGTTGCACATTCCGCGACTCCGGCTGTGAAGTGCCCTGCTCTTCGTACACGCGCGGCTGCGGCTTCAGCATCGGTTTCGCCAGAGTGTTCCCGTTCGTGTTCCCTCCGCTGGGCGTGCCGAACGGTTTGAAACCCGATTCTGGTCGTGAGGGCCGTCCCGCCTGATTTACCGGGGCCGGCTGCGCTGGCGCCATGGGATGCACCACTGGACGCGCCAGTTGCTGCTGGTAAAGGTGTCCGCCGGCCTCGGCCTGTCGTTGCTCGATCGAGCGAGGCAGAGGAGGCGGTGTCCTTACCGCAACCACCTGCCTGCTGATGACGGTGGCCGGGGGCTTCACCGACACCGGGCGTCCCGCTCCAACCACACTCGCCCGAACCGGCTCCGCGACTACGACGTGTGACACCGGCGCTGCCAGAATTTCCCGCGGCTCGACCTTCATCACGTTGCTCGCTACCGGCTGCGCGTTCACGAACGTATCGTGCGACACCACCGTTACTCCGTTGCTGACGTGCTGGTTCACATACGTGATGTTGTTGATCGTCGTTGTCTTGTTGACGATCACCGTGTTGTACACGTTGGTCACCTTGGTGATATTCACCGAGGTGTTCGTGATGTTCACGTTATTCACGTAAGTGCGGCTGACGCGATACGCGGGAACGTAGACGTCTCCTGGAGCCAGCGGGAACCATCCCACCCCGACACCTACCGAGAAGTGGAAGCCAGGGCCGCCGCCCACGAATGCCACCAACGCCGGAGCCCACACCGGCCGCACCACCACCGGTCCCGGCACCCAGAACCATCCGCCTCCCGCGAAAGCCCAGCGGCCGTAATGGAAAGGAGCGAATCCCCAGGGCTCGTCTTCGACCCAAGTCCATCCCCACGGCCCGACCCAAACCCAGTGGCCGAAGCGATATGGAGCCCAGCCCACCGCCACTGCGCGCGGCTGCCAGCACGGGCCGTAGCCGGCGACATAGCTCCAGTCGCCGTAGTCGTCCAGGTCTTCGTAGCCGGTCATCTCGCGCGAGACATAATTTGCCGAGTCGGCGCGGTCTTCGCGCTCGTCGCGCTCAAACGCCCAGTCATCGAATCCATCGCGGTCGGGAATCTGACCGAGATCATAATCGAGGTGGTCTTGGCTGCCGCTAAAGGTTGCAGACTGGCCGGCGACCACGGTATAGGAGAATCCGCCGCCCGTGACGTGGCCGCGTCCGTGCCAGGCGGTAACAATGGTTTGATTGCCGTCTTCGCTCACATCCACGCGATACTCGCCCGGCTGCAGCAGGGTGAACGCGATGTTCGGCGTATCAATCTCGTAGGTATCGTCGTCATCAACGTGGCGCACGCGAACAATCAGCGATCCCTGCGCCAGGCGGATCTGCGTGGTGTTATCGTCCAGGTTCAGAAAAGTAATTCCGGTCTTGGAGCCAAGCCGGATCGCCGCCGATCCAACGTGCACTTCAGCCCGCGAATCTTCGTCTGCCCATAGATCATCACCGGTCACCATCGGCCGGTTCGGGACCGCCGTGACCCAGTCGTCCTCGCCCGCCGGGCGAAACGAGATGGAGCCTTGCGAATAGTTCAGCCTGGCCACGCGGCCGGGAGGGTCCTGGCCCTGATCCTGATCTTGATCTGGACTCTGATCTTGCGCTGTTGCTATGGTTGACGTCTCTAATAGGAAGATAAAACCCGCGAACAGAACGATCCATGCCCACAACTTGCGTGTTTTCATATCTTCGCCCCGATGCAAACGAATTCCATGCATCATGATCTTACCTGCATCCGTGTAAACCCAGAAAGTACGCTTTAGTTTCCCCCCCGAAGCGGAAGTGCTTAGGCGGATGGGGTTTAGTTTCGCTCGGGGCAATCCTGAGCGAAACCGTCTCCGGCAGACCCCGGTTTCAGCGAGGGGCGAGCGGAGCGAAGGATCTCCCAAGGACAAACAAACTCGCGGGGAGATCCCTCGTCCCGCTGGTGATAGCGCAGGACATCGGGATGACGCCTGTGCAAAGATTCAGGTAGTGTCTGAAACATCGCGTTGCCGCTCCGACTGACAGAGCCAAAATTGCCATCCAGGTAAAACCTCCATCCTGACTCCGATCTTCGATCTGGCGGAAAAGGAACATGGTTCCTCGATACCTTTAATCGCTGTTTGAGACACGACCAAGATTCAGTTCTTCAGCTTCGGCCTCTGGCAGGCGTCCACGATTTTCTTCGGGTCGATAGCGTCCCGGTCGACCTGCTCTTCCAGAATCTTGCCATCCTTCCCGATCAGGAAGTTCACGCGGCGCGGGGCCTGATATTCGTCCTTGTAGATTCCATACTCCCGCGTGACTTTTCCGCCCCAGTCGCTCAGCAAGGGAAACGTGACTCCAATTTGGTCGGCGAAGGCTTTGTTGGCAAAGGCGCTGTCCATGCTCACACCCAGGACCTGGGTGTCGGAAGCTTCCAGCGTTTTCAGGTTTTGCTGGAAGTTTTTCATTTGCTGCGTTCAACCCCCGGTAAACGCGAAGACATAAAACGCTAGCACGACGTTCTTCTTGCCCTGGTAGTCGCTCAGTTTGACTTCTTTCAAGTTGCTGCCGTCGAAGTACTTCAGAGTAAAGTCGGGCGCGACATCGCCGACCTTAGGCATGCTTGCTCCCTCTGACTTGTTTTGAGCGAGCAGAGCGGCGGTCGTGGCGAACAGCAGCGCCCCTGCCAGAACAGCAGATCTTCTTCTTCGCATAAAACCCCTCCCACAGGGCTGGCGCTTAGCATATCCTGCCCCAGGCCCGACGGTAAACCCGTAAGAACCTGATTGGCGATCTTTTGACATTGCCCAAAGCAGTGACAAAACAGTACAGTTCTGCTCAAGGCCACGAGCAATAGCGTGAGCGTCAACGTCTCGTGGCAAAAGACTGCCCTATGGGCATCGTCACCTTGAACGACATTTTCTTCGCCGCGGTCGAGCGCAATCACGACCGCATGATGCTGCATCGCGAGGCCGGAAAGTGGCTGCCCGTCACGTCTCGGGAGTTCGGCCAACGAGTGGCCAGCACCGCTCGTTCTCTCCACGCGTGGGGCATTCGGCAAGGCGATCGCATCGCCATCCTCAGCGAAAACCGTCCCGAGTGGCCCATCGCCGATATGGCCAGCCTGTTGCTTGGCGCCGTCACGGTGCCGCTTTACACCACGCTCACCGCCGACCAAACTGCGTTCCTCTTGAAGGATTCCGGTTGCCGGGTAATCTTCGTGTCGTCCGATCATCACCTGCGCAAAGTGCTCTCGATTCTTCCCCAAACGCAGATCGAGAAAATCGTCGTGATGGACGCAATCGAATTCAGCGGCGACTTCGCCCGATTCGCCTCGCGATGCGCAACCATGCCGCAAATCGCGTGCCAGGGACCGGATAACCTCGACCCGGAGATCGAGCGCCGGGCGCGGTCCATCGGCCCAGACGATCTGGCAACCATCGTCTACACCTCGGGCACGACTGGAACCCCCAAAGGCGCGATGCTTACCCACGGCAATCTCGTTTCCAACAGTCAGTGCTCGCTGCTCGAATTCGACATTCATCCCGGGGACATCAGCGTTTCGTTCCTTCCCCTTTGCCACATCACGGCGCGCCACGTGGATCTTGCGTTGATCTACCATGGCGTAACAATCGCGTACTGCCCCCACATCGAGCGACTGCCCGGGGTGCTGCTGGAGGTTCGCCCCACCCTGTTTGTCGCTGTGCCTCGCGTGTATGAAAAGATTTATACCCAAGCGGAGCAGAAGGCGAAGGGACTCCCCAAGCGACCCATATACAAATGGGCTCTTTCGGTGGGACGCACCCACAAGCCAGAGATTCTCGCGGGAAGGACTCCCACGTCGTTAAGCTGGAAGCTGGCCAACAAGCTGGTGTTCTCCAAGATTCGCGAAGGCCTGGGCGGGCGGGTCGGAATTTTCATTTCTGGCGGAGCGCCGCTGGGCCGCGAACTGGCCGAGTGGTATGCCACTGTCGGCATCCGCATTCACGAAGGCTACGGCCTCACTGAAACGTCACCGGTAATCGCGGTCAACACTCCCGTGAACCATCGCATTGGCACCGTGGGCAAGGTATTGCCGAATCTGGAAGTTCGCATCGCTGAAGACGGCGAGATTCTGGTGCGCGGCCCGTCCGTTTTCAAAGGCTACTGGAATCGGCCCGCGGAAACGCAGGCCGCGCTAGTGGACGGCTGGTTCCACACCGGCGACATCGGCCACATCGACAGCGATGGATTTCTTTCGGTTACGGACCGCAAGAAAGACCTGATCAAAACTTCGGGTGGAAAATTCGTCGCCCCGCAGCCCATCGAAAACGCACTCAAGCTCAGTTCGTTTATCGGAGTCGCAGTGATCATTGGCGAAAGACGCAAGTTTCCCGCTGTCCTTGTCTCGCCGAACTTCTCCGTGCTCGAAAATTGGGCGCGCGAGAACGGCATTGCGTTTTCGTCTCGTGAGGAATTGATCGTTCACCCGAAGGTGCAGGCGCTTTACGACGGGGTCGTTGAAGAGATGAACCAGAATCTGGCCCGCTTCGAGAAATTGAAGCGCGTACTGCTGGTCGCCGACGAATTTTCCATTGACAACGGCGCTTTCACGCCGTCGTTCAAACTCCGCCGCCGCGTGATTGAAGAACGCTATCACCGCCAGATTGACGAGATGTACGCGCAGGCGGAAGCAGCACCCCTCGCATAATGTATAGCCAGTGCTACTTCCGTACCGACGGGGCTGAGCCGGTCGCTCACCTTCTCGCGTGCTCTTCACTGCAGGAAACAGTGCCGCTGTTCAAGTTGTATTCACAGCGCCAGCGGAAGCCATCGGCGTCGTGTTTCCCATAGCCCCACACGCGGAAAAACAGACTTTCTCCCTCTAAGCGCGAGGCTTCCACAAAAACGTGGTCATTCTCCTTCAGTGCGGGCCGAAGTTCCGCTGGGACAAGGCGAATGAGTCCGGGTACATCAACGACAATGGGCTCTTCCGCGACCGTCACAGAGAAAATCAGAGCTCGCGAGGTTTCTTGGGTGAGATACTGCGTGACGATCAGAGAATCATTGCCGGACCAGGCCACCGCGGCTATGCCAACGTAGTCGCAGAGTTTGCGCGTGCGCCCCGTGTGGATCTCGGTCAGCCAGAGAGAACGGAAGTTACCGGCGAATTCGGTCGCCTTAGCCTCCCGCTCTACATTGCGCACCACGAATCGGCCATCCGGGGAGACCAACTGCCCAGCCTTCGGAAATACCACAAAGGGTCCGGCAAAGGTCTGAATGCCCAGAAGTGCCACAATCACCGGCGCCCCGAGTACGACCCCAAGACGCATATGTCCCTCGCCCTTATTTCAACCTGACCGCCCCTTCCACACCAGCGATCCGGCTCCCACCGACATTACTTCGGTTTGACCTGAGGGATGGGCGGCCAGCGACACTCTTGTTGCACGACCCGAGATCACTGCTGTTTTCAGGTCGAGGACATCTTTCCAGCTTAGCCGATATGCTTGCACACCTGAGTTTTCATTACAATAGTTGGCATGTCGGATTCACTGATTATCGCTGGACGCTCCTTCCGCTCCCGGCTGATCGTGGGCACCGGGAAATACAAATCATTTCAGGAAACCGCACGCGCGCTCGAGGCCAGTGGCGCCGAGATGGTCACGGTCGCGGTGCGCCGCGTCAATCTCGATCGCAGCAAGGAATCGCTGCTCGATTACATCGATCCCAAAAAGTACTTCTTGCTGCCCAACACTGCCGGCTGCTATACAGCGGACGAGGCCATCCGCGCCGCGCGCCTGGGGCGCGAGGTCGGCCTGTCAGACTGGGTCAAGCTCGAAGTCATCGGCGATCAGGCCACGCTTTATCCGGACGTGCAGGCTACACTCGAAGCCACGCGCACGCTGGTGACCGAAGGCTTCACAGTTCTGCCCTACACCTCCGATGACGTGGTCTTTGCCAAGCGGCTGGTCGAGGCTGGCGCGGCAGCCGTCATGCCGCTGGGCGCGCCCATCGGCAGCGGCATGGGCATTCAGAATCAGGCCAACATCAGAATTCTGCGCGAGATGATCACTGGCGTGCCGCTCGTTGTGGATGCCGGCGTGGGCACGGCATCCGATGCTGCGATTGCGCTAGAGCTCGGCGCCGACGCCGTGCTGATGAACACCGGCATCGCCAACGCGCAAGATCCGGTGCTAATGGCTGAGGCCATGCAGCACGCGGTGCTCGCCGGACGTCAGGCGTATCTTGCCGGCCGAATGGCTAAGAAACTTTACGCCACGGCCAGTTCGCCCTTGGAAGGCGTGGTGCGGTAGTCGCGCGGGCGATCTCGCCGACGGGGCGCTTCTATGCCCTCTTCAGGTCTCAAAAACAAAAGCGGCGGCCTGCGGGCGCCGTTATTTTCTTCAATCGCAGACATTCACAACATCTTCGCGCTTTCCACCTTGATGGAGTCTTTCCCCATCGTTCCGGTCACCGCGACGTGATGTCCTTCATGTCCCTTTAGGGCATCTGGATTCTCCACGGTGATCACCTTCTGATCTCCATCGGTCACGATGACCATCTTTGCGCCCGCGGCCAGGCACTTCTTAGTGCACTCCGCCGAGCCCTCATGTGCTGCCTTCGCGCCGCATTTATCGTCCACAACCCAACCGTTGACGGTCGTGCTCTTGCCCATGTCGTCGAACGCCATCGCCGACAAGGCGAACACGAAACCGATTGCAAGACACATCGCAAGCACTTTTCTCATGGCTGCCGTTCTCCTTTTTTGGAAACTTGATTTGCGGCCCCACGCCGCAAGCCCCACAGCACAGCGGACGCCGCGTGCGCAAAGGCACCCAATCCGCCAGATTTGAAACGAGGTAACGGAAATATACCACGGGAACGGAAGGGAATTGTCAGCATCCCGCAGAATCGCACTCAGAAGTGCAACCGGAAACTATTTCTTTGCCGAGTGGTTGGCCGGAGGCGTGGGTTTCGCCGGCGGTGGCGCAACGTAAACGTATTCCCCTGGCTTGGCGTATCCCAGTTGCTCGCGAGCTTCTTTTTCGATGGCTTTCTCGTCGCTCTGCAAACCCTGAATCTGCTGGGTGTAGCGCTCGTTTTCCTGCTGCACGTTTTCGATCTGCTTCTGCAACGCCTTGTATTCAGTGCGCTTCTGCCGGTAGACAACCCAGCCATTGGCGCCCAGCATGACGTGCACGAGCAGCGACACGGCCACCACAATCACGGCGACGGTCCCGATCCTTCGCCGCAACCGATAGAGTCGCGTGGCCAGTGGCCGCGCCCGGACAATCCAAGAAGCGGCCAGCGCCTCCGCCTGAGGCGCGTGTTCAGCCACTGCCCGCACTCCATAGTCTGGCCGTACGAATCTCGTGATGTTGGAGAAGTTCACTCGAAGATCCAATGCTGCGCTGCCGTGGTCAGTTTCTCCAGGCCTTTTTCGCTGCGCGCCTCCGAATACACGCGCACCACAGGCTCGGTTCCCGACAAGCGGTAGCAAACCCATGACCCATCGCTGAACACCAGCTTCAAGCCGTCGGTGCGGACGATTTGGCTGACCGCATGTCCGCAGAACTCCTGGGGATCGGCCTTCAACTTTTCAGTGAACTTCTCCCTCACCGCCGGCGTCAATCGGAAGTTGTCGCGTCTGGGAAAATAGGAACCAACTTGGTTACATATCGCTTTTAGCTGGTCGCCCAGAGATTTGCCCCTTTTCGCCACTGCCTCGCAGCACAAAAGCCCGGCCAGCACGCCGTCCTTTTCCGGAACATGATGCCGTATCGAGAGCCCGGCGCTTTCTTCGCCGCCGATGGCAATTCTGTCCTGCATGATGAGTTCCCCGATGAATTTGAATCCGACCGGAGTCTCGTGCAGCTCGACGCCGTGTTTCTCGGCCAATGCATTGATCAGATTCGTAGTCGCGACCGATTTCGCCACCCCGTTCTTCCAGCCACGGCTTTCCACCAGATAGTCGAAGAGCAAGGCAATGATGTAGTTCGCTTGTAGAAAAGTGCCGTCGGCGTCAACGATGCCGAACCGGTCGGCGTCCCCATCGGTCGCGATGCCGATCTGCGCCCCGGTCTCGCGCATCTTCCTTCGCAGATCCTGTAGCAAGTGATCGTCCGGCTCAGGCGCGTGCCCGCCGAACAACACGTCGCGATAATCGTGCACCGTCACCGCTTGCACTCCGGCGCTGCGCAGCAACTCGTCAGAATATCCCCGAGCCGCGCCCCACATCGGATCAAACGCGACCCGCAGGCCGGCTTTCCGAATCGCGTCCAAGTCAACGATCTCCGCCAGACGCTTCAAATATGCCGGTTTCGGATCCAGCATCTCTTGTTCCGCTGGTTTCCCGGCCGCTCTCACGTCCCCGGCAGAACCGCCGTCTCCTGCCGCTATCTCCGCCTCGATCTTCTTCGTGACTTCGGGCAGCGCCGGGCAGCCATCCGGCGTGGAAAACTTGATCCCGTTGTATTCCGGCGGATTGTGCGAAGCGGTGAAATTGATGACGCCGTCCGCCTTGTTCTGGATTACGGCATGAGCAAGGGCCGGAGTCGGAGCTGGTTCGTCCACGAGCAGCGAAGTGATTCCATGCGAGGCGAGAATCTCCACGGCCATGGAGCAGAAGGTTTCGCCGAGAAAACGCGGGTCGCGTCCCACAATGACCCGCGCTCCGTGCGACTTCTGCAAAGCCACATAGCGCGCGATGCCGTTCACCGCCCGCCGTACGTTGACAAACGTGAACTCCTCGGCCATGACCGCCCGCCATCCCGATGTCCCAAACTTGATTTGTGCCGGCATATTTGACCTCACCTCACCCCTGCAAAGTGCTAATCTCTCCATCGGCAGACTGGAAGCTGTTCTTAGCCTGCCCTGAGCCGACAAGGCGAAGGGACTGTCTTATATGACTGACAAACGAATCGTCGTCTCGACCGCTGGCTCCGAGGAAGAGGCCCGCAGGATCGCCCACCAACTCGTCGCGCGGCAATTGGCCGCCTGCGTGAACATCGTACCGCGCATGGAATCGATCTATCGCTGGCGGGGCAAGATCGAGTCCAACCACGAATGCCTGCTAATCATCAAAACGAGTGCCGACCAGTTCCCCGCCGTTCGCGATGCCATTTCCGAATTACACTCGTACGAATTGCCGGAGTGCCTGTCGCTGGGTATCGAAGACGGCAGTTCCGAATACCTGGACTGGCTGGGAGAATCGCTGGGCGGCAACGCGGTGGCGTGAATCTGGGCATGCTGGCCGGAAGGGCGTCAATAGCGGCGAGGCATCAGATCGCGCCGAGCGCCTGATCCAGATCCTCAAGGATGTCGTCCACATCTTCGATCCCTACGGAAAGCCGAACCATGCCGTCGGTGATGCCGATGGCCGCGCGCCCTTTGGCACCCAGTCCGCCATGTGTCATGGTGGCCGGATGCGAGATCAAGGTCTCGACTCCGCCCAGCGACTCGCCGAGCGAACAGACCCGCAATTTCTTTAGCATCCTGTTAGCGTTTCGCAGCGAGCCGGTCTCAAACGTGATCATCGATCCGAATCCGCGCATCTGGCGCTTGGCCAGAGCGTGCTGCGGATGATCCGCCAGGCCAGGATAAAGAACTGCCTTCACCTTTTTGTGCGTGGCCAGGAAATTCGCCACAATGCGCCCGTTGCGGTCGTGAATCTCCATGCGCGCTGCCAGCGTTTTCACGCCGCGAAGCACGAGCCAACATTCAAATGGAGAAAGAATCGCCCCCGCGGCCTTCTGCAGGAATGCCAGCTTCTCCGCGTCCTCCTCCCGGGCGCAAACCACCACGCCGCCCAGGCCGTCACTATGACCGTTGAGAAACTTCGTCGTCGAATGCATGACCAGGTCCGCGCCGAGCGCCAGCGGATGCTGGAAATATGGCGACATGAAGGTGTTGTCCACAGCCAGCGCGACCTTTCTGCTCCGGCAAATCTGACTGATGGCCGCCAGATCGCTCAGCCGCATCAGCGGATTGGTCGGTGTTTCCACGAATACCAGGCGTGTGTTCTTGCGCAGAGCGCGCTCGACATTCTTCGCTTCGGTCGTATCCACGTAGGAAAACTCCAGACCGAAGCCGGCCATTACCTGGTTGAACAGTCGCGGCGTTCCGCCGTAGAGGTCGTTCCCGCACACCACGTGGTCGCCGGACTTCAGCATGCTCGCGATGGCGTTGATCGCGGCCATGCCGCTCGCGAACACCCGCGCCGCAACGCCACCTTCCAAGGCTGCAAGATTCTGTTCGAGGCGCGTGCGCGTCGGATTCGACACGCGCGAGTACTCATACCCTTTGTGCTCGCCAATTCCCTGCTGCACATAGGTCGAGGTCGGATAAATAGGAACGGTGACAGAGCCGGTGAGGGGATCAGGCTCCTGCCCCGCATGGATGGCGCGAGTGGCAAAGCCGAATTGTTTGGTGTTTTTCATAGCCACTGCTCTGCAAACATCTGACGCCTTAAACCCCGCCTTCGAAAATCTTCTTCGATAAATACCTCTCGGCGGAATCTGGAATGATAGTCACCACGCGCTTGCCCGCTCCCAGCCGCCGCGCAATCTTGAGCGACGCAAAAACCGCGGCCCCTCCGCTCGATCCCGACAGCACGCCTTCCTGTGCCGCCAGCGCCTTCACCATGTCGAACGCTTCGTCATCCATCACCATCATGACTTCGTCGCATACCGTGCGATCGAACGTCTTCGGGATGAAGCTCACCCCGATTCCTTCCACTTTGTGCGGCCCGGGCTCGCCACCGCAAAGAATGGAGCCCTGCGTCTCCACCGCGACGGCCAGCACGTGCGGCAGCTTTTGTTTCACATAGCGGGCCACGCCGGTAAATGTCCCGCAAGTGCCACAACCGAGCACAACCGCGTCAATTCGTCCTTCCATCTGCTCGAAGATTTCGCGCGCTGTGGTTTCGTAATGATAGTCAGGATTGGCCGGATTTTCGAACTGCCCCGCCATAAACACCTTGGGATCGCCCGCTGCCTGTTCCTTGGCTCGCCGGATCGCGCCCTGCATACCTTCGGCATCAGGAGTACGCACAACGTCGGCGCCCAGCGCCTGCATGATCGTGACCTTTTCCTGGGAGAAATTCTCCGGCACGAACAGCTTCACCTTGTAGCCGCGGTTCACGCCAATCAGCGCCAGTCCGATGCCCGTGTTTCCCGCAGTCGCCTCGACAATCGTCCCGCTTGGAGGGAGTTTCCCTTCCTGCTCAGCGCGGCGGATGATGCCGATGGCAGCGCGGTCCTTTACGCTGCCGCCCGGGTTCAGATACTCGAGCTTCGCGAACACTTCAGCCGATCCGGCCGGAACCAGCCGCTTCAACTGCAACATGGGAGTCTCGCCGACCAGTTGAGTGATGTCGTCGGCGACGCGCAGGCGTGACATTCGAGAATCGTTCAACGCATCTTAAAGGGTACGGGGAGAGCGCGGAAATCGTCAAACAAAGGATCTGGCGCCCACGGCTTCTACTTTCCAGCGCCGGTGGCCGGTTGCGTGCCCGCGTAATATCCGCTCTTGGTGCGAACGGTCATCTTCCCGTGTCCCTTGGCCTTGGCTTCCACGCGCACCATGCGGAAGCCGCCGACGCCCCGCGGATTGGTCGGCTTGTAGCCGATGGTGTATTGATTGCGAATATCGTGGGCAATGGTCTTGCTGATCTCATCCACTTCATCGAGTGTCTTCGGAAAGAACGCCATCCCGCCCGTTCGCTGGGAGATGATCTCGAGCGCACGCCGGGCCCGTTTGGGATGTTCTTCCTCCCCCAGAATTCCTATCGCATACACCTGGGGACCATTTTCCTCCTGCAGATGTTTCACCGCCTGCTCCAGACTTTCACCGCTCGCGTTGTCTTCGCCATCGGTCACCACGAACAGGACTTTCTTATCGAGCCGCGCGTTTCGTTTCAGGTGATCTCCCGATGCCACCAGCGCGTCGTAGAGCGCGGTTCCACCCCGCGCGTCAATTTTCTCCAGCGCCTCCTTCAACTTCAGCAAATCGTTGCTGAAGTCCTGATCGAGATAGTATTCGTCGTTGAAATTGACGATAAAGACTTCATCCCGTGGATTGCTGGACCGCACCAGATTCAACGCAGCCTGATTCACCTTGGCCCGCTTCTCGCGCATGGATCCCGAGTTGTCAATCACGATTCCCATGGCCACCGGAATGTCCTCATGGTGAAACGAGATGATGACTTGCGGTTTGCCGTCCTCATACACGGTGAACGCGCCGCGATCCAGGTTGGTGACGATGCGCTGTTTGTCGTCGATGACCGTGGCGTGCAGCAGAACTTCATCCACATCTTTGCGGAAGACGTAGATCCCCTGGTTGTTTACGTCTCCTTCGTCTTGTCGGCTGTCTTGCGCTGGCGGCTTAGCTGCGCCGGGAGGCTGCGCAGCCGATGGAGATTCGCTTTGAGGAGCCTGCGGCCAAGCCGCAGGCTGGAGGAGCCCAACGGCCAAAATCACGCAAAAGGAAGAAAACAGAACCCTGGGGCTATTATTCTGCCGGCGCGTAATATCCCGTCCTGGCATACACCCGTAGAGGAGGCAGTCCTTTCGGCGGCAACAGCTTCACTTTTATCTTACGCCATTTGCCGTCGCGCACCACCTTGTTGGGACGATAGCCGAGGACGTATTGATTGCGCAGTTCGACTCCGATCTTGGTGGCCACGTCGCCCAGATCGTTCGGATTATCAATGGTGAAGGCACGCCCGCCGGTCAGTTCCGTAATGTCCGCCAGCAACTCCGGCCCCAGCCGCTCCTCAATTGCCGAAGCGTAACGGTCGTAGATGCCGATGGCGTAAATCATCACGTCGGCTTCCTTCACCATCGACTTGATCTCGTTCTCGGTATAACGGCTGTGGTTGTCGCCCCCGTCGGAAATAATGAGCAGGGCCTTCTTGGCATACTTGGCCTGCCGCATTTTGCTTACGCCCATGTAAATGGCGTCCAGTAGCGCCGTGCGGCGACGCGGCACCGCGAACAGCAGCTTGTTCTGGATCTCATCCACGGAACTGGTGAAATCGCTCACCTCCTCGGGCTCATCCGAAAAGGTGATCATGAAGAATTCATCTTGCGGATTGGCGGTCTTGAAAAACTCGATGACCGCTTCTTTCGCGCGGTCCATCTTGCTGGTCATGCTTCCACTGGAATCGAAAATGACGCCCAGCGAGACGGGAGCATCTTCGCTCGAAAAGGTCCGAATCTCCTGCTGCGTGCTGCCTTCGAAGAGCTGGAAGTTCTCCTTCTCCAGTCCCGTCACCAGGCGATTCATGGGATCGGTAATCGTAACCGGGACCAGCACCAGGTCTACGTCGACTTTCAGCGGGCGCACGTGCGCGCTCAAGCCTGAGTTCGTGCTCACAAGCTCCCGCTTGGGCTCCTCTTTCGGCTTGTCCACTTCTCTCGGCACCACGTGCACGTCATTCACGTCGGTTTGCGCCAGAATCGGAAGGCCGAAGCACAAAATCGCCCCCAGAGCCAGCACGCACCTCTTCCGCATCCGCACGGAGGCTTCTAATGAAAAATTTTTGCGCAACGCTGGCTTATCGGGATTCCAGGCAGGATCCGTAGAGACGCTTCGATTTAGAAACTCAGGGCGACATGACCGACGCCCCTCAACACTCAGGCGGGCCATAATTACCTCATTGAGTCGGATGTTAGCACAGCTTTTGTGACGCGAAGCAATGCTTTTTGTAAAAAAAGAGATCACAGGTCCCAGATTGCGTTCGTAGTTTTCCACGGTCTGAAGTGGCCGACTGGCGGGCTTTCTCGAGGAGGGAATATTAGAACTGCGCACTTTCTGCTGTTCCACAGCCGCGATCTGCGCCTATGTTGTTACAATCAAAGGTTTCCATGGCCGACATCCTTCCTTTTCGCGCCCTGCGGTATGACCTGCAGCAGGTTGACGCCGCCCAGGTAGTAACTCAGCCCTACGACAAGATCACTCCTGCCATGCAGGAGCGTTACTACGCCGCCAGTCCATACAACCTCGTCCGCATCATCCTTGGCCGCAGCCAACGCGCCGACGACGCTGCCCAGAACGTGTACACTCGGGCAGCCCGGTATTCGCACGACTGGCGGGCTCAGGGAATTCTCCGACAGGATCCCCAACCTTCGCTCTACGCTTACACGCAGTCTTTCACGGCCCCATCCGGCGACCGCTCCGAGCGCCAGGGATTCATCGCTCTTGGCCGGGTTGAGGATTATTCCGCCAAGGTGGTCTTCCGTCACGAGCAAACCTTAGCCAAGCCAAAGGCTGATCGCCTCGATCTGCTTCGCGCCACGCGTGTTCATTACGAGCAGCTTTTTCTTCTCTACGAGGATTCCGACGAGATAGACTCCGCGCTTGTGCCTGCGCTCCAGGCCTCGCCAACGATTGCTGTTGCCGACGAATACGGCGTCGCTCATCGCGTCTGGCAGATTTCTGATCCCGGCCTCATTGCGCGCGTTCAGGAGAAGATGTGCGACAAAAAACTGGTTATCGCCGATGGCCACCATCGCTATGAAACCGCGCTCAACTTCCGCGATGAATGCCGTGCCGCCGCTGGGGGGAAGCGAGATCCCCAGGCCCCGTACGAATACGTCATGATGACGTTCGTGAACATGAACGATCCGGGGTTGCTCATTTTACCCACGCATCGCGTTGTGCATTCGCTGGGGTCGTTTTCGGCGGAGGGTTTCTACCACTCCAGCCGTGCTCTTTTTGCGGTCGAAGAAATCGACGCTGCCTTGGACGGCACGCGCACCACGGCGCTGCTCCGCGAACGAGGTAGCGCCGGAATTGCGCTGCTCGCGGTTGCCGCAAACCGCGCTTTTCTTCTGCATTCGCCCACATCCAAGGCGGCGCAATTGCTGGCTGGACTCTCGGTTCGTCAGCAGTCGCTTGACGTGGTGCTTCTGCACAAGTGCGTGCTGGAAGGCGTGCTGAAGCTTTCGCAAGAATCCATTCGCAACCAGCAGAACCTGTCTTATCTGCGCGAGGCCTCGGAGGCACTGGAACAAGTCCACAAAGGCGCGGCCAACATCGCCTTCCTGATGAATCCCTGCTGCGTCGAGCAGGTCCGCGATGTGGCGCTTGCCGGCGAAGTTATGCCCCAAAAATCCACCGACTTCTACCCCAAGCTGCTAAGCGGACTCACCGCCCATGCCGTGGACTAAGAACCGCCATCGAGCCGGCGCCTGGCCTGAGCGAACCCGAAGGGTCACGCCGGCTGGCGCGCGGGCGTCCCGCCCGCGCAGTCTTGGCACATTGAGCCTCGCCGCAGCTCTGCTCTCCTCGCTTTTTCTCTCTGGCGCGGCGCCTGAAAAGCATCTCTCGATCTACTCAGTTGTCGCTAACTACTCGCTGACTCTGGTTCAGCGTGACGGCCGCGACTACGTCGGCTTGCTCGAAGTGCTCGAACCTCTGGGCAAGGTCAGCGAACGTACCGATGGCTCGCGCTGGCGCCTTCGCTATAACAACGTGGAAGGCGATTTCCAGGCGGGCAAGACTCACGCTCGCATTCAGGGTCGTGACTACGATCTTGGTGGAAGATTCCTGGTCGAGAACAGCCGCGGCTTTGTCCCTCTCGCTGCCCTCAGTTCCCTGCTTCCCCGCTTTCTGGGCGGACCAGTAACCCTGCACGAAGGCTCCAGCCGCCTCTTCATCGGCAGTGTGGCCACGCATTTCACCGCGTCGCTGTCAGCCGACAACCGGCTGGTCTTCAATTTCACCGCTCCCGTCAATCCGACAATCGCCACGATACCGGGCATGCTCAGCATGACGTTCTCCCACGAACCGCTGGTCGCGCCGGCCTCTCCCGTTTTGACGTTTGGCAGCAAGACGATCCCCTCGGCCACCTACCGCGAGGCGAATGGCACGGCGGTCGTAACGGTGAACTCCACCGTTCCAGTGATGGCCAGTTTCGGCAACGACGGGCGAACGATCACCATCTCTCCTGCTCCAGCAAGTGCTGCACAAAGCACGCCAGCACCTGCCGCAGCCCCCACCGGAGCACCCGGAACACCGGCAGCGCCGTCGGCCACTGTTCAGACTCCGCCCCCGCCGACCACCCCGGCTCCGCAGGTCTACCGCCGCTATTTTGCCGTCGTGGACGCCAGCCACGGCGGCGACGATCACGGCGAGACTCTCAGCTCCACGCTACTCGAAAAGGACGTTACCGTGGCCCTGGCCCGCATCCTGCGCCAGGAACTCGAAAGCCGCGGCATCACGACGTTGGTGCTACGCGACTCCGACGCCAACCTCTCTCTTGACCAGCGCGCCATCTTCACCAACACGGATCACGCCGCCATCTATGTCGCGCTGCACGCGGACTCCAACGGTCATGGCGTACGCGTCTATACCGCCCTGCTTCCCTATGCCGACGACGATCGCGGCCCCTTCCGCTCGTGGCCAACCGCGCAGCATGCCTCTTTGTCCCTCAGCCAGATTGCAGCGTCGGCCGTGGCCGCCGAACTGCAAAAACGTCAGGTTCCGGTCCGAACTCTCAGCGCTCCGCTTCGCCCACTCAACAACGTCACGGCAGCCGCCATTGCAGTCGAAGTTACGCCACAGGGATCGGATGTCTCCCAACTCACTGCCCCTGACTATCAGCAACTGATCACCAGCGCGGTCGCCACCGCCATCGCCGCCAGCCGCGATCAAGTCGGAGCCGCGCCATGAGGCCAGCCTCGTCAAGTTGTAGGGACAGCCGCCCTCGGCTGTCCGGTCGAGCGCAGCTCGACAGCCAGACCGGCCGGAGCTCGATGTCGGTTACTCATGATTTCCGAACTTCGAGGCGCCAACTATGATCCCCCGTCACCTCGTGATCGGCTTCACGGTGCTTCTGGTGATAGCGCTCTGCATGAGCATCTACGCGTGGCACATGCGAAAAACCGTAGTCGCTACAACGGCGGTTTCAACCGATACTCGTCCGTTGGCGCCTCCGGTCGCCGGACCTACCGAGCAAGTCGTTCTCTTTGTCGCTGACGATCAAGACGGAAGCCTCCGCGCCCAGACCGCTAGTATTCCCATGCCCTCCGGACGCCAGCAGCGTTCCGAAGAACTGCTGCGGGCCCTGCTCTCCATCTATTTCGACAAGTCCTCGCCTCATGTTCTTGGCCCCGGCTCTGACGTACGCAGCGTCTTTCTGGTGGACCCCGGCGTCGCCGTCATTGATCTGAACTCCGCCTTCGCCGACACCCACCGCAGCGGCATCCTAGTCGAGGAATTGACGGTCACCTCGCTGATCCACACCATTTCGTACAACACTCCCGGCATTCTCAAGGTGCAGATTCTGGTCGACGGCAAAGAGCGCGACACGCTCGCCGGCCATGCCGACCTCACCAGCTACTATGACGTCAACGCGGTAAACCAGCTCGCCACGCAGTTGCAGTCGGGACAGTGAGACCACGGAGGACGAATCTAGCGCCGGTTCTTATGTCTCAGGGATCAATGCGTGCAATCAAGTTTTATCGGGAGCAGTCGCCAACTCGCCTTGAGTGAGCTACGATACTGAAAAACATGAAAGCAACGGCCGCCTCCGTTTTCACCATTCTGCTCTTCACCAGCAGCGTCGCCGCGGACAAACCAAAGACCGTAGATGAAGCCGTCCAAGTCCTCAAAACCAAATGGTTGCAACCAAAAGATCGTGACTGGATTCTTCGTAACACCAAAGACGAGGTGTGGGCTAGGCTGTACATGGGCTTCGGCACTGGCGTGCGCAACCAGTTTGGACTCTGGGGAGACAATCAGCCGCTTCACGACTCGTGTGGTACCAAAGACCCGGAGGGGTGTTCTAGTGTGATTCTTAACCGGCTGTGGGAATCGGTGCGCGGGGATGCTGACCCGACAGTGGTGCGTCAGCTTGACTGCCAATTTCAGCTTGTCCATTCGATTCATGTCAGCCTCAAAGGATTTCACGGGTTTACGACTCGGGAAATGCTTCGGCGACTTCAATCACAGATCGACTCGCAACTACCCGCCCTTGCGGCATCCGGCGTGCCAAGCTGCCAAAGCTCTTTGACACTAGACGTAGCTGGCAAGCCAGACATGGACTGCTTTGTGGTAGCTCCCCACCGCAAGGAGGAAAGAAAATCCTGGGACGATCTCACTCTTGATCGCGCCTTAGCTGTGTTGGAGATCCGGAATTTTTTCAGGACGGCTCACTACCCACCGAAGATAACCCTTGATTTCCTTCGAACCTGCCAGTTCGCAAAGCCGTTTCCGGACTGAGCTTGTCCGGGGAATCCGTGTGACCTGTGTCGCGGTTCGCTGCTCGCCTATGACTTCTCCAGCCCTTCGAGCTCCTGCTTCCTTCGTTCCAAAATCTCGCGAATTTTCGCAATCTTCGCCGAATCATGCGAGCCCCGCGTGGCCGCCCGCAGCGCCGTCTTCATCACTTCCGCCGCAGGACGCATCACCTCCGCGCCCTCCAGCCCCATCCACGGACCCCAGTCTCCAGCCTGCTCGGCGCGCTGCCAGATCCGCTTAACCGTCTCGGCCTCGCGCTGCAACTCCGCCTTTCCAGCGTCAGTCAGAGAATACGTGCGCCGGCCAGCGGCCTGGTCGGAGACGACCATTCCCTCATCTTCCAATTGCTGTAGCGCCGGATACACCGCTCCCGCGCTCGCCTTATAGACGCCTCCCGACTTCGTCTCCAGCTCCTTCATCAATTCGTAGCCGTGCTTCGGGCTGCTTTCGAGCATCGACAGCAGCGCCAATCGGACCTCGCCCGGACCGAAGAATCTGCCCCAACGCCCTCCGCGGCCCCACGGGAACGCGCCGCCCATAAAAGGCAGGGCAATCCCACCACGCCACCAACTTCCACAACGTCCGTACATACTTTCCTCCAAGATCCAGTTCAGAATTTGGATCACAGCTATCGTGCGATCATGCTTTATGTATATCGTTAGATAGCTCTATTGTCAAGTCTTGCGATCAGGCAGAACCTCAACTGACTTCATAATCATTTACAATCCCGCATCATGTTCTACCGCTCCGACAGCCGCTCGCCCGACCAGCTTCGTCCGGTCACCATCACGCCTGATTTCATCACCACCGCCGAAGGTTCGGTTCTGATCGAAATCGGCCACACGCGCGTCATCTGCACCGCGTCGATCGAGGAAGCCATGCCGCAGTTCCTGCGCAACTCTGGCAAAGGATGGATTTCGAGCGAATACGCGATGATCCCGCGCTCCACCCTGACCCGCACGCCGCGCGATGTCTCAAAAGGCCGCCCCAGCGGACGCACGCACGAAATCCAGCGCCTGATCGGGCGCAGCCTGCGCGCCGTCACCGACCTCGCGCGCCTCGGCGAGCGCACCATCTGGATTGATTGCGACGTCATTCAGGCCGATGGCGGCACGCGCACCGCCTCGATCACCGGCGCCTTCGTTGCGCTCGGCCTCGCGCTCGAAAAGCTGGTGGAAGCCGGAACACTTCCTGCGGTCCCGCTCAAAGATTTCGTCGCCGCCGTGAGCGTGGGCATTGTTGACGGAGAAATCCTGCTCGACCTCAGCTACGAAGAAGACTCGCGCGCCGACGTGGACATGAACTTCGTCATGACCGCCAGCCACAAGCTGGTCGAGGTCCAGGCCACCGCTGAGCACCAGGTCTTCAACGAGGCGCAATTAGGAAAGATGCTGGTGCTGGCCAAGCAGGGCGTGGAGCAGTTGATCGCGAAGCAAAAGGCGGTGCTGAGCGGGCTGACGCTCAGGCGATGAACATGTAGGGACAGCCGCCCCCGGCTGTCCGGCCGGGCGCAGCCCGGCTGAGGCGACCATGCCAAACTACGAACAGTTGACTCGAGACGAGTTGTTGAATCTAGCGCAAGAGCGCGAACAGCTCACCGCCGAAGCTCGTGACCTCTTCGAGGGGGCAGAACTCGCGAGCCGTAAGATAACGGCTGACGAGATTCAATCCTACGCTCGTGAGGCCGCCGCGGACGAGCGGGTTAAGGAGCGCCGCAAGGAGCGATCAAGATACACCTACGAAACGCGAAGTACGCGCTTCCTTGGCAAGAAGAACCGGGTACCAGGACCGACGTGAACGCATTGAGGAGTTCGACGCAACACGATGGTTCGTCATCTGGATACCGTTGGTTCCGCTTGCCTCCTATAGAATTCGGCGGCTGCACCGACGCTGGTGGACACTCTGCCCGTCAACCAGGCTCCATATTCTCGAAACGAGGCCGCGGGATTGGCGACAGATTCTTATGACATGGGGTAAGACTGCACTGATCCTGCTGGCGATTTCCCTCGTCCTTGCTCTGGGCATTCGCCGACACTAGCAATCCGGTTTTTCAGCCTTCTCGCAGGTCTTGCTTTCCAGCCCTCGCGACAGCAACTCGTTCTTCATTCCCCGCAAACGGATTCACTTCCATCCCGCCCCAAGTGAATCCCTCCTGCAGATCTTCGGACAGCGATAGACGGCACCCCGCAGCACAACCCCGCTTAGCCCTCCCATTTTAGCCTCCTCCCAAATCGGCATCCCGCTCCGACTTTCGCCATTAGACCTCGCTCACAAACCTTTACTCCCTTTCCCCTTCACGCTAACGTGAACCAGATGGGCATTGCGAGTCCAGGCAACTCAAGCGAGCTGGGCCACGCGCCGCTCCCTACACCACGACCTGGCACGGCAGCGCACCGTCGGCAAGATCTTCAGTTCTGCCTGTTGTAAGCTCGCAGGCTAACGCAGGGAAGGCACTCCGCTCGCGGAGTGCCGGCCTGCGCCCATTGGGAGTCACGCGCATGATCGAGCGCCGCCATGAACCTCGCACCAAGCTCGACCTCGCACTGCAAGTGTGGGGAATCGACGGCAAGGGCGAGCAGTTTCTCCAGGAAGCGCACGCCCGCGATATCAGCCTGAGCGGCGCAATGCTGACCGGGGTCGATCTCCACCTCCGCCCCGGCGACGTGATTGGAGTCCTTTACGAGGGCAAGAGCGCCCGCTACCGTGTTGTGTGGGTTCGTTACGATGCGGCCGGCGAGAAAATGCAGATTGCTGTTCACCGCATCGCCGCCGATGCCTGCCCCTGGCTGGACCTGCTGGCGGAGGAAGCCGGGCCTCGTTCGTTGTCGGTCAGTACTCAAGCTCCGTAACAACAGGCTTGACCCTTCGAGTCTGTTTTGGCGGAGGGCCTTCCTATCCAATCCATACCGTCTTGGCATTTACGAATTCGCGAATGCCGTGCACGCTGAGTTCGCGTCCGTGGCCGGACGCTTTCACGCCGCCGAAAGGAATGCGCGGATCGGAAGCGACCATCTTGTTGATGAATACCATCCCCACTTCGAGTTCATTGATAAAGCGCTCACGCTCTTTTTCGTCGTTGGTCCACGCGCTCGCGCCCAGGCCGAAGCGAACATCGTTGGCCAGGCGAATCGCCTCGTCCTGATCCTTCACCCGGAATATCGACGCAACCGGACCAAACAGTTCCTCGCTATACGCCGGCGAATTCCTAGGAACGTTGGTCAGCACCGTCGGCGCATAGTAGTTTCCCGGCCGGTCGAGCCGATGCCCGCCAGTCAACAGCTTCGCTCCTGTCTTCACCGTTCGCTGCACATCCGCGTCCAGATCTTTCAACGCGTCGGCTGAAGCCAGCGGTCCTAACTCGGTCTTTTCGTCGAACGGGTCGCCCACTTGCAGGCTCTCCATCTTCGCCACGAACTTGCGCTCGAATTCGCTGGCAATCGGCTCGGCAACGATGAATCGTTTGGCCGCGATGCACGACTGCCCATTGTTCTGCACCCGCGCCTGCACGGCTGTTGCGACTGCAGCATCCAAATCGACGCTCGGCATCACGATGAACGGATCGCTACCGCCCAACTCGAGCACAACTTTCTTAATTCGCTTGGCTGCGCCAATGCCGACTTGAATTCCGGCCTGCTCGCTGCCGGTGAGCGTCGCGGCCACGACTCGCGGATCGCTCAACAGCGCATCCACTTGCCCCGAACCGATCAGCAAGGTCTGAAACGCGCCCTCTGGGAACCCAGCCTCGAGAAAAATGCTTTCGATTGCCAGTGCGCATTGCGGCACATTCGAGGCGTGCTTCAGCAAGCCAACGTTGCCCGCCATAAGCGCCGGCGCGGCGAAGCGGAACACCTGCCAAAAGGGAAAATTCCACGGCATCACGGCCAGAATTGGCCCGATGGGCAGATAGCGAATGAAACTCTTCTTCGCGCCGGTCTCGACCACCTCGTCGGCGAGAAAACGCTCGGCGTTTTCGGCGTAGTAGCGGCATCCGGTGGCACATTTTGCCGCCTCCGCCACGGCGGACTTAATTGTTTTGCCCATTTCGAGCGTCATCAAACGCCCGAACTTGTCCTTGTCGCGCTCCAGGATTTCGGCCGCTTTGATCATGCGCTTCGCCCGCACAGCAAACGGAGTCCCGCGCTCCGACCGGAACACACTCACCGCCAGTTGCAGTTTCTTCTCAATCTCGGCGTCCGAGAGCGGCTGAAATGTCTTGACGACTTCTCCCGTGGCGGGGTTAATCGTGGCAATGGCCATGCAGGTAATTCCTCGCGCCTGTTTCGAGTTTGGGGTGCCCCACTTCTCGCCGATTTTGCGAGAAGTGGGAAATCCGACGGTCCATACCACTATACGATTCCTTGGTCACACGCAATCGCGTCCGCCTAGTATATACTTGCTGTATATACACGGAGACCTCTATGGACACAGCGCGAGTATTCCGTTCGGGAAACAGCCAGGCCGTCCGCCTGCCCAAACAATTTCGGTTCAAGGGCAAGGAGGTCGAAATCTTCCGGCGGGGCAACGAGGTTGTCTTGCGCGAAAAGGAAACCTCGCTGGCTAGGGCCTTCGAACTACTCGCCTCCCTTCCCGACGACTTTGACCTGCCAGGTCGCGAGAAGGAATTGCCGGAGAAGCGCAAAGGTCTTTAGCCGTGGACACCCGCTACCTGCTCGACACGAACATCTGCATTTACGTGCGGCGCAGAAGGCCCGAACCCGTTTTTCGGCACTTTGACAGGCTGACCCCGGGAGATGCGGCAATCTCCGTGATCACCTATGGAGAGTTGTTGTACGGGGCGAACAAGAGTGAGCAGCGCGAGCTATCGCTCGAGACTCTGCGCGAGTTCTTCCATCTGGTTCCTGCCCTGCCGTTGCCGGAAAAAGCAGGTGAAGTCTACGGTTTCATCCGCGCCGATTTGGAGTCTAGAGGAGAGATCATCAGCGCCAACGATCTCTGGATCGCCGCCCATGCCCTGGCGTCGGGGCTGATCCTCGTGACCAACAATGAGAAGGAATTCCGCCGGGTGCGCGGGCTGAAGGTGCAGAATTGGGCGGCCTAGGAGATTCTGTTCATGTCAATGTTGATGCCGCATTCCTTGATTTCTTGCGCTAACTTGGTTTTCCATCCGTCGTGCTCGTCGTAGGGAACGTAAATGACACCGTCTACGTCAGAGGGAAGCTCGATTCCGCCCTTGTGTAAGGCGCAGACTCTCCTCCGACCAAGCCTCCCGAAGAAGAAACCCAATTCAAAAACCACATTCTGGCGTGCCCTTGGCCGCAGTTTGCCTTTTTCTGACTTAGACTTCCCGGTGTCGTCCGGCGTAAGAAGTACGACAGCAAAGGCCACGTCCGAGTTGGCCTCGAATTTCTCAATTATCGTTAGCCCTTTGTTGGGCTGTTCGTGCAGAATTACCGGATGTAGATTCAGCCTTTCTAGAAAGCGCGCAACGGCGTGCTTGGCCTCGTTGTCGCGACCATGCACTACGAAGACTTTCCGAGAGTCTGGTTGCGCCGGAATCGTATCCTCGACCTTTAGGGGCGTTGCGGGATGCTCGATGTGCTGGATATTATCTCGTACATAGTTGTCCCATACGAGCGAGACATCCTTGAAATTGACAATGTCCTCGCTGATGCGGAATTCTGTGACTTCCGTATGCGGCTTGTTCATCTGCAGATTAATCAGGACGCCAGGAATGTACCGCAGGAGGTATAGACCAAGAGTGATCTGATCCGGCATGGGACGAAATTTGGCCTGGCGCACGTCCTTTGGCGTGTAAGGCGGGTTATCCCAATTTTCGTGAAAGAGGATCTGCAGGGTGCGGATCATCATTTGCACGGATCTCTTCCCCGTCCGCAGTAAATCGTCTTTGCCGCAATAGTGAAATGCTAGAACCGTGGGCAGAAGGGTCTGGCGACCGTCTTCGGTTGCGATGACGCGGAGGCTGAGCAGACGCCCAATCGCATTTGTGTCCTGAAACTCGTGAACCAGGGTCAGCCGTGGAACAGCCTCTCGTGAAAGTACAAATGTCCTGACCACTGCCTCGGTAATGCGGCGCTCAGTGTCGCTCAGGGGCATTTTGAATGCATTTTACCAAGATGTTCCTAAACGGAACTTGGACGAGATCCATCGCCACTTTCTCCCAGGCCGTGGTTTACAATGAACGGTACTTTTGAACTCATCTTCATTCCTATCAGGAGGATTCTCATGAAGCTCACCCCGGGCAAACTGGCCGGTCTGAAAAAAGTCTCCAACGATCGTGGCGTTATCGCAGCTGCAGCAATGGATCAGCGCGGTTCCCTCCAGAAATCGCTGGCCAAGGAAAAAGGCGGCGAAGTCACCGACCAGATGATGGAAGAATTCAAGTCGCTGGTCGCCGAAGTCCTGACGCCGCATGCCTCGGCCATCCTGCTCGACCCCGAGTGGGGCCTGCCTGCCTCGAAGCGCCGCGCCAAGAATGCCGGCCTGCTCCTGGCCTACGAGAAAACCGGATACGACAAGACTGGCCCCGGCCGTCTGCCTGATCTGCTCGACCACTGGTCAGCGCGTCGCTTGAAGGAAGCCGGCGCCGACTGCGTCAAGATTCTGCTCTACTACACGCCCTTCGATCCCAAGGACGTTAACGACAAAAAGCACGCCTGGGTGGAGCGCATCGGCGACGAATGCCGCGCCAACGACATCCCGTTCTTCCTCGAATTCGTGGGCTACGAAGACGGCGCCGACGAAAAAGGCGTGGAATACGCCAAGAAGAAACCCCACATCGTCACCGAAAGTATGCGCGAGTTCTCCAAAGACCGCTACGGTGTGGACGTGCTCAAGGTCGAAGTGCCGGTGAACATGAAGTTCGTCGAGGGTACGAAGTCATTCGGCGGGACGAAGGCCTATACCAAAAAGGAAGCCATAGACCTGTTCCACAAGGCCGCTGCCGTCGCGACCAAGCCGTTCATCTATCTTTCGGCGGGAGTCAGCAATGCGGAGTTCAGCGAAACGCTCGAACTCGCCGGTGAATCCGGGGTGAAATTCAATGGCGTGCTCTGCGGCCGCGCCACCTGGAAAGACGGTATCCCCGTCTACGCCAAACACGGCGCCGCCGCCTTTCGCAAGTGGCTGGAAACCGAGGGCGTAAAGAACATCAACAACGTTAACGACAAGTTGAAGGCCGCGACGTCGTGGCACCCGATCTATGGTGTGGAGTTGGTGCACGCGTAGCGAGTCGGCTAGCCAAATGTTTCGCGGGCGACCTCGCCCGCGAAACCTGCGGGCGCGGCAATCGACCCGCCCTTTTTTTCGCTCATGCAGGGGCGGACGCGTCCACACCACACGCCACAGAGCGCGGGGAAATGTGTCTGCGTGATCGCAATCTCGCGTCTTCCCACAGTCGAGCTATTTAGGGGTGGTCTTCACCTTCCGTGCGGGAGCGGGTTTGCAAGGAGTAGTTGATGATTCCTTGCCCTGAGGCAAAGGGGATACCATCTGAATTGTCTGGACGACCTGTCCCTGTGTGTTGGGGGAAGAAGTAGCGGAGACCTTGCTACGGATGAGAAACGCTCCCGCCAGAGCACCCAGCGCCACCGTATATCCGATAAGCAAAAGTGCCCAGACGGTGTGCCACCGAGTAGCCTTTGTCCACAGCGATTTCCAGTACTCGCGGAATGGACGCAGCGGCTTCGCCCCGACGAGCAATGGCCACGCCATCGCTCCTTCTCTCAGTCCGAGTGACGTCTCGAGGTTCTCGATCGAAATGGATGTTCTGGTGTAACGGCTGGCCACCTGCCACACTAGGTACGAAACGATAAGCGCGAGCAGGACCAGGGCCCATCCCATCAAACCCCTGTGAGGAGCGCCAACAATAACATCCGCCTTGCTGACTAGCGTAGCGAAACCCCCAGTCACGACTACCAGGTAGGTTTCATACAGCGTCCTCATTCGTCGCAACTCTTGATTCAACTCGCTGTAGACGCTTGTGATAGCCTCGCGCTGCGGAATTACCCCCGAAGCCCGGCGAATGTCGGGCAAGGCGGGCACTGCGCCCGCGGGATTAGTCACCAACTTTGCCGTGAGCGGAAGCGTGAGCCTGGTCCCCCGCGATAGATAGAACTTGAATTTGTTTTCGCCGGGATCGATGAGAACGTCAATTCTCCGAGCCGCGACGCCCACAGCTTCGAGGTAGAGCGTGCAGCCTTCCACGACGGTTGGCGGAGCTACTTGGTCCCATTCCAAGGCGATGATCACGTCCTCGGTAAGCACCGCCGGCAGTTGGTAGGTCGAAGTCTGTGCTTGCCGGAGGGCCATACTCACATCCCCTTTCGCGCCACGCTCAAGCAGCGAACACTATACCTCGCCCCATGTGGCGAAGCCAGTGCGAACAAAAGCGAGCACCTGAGGCCTTTCTGCATACTCAAAGTCAGCCCGCCGTGACCTCCAAACACCAAACACCGCGCTGCCCGGCTAGAATGTCACCATGTCCACCGCACTGATTACGGGCGTCTCCGGCGGCATTGGATACGAACTGGCCAAGCTGTTCGCGCAGGACCATCACAACCTCGTCCTCGTGGCCCGCAGCTCCGACAAGCTCGCCAAGGCCGCCGCGCGGAGCTGCAAACACAGGGGTCACTATGGAAGGGGCACGACAACGATCTCCAGTGCGCACAACTGCGTGGTCGCACAATCAACTCGCTTCGCGCCGCGGACGGTAGTCACAGCCATTTCGCGGTGGATCGCCGAAAAAGCGGAATAGCAACGCTGCGGCAACGTTGTCGCCATCGGGGCGATGTTCGACGACCGATTGCAAACCTCAGCAAACGCTGCCTCCCATGGGGCCTTTACAAATCCCTACGATTTTTTTGCGAACTTTTACTCTGCCGGGATAACCCTTTTGGCAAGCCCACAAGTCCAACGAATGGAGGCGGGTTCTCAAGGTTGAGCCCGCCGCAAACTGAAACCGCCACTCACAAGCTTTCCAGGGAGGTGCCAAATGCAGTGCAGTCTCCCCTATCTTCTTAGCGTTTCTTCAATCCGATGCCTTTTCGCTACGAACAAGAAGCGAGCGATTCTAGCTGCCGCCGTCGCCGCCTTACTGTTAGCAGCCTTCAGTTGTCTCGCGCAGAATCAGTCGTCCACTGACGAGCAAAGAGCGCCCCAGTCCGGCCGGACGCAGGCGCCGGACAACACCACCGTCACGATTCCCGCCGGAACCAGGTTTGCCCTCGTGCTTACCCAGCCGGTCCAGACCAGATACCTGCGTCGCGGGGATGACATTTATGCTCAGGTCAATTCCCCAGTGACCTCCGGCAACCGAGTCGTGATCCCTCTCGGCACATTTGTTCAGGGAAAGATGGACAAGTTGGAACGGAAAGAGGGGCGCGGAGAATTGCGTCTGCAATCCATGTTGATCACCTTCCCTGACGGCTATGTGGCGCCGATTTCCGGGCCTGCAGTCCTGCTAACCGATGAGGGCTATGCGCTGCCGGATCCCGGTCCGGGCCGGACTGTGGGCGCATTCGCCCTGCCGGCTGCCGGAGCTGGGATCGGCGCGTTGATCGGCCACTCGGTTGGCACATCGCAGTCCATTCAGACCACCACATTGCCACCGGGCTGCACCGGAGCGCCGCCGGGTTGCCTCTCGTCGAGCATGACTGTGCCCGGTAGCAAGTTTAAAGACACGGCCATCGGGGCCAGTATCGGCGGCGTCATGGGAGCGATTGGCTCGATCGCGCTGCTCATCAACCCTCATCGCCTCTACCTCGCGGCCGGAACGCCGGCCGAGATGACCCTGCAGCAACCGGTCACACTTCAGCAAAATGAGGTCGCGAAGGCTGTGCAGCAATCCGAGCAACACCCTGTCGCTGAGCAACCCGCCGCGCCGCGTCCACTACCGCCTCCGCCACCCGCAACGCCGACCCACCACGGCACATGCTGGACGCCGGGTACACCGGGCACGGCACCGACGGTGATCCCCGGTGTGGTCTACCCCGACGGCACGGTTGGTCCGCCAACCATCATTCCCGGCACGCCGCCGACTCCGGGCACTCCGTACCCGTGTCCGTAGAGAACTGGCCCTGGCGTTTAGTCGCGAGCGGTTAGATTGGCACCACTGTCACCGATCAGCAGCCGACCTTAACCAGTGCATCCCCGCTGGCGCGCAATTCGCACTTCGCGAGTTGCTGGCAGAGCCTCGACTGCTGCTAAGAAGTCGGCCAGGAATTCTCGCCGTCTTTCCCACATCCAGTGCTAAAATGGCGGACGGATTTCCATCCGCTCTGTGCGATCAGTGCGACGAACCAGCCTCTCCGAGCCGAACCAGTGTTTGGGGGTGCAGCAAAGGCTTTTTGCGGTTTCTTGAGCAGTTCCAGGATGGTTGAGAAATAGGCATGGAGTTCGGACCCTTAGTTCCAACGAGCAGCCCGATCATTCGCGAAATGCAGCAGGTTCAGGGGCTTGATCCGAACCGTCCTGCCGGCCCCCCCTTATATCCGGACCTGCCTTCTCACGATTCCGGTTTGGCAGAGTACTTTCGCATTCTGGTGAAACGCAAGTGGATCGTATTGGCATGCTTCGCCACGATCTTCTCGGTGGTTGCAATCGCCAGCTTGCGCATGACGCCAATCTATGAGGCCAGCGGAACCATCGAAGTCAACAAGCCCGATGCCAGCCTGAACTTTGAAAACTCCACTACTTTCAGCCTGGACTATTACGATCCCACCGAACTTGAAACCGAACTCCATATCTTGAGAAGCGACTTGCTGGCGCTGCAGGTGATTCGCGAGCTTAACCTCGATCGGCGGCCCGAATATGGTGGCGCCTCGCCGTCCCCGTCCTCGCTTGACCTCGCTCCCGACCCGCTGCAATCGGATCCTGCGCGGGCCTCGGCCTTGCTCGGCGGTTTCAAAGGGGGTCTGCAGGTCGCGCTCAAACCGAACTCCCGCATCATCGAGATTCACTACCGCAGCGCCGACCGCGAAATGACCGCAAACATCGTGAACACGTTGATGCAGACCTACGTGGACAACAACATCAAGTCGCGCTTCGAATCCACCATGCAGGCCTCTGACTGGCTGCAGAAACAGCTGGTCGATATGCAGATGAAGGTGGAAACCTCCCAGGAAAAACTGGTGCGCTACCAGCGCGAGCATGAAATCCTGGGCATGGACGAGAAGCAGAACATCACAACCGAGAAACTAGACGAACTGAACAAGGAACTGACCGACGCCGAAAGCCAGCGCATGGATAAAGAAGCATTCTACCGCCTGGTCGAAGCCGGCGATCCCGACGCCGTCGCCTCCGCCTCGGGCGGCGCGAGCGCGCAGGGTTCTGGCGTGCAGGCGGACTCCCAGTTGCTGGACAGTTTACGGTCGAAGCAGGTGGATTTGAAGATGCAGGTTGCCGAACTGAACGGGCAGTTTGGGCCCGCGTATCCCAAGGTCACGCAGTTAAACAACCAGCTCAAGGAGCTTGACGCGCAGATTCAGAACGAGATGAGGAAGGTTGTGAACAAAGTTCGGGGCGAGTACATGACCGCGCTGCAGCGCGAGAACATGCTGCGCGAAGCCCTCGAGAAACAGAAGCAGGAAGCCAACAAGCTCAACGAAAGCGCCATCGAATATAACCTTCTCAAGCGCGATGCTGACACTTACCGAACTTTGTACGAGGGCCTTCTCCAGAAGCTCAAAGAAGCCGGGGTCTCGGCGGGCCTGAAGGCGAACAATTTCCGCATCGTGGACAGCGCCCGGCCCCCGACCGGGCCGATCGAGCCCAATATCCCGCGGAATCTGCTTTTTGGTGGAGTACTCGGTGTGGCCCTCGGCATCGGCTTAGCTTTCTTCCTGGAGGCGGTGGACAACACCATCCGCACTACCGAACAAGCTCAAGTCGTTTCGGGTTTGTCGCCTCTGGGCATGATTCCGCTCGGCTCCAAGAACTCGCGCGACAGCGGCGGCAGGCGCCTGGTGATTGCTTCCTCGAAGGAAGCGGTGGAACTCGTGACCCAGGTCCGGCCGCAGTCGCAAATGGCGGAGTCCTATCGCGCCTTGCGTACCTCACTCTTGCTATCACACCTTGGTGCCCCTCCCAAAGTCATCATGGTGACCAGCGCTCTGCCCCAGGAGGGAAAGACTACCACCAGCATTAACTGTGCGGTTGTGCTGGCCCAGAAGGGCGTTCGCGTTCTGCTCATTGACGCGGATCTGCGCCGCCCCAGTATCCACAAGACGCTGGGCATGGGCCCGCGCAGCGGCTTAAGCAATGTGCTGACCGGAAGCGTTTCACTGGACCAGGCGATCGCCCGCCCGTCGATTCTTCCCAACCTTCAGGTTCTCCCGGCCGGGACGCCTCCTCCCAATCCTGCCGAATTGCTGGCGTCTCCCCACATGCGGGATGTTCTGGGCCAATTGCGCGAGCGCTACGACCACATCGTCGTAGACACGCCGCCGTCGCTCTCGGTTACCGACGCGGTAGTGCTTTCGCAGCGGGCCGATGCCGTCGTGCTGGTCATCCGCTCCGGCCAGACCACCAAGCAGGCTCTGCGCCGCGCCCGTGACATTCTGGCTCGCGTGAACGCCAAAGTAGTCGGCGTTCTGCTGAATGCCGTCGATTTGAGTTCTCCCGACTACTACTACTACTACGAATATCAGGGCAAGTATTCCCGCTACTATCAGAATGAGGATTCGTCCGATCACGATGCCGACGACGACGATGTCGAGGAGATTTCGTCACCCTCATCCAGCAGCGCATAGCGTGGAGTTCTTCCGCCTTACAACATGAAGATCGCCTTTTCCACTCCCGCTCGCAAGCGGACTGTAGCTGTTCTCGTGCTCGCGCTCGCCGCGGTCTATGTCGTCCTGACCGCGCGCGAATTTGTGGCGAACTGGCTCGGCAGCCGTCCTCAACTCTCCAGCCTCACACGCGCGGCATGGCTCGACCCCGGCAATGCCGACTACAGGGATCGTCTGGGCCGGTACTATGATCTGGTTGCGCGGGATCCTGCTTCTGCAATCGAGCAGTACCGCGCGGCAGTTGCGCTGAACCCGCATTCCGCTCGCTTCTGGTTCGATCTTGCGGGCGCCTATCAGGTCCTGGGGGACACGGCCAGTCAAACCGCTGCTCTGGAGCATGCCATCGAAGCTGATGCCATGACTCCGGATGTCGCTTGGGAAGCCGCTAATCTTTATCTGGTTGAGGGCAACACTGACAAAGCCCTGCGCGAATTCCGCGTGGTGATGGCGAACGACACTTCCCTGGCAGGCAGCGCGATTCAACTCTGCTGGCGGGTCAAGCCCGACGTGGATGCTCTGCTCCGCGACGTCGTGCCGCAGAATGCCGACGCCTACACAACCTTTCTTTTGTTGCTCGAAGACAAGCAGGAAGCGGCCGGTACCTTCAAAGTCTGGAACGCGTTGTTTGAATCCCATCAACCTTTTGCGCTGGACTTCGTTTATGGGTACGTCCGCTTCCTGATCCTGCATAAGGAAGTCGATGAGGCGGTCACGGTCTGGCAACAGGCGGCTGGCCGCTTCGGCTTGACTTCGTACCTGCCCTCGGCGAGCAATCTGATCGTCAACAGCACTTTCAACTTGAACATACTGAACGGCGGCTTTGACTGGCAATATCAGAAGCAATCCGGGGTTACGCTGACGTACGATGACAAGGATTTTCACGCCGGCCGGCGCTCATTGCTGATTACTTTCGACGGGCCACGAATCAATGATGCCGGCATTTACCAGCTCATCGCTGTGCAGCCCAGCACCGCTTACGAGTTCTCCGCCTTCTACAAGGCTGGAGAGAGAGATGGCGCAGGCGGCCCACATCTGACCATTCAGGACGTGTACAGCCAGGCGGTTTATTACGACAGCGATGTTCTGGAAGAGGGGGGATTCTGGAAGTCGGTAGGCGGCGAGTTTACCACCTCCCCGGAATGCAAACTCGTAGTGCTGCACGTTCGGCGCATCCCGGAAGGCAGTCCCATCCGTGGTAAGCTCTGGATCGACGACTTTCACCTCGCCAGAAAGCCGTCGTAAACAGCATCCGGGACAAGCTACACACGGCAAGACACAGACTTTGATGCCTGCTCACAGACGACATAGGACTCACAAGACCGAACGCGAATTCGACCCGCGCTTGTTGTCGGAGCGAATTGGTCGAGTTTTGTTTTACGGAACTTTCGGCATTCTGATGTTCGGTCCGGTCGCCTTTGGCGCCGTCGAGCCCTGGTCCATCTTGGTGCTCGAAACCAGTTCGCTTGTTCTCGTTTTCCTCTGGCTCACCAAGCAATGGCTCGACGGGGAAATGAATATCCAGTGGAACCCGCTGTTTCTGCCCATGGCGGCGTTCGGGTTTCTGATCCTGGTTCAGGTGGTCGCTCGCCGGACCGCATACTTGCACGATACGCTGACGGGCGCGCTGCTCTATGTGGCCTACGCCATGCTCTGCTTCCTTGCCAGCCAGACTTTGCTGCGCGCCTCGCAGGCGCGCAAGTTGATGACAATCTTCGTTATCTATGGCATTACCCTGGCGGCCTTGGCGTTGTTGCAGGGCGTCACCTCTAACGGCAAGTTGCTCTGGATCCGGCAGCCGCGCCAGGGAGGATGGATCTACGGGTCCTACGTAAATCACAATCACTACGCCGGGCTGATGGAATTGCTCATCCCCATCCCGCTGGTTCTGTCGCTCACTCACATGAGCCATCACAAGGAGCGCACCGCAGCAGGAGTTGCCGCCGCAATCATGACCGGCACTGTTTTTCTGAGCGGTTCCCGGGGTGGAATGGTGGCTCTCATGGCTGAGTTCCTGCTCCTGGCGATCATTCTGGTGCGCTACAGGAAAGGCATCCGCATCGCTGTCGGGGTGGGCGCATTCGCCGCCGTGGTGATGTGCCTGCTGCTCTGGCTGGGCGGCTCACAGCTGAGCCAGCGCGTCTCCAGCATCTCCAGGGAAGCCCACACCGAGATCACCGGCGGCACTCGCCTCTCCATCGACCGCGACGCCTTTCGCATGTTCTTCCGCAAGCCGGTTACTGGTTGGGGGCTGCGCACTTTCCCAGTGGTTTACCCGCAATTCCGCTCCTTTTACACCAACTTCTTCATCAACGAGGCGCACAACGACTATCTGCAGTTGCTAACCGAAATGGGACTGCTCGGCTTCGGCGTGATGGTCTGGTTTCTAGCCGTGCTCTATCGCCGGGGGTTCGCCAAAATCGAGCATTGGACATCGGACGTTAGCGGCGCGGTGACTCTGGCTTGCATGCTGGGCCTTAGCGGAATCCTGGTTCACAGCCTGTTCGATTTCAATCTCCAAATTCCCGCCAACGCGGCTCTTTTTTACGTTTTTTGCACGATCGCTGCCGCTCCGACCCTACTGCAGCGCGCACGCAAACGCCGGGCGGCGGAGCCCAGCGCCGAGACCGAGGAAGTCGTGCCCGCCTCAGAAGCGGGCTGAACCCTTCAAGAAATCTCGGAATTAATCCTGGATTGTCATCCTGCAGTATGCCGATCCGCGACGCGGATCGGCACACGCAGTCGAAGGATCCTGAAGGGGCTGATGGACATGGATCTAAATGATGCCGGAATCTGGGGGGCTAGTGCGATGACGGCCGAGATAGCAATCTAAGAAGAAACGCTGTGGCTATGGCAGCGGATAGCGCCGTGACTCTGCAGCTTCCAGGCGGGCAGAAGATTTACAACACCGTTAACAAGCTATTCGCGCTTTCGAAGTACAGGCCAGTTGGTGTGATGGTGTACGGCTCCGGCGACTTCATGCGCATCCCGTGGGAAACAATCATCAAAGTTTACCGCTCTGAGCTTCGCGATAAGGGCTACCCACGTCTGGAAGAATACGCTTCGCATTTTCTTGAGTTCTTCCAGTGGGAGGCCAGCCTATTCCCAGGAATTACAGCGCGACAGTGGGCCTATCTCGTCTGAAACAGAGGATCAGAAAAGGAAGTGCAACGGATCATTAAAGAGGTGGGATCTATTGACGAGGAGCAGGTCAAAGCGTTGGTAAGAAACAAGACGTCTTCTTTTGTGGAGGAGTTAGAAAAATGCCACGATCTTCCCGGGGTCGGCGCAGGCGATGTCGAAAAGTGCCTTGGGCAACGCGAAAATTCACCGCGGCTCTTACCTTTCAGATTGCCGACCATGCGGAACTGACTGCCCGGCCCGAGGCTCCCAGGGCGAAGTGCACGTACAGTTTTACTGGAAGAGAGCGAGATTGATCGCGTCGGCCATTGCCTGATAGCCGGCATCGTTGGGATGGAGATGATCTTCTGAAGCGAAGCGGTCCGAAAGTTTGCTGGGGTGGTCAGGATCGCGCACAACTGCGTCGAAATCGATTACACCATCAAATGCGCCACTGTTTCTGATCCACTTATTAACAGCTTGCCGGACGGCTTCTTTCGCGTCCGAGTAATAACCCGGGATATCGACGCCTTCACAAGGCGTCATGGTGGAACCGATCAGCTTGATTCCGCGGGCATGGGCACGCGCGATCAATTGCCGATAAGCGCCGATAAGATCATCAGCGCTACGGATATCAGCCGGGTCGGCGAGCGAAATTTGTCCCAGCTTCGCGCCAGGAAACCCAAGGTCATTGATACCTTCCAGCAGCACGATATGAGTGACACCCGGCAGTAACAAAGCATCCCGGTCGAGCCGCGCCAGCGCACTCGCTCCCAAGGTCGCTATGGGCCCGTTTGCTAACAACCGGTTGCCGGCTATCCCTTCATTGACCACGGCCAGCTTTGAGTTGTCCGGCGTCTTTGCCAGTCGGCGGATCAGATCGCTCGGCCAGTTCCGGTCCGCATCGAAAGTGGACCCGTCACCATCAATAATGGAGTCGCCGAACGCGACCACGAGGTGCTGCGATGGCTGTGCAGGAACGAGCACCGCACTGACGAACACTAAGCTTGAAGCTTCCGTGCCACCCTGAATCCTTTCGTCATTAGTATGATCGCCTTGCGGCGAAACAAGGGCTCGCTTGAGTGCAAGCGCATGCTCAGTCGGTGTTGTGACACGCTGAGGGAAGTAGAGACTGATGCTTATTTCTGCTCCGTAAGCTACAGGCAAGGCCACTGGATCACTCATGGCTGGCGCACCCGCCGGAATTGTGATCGAGTTCTTGCCGCCAAAGGTAACAGCTTGAATCGAACCTGATTTGACCCCCGCTGGATCCGTCGGCACAGCTGCTGTGACCGAACCGACAAGAACGGGTGAGGAGCCGTATTCGTTTGTCAGACAAATGCGAACCCGAGAGCCCCCGACGGATATGCGAACGCGCTCGCGCACGGTTTGATTCTGGAGATTCAGGATGGCCTGATTCGGATCAGCGTCTGCCGGCTCTGGGCTGGCCGCCCAAGTCGCGACCCACTTCTCCGGGTAGGCCGCAGAATTTCGAGGGACAAGCAGAAGAAAGCAGATGAGCGCACAGCTCCGCAGCGTGTTCATACGGGTAAATTGCTCGTGTCCATTACTTCATTGCCGAGAAATCGGTCGGACGCATATAGACCTCTTCTACGTCATAGTCGCCGTTTACCCTCCGAATCAAAGGCTCTGCGGCCTTCCGATAAGGCAGGAACTCCGGGTCGGCATGAAGGGCTTGCCAATTCGCTTCCGCTGCTTTCCGGCTGGGATGAACCACAAGGTAGATGAAGGTATCCTTCCAGGCGGAATCGTCGTTTGGAACCCAATAGCCGACCACGTTCAGATTGTACTTGGCCTGCTGCTTGGCAACGTCGCGAAAGATCGATTCGAGGGCTGGTTCTTTGCCGTGTACAGTGTGATAAATCATGAGCTCGAAGACACGGTCGCTGTCCGCTCGCACTTCTTTGGGGTGCGTCAGTCGTGCTGTGAACAGCACCCCGGCAACAAAAGAAAGCACGGCTGTACCCAGCAGAGTGCAGCCCCTGAGGATCCTGCGATGATGCATGAACTGTGCTGCTTTGAGAGTTACATTCACTAGAATCTTCCTCCGGCGAATGACTTTGCCTCTGGGGTGAGCGCCCTTGGACAGTTGAACCAAACGACGCGGTCGCGATCCAGCCCGGCTTGCTTCTCCCAACCCGATAGACGCTGATCTCTTGGCAGGGTTAGCTGGGTGCAGGGCACCTGGGGAGGCGACTCGGGCCAGAATCTGCCCACCTCTGTTCCTGCCCGGTCGCGGACGGATTACCGCCGAACCGGAGACGTTGTCGCAGGTTCTTGGCACGGAGGCAAGTCCTGACGCTGAGAGTCAGTCTTGAAACTACCACTCCTTGGGTCTACTATGACGACGGCCCATGGGGTGGGGCTTTGCCTTCGGGTTCCCAGATCAACTTGGCAGCGGAAAGCGACTATTATAGGCTAAACTCTCGGTGCAAAGCCAATTGCACCATTTCTGGGGCAGGTTACAACATGCCAACTTCGGTCTGGTCCGGTCACTTGACTTTCGGGCTCATCTCCATGCCCGTGCGCCTGTTCTCTGGCGCGCGCTCGAGCGGCATTTCCTTCAACATGCTGCACCGCACTGACAAATCTCGGCTCAAACAGCAATACGTCTGCCAGGCGGACGGACAAGTAGTGGAACGCGCCGACATCGTGAAAGGCTATGAGTTCCGCAAGGACGAGTACATCATCATTGAGCCCGATGAGATCAAGAAGATCGAGCCGCAGACTGCCAAGACAATGGAGATCCTCGAATTCGTAAAGGAGAACGAGGTTGACCCGGTGTACTTCGAGTCGTCGTACTACATGATGCCGGAAGAGGCTGGCCGCCGGCCCTACGCCCTGCTAACTAAGGCTCTGGAAGAAAGCGAATTCGTAGCCATTGCCAAGATCACGATGCACAACCGCGAGTACACCGTTTTTCTGCGCCCGACGCAGGGCGGCATGATGCTGCACACCATGTACTACGCCGAAGAAGTCAAGAAAGTCGAGGGCTTCGGCGCACCCGAGGGCGTCGAGCTCAAAGATGCTGAAGTCAAAGTCGCTCACCAGCTGATAGAGGCTCTTGCCGCCGAATGGGACCCGGAGAAATACAAAGACAACTTCCAGGAGAACCTGAAAAAGCTTATCGAGACCAAGCTGGAAGGCGGTGATGTGGCTGCGGTTGAAAAGCCGAAGAAGCTGGCACCTGTGATCGATCTGATGGCCGCTCTGAAAGAAAGCCTGGCGCAGATGGAAGGTAAGAAGAAACCGGCGGCTACCGCAGGGGAGGAACGTCAGGTCGCCGCTGGCGGAAGATCGCGCCGCGGACGGTAGATCGCTTCAGGCTCCCGCGAACCAGCCCCGGGTTTTCCGAGCTTCGGCTAGCGTGTCTCCGCTTTTTCTGCCTCGTCCCGCCACTCGGATTCGATAACCACCTCAAGGCATCCCCAGCCGCATCGGGCTGCATCCCCTTGGCATGCGCAAACCGCGGACCGATGGCCGGAAGCCCGAAAGCGGAGGCTGAAAGCTAGCGCTCACCGCTGCTAATCGTTACAATGAATCTCTCTGCATTCATCACTGCGAAACAGTTTCTTTCTGGCCGGGAGTGTCGATGAGCTTGCGACGTGTGGGTGGGCTGGCCGCGATCGTGCTGGCCACTTTGCTGTGGATGTCTTGCGGCGACGTGTTCCGTCCAGTCGTAATTCCCACAAGTTTGACGCCGCCGAATCCGGCGAACTTTCATGCGGTCTTCGGCATCAGCGCCAACGCCCCTTCCAACTCCGGAACTGCGCTGCAGATTGACGTTTCCGGGGACAGCGATATCGGGGCGGCCAGCATGGGGGTGAACCCCACTCACTTGGCGATTCTGCCCAACAATTCGCGTGTGTTCGTGGCCAGCGCCGGCAGTCTGTACGCGGGGGACTCGGATGTGGTGACGGCGTTCACTCCCGCCACCGACAGCAGAACCGCGACCGGGCTGGGAACGCCGACGATCTTTACCTATCCCAACGTTGGAGTCGGCCAGTCGGCGACCATCGCGGGAATCAGCGAAACTGGCAATGTGGTCACGGCTAGCCTAAGCAGCGCACTGTCCAACGCGACGGTTGGAGCGGTCATCTCCATTGCAGGAGTGAACGTCGCCGGATACAACGGGAGTTTCTTGATTACGGCGGTCCAGAATAACGGAAACAACGTAACCACAATTCAGTATCAAGATTCGGCAACGGCACTGGCTACAACCTCCGGCGGAATTGCGACCGTTCCGGTGACTTGCTCCTATCTTCCCGACTTCGTGGCGACCACGCAGAACACTGCTGTATACGTTGCGAATTACGGAGTCGAGAACTCACCCAACTGCAATCTCGCCAGTACGGATTCGGTGGCAGAGATCAACCCCACACTGGGCTTCATCAGCAACATCGGGTACCTGCCTCCAGGTTCGCACCCGGTGGCGATGGCAGAGACGCCGAACGCGCTGAATCTCTATGTGGTTAACCAGGGCAACGGCCCAGGAAGCGGCTCGGTCACCGATCTGTCTCCTGTCGATCTTTCGACGATCGCAACCATTTCCGTCACGAATACGCCGGTGTGGGTGGTATCGCGTGTGGACGGCAACCGGATCTACGTGCTCACACAGGGAGACGGGATGCTTGTCCCGATCGATACCGCGACCAACGCGGTTTTGCCAAGTCAGACGAACCTTTCCGTAGGCGCAGGCGCGAATTTTATTCTGTACGACTCGCATCTGAACAGGCTGTACGTGACCAATCCCAGCACCGGGGTGGTGTATGTGTTCTCGACCACCGGCGGACTTGACCCTTCATCCGGACAACCTAACGACACGCCTACGCTTTTGTCGACGATCTCGATGAGCGCTGGAACGAACCCGCCTTGCCCCAATGGATGCTCGCCGGTTTCTGTAGCCGCTCTTCCCGATGGTTCGCGCTTTTACGTCGCCAGCTATGAGACGGCAAACCCTTGCCCTGATCCGAACGTCGAAACTTCGGCGCCCTGCTTGATTCCCAAGCTCACCGTGTTTGACGCGCTCCGCATGACGGTCAAACCGCCTTCCTCGACTTTGCTGACGGTTCCATCGTTGTCCCTGCTCACTTCGCCGCAGTTTGCTGCTACGCAGTACGCCCTGCCGCCCGAATCGTCCTGCATTCCGGCGCCGACCTATACTCCGGGCACGACGCGATTCCGGATGTTCGCCGCGTCCGCCGCCGACAGCAGCCACGTGTATGTGAGCATTTGCGATGCGGGGGCGATCGCCGACATCAACACAACCACGAACACAATCTCGGCCGGCAATAATAGTCCAGACACGCTGGTGACCGATATTCCTTCGCCGTTTGCGGCCTGCTCCAACCCAAGCTGCAGCACCGTCGCTGCCATTACGGCATTTTCGATCAGCTCGAACGTGGTTACCTTCCAGGCCGTCAACGCATTCGTGACCGGGCAGCGAGTCGTAATCTCTGGTCTGAGCAGCGCGGCGGGGTCGGCATTGAATGGGCAAAGCCTGACCGTTCTTGCGACCGGGTTGTCAGGAACGCAGTTCGAATGCAGTTTTTCCGCCGCTAACGCTCCTCAGACCAACGATACCGGGACTGCCGTGCCATTGCCGCCGACACAAAGTCCCATTTTCCTGCTAACGGGACAATAGACGGTGAGGAAGAACTAAACCTTGACCGGAACTTCGTCCTTTGCGGCATTCTTGGCAGTGTAGTGCGAGTCCACGTATTGGTCGAGAATCTCGATGAACTCCTGAACGATGCGATCGCCTTTGAGCGTAGTAAATAAACGCCCATCCACATAAACCGGCGCTTTGGGTTCCTCGAACGTGCCGGGCAGGGAAATGCCGATATTGGCGTGCTTCGATTCGCCGGGGCCGTTGACCACGCATCCCATGACGGCGAGCTTCATTTCCTCCACGCCGACGTAACGGCCTTTCCAAGTTGGCATCTGCTCGCGCAGATAGGACTGAATCTGCTCGGCCATCCCCTGGAAGAAGGTGCTGGTGGTGCGTCCGCAGCCGGGGCAGGCGGTCACCTGCGGCGTGAAACTGCGAATGCCCATCGATTGCAGAATCTGCTGGGCCACGCGCACTTCCTCGGTGCGGTCGCCACCGGGCGCAGGGGTCAAAGACACGCGGATTGTGTCGCCGATTCCCTCCTGTAGCAAGACCCCCATCGCAGCGCTCGAAGCGACCACGCCCTTGGTTCCCATTCCCGCCTCGGTCAATCCGAGATGCAGCGGATAGTTACAGCGTGCCGCCAGCGCCTGGTAAACATCAATCAAATCCTGCACACCACTGACTTTCGCGCTGAGAATGATTTGGTCGGCACGAAGCCCATACTTCTCGGCCAGTTCGGCCGAATTCAGCGCGCTCACCACCATAGCTTCCATCATGACTTCGCGAGCGTCCTTCGGCTCGGCGAGACGCGAATTCTCGTCCATCATGCGGGTCAGAAGCGGCTGGTCGAGCGATCCCCAGTTCACACCGATGCGCACCGGCTTCTGGTATTTCACTGCGACTTCGATCATGGTGCGGAAGTTGGAGTCGTCCTTGCGCCCGATGCTGGCGTTGCCGGGATTAATGCGGTACTTGGCCAGATCGCGCGCGCATTCGGGATACTTGGTCAGCAGAATGTGACCGTTGTAGTGAAAATCGCCAATAATGGGGACGCGCACGCCTTGGCTGTCGAGTTGTTCAACAATTCGAGGCACGGCTGCCGCAGCATCGTCATTGTTCACGGTGACGCGCACCAGTTCGGAGCCAGCGCGGGCTAAGGAAGCCACCTGCTGCACGGTCGAGGAAACGTCGGCAGTATCGGTATTGGTCATGGATTGCACCACGACCGGTGCATCCGAGCCCACGCGCACACCGCCGACCATGGCCGTTACGGTTTTTCTGCGCTGGATGGAAGCCATAGGAGGACTCCAGTTTAATTCATTTGCGAAGCATGCGAAAACCGCGTGCCCACAAAGGTTGCCATCAGTCAAAAAGCTCACTGTGGGAGCCCATGCGAACAAGTTGCAGGGTCTCCGCATCGGGCTTTCGGTAAATCAGCAGAAGATCGGGCTTCAAGTGACACTCCCGGAAGTCACGCCAGCCGCCGGCCAAAGGGTGATCGCGGGTTCTCCCTGGTAGCGGGTTGTCTTCCGCCAAGAGTGAAACGACACGCGCAATGAGGCCCTCGAGGTTGCGTCCGTACTGACCGCGCTTCGCGCGTTTGAAGTCTCGCCGGAACGTGGCGGTGTACTCAATCTTCCGCATTCAAGTCGGTCATGAGATCAGAGACGCCCTCAAATGAAGCGAGTCCGCCCTTGCGGGCTTCGTGCATCGCCGCCGCGGTCACGGTGTTGGGAACTTTGACCTCGAAGGGAAGCGCCTTTTCGACGGCGACGCGCGTGAGCAGCACGCGCACGGCGTCGGATACGGATAACCCCATGGCGGACAGAGTTCTAGCGGCTCGCGCTTTTACGCGCCGGTCAACCCGAACGTGGACCATTTCCGTGGCAGACATGAACCCCTCCGTTGAGATACATTGTATCTCAGACGAAGAAGTCCGTCAATCCCTGCCCGAACAGAGCCTTGCGGTCACTGCTCGGGTTTCTGGTGCCCCGGAACTTGAACCCGGATTCCTGGGGCGTGGAGCCGGCGATGGCGCATCTCTGGCGGACTCCTGTGATCACCTCAGATGTAGGCCTACGGCAGCCTGTCCGCCAAGCCCGGGATCGTTTTCATCAGGTCGTTGTAAATGACCATGACGGCGAACAGCACCAGGAAAACGAAAGCTGCCTGATAGACGCGCTCCTTGATGGCTAGGCTGATATCGCGGCGCATTAGCCCCTCGATCAGCAGGAACAGGATCACGCCACCGTCGAGAATAGGGATGGGCAGCAGGTTGAAGATGCCGAGGTTGAGGCTAATGCCAGCCGTAAGCTCCATCAGCGGCGTCCAACCTTTTTGTTCTGCAGCGTAGCCGGCATCCTGTGCAATGCCGATCGGACCCGAGATGGCCTTTGGCGAGATCTTGCCCTGCAACATCTTCTTAGCCAATTCCAGAATCAGCAGAGAGTACTTCTTGTTCTGTTCCAGAGAGAGATTGAGAGCGGCCGGCAACCGCAGCTTGGTGACCTTGGTCAAATCCTTGGGGAGGAATCCCAGCCGATATCGCTTCTCCTTGGGGTCCTCAGTGGGCGCGAGAACGGGCTGCAGGTGGAAACTCAAGGTCTGGTTGCCTCGAACGACCGTGACCTCGACAGGCTGATCCTTGGTTTGCTGGAGACTTTCGATCATGCTCTCGATCGAGGGTAGCGGTTGCCCATTCATGGCAACGATCCTGTCGTTCTCCTTCAAGCCTGCGTTCTCGGCGGGCAGCCCATGGTCGAGCCGGCCGATCACCACCGGTTCTTCCGGAAACCATCCGGCTGATCCGACCTCAGACGTCGTCACCGCTTTAGGCATCAGCGTCTTCTCAAGAATCTGATCCCCACGCTGAATGGTGACCGTCAAGGGCTGGTTCGGGCTGAGCCAGACGCGGGGCTGCACTTGCTCCCAGGTGGGGTCTTGGATGCCATCGATTCTGGCGATGCGGTCTCCCGCCTGAATGCCTGCCTGTGCCGCCGGAGAATCCTTGCGCACACCCCGAATGACAGCCGGTCTGTCGAGATAAACCGGGTACTCGTAGTGCACCATGTAGACGATTGTGAGCAGAACAATAGCCAGCAGGATGTTCATCACCGGGCCAGCAACGGCGATCAGGAAGCGATGCCAGCGCGAGTGGTTTAGAAAGGCCCGCGGATCGTCCGTAGGCTCATCCATCGGGTTTTCACCGCTCATCTTGACGTAGCCGCCCAGGGGGATCGCAGCTATGCGATAGTCGGTTTCACCCTTGCGAAAGCCGATAAGCCGCTTGCCGAAGCCGATGGAGAAGACCTCAACCCGCACTCCCAGCCACTTGGCCACGGCATAATGGCCAAACTCGTGAATCAGGATCATGAAGCCCAGGACTGCGACCACCGCGACGATTGAGGTCAGGATGTCAGACATAATCGAGGTACGTACTCTCCAACCGGTTAGATTCCAAAATCAGGCGAAAGATGTTGCCCGCGGGCGTTCTTTCGCTGTGTCTTTGTTGAGCTCGGCCACGCTTTGGTGGGCGCGGTCCCGGGCCTCGGCATCCGCCTCCAGAACTCCTCGAATAGAGGCCAGCTTCCCAGAATTGGTTGTAAGCAGAACGTCTTCAATAATCCTGGGGATCTGGTCGAAACGAATGCGACCATCCAGAAACGCGGCTACGGCAACTTCATCGGCTGCATTCAAGGCCACGGTTTTAGCGCCGCCTGCCTCTACCGCTTCGTAGGCGAGACGCAGACAAGGAAATTTTTTCAGGTCGGGTGGACAGAAGTCCAGATGACGCAAGTCACTGACCGGGAAGCGCAGGTCTGAAGCAATCCGTTCGGGATATGTCAGGGCGTAAAGGATGGGCAGGCGCATGTCCGTCAGCGAGACCTGAGCAAGAATGCTGCCATCCACAAACTCGACCATGGAATGTATGGTGGACTGGGGATGGACAATCACTTCCACTTTTTTCGGTGGAATGTGAAACAACCTGCATGCCTCGATCACTTCGAAGCCCTTGTTCATCAAGGTAGCCGAGTCAATCGTGATGCGGCGGCCCATCTTCCAGGTGGGATGATGGAGCGCTTGCTCGACCGTGATCGAGGCGAACTCCGCGCGCGGCGTGTCTAGAAACGGCCCGCCTGAGGCCGTGAGCCAGACCCGCTCCACTTCCTCCATCCTGCCGCCGCGCAGGCACTGATGAACCGCGTTATGTTCGCTGTCGATCGGCAGGAGGGGCTTGCCCTGCTTGCGCGCCTCGGCTGTGATCAGTTCTCCAGCCGCGACCAGGCATTCTTTGTTAGCTAAGCCCAGGGTTTTGCCTGCCTTTACTGCTTCGTAGGTTGCTTCTAGCCCGGCTACGCCCACGATCGCGCTGACCACGAAGTCGACCTCGGCATGGGTTGCAACGCGAACCGTTCCCGCCGGACCGTGCACGACTTCGATTTCGCCCAAGCCGACGTTTTTCAGGCGGGACCGCAGCAAGTCGGCATCTTTCTCTTCCGCCATCGAAATGACGCGCGGACGCCAGCGGCGGGCTTGCTCGAAGGCGGCCTCCAGTTTGCGGCCGGCCGCCAAGGCGACGATCTGAAAGCGGTCGGGAAAAGACCCAACAACGCTCAACGTGCTGCGGCCGATTGAGCCGGTCGAACCCAGGATGGCGATGCGTTTCATGAGGTGGAGTACTTATTCTACGCGGTTCTTGGGCCGCTAGGGAGTGCGCGTTCGCTACTGCATCACGGGCCAAGCCACGTACAGCCACAGGACCGGACCGGCGAAGAGCAGAGCGTCAATGCGGTCGAGCATGCCGCCGTGGCCGGGCAGAATCGCTCCTGAATCCTTCGCGCCCGCGCCGCGTTTGATCAACGACTCGACCAGATCGCCAAGTTGCGCGGCAACGTTCAGCACAATCGTGAGCAGGATGACCGGCCCCATCGCCGGCTGTTCCAGGCCAAATAGTCCGTCGCGGCGCGTGATCAGTGCCACCCGCAGAAGCGCGCTGCTAATCCGCTCGGCATGGCTGAACAGCAGCCAGCCGACTGCAATGCTCAAAATCAACGAGGCCACAGCGCCCTCCCAGGTCTTCTTGGGGCTGATGCGTGGCGCCATGTGATGACTACCGATGGCTTTGCCCACGAAGTAGGCGAAAATGTCCCCTGCCCAAACCACCAGCAGCAAATAAAGCAAGTAAAAGGCCCCTGCCGCATGTTGGCGCAGCTGCACCAGCATGCCCAGCGGCATGGCGATGTAAGCGAACGCGAACACCGAAGCCGCTGCGGCGGGATATCCGCTGTGCAAATCTTCATTGCGCATGGCGCGAACCAGGAAAATGAAAGGCGCGACGGCCGCGGCGAATCCCAGTGTCACCAGAAACCGCCCAGTCGAAAGAAGTGGCGTCTCGCCTGTATTGCTGATTGCCAAGGTGACAAAAAGCAGTCCGGCAAACAAGTAAGTCGGCCAACCGATCGGTTGCACGCCATAGCATTCCGCTAGCTTGAGGAATTCGTGGATCGTCAGCAAGGCAACGATGCCGGCGACCAAAGCCAGGAGCCACACCGGCGCTCGCAGGATCAGCGCCAGCACTATCGGGATCAGCACGACCGCGGTCGCGATGCGTTTGAGCAAGGAAGGATTATAACCACAGAGGGCGCAGGGGCACACAGAGAGGATTCCTCTGTGAGACTCTGTGTCCTCTGTGGTTAAGGATTTGGCGGGTGCTCGTCTGCGTGGTTCAGCCCGCCGTAGCGCCGTTCGCGCTTCTGGTATTCGGCGATGCCTTCGAGCAAGTGCACGCCGCGAAAGTCCGGCCACAAGGTCGAAGTCACATAAATCTCGGCATACGCCAGTTGCCAGAGCAGAAAGTTGCTGAGCCGCATCTCGCCCGAAGTTCTCACTACCAGGTCCGGGTCGGCCAGATGTCGGGTGTAAAGATGACGGCTGACCGTCTCTTCGTCGATCTTCAGATGATGAAGTCCTCCGTTCTTCTGCGCTGCGATGACCATGGAGCGGAAGGCGTCCACCAGCTCGCTGCGTCCGCTGTAGTTGAGCGCCAAAGTAAGCACCATGCCGGAGTTTTCGGCGGTGCTCTCCCGCGCCCAGCACATGCGCTCCTGCACATCGCCCGGCAATTCGTGTTGCCGCCCAATGTATTCCAGGCGAATGTTGTTCTTGTTCAGCGTGGGGACTTCCGCCTTCAGGTAGCGGCTCAGCAGGCGCATTAGGAAATCAACTTCGCTGGCCGGACGCTTCTTCCAGTTCTCTTCTGAAAATGCGTAGAGGGTAAGCGCAGGAATGTGAATGCGCGCCGCGGTTTCGACGGTCGAGCGGACGGCCGCGACCCCGGCGCGATGCCCAGCCACGCGCGGCATGTGGCGCCGCCTGGCCCAGCGCCCGTTGCCGTCCATAATGATGGCGATGTGTCTGGGGAGCCGCGCCGGGTCCAGATGCCGATAGACTTCCGCTTCCTTGTGCGTGAGTCCCTGAGGAACAGCTGAAGCTACTTTGTCGCGCAAAGTGGTCATCCCGATATGAGGCTACCACAGAGGGGAAGGGATGGCAATGACAGGGAAGGCGAGACCGGGCCGGTGTGGCGCGGGCACCCCCGCCAGCGAAAACGGCGTAATCGGTTTGTCTGCATATACGTCTAAATTAAAAGTTGCCATAATTGCTCTAACGATCTAATATCTGTCATAACATATAGTATCGAAAATGGCGTACGAGTTGTTCAAGAAAACATCTGCAAGAGTCGACACGCCGACCGTTTCCCTCGGTCCGGACGGAAGGATCGCGATCAACGCGGCGGTCGTGCGCATTTTTAAAGAGGAGCGAATCGATTCGGTGGTCTTGCTCTGGGATGAAGAGAATCACCGGATGGCAATCAAGGCCTCTCATAAGAACGACAGGAACTCCTACGCGGTCTCCTTTTCAGACAGCCGTTCTGGAATTATCAGAGCGAAATCTTTCCTCGCCTACATTCGTTGGACAGCCCGCGACCGCCAGAGGATACTTGCAACCTGGGATGAGGAGGAGAAGATGCTCGAAGCAAGACTGCCGCCGCACGTCTTGGATTCGATAAGGCGGCCAGCGGTTAGGAGCAGCTGAAAAGATGCGAGCCCGCTGGAGGCCACCGAAAGAGCTGCGCACGGACACCGCGATGCTGCGCCGGAAGGCGGAACTTGCAGAGAAACTCGCCTTTGCCGTGGAGCATGGAACTGAGGAAGAATTTGCGGCAGCGGTAAAGAAATTCAAGCCAGGCGTAGGAAAGGAAGAGCTGAAGGATTGGATTATGCGGTTTCACGACGCCCGGCGCGAGAAGCGCGGGCTTTAGCCTTGTCAATGATCCCGTCGAATTCCTTCTCAGCCTTCTGGAACTCTTCAGGAGTCATGCGTTGCCTAGCGCCCTCGACCAATTCGGTGAACGAATCGACCAGCACGTCCATGGCGGATTTCGATTTGGGCGCGGCCTTTGCCATTACTATCTGAGTATAGTTTATCTTCGCTACGAAAGCATGCACCCGATCACCCCAAAGGTCACGCTCCCTCCAGTTACCTCGCTTCCTCCGGCACGACCTTCAGCTCCAGCTTCTCCGTCCCTCGCAGCACGGTCAGCGAGCAGCTCACGCCCACGCGGACCTCGGTCAGCAGGCGATGCAGGTCATCCACGCCTGCGACTGGTTGGCCTTCGAGCGCCACAATCACGTCTCCCTCGCGCAGGCCCGCAACTTTCGCTGGGCTGGCGTCTTCCACCGAAAGCACCAGTGCGCCGGTTTCGTTGGGAAGGTCATAAAATCGCACCACGCGCCGATGCACGGGCACGGTTTGTGCCGAGACGCCGATGAAGCTGCGCCGGATCCGTCCATCGCGCAGCAGGCGGCTGGCCACAAATTTCGCGGTGTTGATCCCGATGGCAAAGCAAATCCCCTGCGCCGGCAGGATGGTCGCCGTGTTCACTCCCACGACGCGCCCGGCGGAATCAACCAGCGGCCCACCCGAATTGCCCGGATTGAGCGAGGCGTCGGTTTGAATGACGTCGTCAATTAGCCGTCCGGAATACGAGCGTAGCGATCGCCCCAGCGCGCTCACCACGCCAGCCGTCACGGTGGACTGAAATCCATAAGGCGCGCCGATGGCGATCACGACCTGGCCCACGCGCAGGCGCTGCGAATCGCCCAACGCGGCCGCGGTCAGGCTCGGCTCATCCACGCGGATAACCGCCAGGTCGCTGGCTGGATCGTCTCCGATCAGCGCGCCTGGCATACGGCGTCCATCGGGCAGAGTGACCGCGATGCGGGCCGCGTCGTGCACGACGTGGCTATTGGTCAGGACCAAGCCATCGGGAGTGAACACGAAACCCGAGCCTCCGCCCTGCCGTTCGCGCGGCTGGCCGGAGCGCGTACGGCCCTCGGTTTGATGGACTTCAATATTCACGACCGACGGGCTGACACGCTCAACAGCGCTGGTGACGGCTAGGGAATAGGCGTCGAGCAGGGAAGCGTCGGTGGCGGTGGTCTGTTCGTCAGGCGGCTGCGTTGAGGCATCAGGCCTACTTAGGGAGGAGGAACTTCCAAGAAGTACAGGGAAGGTATTTCCAACTTGTTCCAGCTTCATGCTGCATAGATGACGGTCGATGTAGGTTGGATTCAAGGCTGCGGAGCTACGCTCCGCCGGACAGTCGAGAGTGGGTGTCCCCACGCGAGCGATCGGCGGTCTCTTGTTTCTTGGGGGAGGAAAAAAGCCGGGACCAAGAAATCGGCCCCGGCCTTAGTGTTGGCTGGTTTGCCCGGATAAACTTGAGGCGGTTAGCAGGAAGTAAGTGAACCGCAACCGGCCATTGCAAACCTGCTGCCAAAACCCTAAACCGCGTTCTCTGCGGCGAAGGACCTCTCGCCGAACTTCCTACCTATCGGCACATTGAAGTCGAAACTTAAGTTATGCGCTCCTTCTCGGTCTGACCGTCAAATCCCGCACCTGATTCAGGATGCTCGACATCTGCATCCCGTTCAGCTGCGAGACGAAGGGCAGCAGTTCGGCGACAAACTGATCCTTCACCAGTTCGCTGACTTCTTCCTGGCGGCTGCGTTCTCCGCCGCTGAGCAGTTCGGGCACGCTGACCTCCAGGGCACGCGCCAGCCGCTCCAGAGAAGATAGTGTCGGCGTGGCTTTCTCGTTTTCGATCTTGGAAACGTAGGTGCGCGGGACCGCCATGCGTCCGGCCAGTTGCCGCTGGCTGAGCCCGTTGCGCAGGCGCAGCGAGCGGATCGATGTGGCCAGGTTCAGGTGTCCGTGCCCATTGCCGGGCACCGGCATCATGATGGGCGGCGCCACTGGAATAGGCTCCGGCTCAGGCTCCTCGTCCAAACATGCGTGGCAGCGGCGGCAGTTGTTGTTGTGGGTACGGAACTGAACCAGCAGGCAATGGTCGCAACGAACGACTTCCCGCGAATCGACCGGGGCGAGATTCGTGGCCATTCGGGTTGTGGGAGAGCCAGAGCGACGGCACTCCGCAAATCTTGTAGCAGGAACAATTTAGGGGGAGAGTTCCCGCGACAAGGGCCAATCTGCGGCATCTGCCCTGTGGAAGTCAAGGGAAAAAATGCACTGGAAACGCGGCAATTTCGATGTAATTGCCGGAATTTGGGGGGCGAAACCCCGGAATTACAGGGGAAGTCGACGAGCGGTGGGGGCTCCGTTTGGGTATTTACTAAGTGGGTTCGGGTATGTTTTCCGCCTGACGCAGTGGCAGGGGCTTGGGCGTGACCGCCCGTTTGCGACAGTGAACGCCGCGTTTTGCTCCTTTGTGTCCGTTGTCGAATCAGCCACGATGAGGAAACCAAATCTGTCTCTTCGGGGCCTCTGGGCGCGTCTGCGCGTCCTCGGTCTATTGGCGCTTTCCGGTCAGCTGGATGGTCGAAATTACAAAATTAGGGGATATACTTTGCGCCATGTGGCTTGGAACGAGGCGCGGATATCTGAGTGACTGGACGACGCAGTTGTGGGTCAAAGCCACGGGAAAGGCTATCCTCCTGCAATCATCCCCGTGGTTAAACGGTCCGGTTGCAAAGGCAACGGGTGTGGGAGCCCGCTTCTTTGACGATTTTGCCGCTGAAAGTGGACTCTTATTGAGTCCAGGAACGGGCTTGATCCGAGATTTTCTTGCGCTTGGCGGGACGACATTCAGGGCCGAAAGCGTTGCTCCTGAAGTGCGCGATTTGTACGAGCAAACGGCCAACTATGAGCTCGATGCATGGTCGGAATGGTGTGGCCCTTTCAAACCGTTCGGTCGTCTCTTAGCGAGCCTCTTTAGCCATCGCCTACAACAGCTCAACGTCCCCCTCTCAGGACTAGATACAAGTCGGGGAGTCACGAGCCGCATTGTGGACTTGATTGATCCAGGCACGGGGAAACCACAATATACGGCCTGGATTCGCCAGCTGCTTGGCAGCCGGAACGTTTTGTACGCTGGCAGTTATTCGATCTGCAGAGTTCCCGAATTTGAAGGACCTTGCGTAAAAGTCGTATTTCCGTTGCCCAATGGCAACGCGGTCGTGATCATGTACCCCGAAGCGGGAGCGGATGGTTCGTTCTCGCTAACGTCCGCGGGCGTAGGCTATGGCGGCCCTGGTTTTTACTTTACCGTTCGCGAGGGTGAGCGAATGTGGGCCAAGTATGTCCGCGCTATGCACGAGACAATCTGCGTGTACGCCTCAGATGAAAAGGAGGTTCGAGCAGACCACGTATTGCGCCTCTGCGGAAAGGTTTTCCTACGCCTGCATTATCGGCTGCGACTGGAGCGGACGACAGGCGCGTCTAACTAGTTAACGTAACATCCCTGTAGCACTCATTGAGTCTTGGTTCTAGGAGGGAAAATCACCCGAGAAGCAGCCTGGCAATTATTAACCGAGTTCACCCAGTCCGAGAGTCTGCGCAAGCATGCGCTCGCCGTCGAGGCGTGCATGCGCGCCTGTGCCCGCAAGTGGGGGAACGGCTCGCCCGAAGACGAGAATCTTTGGGGCATGGTGGGACTGATTCACGACTTTGACTACGAACGCTGGCCCACGGCTGAAGAGCATCCGTACAAAGGCAACGAGATTCTGAAGGAGCGCGGATACTCTGACGAGATTCGCCGCGCCGTCATGTCGCACGCCGAGTACACCGGCGTGTCACGGGTCACGACGATGGAAAAGGCTCTGTTTGCCTGCGATGAACTTGCCGGATTCATCACCGCTGTGGCTCTGATCAAGCCCGGAAAGTCGCTCGTCGAAGTCGACGCCAAGTCGGTGCGAAAAAGAATGAAAGACAAGGCATTCGCCCGCAAGGTGAACCGCGATGACATCATCCAGGGAGCTGCCGAGCTGGGCGTGGATCTCGACGAGCACATCGCCTTCTGCATCGAGGCCATGAAGCCGATCGCGAAGGAATTGGGGCTAGATGGCAGCGCGGCAGGCTAAGGTTCACTCACTCTGCGTCATCCCGAAGTCCCGCGCTTTGCACCCGTGGGACGAGGGATCTGGCGCGCAGTGCCGAGAAGCTACGTGCGAGATCCCTCCCTCCGCCGGAAGAACGGCTGTGCTCGGGATAGCGCAATCAGAAGGGAATCCGGCACTCAACTGAGTCACAGCGCCATGACGTTCGCTGTGCTAATATCTGCTGTCGCTGTCGCTTTGGATCAGAAAGAGCCAGCCGTGTTGTGCAGCAAGTGCGCCGCCGATCTTCCCGAGGATTCCCAGTTTTGTCTGAAGTGTGGAAAGCCTGTCAGCACGCCCCCCGCTGACACTGCGCTTGCGACTACCACCGCCGTTTTGGCCTGCAGCGCCTGTGGGACAACCCTGCCTGATGGTTCGCAGTTCTGCCTGAAATGCGGCAAGCCGGTAAGTGCGCCCGCGAAGAGTCCTGCAGTTTCTGATCGCATCGCGGTGGTGCCCCCACCGCAATTGCCTCGGCGACGGCAGAAACGGCACATCTTTCGCTGGGTGTTGCTTGGGATTGTGGTCGTGGTGGTCATTTGGGTAATGTCCAGCGAAAGTCCAACCGCGTCGGCAGTGCAGGAAGCCGTGGGATGGAAACACGATCAGACCATCCTGGATGCTCCATTCTCCATTGGCCCGCACACGTTCCGGTACTACAAGTTCGTTCTGCCCGCAGGATCGGTGAATGTGGCCGTGGTCGGCCAGTTTGCGACGGTCGGCGAGAGCCCGTCAGAGAAAAGCCGCGAGAAAAACGGAGATCTGGACAACAACATCGAGGTGTATGTGCTCTCCGAAGGCGCCTTCACCATCTGGCAGAACGGATACGCCACCAGCTCACTTTATGAAAGCGGCCGAGTCGCAGAGGGCACGATTCGCACCGAGCTTCCGCCCGGCGAGGGAATCTACTATCTCGTTTTCAGCAACAAGTTCGCCCCGAAAACGGCGAAGAACGTACGCGCCTCCGCGCTGCTGCGCTACAAGAGTTGGCTGCCCGAGTGGTTCCGGCGGATGAAAGACCGCTTCTGGAATTGGACTGGGTTGTAGGTCAGACCGGTCTTGCCGCTAAAGCAGATTCCTCACGGCTGAAGCCGTTCGGAATGACAATACAAGTGAGGCCGTTCGGGATGAGAATCTCGGAGAGTTTACCTACCGCATGGACTCTTCGATTTCCGAAATCCAGTCTGGGCGCTTGAGGACCTCGCGCGGCTTGGGGCCGTCGGCAGCGCCCACGATGCCATCCTGCTCCATCAAGTCAATCAGGTGTGCGGCGCGGCCGTAGCCGATGCGCAGTCGCCGCTGCAGCAGGGAAGTGGAAGCTTTGCCGAACTCCACTACCAACTTGACCGCATCGCCGTAGAGCGGATCGTTCTCGCCTTCTTCGTTTTCTTCCGGTTCGCCTTCGATTGTGCCCGCGACGGCATCGCGCTCCTCCTGCGGCACCTCCAGGAACTGCTGCTGATAATCCGCAACCGCCTGCGCCTTCCAGAACTCGACCACTGCCGCGATCTCCTTCTCCGTAACGAACGGAGCGTGCAGTCGGTGCACTCGCGCCGAGCCTGAGGGCAGGTAAAGCATGTCGCCCTTGCCCAGCAGGGCTTCGGCGCCGTTGGCGTCGAGAATTGTGCGCGAGTCCACTTTGGTCGCGACACGGAACGATAACCGAGCCGGGAAGTTCGCCTTGATCAATCCGGTGATCACATCGACGGATGGCCGCTGCGTGGCCAGCACCAGGTGAATGCCCACGGCACGCGCCATCTGCGCCAAGCGCGTAATCGATTCCTCGACGTTGTGGGAATCGAGCATCATCAGGTCCGCCAACTCGTCGATGACGATCACAATGTAGGGAATCGGTTGCTCATCGGCCTCTTCCGCGAACAAGCTGGGCGTGTCGGCGCGATCGAAGAGGCGGTTGTATTGGTCAATGTTGCGCACGCCCCGTGAAGCCAGCAGTTTCAAGCGCCGCTCCATCTCGCGCACGGCATTGCGCAACACATTGGCGGCGACTTTCGGCTCCGTGATGATCGGCGTGTAAAGATGCGGAACACCTTCGTAATTGCCCAGTTCGAGCCGCTTGGGGTCCACCAGAATCAGGCGCACCTGGTCGGGCGTCGCCTTATAGAGAATGGACATGATCATGGCATTGATAGCCACGCTCTTGCCCGTGCCCGTCGATCCGGCGATGAGAAGATGCGGCATGCCACACAAATCGGCCGTGACGATGCGCCCGTTGATGTCCTTGCCCATCGCCACGCTAAGCTTCGACTTCGATCCCATGAACTCCTGCGACTCGATGTTTTCGCGCAGCCAAATGATTTCGCGCTGGCGGTTGGGCACCTGCACGCCAACGGTGCTCTTGCCGGGCATGCGCTCGATCAGAATGCTTTCCGCTTTGAGCGCCAGGCACAGATCGTCGACCAGATTGGTAATTCGAGTGTATTTGATGCCGGCTTCGGGCTTGAATTCGAACGTGGTCACAACCGGGCCGGGATTAATCTGCGTGACCTGCCCATGAACTTCGAACTCGGCGTACTTTTCCGTGAGCACCTGCGCCAGCAGCTTGAGTTCGTCGGCATCCACGGCCTGCTGCTCGTCAGGACGCTGTAGCAAACTGCTGGACGGCACCTTGTAGCCGCCGGCGATTCTGGGCATGGTTGTATGCGCTTTGTGGCCGCTGTCGGCGCGCTCGCTCACCGCCGGATCAGCGGTTGAGTCGACGGAAGCGCCCGGTGCAAGCGATTCCGCCAGAATCCCGCCGGTGGCGGATTTTGCCGCTTTCGACGCTTCCTCTTCCGCCATCATGCGCTCGATGCCGGTGTGTCCCGGTTCCGGCTCGGCGCCGGCCGGCGCACCTGCTTGCGGTTGCCGCGACGGGATGAGCTGCGTCTTTACCACCGGTTTCGTGATTCGCCGCTGCTCCAGTTCCTTCAGTTGCCGTCTCTTGCCGCGCTCCTCCTGCCAGTCTCGGTAACGGTTCCACAAGGCGGTGACGAAAGCGAAGCGGGTCGGAATCCAGACATGAACGGACGCAATGGAAAACGCCGTCGAAAGATAGAGCGCGACCGCCAGAATGCTGCCGCAGACTATGTATGCGCCCGCGACGTTCAGGTAGTGAATCAGGAAATCGCCCACCACCCGTCCCAGCAAGCCCTCAATAGGAACGGCGCGCATCCAGCGCAAATGGCCAGGCAGAATTGCCAGGAGTACAGGGACAAACATCATCAGCCAGATTCCGCCCAGGCTCTTTGCCACGGGCGACTGCACCTGACTGGAGCGAAACCAGCGCAGGCCGAGCATGGCTGGGAAGATCACCAACAGGAAGGCACTTATGCCAAAGAACTGAAGCAGCACATCGGACATGTATGCGCCTACCATGCCGATCCAGTTGCGCGCAGCATGTGAGCTTGTCAACGCGGCTGCGCTGTTCCAGGACGGGTCAAGAGGGGAGTACGAGGCCAGCGCGAGGAAAAGGAGAAGCGCGGAGACACACAACAGGAAGCCAACCAGCTCGTTGAGCCGGCGGTTGCCCGTGGGTGCAAAAACTGTCGCGAGATAATCCATCCAGGCCGGATTTACACACCGGAGAGACTACCTGCTTCCGGTGCCGCAATCGGCCAGAGCTCTTCCATTATCGCAAGAAGCGAGGGTCGGGGCAATGCGGGGAAGCGGGTGGGAGTGCTTAGATGGCTTCCCCGCCTCTGCAAGGTTAGGTGTTGGGTCTTGGGCCTGAGGCTTGCGCAGAAGCGGCTCATGACTTCTTGCAATGCACCTAACGTGGAGCGCCGAATTATGTAGGTTGCCACAATTCGATGGGATTTCCCTCAGGGTCGTGCAGACGAGCGAAGCGCCCAATGTCAGGATACGATTCCGGGTCTTTGACCTCAATCCCTGCGGTTCGTAGCTGGGCTACCATTTTGTCGAGGTCATGCACTCGAAAGTTCACCATCCAGACCTTGTTAGGATCCCCAAAATAGCCACTCTCTTCGGGAAATGGACTGAAGACGGTCGGTCCTGCCTCTTGCTGCCAAACGGTTCCGCCCTCGCTGGTTGGCGTGAGCGCGATCCCCAAGTGTTGCTGGTACCAGTTCCCCAACGCTTTGGGATCATGAGCTCGGAAAAACAACCCTCCGATTCCGGCTACCTTTTCCATTTCCGTTCCTCCTCATTCATTAGCAGCTGCACTGGCCTGGTAGGACCTGACACCGAAGACCTACGAGCGAAACCCGGTCTGACTACTGCAAATGCATTGCCAACGCCAGCACAATCACCACTACTCCCGCAACGATGCGGTAGATGATGAAGGGGCGCAAGCTGTTCGACTGCAGATAGCGGAGCAGCCAGGCGATCGCCGCGTAACCTACCAACGCCGAGACGATGATTCCTACGAGCACAGGCATCTGCATATCGTGAGGCAACCCCTCTTTGTGCAGTTCGTGCGCCTTCAGCAGGGCGGCGCCGGCAATCAGGGGCGTTGAAAGCAGGAAACTGAAGCGCACCGCAGCCTCCCGCGTCATGCCGCGGAACAGGCCAGCCGTGATGGTCGAGCCGGAGCGCGAAACTCCAGGGATCAAGGCGAACGCCTGGGCGCAACCTACGATGAGCGAATCGACAAACGATATGCCGGTCAGCGGCTTCGTCAGTTTGCCGGTCTTTTCTCCGATCCACATCAGCAACGCGACGAAAATCAATGCCGCCGCGATCAGGTAGATGTGCTCGCGGAAATAATCTTCGGCCGAATGTTCCAGCAACTTGCCGGCAATGGCTCCCGGGATCGTCGCTATAGCCAGAAACCACAGAAGCATCCGCTCTTCCTTCTGCTCTGCCGCGGTCAGGTTCGTGTCGGGAGTTCCGGACTCGGAGAAACGAACCACGTTTCCTCCCAGTGCCGCGCGGACGATCTGAAACCATGTCCGCCGGAAATAAAAGAGTACAGAAAGCAGGGTCCCGAAATGCAACGCGACGTCAAAGCTGAGCTCGTGGGCGGGGGAAAGTTCGTTCCAGCCCAGCAACCGCCTCACAATGATCAGATGTCCTGAACTCGAGACCGGGATGAATTCCGCCAGTCCCTGAATGACTGCTAGAACTATCGCTTGGTAGATTGGCAAGGTCAGTCCGCCGTGTTTCCGTAGGTTGGTACGCCTTGCTGAATGTAAAAGATCAGCTTCTGAGCGCGCAAGGCCCAGTCACTTTGACCATACTGGCTGACGATTTTCTGCGCCAGCGTCAGAGCCTTATTTTTCGCCTCTTCCGATTTTTTCTGGTTGGCTTCGGTCTTGTAGATCTCGATCAGCGCAGATCGCCGCCAGGCTGCCTGGTACAGGGCCTCGGGTGCGGCCGGCGACTGCGCGTGTTCGTCGGCATACTTCTCGTAAGTCTCCGCTTCCTTTTCTGGGCACTTCGATGCGCCCTGCCAGTCGCCGCAGAGTTTGTTCTCGATAAGATGGAAAGCGGCCAGATCGGCCCACTTCGTCCCGGGGAATTTCTTTATGACCAGCTTCATCCACTCTTCGTCGATCTGGCCGCGCATGTAAGCGTCGCGCTCGCGGGCCGAAGGACGCGTCATCACGTCGGAGCGTTCGAGTTGCCAGCGAATGTCGGCGGCGCGGTAAAGGCTCTCGCCGGCCAGCGGCGAAGTCGGGAACAAGTCGTAGAGGCGATAGTAAAGGCGCATGGCGTCTTGTGCGGCGTCGCGGCGTCCGCGGCGGCGGCTGGCCTGGTCCTCGGAGTCGGCGGCCTCGCCGAAAACAATCTTGTCGCCGTTGGCCGTTGTGGCGGTCACCAGCGCTTTGTCGGGAACCCATCCGGTGATGGTCTTGCCCTGCGACTCGGGGTCATCCTCGTCCGCATCTTTTCGCGGTTCCCGGATGATGGCTTCGACGTGCGCCCAGTCACGGCTGGTATCGAGGATGACAAGTTCGTGGCCGCGTCCAGCCTCTCCGAGCTTGGCGGCATCGGCGGCCGGAGCAACGCGAATCGTTTCTTCGTGCACCAGCGTCCCGCGCGGAGCCTGGGCCGAAGCAAAGGTTGCGGACAAGAGAAGCGTGGCGGCGATAAGCAATAGTTGGAGTCTCATATATAGATTATTGGCCGGGGAGGCGTTGCGCGCAACGTCTGAGGCGGGTGAGCTCCTAACATCGCGCTGGGTGACCCATCTTTGCCGCATCCTTTGCGGCAAGAATGCGGGCGTCGACTTGGCCAGCGCCGCGAGAATCTCTCAGCGCCGCAACTCATCCCGCATTTCCGACTCGATATTCCCGCCGGAGATGATGGCGACGTTCACTCTTGTCCCCTGCAATTCGTGGCTATGAAAGAGAAATCCAGCAGTTGCAACTGCGCCGCTGGGCTCCGCCACGGTCGCGGGATTGGTGGCTAGCAGCTTCATAGCGTGGCGAATCTCGTCTTCGCTGACGGTGACAATGTCGTCTACGTACTTCTGCATATGCTCGAAGTCGATAGGGCCAATGCTCTGCGTGCGCAGCCCATCGGCGATGGTGCGAGAGACTTGGTCAGCGGTGAATTGCACGATTCTTCCCGCGCGCAGGCTGGCTCGAGCGTCGGCCGCGAGTTCGGGCTCCACGCCGATGACCTTCACTTTGGGATTGGTGAGCTTGATCGCCGCGGCAACGCCGCTGATCAGCCCTCCGCCGCCGACGGGGCAGAAAACGGCTTCGACGTCGGGCAAATCTTCGATAATCTCGAGCCCCACCGTGCCTTGGCCGGCGATGATCTTTTCGTCGTTATACGGTGGCACGATGACGTATCCGTGCCGGGCAGCGAGTTCTTCAGCTCTGACTTTTCGCTCATTGCTCGCCGGACCGACCATGATGATTTCGGCGCCGAGCTTCGCTGTGGCTTCGCACTTGTTGGCGGGCGCGTTGTTCGGCATGACGATGACGGCCTTCGTGTTGAGCGCGCGGGCAGCGTATGCGACGCCCTGCGCGTGATTGCCGCTGGAGTAGGAGATCACACCGCGGCGGCGCTCATCTTCGGACAGGGAAGCGATGTGGTTGTACGCCCCACGCAGTTTAAAAGCGCCGATGGGCTGATGGTTTTCAGGCTTGAGGAAAAGACGGCGGTTTGGGTTTGCCGCGAACGGTCCCATGCCTCGCAAAAGCGACGAAACATGGGGCAGCCCCCAATCAAATTCGATCAGCCGCGTGCGGACGACGACGCCGCGGATGCGGGATTGGGCGGAGCGAAGGTCGGAGAGGGTGATCATGCCAGGTCAACCTTCCGCGCTGCCTCCTCAAGATAAAAGATCAGAGACTGGGCACCGAAGGGATCTTTCAGCAGAACGGACGGAGGGCAGCCGTAGTGCTCCTCCACAAACCAGATCAATGCGCGCAACGATCTCAAGGCTTCGTCGATTTGCGGACGGACGATCTGAGGACCGCTGGCCCCCTGCTGGAGAGATTCAAGGTCAGCGTGAGCCAGCATGCGATTTCGAACTCGGCGAGCAAATTCACATTTTGTCTTGGATTGCTGTGCGCGGCTCCGCACCTGCTCCCGAAAAGCGAGGTCGGAAATCTCCTTCGGCAGAGCCATTACAGTCAAGTTTTTCCGGATCTCGATCCTCCCCGCGACGTGGACCCTCGTCTCAGGTGGATCGGTCACACGGCAGAGGTGCAACATCGCATCTTCGAACATCATCTTGTGAAGGAAGTAGAAAAAGTTGGATGCCACACTATTCAGCAACTCTATGCGCTCCTCTCCGCTTCCGAAAAGCTCGTTGAACTCCGTCCACTTGTTCTGCAGCCAATCCACTTCTTCTCGGAGCTCGTAGCATAACGGCCCCAGGTGTGATCCCATCAAGCCGACATATTCACTCTTTGGGTCGTTAGGGGTAGGCAATCGCTCATCTCCGGAACTGGCTGTGCAATCGCAGCGAACGCCCGTGCAGGAACCGCTGCTCAAATCTCCAAAATCACCGGCATGATCAACGGTCGCTTCTGCGATTGCTTGGAGATATAGCGCTTGAGGTCGGCGCGGATTTTTTCTTTGATCACGCCGTAGTCGGCCTTCTCTTCGTCGCTCGATTGCTCGAGCGTGTCCATGACGATTTGGCGGGCGCCGTCGAGGAAGCCGTCTTCGCCCACGTTGAAGCCGCGGGTCACGATTTCGGGCGAGGTCTCGACTTCACCGGACAGCTTGTTAATCGCGATGATGGGCAGCACGATGCCGTCCTCGCTCAGATGGCGGCGGTCCTTGATGATGAGGTCCTCGACTACGTCGGTGCGATTGCCAGAATCAATACAGACGCGTCCTATATTGACCCGCCCAGCCTTGCGCGCGCCCAGCTCGTCGAATTCGAGAATGTCCCCGCTCTCAATCAGCATGACCTTGCCAACCGAGCCATGCATGGCAGCAGCCATTTCGGCGTGCAGCTTCAACTGCCGGTACTCGCCATGGATGGGAACGAAATAACGCGGCTTGACCAGGTTAATGATCAATTTGAGTTCTTCCTGGCTGGCATGGCCGCTGACGTGCACCGGCGGCGAAGTTCCGTCTTCGTAGATGACGTGGGCTTCACGGCGGAAGAGGTGGTCAATCATGCGGTAAATGGTCTTCTCGTTGCCGGGGATGATGCGCGACGAGAGCACGACCGTGTCGCCCTTTTCGATCTTGGCGTGCTTGTGATTGTCCACGGCGGCCCGCGACAGTGCCGACATCGGCTCGCCCTGCGTGCCGCTGATCAGCACGCAGACTTTTTCCGGAGGGAAGTTCTTCATCTCCCCGGGGTTGATCAGCAGCCCTTCGGGAATCTCGATGTAGCCGAGATCCTCGGCGATCTCGGCGGAGTTGTTCATGGAGCGGCCAATGAACGCGACTTTGCGGCCGTGTTCGTAGGCGAGATCGACGGCCAGCTTGATGCGGTGAATGGACGAGGCAAAACAGGAGATGAACAAGCGTCGTTGGGTGCGGGCGAAGACTTCGTCGAACTTCCTCCGTACAGCGCGCTCGCTGGGTGTGTATCCTTTGCGCTCGATGTTGGTGGAATCCTGAAACAGCGCCAGGACGCCAGTTTTGCCGTATTCGGCGAAGGAGTGCAAATCGAACAGGCGGTTGTCCGTGGGCGTGGGATCGACCTTGAAATCGCCGGTGTGGACGACGATTCCGAGCGGCATGTGGATGGCCAGCGCCACGCAATCCACCAGGCTATGCGTGACCTGAATGGGATGAATCGTGAAGGCTCCGACCTTGAAGCGGTCGTTGGGCCGCATTTCGCGCAGGTCGGCGTCGTCGAGCAAGCCGTGCTCGTCGAGCTTGTCCTCGACATAGGCGAGCGTGAACTCCGTCCCCCAGACCGGCACGTTGAGTTCGGAGAGAATCCAAGGCAGTGCGCCGATATGATCTTCGTGGCCGTGGGTGAGGATGATGCCGCGAATCCGCTGCCGGTTTTCGGTGAGATAGGAAATGTCGGGAACGACGATGTCCACGCCGAGCAATTCGGCCTCGGGGAACATGAGGCCGGCATCGATGACGATGATGTCGTCGCCCCAGCGGACGGCCATGCAGTTCATGCCGAACTCGCCCAGGCCGCCCAGCGGGACCACTTGCAGTTTTCCAGTGGGCATGGAGTAAGGAGAATGCTAGCACAGAGCCGCGAGCATTGAGCGGTGAGCAATGGGCTAACCCTTTGGCTCATCGCTCACTGCTCATTTGCTCATCGCTGACTCTAGCGGTAAGGTGGAGGCAATGGCGGAGCAGCGCAAATCCTGGTTCCGGCGGCGTGTGGAGACAGCGCTGGTGAAAGGTCTGACGCGCGCCTACTCGACCGTTCGGGTGGATCCCGCGAAATTCCTGTTGCAGTTGCGGGCCGCTTACCGCGTGCCTATCAGCGGATATCACGGCGTGTTCTCGCTGGAAATCGGGGAACTCGATGCGGTCGCGGAGTCAATCATCCGCAGCGGAATGAAGGTTGCGGCGGTGGAAGGCGCTGGCTTCGGCATGGGAGGGCTGCTCACGATTGTTCCGGACCTGGGCATTTTGTCGGCAATCACGATGCGCACGATTCAGAAGTTGAGCCTGCTCTACGGATTTGAGTTCAACACCGACGACGAGATCGCGGAACTGTGGATCGCCGCGGCCAGCGCCGCCGGAGTGGACATCAGCCGGGATCTGCTGGAGAAAGAGGTAGTGAACAAGTTCGTGCCACGAGTAATAGAGCGCATCGCCGCGAGGGCCAGCGCGGAAGTGGTGGAAAAGTGGGCGGGGCGCGTGATTCCGTTGCTCAGTGCCGCGATCGGCGCGGGGCTCAACTATTGGTTTGTGCGCGCCTGGGGCGAGCGAGCGCGAGCGCATTTCCGCACGAGGCATCTCGGGCTGCGGCAGCGGGCTGCGGCTATGGAGGGGCGGCAACTTCCGGGTGCACCTCCATCGGCCTTGCCGTCGTGACCTCTCGGTTGAGGCTCAGATGAGCCGGTCGAGAATCAGCGTGTCAAACTCCCTGATCCGCTCAAAAACTGGATCGTTGGTAAGGAAAGCCGTGGCTCGAGCCTGCACCGCTGTGGCGGCGTGCACCGCGTCGGGCGTGCGCAGGTTATGTTGAGCGCGGATTCGGGCTGCGAGGTCGGCGATCTCAAGATCAACCGGAATCCATCCCAAGTTTGGGTACGTGGAGAGCAAACCGTAGAAATTGTCCACCAGTTTTTGATCGAATTTCCGGTAAGGCGGTACGAGAACTTCGGTCATGGTGATGGTGGAAGTGACAGCGTGCGACCTGGGATGCGCAAGCCACGCGAAGACAACATCGGTCAGGGCAATGTATTTGGGATTCGCTTCAAGTTGATAAATCAGGATGCTGCTATCCAGCGCAATCCGCTGGTGGCGCTGGAGGACGGCGCGGAGGCGATCTACTCCCAACTCTCGCGTTCCTTATGGAGATAATCTTTGGGGTAAACGCCACGCCCTAGTCCGCGGATGGCGCTACGGTAGGATTTGGGCTTCTGGAGCACCAGCACATCTTTCCCTCGCACAACGATAAGCAGCTTGTCGCCGGGCTTAAGATCGAGGGCCTCGCGAGCTTCCCGTGGAATAACTATCTGGTTCTTGGATGATAGAGTAGCTTCAGCCATGCTTTACATTATAGCATAGAGTAAAGCGCTTGGCCAAAGATTTATAGGAGATGAAGGCCCTGTGCGAATTCCATCGCAAACGCCCAATTGGCAAGCTTAGTAATGGCTGGGTCGAGTATATCCAGTGAGTCCTCGATTTTAGGCAGGAGCCACTTGCCAAACTCGAATTCGACCCAAAACCGGGCACAACCCGCCCCAGCCACTTCGATCACTGCTCCGTTTGCAGGGTTGCGAAACCGGCCTGTTTCACTGAGTGTGCTGCACGACTGGCCAAACTCAGCCAGCGCGCCCCTATCCTCATTATCCCCAAGATCAGATGTACATACAGGCTCGGCTCGCAGGCAGCAGCGCACTGCGAAGCCATACTCGCCATCAAATGATGCCCCATTGTGATACAGCGCGAAGGGAGGCCGTCGCGGCGGGCCTTGCCCGTCCAGGGAGACGATGTACTGCTGGAGCATCTGAATCGTCGAGGCTAGATCAGCAATGTTTTCCAGAACGACGCGATCATGCGCTGGGAAGGATTTCTTTTCTCCAGTTAGCGGATCGGTGAAGGAGCGAAGCCGACCGGAAGGCTTCATCACGACCAACTTGGCGCTCACTGGTGACGCACCGATATTGGTAAGGCCATCAAAGAATGCGATGATTTGTCCATACGTTGGCGCGAACTCAGGGTCGCGGGCGATCAGAGTATGCGCGTATTGCTCAGGCATGGAGGATTTCCTTACCGCAGCCAGTCTTCCAGTTCGATTCCTCGGTCGGTTTTTTCGTCGCGGTATTTCACGATGATGGGGGTGTAGAGGGAGAGATTCCAGTTCCAAGGCCCTTTCTCCTTCTTTACCGCGCGCGATCCCGGCACGACCACGGCATTCTCCGGAACTTCCAGTGGCGCGTCAGCAGTGGCGCGGTAGATTTCGCCTTTTACCAGATCATAGAGCGGCGTGGAGCGAGTGAGGATCGTTCCTGCGCCCAGCACGGCGCGCGCCCGCACCAGCGTGCCTTCGAAGATGCCGCAATTGCCGCCGACCAGCACGTCATCTTCAATGATGACCGGCGCGGCGTTCACCGGTTCGAGCACGCCGCCGATCTGCGCGGCAGCGCTCAGGTGCACGTGCTTGCCGATCTGCGCGCACGAGCCGACCAACGCGTGCGAATCGATCATGGTGCCTTCGTCCACATATGCGCCAACGTTGATGAACATCGGAGGCATGCAGATCACCGAGGGCGCGACATAGGCTCCCACCCGCACCGACGATCCACCGGGAACCACGCGCACCCGGTCGGCAACCGTGAATTGACGGGCAGGGAAGGTGTCTTTGTCTATGAACGACAAACCGGCATTCATCTCCGTGAGTGCGCCGAGTCGAAACCCCAGCAGAATGCCTTGCTTGACCCAGGCGTTCACGACCCAGCGGCCCGGATTTCCCGGATCAACGCCCTTTTCAGCGGCGCGAATCTTGCCTAGAGTGAGTTGGTCGCGGAATTCGAGGAACGTTCGCCGCGCCTCGGGGTCGCGCTCGAGTTCAGCCAGCGCGGCCAGGCGCTCGATGGAGGATTGGAGTGTTTGCATGCGGGAAAAGTATAGAAGAAATGCAAGAAGGAAGAAGTCAGAATGCTGAGTAGGAAATCAGAAAGTCACGACGGTGCGTCTGACTTCTAACCTCCGACTTGCCTTTCACACGCACTTGCACTCGCTGCGAATCAGCACGCCGGTCATGGCGTGGGCGGCGGCGCGGCCTTCGGCTAGCGTCGCGTAGGGGCCGTGCCAGCGGGCATGATTCGCGTCGTGGCCGGCGGGGCGTCCTTTGCCGTGGCTGCATTGTCCGCAGGAGGCGCGGTGCAGGACAATCTTGTGCGGTCCGGCAGCCCAGTTTTCATAGATGAAGAACTCGGCAATTTCGGGTGCGGGCCCGGCAGGCTTGGCGATCAGTCCGACTTCGGCAACGACTTTCTGCAGCCGCGAGCGCGTATCGCGGCGCATGGGCAGAAGCGGCAGGCGATAAACTTCCTCGATTTTGCCCGTCATGGCCAGCACAGCCTTAACCGGCAGCGGGCTCGACTCGATGAAGTTGGCTAGCATGAGCGGCAGGTATTTTCGGTGCAGGCTGCGCGCCGTAGCCCAATCGTTCGCCAGCGCCGCGCGGGTGAGCGACGCCATCTCGTGCGGGATTTCGTTCCCCGCCACGGAAACGACGCCGACACCGCCTAGCGCAATTACCGGCAGCGTGACCGAGTCATCGCCGGAGAAGACAAGAAAGCTCTCGGGCACCAGATTCATGGACTCGGCAATCTGATTCATGTTGCCGCAGGCTTCCTTCACGCCCACGATGTTCGGAATCTCGGCCAGCCGAGCGAGAGTGCTGGGCTCAATGTTGCTCCCGGTCCGGCTGGGCACGTTGTAAACGATGACGGGCTTGTCGCCAACGGCCTCGGCGATCGCCTTGAAATGCCGGTACTGGCCCTCCTGTGTCGGCTTGTTGTAGTAGGGCGATGCCGTGAGGATGGCGTTGACTCCCGCTCGCGCCGCAACCTCCTTCGCTTTCTCAACCGCTTCGTGAGTCGAGTTGGAAGTCGCTCCCGCCACGATGGGCACACGTCCGGCTGCGACTTCGATCGTCGTGTCAATCACGTGCAGCCATTCATCGTGAGTAAGAGTAGGAGTCTCGCCGGTCGTGCCGCAGGGAACCAGAAAATCAATGCCGGACTCGATTTGCCATGAGACCAGGTTGCGCAGGGCTGCGTCGTCAACAGAACCGTCTTGACGGAACGGAGTTACTAATGCAGTACCACATCCGTGAAGTTGCATGGCTATAAGATAGCGCGAATGGGGGGCAAGGCAAAATCGTGGGCAGTGGCGATGCCTAGTCTGCGATCTTGCCTCTCCGGGCGGCATCCCGAGCGAAGACGCCTTTCAGGCGGAGCGAGGGATCTCGCGCGGGTCTGCTGCACGTTTGGTCCACGCGAGATCCCTCGGCCCGCTGGTAAAAACGCGGGCCCTCGGGATGACTCCCTTCTCGGTGATGCGGGGGTGCCCCATGTCTCACCGCTTTTGCGAGACATGGGAGGAGAGTGGAGCTATAACTACAACTCCCGCCACACGTCCTTGAAGTCGTAGAAGCCCTTCTTGCCGGCGATCCATTCGGCGGCGCGGACAGCGCCTTCGGCAAAGCCACGGCGCGACTTGGTATCGTGGCACAGGTAGATGCGGTCATTGGCGGATTCAAACACGACTTCGTGCAGTCCGACGACCTCGCCTTCGCGGAAGGAAGTGATCTCGGGGCCTTCGTTCTGGCCGCTAGCCTCGCGGATCACGTTCTGAATAGCGATGGCCGTGCCCGAGGGCGCGTCTTTCTTGTGAATGTGATGGCGCTCGAAGATCTGGCCTGAGTAACCGTGGTTCAGTGCGGCGGCGGAAGCGCGGGCGACATCGAGGAAAAGGTTCACACCTACAGAGAAATTCGCGGCGTAAATGAATCCAGTGCCATGCTGCTCGACGAGACCCCGGATGCGGTCGAGCTCTCCGTACCAGCCGGTCGTTCCGACGACCATGTTCTTGCCAGCCCGCACCGTGGCTTCGATGTTGGCGATAACGGAACCGGGAGCAGTGAAATCAATGACAACCTCTGTGTCGCGCAGATTCTGGGGTGTAAGTGCAGCGCCGCCGGGGTTTTCTTCAATTTCAAGCGTTCGCACGTGATGCTCACGCTCGGCGGCGACCTCCGCCACCAGCGATCCGGTTTTGCCCCGGCCGAGAAGGAGAAGGTTCATAGGAGGGACCGAAGAGATTTAACCACAGAGGACGCCGAGTGGCACAGAAAACGCTCCGACTTCCCACGTCTCGCAAGAACGGCGAGACGTGGGGCACCCAGCGTGCTCGGTAATCCTTACGCGAAAATCTCCGCGTCCAGTTCCGCGAAAAACTTCTTGTGCAGGCGCTGGATCACGTCGGGCACTTCGTCCTCTTCGATCACGAACGTCAGGTTGATTTCCGACGCGCCCTGCGAGATCATACGGATTTTCTTGTCCGCCAGCTCGCGGAACACCTGCCCCGCCACGCCCGGCTTGTCGCGCAGATTCTCGCCTACCAGACAGACAATCGCTTTTCGGCCTTCGTATTTTACGTCAGCCAGCTTGGCAAGATCGGCGGCTAGCGCGGGAATCGCCTGATTCGAGTCCACCGTCAGCGAGACGCTAACCTCGGAAGTTGATACGACATCGACCGATACCTTGTGCCGGTCGAAGGCTTCGAAAATGGCTCGCAGGAATCCGTGCGCCAGGAGCATGCGAGGTGCAGCCACGTCCACAATGGTGATGCGCTTCTTCGCCGCAATCGCTTTGAAGATGTTCTTGCCTTGCGGCGCGCGAGCAGTAATGCGCGTGCCTTCGCACGACGGATTGCGCGAGTTCAGCACGTAAACAGGAATGTTTTTCTGAATGGCCGGCAGCACGGTCGCGGGATGCAGAACTTTCGCGCCGAAGTACGCAAGCTCGGCGGCCTCGTCGAAACCGATGACCTTGATCCGCCGGGCCTCGGGACAAATTCGGGGATCGGTGGTCAGAATGCCGTCCACGTCGGTCCAGATTTCGATGCGCTCGGCGCTCAGGCCGGCGCCGAAGATAGCAGCCGAGAAGTCCGAACCACCGCGCCCGATCGTCGTGGTAATACCTGCTCGGCTGGCGCCCATGAACCCGCCCATGACCGGCACCTTGCCTTCGCGCAGCAGCGGCTGAACCAGCTCCTGCAGCTTGGCATTGGTTTCTTCGAATTGCGGCACCGCCGACATGTAGTTGCTGTCGGTCACCAGCACGTCGCGCGAATCTACGTGCACTCCGTTCAGGCCACGGGCGGCAAACGCGGCAGCGACAATCTTGCTCGAGAGCATCTCGCCGAAGGCGGCGACGTGATCGGTGGTGCGGGGCGTGATCTCGCCAACGGCCGAGATGCCGCGCAGCAGATCGTCCAGCGTTTCGAACTCGGCGCCGATCTCAGAATGGAATTCCGTGAACAGCGCTGTACCCAGCAATTCGCTGGCGGTGTTGTAGTGGCGTTCCTGGAGCGAGCGGCAAAGCTTGAGCGCAGTCTTGCGCTCTCCCGCGCCTGCCGCCTTGGCCATGGTGAGCAGCGTGTCGGTGACCTTGGCCATCGCGCTGACGACCACTACCGGCTTTTGCGCGAGGCGCCCCTCGACAATGGACGCCACGCGGTCGATGGCCTTAGCATCCTCCACCGACGTGCCGCCGAATTTCATGACGATCATTGCTTCGGCACCCCTGGGCGTGGCTTCCTTGGGGCCGGAATCGACCTGGTGAGTGGCGTCATCCCAGGTATCTCTCGATAGAGATTCTGGCCGGTCATAACGATAGTTGGAATTTTATAACAAGCGAAGAAAAAGTCCCGCGCTCCTCCCCGCCAATTTTTCTTAACGGAAGACTCGTTTCCGTCCCGGTGACCCTGGACCTTGGGTCCAAGACCCGGAACCTAGCTCGAAACGACCGGCGTCACTGTAGAGATCTCCTGCAATTGCCGATAGGACAACCGGAGGGACTCATCATGCCCGAACTTCGCCAGAACTTTTTCACCAAGGAATGGGTCATCATCGCCACCGAACGCGCCAAGCGCCCCGAAGAACTGGCTACACATCGCGAGGTGCAGCCGATGCCCGCGTTCGTGGAGACCTGTCCTTTCTGCCCGGGCAACGAGAACAAGACTCCGCCAGAGGTCATGCGATCTCCTGCCGACAACGGCCAATCCTGGGCGGTGCGGGTGATTCCCAACAAGTTTGCCGCGTTGTCGAGCGATGTCCAGCCCACACGCAGCCTGCAGCATCTGCGGCGGCGCATTGATGGCTTTGGCTTTCATGAAGTCATCGTTGACACTCCCGACCATTCCCGGTGCATGGCGCACCTGTCCGAAGCGCACGTCGCCAGCGTGCTCAGCGTCTACCGCGAACGCTACCGGGCGCTGAGCCTGGACCGCCGCGTGAACCACATTACGATCTTCAAGAACCACGGCGCCGATGCGGGCGCGAGCCTGCAGCATCCGCACTCACAGCTCATCGCGACGCCGGTAATCCCCAGCCAGGTCCGGCACCGGTTGCACGAGGCGCTGCGCCACTACGATGACGTAGGCGAGTGCATGTTCTGTCACATGGTGGAACGCGAGGTCGAAGACCAAACGCGCGTCGCCTTGAAGGGCGAGTACTTCGTGGCGCTGGAGGAGTTTGCCTCGGCGACGCCGTTTTCCACACACATCTTTCCCCTGCGTCACATGGCGAGTTTCGGCGATATTACCGATATTGAAGTCACCGATCTGGCTCATGTCTTGCGGACTCTGCTGGCGAAGATTTACGTGGGCCTGGGAAATCCGGACCTGAATTTTACAGTGCGCAGCGCGCCCGCCGAATACGCCGGCGCCCGGCATTTTCACTGGTATGTCAGCGTGATCCCGCGCCTGACGCGCGTCGCTGGCTTCGAGCTGGGATCAGGAATGTTCATCAACACGGTTCTGCCGGAAGCCGCGGCGGAGTTCCTGCGGAAAGTCTCGGTGGAGAAAGTGGCGAGTGCCGGAGCTTGACGTTTTCGCTCCACGCCAGGCTCAGTCGCTGCGCCGGATCGCCAGCAGAGTCAAGTCATCCAGGGTTGGGTTGTCCTTGCCGAAAACGCGCAGGTCGTCGAGACAAGCGGCAATCAGACGTGAGGGAGACTGCGAGGCCTGTTGGCGCACCAAGCGCATGACGCGGTCCACGCCGTATTCATCATCGCCGTTGCGCGACTCCAAGAGACCGTCGGTGTAGAGAAACAGCATGTCTCCGGCTTCCAGTTGCACGCGCGTAGCCGAGAACTGGGCGTCGTGGAACATGCCCAGCGGCAGACCCGTAGATTCAATGCGTAGTACACCGCCGCGCCCAACGACGATTGTGGGCCAGTGGCCGGCATTATGGATTTCCACCTCTCCCGTGGACTTGGCTTGTCCGCACACCAGTGTTGCGTACTGCCCGGCCAGGCACTCTCGCAGAAAAGGCGGTTGGCCTGGGTAACGATTTGGGCGAGCGGCAGCGCCATGCTGGTCAGGCTGCGGAATAATGCGTGCAGCTGTGTCATGAGCATGGAGGCGGCTACCCCTTTGCCGGAGACATCCCCGAGGACGAAGAAAAGCTGTCCATCAAATGGCATCAAGTCGCAGTAATCGCCGCTGACTGGTCCGACAGGAGCGTAATGATAGCTCGTCTCCCAGTTACCGGCGCGCAGGCCGGCCTGTAGCAGCAGGTTGCGCTGCACTTGGCAGGCCAGGTCGAGGTCGCGCTGCAGTGCGGCGCGTTGCGGCTGCGTTAGGTGGTCCAGGCAGTAGCACACCAGCGGATCGGCCAACAGGCGATCCCGTTCTATTGCTTCGTGGCACTCCTGGCACAGGCCGTAGCTGCCTTTGTCCATCCGGTGCAGCGCTAAGTCCACCTCGCGGAGCAGCCCTAGCAAACCCGCACTTTGGGGTGCGAGTGCAATCGCCTCTTCCAGTCGTCGTTTGCGCTCCTCTAACTGATCGTGCAGGAAACTGATTTCCAGAGTGGCCATAACCGCCGTCCCATCGCCTGAGAATCAACCCTGTTGGATTCCGCCGGACTTAATCGCGATGCACTTCCGTTCCCCGTGACTCGACAGCAGGCGCAGCGCGGCTCCTACACGCCGACCTAACCATCTTGTGGAGATGCGCACCGGCACGAGCATCGCGGAGAGAATCAAGACACGTTCGATCTCTACTTCCGATGCCCTGCCTGGCTGCCCAAGGCGTATTCCGCTGTGAGCGGGCCGAACTTCTTCTTTTCGGCATATAACCGCCAGCGGCGGAACACGATGCGCAGGCTGGCCATCACCGGGATGGAAAGATAGATGCCCAGGATCCCCGCGATTTCGGCCCCGGCCATCACCCCAAAGATAGCAGCCAAGGGATGCAGTTCCATGCTCTCGCCCATGATGTGGGGAGAAGAAACATAGTCCTGGATCAGCCGCCACGCGACCAGGAACACCACCAATATCGCCCAATGCGGGTAGCTGGTCAGCAGGGCGACCGTTACCATGATGACTCCGGCCGCCAGCGGCCCAACCACCGGAATGAACTCGAGCAGCCCGCCGATCGTTCCCAGCACCAGGAAGTACTGAACTCCCATGATCCACAGCACGCCGGAATAGATCACCAGACTCAAGCCAGCCAGGATGAGCTGAGCTCGAATGAAGTGAGCCAGCATGCGGTTCAGGTCGTTGAGAACATTCTCCAGAAACTCGCGCTGCGGCCGCGACTGGATCGTGGAAAGCAGGACGTCGCTGAAGGCGCGGCCATCCTTTAGAAAGAAGATGGATAACAGCGGTACTACAAACAACAGCCACGCTTGCTTGGCAACGTCGGCAACCCGCAGCCCGATGCGCTGCGCCAGTTGGGTGATGTCGTCTTTGTGACTGACCAGAAACGATTCCACGATACCAGTGGTGGTTCTATTCCAGCCATGCTGTTGCTCAAGTTGTTTGGCGATCTGGCCCGAGCTGAGCTGCTCCAGCAGGTCGGGGATGGAATGACCCAGCCGCGCTCCCTCGCGTGTGACGCGCGGTCCCATGGCGGCGAAGAAGATGACCACCACGGCCACCAGCAGAGCGTAGATCACTGCAATTGCCCGGCCCCGCCCGCGCAGCAGCTTTTCCAGGTGACTGACCGCCGGACTCATCAGATAGGCAAAGAAGATAGCGAACAGAAATGCCATCAGGGTCGCCCGCGTCACATAGAGAAACCCCAGCCCCAGTGCGAACAGCAGCACTGTGACCAGAACCCGCGCCGTACGTGAGTCAGCCAGCAGCAACAGGTTTTCCAGGGTGTCCTCGATTTTGCCGCCGGGCGGGCAAGCGCTAGTCCCGGACTACCTCCGTGTTATCGGCAGGAATCGTCACCCGTATGAGTTTGAACTGATCTTGAGCGTCCACCCACAGGGCCCACTCGAAACTCTCACCGCTCAAATTGATCCGCATCAACTCGCGCTCGGCGCCGCGAATCGAAACTTTCTCCTTCCCCACCAGTTCCACGCGCACGCGCAGGGAAGTGTGGTCTTGGGGCACGAGCACGCCGAACTCCTCCGCGCCCTGCTGACACTTGATGTTGCCGCCTTCCGGCTTGCAGTCAGTCGCCAGATAGCGCCAGGCCAGCACTTCCCGCAGCACGAAAAAATTGTTATCCAGAATCAGCGTCGTAGTGGGCATCAGGAAGGGTTGTTCGGAGGGTTTGCCCCCAGCCGTGGCCGTAATCTTCTCAATCAGAAAGTCGTTACTCGGCACAACGCTAAGAGATTCGCCCGATTCCTGGCTCCAATCGTAGTGGAGCAACTCACCCGCAGAGGTCATTTCCAAATCACATTTTTGCAACGTGCTGGAGTTGTCGGCTTCTTTAAGCTGAGCTTTGATGGTATTGATGCCGCTTTGCTGTTCGATGCGGAATGACTCACTCAGAACCCGCTGGCCCTTAATGAACACGCCGAACGATCCCGAGTCAACGACCGGGCTAGAGGCGGGCTTGGATTTCTTGTCTCCAGCCCATGCCGCGTGAGAAAAGCAAAGGCCCAGCACCACTACAACCATCCAGCGCGCTCGTAAGTGCGACTTCACTTGAGATCTCCTGGTTCGCGGCGCCTCGGAATTCTTGTCAAATCGAGCGTCTCCGCAATCTCGGCAGCGACGGCGTCTACGGTGCGGCCGCCCGTTTCGATTCTCAGCGACGCGCGCAGGTAACCTCCGCGCCGGGCTCTGTACAGTTCGCGAAATCGCTCTCCGCTTCCCAGCAACGGGCGATTGGCACCGATTTGGCCCGCCTGAATGTGGCATCGCCGCCAGAGTTCTTCGACCGGAGCGTCCAGAAAAACGACCGGCGCGGCAAAAGCCTTCAGCAGGCCGGCATTACGTCGTTGAACAAACGCGCCGCCGCCCAAGGCGACGATCCTTGCAGCTCCGCTCCGCAACTCGTCCAGTACTTCCCGCAACGCCGAATGCTCGGCGCTCCGGAAAGCGGATTCGCCTGAATCGCGAAAGATCTCGGCGATGCTGCGTCCTTCCCGGCTCTCAATGCGATCGTCGAGATCCTCGAAGGGCCAATTCAAACGCTGGCCCAAGGCGCGTCCCACACTGCTCTTGCCGGCTCCCATAAAGCCGACGAGAAAAACACTGACCCCGCCATAACTCGCCGGCCGCGCGTCAGATTTCGCGCCACCAATGCGCGAAACGCCCCGCCTTCGGCTGGGACGCCCCCTCGAACGGCCGGAATTTTTCTTTCGTGTTATTTTGCCGCGCGTTTTCTGAGGTGGATTTTACCACTGAAGCTGCGTAGCACCACGGTCGAAGACACAGCTGCTCGTCCCATGGTACCCACGAAGTCACTGCCTTCTTTTATGATGAACGACGTGTGCTGCTTGGGCTGGAGAGGAATGTCATCGCGCACCTCGCCCTTCACTGAGCGCGCGGTTACGTCCGCCGATGTGTATTCGGGCACGGTGGCTTCAATGTCGCCGCTATGGCTGGTCAGGCGATACTCCCCACCGCTGCCAAAGTCCCCGGTGTAATTAATCTTCCCGCTGGTCGAAATCACCTGCACCAGCGGTCCGGTGACTCGGTCGAGCGTAACATCTCCGCTCAGCGAGTCGATCTCGACATGCCCGCCCTGCACGTTGGTGAGAGTCACGGGGCCATTCAGGGTTCGCACGTGGACGTGAGCGTCGCTGATGTCGCGCACATCGACAGCGGCGCCTGCGCCCTCCAGAGTCACATCGCCGTGGAGTTTTTCCGCATGCAGCGGCCCTGTGCTCGAATGCAGGGTCACGCTGGCATCCGCAGGCACAAAAACCTCATAGTCCACGCGGCCGGAATCGGCATCGGCTCCCGCGAACAGGTGCGATATGACGTCTATGTGATTTCCCGACTGAGTATTGTCCACTTCCACTTTGTCGGAATGCATCAGCGCATCGACGACGACCACGCTGCCACTGGAAGGTTTGACGGAGATTGACCCGTAGGGATTGTTCACCGAAACCCCGGCTCGCGATCCCACATTGAAGCGATATTCCTTATGACTCTGAGCGATCAGCGTTCCCGCCATCATCATGCCGATCGCCGCCGCTTTGATTGCCCGTTCACGCATACGAATTCCCCAAGCTCCTAAGATTATGGCAGAGAACGGTCCAAGGCCAACTCAAAAAGCATGGCTTTTTGCTGATAGGCCGTCAGCAGCGAGCGGCGAGCCTCCTCGTCGTTCGGGTTGGCGGCGACATCGCCTTTCGCATCCGCGATGTACTGATTGACTCGGCGGAGATTCTCTTCATACTGCGCGCGTAGCTCCGGCGCCTGCTGCGAAATTTCCTCCAGCAGGTCGGCGTCGTTCAGCCCTCCCATCTCGAGATCGGCAACGGGGGCGGAGACCGCCGGCGGCGCGGTGTTTACCGCGACTTGCACGGGCTGGGAACGCTGCCACAGATGAATGCCCAGTACAATCAGCAGCGCCGCGGCGACCGGGACTGCCCACCGCGTCCACGCCCACCGGCTGCCCAATGACGGGATGAGCGATCGACCTGCGCGCGCGCGACTCGCTTGCGGAGCGCGGATCAGGCCTTCCCGCCGCGCCGCCATCTCAATGGCATTCCACACCCGCGGGCTGGGTTCATCCGACGCACGCAGCGCGGTCGCAGAAGAGGCTATGAGATTCAATTCTCCCACCAGAGCCGAGCACTCTGGGCAGGATTTCAGGTGAGCCTGCTGTTCGTCGCTGCCGCCATTGTCCGTCTCCACCAGGCTCTTTTGCAGCTCAACGCAATTCATACTGCTCTCCCCAAGCCTCTGCTCATCAAGTGTACTGCTATCTCAGTCAGCTTGCAGTCCCTGTTGCCTGCTCCAGGTTACCGCTGTACCAGTCTTCGCTGGCTTGTTCTTCGTATTGCCGCTCATTGCCGCCGCTCAGGATTTTCCGCTCTTTCCGGCGCGATTCATCTTGAGCAGGTCGCGCAGCCTCATGCGCGCTTTGTGGAGCTGCGACTTGCTGTTGCCGGTCGAGCAGCCCACGATTTCAGCAATTTCGTTATGCTCGTAACCTTCCACATCGTGCAGGACGAAAATCGTGCGATAGCCGGGCGGCAAATCTTCCACTGCTCTCTGCAACTGCAGCCGATCAATGGATCCGGCCAACGCCAAGTCATCCGCTCCGAAGTCCTTCTTCGGCGAATCTTCTTCCACGCCCTGCGTGGTTTCTTCCAGCGAAACCACCGGAAGGCCTTTCTTTCTCAGGTGCATCAGCACTACGTTCACCGACAGCCGGTGCAGCCAAGTCGAGAACGCCGATTCGCCGCGGAAAGTCGCGATCTTGCGATAGAGCTGTAGGAAAGCTTCCTGCGTCAAATCCTCGGCCTCGGCGACGTTCGCCGTCATACGCAAACACAACGAATACACGCGACGTTTGTGCTTCTCGTAAAGGGCCTGGAAGGCTTCTGCATCACCTTGCTTGGCTCTTTCGATCGCCTCGGCTTCGTTTAGTTCGTCGCCCTGTGGCTGTCGTTCCTGTCGTCCTCGGTCGGTCAAGCTGCCTTTTCCGGCCGCACTCCGTCAGATGCGGCTAACTATCTTTACGTTGTATGGCTTGCGAGCCATCGTGTGGGCACGAAAGTAATGCCCCGATCCAAAATATCAGAGGTGTTTCTACCGATCTTGGTATCTGCTGATTCGTCTTCATACGGACGAAAATCCTTTGCCTTCTCCGGGTTGAATGCAACCCGGTGCCTTCTCCCTCAAATGGATCCTAGATTCTGCTCCTCAGTCTCCGTAAATTGGTAAGAATCTCCGCCCGCCTAGCTCGTATGCTTGGCCGTCGTAATGGTTTCCAATCCATGGCCGTGCGGTCCTAGTTCGCGCTGCCGCAGCAAGAATGCAAAGGTCAGTCCAGAGAAACCCAGAATCGAAAAAATCCACATGCCCAGGCGGTAGCCGCTCGGATTGTCAGCCCCAGCATGCCTGTAATCGTTGGCCCAGCCGACCAGCAGGTTAAAGCCGGCAAGGCCAATATTCTGGATCATCGTCATCAGGCCGTAAGCGGTTCCCAGCTTCGATTGGTCGACCAAATATGCCACAGACGGCCACATCACAGCCGGGATCAACGAGAAAGCGATCCCCATCATAGCCATGGTCAGCAGGAGAATGGGCGGCAGGTGATGTGGCACAAAAGCTAGATGGCCATTGGTAGCCGACAAAAGATAGACGGTAACAAAGCCGGGTGAACGCATGTACGCCATCATCAGGTAAACCGGAATCAGCAGCAAAGATCCGAGCATCATCAACAATGCGCGTTTGCCCAGCTTGTCCACAAACAGGCCAAAGATCGGCGTGCCAAACATGGTGAACAGGGTAAGCATCGCCACCAAGTCTCCGCCTGCCTCACGAGTAACACCGTGTGCCCCCATGAAGAATTTGTAAGCGAACGTTTCGAACGGAAAGATCGCCGAATAAAACGTGACGCACAAAGCAACGATGTACCAGTAGGAAAGGCTAAAGGTCTTAATATCTCCGAATACAACCTTGTCGGTAGCCCCGGCTGGACCGACCTGATACCTGTTTTCGGCATAGACCTCCAACGCCCAGTAGATCAGCGCTCCTACCACGCACAGGGAGGCAAAGCCCACCGAGATCAGCAGGGGGTTCCGCCAGTAGTTGTACGCGAACCCCGCCCATGAGGGCGAGAGCTGCGCCAGCAACGAGCCGGCGCGCGAAATTGTCAGGTTGATGCCGAAGGCGAAGCTCAGTTCTTTTCCACGAAACCACTTCGCGATAGCAGTGGTGACGGCGACGATGAGCGATTCAGCGCCCAGGCCGAAGATCAGTCGCCCCGCTGCCATGACGCCCAGGATGCCAGAGAGGCAGGTGATCCCGGCTCCGAAAAAGCACAGTGCCCCGAAAATGAAGATCGCCTTGCGCGTGCCGATGCGGTCCACAATGTAACCGCCAATCAGCACCATGATCACGTTAGGAATGCTGTAGATCGCCTGCAGCAGCCCGATGTTGGAATCGGAAAAACCCAGTTGCTTCGTCAACACGTCCGCGATCGGCGCAATGCAGTCGTAAACATAGTAATTGCCGAACATCGTCAGGCTGACGAAGATCAGCACCAGCCAGCGGAATGCGCGGCTGGGCTCAGGACGGGAGATTTCGTGCATTCGGGGCCTTTTTGCGAAGAGATTGAACTCCGCAACTCACGAGCACAGAAGATTAGCAGAGTCCAGCTACGAGTTGCGAGCAATGAGCGTTGAGCTGTGAGCCAGGAGCGATGAGCACCCAATCTCATAGCAGATATCCGCCTTCGCTTGCTCATGGCTCATCGCTCACTACTCACTGCTAGCTGCCCACATACCTCGCGTACAGACTGCGCGCGACCGCCGTGTCGGTCGTGCCCTTGATGATGGCGCGGCCGTCGGGGAACAGCGTCATCTCATAGGGATCGTGCCAGAATTTCAGAACGAAGTCGTTATGGCGAACCTGGCCATAGGGCTGGAGGCGCCTGTCCATCTCGGCGAAGTCGATTGGCCGGTCGCGTTCGTGGATTTGCACGGAGTTTCTTCCGCACAAGGTGATATGCGGGCGTCCTTCACCGGCGAGATGGATGAAGTTGCGCTCCCCGCAGGCGCGGCAACCGGGGCGGGGCTGGGCGGCGGAGATCTCGGCGTGCTCGTTCGTCCAGACGTCGAACGAGAGCAAGGTTTGGCGAAGATGGTTTTGGGTGGCGCAGCGCTTTAGCGCTGCGAGGCCGCATCCTTCTTGGGACGGGGCTTTAGCCCCTGCGGTTGGCGCGCTCACCAGCAATTTGATCGCCTCCGTCGCCGCAATCGATGCCACCAGATTCACGGCTGAATTCAGAATCCCTGAAGTCTCGCAAGTCTCCACCATGCCCCGCGGCGAATCGGGGAAAATGCAGGCCAGGCAGGCAGTTTGGCCCGGCAGCACGTTCAAGGTGACGGCGTAGCTTCCCACGGCAGCCGAATAGATCCACGGTAAGGATCGCTCCACGGCGTAATCATTGATCAGGTAGCGAGTCTCGAAGTTATCGGTGCCGTCGAGGATCAACGACATCCCTTCCAGCAAGCCCTCGATGTTGGCGGGGACGAGATCGTCAACTTTCGGTTCGACTACGATTTCTGGATTGAAAGCGGCGATCTTGCGAGCGGCAGCAATGGCCTTGGGGAGCGATTCCGCCGCATCTTTCTCGTCGAACAACGACTGCCGCTGCAGGTTGCTCGGCTCGACATAATCGCGGTCAATAATGCGTATCGTGCCTACGCCTGCGCGGGCAAGGAGTCCCGCCAAAGCCGAACCAGTTGCGCCGCAGCCGACAATCGCCACGCGCCCCGCTGCCAACCTGCGCTGGCCTTCTTCCCCGATGCCGCGGAACAGAATCTGGCGCGAGTAGCGATTGTCGTACATCAAAGGCCCTTCGGAGATTCACCTTGCACCTCACGTGCCAAGGAGATCACCAGTTTCGCTCTCCAAAACCTTTATTATAAGTGACTGATTCTTCCGTAGATGATTGGCGCTTGCCCTGCACGAGCGCGAGGAGTTCAGACAACAACGGCTGGGCGACTACCATCGAAATCAAGCAGCGCCCGAAATCAAGGAAAAGACCTGAGGAAATCCTAAGGAAGCCTTTGCGGAGAGAGCACGCGTCATTACCGATGATAACCCTGTTGCTTGGGGCGACCCTTCATGTGTCGGCCGCACAGGTTAGGAATGCGTCGTCCTCGCTTCCTGGTACGCCGAGCCAGCCAGCCAGTCGAGGCAGCGCCGCTCGTCAGGAACCGGCGCCCGATGCACTTTCCCGCTACGAAGGCAGGACGGTCGAGGCAATCCAGCTTCCGGGAATCGCAGAATATGATCGCCAGCATCTGCTGCAGTTGCTAGCGCAAAAAGCCGGCGAGCCGCTCGATCGCAACCACATCCGTGACAGCATCCGAGCGCTCTATGCCACGGGCCGTTTTGCCAACATTCAGGCGGAAGTCGAGCCTTCCGCCCAGGGGGTGGTGCTGATTTTCACCACTTCAGCGAATTTCTTTGTGGGGGCGGTTGACGTCGAAGGCGCTCCCCCCCGGCCGGACTCGAACCAGGTAGCGAATGCATCGAAGTTTCAGTTGGGAGAGCACTACACGCAGGAGAAGTTGGACCGCGCCCTAGAGAACATCCGACGAATTCTGCAGGAGGACGGCTACTACCAGGCACGTGTCACTGCCGAGAGCATTTCAAACCCGGCCACTCAGCAGGTGGACATTCTGTTTCACCTCACGCCAGGCACGCCGGCACATGTGGGCGAAGTAACGGTGACCGGCACGTCTCGTCTCACATCGGCGGACGTGCAGAGTATCACGCGAATGCATAGTGGCGACCGCATCACGGCCGCTTTAGTCAGTAATTCCCTGCAGCGGCTGCGCAAAAGATTCCAGAAGCAGAATCGCGCCCTGGCACAGGTTTCCATCACGGAACAGCAATACCACCCCGCAACGAATGCCGTGGATTTCACCTTCCAAATCGATTCCGGCCCCATCGTGGTGATTTCAGCGGAGGGTTATCATATCAGCCGCGGAGTGCTGAAGAAAGAGATTCCCGTCTACGAGGAAAACGCGGTTGACGATGATCTCCTTAATGAGGGCAGACGCAACCTGCTCGAATATCTGCAGAGCCGCGGCCACTTCGACGCGACGGTTGAAATCAAGAAGCAGTTCGACGCCAAAACCATGGGCGTGATCTACCAAATCGATCCCGGCCCGGTGCATAAGCTTGTGCTGATCGAGATCGGCGGAAACAAGGAGTTTCTGGACACGGCCAAACTGCGCTCCTACCTCCAGATTCAGCCCGCCACACGCTTTCTGAGCCACGGACGCTTCAGCGACGCACTGCTCACGAGTGATGTAGCAACGCTCCAAGGCCTTTATCGGTCGAACGGCTTCCGCCAGGTCAAGATTCAGGCCAAAGTTGACGATGACTATCGTGGCGTGCCAAACCAACTGGCCGTGCACCTGCATATCGAGGAGGGACAGCGGACGCGCGTGGGCGAGGTGCATCTAGCGGGCAACGAAAGCATCGCAGCCTCCGAATTGCCCGAGATGAGTACCCAGCCGGGCCAACCCTATTCCGAACTGGACTTGGCCAACGACCGGGAACGAATTCTCAGCTATTACTTCAACAACGGCTTTCCCAACGCCGCGCTCGATATCACCACGCGTGCTTCCTCCAGCCAGCCCAATCGTGAGGATGTGACCTTCGACATTCACGAAGGCGAGCGGTTCACCGTAGACCGCGTTATGGTAGCGGGAATGGAACACACCCACGACTACGTCGTCAACCGCGAAGTTCAGGTGCGGGAGGGGCAACCGCTTAGTCAGCAGGGCCTGCTCGACACCCAGACGCGGCTCTACAATCTCGGCATTTTCAATCAGGTGGACGCAGCCGTGCAAAATCCTGAAGGCGCCGACCCGCAGAAGAACGTCCTGGTTCAAGTGCGGGAGGCAAAGCGCTATACGTTCACTTACGGCTTCGGTCTGGAATTCCAGACGGGTCAGCCTTCGGGAACGACCGCTCCGCAAGGCGCCACCGGAGTCAGCCCAAGAGCCGAATTTGATGTAACTCGGCTCAATTTCCTGGGCAAGGATGAGACCGTCACATTCCAGTCTCATGTTGGGCGATTACAGCAGAGAGGACTGATCAGCTACACTCTTCCCAAGCTATTCGACAGCGACAGGTGGAAACTTATCTACACCGTCTTTTACGACAACAGCCTGGACGTAGCTACATTCACTTCGCAACGGCTGGAAGGGAAAATCGACGTGCGGCAGCAGATCGGGAATCCGGGGACCGCGATGGGATCACGGTCCGGACCCAGCTCGATCACCTATCGCTTTGAGTTTCGCCGAGTCAAAGCCAGCAACTTCGCCGCGGATTTCGACCCCAACTTAATTCCGCTAGAGTCAGCCCCAGCCAGAGTCGGCGGACCGGGCTTCACGTTCATTCGCGATAAGCGCGACAATCCCCTGGAAAGCACCACGGGTAACTACTTCACTCTCGATGGCTTTGCCGCTTCCGGCTACTTCGGTTCGCAAGCGGATTTCGGCCGGGCCCTGGCGCAGAATTCCACCTACCAAGCTCTTGGGGGCAAAGGAAAAGCTGAGCATCAGTTCGTTTTTGCGCGCTCGACGACGATCGGCTTACAGCAACTGGTAGGTGGAACGAGAATTCTGCCTCCCGGAGCCTGTCCCGCGACGGAGCCGAACCCCTGCGCCGGCATTTCGCTGGTCCCCCTGCCAGAACTTTTCTTCGCCGGCGGCGGCAACTCGCATCGCGGATTCGGGTTAAATCAGGCGGGACCTCGCGATCCGGATTCAGGTTTTCCTGTCGGCGGCACGGCGCTGTTCGTCAACAGCCTGGAACTGCGCTTTCCCGAGACTTCGTTGCCTTACTTGGGCGAAGGATTCGGATTTGCCATTTTTCATGATATGGGCAACGTGTTCACCGCTCCGCACGACATGCTGAAGGGCCTGCTGCGCTGGCACCAGCCCAATCCGCAACAGTGCTTGTCCGGTGGTACAACGAACCAGCAGTGCTATACCCAGTTCAACGACTCCGGATATGATTACACTTCGCACGCGGTTGGAGTCGGCGTGCGATATAAGACGCCAATCGGGCCCCTGCGCTTTGATTTCGGATACAATCTCAACCCGACCAGCTATTTCCAGGTGTTCAAGTTTCCGGACTTTTTCCCGCTTACCAAAAGCGTTCAGGAGACTCAGCGTCTGCGTCATTTCAACGTATTTTTCAGCATAGGCCAGCCATTTTGATGAGAAGAACCTTAACCAAAACGACCCTCTTGTTCGCGATGCTCGCGGTTCTGCTGGCGGCCTTTTCGAGATCGCTGACAGCGCAGGCCGAGGTGATTGACCGCATCGTTGCCACGGTAAACCACCACATCATCCTGCAAAGTGATTGGGACGAGGCGCTGCGTTATGAAGCCCTACTCGACGGCCGCGCGCTCAGCGAGTTCACAGACGATGACCGCCGCGCCACACTCGATCGCCTGATTGATCAGGAACTGCTCGCGGAACAGATGAAATCCGCATACTTCCAGCACGCCTCGGAATCAGACGCTGCGGCTCGCGTGGCTGAGGCGCGGAAGCAGTATCCGGAAGCCGTCACGGATGAAGGGTGGCAGGCTGTCCTGGCCAGCTTTCGGATCACGGAGAAAGATCTGATTGTGCACGTGCAGCAACAGATGGATCTCATGCGCCTAGTGGATGCTCACTTGCGGCCGGCAGTGCAGATTGACTCGCAGTCCATTGAGGCCTATTACCGGGAAAAACTCGTCCCCCAGCTAAAGCAATCGGGGGGAGCGGAAGTGTCCCTGGCTGATGTCTCCGGCAAGATTCGTGAACTGCTGACGCAGGAGAAAGTCAACGAACTGCTGGTTTCTTGGTTGCAAACGCTGCGCTCGGAGAGCAGAGTGAGCGTGCCCGGCGGGGACTCGTCAGGCGGCGGGGGAGGAGCGCAGGCGCGGTGACCAAATCCGCCACCAGATCTCGACGCTGGTGGAAGTACGGGCTGATCGTGGCCGGAGTGGGCCTCCTTGCCGTGTTCGCCGGACTGTGGTACACCACCACCGATTCCTTTCAGGCATACGTTCGCCGGCGTTTGATCGCGGAACTGGAGCGGATCACGGGGGGACGCGCGCAAGTTGGCAGTTTTCACGTTGTTCCCTTCCACATGCAGGTCGAAGTGCGTGACGTTACCGTGCACGGAACGGAAGCTTTAGAGGACTTGCCTCTTTTCCACGCCGATCACCTCTTCGCCGAGGTCAAGGTCATTTCATTCTTGCGCGCGCAGTTCGGCTTTCATTCGCTGACCCTCGATCATCCGGTGATTCATGTCGTGGTCGCTGCTGACGGCAGGACTAATCTGCCCGCATCCGAGTCGCTGCGGAGTCCAGAAAACACTCCAGTCGCGCAATTGTTTGCCCTCTCCATTGATCATTTGTCAGTGCGAAACGGCGAATTGCTCTGGTCCGACCGAAATATCCCGCTGGATTTTTCTGTGGATGACGCCAATGTGCAGATGGATTATTCCTTCCTGCGGGGCCGCTACGAAAGCCATCTGAGTCTGGGTAAAGTGGACACGGCGTTCGATGGCTTCCGGCCGTTTTCCTGGGCGGCCACAGCCGAGGTCAGCCTCGGGCCTACTTTCGCCGAAATCAAGTCGTTCCATTGGACCTCGGGCCGGTCTCGCATAGAAGCGAGCGGGCGCATCAGCGATTTTCGAAATCCCCGGGTGGATGGAGATTACGGCATCCAGGTTGATCTGAGTGAAGCCGCCGCCATCGCCCGCCGGCATGATCTGCGCGAGGGCCTAGCCCAGTTCAAAGGCAGCGGCCACTGGTCCTCGGAGGATTTCGCGACCACAGGAGCTCTCGCGTTACGCGACTTCGGCTGGCAAGGCGATCAGGTTGCATTGAAGAAGGCGAGCGCTGCGACGGATTACTCGGTGACGGACCAGCAGATCAAATTGTCGAAATTGCAGGGCAAGATGTTCGGAGGGAGCTTCACTGGCGATGCACAGGTGGATAACTGGCTGACCAGCGTCCCCCCGTCTTCAAACAAGGCGAACAAGAAAAGTGGTGAAGAGATGGCCGTGATCCAGGCGGCTCGCCCGCCAGCGAAGAAGGGTGAAAAGGAAAAATCGCCGGGCGTACAGGCCGGCGCCGTACATCTCCGCCTGCGCGATGTTTCTGCCGGCGACATAGCCAAGGCCCTGGATACACCGGCCCATCCCCTCGGCCGCTTTCATCCGGCGGGAGTGGCGACGGGTTCGGTGGACGCAGTCTGGAGAGGTTCGCCCAAAGATGCTGAGATCGCATCCGCTTTCGACCTGGCCCCGCCGCAGCATGCGGCCCCGGGTGAATTACCCATCACGGCTCACTTTCAGGGCAAATATTTCTCTCGAACAGACGCGCTCGACCTGGCGCAATTCAATCTAGCCACGCCCGCATCGCGGGTGCAGGCTGCGGGGACTCTTGTGCCTTCTTCCATGCTGCATCTTTCAATCTCGACTTCCAATCTTGAGGAATGGCGCCCGCTGGTTGCGGTACTCCGCGGTCCCACAAATGTGCCTTTTCGCATCGATGGTTTTGCGACGTTCAACGGTACGGTAGAAGGCACTTTTTCCGCCCCGACGCTCGCCGGAACCCTGGTGGCGCAGGATTTCGAATTCACCTTGCCCCCAACCTCGCGCTCCGCGGAGCAGCAGGTCCACTGGGATTCTCTGGCCACCAACATCCAACTGTCTTCCCATCAGGCGATTCTCCATGGTGGTACGTTGCGGCGCGGCGATACCAGCGCCGATTTCGACGTCAGCGCCTCATTGCAGAAGGGACAGTTCACCGCGGACAGCCAATACACTGCTCGCGTGAATCTCCACAACGTGGACGTCTCTTCGACGGCAGGTCTGGCGGGCTTCGACTATCCGGTTTCGGGGACTGCGGATGTTTCCCTTCAAATTAACGGGATCCGCGCCAATCCCGAGGTGCAAGGACACATTCACGCCACCAAGGCTTCGGCCTATGGTGAGGCGATCGAAAATTTCGATTCCGATCTGCACATCGCGAATGGAGAAACTGCTCTCAACAACATTCGTCTCGCCCATCAGGACGCCGACATTAGCGGCAACGCCACCTACACTCCGGCGACGCGCAGTTTCCGCCTCGATCTGCGCGGCAGTAACTTCGATCTGGCGCGGGTTCGCCAGATTCATCTCGACCGCCTTCCCATTGAAGGCCGCGCCGACTTTACCGTGCAAGGCTCAGGAACGCTCGATGCGCCTGCCGTCAATGCTCAAGTTCGCCTGAGTGATCTGACGTTCGATCGCGAACTCGCTGGCTCGTTCGACCTCGAAGCCGTTACGAAGGGCGGCGAAATGCATCTCACCGGGCGCTCGCAGTTTCCGCGAGGCACCGTCTCGGTGGATGGCAAGATTGCGATGCACGGTGATTATCCCGCCGACTTCTCGGCGCGCGTGGACCATGCGGATCTGGATGCTTTATGGCGCGCCTACCTGGGACAGCAACTCACCGGGCATTCCGCTGTCGGCGGGAAGCTGACCATGCGGGGGCCGTTGCGCTATCCCCGACAATGGATCCTCGACGTCGATCTGAGCGACGTCTCCGTGGAAGTGGAACACGCCAAGTTGCACGACCAGGGCCCGGTACGGTTTACCTATGCCCGGGAGAGCATGCATATCGATCCTTTGCATATGGTGGGGGAAGGAACTGACGTCACCGCCCAAGGTTCCATCAGTTTTAATGGTTCGCGTGCGCTTGATCTCTCTGCCGAGGGGCAAGTAGATCTCAAATTATTGAGCAGCCTGGATCCAAATATCTCCTCCAGCGGGCTGGTGACGGTCCACATGACAGTCGGGGGCAGCACTGATCAGCCGCTTCCGCAAGGCATCATCCAGGTGAGCAACGGAGCCGTCAATTATGCCGGATTGCCCAGCGGCCTGAGCGATCTGAACGGCTCGATAGCCTTCACACGCGACCAGCTCCACATCGAGACTTTGACCGCACGCACCGGCGGCGGAACGCTCGATCTCAGCGGCGATGCCACGAACTACAATCGGCAGCTCGCCTTCAATCTGACCGCGGTCGGCAAGGACGTGCGTCTGCGCTACCCGCCCGGGGTCAGCTCCACCGCTAATGGGGAATTGCACTGGGTGGGAACCCCTTCAGCTTCGACCGTTTCGGGCAACATCCTGGTTACGAAACTGGCGGTCACGCCCGGTTTTGATTTTGGATCGTATCTGGAACGTAGCCGCCAGTCCGCTTCCATCGCCCCAGCCAACTCTCCGCTCTACAACGTGAAACTGGACGTTGCCGTCCGCACTGCGCCAGAGCTGCAGATGAAGACCGCGGTGGCGCGGCTTTCGGGTGACGCGGATCTTCGCCTGCGCGGATCAATGGCGCGGCCCAGCGTGCTTGGCAGAGCCGACATTTTGGAAGGAAACGCGACCTTCAATGGCATCAAGTTCCGTCTGGAGCACGGCGACATCACCTTCGCCAACCCAGTCGCGATCGAGCCTCAGGTGAACTTGCAAGCTACGACTCACGTACGCAACTACGATCTCGACGTCACTGTGACTGGCACGGCCGACCGGTTGACTGTCAACTACCGTTCCGAGCCACCGCTGCCCAAGTCGGACATCATTGCGCTGCTGGCCCTCGGCCGCACCGGACAGGAATCCCAGACACTGCAACAACAGTCTGGTCCGACGCCTTTCACTGATGAAGCCAGCGCCATGATCATCAACCAAGCCATCAATTCGACCGTAAGTACCCGCCTGGAGAAACTGTTCGGAGTCGGCCGCATCAAGATTGATCCGCAGGGCCTGGTCACCGAGACCAATCCCACCGCTCGCGGGCCGCAGGTCACCCTCGAGCAGCAATTTGCCAACAATCTCTCCCTGACCTACAGCACTAACGTCTCGCAGAGTGCGGAGCAGATCATTACGGCCGAGTATTATTTCACTCGCAATATCTCCGTGGTGGGCACGCGCGATCAGAACGGCGTGGTTAGTTTCGATGTTCGCATTCGGCGCCGCAGGAAATAGAATAAGCACAGCGGAGGTGTTGGCGCGGAATGCGAGTCGCCTCTTCGGCCGAAGCTGCCATGTTCGTGACCTTGCGCCTGCGCATGGTCGATTCCCAGCTTCGCGCCCGCGGCATCCAAGACGAGCGCGTGCTGGACGCCATGGCGCGCGTGCCACGTCACGAGTTCACCGCTGAGCGCTATCGCGAGCAAGCCTACGAGGACTATCCCCTACCGATCGGCGAAGGCCAGACCATCTCACAACCCTACATCGTGGCTTCGATGCTCGAGGCCCTCGCGCTCCGTCCGTCTGACCGGGTGCTTGAGGTTGGAACCGGGTCGGGCTACGTGACGGCGTTACTGGCCGAACTGGCGGCGCAAGTTGTCTCAGTGGAACGCTTCGCCGCGCTCGCGGATGACGCCGCAAACCTGCTTTCTCACCTGGGTTACACCAACGTAAAGGTAATTGTGGACGATGGCAGCCAAGGCTATGCCGCAAGTGCGCCCTACGATGCCATCATCGTTTCGGCGGCTGCCTCCGAGGTGCCGCGCCCACTGCTGCAGCAACTCGCGGAGGGCGGCCGCATGATCATTCCCGTCGGTTCACTCGACGCGCAGCAACTGCAGTTGATCCACATGCGCAACGGCCAGCCGCAGACCGAGTTGCGCGAACTTTGCCGCTTTGTGCCGCTGGTGACGGGGAGTGGGTCGTAGGCGTTGGATGTGGGGCCTTCGAGAGTATGCCGATATCACCGACGCAGAGTCAGATCGAGAAGAAGCTCACCAATGAAGTTCTCGACGAGTTGTTGCGCCTGTGGTGGACCGAACAGGGCGCAGAGAAGCGCCGTGACTTGGACCTCATGGCCGCTGCAATTCCTTTTCCGCAGGGCACGACTCTTCGCGTTCTGGATTTATGTTGCGGTCCTGGTGACGTGGGACGAGCCGTTCGAGCGCGCTATCCGAACTCGCAGATCGATTGCGTCGATCGCGACGTGTTTCTGATCTCGATGTGCATCGGGATGAATCGGCGCGAGGGAGTTCCGGGACAGAACTTTGTTCGAGATCTTTGGGACAGTAATTGGCACAATGGCTTGGAACCGGAGTATGACGTGGTCGCGATCGCCAACGGCCTTCACTGGCTCGATGCACGGCGGGTCGCTCAAGTGTCCCAGGACGTGTTCCGACTGCTCCGGGTCGGCGGGGTGTTTTTGTTCGTCGAGCCTGCTTGCGCCGAGAAGACGTTCGCTGCCGGGTTCACCGAGTGGAAGTCGCGGCAGGCGAGCCGTTACCGCCGCGAGAACTGGGAACGATTCTGGAACCGAGCAAACGAAATTCTTGGTTACGATCACACGAAGCTGTTGGGCTCGCGAGATTCGCAGTTGATGGAAGGCATGCCGGTATTAGGTTGGGTTCGAATTCTCAGGGACGCCGGTTTCAAATCGATCGATGTACTTCTCCGAGACGCTGACGAAGTGATTCTTGCCGCTGCTAAACCTTGAAGCGGCCTGCGACCAGACCCAAGATCCAGCCCCTGACCCGCTGCATTACAATCTACCCGTGCCCATTCTGCGCAATCTGCGCGTCACGCTGGATATGATCAAGTGGGAGCACTCCGTCTTCGCCTTGCCGTTTGCGCTCTGCGGCGCCATGCTGGCCGCTGGAGGCCTGCCGACTTTGCATCAACTTCTGTGGATTGTCGTGGCCATGATTTCTGCCCGTTCCGCAGCCATGGCATTCAATCGCGTGGCCGATGCCTCGATTGACGCCGCCAACCCGCGCACTCGTGGCCGCGCCTTGCCCTCAGGCCATCTCAGCCCGTCGTTCGTAGCGACGTTCGTTGTGATTTCGAGCGCAATTTTCGTAATCGCCGCGGGCCAGTTGAACCGCCTCGCGCTGTGGCTCTCGCCGGTTGCGCTCGCGGTTGTCCTGCTCTACTCGTACACCAAGCGATTCACTCGCTGGTCGCATCTTCTGCTCGGCCTCGCGGTGGGCATTGCGCCCGCCGCCGCTTGGATCGCGGTACGTGGCTCCCTTGACCTGCGGATTTTGCTGCTCACCGCCGCCGTCACATTCTGGGTGGGCGGCTTCGACGTACTCTACGCCTGCCAGGATTTCGATTTCGACCGGCAATCCGGCCTGTATTCCATTCCGCGCTTTCTTGGCATCCGTCGCGCCCTCTGGGTCGCGCGCGGCTTCCATCTTGTGATGGTGGGCCTGCTGGTCGCTCTGCTGATTGCTTTTGGCCTGGGGGAATTGGCGGGGTGCGGTGTTCTGGTGGTGATCCTGCTGCTGCTCTACGAGCATTCTCTCGTCAGGCCCGACGATTTGTCGAAACTTAATGCCGCCTTCTTTACCATGAATGGCGTCATTTCTGTGTTGTTCTTCGTGTTTGTTGGGGGAGACTTGCTGCTGCGAAAATAATGTGGGGACAGCCGCCCTCGGCTGTCCGGTCGAGTGAAGCTCGACAGCTCAACAGGGCAGGTTCGGCGACAACCCTTAGCCGCTCACGCTTCTTCGCCTCCTGCGATATCATGAGAGCAATGTCTGTCTCGCATCATCCCTTTCAGACCGATGACTCGCGCCTGGGGCCGATTCATGCCAAGGTTAGGGCCGGCGTACGGCTCGACGCCGGCGACGCCCTCGCGCTTTATCGTACCGGCGACATTCTGGCCGTCGGATGGATGGCCAACTCCGTGCGCGAGCGCCTGCATGGCGACAAGACATATTTCAACGTAAACCGCCACATCAATCCCACCAACGTCTGCGTCGCCGCCTGCCGCCTGTGCGCCTTCGGCCGCAAAAAGGACGCTCCCGGCGCCTACACTATGGCGCTTGAAGAAGCCTTCGCAACCGCGGCATCCGGATACTCCGAAGCGGTGACGGAATTCCACATCGTCGGCGGTCTGCATCCCGACCTGCCCTTTCAGTATTTCCTCGATCTCTGCGCGGGCCTGAAACAGCGCTTTCCGCAGGTGCATCTCAAGGCCTTCACTATGGTCGAGATTGCCTATCTGGCGCGGCGGGCTAAGCTTTCGATTCGGGAGACGCTCGAGCAACTGAAAGCTTCAGGCGTGGACTCGTTGCCGGGCGGCGGCGCCGAGATCTTCGCCGACCGCGTGCGCCACATCATCTGCGACCACAAAATTGATGGCGACCAGTGGCTGGAAACCGCGCGCCTTGCGCATCAGATTGGCCTGAAGTCGAACGCCACCATGCTCTACGGCCATGTCGAGAACGACGAAGACCGCGTGGATCATCTGCTCAAGCTGCGCGCTTTGCAGGACGAAACCGGAGGCTTCCAGACTTTCATCCCGCTAGCCTTTCATCCCGAGAATACGCCTCTGCAACATCTACCAAAGACGACCGGTATGCAGGACATCAAACAAATCGCTGTAAGCCGGCTCGTGCTCGACAATTTCCCGCATATCAAGTCTTACTGGCAGATGATGACCCCGAAGATTGCGCAGATTTCGCTGCGCTTTGGCGCGGATGACATGGATGGCACCGTGATCGAAGAGAAGATTTACCACGACGCCGGCGCCACCACTCCGCAAGGCATGCGCCGTGAAGAACTGGAGCGGTTGATCCGCGCTGCCGGCCGCGAGCCGATTGAGCGCGACACGCTGTACCGGCCGGTAACGAGGACGGAGACGTCGGTCACGGTAGCGGTGTAATACTCCCAATTACTATTCGTAGTATGTGCGTGGACGAGAATCCGCACATGGGCTGGGATCTCTTTCCGAGATACCCAAGGCACTCAGAAACTCGGTAGGCGAGACGGCCTGGCTTCGAAAGTGAAGGCTGCGGTCACCGGACAGCGCTCTCAGGAACTTTCTGTCCATCGTAAGAAAGTAGTTCAAGCGGTTTGTTTCCGCGGTCCAGAAGTGAAAAGCATCCGGATAGTGCCCCTTGGCCAAACTGCGACACACCGACTCGAATTGTCCCAGTTGCAGCAGGTTGTCCCGCTCAAAATCCGGTAGTGTGGTCCATAGTTCGGTCGCTTGTGGGAGAACTGAAGGTTCGAGCTCAAGAAGAAAACAACAGAACTCGATCATATTTTCTCGCTTCAAGTAGTATTGAAAATCAACGTTTTTCCGGAATCGTGGTCTGTTAACTGCGGCGGGGCATTTCTTGATCAGCTTCCTCGAAAATAGGCCACCGAAGGCTTCCATCATCTCTGGTCGGCCGTTCCATTCCTCGAACTCAAGTTCAGAGTACGTGTAGAGGAGTATTGTGCTCTCCATCGCCAATCGAGCTATCGTCGGCAGACATCCGATCTGTTCTTGAAGCCATGCGCCCTCAGCGTTTGGCTTTGGCTCCCATCCAGCAATGCGGGTTGTGAGGTCTCGGCCAGCCCATCTTATTTTCTTTTCTATCCATGTCCCTTGCGTGAGTACACCACGACGGCGAACGCTCAGGTCGATAAGTACGGTAGCAGCGTTCTCTGGCTTTTGTGTCCTCATTTGGTGGCCACATCCTCCAGCATGGCCGCCCGCAGCATCTGGTTCAGCCGAGTCTGATAGCCTTTGCCTTGATGACGAAGCCAGGCGATGATGTCCGCGTCCAGCCGGACCGTAATTTGGCGCTTCACCGGGCGATAGAAAGGGTTGCGCACTGCGTGCTTCCAGAAGGCGTTGGGCAGGGGAGGAATATCGGAGTAGTCAATCTCGCTGTCTGGCTTGGCGACCAGAGCGGCGATCTCACGGCGCTGGCGCGCAGTCGCTAAGCTACCATTCGCGACTCTTCTGACGTTCCTTTTCATAGCGATGCTTCTCCTTCCTGTCGGCACGCCGAGCCGAGATGATGCGAATGACCTCATCTTCCGCACCCTCGAACTCGACGGTGTGAGCTACCAGCAAAAGCAGCACTCCTCGGACCATACCAAGCGTTTGCCGACGGCGCTCCCCGCCTTCGACGCGATCATGATTGACCAAGGCGTCGGGATCATTGAAGACGTGGCGTGCCAGTTCGAAACTCACGCCATGTTTCCGCTGGTTTGCTTTCGCTTTTGCCGGATCCCATTCAAACCAAATCATGAAACCTACAATAGTATAACGCTCATTATGTAGTTACGCAAAGGGTGTTACTGTGGCCGCTCTTCTTGGGTCAGTTTTCGCAGTCCCTCGGCCGAACCTTGCAGCAGGTTTCGCAACACTGCCAGTTCCGCCGTGATTCCCATTCGCAGTGCGGGTTCCACATCGGGCGCAAACAGCAGCGAGTGGTTCGAGGGCAGCCGGGTTCCCGCGGTCCTGGCTTGCGCGGACTTGCGGTCGCTTCCCGAAAGCGTCCAATCCGGTTTAGAGTTCCTCAATTGCGCGCTTGCGTTTTTTCTGACGGGTGTACAATTCGAGTTAGACAGCACTTGGTTGCGCGACTTCGTACAGCAAGGCCGAGGCGCTCATGAACGTCCACGTCAGTTACCGGGTTCAAAAAACTCCCAGCGTAGAAAAAGACATTCAGCATCAAATCGAGAAACTGCAGAAACGCCTGCAGGTTTTCCGGCCTGAACTGGTCCACCTGAAGGGAGTCGTGGAGGAACTATCTGCTCGCGAGGGGACTAGTGTGTCGTTGAACCTGCGCCTGCCTTCCGGGCAACTGGCTGTGCAGACTTCTGCGCCGAGCGCTGCAGCCGCGGTAAGAAGCGCCTTCGAGGATCTGCTGCAGCAGGTCAACAAACATAAAGAAATCCTGCGTGCGTCCCACAAATGGCAGCGGGGACGTCGCGGGCGCACCGCCCGCCCCGGCAGCACGATAAGTGAGGTTCCGTTCGAGCAGACCCTGGCGGCCGTGACCCCGCCCGTGGTTTCCGCCGATGACATCCGATCCTACGTGAACGTGAATCTGGCGCGGCTGGAGCGGTTCGTCGAACGCGAAATTTACTTCCGGGAGGCACAGGAGAGTGTCGCTCCCGATATTCTCACCAAGGAAGAAGTCATTGATGAAACTATCGCCGCGGCTCTGGGCAATGGCCAGGAGAAGCCCGAGAAACTGGCGCTGGAGCCCTGGCTGTACCGGCTTGCCTTGCAGGCGCTCGACGAGCTTTCGCGGACGGATGAGACCAATGGTAACGCCGTGTGTCTCGAAGAGTCCGCCCGCCCGCGCAACGTCAAAGCCAGCGACGAACCCGAGTTGCAGTTTCATCAGCCCGACGAATCCATCACCGGAGAAACCGTGATTCCTGACGCCCGCGTGGCCACACCGGAGCAGATCATGGCCTCCGATGAGTTGTTGCGCCTGATCGCTTCTGCGCTACGCGATCTCGGCTCCGGTCCGCGCGAGGCTTTCATCCTGCACGCGATCGAGGGCTTTACAGTCGACGAGATTACGGCGATCACCGGTCTTCCGGTCGAGCGTGTAGTCGCGTTCATTTCTGCCGCGCGCGAGCACCTGAGGAAGGCCCCGGCCCTGGCCCGGGAATTCCAGGGCCGCCTCGCCCCGACCGGCTCCGCTCGCAATTAATCTTCTGGGGGAATCCATGAGCATTACTCGCGAACAAATGCGGGAATTGGCGGAATTTAAAGATGTACAATCCTGTGCTGTCAGCTTCTACTTCCAACCGTCCACTCCTCGCAACAAGGCCCACAAAGAGGACACGATTCTGGTCAAAGACCTGGCGCGCGAGGCTGTGCGTAGTCTGGAGAGCAAAGTCAAGAAAGACCCTGCGCGCGCCGACATCGAGCGGATTCAACGTCTGTCGGTAGAACTGCGGAGGAACGGCGCGCATGCCAAAGCCGTGTTTGCCTGTGCTGCCCAGAACGTTTGGCGCGAATATGATCTGCCCCCCAGTCTTTCGGGCACGCAACTCTTTGTAGACCGCTATTTTCACTTGAAGCCGTTGGCCCAGCTCTTGGGCGCATTCCCTCGGCTGGGCGTCGTGTTGGTAGACCGGCATCGTGCCCGCATTTTCGATCTGCGCCTGGGTGAGCTGACCGAGCGCGAAGGCCTGTTTCAGCCGCTTTCCCGCAAGGGACGCAGCGACGGCTATGCCGGCTACGATGGAGGCCATGCCCAGCGCCGGGTCGAGGATGAGGCCCGCCAACATTTCAAGACGGTCGCCGAGACGCTGAAAGAGTCGCTCGAAAAAGGAGTCTTCGAGAAGTGGATTCTCGGTTGTCAGGACGTTCACCGCTCGCAACTAGAGCCGCAACTCCATCCCTACGTGAGTCAAGCTCTGCTGGCGCGCTTCCCCGCCGATATGACCCGCATCACGGGCGAGGAAATCCGCTCTCGCGCCCAGCGGATCGTTGAGCAGTGGCAAAGCGATCGCTGCCGCGGGTTGGTGAGTCAGGTTTTAGGCCAGGCGCGCGGCAGCGGCCGCGGCGCCACCGGACTGCGGCGCGTGCTGCGCGCTCTCGAAACGGGAGAAGTGCAAACCTTGCTGATTGGCGAGAATTTCCAAGCGCATGCCGTCGAATGTTCGGGATGCGGCCATTTGGACGCTCATCTCGTCAGCTTCTGCCCTGGCTGCGGCCGGGCCACCCAAGAAATCGTTGACGTGGGCGAAGCCATTCTTCCCTTGCTGATTCGCCGCGACATCGAGACCTTCTACGTGAAGGACGATCCGGAGTTTGACAAAGTCGGCAATATCGCGGCCTTGTTGCGTTTCCGCGCCAACAACGTGCAGCCGATCACCTCTTCCACCGCAAATAAAGACGAACAGGCCGCTGCGTATCTGGGGCGTCTGCGGAGGTTTGCCATTCGTTGAGCGCCACTCTGAAGGACGCGGGATTCCACCAAGGGCGTTCGAGTTGAAAGTCACGGTGTCACAGCCTGCAGCTCTCCTGCATGAGCTGAAGGGCCAGCATTAGATTGGCCTGCGTCCACAGAAGCGGAACGTGATCGTTGGGAACGAGTCGCTGAGCCTCAAGATAGTAAAGTTCGGGACAGCGGAAGGCTGGTACGTCAGCCTGATGACCACCGGTGATCTGCCCAAGAGAGCGATTCAGATACTCGGCTTGTCTTGCCAAATGCTTCCCTGATCGGACAGACTTCAATTTCATGCCGAAGATGCAGGAGATAATCGGGTCGAAGACGCACCACTGAGCCTCCTGCCCCGCGCTCGAAAGCAGGCGGTCACGGCTGGACAGGTCATCGCTAAAATCCGCTGTACGTTGCTGCGGCCTGATCTTCTTCTTGTAATCCGGCGCCCAATAAGAGTCCCCCAGATACCGCCGGATCCCAACTTCGCCTTGCAGGTGGGTGATAACGTCGTTGAGAATGCGGTCAGCCATATCACCCTCGACAATTTGCAACGGGTAGATGAGGAACAGCAGAGCAGCATCATAGCGGCGCTTCTTAGCGGGGTCTGGTTCGATACACTCCGCCGGGAGAACCCTCTGGAGAGCGCTCTGGCCGCGCTCGATCAGTCGATCGATCATGTCGCCCGTAGCCACAATTCCTTGCGAATGACGCAGAGGGCCTGTTCTCGGCAAGCGTTTCGTGAGCTCCCTAAGGCCCGCCACCACTACGCCGATGCTCGACGCAGAAATCTTGCGTACTTCTTCCCAGTGTCCGCTATCCTCATCCTGCCAGTAGCGAATGGCATCGAAGTAGCTCGGAAACAGGGCGAGCATGCTTAATTCATCCGCAGCTGGAGCCAGAACATTTTCGTTCACCAGCTTGCAGAACAGCCACAGAAAGTATCCCAGCGCGTCGTTTTGCGCGTGCGCCCACTTCTCGGGCACCTCCTCGAGAGAGTGGCCGTTGAACCGGATGTGAGGCCGGTTCATGGGAGCGGTAGCCCTGCTGGGCTCCTCGATGATGTCGAGGAAGCGCTGCTGGTGCTTGATGAAATACTCCATCAACGTGCCAACTGTGTTCGTGGCGACGTCAAGCTGGCCTGTTCTGTAATGAGCGTGTGCGATGTGAACGTTGTCACGTACCCAGACGTAAGAATAGCCAGTGTAGCTTCTTTCGCTGTCCAGCGCTGCCGCCGGAAAAAGGCCATTCGGCAAGGGAATAAACCGCAGAGTATCGTGGCCTTCAAGGAAAGCCGTAACGGCCTGGATCTCCTCAAGGGAGTATTCGGGCCTGATTATTTCCTTAAGTTCACGGTTGTGAATGAGAGTCAAATCATCGCCTCGCGAGGTTCCTCCGCATTTGGTTGAGGTTGTGAGTCAAGTCCTACTTCCCGCCCGTGTTCGCAACCTGAGAAGCATGCGGCGGGGCGTCGGGAAGTTTCTTCACTATCCAGTGGTAATAGAGCCGCAACCCAACGATAAGAAGCACGCCGCACAACCAGACGACAAAGATCCAATATTTGTCTCCGTTCATCACGGAGCACAAGGCTTTCCACACACCCGCACTCCTATCGCGTATCACGACATAAAGTGCAGGAGCGATCACGGAGAGGCCAACGCTGGAAGCAATGCCAGCCTCGCTGGCGAGGGCAAACACCTTTTTCTTCTCGCGGCGCAACCGGGCACACTCTTGCTCGTATGCTTGCAGGACTTTGTTTTCACCTGAAGGCCCGCCAAGAAACTTAGATATCACCAGAACGCGAAGAGCATTCTGATAAGCGTATAGATCGATGTACGCACAAACAAAAGGAATGAGTAGCAGCAACCAACTCAGGTCAAGTTGAGGGTCCGCACCAGGCTTGGCATTTTGGCCAACCCCGATGGCTGCCCCGCCGAGCGCAGCAGTTACTAGGAGTTTCCACTTCGCCAAATCGTATTCGACTTCGGTTGTCTTGTTAATTTCCTCCTTGAGCAAGCGGCTGGACTCCGATTCCATACTGCAACCTCCTTCCCATCATCGAGCTGAGGTCGACGAAGCGATCTAGCCCTCGGGGGAAATACTATCAGGGAGAACTCGTGTTGTGTCCCGGTCAAAAGTTCGGCAGTTGAAAACGCAAAATTTCGAGCGGCATGGCGAAGAGCGCACGAGCTCACTCCCTCTGCTTCTCCCGTGATATGCTCGGCCCTTCGCATGCAGGTCTATCAGTGTGGACGACTTCGCGGCGAAGCGGATAGTGATGTAGTGAGCGAAAATTGCCTCAGGAGCGCCCTATGCCATTCTCGCGCCGGGATTTTGTGAAAACGTCAGTTTTTGGGGCCGTCGCCGCCGGGGTCAATGGGCGCGCGACGTTGCAAGCTGAGACAGGTCAGGCTGCCGCCTCGGGATCACCCAAACGCCCCGTTATTATCTGCGCAAACAGAGGCTATGCCTACGTTGAAGCAGCCTACGATTTCCTCAAGAGCGGCGGTGACACGCTCGACTCGGCGATCCGCGTGGTCAAGGGACCGGAAGACGATCCCAACGACGATACCGTCGGCCTGGGTGGCTTGCCCAACGAGGAGGGTGCAGTCGAACTCGACGCCTGCTGCATGCACGGTCCCACGCGTCGTGCTGGTTCCGTGGGAGCAGTGCGCAACATCAAGAATGTCTCGCTTGTGTCGAAGGCGGTGATGGAACACACCGGCCACGTCATGCTCGTCGGAGAAGGCGCCGAGCGCTTTGCTGTAGCCGTCGGATTTCCTCGTGAGAATCTGCTGACCGAGCGTTCGCGGAAAATCTGGCTGCTGTGGAAGGAATTTCACTCCGATCGCGACTGGTGGGGCCCGGGCATCGCCGATCCACGCTGGCGTCCGCCCGTTCCAGAGACCAAGCCCCAATCCGAGTTATGGCAAGAGCGCATTCAAAAGCTTCAGCAGCTCGCTGCCCATCTCGGCATCGAGCCTGAGTACCAGCTCGCAGCCGTTAGCCGCGTGCTATTTCCGCCGACAGGCACGATTCACTGCTCGGCGTTGAATGAAAAAGGAGAAATGTCTGGCGTCACCACGACCAGCGGCCTCGCCTTCAAACTGCCCGGCCGTTGCGGCGACTCCCCCATCATCGGCGCAGGCTGCTACACCGACCAAGACGTGGGCTCGGCAGGCGCAACCGGCAGCGGGGAAGAAAACATCAAAGTCGCCGGCGCTCACACCATCATCGAGGGCATGCGCCGCGGCATGTCTCCTCAAGAAGCAGGGACCGATGCGCTCAAGCGCATCGTGCGCAACTACAACGGCGACATGACCCGGCTTCGCTACGTGGACATGACGTATTACATCCTGCGCAAGGACGGCGCGTATGCTGCAGTCAGTTTGTGGGAAGGATACTCCGCCGGCAACCCGCACAAGTTCGCCGTCCACGACGGCTCGTTGCGCTCCGAGGTCGCAACCCCGCTGCTTAAGGGATACTCCCAGGAATGGCCGCCATTTCCGCCCATCCCGGCGGACTTGAGGAAGGACTCCGAATACTTGAAGTAGATTGCGTCAGCCGAGGAACGGAACACCCGCCTGAGCAGCAGCGCGAGCGAGGGCGCGATCAAGTGTGGCCAGTGGTAGATGTTCCCGTCGAGCCGTTTCCAGATAGACAGCATCGTACGCAGTTAGCCCGAAGGTGCGAGCTACAGCCTGTGCTTGCCGAAGCGAGAGTGTGATCGAACTGCTATCAATGACCGAGGCGAGAAGCTTCTCGATATCGTCCAGGCAGCTGTCGATGAAGGCAGCGGTTAAAGCTAAGCGTCGCTCCGCGAGTGCGAACCCGTTTGCCATCTCCAAGTGCCACAAAGCGGGCACCAGAGCGGCCGATCCGCTCTCCAGACTTCGCTTTGCTCGAACCGCCAGCCCCGGTACGGGGTCGTCGGCGAACCACGCCAGACTGACTGAGGCATCAAGCACGAAGCGCATCACATGCGCCCTTCTTCAATGAGTTCTCTGACTGTAAACGGTTTAGAGCGGTTGACTCGTTTCCGAATTCGCTCAATGTCCGCGAAGACTCCCTTGACGTCGATCTTGTCTTTGGCAGGAACAATGATGGCAGCGAGCTTGCCTCTCCGCGTGATACCGATGCGTTCGCCTTGGCTGGCGCGGTCCACCAGTTCGGACAGTTTCTGTTTCGCCTCGAAGAGTCCGACATTCCTCATACAATTACCTAGATTGATAGTCTAGATGATTATCAAATGCGGTGTCAAGTTCCGCAAGAAACGTCAGCGCCTAGGACCCGGCGCCGCCCCTCCTTTCAATCCGGCCTCTCGTCGTGAATGAAAGGAATCGCGGGCGCCTGTCGGATTACCGGATACCGCCGGCTGCAGACTCCGTGATATTCTCCTGCCCTGATTGGAGCATGCGGCATGGCCTCTCTCCCACTGACATTCCTGTGCGTCACGACCTACGAGAAAGGGCAGGAGTTCATGCGCGAGTGCAAGCGTCAGGGCTGTCGCGTGCTCCTGCTGACGGCGGAAAAACTGCGTGACGCCGATTGGCCGCGCGAAAGCCTGGACGACACTTTTTACCTCCCGGCCGAAATCTCTCTCGCCGATCTCGTGAAGGCGGTGACGCACCTGGCCCGTACTCGAAAGCTGGACCGTATCGTCGCGCTCGATGAGTACGACATGGAAACCGCCGCGACCCTCCGTGAGCATCTGCGCATCCCGGGCATGGGACTGACCACCATGCGCTATTTTCGCGACAAGCTGGCCATGCGCATGCGCGCGCTCGATCGTAACCTGCGCGTGCCGGATTTCGTTCCCGTAGTCAACCACGGCGACATCCGCTACTACCTCGATCATGTGCCTGGGCCGTGGGTGCTCAAGCCGCGGCAGGAGGCGTCGGCGATCGGGATCAAGAAGATCCATGCTGCCCAGGACTTGTGGCCTATCCTTGATCAACTCGGCGACAAGCAGTCGTCGTTCCTGCTGGAGAGGTTTGTTCCGGGAGAGGTTTATCACGTGGACTCGGTGGTGTCCGAAAAAGAGATCGTGTTTGCCAATGTGAGCAAATACGGCCAGCCGCCCATGAACGTGGCGCATGGAGGAGTTTTCACCAGCTTCACCGTGCCTCGCGAAGGAGAAGCTGACTCCGGCCTGCGGGCGATCAACCGCGAACTGATTGCCACGTTGGGTTTGGTTCGTGGAGTCGCACATGCCGAGTTCATCCAGGCGCACGACAATGGTAATCTCTATTTTCTAGAATGTGCCGCGCGTGTGGGCGGAGCCTACATCAGCGAAATGGTCGAAGCCGCGACCGGTATCAACCTCTGGCGGGAATGGGCGCGCATCGAAATCGCCGGCGACGACGGCAGCTATCAACTGCCGCAGGTTCACAACGAGTACGCTGGTGTGATTCTCTCTCTGGCGCGGCAGAAAAATCCCGACACATCAGGCTACAACGATCCCGAGGTCTTCCTCCGGATCAAAAGACATCATCACGCGGGGCTGATTTTGCGGTCATCGGATCCGCAGCGCATTCCGGCACTGCTCGAGAACTATGCGCGGCGTTTCGCGGAGGAATTCCTTGCCGTCCAACCACCTCGCGACAAGCCAACCGCCTAGCTGATGTGGCGCGTCCTTGCACGAGCCTCATTGGTGATGGCGCGAACTGGACGGGGCAATGGCGCGCCCGCCCGCGTTCCAGCCTCCAATCTCCAGCGGGGGCGAGAGCACGACATTCTTTCGCAATCAGAAGATGTACCTCATGCTCAGCTGAATCTGCCGTGGCGGCTTGTCGCCGTAGGAATTCGCTGAAAGCACCTTGCCGAAACTCGGTCCGCCATAGGGGCAGACTTGCGTCGTGACGGAACACCCTCCGAAAACGTGAACCGGGATATCGAAGTTCGGATGATTAAGCAAGTTGAAGAAATCTCCGCGTAGTTGCAGACGATGGTTCTCCCTTCCAAGCGCCATGCTCTTGGACAAACCGAAATCAATATCCGTAAAGCCTGGTCCGGTAAGAACATTCCGGCCCTCATCCCCGAACTGGAACGTACCTGGATACACGCCCGCAGGAGGATCTACAAATGCGCACGGATTGAACCAGCTCTGCGGCACCCGCACCTGGCTGGGGCCCGCGCAGCCTGCGATCGTGCCGGCTTGAAACGGATTGCCGACCAAATCCGGCCGTGCCGGATTGCCAAAAGCTGCGGCAGACGATGCCGGCGAGCCGGCCAGGACCACCGTAAACGGCGATCCCGATTGAGCGGTTGCGATTCCTCCAGCCTGCCAGTTGTCCAGAAGCCTTGCACTCCAGCTTGGGCCATGTGCCCACAACCGTTGCAGAGGCAAGTCATAGACGAAGCTGCCGATGAAACGGTGCACCGCGTTGAAGTCCGACGGTCCACGGTCGCCTCTCAGATCCTGCGAGTTCTGCGGCAGCCCCGAGCCTACGCTCCCGCCGAAAACCGACGAGATGTCGTCGAAGGATTTCGAGTACGTATAGGCAAGCAGAAGAGACAGACCGTGGCTCGTCCTTTTTTCCGAGCGCAGTTGCAGAGAGTTGTAGTTGCTGGCTGCATTCGACTCCACATACAGCAGCGACGAAAACTGGTCGTAGGGGTACTGGCCAGTTGTCGGATTCTGCTGGTTCAAATCCAGCACGTCGCTCAGATGCGTGCCCTTAGACCCCACGTAGGCCGCGTCCACCATCCAGTTCGGCAGCACCTCGTACTGCAGGTCGGCGTTCCACTGCTGCATGTATCCATCACGGAACTTGGGGGAAATCAGGTTACCCTGAACCACCCCGGACTCCTGTCCTGTCTGGCTGAAAATGCCGTCGGGACCGTTCACCGTGCACAACTCCGCCAGGCAGTTGCCTTGCGGATACAACGCGAGGTCGTAGAACGGGGGGTTGATGCGGGGGAAGATGTTGATATTGGCGATGGAAGAATCGTAGAAAATGCCGTAGGCGGAGCGGACTACCCAGCGTTCGGTTCTCATTGGCCGCCAGGCAATGCCGATGCGCGGCGCGAGATCGGTATAGGTGGGCGCGAACGTGGCGCGGGGAATTCCGTTCGTGCCGGCCAGCGTGAACTGCGGTTGCAGGGTACACGGTGACGCCGGAGATCCCGGACACGGAATGAGATCCGGAACGCTGAAACGATTTTCCTCCTCGACGACAGGGGTGTTGAACTCATAGCGAAGCCCCACGTTCAGAAGCAAGCGCGGTATCACGTGAATGTCGTCCTGAATATAGCTGGCTATGCCGTGGCTCCGCAGGCTGTTGTACGTATTGCCGCTCACGCCTAGCGCGTAGTCCGGAAGCCCGTCCAGCAAGCCAGCCAGCGCACAGGTTGCGGGGTCGTAGGGTGGGGGCGAAGAGACGCAAGTTGTAGCAGGCGCGCCGCCTGCCTGGAGAATTCCGGCAACGGTCTGTCCCTGAAAGAACCAATCGCCACGCGCCAGGAAGTCGAGATAGTCGTCAATTCGGAGATGGTGGAGGTCAATCCCGATCTTGAACTGATTGCGCCCGACCGTCCAGGCTACGTTATCCGCCAGCTCTAATGTCGTGTCGTGACGATCCTGCGGATAGTTGACCGGTTCGCCAATGCCATCGAAGCCCAGAAGGTTGATGTTGGGAGCCCCGAGGTCCACCGGGTTAGTCAAGACATCGGGGAAGCCCAGCTGTGCCGCAATATCCACGCCATGATTCTGTTGCAGGATCGTGCCCCTCATGCGGGTAAAGCCCAGACGAAGTTCGTTGAGCAGTCTCGAATGGAACACCCGCGTCCATTCCAACCCTGCGTTCTGACGATGGTTCAACGTGTAGCTGCCATAGCCGGGCAAAGACGTGAAAGCATTGACCGGATCGAACGGATCAAAAGCGTCTTGATCGGTCAACGAATAATGGGCCGATACGGTGTCGGTCGCGCTAAAGTGCTGGTCCAGCTTGGCCGAATACAAGTTTTCCGTGTTGCGAATGACCGGAGCGGAGAGGAAGGTATTTGAATCGGCGAGGTCCGAGCCGACATTGGCCACGGGATAAAGATTAAACACGTTCTGCCCAACTGCCTGACCCGCGCACAGCGGATCACTCGCACTCGGGCATCCAAAACCTTGCGCGATTCCTTGCCCTAGGCCTTCGGCTGCGGCCCACTGCGCCTGCGAAGGTACGGTAGCTTCCCGAGTCGTCGCCTGTCGCAGGCGCAGTCCCTCATATGAGACAAAGAAAAACGTCTTATCCTTGAGGATCGGTCCGCCAAGGGTTCCTCCGAATTGATTTCGCTGCAGCGCTGGGATGCCTCCGCATTCGCCCGGCACCGAAGTGGCCGAACAACCGGGGAAGTCAAAGTAGTTCTTGGCGTCCAGGCTGCGGTTACGGAAGTACTCGAACGCGGTGCCATGAAATGCGTTCGTGCCGCTCTTGAGCACGACGTTGATCTGCGCTCCACCGCCCCTCCCATACTCGGCCGAGTAGTCGCTGGATTGAACCTTGAATTCCTGAATTGCGTCTACCGACGGCAGAGCCACGTACTGGTTAATGTATGCATCGTTGTTGTCTACTCCGTCGAGCAGGAAATTGTTCGATTGTTCGCGCGCGCCGTTGACGCTGAGCGATCCGCCCTGCGTCGAGTTCTGCGATCCTTCTGCTGGCAACTGGCTTCCGGGGACGAGCAGCGCGAAGTTGAGGAAATTGCGCTCGTTCAGCGGCAACTCCTGCACCAGGCGATTGTTGACCACCTGGCCCAGAGTCGATGTATCGGTTTGGATGGCTGGCGGAGTATCGTTGACCTTTACCTCTTCCGTCGGCGCGCCCACCACCAGGGCGAAGTCAATCCGCACTGTCTGGTCCACATCGACGACTACGTTGTCGAACACACTCTTCCGGAAGCCCTTGCTCTCAGCCGTTACCTGATAGCGGCCCAGCGGCAGCAGCGCCAAAGTGTAGTCGCCATCGCCGTTTGTTTCCGCTTCGCGGACCGCGTTGGTCGCCACATTCCGCGCCGTGATATGCGCCTTTGCAACGACGGCTCCGGAAGGGTCGGTTACTGTTCCCGTGATGGTCCCCGTAGGGCCGCTGGCGAAAACAGGATGAGCGAGGAAAAATCCTAGCGATAAGAGCAGCAACCAACGACGAGCCATGTGGGTCTCCTCGAGTGATCGCCCTTGAGGTCGAATCAGGCTGATCGGAAGCACAAATCTCAGGATCTCTTCATCGTCGATGCAGTTTCTCCGGTTCGAGTTCTCCGCCAGCCGAAGAATCTGCCAACTCCAGACTGCCTTTGCACGCTGCTGCCTGCATATTGCTGCTACGGCGGTCTGGGTGTCAACCCGCGGCCTCGACTTTCTCGCGATGATTGCGTCCCTCCTCTGTTACTATTTGCCCATGAGTACAACCGTCAGCGAACACTCTCTGTCCGAACACGCTCCTCCCGACCGCTCCGCCCCGGAGCGAAAGGAGCCAACTTACGTGTTCACCGAGAAGCAAGTCGCGGAAAAGAGCGAGATCGCGCGCCGCTTTCTCGAATCCCGAGCCCGCCTCAACGCGAATGTGGACAAGGCTAACAACTTCTTGCTGAAGCGTTTTTACAATCTGGATCACAACGCCTACCTGGAAGGAACGCTACCAGCTAAGACGAAGGAACTGATGGGGTTGGTTGCCTCGGCCTGCATGCGCTGCGACGACTGCGTCACCTACCACGCCATTCATGCGTATCGCCTGGCGGCGACACGCGCGGAGCAGGAAGAGTCGCTCACCGTCGCCCTGGTCATCGGGGGAAGCATCGTCATTCCTCATTTGCGCCGCGCGTATGAGTTGCTGGAGGAGCTGTACGGGTGAGGGTTACCAAAGGGACTCTTGCGCAATCGAGGCCTGCAAGAGACTATGAGTGTAAGAGTAGTTTCACGAGGGAATCCCGTATGGCCGCGGCCAAGCTAAAGCGCTCGAAAGAAGACCGGATGGAGGAGTTTTTCGATGTGATCGACACGCAGAACCCTGCCTTCTAGAATAGTACCGTCTTTCAAAACGATTCTAAGATTCCTTCCTTTCTTCGGCGCTTCACCCAACGAGCCAAGCCAAACTGTCGTCCCGGGCCGAGAACTTTTTGCAATCGTAATTTTAGGCATGATAGAGGTGCTTCCCTTCCCGATGGTTGTCGCCAAGGATTGCGCTCAGAACCCATCAATTCCCGTCACGCTCTGTGCGATGATTAGCGAATGCACGTCGTGCGTGCCCTCGTACGTTTTCACCGATTCCAGGTTCATCAAATGCCGCATGACCGGATAGTCGTCAGCGATGCCGTTTGCGCCCAGAATATCGCGCGAAAGCCGGGCGCACTCCAGCGCCATCCACACGTTGTTGCGCTTGGCCATCGAAATGTGCTGCGGCTCGACCTTGCCCGCATCTTTCAGCCTTCCCACCTGCAACACCAGCAATTGCGCCTTCGTGATCTCGCTGATCATCCACGTGAGCTTGTCCTGCACGAGCTGATGCGAGGCGATCGGCTGATCGCGCCACTGCTTGCGCAGCAAGGAATACTGCAGAGCGCAGTCGTAGCACGCCATTGCCGCGCCCACTGCTCCCCATGCGATGCCATACCGCGCCTGGTTCAAGCACATCAGCGGCGACTTCAGCCCGCCGCTTTTTGGCAGCAGATTTGCCTCGGGAACATGCACGTCCTGCAGCGACAATCCCGACGTCACCGAGGCCCGCAGCGACCACTTGCCATGAATGTCCTCGGCGGTAAATCCCGGCCGGTCGGTCTCGACCAAAAAACCGCGGATGCGATCGTTCTCGTTCTCCACCTTCGCCCAGATGATGGCCACGTCTGCAATGGAACCCGACGTGATCCACATCTTCTCGCCATTGATCACATACTCATTGCCCACTTCGTGCGCATGTGTGCGCATGCCGCCTGGATTCGAGCCGAAGTCCGGCTCGGTCAATCCGAAGCAGCCGAGCTTCTCCCCCTTTTGCATCGCGGGCAGCCAGGTCTGTTTCTGCTCTTCACTGCCGAACTCGTAAATCGGGTACATGCACAGCCCCGACTGCACGCTAACGAAACTGCGCACGCCCGAGTCGCCGCGCTCCAGTTCCTGCGTCATCAATCCGTATTCGACGTTGCCCATGCCGGCGCAGCCATAGCCCTTGAGCGACGCCCCGAAGAATCCCAGGTCGGCCATCGGCTTGACCAGTTCGCGGGGAAATCGCCCGGCGCGGTTGCATTCCTCGATAATGGGAATGAGATTGTCTTCGATGAACTGGCGTGTCGTGTCGCGGACGAGCCGTTCCTCGTCGGTAAGCAGAGAATCGAACCCGATAAAATCAACCCCGCAAAACTTGATGGCAGGCATGAGAGGTCTCCTCGATGGGGCAAAACATATGAACCTAGCAGCCGCAAGGGGGCATGGTCAAACCTTCGATGGAAATGACTAACAGTTCGTTAGCGCCAGGCACCAGCCCGATGCCAGAAAAGGGGACACTCGAGCACCGGCGAAAGACGCGGTGAAACGAAATCCGATGTGGAGTCACTATTCTGCAAGATAGGGAGGAAAACATCATGAGAAGCAGATTCCCGCTTCTGGCAATCGCGGCGATAGTTGCCTTGTCGGCGCTTGGGTTCCTGACTGCATGCACGGCATGCAATCCCTCATTGGAATGCGGGAGTTGGGTTTTCAGCGGCACTCCGAGGGGAACGGCTCCCTTCGAGGACTTTCCCTTGAGTTCGGCTTTCACCTTCACACCGTCGAACTGCGGGAAAAACTGTCAGTGCCCGCAAGATGTGATGATTCAAATGGCGTCGGTGTACGATGAGGCGACGCATAGTTATAAGTATCCGACGTCGTCGTATGCGGCTCGCGCGACGTCTACCGGCTGGGCGATTGATCGCATCGACGGCGAGGGATATGGCTGGTATGGGTTGATCAACGATGGGAAGACCTTTGACCCTCTCTGGAACACTCCCGGCTCAAATGGCACGGCGAACACCCTGTTTGACGATCCCGGCGGTTGGCCGGACAACATTGTTTTCTACTCGCTCGACGTCGCGGTCTGCTTCAGCCCCAGCCCGTGCCAAAACAAGATTCTGGGCTATTACTTCTGGAGCTGGACCACCGATAGCTCGGGGACGCCCTCCACATTCATCATCGGCCCTGCGTGGCAAAGCATGGAGACTGAGTTTCAGACCGCCCTCTCTCTTTGGAATACGTGGGCGCCTACATCGGGCGTGGAGGTTGGTACTTCCGGCATTTCAGGTGAGCCATCACTGCCTCATGCGGTGGTTTTCCCAACCCTGTCGGACTTGTGAAATGAATTGATGTGACGAGGTAACTAACGTGAGTCGCCAACAAACATTATCGGCTTTGATGCTTTTGTGCCTGGGTTTAGGCGCGTGCAGCGGCGGCGGGGCAAGGCCTCGCCCACTAACCGATGCGCAACGAACCGCCATGGACAAATTGCAGTCCATTCAGCAACAGGCAGCCCAGACGGCACAGACTTACAAAAACATGGACGTCGCTTCGCTGGTGAGCAAATTAGCGGAGCAGAGCGCAGCGAAGCTAGAGCCGTTCAATTCGCCTGCCTATCGCGAACTACAGGGCAGGACGGACGTTCCCGCGGAATCGCTGGTGTCGTTGATCAATCAGACGAAAAATGGCAACGCGATTCTGCCCTTGTTGCTGCTGCGAAAACTGCACAACGAACAATACTTGGCTCTGCCGGCGGAAGAAAGGGCTGCAGTGCTGACGGATGCACTGCAGAATTCGAAAGTATTCAATACCTGGGGGCTGCCGCACCGTTACCTGGAAGATGCAGCCGACGCGTTGATCGAGACTGGCAAGAGCACTGCTCCTGCCCTTCGCCGAATGCTCTCTGACACGCGGCCTGCCCCGGTTTTTGGCGGGCAGGAGTACATGGAATACAAAAAATATAACTATCGCCTGTGCGACTACGCCTTGTTTTTCCTCGAGAAAATTCAGGGTAAGGCGGATTTCAAGATGCCAGTGTCGGTTACCGACAGGGACCAAATCATCAAGGCACTGCAGAAATAGATTGACCTGCCTGCGGACGATGCTCCGGTTTTCGATTAGGCCTTTTGTTGCTCGTCAGCAAAGGACGCATAGGCCGCCTTCTTGTAAAATAAACGAGCCGGGACGCAGCAGGCACCTGTTCGTGCTGTAATTTCCTGCCCGATTTCTGAATTTGCGAATTCCCACTTTTGTCGAGCAAGGCCGTGCGACCGATATGAGGAGACACGAACCATGGCAGTAGGCGCCAAGATCGCAAAAACAGCCGACCGCAAGAAGGTCATGGACACTACTAAAAGCACTGATTGCCCCAAGTGCGGCAAGCCCACCCGCATTGTCAAGCGCGTGAAAGACCGCGAACGCGGCGTTCCTGGCGGGATCTATATTTCCTGCTCCGTGTGCGAGTTCTTCGAGAAGCTGTAGTCTTTACTCGAGCGCGAGGGCGACCCTTAGCGCCTGATCTAACTGGTTCATCTTGGGCCGCGACAATGACCCCAAGAAGTGGGTGAGCTCGGCCTTAGGGATACTAGCCAGGTTGTCGCAGACGATCCAACTCTCGTGTTTCATTCCCTCGTCGATGCCTATTCGGACCTGAGTTTCCAGCGCCAGACCTCGGCTGAAGAGTGGGGCGCAGACAACTGTCGAGAACTTTGAATCGATGAGCGCCTGGCGGCTCACAACCACGAAGCTGCGGTACCGCTTCGGGTCTCCCGCTGGGTCGCGGACGCGATAGATTTCCCCGCGGGTCATGTATCACTCGCCGGGAAAAGTCTGATAACGCAACACATCCTCAACTTCGGCATTCAGTTCATCCGCGTGCTGGTTGATAAGTTGTATTTCGCGGGCGTCCCTTGCGGTTCTTGCCTGCTCGATCAAATACCGGGTCAACACGAATTCGATGAAGGCCGAACGCGACTGCTTCGACCCCGCGTTGCGGTCGATTCCGTGCAGCACCTCTCGCGAAAGTGTGATAGACGTCTTCTTTTTGGTACTACCCATATACTACTCATTATACCACCAACATACTACCATCTTGCTTGGAAGCCGGGACATTCTGTTGAAATAGTCGGATGTCCGATGGCTGGCTCTTACCCGCTGATCTGCCCCAGGATTGCTCTTGCCTCCGCCGCGGGATCGGCGGCCTCGGTGACCGGCCTGCCCACGACAATGTGGCTAGCTCCTGCCGCAATGGCCTCCGCCGGCGTGACAACGCGAACCTGATCTCCCGCGCTCGTCCCTGCGGGGCGCACGCCAGGCGCCACGATGGCGAAATCGTTCCCCAGTTCCGCGCGCAACTTCGACGCCTCGCGCGCCGATGTCACCACGCCTTGGCACCCGTTAGCCAGCGCAATTGTGGCCAACCGCAAAACGCTATCCTCAATCGAGCCGCGAACGCCGATTTTCTCCAGATCGCTGGCATCCAGGCTGGTGAGCACGGTGACGGCCAGCACCATCAATCCCGGGCGCTCCTGTGCCGCTTCTACTGCCGCCCGCAGCATCTTCCCACCGCCCGCTGCATGCACGGTGAGCATGCTCACGCCCAGCTTAGCCGCTTCGCTCACCGCGCGACCCACAGTACTGGGGATGTCGTGATACTTCAGGTCGAGAAAGACCCGGCGCCCTGAGGCTACCAGATCTCGCACTACCTGCGGCCCTTCGGCGGTGTAGAGCTGCATGCCGACCTTGTAGGTCAAGGCCGAGTCCCCCACCGCCGCCACGATCTTTTGTGCGGCGGCGGCAGTGGAAACATCGAGGGCGACGATCAGCCGCTGGCGCGGGTCGCCGCCCAGATTCGCAAGGCCACCGTACAGGACGCGATTCGGCAAGGCCGCTGGCATCCTGGCCAGTTTACGTGTTTTACGGCAGTTGTGCTACGGGAGGGTGGTTATAGGCCACGGTCTGATAAGTGGGTTTAGGCGTCGCCTTGGCGACTGCGGTCTGAGGGCCACTGACCAGATCCAGGCGAACGCGCTGCAGTCCCTTGGCGCGAAATTGCAAGGCTTGTGCGGCCTCGTAGGAAACGTCGATGATGCGGCCCGGTACGATTGGCCCGCGGTCATTGACCCGGACCACTACGGCCCGGCCATTCCGCAGATTTGTGACCCGCACGTAGCTGCCCATGGGGAGCGTCAAGTGCGCCGCGGTCATGTCGTACATATCGTAGAGTTCTCCGCTCGCGGTCGGCTTGCCGTGAAAATTCTCGCCGTACCAAGAGGCTGTCCCAACTTGATATGGTTCTTGCTTGCTGGCCTGGTTGCGGACCTCGGATTTCGTTGGAACTGAACTACTTGGAGCTGGTGTCGCCCCCGAGATGTTCGGTCCCTGATCCGCTCCCAGGCTGGCGATCATAGAAGCGAGCACCAGTCCTTGAGCTAAGCGTCTTTGCATTCAGTTCACCTCGCATACTCAAAAGTGCCCTAGCCTAGGTTGTACTTTGGACTTGATTGTGAAATGCTAGCGGCAGGCCAAATGCGTGTCAAGGTGAAATCGGAGACCTGGCGATAACCTCCTAGTAATACACTTCATACGTAACCTATTGGTAATTTAAGCACATCCAGATTAGCTCCTTTGTTTCGCGATGGTTACATATTTACTATGCAGTAAATAATCGGTGTCGGCGGGCAGAGTAGAATTTACAATATATTTAGAATCAGCAACTTACATTGATGCATTCAAAAGTCCGCCTGAATCATGTAGTTACAAGTTGACTCGGAAGGCAGCACCGAAGATTCCTCTCCGAGGCCCTGCTCCAGAAGTAACTTCCGAGCCGGCCGATGTGAAGGTCGCGGCCTGCTAAGAAGGCGTATGATCGGGCTGATTGGAAACCGAGGTTCATGGCCGAAAGACCAGCAGTCGTACTGACAGTTGCCGGCTTTGACCCATCCTCCGGAGCTGGGGTGACGGCCGACATCAAGACCATTGCCGCCCATTCCTGCTACGGTGTGGCCTGCATTACAGCCATGACCGTGCAGTCGACCGCAGGCGTGCGCAGGGTGGAACCTGTCGATCCCGCCCTGCTGACTGATTCGCTGGCGGAGCTCACCGGGGACTTGGACATTGCAGCCGTCCATATCGGGATGCTCGCTTCAGGGAAGATCGTCAAAGCACTGGCGGACTTCCTGTGCGGGCAACCGGGTGGCCGCGCATCGGATCGGACCCAGAAGCGTCTGCGGAATATCGTGCTGGATCCGATCCTCAAGTCGTCCTCTGGCGCCGGTTTGCTGGATGCTCCAGGAACTCAGCTGATGATCGAGCGCCTCATTCCTCTCGCCGACGTGATCACTCCCAATGTAGACGAGGCGGCCACGATCACGGGAATGAAGGTGAGGGAACCGGAAGAAATGAAGGCCGCCGCGGCCAAACTTCACGAGATGGGATCTCAAGCCGTGGTCATCACAGGAGGACATCTGGACAAGGCCATCGATCTGTTGAGCTTCACCACCACCAGGGGAGTGGAGCAGGAAGTCTTCAAAGCCGAGCGCCAGCGCTCCAATTCAACTCACGGCACCGGATGCGCTTTCGCTACCGCCATGGCCTGCCACCTTGCCCTCGACCGTGGCCTGGCCGAAGCCGCGCTGCTCGCGAAAACCTACGTCACCGCCGCGATTTCCTATGGCTATCCGCTGGGTCACGGAATCGGCCCCGTTCATCATCTCTATCGCATGAGCCAGCAGCGGCGCGCGGCGGGAACAGCCGGCGAATCCTGAAAGGAAGTTAGTTGGAGTCTCGACCGGAGGGCTTCTTCAACAGAATCCCTGCTACGAAGGAGGCGGTCGCAGCCAGCAGCCACTCCACCCGATAAAACTGGATGGCCTGCCAGTCCACAAGAGTTTTGGCCGTGAGCAGACCAACCATAAGAGCTCCTGCCACGCAGCCCAGGCCGATGAGGAAGGCGATCAGCGACGCCGTAGGAAGGCCGATCCAGCGCTGGATTTCATCGAAGTGGAGATTGCGAAGCCAGGCCGGAACGGCGATCTGGACTCGTATCTTGCTCCACGGAATGCCCGCGATCGCCGAGTGAGTCCGGGCGACCGCTTTCTCCCAGACCCGGGCGAAAGCCGCCGCGTCGGCCTTGGCGGTCGCACTTATAGCGTCGGGCCGACGGCTTCCACAGCAGTGGCAAAAGCGCGAGCCTACTAGGAACTCCGTGCCGCAGCGCGGGCAAGCCTCCGCCATGGCCGGAATGACCTCGCGGATGGTCATGTCTTCCGCGAGCACCGGCGGCCGCCAGAACTCCTGCTGCGTTTCTTGTATCAACTCCGGCATGGAATCTAGTTTTTGAGGGTTACTCTTGGCCCTGTAATGGCATTCCTGCCGCCAAAGCTCAGCCCGCTCCTATGCTGCTTCGGAACAAGCACTTACCATTTCCTGCATGCCCTTCCGTGTCGGCTTGCGGGCAATAATTACGTGTGCCAGCGAGTAAAGTTCACCAGTTACGAAAGCGCAGGAAGCTCAAGCAGCGCAGCACCATCCTGGTCCAGTGCGGGAGGGCTCGGCATCAGGATTTTCCAAGGCCGCATCCTAACTAACCGCCGCACCGTCCGCCGAGCTCCATTCAGCGGCCGGGCGCAGAACACTCACCAAACCGTCCCGCAGTCTGGATCAGTCTGTTATAGGGCCGATTATAGGGTGCTTAGGTCGTTCGGAATATTAACCTGGCTGGCACGTGCTGACCTTCTTGGTTCACCTCATACGCGGCTGCGTCAGACGACACGCCAGCACATCCCAGGCGCTTCGTTTAGACTGGAACGAGCCGATCGGGATTCCCTGCACAGGACAAATTTGATGAAGCTTGAGCGAAATGGGAGTGGGATGCGGGCTTTGCTGTGCGTTTTCGTTGTGGGCATCTTCACCCTGACCGCGTGGGGTCAGACTCCTTCCGCGCCTCACGGCACGCCGCATGATCCACAGACCGACGCGGCTTTCGATCACCTCTACAACATTGAATACGATCGGGCCATCGCGGATTTCGAGAAGATTGCAGAGAAGCGTCCCAGCGATCCGCTCGCCGTGAACCACCTGCTGACGGCCGTTCTGATGCGCAATCTCTACGAAACCGGCGCGATGAATACCGGCGATTACGCCAACGACAGCTTCATCGGCCACACTCCCCGCCTCACCGATCCCAAGATCAAGGAGCGCATCAAGCAACTGGCGCTGCGGGCTGAAGCCCTGGAAGAACAACAGCTCAAGGCCAATCCCAAGGATGTGGACGCCCTCTACAGCCGTGGCGTCACGCGAGCACAATTCGCCATCTACACCGCTTTGGTGGAGCGGGCATGGTTTTCGGCTCTTCGCAACGCCGTGGGAGCCCGCCACGACCATGAGCGCGTGCTGGAGCTCGATCCTGCTTACCTGGACGCAAAATTGGTGGTGGGCACTCACAACTACGTGCTGGGTAGCCTGCCTTGGACCGCCAAAGTCGCTGCCGCACTCCTGGGCCTGAGCGGATCAAAGGAAAAAGGACTGGAGTACCTGCGCGAGGTGGCCAAGGGGGACGTGGAGAATTCCGTGGACGCCAAAGTGATGCTCAGCCTGTTTCTGCGGCGCGAGCACCAGTACGACGAGGCTCTTGGCTACATGCAGGAGCTCTCGGCCAAGTATCCCAGGAACCATCTGTTTCCCACCGAAATCGCAAACCTTCTGCGCGCTTCCGGCCGTCTCGATGAGGCCGAGGCTATGTATCGCAGAGTCTGGCAGAACGGCGTGGAGGGAAGGTACGGCAACCTACACTACGAGATTGCCGCCCTCGGTCTCGGCGAATTGCTGCGCAGCAAGAAAGACATTGCGGGCGCCGCCGCGGCGTTCGAACTGGTGAACTCTGCCCCGAACCCGGATCCCGACACCCTACAGAAGGCCAACCTCGCGGCGGGAGAGATGTACGACCTGCTGCAGAAGCGTGATCTGGCCATGAAGCGCTACCAGACTGTGCTGGCCGGAAACGCCAATACCGGTTTCGCCGAGCAGGCCCGCCGCTACATCAAAGACGCATATCGGGAGTAGGAGAGGATTCGGACTTCAGGCGTGCGAGTGTCCACCGCCTCCGCTTTTGCGCCGATGACACCCATGCCGGTTCCCGGCGCAAGAACAGCGTCCTCGGCCTCACATCGCGGGTGTCCATGTGCCTGGTCCAAAGTTAGTCGTGCGGTTGACGCCCAGTATCGGAACGGTTGAAACTTCCGTAACGTGGGGCCCATTCTTTTGCGGTGTCATCCACACGCTGTCGATGCTATTGAAGCTCCTTGAATCCCCGTAACCGGGATCGTTGCTATCGCGAATCGACAAGCACACCTGTCCGCAAGTCCAGAGCCTCAACACTCCGTACAAGAAGCGGGCGAAAACAAAAAGAAGCGCGAACAAAAGCCAAAGCAGAAAAAGTGATGGCGAGGACGTAACTGGTACTTCAGGTGGCGTAAGAAGCCTCAAAGTTAGGACGCCGGGAATGAAAGAGAAGACAATGCTTGCGAAGAGGAAAGTGAATAAACTCCTCCGAAAATACGCTATGCCGAGATTCAGGAAACTGTATCTTTTCGCCCTTAGACCTAGCTCCGACCGTGATATAAGAAGCCGGGTTCTTTGCTTTACCGTTATGGGGATATTTGTTCCGCACACCGGGCAGTGAATTGTCGTATCGAATTTGTAATAACCCGGCATGCACGATTTGGGGGAAACTGCCTGAGGAGGGACATGCATGTAGCGGATTCGATGTTGGGTGCTGGTAAAGACAGGGTGCTCGTGGCGCTCATGGGCAAAGACGTGAACTAAGGGGAACTCCATCGCCCGATTGTCTCGGACCACGAGTTGTGTTCCAGTTGCGTCGGAGAGAGAGGGAGAGAACTCCGCATAACCGTCATCAAAAGCTCGGTGGATCAGTGATTCCACCATGTTCTTCGGCTTTTTCATCAGGCCCAATCCGCGCGGATTCTATCATGTACAAAAGTACCCGCCAACCGCTTGCTGGTTGACGTTTTTTCCCCGCTCCGATCTCTTCCCATTTACTAGATCCGCTTGTTGTCGAAGCGAGTGTCCCTTTCGATCCCCGAGTCAGGTTCCTGTGCAATGCTAAACGCATGCGATAGAATCAAGCTCTTCCTAACTAGGTCATGCGGAGAATTCTGGATTGGATCAGCCATTCTGCTGTCCCTGCCGTTCTCTGGTCAGTGCTTGTCGTGGTCTCGGTCGTGCGCATCGTCGCAAGCTATGCGCACACCTCACCAACTTACGACGAGCCGGGCCACGTCGCGGCAGGCATGGAATTTCTGGGTAAGGGCACTTACACGCTGGATCCGGTCCACCCGCCACTGGCGCCGGTTGCCATCGCTCTTCCCCTTTATCTTTCGGGCACGCGCTACCCAGTCCTGCCGGAGTCCGACCCGGCCAGCCACAACTACAACGTGGTCGGAGACCATGTTCTGTACGACGGCGGAAAACTGGCGCGCCATCTGATGTTGGCACGGATTGGAATTTTGCCCTTCTTCATCCTCGGAGCAGTCATCGTCTATCGCTGGGCGGGGCATGTTGGCGGCTCTGGCGCGGCACTTCTTTCCGCGCTCATGTATTGCACTACGCCTACGGTCCTGGCCTTCTCCAGCGTGGCCTACACTGACATTGTCGCGGCATCTACGCAATTGGCGGCGATGTTCGCCTTTGCACTCTGGCTTCAGAACCCGAGCCGCCATGCGGCTGCTTGGCTCGGTTTGGCGCTGGGAGCGTCTTTTCTGGCGAAGTTGACGAGCCTTTTTTTTGTTCCCGCCGCGGCGCTCGCTATGACAGTAGTGTGGCTGGTGAAAAATCGGAGCAAAGGCCACCTGTTGTCACGCCAACGCCTGCTGCAACTTGCCGTCATCGCTTTGCTGCTGCCTGTGATGATCTGGGCTGGATATTTCTTCCGGTTTCATCATCTGCAGCAAGTTACTGGGATCACCCAATCGAATATGCCGTCATGGCAACATTTCCCGCGCCCGGTGGGATCGTTGGCGCGAGGCTTGATTCTCCGGAATCCTGTTGTTCCGGCGGGCGAATTCCTCCATGCCGTTGCTATCGGCTGGGTGTTGAACAAAGAACAATCGGAATCGTATCTGTTCGGCCAGACGAAGGCAGGCGGCTGGTGGTATTTCTACCTGATCGCGATTGCGGTGAAGGTGCCGATCCCGTTATTGCTTCTGGGGGGCGTGGGATTTTGCGCAACTTGTTTTTGGGCGAGCAGTGTCCACTCACCGCAAGCTACGACGGATCCTGACATGCGCTGGATCTACCTTTTGCCTTCGGTGGTGCTGGTGGCGTTGCTGCTGACTACAACGCGTGTGACCTATCAAGCCGGACTTCGCCACGTTCTCGTGGTCTTACCTTTGCTGGCGATCATCGCCGGCGTCGCGGTGAGTCAGTTGTTGCAACTCACTCATCGCCCATGGCATTTTGTCCCTCGGGCCCTGACGGTGGCTTTATTGCTCTGGCAGGTGGGTGAGAGCGTCAAGGCGCAATCTGATTTCCTCGCTTACTTCAACCAATTTGCTGGCTCAGACCCGAGCGTGGTGCTGGTTACGGGCTGCGATCTGGATTGCGGGCAAGACCTAAACCGCCTGGCCAGCGAGCTGCACAACCGCTACATCAGTGACGTCGAGCTGGCGATCTTTTCCAGTGCCGACATGGAACGCTCGGGCTTACCGCATCATGAGCTTCCCGATCCCACTACCCGGCCTCAGGGTTGGATCGCGGTCAGCGCGCGCCCGCTCAGAACCGGCAGCGGAATCCGCGAGGTTCTCCCGCCAAACTACTTCGCCTTTCTGGAAGCGTATCGCCCGGTGGCGAATATCGGAAAAAGTATTCGTTTGTATTACGTGCCGGCAGCCGATTCCGGGAAAACGCGCTGAAATAGGCAGAACGGCAGCAACTAATTCGACGCAAAATCGTTCCGCGCCAAAACCCTCGACGGGGCTCCAGAATATGGAACTTCTGATACTCAAACAACGTATGATTCATCAGGGGGCGGAGCTATGTACTGCAACTACTGCGGCAAAGTGGTCCAGGATGATGCGGCGGTTTGCGCCTACTGCGGTGTTCGTGTCGGTGCTTCCCTGGCTCGGCGGAAGTTGATCCGTCCGCGTCTTGGGCGCAAGATTGCCGGAGTGTGCTTGGGATTTTCGGAATACTTCGACGTGGACGTGACTCTGGTCCGAGTAGTGTGGCTCATTACTCTTTTCATGACGGGATTTGGCCTGATCACCTACATCATCGCGTGGATCGTGATGCCGGAAGAGCCGCTGCTTCTTTCCGCGCCCGCCAATGTGCCGCAGGCGACGAGTCGCTAGGAAACGTCGGCGTCAGAGCTCGAATCTCACCCTGACATTTGGAAGCCGACGGCAGCAGCGAGTCGGCTCGCTGACAACTGCCTTTGTGCTTTAATCGCAAGTATGGAGTCGATTCCTTCCCAGCGCATCAACAGCAGTGATGCTGAGATTGTCTACTGGACTCTTGGCGAAGGCCCGCCGGTCGTTCTGCTGCATCCGTTTCCGGCTCATCATGAATTCTGGATGCCGGTAGCCGGAGCCTTGGCTACGCGTTATCGCGTGATCCTACCTGACCTCCGTGGACACGGCGAGTCGGGTGTCGGGGAAGGTCCGGCAACGACGGGAAAGCTCGCCGCCGATGTCGCCCGCGTCATGGACGACGCCGCAGTTGGCCGTGCCCCGATGATTGGGGTTTCCATCGGCGGATACGTGCTCTTTGAATTCTGGCGCAAGTACCACGAGTCCGTGGCCGCCCTCGGCCTGTGCAATACCAAAGCCCCGGCGGATGGGGCCGAAGCCCGCGCCGGACGTCTGCAGGCCGCCAACGATGTGCTCGAACGCGGCACCGAGCCGTTTTTCGAAACTATGATCCCCCGCCTGCTGGGCAAGACTACGCGCGATACCCGCCCCGATCTGGTAGAGGGCGCGCTAGCCATGATGCGCAAAATGTCGCCCGACGATGTCGCCCAAGTGCAGCGTGGCATGGCCGAGCGTCCGGATTCGGTTGAAACATTGAAGACCATCAATGTTCCCACACTCGTGGTGACCGGCGGCGAAGATGTTTTGACTGGCGTAAACGAAGCCGAACTCATGCGCCAGCATATCGTGGGCAGCCAGTTACGCGTCATCCCGAAGGCTGGCCACTACTCGCCCTGGGAACAGCCCGCAGAAGCGACCAGGCTGCTGCGCCAGTTTCTGGGTGGTCTGTAGAACATCGCTCGGCAGGTGAGCGCGGTAGAAGAACGACCCTTTAGAGCCTGCTTTGAGCGCAATCGGAAGGGACCGCGCCAGACCCCGAAGATGAAGGGGCTTTAGCCCCGGCGGCAACTGTTTTAGAATCGGGACGCTATGATCCGACTTAGCGTTCCGTTCATTCTCGTAGTCCTCGGAGTTTGCTCTTGCTCGCAAACCGTTTCCACCCGGCCTCGCATTCTTGGCGTTGACCACGTGTCGTTCTACACCACTGCGCCCGATAGCGTGAGGAAACTTTACAGCGACGTGCTGGGCCTGGCTGCCGCGACGCCGGTCGAGCCCGGAGGGCTCGTCCGGTACGTTGTCGGCAAACAGTGGGTTGGCTTCAGTTCCGCGCCCGATCCCAAGTCCACCGACCGCATGGATCACGTCGCATTCACCACCGACAACATCGTTGGCCTCCGCCGCTATCTCGTCGACAAAGGAATCAAGGTTGGGCAGGTCGAGGGGCGGCCCGACCACAGCCTCAGTTTTGTAGTCCGCGATCCGGAAGGATATCCGATTGAGTTCGTCGAACGGGAGCACAGCGAAGCTCCACAGGCCGCGGCTTCCGCCGTGTCGCGCCACCTGATTCACGCCGGTTTTGTGGTCCATCACCGGGATGCCGAAGACCACTTCTACCGCGACCTTCTCGGCTTCCGTCTTTACTGGCACGGCGGGCCAAAGGACGACGGAACCGACTACTGGGTCGCGATGCAGGTCCCAGACGGCACGGACTGGCTGGAATACATGCTGAACCAGCCGGAGAACATCGACCTGCAACTGAACGGAGTGCTGAACCACATCTCGCTCGGCGTCGCCGACATCAAGGCGGCGCAGGCTATTCTGGAGTCGCATGGCTGGAAGCCGCACGACCGCGAGCACTCGCAGTTGGGCCGGGACGGCAAGTGGCAGCTTAATATGTATGACCCCGACTTGACGCGGGTGGAACTGATGGAGTTCAAGCCTGCCGAGAAGCCGTGCTGCAACGAGTTTACCGGCCCGCACCCGACGGAATGAGACGCATTGTCAATTCTCGATTGTTGTTTCTGACTGTAAAGCCTTGTTCGGGCGACCGCCAGTTTGCGCTACCATCAATCTGCCGGTGCCGGTGTGTTGTTTCTTGGGGCACAGACGCTGACAGGAGCGGCGCAACTCCGGGTCCTGCGCATCTATTTTGAATTGACGTTATGCAGGGCAGGGCGTGTGCTCTCAGACGCTGTTGTAGGGCTGGCCGTCGAGGAAATTCCCATTGGCATGGGAATGAACCCCGACGATACCGGGCTGCTCTGGATCGGCCGCTTGCATCGGGTCTTCCGGTATGGTGTCCCAATCCGCCTGCCCGGTCATGGGGTCTTTCGGGATTTCGTGCAGGTAGCCCGCAGTCACGAGATCGTCGAGCGCCTGCGGGGCTTTCTGATTATTTTCCGTGTATTCCTGGATCAGTTTGTCCAGCTGCTGCACATTCTCCCGCAGAACGGCTTCCCGGGCCTGGATAATGTGTCTTTGGTAGAGCGGTACCGCGACTGCCAGCAGGATCATCATGATGGTGATGACGATCATCAGCTCGAGCAAGGAAAAGCCGCAAAGCCGCATCTTCCGCCCGCGGACGGCGCGCCTGCAGCCGGAGAAGCGTTCCCGGATCCGCGGCCTTTGAGCTCTATCGAAATTGCTCACGCTACGAGCCATTTGCTGGTCTTTGCTCATTGTTTATCTCTTCGCATCAGGCGACAGCGATCACGAAGAATCACCAAGTGCTGTAAGCCTCGCCGTTACTTCCTATCGCATTCGAAGCGGAATGCACTCCCGTGATGCCCGGGTCCTGCTGCCAGGGGCTGAGGATCACGTCATCGTTCTCGACCTCCCAGGCGTTGTTGCCGGTCATAGGATCATCCGGAATCTCCTCCACGTACTTTGCGGTCACGAGGTCGTCGAGCGACTGGGGAGCTTTCTGTTTATCGAACGTATATTCCACGATCATGCTGTTCAGCATGCGCAGATCCGAACGGAGCGCTCGCTCTCGCGCTCGAAGGATGGATCGGTTGTACATCGGGATGGCGATGGCCAGAAGAATCATGACGATGCTGATGACAACCATCAACTCCAGCAGAGTAAAGCCGCCGATCCGGTGCCATACCTGCGCTCGAATGCGCAGGCATTCCGATGCCCGGGGCGCGCAGCCATGCTTGCGTGTCCCGCGCACCGAGTTGTGTGCACTCCCCGGCATTTACCAGTCCTTGTACTTTGTCCCGTCGAGGGCCGTGTTTTCCGACTTGGTGTAGACGTCGAACACGTTCTGCCCGCCCCAGGAGTCGGAGTCGGGATCGTCCTGCATGGAGCGCAGGCCCCACTCCTTGTTCCCGGTCATGGGGTCTACAGGGATAGAACGCAGAAACCGGAGCTTCTTGCCGTGAACGTCAACGCCTTTGACGAGGGTCTCGAGATCTGGAGGATAACCCTCGCTGTCCACCTTGATCTGAAACATCTTGGCGTCGGCGGCTAGTTTGTAGCGGTCGATGGCGTCACGCATCATCCATAACGCTTGGTGGAGCTCTTTCTCCCTTTCGCGCTGAATGGTGACGCGCGCCAGCGGCAGGGCCATCAAGGTCAGAACCGTCAAGATGGCGGTGGCCACGATGAGCTCGATAAGTGTGAAACCGCGCGCGGACGGACGCGCCTTTCCGCCGGTTGCGGGGAAAGTGGGCAAAGCGTACTGAGCCTTCGTCAGCATCGTTTTTCTTGTCGCCTTGACCCCAATTGTGCCGGAGATGTCTCGACTCCGCATTACTCGATGGTAATGGCCGCTTGCGCTCCGTTGACGGTAATGGCCTGCAGACCGGGATCGCGAGCTCCACCTCGAGTGATGTTTACAGGAGTCTGGCCGGTCGCCTTGGCCTGAAACGTAATGGTGACCACGGTACCCTGGCCGGAAATTCCGCCGGCGCCCGGAGGCCGCGTCGCCGTAATCTGCACCTCGCCTTTCGTCTCGTCCTCGCGGTGCACCAGCGCCACCGCCTGCCCATCCTGGGACAGGAAGCCGCCATTGGACACGTTCACCTATTGCAGAAATCGGGGATCGTAGTTCAGCTGTACCGGCACGGAATAAACGTTCTGCGCTCCGGTAATGACAAGGTTCACGGCAAATGTGCCGCCTTTTGTCGCCTGAACGGTCGGCGGATCGAACAGGAAGCTTGCCGTCCCTGTGCTCGGCGGAGGATTCTGCGCGGGCGGCTGTGTAGCCGGAGCCTGGCTGACCGGCGGAGCGGCTGGAGCTGCGGGCGGCTGCGCCGGCCCCTGACCGGGAGCGGCATTTGCTGGGGCCGGTGGCCTGCGCGCATGCCGCAATTCGATGGCGTTGGCGGTGCCAATCTCGATCGGGCGCTGGTTAATCTCGTTCACATCCGGACCGCGAATAATGTGCGGCGTGATGGCGAATACCGTCTCATCCTCCGAGTGATCGGTCTGGGTCTGGCCAAAGAGATAGCGGAGGATTGGAATCTGCGCCAAGCCCGGAATCCCGCTCAGTGAGCGGGTCTGGGAGTCGTCCAAGATGCCGCCGATCAGGCTGGACTCACCGTCTTTCAAACGAATCTCGCCTAGATCGACTTTCTTCTGACCGATGATGGGCTGGGTGATTCCGCCGATGCTGGCCTGGCCGATCTCCGATGAAACTTCCATGGTGATCTTCAAGGTGATGTCCCGGTCGGCGTGCACGTGGGGTGTTACGTCAATGACCACGCCGACATCAATGTATTGGAACTGCGTATTAACCAAAGGGTTGATGCCCACGCCGCCGATGCCGGGCTGAAATGAGCCGGTCGCCACCGGCAAGCGTTCGCCGATCTTAAGAGAGGCTTTCTGGTTATCGAGCGCGCGAATCTGAGGGTTCTGCAGGAGCTTGGTGTCGCTGTTGCTCATCACCGCCGATAGATTCGCCGCCGGAATCGAAACCTCGAAGTTGGTCGCGTTGAGATTGGCCAGACTGTTCAGGTTGATGCCATTGGACGACGTGCCGGTGCTTGTCGTTGTAGTGCCTGAAGTAGTGGATGAAGTGCTGGTAGTGTTGATATTCTCCTGCAATTGAACCGAAGCGCTGGTGGGCGGGCTCAGTCCCAGGGTGCGTGACCGGTCTCGGCTGATCTGCATGACGGCAATATCGATGATGACTTCCGGACGCGCCTTATCGAGGTCGTCCACCAGTTTTTCCGCGAGCGCAATCTGATCCGGTGTGCCGCGCACCACCAGCGCATTCTGAGAGAGCAGCTGCTGCACCCGCTGCACGTCCAGCACGGTGCGAATGGCGTTTACCACATCCTGCAGTTCGGTCGCCTGTGAAAGATTCGCGAGATAAAACGTCTTCAGGACGCTCTGTTCGAGTTCCTTGCGTTTCTGCACGCTATCCTGCGCGACGAAAATGGTATTGGGAGTCACCGGGCGCCAGAAGGTTTTCGATTCCAGGGCGGTGATTTCCAGCGCTTCCTCCAGCGTGACTCCGTTCAGCTCAACCTTAATCTGTCTAGGTTGGTACTCGGGATCGAACAGGACATTGATTCCGGCCAGCTGACCGATGGTGCGATAAGCCACGTCGGATTTTGTGTCGGTGAGCTTGAGCGTGATCGGTATGTTGGAGATCGGGGCCAGCTCCACCGGTCCGGCCGCCTCTCGAATCTTGCGTTCCAGGCTGGGCGGAGGCCCGGCCGCCTGCGGCGGAGGATTCTTCCGGTCGTTGATCATCTTCAGGGTGCGTTCGAGCTCCTGCTTGGCGATAAACAACGAAGGGTCAATCTCGAGGGCCTTCCGAAACAGGGCTACGGCGTCGTCCAACCCTCCCTCGTCGCGCAGGATCTGTCCGCGATGAACAATGGAGGCTGCGCACTCAAAGCGCGTACGCTCGAAAGCCGAGCGATAACGCAGATCCTTCGGCTTGAGGTCGTAAGCCTGCTTGAAGAACTCGTAAGCCGCTTCGTAATTCAGGCGAGCTTCGGCGTCCTTGCCCTTGTTGTAGAGGTCTTTCGCTTTATCAGCGACGGCGGGAACTACGGCAACCGCGACCAGCAGGAGTATGAGCGCCGGGCGGATTCGGGATTTCATTCGTTGGTCCTCGCACAAACCACAGTCACAGAATGATCCTTATTAAGATGGGGGCCTTCGGCGAACAGGCAATCGCTTGCGGGTAGCGGCGCGATCGCGAAACCCCGTTTGCTGCAACTAAAGACCTTAGAGCTTTAGCCCTGCGATTATAGCATCGCCATTTCTGATAACGGTGTGGCACAGAAGTGCTTGTATACACTACGGTTACCTATTCGGATCGCCAGATCGGCGAGCCAAGTCCGGCGTTGCGCGCCGGCAATCGCTGATACCATAAGGTGTCCCATGGCTCGCCAATCTACCCGCCAAACCAAGCCCAATCCGGAGAAATCTCCCCGCCGTGATCCCACCGCTTCGGGCCAGCGGGATGCGGCTGTTAATAGGATCGCTTCTCACAACTATTTCTTGCTGGAAAAATTTGAGGCCGGTGTGGTCCTCACCGGCACCGAAGTCAAGTCCATTCGTAACGGCCGGGCGAATCTTAAGGACTCCTATGGATTGGTTAAGGATGGCGAACTGTGGCTGCTGAATTGCCACATTAGCCCTTACCAACACGGCAGCTACTCTAATCACGCGGCCCTGCGCACCCGCAAGCTCCTCATGCACCGCGACGAAATCCGCAAGCTGATGGGGAAGACGCAACAAAAAGGACTGACCCTCATCCCGACCCGCATGTACTTCAAGAACGGCAGAGTGAAGCTCGAACTGGCCTTGGCTAAAGGCATGCAGCTTTGGGACAAGCGGGAAACCGAGCGCCGCCGGACCGCCGACAGGGAAGCCAGAGACGCGATCGCGAGGGGAAGGAAAGGGAGATAGCGGCAGGAAGGCTTTCGCCATTCGAACCGTCAACCTCAAATGGGATATGCCCGAAGTTCGCGAGGCGCTGCGCCGTCTCGACCAGGAACTGGCGCAGGCGCGCTGGCAGCACGAGGTCTCGCTCAAAGTCATCCACGGCTATGGGTCCACCGGAGCGGGCGGCGAAATTCGCATCGCGGTACAGAAGCGTCTGCAGGAACTCGCGGAGGCCGGCCAGATTCGGGGCTGCATCTTTGGCGAGAACTGGTCGAAGTCGGATGAAGCGGCGTGGCGCTTGCTCCAGGAGCATCCGGAACTGAAGAGCGACCGCGATCTGGGCCGGAAGAACCAGGGAATCACAGTTGTGCTGCTGTAGCCCGATGTGGAAACCGCGGACGTGCCGCATCCGCGCTTGACTTACTTTTGCAAAACTCTACAAATCTGCACATCCGCAAGTCAAACCCAGCCATCATAATGGATAGCTGGTCTTGCGCGCTGGACCGGCCATTGAATCGCAGTGTCCAACCAAGTACGAGCACCAGCGGGAGGAATTATGAAAGCCGCTATCGTCGTTATGCTTTTTGCTGTTACTGCCGTCGCCCAGGAGACTCAAACCCGCCCCAATCTTCCTGCGGCCTGCGGTCCGGTCGGATTCAACTTCGACACGGAGACCTCGACCGCCCAGCCGCCGACTCAACCCGAACCGGGCAAGGCCTTGGTGTACGTCGCTGAAGATTTCCCAACAGTTCAGCCGAACATTGGCAGCCCGCGAATCAAAGTCGGCTTGGATGGCGCCTGGATAGGAGCAACCCACGGCAGATCGTATCTGTTCTTCTCGGTCGACCCTGGCGAGCATCACCTGTGCGTCAAGTGGCAGTCGAGCCTGGAGCGGTTCTCGAAACTTGCCTCGTTTGCGCATCTTACGGCTGAGCCGGGCAAGACCTACTACTACCGGACGCGCATTACCTATTCCAGTCAGTGGGCTAACGAGTACCTCGATTTGGACGCCGTTGATGCCGATGAGGGCCAGTATCTGGTTGCGTCGTCTCCGCTCGTCGCGTCGCACCCGAAAAAATGAATGAGCTCTGGAAGTTTTTTTGCTTGACAAACCTTACAAAGCTTGATATACGTCCGCCCCAGAGTCACTTCCAATAACCCAGCGACCTACTCACAGTTGAGGAGAATTTTCTAACGCGCCGTTCTTGCGTAACGATTTTTGTTGCGCCACTTCCGTAGAGATGTTGCCACCTCGTGAGTTGTAGGGAACCCATACGCTCTGGATATCTTCCGGCCCAAGGTTAGCCTTGGTCCGGCTTGAGGGCCGAGTCCAGGTTTATATACGGCTTCACGATCGGCTTAGGGTTTTCCATCCTAATCGGTGATGACTGGTGCGGTTACGAGCCTTCCCTGGATTAGGTGAGGCTTCACGACAGTTCCATTTGGAGATTGGGAGCCCTGCACAGCTCATTTTGCAGCTGGCGAGGATCCTTGTGGCAAAACGGATCCGATAAACCGGATCGCAACGGATTTTCACTAAAGGAGGTATCGTGGCTAAATTTGCAAGGTTTGCAACCGTTCTTGCTTCGGCGGCAATGTTTGCCGGAGTAGCCTTCGCGCAACAAGATCCTGGAGTTCAAAGCGGCAATCGCGGTACGGGAGCAACCCTAATTCCGTCCACTGACCAGACCGGGTTCTTGAGCTTTTTCAACGATGGACTCCAGCGTTTTCAGGCGGTGGAGTCGGTTTCCAACAGCCCGGCCGGAAACAACGGCCTGGGACCGCGCTTCAACTCGAACAGCTGTAGTTCCTGCCATGCGCAGCCAGCCGTGGGCGGTTCAGGCGCCGCCGTCAATCCGCAGTTCGAGTTCGCCAGCAACGGGGTTGCTCCGGGCAACACCATACCTTCGTTCATCACTGCCAACGGCCCCACGCGGGAAGCCCGGTTTCCGTTCTTCTTCAACAGCAACGGCACTGTGAACAAGAGCGCCCCGAATGGCGGAGTGGAGGATATATTCACCGTGTCGGGCCGGTCGGATGCCGGCACTTGCACGAGCCTGGCCCAGCCTAACTTTGCTCAGGCCGAGACTGCGGGCGACATCATCTTCAGGATTCCCACGCCTGTGTTCGGTGCGGGTCTGGTGGAGAACCTTGACGACTCAACGCTACTGGAAAACCAACAGGCCAATCTGAAGAACACCTTTGGCATCTCCGGCACATTCAATCGCAACGGCAACGATGGAACGATTACGCGTTTTGGCTGGAAGGCACAGAACAAATCGCTGCACATCTTTGCCGGCGAGGCCTACAACGTGGAGATGGGAATCAGCAACGAGCTGTTTCCAAACGAACGTCCTAATCCAGAGGAGGACCAGCTAGGATTGGGACTTTCATCGAGATGCCTGAACCTCACTGGAACCGGTTATCCGGAAGATACGTCCAATCCGCTTTTGACGCCGAATGCGGCGGTGCTGGATGACGTGTCGGCCTTTGCCAACTTCATGCGCTTCCTGGCGCCGCCACCTCCTGGACCGGTGGTCCTCAACGGGCAGACAGTCCCGGCGTCCACGATCGCCGCCGGAGCAGCGCTGTTCAGTTCGATTGGCTGCGCTACCTGCCACAATCCGAGTCCGGGCAAAACGCAGGTTTCGAACTTTGTGGCAGCGCTCAGCAATCAGCCGGTGCCTGCGTTCTCCGACTTCGAGCTGCACCATATGGGGACGGGCTTTGCGGATAACGTCTCACAGGGCAACGCCGGCGGAGACCAATTCCGCACCGCTCCTTTGTGGGGTTTAGGACAGCGCATCTTCCTCGATCATGATGGCCGCGATCTCAACCTCAACGGGACCATCGAAAATCACCAAGCCAATGGCAGCGAAGCCAACACTGTGATCACAAACTTCAACAATCTCAATGCGACTCAGAAGCAGGAGCTGTTCGATTTTCTGCGCTCCCTGTGAGAGGTTCTTGCTTGCTGGCGAGATGCGCGCGCGCGTCTCGCCGGCTTCTCTTGTTCTGCCAGAGAATGCTGCTTCTAGCCAGGATTGGGGTTGCAGCGCTCGGGGTTTCTTGGAGGGAAACAGCATGTCCGCTCGATGGCTCGCCTGCTTTACTGCGAATGCCTTATTTGCATTCTCACTGGGCTGGGGGCAGACCACCGACACGAAAGATTCGTCTGGCTCACATAGCTCGCAAGCCGCAACCAGCGTTCCCAAGGGAGTAATTCTGGTGAAGGGCGCGTGGTCCAGCGCAAGCGACTCAGGGACTCCTCTGCCCGAAGACGGAAAGATCGTCGACGATGTCTACCGCAACCCTTACTTCGGCATCAACTGGCCGCTGCCGCGAGATTGGACGGAGAAATACACAGGGCCGCCTCCCTCGGATCAGGGACGCTATGTGCTGGCGCAGATCGTCCCCGCCGATACATTCACGGGACCGGTTCGCGGAAGTGTGTTGATTACTGCCGACGATTTGTTTTTTGTGCCTTTCCCAGTAACCCATGGCAAGGGACTTGTCGACTTCACCCAAAAGAATCTGCAGGAGGACTACAAGGTGGAGCGCCCGCCTGCGCAGATGACGATAGGGGGACGATCTTTCCGGTTCTTCGCCTATTGGTCTCCGGCGGCCGAGCTGCATTGGTATGTATTCGCCACCCAGATCCGCTGCCATGCCGTAGAGATCGTGCTCAGCAGCAGCGATACGAAACTAATCCAGCACCTGATGCAGGATTTGAATGCAATGACGTTCCCGGCGGAAGATGCTTTGGCGGACGGGGACGCGCTCCCTGTGTGCGTCAAGGATTATGCGAACGGCGAGAACGTTATACGCCGTGTCGATCCGGTCTTCTCCGAGCGCCGCTTCAATGCAGTTCCGGTCCGCATCGTCATAGGCAAGGACGGCAAGGTTAAACATGTTCACTTTCTAAGTGCATTTCCCGAGCAGGCAAAAGCCATCACCGAAGCCCTGGGTCAATGGAGCTTCAAGCCCTGCCTTAGAAATGGACAGCCGGTCGAAGTGGAAACCGGCATCCAGTTTGGGTACGCAGCTCACGCACCGACATCCACAGCAAGTGTGCCCGGGCAATGGTGAACAGTTCAGCTAATGGAAATGAGGGGGCCAGTGCTAACAGTACACAATGGTCATCGGAGACGTGAGGAAATTCCTGCGGTTAGAGCGGAAAGACGCCGCCAGATGGGAATGTATGCCGCGGGATGCCTGTGTCTTGAGATTGTTCAAGTCGCGGCAATCCTGTTCGGTTCGGCGCCCGCCTCTTTTGGAGCCGACCTCATTACTGGCGTGGTTCGCAACGCTACCAGGGCGCAACCGGCAGCAGGAGATAAGGTGGTTCTGCTTGATCTCGACCACAGCCCGCATGAGCAAGCTCGCACTAAGACCGATTCCCAGGGCGCATTCACTTTCGGGTTACAAGATCCAGGCCATCCGCACATAGTCAGAGTTATTCATCAGGGCGTTAATTACGATAAGCGAGCCTCCTCCGGCGAAGCGATCTCTATCGACGTCTTCGATTCGACACCTAAGGCGCAGGGTGTTACCGGCAGCATTGAGATTATCCGCGCAGGAACACGCGGGAACGCTCTCCATGTCTCCGACATGATTGAGATCAGGAACGAGTCCAATCCGCCGGTTACGCAGGCAGGCTCGCGAACGTTTGAGGTCTATCTACCGGCCGACGCAACCATCGAGTCGGTTCTGGTCGCCGGTCCTGAGAATACTGTGGCGTCGATCTCCGCGAAGCCTGTCTGGGGCGAGCCTGGACACTACACGGTGAACTTTCCCATACGCCCCGGGGCCACTAAGTTCGCCTTCAATTACGACGTGCCTTACAACGGTCACGCAAAGTTCCGCCCGAAGAGTATCTATCCGTTTCAGCAGCTGGCGGTGATGATACCTCCGACAATGACGTTCACCACGAGCTCCCTCGCGTTTCAGGCACTCCCTGTAGCCAGCAATCGCTACCATGTGGAGGCAGCTGAAAACATCAAAGCCGGGCCAGGGCTTGACTTTGAAATCTCGGGGGCTGGGGCTCTTCCGGCAGTGCGAGCGAAAAGTCAGACATCGTCCAATCGGGCCGCCGAGGCTGCGATAGGCTCTGCGTCGGCAATCGCTGCCGGAACTTCTCCAACTCCGAACGCCGTTGTCGTCACTGCCCGGGCACAAAACGTTGCTGCGCGCTCCTCGATCACATGGTGGTGGGTTCTGGGCGCCGCCCTGCTCGGATTCGCAGTATGCGTGTCTCTGATCTGGCGATGGCAGCGGCTGCGACGCGGGACGATACCTTCTACCGCGCCGCCAGCACATGCGGTGCAACCAACGGAATGCCTCGTAGAGGCATTGAAAGAAGATCTCTTCCAACTCGAAGCCGATCACATGCAAGGTGTCATTCGTGGCGAAGACTATACGTCGGCGAAGGATGCCCTCGAAGCGACCGTCCGTCGGGTCCTCACGCACAGACGGAACCGCAAAGCAGACACGGCCGCCTCCTAATTCACCGCTCGCGATTTGATTCTCTATTCTTAATCCTAGAAAGGCTGAAGCGGTATTGGTTCCCGTACGGCTTGCGCTTTTGCCGTCCCGCCGATGATACTGGATCGTCACCATGCAATTGCCAGAACATCATGAAGACGACAATCTCGCTTGCTGCGCCCGCTGAAGTTGAAACGGAATCTCTCGTTGCTGTGGTGCTCGACCACGCCGAGCCTGCGCCGAACGTCAAAGAAAAAGACAAGAAACCGGAACTCAAAGTTGCGGCCTCTGACCCGGCGGTGCAGTCCGCCGCGGCCGATCTGCTGGCGAGTGGCGAGGTCACGGGCAAGATGTTTGAAACCAACCTGCTGCATAAGCCCGCGGGAGTGAAAGCGAAGCGCCTGCTGCTGGTGAGCGGCGGGAGCGCCAAGAAATTCGCGAGCTACGATCTGCGCCGCATTGCCGGAGCGGCAGTGCGTATGCTGAAGTCTCGCGGAATCCGGAGCTGCGCATTCATCGCGCCGCCCGGCATTCCTGCCGAGGAAGCTGTCGCCGTGATCGTCGAAGGCGCCCACGTCGGAAATTTCGATCCCGACTACTACCGCAGCGACCGCAAGGATCAGAAGATTGACGAGATCACAATCATCACGACCGGAGACAAGGCTGCGCTAGAGAAGGCCGCCAGCGAGGCAGAGATCGTCGGCGAATCGCAGAACTTCACGCGCGATCTGGTCAACGAGCCGTCCAATCGGATGACGCCTACGATCCTGGGTGAGCGCGCCCGGAGAATGTCAGACGAAGTCGGATTGAAATGCGAGGTGTACGGCGCTGACAAAATCAAAGAACTGAAGATGGGCGCGTTCTGGAGTGTGGCGCAGGGATCGGACGAGCCGCCGGCGTTGATCGTCATGAAGTACGAACCTGCGGGCGCACCGGAGAAGCCAGTGTTGGGCCTCGTGGGGAAGGGGATCACCTTCGATACGGGCGGCATCTCGATCAAGCCTGCCGACGGCATGGAAAAGATGAAATACGACATGGCGGGCGGCGCGACCATGATCGGCGCCATGCGCGCCATCGCGCTGCTGAAGCCGAAGATCAAGGTGATCGGCATCGTGTGCGCAACGGAAAATATGCCTTCGGGCAAAGCGCAGAAGCCGGGGGACGTGCAGATCGCGATGTCGGGCAAGTCGATTGAGATCATCAATACCGACGCGGAGGGCCGCCTCGTGCTGGCCGACGGACTTTACTACGCACGCCAGCTAGGCTGCACGCATCTGGTGGATGCGGCCACGCTGACCGGCGCCGTGGTTGTAGCGCTGGGCTACAACAACGCAGGGATTTTTTCGAACGACGATGCCATGTACGAGCGCTTCCACGCAGCCAACGTCAGAGCGGGCGAAAAAATGTGGCGCATGCCGCTCGATGATGAATACAAAGAGCAGATTCGCTCGTCGATTGCCGACATCATGAACACCGGCGGACGCTGGGGCGGCGCCATTATGGCCGCGATGTTCTTGAAAGAGTTTGCCGAGGAGACTCCCTGGATTCATCTCGATATCGCGGGCACCGCCTGGATGGAAGAGCAGAAGCCGTGGATCGCGAAGGGGCCGTCAGGGATCGCGCTACGCAGCCTGGTGGAGTTCGTGAAGAGTTTCGGGGCCTCGTTGCCCCCAGGGGCTTAAGCCCCACACTTTCAGGGGTCCGTTACGGCGCGGCTGAAGCCGCGCCCTTTCGAGGCGCTGGCACTTTGTCGACGAAGGAACCCCGTCGGGTTGCGCCGTGGATCAAGCCTTGACGCGGTGGCGTCTTTCGGGGAGATTCAGGTCACGTGATCAGCGCCGCTCGTTCAGGCGTTCGCGCCACCCCGCATCCAGCCCCCACGAGACCGCTAGCGCCGACGTTGGGCACACGCTGGCGCAAGTGTTGCAGAGAATGCACTCGGTCGAGAGAACCCGCTGGCCTGCCTTCACGTAGTCGGGAATGGAGATATCCATCGGGCACATCTTCACGCAGGCCATGCAGGAGTCGCAGCGCTCGCTGACTCCTTTCATCTTGAGCAGCGAGAAGCGAGAGCCGAGTTTCATCAGGATCGGAACGGGGCAAAGATATTTGCAGAAGGCTCGGTTGTCTTTGAGAACAATCGCCATGGGGATGGCGGCGGCATAGTAAAACAGGTTGCCGGCCAGCAGCCACCAGAGCGGCGTCCAGTGGCGCGGCCGATAGGCAAAGATGAACACGAGCGCCGCCACTAGGCCCACGCTCAGCGCGAAGTGCACGTACCGCAGCCAACGCCATGGGCCGGGAATCCAGCCCTGGCTGCGCTTGTAGGGCAACAGATCGATGACCATCGCCGTCCAGCAAGCCCACCCGCAAAAGCCGCGCCCGAAAATCAGAGGTCCGAAAAGCTTGGCGATCGAGTAATGAATGATGGCGCCGCTGAAGATGCCCGTGAAGAGATAAAACAGAAGTCCTTCGAGCTGCATGTTCTGCAAGACAATCAGCCCCAGGAAGCCGACCATGTAAACGCCGACCAGGAACTGAGCGAGGCGGCGCCCGGCGGGTTTCTTCGCGCGCGGCAACATGGTGTAAAGGCCCATGCCCACGCCCAGCGACGTGCCAATGTAGCCCATATCGAAGATGAAAAAAAGATTGCCAGTCTTGCGCCAGAGCACGCAGGCCAGAGTCCAGAAGATGAGGAAAATGACGGCGGGAAACTGCAGCGGACGCAGCCGACTCAACCTGCCGGGCGCGGTCTGCGGTTTCATCAAGTGATCGTAGCGTCGGCGAGGCTTGCCGCGATGTAAACGTAGTCACACACGCGTGTGACTACGCTGGCAGGCCCTGACGGCACCTGGCTCGCAGTGTGGTCCGATAGGCGAGCGAGCCAAGTGCGCTTTTTGGTCAATGACGATCGCTCAGCTCAGGCTCCGTGCAGTCGCGCGGCTCGCCCAGATCCTGCGCCAAGCTCCGAGCACGCTCTTCCCTTTACCCGGAACGATGGCTCAGAATCACGATTCAAAACTCGACCAATCTCTGCTCATTGAGGGAAGCCTCAGCGGTTGCTATAATCAGCACTGTTTCGGACGCTTTCCGTGCTGAGTGCGCTCGGTTGGGCCGGCGCTCCCGCCACAATCGGTTCGGAACGGAGTCAGCACCAACTCCGCAAGCCCCCGGGTCTCTTGAAAGCATGGCCAGGTAGCTCAGGTGGTAGAGCGCAGCCCTGAAAAGGCTGGCGTCGGCGGTTCAACTCCGTCCCTGGCCACCATCATTCCAAAGCACTTAGCGGCCAAGAGCTGATTTTTCCAACCCACGATCCAACCCATGATTCTCACTGAACTCGCTCCGTCAGCAGGTGGATTCTGTCCCCCATGAGCTGTTCCAGGAACTTGCCTTGCGCATCCCGCATGGAATCCATGTCGGACTGCGCATAGAGTTCCATAGTTGTGCCGAAGTCCTCGTGACGCAGCACACCTTGGACAGTTTTTGGATCGACTTTCAGCTTCACCAGTGCAGTTGCCAGCGAATGGCGAAAGTTGTGAAAGCCAAAGCGTCCCTTCCAGTTCAAGGGAATCACGCCAGCGCTGACTGCTGCGGGGCGCAAATATTTCTGCACCATAACTGACGCTGACAACGGCTTCTTGCCTCTCAGCTTGACGCTGGGAAACACGTAGTCGCTCTCCTTGGCATACTTTGTTCTTTCGTGCCATGCGAGGAGGAATCCAGCCAAGAGCGGATGCATGGGAACAGGAGCCTTCGACGCTTTCGACTTCGGCTCTTTGAATCTTCCCCACACATAAGCTCGTCTCACGTAAATCACCAAACCCTCGAAATCGAGGTCCATCCACATCAAGCCCAACAGTTCTGATACCCGCAGAGCAGTGGCCGCGTCGCTTAGAGTCAACGTGCGCCTTGGCTCTGGAATATTCAGAAGAACTTCGAACGCTTGCTTGGGCGTCATGACTATCGCCCGGTAGTTGCTCGTGGTTCGTTGGCTCACCCAGTTCATGGGATTGCCTTCCTGTTGGCGAGGGAGGAAATTGCATCGCTGGCCGTGTTTGAACACCAGGCTCATGATGCGGCGAATCTTGTCGATCGTTGGATCGGCTAGAGGTCTCACCTTCTTCTGAGCATTCCCTTTGCGGAGTTCGCGAAACCATGCTTCGACATCTCTCGATTCCACAGCCAGGGGTGCCAATTTCCCCCAACGTGGAATGATGCGATTGATCAGATGTCGCTCGTAGGTCTCGACTGTGGGAAACGCTTTTGGACGCGCTGATTCTGTTTGGTCGATCCTCAGTTCGTTCTCGATATAGTACTGGCAGAGTTGACCAAACGTCCTCGGCTTGCCTTCGAAGGGCTGTAATTGGTTGATGGTTTCGCGCAGCTTCTGACGATCGACTTCTCTCGATGCATCTGCTGGGCTGGAACCGATATCTTTGACAAGACCTA
>Ga0187781_10000008_pt1 | contig 186276 bp, 147 predicted proteins | sample 0715_SJ02_MP02_2_FD_132447 | JGI IMG/M metagenome (GOLD analysis project Ga0187781, IMG submission 132447) | Tropical peat soil microbial communities from peatlands in Department of Meta, Colombia - 0715_SJ02_MP02_20_MG | ecosystem: Environmental > Terrestrial > Soil > Wetlands > Peat...
CGGGCTTTGGTCGAATCGCAAACCAGGTTCTCTGCGAGAACGAAATGGCGCTTCTTTTCGCGTCGGGGGAGAAGTGTTGCTTGACATCGCCCATCGTCGTTAGAGACGGAATGACAAAACTGATCTTGATCAGAGTTTCCCTAGTACAAATGGAAGTCCACTTCCACGGCGATCTGGGTCGCGACCGGCTGGCCATTGAGAGTGGCAGGCTTGAAGCGCCAGCGGCTCACGGCCTCGATCGCCTTCTCGTCCAGACCCATGCCCAGGCTTTGCCCCACGCGGATGTTATAGGTGCGTCCGTCTTTGCCGACGACCAGAAACAGCACGACTATGCCCTGCATTTTGGCCTTGCGGGCTTCCTCGGAAAAGCTGGGCTCAGGGTCGTAGATCACCTGCGGCACGGTTACTCCCTGCCGGCCTGCGGGATAAATTCCCGGCGGACCTGGACCGAAGAAAGGGCCCTCCGACGGCCCCACGCCACCGCAGCAACCGGGACCGATTCCGGTTGGCCCACCCGGGCCGTTTGAAGGCGTGAAGAAGCGCGACATGGGATCGCCAATCTGTCCGCCCTCAGGAAGCTTCACGTCCGGCGCAACCATGATGGTTTCTTCAACGGGAAGCTTGGGCATTTCTTTGGCGACGATCACGGTTGGAGGAACGATCTGAGTATCGAGCGAGGCGCGGGGAAGATTGCCGTGGGATGCGGGAAGCGGGTCGAGCCCGCCACCGCCTCCGCCGTTCTGCCCAGAAAAAACCAGCGGCAGATCGTAGGGTCTGAGGAAACTCGACCGGGTTCCCGGTGGACCGGGGACAAAGCAACTCGCGAAATAGACGAGCAGGACAAGGACCATGCCCTGAGCAGCCAACGAGAAAATGAAAGCTTCGCCTCGCCTGCGATAAACGCGATCGTTTTGATCTGAAAAGATCGAGAACAGATTTGGACCGGAAGGCCCGGAAGTGGCTGCAGTCATGGGTAGCCTCAAGCGCTCTCGGTCGCGCTCTTGCCCTGAGACGCAGGAATTCAGAAAAAGGATTTCCGCGGATGGGGAACGTTAGGGATCACACTGGCTGGACTTCCTTTTCTTGGAGCGTTACCGGTGTTGCTGGAACCCTAGACAACTACTCCGGCACTAGCCCGAAGGATCCCAGCCTCACTCAAAGATTGCGGAAAGCGCTCCCTTTAAGCGACCGAAGAAACCGTGGTGTTGCGTCTTGGCTTTGGTTGGCTTGTTCTCCTGCGGTTTCTCTTGCGGCAAAGCCTGAATTGTCGGCGGAGCCGGCGGAGTCTGAACCGCGGGTTCCAGGTGCACTACTCGGGCCGATAAGTCGCTCAACGGCACGTCGGTCGCTGCGACGATGGGGGGCGGCTGCAGAATGGCACGGCTGTTGGCGCTGAAGACCACTGGCTTGTCGACCTCGACGTGCACGTCGCTGGGTTGAGGATGGGGCAGGGGGGTTGTTTCCGGTCCGCTCGACAGGGTTACTCCCGCATTGGCTCCGAACACGGAACCGACCTCCCCTTTCGAATTCGCCGCGAGCCGCGTCGCCCCGCCCAGACGCGCCCTTTCGGGCAACTGCGAATCGGATATCACCGGCGCTGTGGTGGTATTGGCCAGTAAAACCGGAGAAGGTGGCGGGCATCCGCACTCGAGCGGCACATCGGTGTCGACCCGGTCAATCCGCCCTTCGCGAAACACGGCTTGCTCTGACGGTCTTACCTGGTAGATGCGATCGCCCATCAGTTCGGAGACGACCGCCGAGGAGGTATTCCCTTTGAGCGGCCGCACGCACGTGTTGCCGTGGGAATCGGCGCTGATCGCGAAATGGAAGTATCCCGGCCCGGCGAACATGATGCGGAAGTCGGGAGTGAGCACGGAATCAGCCGCAGCTCCTAGCGAATAGTTGGCCTCCAGAGCTCCGACGCTGAGGGCGAGCATCAGATCGCGGCGATTGGCCGAAGGCGTGACGGAGAGCGAAGTTCCGGGGCAGATCAGAACTTGTCCGCCGCGGGCCAGGCGCAGCACCGCGGTTTCCGAACCGGCGGTGACCGAAGATCCCCCGCCGAGGCGAGTTCCTGCCAGCACCAACGCGCCCGCGCCGCCGGTGACCGGTGTGGCAGCGGGAATGCTTTTTCCCGACAAGCGGGATACATCCGCCACCACTGGTGGCGATGGCATGGGCGCTGCCGTCGCGCTCTCGGGCGGCTTGAGCAGGACTAGGAGGCGATTGCCCGCGATATCCCAGCTATAGCCATAGGGCGCGAGCAGGTCGAGAATGATTCGCGTTACCGGAGGCTGCCACTGGTACTGGTAGGCAAGGATCGCCTTGACGTTCTCGTTGTCGACTACGACTCGCTTCGCCGCGAGCCCCAGGCGAGAGTTGGGAAGGTCGATAACCAGGCGTGGAGGCGAACTCAGGGTCTGAATCTGCGGGGTTACGTGGCCGCGCGCGGTCATGATCTCGACTGCCGGCACCCCGTGTTCCTGCACCAGCTGAACGCTCTTCACCACCGTCGTGCGGGTGGTCTGAGCCGCCGGCGTAGGGCTGGTCTCAGCGGCTGGCGCAGGGCTCGTCTGAGCGTCCGCCCACGCGGCCAGCAGAACTACGGCGGCGAGCAGGGATTTGAACAAAGATCGCTGCAACGTATTCCCCTCAGAAGGAAACATATCACTTGCGGGGATGCGGGAGAAGTGACGCCGGTCCCCTAGCGATTGGTCATGAACCAGAAGGTTGCCCGCCTTGATGGACGCTCAGGCCTCGGGCAAGAATTCGTATTCCTCGATGACGGCGGCGACTGCGAGTCGTCCGTTAGAGCTGGGAGGCTCGACGCGCACCACGTGCCCCTTGCAGTGCACCCGAATGCTTTCGGTGAGCGTGATTTCGGGCGGAAGCGTCAGGGTGAATGCGATGGGCGAACCCCGCTCTACGGCAGACTCCAGGAAAAAGCAGATACCGCGAGCGCTGACGTCGCGAATCTGGGCATTCTCCGCCGGGTTTGCCTCGCCTTCGGATTCGACCGTGACAGGAACTTGGAGCGTGAATCGTCTTGCAGCCCGCTTCTCGTTTAGGGGCTCAGACATGCCTTTCCTCCAAAGTGGCGCGCACTCGGAAAGCAGATACCACTCTTAGATTGAGGATGCCTTTGCCCGTTCGTTGGGTCAATACCACGCTTGGGCGAGGGGATAGCCCCTTCAGGGGTCAGGGATTAGGGGTCAGTCGCCGGGGAAGTGAGGGAGCGTCGTTGGCGGTGGCCAGTGGCCAGAAACCGCATTGCCTCGAAACCGGACTACTGCCCCCTGGCTCCTGCTCCTGATTTCTGCCCCTGCCCTATAATTCCGAGTTAATGACGTTCGAACATCTGCTGGATGGCGCCGAGGTTCTTGCGCGCTGCGGGAACCCCGACGCGAGCCGTGTGGAATACGACTCACGCCGGGTCAAGCCGGGCTGCGTGTTCGTGGCCATGCGGGGCGAGACTTCCGACGGCAATCGCTACATCGATCAGGCCATTCAGGCAGGCGCCGTTGCGGTCGTCACGGACTCATCCGCAGAGAAGCCGAGGGAGGGCGTGGCGTGGGCGGTTGTGCCGCACGGCCGGCGGGCGCTGGCGCGCTTGAGTGCAAATTTCTACAAGCGTCCGGCGGAGCGGATTGCGATCACGGGGGTCACGGGGACAAACGGGAAAAGCACCACGGCGTTCCTGCTGGAGGCGATTTTTTCTGCCGCCTGGCGGAAGAGCGCGTTGATCGGAACGATTGAATACCACGTCGCTGGGCGCGTCTGTCCCGCGCCGCACACCACGCCCGAGGCGCTCGAACTGGCGGGCATCTTCAATGAGGCGCTCGGACTGGGCGCGACTGAGGTCGTGATGGAAGTTTCCTCGCACGCTCTGGCGCAGGAGCGCGTGTTTGGCGTCCCATTTGACGTGGCCGTCTTCACCAACCTGACCCGCGATCACCTCGACTATCACAAGACGATGGAAGAATACTTCGCCGCCAAGCGGGTGCTGTTTCAAGGATGCGGCACAGATGCGCCGCGCGTTGCCGTAACGAATCTGGACGACGAGCACGGGGCGAATCTGGCCGAGTTCAGCCGTAAGCGCGGTTCGACGGTGCTGACTTATGGATGGGAGCGCGGCGATTTTCGCACGGAAGCAGTTGAGATCACTCCGCGCGGCACCCGTTTCGACCTGATTGCGCCGCAGGAGACGATCGGCGTGTTCTCGCCGCTGATCGGGCGCGTGAACGTGTACAACATTCTGGCGGCCGCGGCGGCAGGGTTCGCGCGCGGATGCGCCGCGGACTCGATCGCCCGCGGCGTCGAGAGCCTTACGCACGTGCCGGGAAGATTCGAGCGCGTGGATTGCGGCCAGCCGTTTACGGTCGTCGTGGATTATGCCCACACCGACGACGCGCTGCGCAATCTGACCGCGCTGGCGCGGGAGTTTGTTTCACCGGATGGATCGAAAGGAAGCGGAATGAAAGGCCGGGTGTTGACCGTTTTCGGCTGCGGCGGCGATCGCGATCGTGCTAAGCGTCCGCTGATGGGTGAGGCCGCGGGACGAGGCAGCGATTTTGTGGTGCTGACTTCCGACAACCCTCGCAGCGAGGATCCGCTGGCGATCATCAACGACGCGCTGGTCGGGCTGCAGAAAACAAGCGTGAAATACACCGTGGAGCCGGACCGCCGCAAAGCAATTGCGTTGGCGATCGGCGAGGCGAGGCCGGGAGACATTGTGCTGCTGGCCGGCAAAGGACATGAGAAGGTGCAGGTGACGCGGGAAGGCACCCGTCCGTTCGACGATGTGGAAGTGGCGCGCGCGGTGCTGCGGGCGGCGGGATTCGAAACGAGTTGTTGATTGATGATGTTTGATTGAAAAGCAGGTTGCGCCCAAGGAGTTCTTATTCAACGATCAACAATCATCAATCAACAATCAGACTTTCTTCAGCATGAAACTGTCTCTTTCCAAAGTTGCCGAGTTCATCCGTGCTGCGGGTGACTATCCTCGCGAGAAAATCGCGCAGGGCTACTCCATCGACTCGCGCACGATAGGGCTAGGAGAATTGTTTTTCGCGGTCAAAGGAGAGCGGCTTGACGGCCACGACTACGTTACTTCGGCGCTCGAAAGAGGCGCGGTCGCGGCAGTAGTCCGCAGCGATCAGTTAACTCGGTATCCCGGCAAAAGCCGCTTGCTTGCGGTGGAAAATACCCTGACGGCTCTGCAGACGCTCGCCACAGCCGCTCGCAAGCTTTGGGGCAAGCCGCTGGTTGGAGTCACCGGCTCCATGGGGAAAACCACCACCAAGGAAGCCATCGCCCACGTCCTGGCCACGCGTTGGCGGGTGCTGAAGTCCGAAGGAAACTTCAACAATCATTTTGGGCTGCCGTTGATGCTGCTCAAGCTGGAGCCGGAGCACGATGTGGCCGTCATCGAAATGGGGATGTCCCATGCAGGGGAGATTCGCGCGCTGGCCAAAATCGCGCGGCCGGAAATCGGCGTGGTGACCAACGTGGCGCCGGTGCATTTGGAGTTCTTCGATTCGCTGGCGGGCATAGCGCGCGCGAAATACGAAATGATCGAGTCGTTGCCGTCAAGCGGCACGGCCGTGCTCAATGCGGATGACGAATACGTTTCGCAGTTCGGGCGCGGCTTCAAGGGCAAGGTCTTGACGTACGGACGGGCAGCGACGGCGGACGTGCGCGCAGAGAACATTGAATCCCGCGGAACCGAGGGTTCGCAATTCGACTTGGTCACGGCTGCTGGGCAGGAACGCGTACTGCTGCCGCTCGTGGGAGAGCACAACGTCCTGAACGCGCTGGCGGCGGTGGCGGCGGGATGCGTCCTTGGAATAAAACCGGCCGCAGCCGTGAGCGCGCTGGCCACACTGGCACCGGGGGACAAGCGCGGGCAGGTAGTCCAACTGGGTAACATCACGGTCATCAACGATTGCTACAATTGCAATCCAAAAGCATTAAAGGCGATGGTGGACGCGCTGGCTGCGACGGCAGCGAAGCGCCGCCTTGTGGTAATCGGCGAAATGCTGGAACTCGGTCCCGCAGGCGAAGAACTGCATCGCGAGAGCGGCCGGTACGTGGCCAAGAGTGGGATCGACGTGCTGCTGGGCGTGAGCGGCAAGGCGGAGGCTATGGTCGAAGATGCGCGGCAGGCAGGCATGCGCGCCGAGTTTATGGCAACGCCCGAGGAAGCGGGCGACTGGCTCGCCAAACAAACGCGGGACGGAGACCTGGTGCTGCTCAAAGCTTCGCGCGGCGTGAAGCTGGAAAAAGCGTTGGAGACGTGGAAGGAAAGGCGCAATTTTTGATTGTTGATCTTCGATTGTTGAATGGAAGGTCACGAGCGCGACAGGGTTTTCAATCAACGATCAAGATTCACCAACGCTTTGCTGAAAGCTGATAGCTGAAGTTCGGAGGCGGATTGCTCTATTGGCTGTTGTTCCTCAAACTGCAACACTATGTTGCGCCATTCCGCATTTTCCGCTACGTCACGTTCCGCACTGCCTTTGCCAGCCTTACCGCTTTGTTCACGGCACTGATCGTGGGTCCGCTGGTCATCGGGCGTCTGCGCGACTTCCAGATCGGGCAATACATCCGCGAAGAAGGCCCGAAGGCTCATCAGAAAAAAGCGGGTACGCCAACCATGGGCGGACTGCTGATCGTGATTGCGATCATCGTTCCCACGCTGCTATGGGCGGATCTGAGCAACCGCTTCGTGTGGATCGCTGTGTTCTCGACGTGCGCGTTTGCGGCCATCGGCTTTGTCGACGACTACACCAAGGTCACGCGCCGGCGCAACATGGGCCTCACCGCGCGCGCCAAGTTCGGGTTACAGATCGCCACCAGCATTGTGGTTGCATCCGCACTGATTGCGATGGAAACCTACGGAATGTATTCCACCAAGCTGATTGTGCCCTTCTTCAAGCAGTTTCGGCCTGATCTGGTGATCGGGAATTTGGAACGCGATCCGCATCTCTGGCCGCTGGCCTTTCTACCCTTCATAACATTTGTAGCGCTGGTGATTACGTTTTCGAGCAACGCGGTGAACCTCACCGACGGGCTGGATGGGCTGGCCATCGGATGCACAGTGATTGCAGCTGGCGCCTTGACGGTGCTCACGTATGTGAGCGGCCACGCGACGTTCGCCACCTATCTGGAACTGCAGCGCATGCCGCAAGTAGCGGAATTGACTGTTTTTTGCGGAGCGATGGTCGGCGCCGCCATCGGGTTCCTGTGGTACAACGCGCATCCGGCGGAAGTGTTCATGGGCGACGTGGGATCGCTGGCCCTGGGCGGCGCGATCGGCACCGTCGCCGTGATCATCAAACAGGAATTGCTGCTGCCGTTCATCGGCGGGGTGTTTGTGATCGAGGCGCTCTCGGTGATCCTGCAGGTCGGCTCGTACAAACTGCGCAAGAAGCGTATTTTCAAGATGGCGCCGATCCATCATCACTTCGAGCTGGTGGGCTGGTCGGAATCGAAGATTATAGTGCGTTTCTGGATCGCGTCGCTGGTGTTCGCGCTGTTCGCGCTGACGACATTGAAGCTGCGGTAGGAATTTTCTGCCACGGATTGACACGGATTGACACGGATACCGCCGATGGGAGGAATTGTTGATTGTTGATTTTTGAATGTTGAATGAAAACCACACAGTTTGCACGAGGAGTCTTTTAATCAACAATCAAAAATCAACAATTGATTTCAGCTTGGAACTCAACAACAAACGCGTATTAGTGGTGGGCCTCGGAAAATCGGGCGTGGCGTCGGCATTGTTTTTGCGAAAGCACGGCGCGCGGGTGACGGTCTCCGACACCAAAAGCGGCGACGAACTCCGCAACGAGATTCCCACTTTGCTCGATCACGGCATTACGGTTGAGACCGGCGGGCATGGCGAGCGCACATTCCGCAACCAGGATTTAATCGTCGTCAGCCCTGGCGTGCCCGTGGATGCAGCACCGCTCGAGCAGGCGCGTTCGCTGGGCGCAACTGTGATCGGCGAGGTCGAATTGGCGGCGCAGTTTCTGCCTGGGCCGATCGTCGCTATCACCGGCTCGAACGGCAAGACCACCACCACCACGCTTGCGGGCGAGATCATGGCCGCAGGCGGATTTCCCACGCTCGTGGGCGGAAACATCGGTACACCGGCAATTTCGTTTGTCGAGCGGGCGAAGCCCGAGACGGTGATTGTGCTGGAAATATCGAGCTTTCAACTGGAAACGATTCAGACGTTCCGTCCGAAAGTTGCGGTGGTGCTAAACGTTACGCCCGATCATCTCGACCGACACCGAACATTCGAGGTCTATGCGGACGCGAAGGCGCGCATTTTCGAAAACCAGCAGGGGAGCGATTTCGCGGTATTGAATGCTGACGACGCGACCTGCGTGGCGATATCCGCGCGCACGCGGGCGCAGGTTTTCTGGTTCAGCCGGCAGAAAGAGGTCGAGCAGGGCGCGTGGGTGCGGGACGGCGTCATTTTGTTTCGCGATGCGCGCCGTGAGTCGAAAACGGCGCAGCGCGAGATTCTGCAAGTCTCAGAGATTCCGCTGAAAGGCGCGCACAATCTGGAGAACGTGCTGGCGGCAGTGTGCGCCGGCGCGCTGATGGGATGCGCGCCCGAGAGAATTCGTCAGGCGGTGCAGAATTTCAAGGCGGTCGAGCATCGGCTGGAGTTTGTGGCCACGGTCGGCGGCGTGGACTACTACAACGACTCGAAAGCCACCAACGTGGATGCGACCATCAAGGCGCTGGAGTCGTTTCCGGCGAACATTCATCTGATTCTGGGCGGCAAGGACAAGGGCAGCGATTACACCGTGCTCAACGATCTGCTGCGGCAGCGGGTGAAGCGCGTCTATACGATCGGCGCGGCGGCGGCGAAGATTGAGTCGCAGATCGTTTCGTCAGCGGGCCAGGGGAAGACCGGCGGGCCGGAGGTCGTGCATGCCGAGACGCTGGAGAACGCGATCCGCAAAGCCCACGCCGCGGCGGTGGCCGGGGATGTGGTGTTGTTAGCGCCCGCCTGCGCCAGCTTTGATCAGTTCAAGAATTACGAACACCGGGGGAAGGTGTTTAAGGAGACCGTCCGGGGACTGGCGGCAGATAAGAGCTAATTACACTTAATCTTCGGGAAAATAATCGGCATCAACTTTCTTGATCTCGTACGAGACAACGGTTGATACTCCCACACCATATTCGATAAGAAGATCAGCAAGCTCCTGGCCGTCGATTAAAATGACTTTATCCTGTATATCCCCCACATAGTTTCGGGCAGGTTTCGAAAAATCACTCGTCGTAATAAAGACTCCCTTGCGAGCCTTCTCGCCATGCAAGGCACCAACGAACGCCTGAATCTCCTTGCTGCCAACCGTACTGTTGTCCCAACGTTTAGCCTGTATATAGACCATATCAAGGCCGAGTTTGTCTTCTTTAATAACTGCGTCTATGCCAGCATCTCCAGGCTTTCCAATAGCCCTCCCGAAGTCACGTCTGGAGCCGCCATATCCCATTTTGAGCAGCAGATCAACAACGAGCCGTTCAAAAAAAGCCGGGGAACAGGTTTTGACTCGCGCCAGAATCTCGACCGCCAACTCCTTCTGGATTTCATGAAAAGCTGCCTCAATGGTTTCTTGTGGATCCAGCTTTTCGGAACTAGTCCCTATCGACGCGTCCTCGGTGTCCTCTGTCCTCGTACTTCGAAATTCAAGAAATTCAGGAAAGCGGCAAAGAAATGCGTTGTCAATCTTATTCGGATGGTCTTTTAGGACTTCCCGTCCTCTTTCGGTGATCTGCATGGCTCCGCGCTTCGGAGTTGAAAGTAGCCCTGCCTTTTTTAAGTAAGTTCGGGCCCACCCCACACGGTTGTCAAAAATGAATTGTCCACCGCTAGGCAGAAGCTCACGTCGTTCCGATTCCGTGATTCTATATTCTGACGCTAGCTCATCGATAACATTTCGCAAGGAGTGTCCTTGCCCGTCGGCTACGCACTTGAGCAATGGCAACATTAAGCTCTGATAGTCTGGGATACTCATGGCATCCGAATTCTATCGCCGGTGTGACGGTTTTGGAATCCCTCGTTTTGGAATCCCTCGTTATCGTCTTGACACCCGCTCTCTCAACCCCCTACGCTTGAAGCATGGAAGTGCATCTCACTCCCGATCAGGAAGCGTTTGTCCGCCAGGGCATTGCTTCCGGACGCTACCAGAGCGAAGCGGATGCCGTTGCTGAAGCGCTGTTGCTCTGGGAAGAGCGTGAGCGAAAGCGTGCGGAGTTCCTGGCGACCCTCGACGACGCCAAGGCCTCGCTGGACCGAGGCGAAGGGATTGTTATTACGAAAGAGTCTATGCGGGAACTGGCTGAGGGAGTGAAACAGCGCGGCCGAGCAAGACTCGAAGCGGAACGTGCCGCGCGCAGTCGATGACCCACCGCGTAGCATCAAAGGCCACCGCTGATCTCGATGACATTTGGTTCTACGTAGCCGACGAAAGCGGCAGCACGGAAGTTGCCAACCGCCTGATTGATTCCATCACAAACAGGTTCTACATCCTCGCTGATTTTCCTCACCTTGGGCGCGCCCGCGACGAGGATTTTGGGTCGGGCATGCGCAGTCACCCGGTGGGTGAGTATGTGATCGTTTATTGTGTCGAGCACGGCGAAGTCCTGATTCTTCGCGTCGTCCACGGACGGCGAGACCTCGAGCCGCTGTTTGGTGAGTGATCCCCGCACCAAAACAATCAACAATCCGCAATCAACAATCAGCTATCGCCCGCCCGGCGCCATGATGAAATGAGAGTCCCATGGCGAAGCGGGTGAGTGTCGATCGCTGGCTGTTTACCGTCACCATGCTGCTGGTGTTTGTGGGGCTGGTGATGGTGTTTTCCGCCTCGGCGGTGATGGCGCGGGAGCGCTTTGGCTCGGCTTACGCCTTCCTCTCAAAGCAGCTGATCTGGGCGGTCGCCGGGTTTGCGGCGATGATCGCGACCATGCACTCGGACTACCGCCGCTACCGGCATCCGGCGCTGGTGTTTTCGCTGATGGGCCTGACCACGCTGCTGCTGATTGCGGTTTTTTTTCTCGACCGCTCGCACAACACGCATCGCTGGATTCACGCCGGCGGGTTTTCGTTACAACCTTCGGAACTGGCCAAGCCGGTGCTGACTCTGTTTCTCGCCTACTTCCTAGAGAGCCGGGCCAAGACGATGGACGACCCGCGTGGCACACTTCTGCCGGCAGCCGTGCCAGTCGTGGTGTTTCTGGGACTGATCGTGCTGGAGCCGGACCTGGGCACGGCCATTGCCTGCGCCGGTATCGCGGCCTGCATCTTGTATGTCGCGGGCATGCGGCTGCGCTATTTCGTATATGCTTTTGGAGCGTCGCTCGTGCCGCTGTATCTGCTGATTTTTCACGTGGCCTGGCGGCGCGAGCGCATCCTGGCGTTTCTGAATCCTTATGCTGATCGGCAAAGGGCTGGGTTTCACATCATTCAATCACTGATCGCGGTGGGCACGGGCGGCGTGACCGGCATGGGGTTGATGGAGGGCAAGCAAAAGCTGTTTTATCTGCCCGAGCCACACACCGACTTCATCTTCGCCAACATTGCCGAGGAACTGGGCCTTGTGGGCGCTACATTCGTGGTCGGGCTTTTTGCGGTTTTCCTCTGGCGCGGAATGCGGGCGGCATGGCGCACCGGCGATCCGTTCGGGCGCTTCTTGGCGGTGGGGATCACGGTCATGGTTGGGTTGCAGGCGTTCATCAATATGAGCGTAGTGCTGGGCATGGTGCCGACCAAGGGCATCCCACTGCCGCTGGTGTCGTATGGCGGCTCGTCGCTGTTCGTCACCCTGGCGTGCGTGGGCGTGCTGCTGAATATCACGAAGCAGGCGGAATGAAACAAACGGGACTTGATGATTTTTGGTTGTTCACTGAAAGGCCTCGGGGACCGTCAGATTGGTGTCCGCCAAGAGAACACAGTCAATAATCAACGATCAGCAATCCCCTTAGGCAGAGGTGGGGGAATGAGAAAGTTGGGCGGTTTGCTTATCGTTGCCGTTGTTTTGGTCGCTGCGGCGGCGGCCCAGAAATCCGAGCCCGTCGCGCCACAAATGCCGCCGACAACACCGATATTCTCAGCAGCAGACCTTGCGGCGAAGGTGCCAGCGCCGAAACCGGACGACGTCAAGTCGCTCGATGCAATCATGCGCGCTGCTTACGACGTTATTTCCGGCCCAGCGGGCGACCGCGACTGGAATCGCCTTCGTTCTCTGTGCCTTCCGCAAGCGCGATTCACGGAGGTCGGAAAGGACCCGGACGGTGCGACCTTCGTGATTTCATGGGGTGTCGAGGATTTTATCCGCGACGCCAAAGAAGTTTTTTCCAAGGAGCCGTTCTACGAGAACGCGATTGTGAACCAGCCAGAAAGCTACGGGGGCATGACACAGGTGCTGAGCAGCTATGAGTCGCGCCACAGTCCCAGCGAAAAGTCCTTTCAGCGCGGCGTCAATTCCTTTCAACTGTTGAATGACGGCAAGCGCTGGTGGATTGTCTCCATCTTCTGGGATTCGGAGCGCCCCGACAACCCGCTGCCGGAAAAGCTGGCGGTGAAGCGGTAGAGGGTTGTTGCTTCGTGATGTGATCCGACGCCATCATTGATCTCTGGCCGTTAGTCACTGATTGATTCACGCGCAAGGAGCCTCCGAGATCGGCGGCTGAGGAGAGATTCGCTACTCCCTTGCGATGTGACGCCGCAGCCAGTTTGCCATGCCCTTTTCCCCCAGATCGCCGGCAGCCAGAGCCTCCATAGTCGAAATGCAGTCGGCGTCGTCGGCTTCAAGTGTCCAGCCGTTCAGGTTCAGGAACAGTTCCATCACCACAAAGGCGGTGCGTTTATTTCCGTCGAGAAACGGATGGTTCCGGGCGATGCCAAAGGCATAGGCGGCTGCAAGCGACGCTGCGTCAGGGCTCTCGCCATAGGTCAGCAAGTTGTGTGGCCGAGCCAGAGCAGAGGAGAGCAGTCCTTCGTCGCGCATGCCCGGAATGCCACCCTGCTCGGCCAGTTGTGCCTCGTGGATGGCGAGCACCACGCTGTCCGCAACCCAGATCCAACCTCCGATCATTTAGCCAGGGCGCGCAGGACGTTGCGGCGTTTTTTCATGACGCGCTCGGCGGCCTTCATCTGTTTTTCGAAGACCGGATCGTAGGGACTGATGCGGTAGCCGTCGGGCGACTCGGTCAGAAAAACGACGTCGCCTTTCTCGACCTTGAGGCGCGCGGCGGCTTCCTTGGGCAGAACTAAGCCGACCGAGTTGCCGATTTGCATGAGCTTGAGGGAAATCACGGAGCTCTCCGGTGTAATAACGTATGTTATTACATCGAAGCACCCGTGTCAATCCCTCGCTCCTTGTGACCTCGTCGACCGTTGCGAGATGGAACTATTGTCGACAAGCTGACGCTTGTTTTGCGTTCTGACATGCAGTGGAACAAAATCGTGAGTTCAAATAAAGGAATCGCGCCAATGTTGAAACGAATCGTCGCGGCAGTTTTTGGTTTCCTTTCCGGTTGCGCCGGCCTCGTTCTCTTTGGCAAGACCATCGAGATAGCCGAAGAGGTACGTTGGTCCTTCGATCCCCTTTGGATGAACCTACTTGGGCTGTTCCTGATATGTTTCGTGGCACTAACAGCATCGATACTCGCTATGAAGTTGCTCCGATTCGCTTTTTCAGGCAGGATCGCATCTGAAAGGAGTAGGTTGTACTCGGTTTTTCTGGGGGTGGCGTGCGTTATTCCTGGGTTTTTCTTCTCCCTGCCCATCGCCTTCTGGATGGCATTTCATACGCGCCTCGGCGCTAGAAATCCAGACCTTGTCGCACTGACGGTCAGTTGTTCTTTTGCGGTCCTCTCAGCCGTAGCGGGCTGTTTTGTGCTCTTGCGAAAGGGGGCCACGCAGGCGAAGGCATCTGCTCCTGGGGAAGGCGGTCCCTTCTCCAACTAGATACCTAAGTCTCTTCTTCACGATCTGCTCGTTTATATTCACATCATGCGGGCAATCCTGGCGGGCGGCGGGACGGGCGGGCACGTGATCCCGGCGCTGGCCATCGCCAACGAACTCAGGAAGAATTACGGCGCCAAGGTGCTGTTCATCGGGACAGCGCGTGGCATCGAGAACCGGCTAGTGCCGGCGGCGGGATTTCCGCTGCAACTGGTGCGGGTGGGGGCGCTGAAAAACGTCAGTTTGTTGACGCGCGCCAAGACCGCGTTCGATTTGCCGCGCGCGCTTTGGGATGCGAGCGGCTTTTTGAATGAGTTCGCGCCTGATGTGGTAATTGGCGTGGGCGGATACGCCTCAGGCCCGGCGATGCTGGCGGCGGTAGTCAAGCACATTCCGACCCTGGCGTTCGAGCCGAACGTGGTGCCGGGGTTCGCCAACCGCGTTGTGGCGCGGTTTGTTTCTGCGGCGGCGGTGCATTTCGAGGAAACGGCCAAGTATTTTCGTCACGGGGAAGTGACGGGCGTACCGGTGCGGCAGGCATTTTTCGGGATTCCAGCGAAATCCCCACTTCTCGCGCACAAGACGCGCGAGAAATGGGGCACCCTGCTGGTGTTTGGCGGCAGCCAGGGCGCGCATGCGATTAACGAAGCGATGGTGCGCTGTTTGCCGGTGCTCGTGCGCGAGGCGCCGGGAATTCACATCATTCATCAGACCGGCGAACGTGACTATAATGACGCGCTGACGGCGTATCAGGAATTTGGCGAGGTAGTTGGCCGGACCGGGTCCGAGACCCGGTCCCACACGTGCACGTTTGAAGTCTTCAAGTTTATTGAAGACATGCCGGCGGCGTTTGCCCGCGCCGACTTGCTGGTGTGCCGCTCGGGCGCGAGCACGGTCGCGGAAGTCACAGCCGCAGGGAAACCGGCTGTTTTCGTGCCGTTTCCGCGGGCGTCGGACGATCATCAGCGCGTGAATGCCGAGGTGTTGGCGCGACATGGAGCCGCCGTGGTAGTCGAGGAGTCAAAGCTCGAAGGCGTCTGGCTGGCGGAGACGATTGCCGCGCTGCTGGGAGACCGGCCGCGGCTCGAGCGCATGAGCCGGGCGGCGCGGGAGCTCGCGCATCCCAACGCCGCACGCGATATTGCGGCGATGGCGGCGAGACTCGCAGGAATTGAGTCATTGAGTGATTGAGTCATTTAATCATTGGGCCACAATCGCTCAATCACTGAATGATTCAATGACTCAATAAACTCTATGTTTGCCAAGATTCAGCGCATACATTTCGTGGGCATTGGCGGGATCGGCATGAGCGGCATCGCCGAGGTGCTGCTGAATCTCGGCTATAAGGTTTCCGGCTCCGATCTGAAGAGTTCTGCGGTGACCGAGCGGCTGGCCAGTCTGGGCGCGGCGATTTTCGAGGGGCATAGCGCGGAGAACATGGCCGGGGCGGAAGTGGTCGTCACCAGTTCGGCCATCGCGGCGGACAATCCAGAAGTCGCGGAAGCGCACAAGCTGCATATTCCCGCCATTCAGCGGGCCGAGATGCTGGCCGAGTTGATGCGGCTGAAGTACGGCATTGCGATCGCGGGCATGCACGGCAAAACGACAACGACTTCAATGGTTGCCGCGGTGCTGGCGGCAGGCGGACTTGATCCGACGGTCGTCGTCGGCGGGCGCGTGGACGCCATGGGATCGAACGCGCGGCTTGGGAAGTCGCAATATCTGGTCGCCGAGGCGGACGAGAGCGACCGCAGCTTTCTTAAATTAACCCCAATCCTCTCAGTGGTGACCAACATCGACCGCGAGCACATGGATTGCTATCGCAACATGCGCGACGTGAAGAAGACGTTTCTCCAGTTCATGGATCGCGTGCCGTTCTATGGGATGGTCGTGGCGTGCAATGACGATCCGTTGCTGCGCCGGTTGCTGCCCGAGGTGCAGCGGCGGACGGTCACTTACGGGACGAAGCGCGGGTCGGATTTTCAGATTCGGGTTCCAGAACTGACGGAAAGTCGAAATCCCCACTTCTCCCAAAACCAGGGAGAAGTGGGGCACCCACTGATTTTTTTTGGCGTTCGCTACCGCGGGGATAACCTGGGCCAGTTCACGCTGCACGTGCCGGGGGTGCACAACGTTCTGAATGCGACGGCGGCCATTGCGGTGGGCGTGGGACTTGACGTTGGCATCGAGGCGATTCGCACAGCGCTCGACCAGTTCCGCGGCGTGGACCGGCGCTTTCAGCTGCGCGGGCAAGCGGCAGGCGTGAGCGTGATTGATGATTACGGGCACCATCCCACCGAAATCAAGGCGACCCTGGCCGCGGCGCGGCAGTGCGGATTCGGCAAGATTCATGTCGTCTTCCAGCCGCATCGTTACACGCGCACGCGCGATCTGATGGAGGAATTTACGACCTCGTTCGCCGAGGCCGAGTCGCTGTTCGTGCTCGACATTTATCCGGCCAGCGAGAAGCCGATCGAAGGAATTACTGGGCAAGCGCTGGCGGAGCGCATTCGCGCAGGTGGGAAAGCCGTCGAGTATGTGGATTCGTTCGCCGACGCCGTGAACGCTGCCACCACCGCCGCGCAAGACGGCGACATGATCCTGACCCTGGGCGCGGGCAGCGTGTCGCAACTAGGGCCGATGATCTTGGAGAAGCTAAGGCAGCGGGAAACCGCGGTCGCGTCGTGACTTAATCGAGATGTGGATTCTCGAGCGGCGGGATTCCCTCTTTCCGGCGTTCTTGCTGCATTTGTCTTGTGACTTTCCTTCGATAGTACGCGGTCAACAGGCGCCGCAGCCCGGGCCTAGTCGCCCTTCCAACGGCAGTTCCCAAACCCCTCCCGGCAGTCCCCAACCCCCTCCCGGCTCGCTTGGTAAAGATACTTATTCCCCAGTGAATTGCTGCTAGACAGAGGAGTGCAAACGCGATTTCCGCAAACCGTTCCATTAGCTTTGATTCTATCTCTTGCCGTCTTCTGCCGCACGCATCTAGCGTGACCAACCTCTCCTCCACGGCTTCAGTTGGAGTGAATGTTGCCGCTGGCGGCCAGGTTGTTCAGCCAGCGGCGCGCAGTGGCCGCCTCGCGCCGATCGGAGTGGTCGCGGAGAAATTCGCGCAGCGCCTTCGCTGCGTCTTCGTAACGACCAACGGCCACCAGGGATTGCGCCACAAGCAACTCGATTTCCGGCGCCTTCCCTTGGGAGGACGAGAGCGCGACCTGGGACATCTGCAGCGCCTGATCGTAGCGCGCCTGCCCGAAATAGGCTTTGGCCAGCGCCCAGCGCGTGTCCCATGAGGGGCCGGGCTTCAGTTGCAGAGCTTTTTCCAGCGGTGCGACGGCCGCGTCGTATTTCCCTTGATTGCATAGGGCCATGCCGAGCGCCGACAGAGCATTCGCGTGAGCTGGATCAAGCTGCGTGGCTTTTTCCAATACTTCCTGCGCTTTCGGCCAGTCGCGCTGCCTCAATAGAATCACGCCTTGCAGATACAAAACATCAGGATGCCCGGGCGCCAGATTCATGGCTTTGCTGGCGTGTTTCTGCGCTCCCTCCAGGTTGCCGGCGGCGAGATCTTGCAAACCGTCATCGAGCTCTTTTTTCGCTTTCGGGGTCAGCACCGGACGGCCAGGAACAGCGCTGGGGCTTGCGGACGAAGGGCGCAAATCAACATCCACCTCGATTTTTCCACTCGCGCTGATCGAAAGGTCTTTCTGTGCGATCTCGTATCCCGCGGATTGCACGACCAGGGTGAAGTCGCCGATAGCGTTGACCACGAGTTCGGCACGGCCGTTTGTTGTCTCCGCTTGCCCGGCCGGAACGCCGGCGCGAATCAGTCTAACCATGGCTGGGGCGGAAAGGGGCTCGCCGGAAGGGCCGTGGACGATTACGCTGAGGGCAACCCCCGAGCCATGGTACTCGGTTGCCATGGTTCCGGTATCTTGCGCGCGGCAGAGAGGGATGAACAACAGGCCGAACAGAAGCCACAGCGGGAATAGAGGATTCCGCAGCATACAAACATCCAGCCTGGCACCGCGACGCAAGCCTGGCCGAGTGCAACCTCGTCGGGCTTCTCTATTGTCCGTTTATTCTACCCCTCTTTTGCGGCTCGCATCTGCACTTTCACCATTTTGACATGTGCAGATCCCGCCCCTGGCCTCATGCCGTCGCTTCTGCCGGCTCCGCCACCCTGATTTCGTCCTCGTCTGGTATCGCGACGTGGGTTTTCGCGACCAGCATGTAGATCGAGGGCACCACAAACAGCGTGAACGCGGTGCCGATAATCATGCCGCTAACCAACATGATGCCGATGCTGTTGCGCGCTCCGGCGCCAGGGCCGCGGGCTAGAATCAGGGGAAAATGGCCGCAGACGGTGGCGGCCGTGGTCATCAGAATCGGCCGCAGCCGCGTGGTGGCCCCGCCAATGATCGCCTGCAACTTACTCAGGCCGGTTTCCTGCAAGTGGTTTGCGAACTCCACCATCAGAATTCCGTTCTTGGCGATCAGGCCGACCAGGGTAATAAGGCCGACCTCGCTGTAGATGTTCAGAGTGGTGAAATTCAGGAATGAGAACACCAGAGCGCCGGAAATCGCCAGCGGCACCGAGCCTGCCAAAATGATGAACGGGTCGCGGAAGCTCTCGAACTGCGCGGCCAGCACCAGATAAATCAAGATCGCGGAGAGCAGGAACGTGCCCAGGAACTTGCTGCCCTCGACGCGCAGCTGGCGCGACTCGCCTGCGTAGTCCACAGTGAATCCTTGGGGCAGAATCTGCCGGGCCTGGTCTTCTAAGAACGTCAGCGCCTTGTCGAGGGGAACCGGCGGCGGAATCACGCCTTGAATTCGCACCGCATTCAACTGCTGGAACTTGTTCAGCGATCTCGGCTCGGTTGTGGTCTTGAGAGTGGCAAAGGTCGAGAGCGGCACAAGTTTGTCGGCCGAACCTTTCACGTAAATCTGTGACAGTTGATCAGGCGTGAGGCGCTCAACTCGCTTTACCTGCGGGATGACTTTGTAGCTGCGTCCCTGAATGCTGAAGCGGTTCACATAGTTGCCGCCCAGCATCGTGGAAAGATCCTGGCCCGCCTGGCTGAGATCCACGCCTTGCGAGCGGAGCTTGTCGCGGTCGAAAACTACCTGGGCCTGCGGCTGATCGAACTTCACGTCGGTATCGGCGAAGATGAAAAGGCCGCTGGCCATGGCCTTCTGTACGATCTGTTCAGCGAACTGGCTAACCTGCTCCGGCTCCGCCGCGGATGCGATCACGAAATCCACGGGGTAATTGCCGCCGCCGGTAAGCGCGGGCGGGGTTGTGGGAATCACGCGTATGCCGGGGATCTTCGACAGCGGTCCGGTTGATTCGACCAACAATTGCTGCGCGGTTTTCTTGCGCTGGCTCCAGGGTTTGGTGACCGCGCCTCCGAAGCCGCCGCCGGGATTCGTGATCTGGAAGATGCTCGCGCTCTCGGGAAACGAATGGTAGACGTCATAGACCTGCTGAGTGAACAGGTTGGTCTGATCGAGAGTAGCGTTCGGAGCGGCCTGAATAATGCCGAAGACCACTCCCTGATCTTCCTGCGGCGCCAGTTCTCGCTGGGAGAACATGTAGAAGGGAATCATGAGTAGAGCAACGATCGCCCACACGGTAAGCACGACTGGTCGATACTTCAGCGTTCCAGCCAGCACGCCGGAATAGAGGTTCCGCACCGATTCGAAGTGCCGGTTGATCATGCCGGCAAAGCCGCGATCGGTGTCGCCGGCGCGCAGCAACTTCGATCCCATCATGGGCGACAACGTAAGCGCCACAACGCCTGAGACCACGACCGCGCCCGCCAGCGTAAAGGCGAATTCCCGGAACAACGCTCCCGTCAATCCGCCCTGAATGCCGATGGGCGCGTAAACGGCGGCCAGCGTGATGGTCATCGCTATGATCGGCCCAACCAGCTCGCGGGCAGCGTCTTTGGCTGCCTGGAAAGGCGATTTGCCCATGTGGAGATGGCGCTCGACGTTTTCCACCATGACGATGGCGTCATCCACGACCAGTCCAACCGAAAGCACAATGGCAAGGAGAGTCAGCAGATTGATGGTGAACCCCGCCACGAGCATCAGGAAAACCGCGCCGATCAACGAGATCGGGATCGCGACAATCGGAATCAGCACGGAGCGGAAGGAGCCGAGGAAAAGGAAGATGACGACGATCACGATCAGAAGCGTTTCGGCGAGCGTGTGTAGCACCTCATTGATCGCGTCCTGAATGTATTCGGTCGAGTCGTAGGGGATCCCCAGCTTCATGCCAGCGGGCAGCTGCGACTGGATAGCGGGCAGCGCCGCGCGCACATTGCGGATCACTTCCAGAGAATTCGCGGTGGGGAGAACCCAGACGCCCATGAAGGTCGCGGTTTCTCCATTGAAGCGCACATCCTGGTCGTAGTTCTCAGCGCCGAGAACGACGTCGGCAATTTCTCCGAGACGAACGACCGTGCCGTTGCTCTCTTTGACCACCATCTGGCGGAACTCATCAGCCGAGCGCAAGTCGGTGTTGGCCACAAGGTTCACCGAGACCATCGAACCCTTGGTGCTGCCCAGCGCCGAGAGATAGTTATTCTTGGCCAGGGCATCGCGCACGTCCGACGGGGAAACGCCGCGCGCCGCCATTTCTTCCGGTTTCAGCCACAGGCGCATGGCGAACGTGCGATCGCCCAGGATGTCGGCGCGCTGCACCCCGCTGATCGCACTCAGCTTGGGTTGGACGACGCGCGTCAGGTAATCAGTGATCTGGTTCTGGTCAAGATCGGCGGACGAGAAGCCGAGGTATATTGCCGCGAATTGCGTGTCGGCAGTTTCCAGGTCGATGACCGGAATTTGCGCGTCCGGAGGAAGGTCGTTGCGCACCTGCGCTACTTTTGCCTGAATCTGAGTCAGCGCCGCGGTCGTGTCATAGTTGATTTTCAGGTGGACCTGAATCGTGCTCAGTCCCTGTGCGCTGGTCGACTCCATGTAGTCGATGCCGTCGGCGCTGGCAATAACGCGCTCGATGGGCGTGGTCACGAAGCCGCGAACCAGATCGGCGTTTGCGCCGACATACACAGTCGTCACCTGAATGACCGCGATGTCGCTACGCGGATACTGGCGGACGCTGAGAGAGCGGACCGCCTGCAGGCCGGCGATCAGGATCACGAGGTTGACCACTGTCGCCAGGACAGGACGTTTTACAAAAAGATCGGTGAACTTCATGCGTGGTCCTCTATGCGCTCACAGCTTGCTTAGCAAATCACCGTGAGACCATTGCCCAGGGGCTAAAGCCCGGGCTTCTTATTGCTTCTGACGGCACGGCTGAAAGCCGCGCCCCTTCAAAGCTCATTCTCAAATACGCTGTAGCTATCGTTTCGTTAGCTATCCGCGGGCTTGGGATTCGCACTGTTTTCGGGTTTGACCGAGTTGTTCACCATTACCGGGGCGCCATTGCGCAGGCGGAAAGCGCCGGCGCTCACCACCTCGTCGCCCGGGTTGATACCGGAAACCACTGCGACCTGATCGCCGCGCGATCCCTCGATCTTCACTACCTGCTGCCGCACTCCACGGTAGGGATTGCCCTGCGCATCCTTCATATCTGCGACTACAAATACGGAATCGCCGTAGGGGGCATAGTTGATGGCGGAAGCGGGCAACGGCACCACCTCGCGCGGCTGCCCCAGCGGCAGTTCCACCTGCACAAACATCCCCGGACGCAATTTGTTTCCCTTATTCGTCAGGATGGCCTGTACCTGAATGTTGCGGGTTTGCTGATCAATGACGGAATCGAGAGCAATGATCCGGCCACTGAATGCCATGCCGGGGAGATCGTTATTCGTAACCCGCAAGGCGTGGCCAGGCACAACCTTTGGCGTATCCTGCTGCGGCACTCCGAAGTTCACATAAATTGGATCCAGCGACTGCAGGGAAACGATGGCTTGGCCCGCAGCGAGATATTGGCCCAGACTGACCTGACGAATCCCCAACACGCCCGTGAAAGGAGCTCGGATCGTCTTGCGGGCAATCGCGGCGCGGATGTCACCCACTTGAGCTTCGGTCGCCTTCTGCTGCGCCGTGGCGTTGTCGTAGTCAGAACGGGAGATGACGCCCGACTTCACCAGTTCTTGCGCGCGGTCGTAATTGATCTTGGCCAGGTCGCGCTGCGCCTCGAGACTGGCGAGCTGCGCGCGCTCCTGGCGCGTATCGAGCTCGACCAGAATGTCTCCCTGATGCACCCATTGGCCCGATTCGAAGTGAATCTTATCAATCGTGCCGGGCAAATCGGCGCCGACGGTAACGCCCTGGATCGCAGCCGCCGTGCCGATTACGGTCAAAGTGGAGGGCCACGTCTCTTTGTGGGCGATCACCGTTGAGACCGCCGTGGGCGGCACCTTAAAGCTGGCGCCCGCAGCGATAGCGGCCTCGACCTGGCGGAATTTCACAAATCCGAGTCCGCCCACGAGAGCGGCCACGGCCAATAACGTCAGAAACAATCGTTTCGCCATACATTCTCCGGGTGCTGAACCAACCAGTGGATATTGCCCGAGCAGCAGTTCGGACCAAAACAGTTGCCCCAAATAGATTTCAGCAGCAGGGAAAAAGATTCAGAGTTACAGCCTAAATCCACCCAACGCGGGATGATGCCCAAAGCGGTTCCTGCCCCGCCCAAACACCATCTTTTTGTCTATCTCGGGAGCCAAAGTGCGGCTATATTGGAAAGGCTCAGCGATTCCCCGACGACAACTGACCTGAAGTGATGGCGCGGAAAACCGATCCCACCATCTTGCAGGAGGAGCTGTACCCGCCCCGCGCCGAGCGTCCTCTCGGGGAATCTCTCCGGGAGGATCTGGACGATGCCCGCCTGATTGACCTGGATGCGGACGAAGAATCTCCTTTCCTGCGCGGGCAAAAGCGCGTTTCCGCCCGGCGCAGCGCTCTCCCCAAGAAAACGGCGCACGGCCTGCTGTGGGCTTTGACCGTGGCGGCGATTCTTTGTGTCGCCGCGCTCGCGGCGGGCGGCCTCTATCACTACGGCGAGCACTCCTGGCGCTTCCGCGTGGAATCAAGCGACAACCTGGAAATTACCGGCACGGAAAACGTGACCCGGGCGCAGATCATGGAAGTGATGGGCGCCGACATCGGCCGCAACATCTTCTTTGTGCCGCTGGCGCAGCAGCAGGCGCAACTCGAGCAGATTCCCTGGGTGGAGTCGGCCAGCGTGATGCGCTTTGTGCCCAACCGTCTGCGAGTGGAGATTCACGAACGTACTCCGGTGGCCTTTGCGCGAGTGGGATCGCTGATCGCACTGATCGACGCGGGCGGTGCGTTGATGGATTTACCGAGAAACGACCTGGCTCACCGTCACAAGTATTCCTTTCCCGTAATTCTGGGAATGAATCCGGGCGAGCCTCTTTCCACGCGGGCTCCGCGTATGAAGGCCTACAAAGATTTGATCCGCGATTTGGATTCGAGCGGAGCGCACTACTCCCAAGATTTGAGCGAAGTCGATTTGTCCGATCTCGATGACGTGAAGGTGCGGGTGAATGATCCCGGCGGGGATGTACTGCTGCATTTGGGATCGGCGAATTATCTTGAGCGCTACAAGGTCTATGTGGGCCACGTGCAGGAATGGCGGCAGCAGTTTCAGAAGCTGGAATCGGTGAATCTGCGCTACGACAACCAGGTGATCGTGAATCCTGACGTGCAAGGCGGTGCAAAGCAACCAGCCCTGACCGCAGCGGCCGCGAAAGCGGCAGCCGCCGGCGTCAAACCGGCAGCGCTGGTCACGCGCGTGGGCCCGCATGAACCGGCGGTTCCCAAGCCGGTTTTCGAGTTGTCGCCGAAAAAACTTGAGCCGAAGGCGGCGACAAAAAAACCGTCAACAAGAGCAAAGGCCGGGAGGGCAATCGCGAGAGCCAGGAAGAATGCCGCTGCGAAATCGGCGAGGACCGTGGTCCCAGCGCTAGAGACGAATGTCACCACGGCTCCAACTGCCATGTCGCAGCGGGAAACCAAGAGGCCGGAGCTGCCGGCTTCGCCAGCGGCGGGCAATGCTGCGACTGCCAAGCCGAGCCCGGCAATTGCAAAAACGCCGGCGAACAGCGGGCCCAATTGATCTCGAAATAGGAAGCTTAATTAGGAAGAGATTTGACGAAATTCATAAGACGGAACGGCATTCATGGGAAACCAGAACGGGAACTTTCTAACGGCAATCGATGTGGGCAGTGCCAAAACGCGCGTTCTCGTGGCCGGGGTCACGGACAACGGCCTGCGCTATCGCGGACATGGAGTGGCCGAATCGCGCGGCTCGCGCAAGGGCGTGATCGTCGAACTCGACAAGGCAGTAGCGGCAATCCAGAAAGCGGTCGAAGCCGCTGAGGACGCAGCGGGTGCGCCGGTCGAGCATGCCATTGTCGGCATCGGCGGGTCACACGTGCGCGGCGTGAACAGTCAGGGCGGCATCACTCTGGGAACGCGTCCGCGGGAGATTGGCCGCGACGAAATCAAGCAGGCCGTCGAGAAGGCCCGCGCCATTGCGCTGCCTGTAGACCGCGAGATTCTGCACCTGCTACCGCAGGAGTTCATTCTCGATGAGCAACCGGGCGTGCAGGATCCGGTTGGTTTGATGGCAACGCGGCTGGAAGTGCGAGTGCATCTGGTGACGGCGGCCACCAGCGCCACGCAGAACGTCATCACGGCCGTGAACAAAGCGGGCGTGCACGTGGACGACACGGTCTTCGAGCCTCTGGCTGCCTCAGATTCGGTGCTCCGCGCCGACGAACGCGACCTCGGCGTGTGCCTGGCCGATATCGGCGCAGGCTCGACCGAACTGATTGTGTTCCAGCACGGCCCGGTGGCTTACACCGGCGTGATTCCAGTCGGCGGCGATCATTTCACCAGCGACTTGTCGATGGGTTTGTGCACGCCAGTGGGGGAAGCGGAGACGATCAAGAAGACGTATGGCAACGCGATCGTCACATTAATTCCCGAAGGAAATGAAGTGGAGGTGCCGTCGGTAGGCGACCGGCCCTCGCGTCTGCTGCGGCAGCGATTGGTGGGAGAAATCTTGGAGCCGCGAGCCCGCGAGCTGTTCGAGATGATGCGCGATACTCTGCGGCAGGGCGGCGTTTACGAAGTTTGCTTGGCCGGGGTTGTGCTGACCGGAGGGGCGTCGCGGCTGCCTGGAATTTTCGACGTGGCTGAGTCGGTGCTGCGACGACCGGTGCGCCTGTCGTGGCCAACACCACTCGCGAAAATGCCGGCGACGCTGTCAGAGCCCGACTTCGCCACCGTGCTCGGCATGGTCAGCTACGGCCAGCGCGCGCGCATTGCGCGGGGAATTCAGGAATACCGGTGGGGAACGAGGTTGAAAGCGATGTTGATGGGAGCATAGGAGAGGGTCGAGGAGATGCAAGAGCTTAGATGGATGGAACCGCTGCCGAGTCACACGCTGGAAGGCGGAATCGGACTTCTGCAGGAGCTGAAGTGGAATCTCAAAATTACCCAGTCCGATGCCGGTTGGTTCGTTAATGCTGGACACATAAAACTTCTAAAGACTTCATCCCGTGAAGCGGCGGACGCATTCCTTTACGGAATGGCTTTAGCCTATTCCGTGATGCCGAGTGCAATCCTCGATCAGTTCAGGGCACAGATGAAGGCAGTCACCGAATAGCGGTCTGGTGGGCCAATGGCAAGCGCGAGATAAATTCATTGACGGTGGAGAATATGAACAAAGATTCCAGCATTCGCATCAGCTTCAACGAAGAGCCGCGCAACGATGCCAAGATCAAAGTCATCGGTGTGGGCGGCGGCGGCGGCAACGCGGTCAACCGCATGATTGATGCCGGATTGGAGGGCATCGAATTCATTGTCGCCAACACGGACTTGCAGGCGCTGCGCATGTCGCACGCGCCGGCGAAGCTGCAGCTCGGCGTGAAGCTCACCAACGGGCTGGGCGCGGGCGCGAATCCGGAGATTGGCCGCAAAGCCGCGCTTGAAGATTCCGACAAGATCATCGAGGCGCTGGAAGGCGCGGACATGGTGTTCATCACCACCGGCCTGGGCGGCGGAACGGGCACCGGCGCCGCGCCCATTATCGCGTCGCTGGCCAGCGAGATGGGCGCGCTCACGGTTGCGGTGGTGACCAAACCGTTTTCGTTCGAAGGCAAACGGCGCATGGCGCAGGCCGAGCGCGGCGTGGCCGAACTGATGGAATCGGTGGACACGACCATCGTGATTCCGAACGAAAAACTACTGGCCGTGGCCGAGGACGCGGGCTTTTTCGAATCGTTCCGCATCGCTGACGACATCCTGCGGCAGGGGGTGCAGGGAATTTCCGACATCATCACCATTCCCGGCATCATCAATCGCGACTTCGCCGACGTGAAGACGATCATGGCCGGGATGGGCTATGCCGTAATGGGCACGGCTTCGGCGACCGGGACAAAGCGCACGATTGACGCGGCGCAGCGAGCTATCGCTTCCCCGCTGCTGGAAGCAGGCGCAATTGATGGCGCACGCGGCATTCTCATCAACATTACCGGCTCGGCGTCGCTCAAGCTGGCCGAAGTGCAGCAGGCTTGCTCAATCATTCAGACCGCGGCGCACGAAGACGCCAACATTATTTTTGGCGCGGTCATGGACGATAAGATGAAAGATGCGGTGAAGATCACGGTGATCGCGACAGGATTTCGCGACTTTCGTCCATCGCGGCATCGGCAACAGGAAATGTATGTGTCTTCGTTTGCCGCTACCCACGGCAAAGCCCTCGATTTTCCGGACGACATCGGTCCGCGTGAGCCGATGCCCGAAGCGGTTCCCGAGCGAATTATGGCCGATTCCACTATGGGGGACGATCGCGCATATGTGGATGAAAGCGCACCCATTGCGGCGCAAGCCGATCGGGTCGGCGCGGAAGTGATTTCGCTCGAGACCATGCGCGACAGTGTACTCACGAGTATGGGGTCGAACTTCGAGCCGGACGATCTCGACGCGCCCGCGTTTCTGCGCAAGCGGAACGAGGTGATGTGAAAACCAGCGGTGAGTCGTGCTCCAAGTTATGAGCGGGCTTAAAGCTCACGGCTCGCGACTCGCAGCTAAAGTGGGGAAAGCAAAGCATTTCACTTGTGGAAGTGTTTTTCCCAGTAATCGGCAAGTGGTTACCGAAGGGGTTAACCCGAGGTAATTGGACGACTATGTCTTTGTTCCGGAACGGGTTAAGACGAAATTTATGTTTGTTTCGTGAGTAACTTTGTCGTTGCCACAAACAAGCTAAGTCCCGTATTATCGCAGAGTTGAGTGATTGAACTCGGGTTACTGCCATCTGGCACCGAGCGTGCATCGAAGTACCTAGATTCTGGGGGAGCAAGAGGGAAGATGTTCCGGGGAACGAGGCTTTTTCGTCTGATCTTTCGTCCAATCTTGGCAATCCTTCTCGCCTGTCTGCCTCTGGGGAGTGTGAGCTGGGCGGCGCACATCACTACGCACGCGCCCAGCAAATCAAAATCACAGAAGATCACGGAAAGCCAGCGGACGCGGCGCCACTTGCATCATCTGGCGCGCAGCCGGAGTGCAGGCGTGTCCCAGACCACGGCCACTCGCCACCGCCGCCGCTACTACGAGCGCTTCCGTATGAGTTCGTTCGCCGACGACGTCACAGCCGGCGATGTAACGACCGGCGAAGATCCCCTTGTACGCCAGGCGGCGGTCGACGCGCTGGGCAACATGAACGGCACCGTAGTTGCCATTGAACCCACCAGCGGACGGGTACTCGCCCTGGTGAACCAGAAGCTGGCGCTGTCGAGCGGAGCGCAGCCCTGCTCCACCATCAAGCTCGCAGTCGCGCTGGCCGCGCTCAACGAAGGCGTGGTTTCGAAAGATACCGAAGTGGCCCTGGGCCGCCGCAGCCGCATCAACCTGACCGAGGCGCTCGCGCACTCCAACAACGCTTATTTCGAAGCGCTGGGACGCAAGCTCGGCTTCGACAAGGTCGCCTATTACGCTCATGAATATGGCCTGGGTGAATTGGCGGGCTTCGATATTAACGGCGAGCAACTGGGAAGCTATCCCGACGAAGCGATTCCGGCAGATCAGGGCGGCGTGGGCAAAATGTGCTCCTACGGCGAAGGCATATCCATGACGCCGCTGCAATTGGGCGCGATGGTGGCCGCCATCGCCAACGGGGGAACGCTTTACTATCTGCAGCATCCCACCACTCCGGAGGAAGTGGCCAATTTTCAGCCGCGGGTAAAGCGGCAACTCGACATCGCGCCGCTGATTCCGGAGATTTCTGACGGGATGGCGGGCGCCGTCGAATACGGCACAGCGCGCAGCCTCCGCCTCAACTTCAGCGAAGAAGAAATCATGGGCAAAACCGGAACCTGCTCTCACGCCGGCACCCGACTTGGCTGGTTCGCCTCCTATGCCAACACCAGCGTGGGACGCGTCGTGGTCGTTGTATTCCTGCAAGGCGGGCGTCCGACGTTCGGGCCGAAAGCCGCCGAAATTGCCGGCCGCATGTACCGCGACATGTACGACCACAACTTCTTTGTTTCCGGGCCGGTCCTGCCGCCCAATCCTGGCGCGGTAAAGACGGATACGATAATTCAGTAAGCGCCGTGCCCAGGTGCTCGGCCTTCTCAATTTCAGCATCCCCGCGTGAAGAGCAATCTCTGGACGCGGTCCGCCCCTCCGTGACCGGGAGTTCTGCCAACAAGTCCGCGCAGACGGAAGCACGGTCCTGCTCTGCTCAGAGGTTTCTAATACAAGCCGCGCGCGCGCCTGCCGATATTTAGTTAGCGAGTCCCCGCAGCAAGGGAAGCGATTCGCGCTCGTGTGTCATTTGCAACCATGACTACCGTCGGCTACGGGCTAGCAACACTCTTGTTCATATTGGCGATGCTGGGGGCCTGTGCCGTCGCGTGCCGCTGCCGCGCCGCCCGGCGCGGGAAGGGAGTGCCGGCGCAGATTGGCGCAGAGCAGAGCGCAGAAGACTATTTTCGAACCGTGGCCGAGGCAGTTCCGGAAATAATGTGGACTGCCGGCTCCGATGGCGACCACGATTTCTTCAACAAGCGCTGGTACGACTATACGGGCTTGACCGTAGAGCAGAGCCGCGGCTGGGGTTGGCAATCGGCCTTGCATCCCGACGACGTCACAGAGGGCTCCGAGAAGTGGAAGGACTCGCTCCGCAGCGGGGATCGCTACGAGATCGAATACCGTCTTCGGCGAGCGTCCGACGGCGCCTACCGCTGGTTTCTGGGACGCGCCAATCCGGTTCGCAACGAGCAGGGCCGCATCACCAAGTGGTTTGGCATGTGCACCGACATCGAAGACCAAAAGCACAACCAGCAGATTCTCGAGCAGCAGATTCGGGAACGCACCGAAGAACTGGCCAACGCCAATACCCGTCTCCAGGAGGAGATGTGGGAAAAGGATTCCGCGCGGCGCGAACTGGATCAGCAGAATGAAAAGATGATGCACGAGCTGACGGAACGTTCCCAGAGGGCGACGTTATTGGCCAAGATGGGCGAGCTGATGCAGAGCTGCATCAGCAAGGAAGAGGTGTTTGCAGCGGCGTTGGGCTTTGCTCCCAAAATATTTCCCGACAGGCGCGGAGCTGTCGTTCTGCTCAATGACCGCCGGGACCTGGCCGAAGTGGCCGGGTCATGGCATGACTGCCAGCTGCCGGAAACCGTCTTTGAACCGCATCGCTGCTGGGCGCTGCGAACCGGGCATCCGCATTTGGTGGTGGCCGGCGACACGACCGCCCCTTGCGCTCATGCGACTGGGGTGAAGAATACTTATCTTTGCATCCCCATCCTGGCGCAAGGAGAGGCGCTGGGAATTCTGCACTTTCAGGCCACCGATGAGGTCCCCACGCTGGCCGACACCGAACTTTCTTTCAAGACGACCTTTGCCGGGCACGTGGGTTTGTCGGTGGCAAATCTCCGCCTGCGCGAGGCTCTGCGCACTCAGTCGATCAAGGATCCGCTGACCGGGCTTTACAACCGCCGCTATCTTGAGGAAATTTTGGAGCGGGAAATCCGGCGCGCCCTACGCGCAGAGCAAGCGCTGGGCGTGCTCATGGTCGATCTGGACCACTTCAAGAAGTTCAATGACACTTACGGCCACGACGCGGGCGACACCGTGCTGCGAGAGGCCGGAACTTTCCTGGCGAAGAGCATCCGCGCCGAGGACATTGTCTGCCGGTTTGGAGGCGAGGAGTTTGTGGTTATTCTACCGACGGCGAATCTGAATGCATCGCTGGCCCGTGCCGAGCGCATTCGTTCCAGAATGTGCGAGCTGACGGTCCTGCACCAGGGGCAGTCGCTGGGCATGGTCACGATGTCGGTGGGAGTGGCGGCGCTGCCCGAGCACGGCACCTCGGCCAAGGAACTACTCGAAGCCGCCGATGCCGCGCTCTATCGCGCGAAGCGAGATGGAAGGAACCGGGTTGTTGCCGCCGAACAGCGCCAGTTGAGTGCAGCGCAACCGCCCTCCGCTGCAGCCGGCGCGGGCTGACTCCCCCGGCAGGATCGACGCGAAGGCTTCGCCAGAGCCTTATTGTGGGCGCGCGCCTTTGTGCTCGTCGCTGGCGATCAGACCGTCCTTGAGATGGATCACGCGATGCGCGTATTCGGCGATGTCGTGCTCGTGCGTCACCAGCACAATGGTATTCCCCTCGGCGTGCAACCGGTCAAACAGGGCCATGATTTCCCGGCCGGTCTGCGAGTCGAGATTGCCGGTAGGTTCGTCGGCCAGAATGATGGAAGGTTTGTTGACCAGCGCCCGCGCAATGGCAACACGCTGGCGCTGCCCGCCGGAAAGCTCGTTGGGCTTGTGGCCCATGCGCTCCTCCATGCCGACCGCCGTTAGAGCCGTCTTGGCGCGGGTGATGCGTTCCTGGGTGGGAATCCCGGCATAGATCAGGGGCAGTTCCACATTGTGCAGCGCGGTAGCCCGAGCCAGCAGGTTGAAGGTCTGAAACACGAAGCCGATTTCCTTGTTGCGAATGCGCGCCAGTTCGTCGTCGTCGAGTTCGCTGACCAGTTGGCTATTGAGCCAGTAATTCCCCTGAGTGGGAGTGTCCAAGCAGCCGATCAGGTTCATGAGCGTTGATTTGCCGGAACCGGACGGGCCCATGATGGCGACATACTCATTGCGCTCAATGCGCACGTTGACGCCGCGCAGGGCGTGAACCTGCTGCTCGGAACCCATGTCATAGGTCTTCCAGAGATCTTCGGCCGCGATCATGCACGAGTCCGGCGGCGTCTGAACGGCAGGTGTGGGCATGCTGATGACTTCTGCAGTCGCCATGTTCTTCTCCTGATTCTCCCTCGCTTCGTCCGGTGCCACTAATGTCTCTTCCTTTCAGTAGCCAGTGGTCCGTGACCAGTGGCCAGTCAGAACCCTGAAGACCGCGCGCCACTGACGGATCACTGACCACCGGCCACTGACCCCTGCCGTTGGACGCGCCAAACCGGTTAAAGTTATGACGATTCCTCTTCCTTCTTGGGCACGGAATTGTCGATCTTGACGCTTGCCCCGGGACGGAGCGTGCGCAAGACCTTGTAACTCCCCGTGATGACCTCGTCCCCTTCCTTCAGACCATCAACCACCTCGATATCAGTCGTACCCGTGATGCCGGTGGTAACCGGCACGAAAATCGCTTTCTTATTCCGGATGACGAAGACCCCCTGCACGTCCTCGTCTTTCTTGGACTTGGATGCAACTTCCTTCTCCGCTGGCGCCGCGGCATGCACCGATCCCGGCGGGTTATTCTGCTGTTCAAACTGCTCTTTTGTTCGCAAGGTCAGCGCCTGAATGGGAACCGACAAGGCGTAGCTCTTGGTAGCGGTGGTGATCTTCGCGGTGGTCGAAAGTCCGGGGCGAAGATCCGCCGGGGGATCGGTCAAGGTCACGACGACCTTAAAATCTTTGGCTTCCTCACTGGCCGTGGTCTGCTGCGAAGTGGAAACGCCGCTGGAACGGACGATGGCATTGTCGCCGATTTCTGTGACGGTTCCGTGAAAGGTCTTATTGGGAATGGCATCAATCGTAATCTGGGCGGGCTGACCCAGACGCACGTTCACTATGTCAGTTTCATCCACTTTCACTTCAGCGGTGATGACTGACATGTCGGCAATCGTCATCAGCGTGCTGCCCAGGGCGTTTTGAATGCCGATGACCACTGATTCGCCTTCGCGCACGGGCAGATTGGTAACGACGCCATCGTAAGGCGCGCTGTAGGTTGTCTTTTGCAGGACGTCGGCAACGCGGGTCAGATTGGCGCGTGCCTGAGCTAGGTGCTTGACGGCAGATTCGTTCTGCGCTTTGGTTTGAGCTACGCGTGCCTGCGCCTGTACCAGACCGGCGTCGGCCGTGGCCCAGGCATCCTTGCGGCTGTCGAAATCCGACTTGGCAATCAAACCATCTTTGAACAAGTTCTGCGCGCGCTCCCAGTCCAGCTTGTTTCGGTCGTAGTCGGCTTGGGCGCGCAGCAGATCGGCTTGCGACGTCTTGAGCGCCGCGTCGGCCGCAACCGCGTCAGTCTCCGCCGCCTGCACCGAGGCCTGGTTAGCGCTCACGTCCGCCGCTGACTGCACGTTATCGATTTGCGCCAGCAATTCACCTTTCTTTACTTGCTCTCCTTCCTTCACATATAGGTGGGTGATCTTGCCGTAGGCGTTCGCGCCGATGTTGACGTAAGTCTTCGGTTTGATCTCTCCCGATCCACTGATGATGGTGGCCAGATCCTGCCGCTGCACTTTCCCGGTCTGCACCGTCATAACATTCTTGCTGCTCTGATGAACAGTGAATCCGACAATAATTACGAGCAAGACCAGCACGCCGCCGCCGATGGCAATCTTTTTCCAGAGCTTCATGGTTCAGTCCCGTCGTCCGGGGACAGTTCAGTCAGGTACAAATCGAAGCCCCCACGCGCCGATCAGCGCCGACAAAGGCTTCCGGCGCACGCGAGTAACGGATGCACACTTGTTGTTACGATCCTGGTGCCTAGAAAGTTCCCGTTCAGGAATAACAATGAAGTGCCGAGACCCGTTACGGTGGGGAGATAGCGACTACCGCCCCGGAACCCCTCATTATAGCCTGCTCCTGTTACCCGGCACAGAGCCGGATTTGTCACCTTTGGAGGCAACCCTTGACAGCGGAAGCCTGTTCTAACAGAGATGGTCGCGGTCCGGTTCGCTCGTTTTGAGGGCACGACTTAATCTTGCTTTCACGGAAATGAAGAGCCTAAAATAGGGCGATAACTGTTGTCCGGCAGGAGTCCCTTCATGTTCCCGGTAGCCTCGTACCGAGCCTTTCTTCGAGTTTTTCTAGTCTCTGCGGCCCTAATGGTCGCCGCGGCAATTGCGCAAGATCAGCCGGATAAGAAAGCCACCGACCAGCCCGCTCAAGACGCAGCCAGCGCGGCACCGGCGCAGACCGCTGATCAGCCGGTGGACCCTATGAAGCGCCCTGCCAATGAAAAACAAAAGAAAAAGAACGAAAAAGCGCTCAAGATCGAGCTGACCAGGCCCTACAAGAAGTGGCTGGACGAAGACGTGGTCTACATTATCACGCCCGAAGAACAAGCGGCTTTCAAGCAGCTTTCCAACGACGAGGAGCGGGACAAGTTCATCGAGCAGTTCTGGCTGCGCCGCGACCCCACTCCCGATACCGAAGAGAACGAATACAAGGAAGAACACTATCGGCGGATTGCTTACGCCAACGAGCACTTCGCCGCTGGCGTGCCGGGTTGGAAGACGGACCGTGGCCGCATGTACATCATGTATGGGCCACCCGACGAGATTGACTCGCACCCTTCCGGCGGCACGTATGAGAGACCCATTGAGGAAGGCGGCGGCGAGACGTCTACGTTTCCGTTCGAAGATTGGCGTTATCGCTATATCGAAGGCATCGGGCAGGAGATCATCATTGAATTCGTCGACACTTGCATGTGCGGCGAATACCACATGACCATTGACCGCGGAGAGAAAGACGCGTTGCTGTATACCCCGAATGCAGGCTTGACCATCTGGGAGCAGATGGGAATGGCGAGCAAGGCCGACCGGTTCAACGGCAACAATATGGAGCGCCTGGGCATCGGGCCTGGCGACGCGTTTGGCCTGCAGAGCAAGGAATTCGACCGCCTGGAGACGTACGCCAAGCTGAACGCGCCTCCTCCGGTCAAGTTTGCGGATCTGGAGGAAGTGGTCAATTCCAAGATCATCCTGAATCCCATGCCCTTTGACGTGCATGTGGACTTTGTGAAAGTCACAAGCGACACCGCGCTGGTGCCCATCACGATCCAGATGAAGAACCGCGACATCACCTTTGTCGAGAAGGACGGCGTCCAGCGCGGTACCGTCGATGTTTTTGCACGCTTGACCACGTTGACCGGCAAGATTGTCCAGACCTTCGAAGATCCAGTACAGGTGGATGTGCCGGCTGAGTTGTTGCCGCGCACGGCGGAGAATTCCTCGGTCTACTACAAGGCAGTGCCGCTGCGTCCCGGCCACTACAAACTGGATGTTGCGGTCAAAGACGTGAACGGGGATCGCAAGGGTGTATGGAGCCGCAGCATCATCGTTCCGGACTATACCGACGACAAGCTCTCTACGTCGTCTCTGATCGTGGCTGACCAGATGGAGCCTGTTCCTACCAAGTCTATCGGCACGGGGAACTTTGTCATTGGGACCATGAAGGTGCGGCCCCGGGTGGCGCCCTCCGACGGCAAGCCGGCGCTGTTCAAGAGGGGACAGGACCAGAAACTGAATTTTTGGATGCAGGTGTACAATTTGGGCGTAGATGAGAAGACGCACAAGCCTTCGGCCACATTTGAATACGACATCATCAATGTCGCCACGAACAAGTCTGTGGTGCAGAAGGTCGAATCCACCGAGACTATGGGCAACGTCGGAGAACAGGTGACGTTGCAAAAATCCATCGCGGCCGCGAACCTGCAGCCGGGCGTCTACAAGATAGAAATCAAGGTGAACGACAATATCTCGAAACAGACGGTTGATCCGTCGGCAATGTTCGCAGTAGAGTAACTCCCTGCGATCCCCCCAGGGGTGGGGCGTGTTGAGACTGCGCGAACTTGGAGCGTGCATAATCCTGTTGGGGTTGTCGCTTCCGGTCTGGGCTGGCGAGCAGCCCGGAGCGATCTCGGGATATGTGCGCGACGCTTCTGGGCAGCCCCAGATGGGCGCGGTGGTCGAGATTCTGGGCGCGGCCAATCACAGCCTCACCGTTTTCACTGACGGCGCGGGATATTACACCGCGACCGGCCTGTTGCCCGGTCTCTACACCCTTCAGGTGAGCGCACCGTTATTCCTGCCCGCGCTGCGCGAAAAGATCGGGCTTCACGCCGGCGCAACCCTCAACATCAACATCACCTTGAATACGCTGCTGAACGTGATGGAGCTTGGTCCTCCGCGCGCACTGCCCGACGATGACGACTGGAAATGGACGCTGCGTTCGGTGGCGAATCGGCCGATTCTGCGAGCAGTCGACGACCCGACCGCGCAAGTCGCTCCTGCCGGCGATGACAGCGGAAGCCATGAAATGCGCGGCTCGCTCTCGTTTGTGGCTGGTTCGGCGGCCGGGGGCTATGGCAATGGGTCGGACATGAGCACCGGCTTCACGCTGGAGCGTTCGCTTTTTGCCGACGGCCTGTTGAACTTCAGCGGCAACCTGGGTTACGGCGACGGGATGCCCGCCGCCGTCCTGCATGCCGGCTATTCGCATCAGCTTGCGGATGGATCTCAGCCCACGATGGGGCTGACGGTGCGTCGATTCGCCTCTTCCGATCCCAACCTGCATGACGCCGTCTTGCAAGCTCTGGCGCTCTCCGGGAGCGACGACCTCAGTTTCGGGGACGTGTTGGAGTTGAAATTTGGCAGTGAATTGCAGGCCATTCAGTTTCTCGGGCACGTGACCGCGTTTCGCCCGTATGGCTCGACGGCAGTCCGCCTATCGCCGAACACGCTTCTAGAGTACGGCTACGCCACCTCCCGCCCTGACTCCCGTGCCGAGAAGGGATTCGATTCTGCGCCCGCGGACATGAGTGAAACCAATCCGCGCCTCAGTCTGTCGGGCTACGCTCCGCAAGTGGAGAGTGCCCACCACCAGGAGCTAAGCCTATCGCGACGCCAGGGTGAGAACGCGTTTGAGGTTGCCGTTTTTTCCGATCGCATCAGCGATCCTGCCCTGCTGGGGACCGGAGCTGTTACCTCGGCGGGCGGATTCTTGCTTCCCGACCTTTCATCGGGAACGTTCACTTACACGGGCCAGCGGTTGGGCACTGAAGGCCTGCGCGTTCTTCTTGAGCGCAAGTTCGCCGGGGATTTGACGGCCACGGTGGACTATGCACTCGGCGGTGCGCTCAATCTCGCTCAGTCCGACGTGGCGCTCGCGCAGGCGCAACAATCGTTGACCACGCAGCGCCGTCACGCCGTCGCAGCGAAGTTGAGCGGAACGCTGCCGCGCACCCACACCCGCTGGATCACCTCGTACCGCTGGGTTAGTGGACCAGCGCTCACTCCGGTGGATATGTTCAATTCGTCTCCGGGCCGGACCGATCCCTTCCTCAATATCTTCGTTCGCCAGCCGATCCCCACCATGGGATTCCTGCCTTGCCACATGGAAGCGATCATTGATATTCGCAACCTTCTGGCGCAAGGCTATGTTCCGGTGGTCGGCCAGGATGGACAGACGGTCTACCTGGTCCAGTCGGCCCGCTCGGTGCGCGGCGGGTTGGCGTTTTCGTTCTGAGCGGCTGGCGCTCGGCATCCCGTATTCAGCCAATCTGACGTGCACTGCCGTTTCCGTCGTTTCTCCCTGGCCAAATCCTTAAATGCTGATTGCCGACGGCTGGCTGCAGACTCCCATTCGGAAAATCTATCGCTCCTATTCGTAACTACATGGTTGACTCGGGCACATCGTTCCGATAATGTTCAGACCTGATCATTCTTGCAGGCGGGTCGGTGTCTTCTTAGCTAAAGTACGCAAGTAAATTGTTATCGCATGCCAACCCCACCGTCCCTCCTGGGTTCAGGGCGACTTCGCCTTCCCCGAAGAGTCGCCACTCCGAGTTCTGATCGGGAGGAGCTTCCTATGAAAGCGCGCGTCTTCTTCGTATTTCTTTTCCTTCTTTCGAGTGCGATCAGCTTGTGGGCTCAGACCTTTCGCGGAACCATCCTCGGGACAGTAACCGACCCCACGGGCAAGCTAGTGGCTGGCGCGACCGTGACCGTGAAAAACACGGGCACAGGACTGGAGAGAACCACCAGCACCACCCCCGATGGCGGCTACACCATCCCCGAATTACCTGTAGGGAACTACACCGTCACGGTGACGCAAACCGGATTTCAGACATCGGTAACCACCAACGTGGAAGTGGACGTGGCCACGGAACGCCGTGTAGATGTCGTGTTGCAGATCGGCAAGGTGACGCAGACGGTCGAAGTCGCCGGCGGAGAGTTGCCCCAGATCGAAACCACTAGTGACGATCTGGGCGGTGTGCTCACCTCCAACGCAGTTGAGGATCTGCCCATCAATGGCCGCGACTACACCAAACTAATCTATCTCAACCCTGGGGTGGCCGGTTCGCCCGATCAAATCACCGACTCACCGGGATCGTTTGGCGAGTTCAGTATGAACGGGGCGCGCGGCCGGTCCAACAACTACCTACTCGACGGCACCGATATGAACGATGGCTACCGCAACGATCCGGCCATCAACCAGGGTGGCGTGTTCGCGGTTCCCTCGGCGATTCTGCCCATCGGCGCGGTGGAAGAGATGAAGGTGCTCTCGAACTTTCAGCCCGAGTACGGCCGCAATGCCGGAGCGGTGGTCAACATCGTGACCAAGAGCGGCAACAACAAGCTGCACGGCGAAGTGTTTGAGTATTTCCGCAATGACGCGCTGGATGCGCGAAATTATTTCAATCAGGTGGGCGAGCAGCGGGCGCCTTTCCACAACAATCAGTTTGGCGGTGACTTGGGTGGGCCGATCGTGAAGGACAAGACATTCTTCTTCCTGGACTACGAGGGGCAGCGCGAGACGGTGGGTACAGTGACGTTAGCGTGTGTCCCAGAGCCAAACCGTATCCATTTCGATCAGGTCACCTATAACGCCACGAACCCTGTCACCGCTGCGATGTTGAAGTTCTGGCCTCAGCCCAACATCGGAACGCGGCCGACTGCTCCGCCCAATGGCGATCAGGATCCGAGCTGGCTGGCATATGACGGAGGATGTCCGGCGGGTCCCAACGCCTCACTGGTTACACCCTCGTACAACAATCTGAGCAGCGTGATCGCCAAGATTGACCACAATTTCAACACCAACAACATCCTGACGGGGCGCTATTTCTTTGGCGACAGCACCCAGTCCTTTCCCCTTGCCTTGACGGCTTCCGGCGGCCAGCTTCCCGGCTTCAACACGGTAACACCCACCCGGGTTCAGTTGGCTTCTTTGTCCTATGTCCACACCTTCGGCGCCACAAAGGTGAACGAACTGCGCTACGGATGGAACCGGTTTGCTGAGGGATTCTTCCCCCAGGATGCCAGCTTCCACCCCAGCTCAATCGGACTTTGTGCCGCTAGCTCCACAGGCGATTGCGCGGGCGGCGGGCAGCATGACTCCGGACTGCCGATTCTTCTGGTGTCGGTGACTCCTACAGGGGCCAGCAGTTTTTTTGCCCAGCCGGGTTCGACCTCCGGCGATCCGCGCGCCCGCGTCGACACAAACAACCAGTTTGTCGAGAGTTTCTCCTGGAAGATCGGGAGACATGACGTCAAACTAGGCTTTGAGTTTCGCCGCACCAGCGTAAACCAGCAGGAGTTCCAAAAATACTTCCGCGGGAGATTGAAATTTGCGACTCTGACGGATTTCCTTGACGGAATACCCGAAGGAGGCGCGTTTGGGAGTCTCGAATACTCGTCGTCCGGTTCTACCGCACGCCATACCTTTGAAAACAACTACGGTCTTTATATGCAGGACAGCTTCCGCTTCAACTCCCGGCTTACGCTCAATTACGGCCTGCGCTGGGACTACTATGGGGTCATACAAGAAAAGAACAATCTCTTCGCCAACTACGTCGTCTCAAGCTTCAACCCCGCGACCGATATTGGCACCGGCGCTTTGACACAGCTGGGCTCGCAAGGGTTGAGCAGTTTGTATCAACCCTACTACAAGAACTTCTCTCCTCGCGCCAGCGTGGCCTGGGATGTGATCGGAAAGAGCAAGACTGTGATCCGCGCCGGAGGTGGGCTGTTTTATGATGCCTTCTCCCAAGACATGTTCCTTGGTCATCTGCCCTATCCACCTTACTACGCGCCCGGCCCGGCCTATGGCAACTTCGGACCTAATCCGATCACTGCGGCTGGAGTGAGCGCTCAGGCGCTTTCCACAGGGATCGTTCAGGGGCAGCCCGTTTACGGCGCATCCGGCTGTAACATACTGGTTGAGTGCGATATCTTCGGTGTGGACCAACATATCAGGACGCCCTATATGGAGAACTACAACATCAACATTCAGCAGCAACTGACGAGTAAGACCACGCTGCAAGTAGGGTATGTCGGCTCGCAGGGACACCGGCTGTTCCACTTTTACGACATCAATCAACCGACTCAGTCCGTGATCACTGCGGCAGACCTCGCCTGCACGCCAGCACCTTGCGTCGATGACTTCTCGGTCCCGCGCCCTTTCAGTTCCCCTTACGGCGTTGGCACTCTCACAAAAGAGGGCGCTATCTACGTCTTTCAGGAAACATCGGACGCAAAGTCGAATTACAACTCGTTGCAGGTCAGTTACAAGGTCAACAACTGGCGCGGCATCAGCTCAACCGTCAACTATGTCTATTCGAAATCGCTGGACACTGCCAGCGATTTGGAAGACTTCGTGGTGAATGCGGCACAGCCTCAAGACAGCAACAATCCAGACCGCGAAAAGGGACCTTCCAACTTTAACATTCCTCACCGCCTGACCTGGGTATTCGGCTACGAGTTACCAAACCGTGGCGGTGGCCTGCGAACACTAAAGAACGGCTGGGGCTTTGATAGCACAGTCTCGCTTCAGAGCGGTCAGCCCTTCACCTTGAACTACAACGCCGAGGACGATTACAGCGGTGGGGGCGAAGGCTATGATCGCCCCGACGTGGTCGGTCCTATCGTCTACCATAAACACGATCCCAGCAACTACATCGAACTCAGTTCCTTTGCCATGCCTTGCACAAACAACGGAACTATCTCCGGCTTCGCGTCAGATTGTGTGCCTGGTACGCGGCACTATGGAGATCTTGGGCGCAACTCGCTCGTTGGACCTACGTATAAACAGTGGGACTTCGCCCTCTACAAGAACACCGCGATCGGAGAGCGAGCGAAGCTGCAATTGCGTGCCGAGTTCTTCAATCTCTTAAATCACCCGAACTTCTCGAGTCCGTTGCTTCCGAACTTCATCGCTGATCCCGCTTCCAACTTTGTCAGCGGTGCGCCTGGTTTCGTGGCGGGCCCAAACCAGCGTGAAGTCGGCAACGGAGCCTACCAGATTACCGCTACCGGCGACGTGGGCATCGGCAATCCGTTCCTGGGAGGCGGCGGGCCGCGCGGCATTCAGCTCGCGGCCAAGTTCAGCTTCTAACCAGCTCGAAGCTTCGGTCAGCCCCTGTCGTTCGCGGCAGGGGCTTTCATCTTGCCTGTACATGCCAGTTTTGTCTTTTAAAATCAGTGGATTAGAGGCTATCCGGATTTGTCCCGGCTGCCCGCGATCCCCTGCACTTGGCCTATGCCTTTGGTGACCTCGTTCTCCGGTTAAGCCGCTGTTACCCTCCCGGTAGCTGCCTCCCCACAAAACTCAGTTCCGGAGACTTTGATGCTTCGCTTGCCTTGCGTCCTCAGTCGTGCTGCCCGCAACGATACCTTGACTGTGTGCGCCGCTCTTACTCTCGCGGTTTTCCTGTCTGTGCCGGCGTACGCGCATCACATCAAGAGGGGCGCAACCATCGGGCTGCCGGTCACGACGTCATCTGCCAAGGCGCGCGAGCTATACGAAAAAGGGATGGCAGACTACGAGAACCTCTACTTGGAGCGCTGCAACGATGACTGGCGCGCGGCGGTGAAGGAGGACCCAGGTTTGGCCCTTGCCTGGGCGTGGATCGCTTTCAACAGCAGCAATCCTCAGGAAATAAGCGCGGCTCGCGCCAAGGCCAAGGAACTTGCGCCCAAGCTGACTCCAGGCGAGCAGTTGATGGTCACCTGGATCGTCAAAGTGCAGGAAGGCGACTTCATCGGCGGCATCGAGGCCATGAACGACATGCTGGAGATGTATCCGCGCGACAAGCATGTGTACTACCTTGCCGGCAACTGGCTCGTGGGGGAGAACGGCAGCGAGCAGGCTCAGCACTTGTTTGAAAAAGCGCTCGTCATCGACAAGAACTTTCCCGCAGCACTCAACGATCTGGCCTACGTTTATGCCCGCAACCGGCAGTTCGACAAAGCCTTCATCGCCATGGATCGCTACGTGGCTCTGCTGCCCAGCGAGCCGAATCCGCAGGATTCGTACGGCGAGCTGAAGCGCATGGCGGGCGATTTCGAAGGCTCGCTGCAGCACTATCGGGCAGCCCTCAAGATTGATCCTGACTTCGTGACCTCGCAGCTCGGCCTGGGCGATACCTACGCGCTAATGGGCAATCAGGAGCAGGCTCGTGTCGAGTATGACAAGGCCATCCGCTTCGCCCACAATGAAGCCGACCGTCTGACTTACAGCATGCAGAGGGCAATGACCTTTGTCCGCGAAGGCAACTACGCCCAAGCCGACAAAGAGTATTCGGAAATCGCGCAGACTGCTCACGCCAAGGAACAGGATCTGCAGGAAGCGCAAGCCTACCGGCATATCGCCGAGTATCAGACCAACGACAACGCCGCCTTGCAGAACCTGAAGTCGGCGGAAGAGGCGTTGCATCACCGCGAGACAATTTCGCCGTCGGATCGCGAAGAAGAAATGTCGCGCATCCTGCGCAATCGCGTGGTTCGCGCGTCGCGCGCGGGGAATCAGGCGCTGGCGGACGAGGCGCTGAAGCAACTCCAGAGCATGGCCGAAGGCAGCCGCAATCGACTGATCCAGAGCTCCTACGAGGGCGCCGCCGGCTCGGTTCTGATGGAGCAGAAGAAATACGAAGAGGCCATCTCGCATCTGGAAGAAGACCAGGACGACCCGTTCACTATGGAACTGCTGGTGCAGGCGTACTACCAGACGATGGAAACCGACAAGCTCCATGAAGTCGAGGCTAAGCTCCGCGGCACCAATATGCCAACCATGGAACAAGCGCTGGTCGTTCCGGCAATTCGGGCGCGGCGGCCGAAAATCTAGTCGCCCGGGCTGGCTCGATCGCTCTCCGTGCCGCCGCTTGGCTCGCTTCCGTATCAAAGGTTGCCCCTCGTCTTGCGTGCGTCATTGGTGTAAATTAGGTGCGCGCGGCGTACCCCGCCGCCCACCCATGAAAGCCGAGGCCGAGCGCCGCAGTGGCAACAGAATCGCAACCCGCGTTCCTGCGCGGCTGCGCACTGCCGAGGGCGTCGACTACACCGCCCGCACCCGGGACGTCAGCGCCAACGGCGTCTTCCTCTACACTCAGTCTCGCATGGAGAAGGGAAGCAATGTGGAGCTGGTGCTGATCCTGCCTCCCGAGCTCACTTCCGGTGAAAAATGCTGGGTTTGCTGCCAAGCCACAGTCGTTCGGGTAGAAGAAGCAGGCGGCGAATTTGGCGTAGCCGCGCAGATCCAGCGAATGGAGATCCTGCCGGAAGTGGCAGTCTGAGTTGCAGGGGAGTCCTTGCAGGCGCGAATTGTCCCGCTCAAGCCAAAAGCAGACTTTCACCGCAGCCCGCGAGAATTGCGCGGTTTGGGGACCGCGGGCTTGACAGGACCGCCCGGCTTCTCGCCTTATTTTTGACGGGTCGCGTAAGGCACGAATGCGACATTAGAGAGAATGGTTCGTGAGCTGGTATTTTGTCTTCTTCCTCATATCGGGATTTTGCAGTGTATTGTATGAACTGGTGTGGCTGCGGCAACCATGGCGCAGTTTGGAGTCACCACGGCCATGGTCTCGATCGTGCTCTCCGTTTTCATGGCCGGCCTGGGGCTGGGACATGGGCGAGCGGAAAGTGGCTTCGCGCACGGGAAAGCAGCGCTCAGTTCTCCGCATTGCGGTTGTATGCCCTCATTGAACTTCTGATTGGCGGATCGGCCCTGATCGTCCCTTTCACATTCTCGTGGGGCCGCCGCGTTCTGGAACACTACGGACTGTCGTCCTCGCTCGGCTACTATGGCGTGGCAGGCGCATGGGTTGGAATATCGGTCATACCCTGGTGTGTCCTGATGGGAGCGACCGTACCGGTGGCGATGCGTGCCATCGCGCAGACGGTTCCCGGTGAGTCGCGTCGCTCTTTTAGTTATCTTTACATGGCTAATGTTGCGGGGGCGGTGGCGGGCACTACGCTGCCTCTGTTCCTCATCGAACTGCTGGCATTTCGGGGAACGCTGAAGGTCGGGATAGCCTGCAACTGCCTGATTGCCATGTTGGCACTGGCTTTGTCCCGGAACATGTCGCGAGTTTCCGCAGTCAAGTCTGACCCCGCCTTGGATATCGCTTTCGCTTCCGGTTCGGCGGGAGGCAAGATCCTGGTTCTTTTACTTCTGGGCGGGCTGACTTGTATGGCGATGGAAGTGGTCTGGGTGAGGTGCTTTACGCCCTATTGCGGAACTGTGGTCTATGCTTTCGCCTCCATCCTCGGCGTTTACTTGCTTGCAACTTTGGCCGGGTCGCTTGTGTATCGCCGTTGGAGTTCGCGGCGGAAGCAAGAAAGCCCATTGGTGTGGAGCGCGCTAGCATCCTGCGCATTATTCCCGCTGGTCGCGGCCGACCCTGCTATCGAGATACACCAATTGTTACGCTTGTTGCTCGGCCTTGCCGGTTTTACAGGTCTGCTTGGCTTCATCACTCCCATGTTGGTGGACCGCTATTCGGTCGGAGATCCGAGCAAGGCAGGAGCGGCCTACGCAACAAATGTGGGGGGCTGCATCCTTGGGCCGCTGTTCGCCGGATTCGTACTCCTGCCCTTGATGAGCGAGCATTGGGCACTGATGGTTCTCTCGCTCCCCTGGCTGATCGTGGGGCTAGCTCCACTGCGTCGCGGGGCCCATTCTCGCCCAGCCATGCGTGCGGCCGTCTATGCGTTGCTGGCGCTCTCCGTCTGGTTGATGGCAGTGGGCAAGGGCTATGAAGAGGAATTTCCCAAATACACCGTGCTGCGCGATCCGACAGCCACCGTCATCGCGACCGGAGCGGGTATGGACAAAAAGCTTCTCGTCAATGGCTACGGCACTACTTTCCTGACGCCCATGACCAAGCTGATGGCTCATCTTCCCTTGGCCTTTCTCGACCGTCCGCCGCAGAACGCGCTGGTGATCTGTTTTGGCATGGGTACGACTTTCCGCTCCGTGCATTCCTGGGGCATTCCCACAATTGCCGTGGAACTGGTGCCCAGTGTCCCACGTCTGTTCAGCTACTACCACAGCGACGGCCAGACAATTCTCGGCTCGCCGCTCTCGCAGGTGGTGATTGACGATGGGCGTCGTTACTTAGAACGCACTCGGCAGCAATACGATGTCATCACGATTGATCCTCCCCCGCCTCTACAGGCCGCGGGCTCGAGTCTGCTTTATTCCGAGGAATTCTACCGACTGGCCAAGCGGCGGTTGCGGCCGGGAGGAATCCTGTAGCAGTGGCTGCCCGCGAGCGAGGGTGACGCGGAGGACGCAGCCTCAATCGCACGTGCGTTGCGCGATTCCTTCCGCTACTTACGGGTGCTCCCAGATGCGTCCGGGATTCACTTTCTTTGCAGTGATCTGCCGATTCCCCAACGCACCGCCAGGGGCCTACTGCAACGAATGCCCGCAAGCGCGGTAAGGGATCTCACGGAATGGGACCCGCGGCTGAAAGGTGGAGTGAACGCTGTCGCCCTTCTTCGTCTGGATAAACTGCTTAAGAAAGAACAGTCCGTGGAGGAACTGATCGCAGCCTCTCCGGACACGCCTGCCCTGACCGACGATCGACCTGTCAACGAGTACTACCTGCTGCGCCGGTGGACCGAGCGGCGGCGCCACAGCGGCGGGACCCCCGTTTTTCTCTTCTAGGACGTCCCTGCCTGGCCAGCCCGGAAGAGGCGAAATTGACCCCCTCCGGGACCCCTCCTCTAATCTGTGAAAAAAAGCTTCCCATTGCACCGATCTCGGTGCAATAATAGCGGCCTCAGAATTGCTCTGGCCGTCAAAAGAGTTCCCAGGTGGGCCCAGTATGCTGATTGAGAAGCTCGTGGCTGGCGTGGTCCAAGTCGACACGCCGATAGGGCCACGTTACATCGTCCCTTCGTTTGTCCAGCGCGTGTATCTGCTCTGGACGTTCCGCAATTTCCCTATTCTTCCTCACGCCGTGCTTTCCCGGCGGCAGCAGCGCATAATTGACCGAATGTGCGGCGAGCAACGGTTCGCTTCCGTGCCATACGTAGAGGGCACGGACGATCTCCCCGTCATCGGCACAGTCGAGCGCCGCCCAGCGATCAGGATGGATGCGCTGCCACCGCGACGTCCGGCGGCCAGTGCCCCGGCCGTTCTCCCGGCCGAAGTTCGCCAGCAAGGCTAGACTGTGAGGACGCGGCCGCGAGTGGGTTCTAAAAGCGCGTGGGGACAAAGTCGAAGATCGGCCGCCCACGTCTGGGAGTGCGCCGAAGCGCGGAGTCTACCCAGCATCATAGACTGAGGAACGCAGTGGGCGGCCTGGATGCCAAGTCCACTGTGAGTTCCCACTCTCCCTGAACTGCATCCGGTTGCAGCGTTGGAGATAGCGTTGCAACATATCGTATCGCAGGAAGCCCGCTGTGGCGTGAGTGCTCCCCCAGCATTCACTGCAGGACACCACTACGACGCGCGCTACTGATCTAACGCTGAATCAGTCAGTACCAGCCGTGCTCCAGGGCCTGCCAAAATTCTGCGAATGCTATAATCTCGCTTGCCCCTCAAAGCCGTCCCCGGCCCGGGCGCGTAGCTCAATTGGCAGAGCAACTGACTCTTAATCAGTAGGTTGAAGGTTCGATTCCTTCCGCGCTCACCATCTTTTCAATCAGTTAGCTCGTCTTGCGCTCTGCTTGCGCTCCGTTTAGAGCCAATCCGACTATTTTGCTGTGCGCTTCCGACATCTCGTCCGTGGCTGCATCGCCGTACACGTTCATGGTCGTTCGGATATCGGCGTGCCGCATGAGCTTTTGTTGTACGCCCACCGGCGTGCCGACTGAATCCAGCCAGGAACGATAGCATAGTCATCGGATTGGCGAGGAAGTTGCACGTTTAGTGCTGGAAATCTTGAAACCCAAAGTCGCCCCAACACCTGAGACTGTTGTGCTACAGCCAGAGTTAATCGTGCGCGCATCGATGACGAGGTGCGCACCGGAATCGTCCTCTACCCTCGAAAAAGTCCTGAATCCGGGCCAGTCGCCTTACGATGTGGGATTGTTCATCTTGAGCACATAGGCGTAATGCCCGACAAGAGGGGAAGGCAATTTGACCTCAACGTCCTCGCCACGCTGAACCCATTGAAGCGGTTCATTCTCTCCCAGCATGTAAATCGGTGATCCGGTTTTGAGCGCGAGATTCTTGACCGTTACACTCCCTGTCTTGGGCTCACCGAGAAGTGTCACATAGACAAAAGAGTTGGCCTGCGTGAAACGTACGGGAATGTCTTCGGCAGTTTCGCCAGTGGCCCGAATCCATGGACGAGTGCCGTAGATGGCCTCACCATTCTGTTTGAGCCACGCACCCAGCGCCTGCAAGCGGCTCATCTGAACCGGGGGAATTGTTCCATCTGCCTCCGGGCCGACGTCAAGGAGAAGGTTTCCGTTCTTGCTCACAATGTCGACCAGCAGATAAATCAGCTTATCCGGCGCGATGGTTTCAGCTTCACCTTCGGCGCGATTGTAGCCAAACGACTGCCCCAATCCCCGGCATTCTTCCCACTTGGTGGGACTGATCTTGTCGAGCGTCTGGTATTCGGGCGACTTGAAATCAGAGTGCTTTACCCCAAAGCGGTCATCAATCACGCCGTCAGGAACCGCTTTGTAATACTCGGCCATAATCTCCAGCGGATGGCCCGACTTGGGGTAGTCAATGTCATTCCACAGCACCGCGGGGTGATAGCGGCTGATCAACTCACGGTATTGTGCGTCCGCGTATTTGCCGTAGGCATCGCTCTGAGGCTTCACCTTCTGATAATCGGCCGCTTCGGCGATGGGGCCTGGGACGAATGTCCAGTCATAGCCGCCGGAATAATACAGGCCCATCCGCAAGCCCTGGGCGCGCACGGCATTGGTCAGGTCGCCGACAATATCGCGCGACGCGTGCTGCCGGTCCGGGGGAAGACTGGGATTTGGCGTGACGCTCGGCCAAAGGGTGAATCCGTCGTGGTGCTTGGTGGTGAGCACGACGTACTTCGCGCCGGCATCGCGGAAAATCTTGGCCCACGTATCCGGATCCCATTTCTGAATGTCCTTATCAAATGCCGTGGCGAAGTTGTAGTAGTCGTAGTTAGCCCCGTAATGCTCGCGGTGATACGCCTGCGTTGGCGATCCGTCGAGACGCATGCTGTTCAGGTACCACTCGGCGTAAGGATTGTGGTGAATGTAATCCTGGGACGTGAAATCGTGTTCGGGATGCACCAGTGGCGCCCAACCCGGAACTGAGTACAACCCCCAGTGAATGAAGATCCCCAGTTTCGCGTCCGCGTACCATTGGGGCAGCGGGTGGTGGTCCAGAGATTCAAGTGTGGGATCGTAATGCACGGGAGCTTGCGCTCGAAGGACGCAAACATAACTAACTGCAGAAACAAGACAAGCAAACAAGATTAGCTTACGGAAAGACTCGGACCGTTGCCTGGGCATAAACGCTCCTCCCTTTTGCCACCCTCACTCGAAGTGCACCATTCAGTGAAGGCCCTTAGTTTACTCGATTCCACAACGCAACCTATGATGCCTACCCGACCCTCCTTTCGATGTGCCGGTCTGCTGTAGTGCGGCTTTATCACCGGGTAGGAGGAGCGCTCGCTTCGGTCTTCGCGAGGAGCCCCCGCATGAAAGAATCCTCTGGAAACAACTCCACGTAGCGCTGCATCACCTCATGCGCACGTGAGTATTGCTTCAGCGTGATGTACTCCAAGGCGAGAGACTTCTGCAGGTCCGGCGCGAACGGTGAGACCTCGATGCCACGCTCGAAAATGGCCGCCGCCTCGGCGTGTCTGCCTGCGGCCGAGAGCGCCTGCCCGAGATCCAGAAACGTTGTGGTATCTTCAGACCCCCGCTCCAGCGCCTTCGAGAGATATTCGATGGCCTTCTCGTATTCCTTGCCGACCAGGGCGCGGCGGCCCAGAGCCGCCAGCACCGTAGGTTCCTCTGGATGGGAGCGGCTCAGTTCATCGAGCAAGGAGTTGTAGCGCACTTCGAGCTCCGGATGCTGCTGCTGCATGATCTCGCCGTAGGCAGCAAGTTGCTCCACCGGAGACACCGGCTTCGATGGATCGGACCGGTTCAGGTACACCAGGCCCGGGACGTCGGCGGGTTCGTCGAAAGCGTAGTCGGGCAGGGGCTGACCAGGGCGGCGCACGATGCGGTGAATGGTCAATGCGGTGTGCGCAATGCCGCCCACGGGGCGTTTGGGCATGTGGCAACCCACGCAGTCATTGGCTGGCGTCTTCGCCATCCTCTGCGCCAGCGGTATCGAGCAGCTCCGTTCGTTGTGGCAGGTCAGGCACTTGTCCCGATAGAAGGCCGCTTTCGTCGCCCGGGTCGGCGGCGTGTGGATCTTGTGGCACGTCACACACCGCAGCTTTCCGCCTGACTCCCGGTAGCAACGGCTCATCTGCATGGCGGAATTCTCCCACCAGCCCGGCATTTCCAAGCTGAACCGAATCGGTGGCCCAGTCAGCGCCTTGTCAGCTTTCTCACGCTGCTCTGGCTTCAGCGGCACTCGGAAGATGGCCGCAACCTCATCCAGAGGCGTGCCGGGACGAAAATCCATGTAGTCCTTGCCCGGCACCAGGACTCGGGAATGACCGCCCTGATGGCAGTCCATACAAATATCATCGGACAACCGTGCCGGCAGCCTGAGCGGATTCACAATCGACGTATCCACGGCGCCGCGCGCCACACCATGGCCGCCTTCGCGAACGTGGATGGAACCTGCCCCGTGGCACGCCTCGCAGCTAATGGCACATTCCCCGAACCGGAACGGTGGATCGCCATACTGCCCCTCGTGGTTCGCAACCGCTACCGGCTGGCCGTTATGACACACCAGACAACCCGAGAGCACCGGCCGGTTGAAGCCGAGGTCCGCGTCTTCGTAGCCCGGCGATAAATCCCAGTTCGCTGGTCTGGAGTAATAGGACAAGGGGGCTTCAAGCAACCGGCCTTCGCGCTTGATCACATAGGTATATCCGTGCATTCCAGCGCCGATGACGTACTCGAGTTTGTGGGTGGCTTCGAACACGGTCTTACCCGCGGCATCGAGTTGGTACTCACTCTGGTAAAGGTCGCCGCCTTTTTGAAAGACCCGGAAGTAGCGGTCAAATTCCCCCTTGAAGATGGTGACGGGCTGGCGCGCTCTGGCCAGTTCTTCGGGACGGTTGGCCGGAGCCATCGAACTTCCCATGGGCGTTTTTCTGTAGGCGGCAGCCAGGCGGGCGTGGCATGCGCTGCAGCTTCTTGACCCCGAGTAGGGTACGGCTGGGTCCGTGTTGCGGTAGCGTATGGCTGGCGGGTGCTCTGAAGGCTGGCCGATTGCCGCCAAGGCGAACAGGCACAATGTGAGCGTGATGGACAGGCAACGCGTGATTCCGCGCATGAACCGATTATATTGACACACGCGGCACCGCCTGGCCACGAGGTTCGAACTCCGCATTACAAAAACGCCCGCTTCTGCTCGGAACAGAAGCGGGCACCATTGAACGGTTCGTTGATGCTTAGAAACTGAACCTCAGGCCGAACTGCAGTACGCGCTGATTTCCATTGGGGTTGGCTAGGCTGGTGACTATGCCAAAGGCCCCTGGGGTGCTCACGTCACTACCGGGAGCAGCCCAAATCGCCGTGTTGAACAGGTCAAACGCTTCAGCACGGAATTCGAGTTTTCTCCCCTCTCCACCGATCGGGAAGCCTCGGAATAAGGAGAAATCCAGGTTCCAGTATCGCTGGGCGTTGAATGCATCCGGCCTCAGAGTGCCAAAGGTCCCCAGCTGCGGAGCCGCGAACCCACTAAAATTGATCCAGCAGGTCTGAGTGTGCGGGTGTGCTCCATTTGGACAGGTGCCCGAGTTGGGGTCGCCCACAAGATTGGCCTGTTCGTAGCCAGCCCACCCGGCGTTACCTGTGTTGGCCGGGTCCCCACCGTTATCGTTGTTGTCGGTCACGCTGTAACGCTGGCCGGAACGAACGGTAAAGATCCCGTTGACCTGCCAGTTGCCGATCATGTAGTCAACTGCGTGATTACCGCTCGAGAATTGCTTCCCTCGACCAACGGGAAGTTCGTAGTTGGCATTGATGCTAAGGAGGTGCGGAATGTCGTAGCCTGCCGGGCTCAGGCTACCTCGGGGGTAATATGGATTGGCTACATTCTTGCCCTCCGCTCCAAACCAGCCGTCGTTCTCGTCGAGTGCCTTCGAGAAGGTGTAAGCAACCTGGTAGGCAAGCCCATGCGAGAAGCGCTTGTTCACCGACAACTGGAAGGCATGGTAATCAGCAAAACCCACGCTGCGATCGTAGAACGTCGTGATCATGTACGGATACATGGCGCGCGATATTGGGTTGGGCAGTGGGCTGGGCTGCAACGCCGTGTTGTAATCGCCACCGACGTTGGCGCGATGGGTTAACGAACCCACGTACGTGCCGGTGATGGTCGTTGTGTTGTTGATCTGGTGCTGAATGCCGAAATTGAACTGGTAGGCATACGCGTTCTTGATGTGCGGGTCATAGTGCCAGTTCACACCGCCCGAGAAAAACGGGGTAGGAGCGGGAATACCCGAAGCGCCGCTTCCCGCAAATGGGTTCAGCGCCGAAACCAACGGATTACCGTTCGCGTCTGTGGTGGAAGTGCCCGGCTGGTTGATGTTGCTGGCAATCAACTGTCCAATGCCGGGCCAGTCCCCTTCAATGTTCTGCGCCATCTGGCTGACCGCGGCCCAGTTGTCATAGACAACTCCAGCCCCGCCTCGAACCACGGTGGAAGGAGTCGCGCGATACGCAAATCCAAAGTGCGGACCGACATTCGTGTATGTGTTATGCGCGATGCGTCCCCGCGGATCAACGACTACATGCGGGGGAAGCGTTCCCGGAGCCAAGCAGGTCTGGGTTGTTGGATCGCAGGCCTCGGCATTGCCCGACGCGTCCAGCATGATGCTCGGAATGCAAGGAGCGATCCCTCGAACTGTGCATGGCGGTGGGGGGTATTGCAAAACGTAGGTGCCGTTCGAGAAGTCCATGTCACCGGTTTCGATGCCGCCCTGTTCACCAATCGTGCCGATGGTTCCGTAAGGCGGAATAAAGGTGAGATCGTAGCGAACGCCATAGTTGACGGTGAGTTTGTCGGTCGCCTTCCAGGAATCCTGGAAGAAGGCGCTGAATAGGCCGCCCATGCGGGTTTTTTCATTCACGTCGCGGCGGTTGGCGCCGTTCGGGACGCCCATCAGGAAGGAGGCGAGGCTATTTCCGCTCTTGCCGGTCGCAGGATTGCCCGTCGAGGTGTCCGAGAAAGTGAGAGTGTCATAGGCGATCGGACTGGAGAACACGCTGGTAATGTAGTTCGCGCCCACGGAGAACGTGTGCGTTCCCATCAGCTTGTTGAGCGTACTCGAAACCTGGTAGTTGTCAGTGGCTTGCGGGGTATTCTGAAGGATTTCGCCGCCATTGCTAAAACTATCTTGCAGAGTCGGCTCCGGCAGTAAACACCCGCTGACCCCCGAGAAATTACAGGCAAAACTGGGCGAAAAGCCGGCGGCGCTGACCAGGGCGTTCTCATTCGCGCCTTTTAATTTGGTGAAGGAGTTGTCCGAAACCTTGGTGCGCGAGAACAGGACCTGCAACGCCAAAGTCGGGCTGAAAACATGCACCCAGTTTCCGCCCCAGTTGAGAGCTGGAATGGAGTCCTTCTTCAAGAACCCAGGCAAAAAGCCGTTGGTGCCGGGGGTGTTGGTTTCGCTGTCGATCTGACTCCAGCGGAACCACACCTGATCTTTATCGCTGAAGGTGTGGTCGAGTCTCCCGTTAAACTCATTCTGATGCTGTACGTTGGGATCGTTATCGAATGCGTTACTGTTGGTGGAAGCGACGTAGGGACCGGCCTTGGGATAATACGCCTCGGCGTATGCCTGCAACCCCGGAATAATGAGATTGTTGGGGATGATATTGCCCGGGATGGGCTGCCGATTATACGTTGTCCCTGACAGGGTGGTTTCAAACGGATCATAGAGCTGATCGATAACGTTACCCTGCGCATCGCGGTCCAAACAAACACCATTGGCATCGAAACCGTTGACACAAAGAGCACTGAAGTTCCCGTTCAGCTGGTCCGCCGTGGGCACGAGGATGTTTGCGCTAGCCGGCTGAGAGTAGCGGAAGCCCTGGTAGGCAAAGAAGAAGAAGGTGTTCTGCTTCAACCCATGCAGGGGAATGGGACCGCCGAAGGAGAGACCGAACTGGTTCTGATGAAACAAAGGTTTGGGCTGGCTCGCAGGCAGGAACTCGGTGCGCGAGTCGAATGCGCTGTTGCGCAAGTACTCCCAAACCGAACCGTGGAACTGGTTCGTCCCCGACTTGGTCACGATGTTCACTACTCCCCCGAGCACAGATCCAAACTCCGAGGAGTCGGTGTGCGAGACCACCTTGAACTCCTGAATCGCATCAACGATGGGGGGCACGGCGTAAGTACTGAGGAACGCCGCGAAATTGTTCATACCATCGGTCAGGAAGTAGTTGCTGCGGTTGGTCGCACCGTTGATGGATGGGAACTGGAACTGAGCGCTTTCCGCGATCGGAGTAGCGAATCCGCCGATCCGGCCGCCCATGGCGTTTTGTCCCACGCTAATCGGCGAAACGCCGGGAGTTAACGACAGGAGCTGGGTAAAGTTGCGGCCGTTCAGCGGAAGGTCATTCACTTCCTTGGTCGCAATCACCGTTCCCAGTTCCGCTGTGGATGCCTGTAGCTGCTCGCTTGTCGCCTCGACGCTGACAACTTGCGACTCAGTGCCGACCGCCATTGAAACATCGATCGTGGCTGTCTGGTTGACGGCAAGCACGAACGCCGCCACTTGTTTCGTCGAAAAGCCGGCCGCACTCACCTTCAAGGTGTATCGCCCTGGGTTGATATCCGGAAAGACATAAGCACCAGAGTCATTGGTGGTCGTGGTGCGCGTGGCGCCTGTGTCTGGATTCTCCAGAACCACGGATGCCTTTGTGATAACGAGACCTTGTGGGTCACGAACCACACCATTGAGCGACGCGGTGGAAAGCTGCGCTTGAAGGGCACCGCTCAACAAGGCCAGGATGCTGATCAATAAGGGGATGCACAGAAACACCACACGGCGGCGTGAGTCAGTCATGGATTCCTCCCGGGTTAAGCCATTTCGTTTGAAGCTCCCAATCCGTAAGCGGTTACTGTAACGGTTACCGTAACGAACGCAGCATTCTAGTATTAAGATACTAGGCTTTGTCAAGATTTATTTGATTTGGTTGTTGCTCCGAACTGATCCTCCTGTTTGCCAATCAAGGATGGCTATGATTTTGTGCGAATGAAAAGCGAATATACATTAGTCAAGGAGCAGCGCGCGGAAGCCAACATCTTGGCCTTGAAGCCAGTTGGACGCAGGCTGAGACCAGGAGGTGGTGGCGCGGGAAGCGGGAGTGCCTAGGCGTGCTATCCACGCCTGGAAGGCGAAGTACGGCGGGAGGATATGAGCTAGGGGCCGAGAGGCAATCAGTTGCACGATGAGAATACGCGTTCGAAGAAGCTCATGGCGGATCCGAACTTGGACAGGGACCCGGCGCATGCGTGAATTGAAGAAAACCGGCGGAGTTCGTGGTCTTGAAAGCGACCGGCGGGCAAGTGTGGACGGAGTATGCCGAGCGAGTGGTGGGCGTGCTGGGTAAAGAAGATGGCGATGAGACGCATTGCTGTCGAAGGAGCGTAGCGATGAGCCGCGGCGCACAAAGCTGGAGCCATCCCGCAGAGGCCATTGCAAAAGATATAATGACGCTTGCTTCGGAACCCATGAGGAAACTCATAGCGCTAGCGCTGTCGGCTCTCGTGATGGGGTCGGCGGCAGAACGGGAAGGACCGCGCATCCAGTTCGAGAACCGGCAGCCCGGTTCCGGCGTGACCTTTGTGCTCGAGAACGGCACACTTCCCGACAAACCCATCATTGATGGCATGCCGGGCGGGGTTGCGCTGTTCGACTACGACGGCGATGGATATCTGGACATTTTCTTCACGAATGGTGCGCACCTTCCCGGACTGACTAAAGACGACGACAAATACTCCAACCACCTCTATCACAACAATCACGACGGCACCTTCACCGACGTAACGGACCGCGCCGGACTTCGCGGCGACGGATACTCCATCGGCGTGGCCGCCGCCGACTACGACAATGATGGGCATGTGGACCTTTACGTCACCGGTTACAACCGCAACTATCTTTATCACAATAACGGCGACGGAACGTTTACCGACGTCACGGAAAAGGCGGGCGTAAGCGGAGTCTCGGCCTCGGGCAAGAAGCTGTGGGGACTCGCGGCCGCCTGGGTGGATTACGACAATGACGGCAAACTCGACCTGTTCGTGGTCAACTATCTGGATTGGTCTTTCGCCAACTCGCGCGTGTGTGGACCATCGGGCAAGCGCCTCTCCTGCTCGCCCACTTTCTACACCGGCCAGCCGAATATTCTCTACCACAACAATGGTGATGGAACTTTCACCGACGTTTCCGAGTCCATGGGGATCTCACAGCACATCGGCAAGGGCATGAGTGTAGCCATTGCCGACTACAACGACGATGGCTGGATGGACATTTTCGTGGCCAACGACAATGACCAAAACTTCCTGTTCAGAAATCGAGGGGGGAAGGGATTCGACGAAGTGGGCGTTGAGTCATTTGTCGCTTACACAGACAACGGAATTCCGGTCTCGAGCATGGGCACGGACTTTCGCGATTTGGATAACAGCGGCCGGCCCAGCATTCTCGTGACCGCCCTGGGAGGAGAAAGCTTTCACCTGTTTCACAATGAAGGAAACGGCCTGTTCAGCGATGACAGTTACGGGGTGGGCATCGGGTTTCGCAGTTCCCAGATGAGCGGCTGGGGTGTCGGTATTCAGGATTTTGACAACGACGGCTACAAGGACTTCTTCACAGCCAATTCCCATGTAAGCGAAAACGCCGATATCGACCCCCCGCAACACTATCGCCAGACAAATGCCGTTTTTCGCAACATGCATGACGGCACATTCCAAGACGTGAGCAACGAAGCTGGACCCGCTCTCGCAATTCGCGCCGCGCATCGTGGCTGCGCTTTCGGCGACCTGAACAACGACGGCAAGATCGACGTTGTCGTTTCGGCAATCGGGAGTCCGGCAGAACTGCTCTACAACACCTCGCCGGGCAATAATCACTGGATTCTCATCCGCACCGTGGGCGTAAGGAGCAATCGAGATGGCATCGGGACGCGGATCAAGATCACTGGCGCTTCTGGACTGGTGCAGTACAACCACGTGACCACCGCGGGAAGCTACGCAAGCTCGAATGATCCGCGCGTGCACTTCGGACTCGGTGCGGACAAGGTCATCAAGGAAATCGAGCTGCGATGGCCGAGCGGGACGGTCCAGCTACTGCATAACGTTAAGGCCGATCAGATCCTTACGGTGAAGGAGGAATAGGTTGTGCGGGCTGCGCTCCTATGCCTGCTCTTCGCGACCTGCGGCGCATCGCCCACTCTTGCCGGACCGTGCACCGGCGCGGAGGCACAACTAGCACACGTTTCTAGGCAGCTCACGCTCAAAGCTCTTGAAGGGGTGGGGCCCGCGTTGCAGTCGCTGAGTCGCGCGTATCCGGATTGTGTGGAAATCGTGCTGCAACAGGCGCGTCTAGCAGAGGCGGAAGGAAACTCCAGGGCCGCGGCTGATCTTTATTACCAGTATACCGACAGGGCCCCGTACGACTCGAAAGGGCTCGCCTACTTTGGACGTTTCTTTCTCGAACAGCACGACTACATGCGCGCCGATGCGCTCTCCGCGGCGGCGGTGGAGAAAAACCCAAATGATCCTGCAGCTCTGGCCTTGCGGGGCCAGATTCTAGTCATGAAAGGTCAGTCGTCGGAGGGGCAAAGTTTTCTGGAGAAAGCGGTGCAGCTTGATGCCGACGATCCGGAAGCACAATTTCAGCTTGGCACCATTTATGACAAGGCCGAGTCCCGCCCGAAAGCGGTCGAATGCTTTCGTGCCGTCGTGAAATTGACTCCGCACGATGCCAGAGCATGGGATTATCTGGCGTTGAATCTTGAACCTTTGGGAGACATAGAGGGGACCGGGCAAGCGTATCAAGAAGGACTCCAGGTGAACCAACCCGGCCGATATCATGATGCTTTTCTCGATTACAACTATGGGCGCTTCCTGGCGAAACGAAACGACTTGGTTGCGAGCAAGGGGCACCTCGATCGCGCCGTGGAACTGACTCCTCAAATCCGTGCCGTGTGGTACGAGCGGGCGAGGCTGGACATGCGTATGCACAATTATGAGCAGGCACGCGCGGATGGCGAGAAGGCGGTCGCCTGCACGCAGGACGGCGGGATTATTGATCTGCAGATCTACAGCCTCTTGGCCCAAATTTACACTCGCCTGGGCGACAAAGCACTGGCGAAGAAATACACCGAATTGACTCGAGAGACTCCGCCTCCAGTGCGTAAGGAGTCTCGGTAGCTTGCCTTCGCTCATGGACCGCCGAACTTTTCTGTTGAGCGCGCTGGCCATGAAACCCGCGGCCAAGCTACTTCGCGCAATCCTGGCGCAGTCTGACCCCGAACAGATCTTCGAGGACGTGACCACAAAGTCCGGCATACGCTTCAAACAAGAAGCCAGCCGCACCAGCCAGAAGTACCTTCCGGAAACGATGGTGGGGGGAGTCGCCATGTTTGACTACGACAACGATGGCTGGCTCGATTTGTTTTTCGTGAATGGCGCGAAGCTTCTCGACCCGATGCCCCACGGTGCTGCGCCGGACAAATCGGACCCGCGCTTCTGGAACCGTCTTTACAGGAACAATCACGACGGAACCTTCACCGATGTAACCGAAAAAGCGGGCCTGCAAGGGCACTTCTACGGCATGGGTGTGGCCACAGGCGATTACGACAACGACGGTAACGTGGATCTCCTGGTAACCAACTTGGGCGGCAACATTCTCTTTCACAACAATGGTGACGGCACGTTCACCGACGTCACCGCCAAAGCGGGGGTGGGTGGCAGCGGATGGTGCGTGGGAGCGGCTTTTGTTGATTATGACCGCGATGGCCGCCTCGACCTTGTCGTCAGCCGGTATCTCGAGTGGGACTTCAGCATGAATGTTTATTGCGGCGGCCACGAACCCGGCTACCGCGCCTATTGCCATCCCGATCAGTTCAATCCCATCTCTCACCTGCTCTTTCACAACAATGGCGATGGCACATTCACTGACGTTTCCAAGAAAAGCGGGATCGCAGGCGCTCCGGGAAAAGGTCTTGGGGTCGCCATCAATGATTTCGACGGCGACGGCTGGCCGGACATTTTCATCGCCAATGATGCAATAGCCGAGCAACTATTCCGCAACAATCATGATGGAACCTTCGGGGAGGTTGCGCTCACCGCAGGTGTGGCCTATGACCAGAATGGGCATGTCTTTTCCGGCATGGGAACGGATTTTGGAGATTACGACAACAGCGGTTGGCCCTCATTATTCGTAACCGACCTTGCCAACCAGAAATACAAGCTATTTCGCAATGTGAAGGGCAGTTTCGAAGAGGTGACCGACTCAATTGGCGTGGGAACAACCACTATCTCGCATTCCGGCTGGGGGGCGAAGTGGATCGATTACGATAACGCCGGCCGTCTGGACCTTTTTATCGCGCAAGGGCACGTCATGGACAATATCGAACTCACCGAACCCAGACTGCACTACCGCGAGCCTCCAATATTGCTCAAGAATGAACCGACTGGCTTTCGCGATGTTTCTGCGCAGGCTGGCGCGGTTTTCAGCGTGCCCGGGGCGGCTCGCGGCGCAGCCTTTGGGGACCTCGACAACGATGGTTTTATTGACATTGCCATCAATTACCACGACGGCCCGGCACAGATTCTGCGGAATCTGGGCAACAATGGAAATCACTGGCTTACTCTGAACCTTGTCGGAAGGACGACCAACCGCGATGGCATCGGATCGAACATTCGCCTGGTGACCGACGATGGCAAGCAGCAAACCGCATTTGTGAGCACTGCGGGAAGTTACATTTCGGCCAGCGACAAGCGTGCGCACTTCGGGTTAGGACCATCGAAGAAGGCGCAAGTCGTGGAGATCACATGGCCGAGCGGAATCGTGCAGCGCCTCGAATCCGTTGCCGCCGACCAGATACTGACAGTGAAAGAGCCATCGCGGTAATAGGGGGACAGCCGCTCCACGACTCAATCAGGCTTTCCCTTGGTCTTGCGCAACCAGATTACACTCTGCACCAGCTCACTTCTGAACCGACTGCGCGATGCCGATGGCTTTGTCAATATCCGGGTCTCCGGGTGCAAGTTTCTTCGCTTCCAGAAGCTCCTGAAGCCCGTCCTGTGCGTCGCCTGAGCGAAGATAAACAAGCCCCAAATCCTTGTGCAGCTGGCCAAGGGCGGTGCAGTCGCCGCAAACTTTGATCCCCTCCTGCAATTGGGAGATCGCCTGCGGCCAGTCATGCGCGGCGGCTGCGGTTAGCCCGAAATTTCCCAAGGTCTGAGCGCGATCCGTCATCTGTTTTCGCGCTTGCAGAGCCTCGAAGCGAGCCTGCATGCGCTTGCCTTCTTCCGGGTTTGATCGCGCCAGTTGGTGGGAGAGGTTGTAAAGTGCTTCGCCATGCTCAGGGTTAAGCTGTATGACTTTTCGCCAGGCGGCTAGAGCGCCGGCTTGATCTCCGTCGCGCAGAAGCTCCTGACCAAGCACGAAAAGCGTGTCGGCGTTCTTAGGATCAAGTTCCGCCGATTTCTGCAGGACCGGAATGGCCGCCTTGGCATTTCCGACCGCTTTCTCAATCAGGCCCAGCAGATACCACGCCTCCGCATCCTGCGAATCCAGACGCACCGCAGTCTCCAGTTCCGGTTTCGCTTCTGCGTATCGGCGCAAATCGAGCAACAGGCGTCCCTTGTTGTAGTGCGCACGTTCGGAGTCGGAATCCAGTTTCAGCGCCTCGGAAAATTCCGCCAGAGCGTTTTCGGGGTTGTAAGCGTCCGCGTATACAATGCCGAGATTCAGATGCGCGCCGGAAGATTTGGGGTCAAGTTCAATGACCTTCTTGAAACAGCCAATGGCGTCTTCGGTTTTCTGGGTGCGCCCAAGTACCATGCCGAGCGCGGTCAGCGCCTGGGAATTATCCGGACTGAGTTTCAGCGCACTGCGAATTGCCTCCTCTGCCTCGCCGAAACGCGATTCCCCGGCCAGGATCAGCCCCAGATTGATGAAGGCCTGCGCGTATTGCGGATTGTTCTCTGCGGCCTGGCGGAAAAGCTCTTCCGCCTTCTTGTTCTTTCCCTGCTGGCCATACAAAACTCCGAGGTTGTTTTCCGCCTCCGCATAGCCCGGATCCAGAGTAATCGCCGCCTTCAGTTCTTTTTCGGCTTCCGATTCCTGGCCAGCTTGCATGTCGAGGAAGCCCAGTTGGTTGTGGGCCCGAGCAAGGGTGGAATCAAGCTCGATGGCCTTTCCTAATGCCTCGCGCTCCTCCGCGATCTTGCCCAAATGGTCGAGGGCCAGGGCAAGGTTGTAGTATGTCTTGGCATCCTTGGGCTTCTGCTCCAGAGCTTGCCGGTAATAGTCAGCTGCGTGCTGGTAGTCTCCCTGATCGAGAAATGCATTGGCCTGGTTGGCCTTGGTGTCGGCGACGTTGTCCTTCACGCTCTCCTGTTTTTCTTCTTGAAATTTCTCCAATTCCTCCCGCGCCCTGTCCGTCTCGCCCAGGCTTCGCAACACTGCAGCCAGTTGAAATTGCGCCTCGCTCGATTTGGGATTCAACTGCAGCGCCTTCTCCAGATGAATCTTCGCTTCCTGGGACTTACCCAGCTTGGCAAGAATGAAACCCAGGTTGTAACGCGCATCGTAATGATTCGGGTTAAGGGCGATTGCCTGCCGCAGCAAAGGTTCCGCAGCAGAGTAATCTCCGAGACCGCGATCAACCACTCCTAGGAGATAAAGGGCATCAAAGTCGTGCGGCTTGCGGCGATAGTAATTCTGGATTTCGGGCAATGCAGTCTGGAACTCCGCAAGGATGATCAATGCCTTCACATAAGAGAGCCGGGTGACGTCGTTCGCTGGATCCAGCCGTAAGGCCTCGCGGAACTCGTCCGCCGCCTCCCGGAATTGAGACTCCTGAGTGCACGCGAGCCCGAGCCTGGCGTGCCGGTCGGCTGACGTGGGGTCCTGTTGCACGAGTCCGGAGAGCAATTTCACCGTCTCGGCAACATCGCCGCTGCTGGAGTAGGCGACGGCAAGGTCATCTTGCAGCATCGGATCAGCGGGCCCGTCTTTCAAGTAAGCGATGGCCGCCGAGTAACGCTTCTGCGCAATCAGGGCTTTCGCCAAACCGTCGAGCGCGGGCACCGATTTGGAATCCGCTTTTAGTGCGAGCTTGAATTCTTCAACTGCAGCCTCGTTCTGCTCCAATTCCCCGAGCGCCTCGCCCAGCGCAATATGGCCCATAGCATTGTCCGGCTTGAGACGCACGGCAACTTTCAGTTCACGAGCGGCGCGGGCAGGTTCATGCTTTTGGAGAAGGGCGAGAGCAAGGTCGAAGCGTGCCTCCCAAAGATTCGGGTCCTGGTGCACCGCAGCTTCAAACGCGGCGATCGCACACGTTAGTTCTTGCCGCTGGCCAAAATAGGCGCCTAGGGCGTCATAGGCGCCAGGCGAAGGATGAGTTGCAAGGACCCGCTCCAGTTCCGCTGGTCCTTTGCAATTAGCAGGGAGTTGTGCGAGCGCACGCGTGCCGAAAAAAACTGTAAACCAACAGCAAAGACCGATCTGAACCCAGCGACGCAGATTCGAAAAAAACATTCCCGTCCCAGCTTTCACGCTCGATCGTACCGTACAGGGGCACACGGCGCGATCCCAATGCTATGATCCAAACATATGTTCGTCGGGATGAGGCGGTTGCGTCAAGCAACTTCAGCTGAGGCATTTTTTCTTTTTTGGTGCTGGATCCCTCTTACCGTCGCTAGCGTTCACCTCGCGCACGGACAGGGCATGGTGGGCGGGGGCACAGCGGTTCCGGCGCGGCCTCTTCCTCCCGGCATGAAGCCGCCGGTGGTTGATTATCGAGATATTGCAACCCAGGCCGGGCTCGTAGGTGTGAACGTCTCTGGATCGGAAACCTCGAAGCAGTACATCGTGGAAATGTCCGGCAATGGGGTTGCAATTTTCGACTACGACAATGACGGCCTCCCGGACATTTTTCTCGTCAACGCAGGACGGTTGGAGGAAGGCGCTGCTCAGCCAAAACATTACCTTTATCACAACCTCGGGGGCCTTAAGTTTGAGGACGTTACGGAACAGGCTGGAATCAAACATACCGGATGGGGACAGGGAGTGTGCGTCGGAGACGTGGACAATCATGGGTACCCTGACCTGTTCATCACGCAATGGGGACAAAATGTTTTCTATCGAAATCTGGGAAATGGCACTTTCAAAGACGAAACCAAGGAACGGGGACTGCTTTCGCCGAAGCCGCGTTGGAGCACGAGCTGCGCGTTTATCGATTTCAACCGTGACGGCTTCTTGGATCTTGTCGTAGTCCACTACATCGATTTCGACCTGGCCCACACACCTCGTCCTGGGGACACCGCCCAGTGTCAGTGGAAAGGGAAAGCGGTCATGTGCGGTCCCCGTGGCTTGCCTCCGGAAACGGTCTCGTTTTACCAAAATGACGGCCACGGGCATTTCACCGACGTTTCTGATCAGGTCCACATTTCAAGCTCCCCCTGCTACTGCTTCACTGCCGTAACCGGAGATTTCGACAATGATGGTTGGCCCGACATCTTCGTAAGTAGTGATGCCACCGCGAATTTGTATTTTCACAATTTGAGTGGAAAGAGGTTCGAGGAGATCGCACTGCCCGCCGGCCTTGCCTACAACGAAGATGGCCGCGAACAATCCGGAATGGGGGCCACTGCTGGTGATTTCGACGGAGATGGTTTGCTCGACATCTTCAAGACGAATTTCGCGGACGACACCCCCACCATGTACAAGAACCTGGGCAAGAATGATTTTCAGGACGTCACGGTCGATTCGGGCCTGGCCGTGACCACAAAATTTGTGGGCTGGGGAACCTCATTTCTCGACTTCGATAATGACGGATGGAAGGACCTGATTATCGCGAACGGGCACGTCTATCCCGAAGTTGACACGGGACACACTGCGGAGACATACAAAGAGCCGCGACTTCTCTACTGGAACCGCGGTGACGGCCAGTATTTTGGTATGTCATCGCAAGCCGGACCAGGTATTTCGGATAATCACTCTTCGCGTGGTCTGGCGGTGGGCGATCTAGATAATGATGGCAATGAAGAGATTGTGATCGTCAATATGGCCGAGCCGCCCTCACTGCTGAAGAATTTCGCAACTAGCGGTAATTCGCTGACCCTACGCGCTGTCACCGCGGGCCGGGATGCCATCGGGGCACGCATTACGGTTACTGCCGGCGGACACAAGCAAGTCGACGAAGTGCGCAGCGGTGGAAATTACATGTCGCAAAACGATTTTCGGCTGCACTTTGGGTTGGGCCGCGCCGCAGCAGCAGAAGTCTTGATCCGATGGCTGGACGGGAAAGTCGAAGACCTCGGTTCGGTAGCGGCAGGCGAGATCGTGACCGTTGAAGAGGGCAAGGGCATCGTGCGCAGACAGCCTTACTCATTGCCAAAGGTCCCCGAGCCCTCGTCGAAATAGAAGCTGGCGGCGATTTCCCTCGAGCAGTGCCGGTCTCGAAGGTCGCCGGCTCTGATTAAGGGAGCACATAATGATATTTCCCCGCCGACAATTTCTCATGTTTTCGAGCGCAGTCTTTGGAACGTCATTGCTCGAAGCCATCACGCGGCCTCTGAGCCGGTGGACACATCCCCTTCTCCTGAGCACAACTGCTCTGCCACAACAGCGCGACGGCAGCCCGGTGACCTACGTGGACGTGGCCAAGCAAGCTGGTCTGACGGCGACCAATGTCTGGGGCGGAATCGAGGAAAAGAAGTACATCGTGGAAACGAAGGGTAGCGGCATTGCCTTTTTCGACTATGACAACGACGGGTGGCTTGACGTATACATGACCAACGGATTGCGATTCGGCGAAACATGGCCGCCGGGTCAGGAACCGAGATCACACCTCTATAAGAACAACCGCGATGGCACCTTCACCGATGTGACGGAAAAGTCCGGCCTGGGCCAGGTAGGCTGGCAAACCGGAGTTTCCGTGGGCGATTACGACAACGATGGCTGGGACGATCTTTTCTGCGGCTTCTGGGGTCACAACGCGCTGTTTCACAACAACGGCGACGGGACTTTCACCGACGTCAGTAAGAAGACCGGCATCTACAACGAGCGGGTTCGCTGGGCTTCGGGCTCGACCTGGCTGGATTACGACCGCGACGGTTGGCTTGACTTGTTCGTCGCCAATTTCATCGAGTTCGATCTGGCCAAGGTGCCTGGGCCCGGTGCGAACCCATCCTGCATGTGGTTGGGAACTCCTGTGATGTGCGGTCCGCGAGGCCTGCCTCCTGGAAGCAACATTCTTTTCCATAACAATGGTGATGGGACTTTCACCGACGTGAGCGAGAAAGCGGGCATCCTGAAGCCGGGTCCGCGCTACGCGATCACCCCAGTCTCCTACGATTTTGACAACGACGGCTGGCCCGACATTTATGTGGCCGTGGATTCGATGCCCAGCATCTTGTATCGCAACAAACACGACGGCACATTCGAAGACGTGGCATTGGAGGCTGGATGCGCGATCAACGAAGACGCTCGTGAGCAGGCGGGCATGGGAGTCGGGGTGGGCGACTACGACTGCGACGGCTGGCTGGATATTTTCAAGACCAACTTCAGCCAAGACACCTGCGACCTGTATCACAACACGGGCGATGGGCGTTTCGACGACGTGACCGCCCCTTCCGGCATCGGCGTCAACACGCAGTATGTCGCATGGGGCTGCGGTTTCGTGGACTACGACAACGATGGCTGGCCCGACATCATCCAGATCAACGGCCACGTGTATCCGGAGGTGGAAAAGTATCATCCCGGGGCAATCTTTAAGCAGCCGCGCATCGTGTACCACAACCTGGGCAACGGAAAGTTCGAGGATGTGTCTGCCCAGATGGGTCCGGGCATCAGCCAACGCTACTCCAGTCGTGGCGCGGCTTTCGGCGACTACGACAACGACGGCGACATTGACGTTCTGGTCCTGAACATGAACGATCCGCCATCGCTTTTGCGCAACGACGGCGGGAACAAGAACAACTGGATCAAGATCAAGCTGATCGGCACTCACTGTAACCGCACTGCAGTAGGAGCCCGTGTGCGTGTCGTTACCGGCAACCACGCACAGATCGACGAGGTTCACACGGGCGGAAGTGTGATGTCACAGAGCGATCTGCGCCTGCATTTTGGCGTGGGGCAGGCAGAGAAGATTGACTCCGTCGAGGTAAAGTGGCCCACGACCTGGAAGACCGAGAAATTCAGCGGTGTAGCGGTCAACCAGATCCTAACCATTAAGGAAGGCGCAGGGATTGTCAAGACGGACAAGGCGAACCCGTCGAAGCTTCCTTAAAACCAAAAGCGAACGGATTCTCAGCCTCGACTTTGTCGATTGACGCTTGCACTTTTCCCGCCCGGCTTTGTCCACACATCGGGAACGCTCGAACCATCACATGCCTGTGCCGCTACGGTTCATGGTCTTGGGCTGCGGGATGGGCAGGCGTCCGTCCGCGCCTTTGGTAAGTTCGAGGAATTCCGGGTCGTGCATCAGAGTTGCGAATACGGCATCGACACGCGCCTCCATCATCTCCTTGGCGCGCACCGACTGGTAGCGCTCGTATTGGAAGAAATGCCGCTTCAGAAGAGACAAAGCTTTGTCCCGCTGGCCGAGCTGCGCGTAAATCGCCGCCAGATTGTAGGAAGCAGGCAGCAGCTCTTCGTTTTCGCGCGCGATTTTCAGCGCTTCCTCGGCGCGGCCGTTTGCGGCCATGAATCCTGCGGCGAACACTAGGTTGTAGGCATCGTGCGGTTCCAACTCCAGCGCCTTCTGCACGTAGTAGTCTGTCTTAGCCCGATCGCCCTCCGAGTTCCAATAGACGGCGAGGTTGCGATATGCCAGAGCCGTGGGGAAAACTGCCACTGACTCTTCCATCAGCGCCAGGCCCTTCTTGAACTCGCCTTCGTGAATCGTCATCTTGCCGTTGCCGTGGAGCGCGATGGCGCGAGCGATCGGATCCGCCGGCATCGCCAGAATTGCATCGAACGTCGCACGTGCTTTGTCCCAATCGCCAATCTCGTGCCTGTAGACCTCTCCCAGATATCGCAAGGGTGTTGGATCTGCCGGATCCATGCGGTGGGCCAGCGCATACAGGCGTTCCGCCTCACGATAGTGGGCGGAGGTCTCGGCGCGCAATCCCTGCTTCATGGTGCGTTCGATTTTGGCTCCGACGACGCGATCGAAAATGGGAGCCGGGAAGTCCGGGGCATCGGCGAGACCGGCGGCCTCTTCCACGCCCAGCTTTTTCAGGGCCTTGGCAGCGTCCTTCGCTTTTCTCGGGAAGAGACACTTCTGTTCAAGCACAGCTTTGTATATCGGAATCGCTCCGGCATTGTCACCGGATTTGACGTGCTCCTTGGCGTCCCTGAGCTGCGAGTCAACCAGATTCTCCCGCCGCTTGTACTCATCGTCGACCAACTTCTCGACCTGGTTCACGCGCAGATATCCATCTTTGTTCTCGGCTTTACCGATGAGGCCTCCGTCGGGTGTAGCCAGCACCGCGATTGGAAGCTTGGCGCCGGGAACCAATTTCTGCCCCAGAGGCGTTGCCGCGTCAACGACCTCCATCGCAATGCACTGCGATGCGTAAAGAGACAGTGTGCGCGAGACTCGCAGGCTTGACCTCTGGAATTCCTGGACCGAGGACGGGAACCAATACACCACTAGGCCTTGGGTTAGTGGCGGCGCCGCAGGCTCAAGAACGCGCCACGGCACGTCGTACACCGGCTCTTGAGTCATGCCGGCGCCGGGCCCCATAGGCCCCATACTTCCCATGCCTCCTATGCCGCCACCCCCGCCTCCTCCACAAGTAGCCCAGCCTTGCGAAGAGGAACCGGAGACGGCGAGCCCCAATACTGCCATGCGAACCCACAGAGTTTTCATGCCGACGATTGTACTTTGGAAACCAGCGAGAATTCTATTTTCTTGAAAAACTATTGACAATTTTCCTTCGGAATCGCAGAAACAAGACATCTCAACACCGAAATTAACAGTGCGTTATTTCCCCTTGGTGGCTTTGCCGTCCATGACCAGCGTCCACTTTGCCCCATCCGGCGACGCTTCGTAGGAAAAGTTGTAGGAAGTTGGCGAGATGATTTTCATGGTAAAGCGGCCTTTCGCGACCGTGCCGGTGAGCCAGGTCCAAGTATCGCCGTCCACTGAGCCTTTCGCATCGGTGAACTCACCCCAACTGTTGAATTCGCGGAAAGTGTAGCTCTTGTCGTCGGCGGAGTAACCCATATAGTAGATTCCTACCCCGCTGCCCATGGCGCCTTTGAATTCAGTATGGCAGACCAGAAAGAAGCCGCCTTCCATCCATTGGCATTTGAATGTCTCTAACATCTTGCCGCCAGGGCCCATCGGGCCCGGCTTGATGTCGCCATCGAGAGTCCATGAGCCGGCAAATATGTCGAGCTTCTTGTGCTCGGGCCCTGGCTTCGGCATCTCCATTTGCGGCAGCGCGATTGCGGCCAGTGCAACCCACCCCGCAACCATCATCCCAAGTCGTTTCATGTTCATCTCCTTGAATCTCCGGACTGAACTTAACGAATTTTGTTGTTCGGGGTCTCCACTCTATCATGCGTGCTTTTTCACGATGTTGCTGACCATGGCAAGAAATGGAGATAAGTTTTAACTTGCAACATCTCCAACTGCAAAACAACATGCAGAATGAAAAACCGTGAGTTCACCAGGAGGCCTGGTGTGTAAACGAGAAGCCAAAGAACGTGTTGAATAATGGAATCAGAACCGTGGCCCGTCAAAAAAAGTTCGGAAATCAAATCGTCCCTAGGGCCGACCATTTTATTCGCGGTTCAAACGAATAGGTGCTACAGGCCTTCTGGAAGCTCATCCATCATCTGCGCTCCTTCTGCGCTCTGTTTGCTGGCTGAGCTTGAAACTTCCATGGCCTTTCTTGTCATCCGTGGCCCTGCATGTCGTTGAAACTGCGTTTTGTTATGGATTCGATTCCTTCCGCGCTCACCACGTTCAAAGCACTTAGCCGGCAGTGCGATCCGTTTGCGATCCAATTAGGCCGAGAAAAGTGTGCCAGGCGGACCATTCAGCTGTGGACCTCGGCCATCTCTGCCGTTGATGCGTCACCGTAAACGTTCATCGTGGTACGAATGTCAGAGTGCCGCATCGATTTCTGCTGCACACCGACCGGAGTCCCGACCGAATCCAGCCAGGACCTATAAGGTGTGCTGCAGGCTGTGAGTGGCAAGTCCGTCGATGCCCGCTTTATCTGCCGCCTTGCCGCACTTACGCCGGACTTGATCGTAACAGCAGGACAAATCTGCTATAAACCGCGTTCTGAGAATGCCTGATGGAATCGTTGTGAACTCTCAGACCGCTTGTCCCATTCTTACGTGAACGAAAACAGGTCAGGGGCTGGAGCGTCTCGTTCCCGGCTGCACCCTATCTGCGCACCAGTCCCGCCCATAGTGAATTGGTCAGTACGGCAGGTGACTCATGTCGAAATAGATCTGGCGTAGCCCGCCATCCTTCAATCTAATTTCCAAACAGTCCTACATCCTTCCCATTTCGACTGAGCGCCACAGTCGTTATGGATCGTGCAGGCAGCTTCAGAGGGCCGTCTCCTGCGTAGCCAGGAACACGGGCGCTCTTCTCTGTCTGACTGGACCGGTACGCCTCCCCTTTCCAGGCGGCGCGATCCTTCAGAGAGAGAGTTAGGGTGACATCGGTGTCCGGCGCCGTGTTGATGATGACCGCGGTCAGTCGCTTGTCGTCCGGGCTGACAAACGCCGAGATCCTCAAGGCAGGGCTGTCGGTCGAGGCTTCCACCCGCTGCCAGCCCGGGTCGATGAAGGCAGCATACTGCTTGAAAGCATAGTAGGCGGGCTTGATCGTGAACGAGGACGGACTGTTAAGGCTCACGAGACCGCTCCCAGTGCCCCAAAACAGATCCCAGTACAGATAGGCGGCAACGTTTTCGACAGTCAGGGAATTGTGCATCAACAGAGCCGTGTTCATTGCACCGGTCCACGTCTCCGGTTCCAGCTCATACTCAGTCTGGAATACGGGCTTGTTTCCTTGCTCTGACATGAAACTGGCAAAGCTGGCCATCTTGGAAACGTACCGGTCGGGCGCCGCGCCGCAACCGCTGCAGTCGTAGAGATGGTGCGCGTAGCCATACACGTGCGACAAATCGGGCAAGCTCGTTACGTACGCCTTGGCGTCACCTATACTCGACGTTTCGGGCACAAGCATCTTGGGCATGGCTGGCCCCATCTCAGCGTGAAGTTTCTGCCAAACGGTTTCGAAGGCAACGTTGTAACCGGGGAGGTTGGGATCGGCGGTCTCTGTAGGAGCGAACTGGCACGAGTCCCACGGGGCTGCGTAATTAAGCTCGTTCTGTAAGCTGATGTAGTCCACGTTGACGCCCGCCGCAGCATAGGCGCGCAGGCTCTCGTACCACCATTGCGCAAACTCGGAGTACACGTACTTGCCTTCGTGCTTGGCCAGGGTCCCGCCGACAGCCTTGTCGTTGCTCTTGAGAGCAACCGGCGGCGTCCACGATGACATCATGATTTTCAGGCTGCTGCCCATGGCCGCCTTGGCGCCCTTGACGACTTCGACCGTCTCGCGAAAGGAAACCGGATCTATTCCGTAAGTGTCTCTGATGCGAAAGATGGAAACGCCAAGCTCCTTGAAAAGCAAGTCATAGAGTTGGGCTTTCTGTTCGTGATGGAGAAGATCCGCCGTGTAGTAGGCGCCGGCAGCCCCAAATCCTTCGATCTTCTGGTGGCGTGTGCCCATATCGATCTCGCCAGTGGCGGTGGGTTTCACCGGAGTCGGCGGCGGAGGAATGAACTCAGGACCGTACACGCTGGCGTCGTCAACGTAGAAATCGACTCCCGGCGGAGGGCCTTCGAAGTACACGTCGAGGACCGCGAGCATGCCTTTGACATGCGGCGTGAAGTCCCCCGCGAGCTGGACCCAGTCGGTGTTGGTGGCAGTTGCGCTGGCGATGTTGTAGTAGTTCGTCCCGGCGTCGTCCTGCTGCTCGACGGACAGTGCAACGGTGGCACTGGGAGCGTTGGCCAGCCTCACCCACCCCGAAATCCGGTAGGTCTTGCCTTCGACCAGCTTCCCCCACACGGACTGCTTAATTCCTTGCCAGGTTGCCGTCCTTCCCGATGCTTTGCCGCTGTGCGAACCGCTGTGCACGGGCGATGGGACAGCGGCAATCGTGCAGACGCGGTCTGTCCATCCTTCGGTTCCGGTCTCAAACCCGGGATTGACCAGGATGTTCGTGTCACCGCCAGCGGACGGCGATGGCAAGAACAATAGGAATAACAAAGACATGAATGCGCTTTTCCGCACCAGAGTGTCCCTCCATGAAACAGGAAACTCACAACGAGAAAGATTAGCATCGTGGCGACAACCGAGAGGAGGATTTTTCCGAGCAGAAACTGACGGTCGAGTGTTTAAGACATCGCCGCGATCGCGAATTCTAGAGGCGGAGTGCTCGTCGTAGGCTTGAACAACGCCGGAACGCCAGCTGGAATGGATGTTGGCCCACTCCACATCGGCAGCAGTCACGCACGCATCGGGCCCCGGGGTGTCTAAGACCAAATTACGCAAAGGAGTGGCGGCGATGAGTTCAACTGCGGAAAAGAATGCCACTTCGCCGCCGGTCGTGTTACGAGCCGGAGTACAGCTGAAACGGCGCCCAGTAATAGGGATTGCCGAAGGTGCCGCCATGCAGTAGCGAGAGCTTGGCGGCGCGCAGGGCGGCGTCCGGACTCGAGCCTTTGTCGAGTTCATCGTAGAAACGATCCATGAGCCGCTGCGTGGAGGCGTCCGTTACCTCCCACAGGCCCGCGATCACATTGTGCGATCCAGCTCTCAGAAATGCCCAGGCCAGTCCGACTAATCCCTCCCCAGAGTAAGATCGCTCGCCCGCCCCGTAACATGCGGAAATTGTCACAAGGTCAGCTTGCAGCGGATGGTGAATAATGTCACGTGCGTAGAGTTTGAACGAATCGCTTTCTGCTGGGTCCCTCGACAAAATAATCGCCGAATCCAGCGGACTCAACCGGCTGGCCGTCCCGTGGGCCACAAAGTGGATGTGGGAAAACTGCTCGGGATGGCTGGCAAGAAACGACGCGGGCGTGGCTTGCTTTCCCGCAATGATCTGCCTATCCGGTTCGCGAAAATGTCTGGCCACGCTATCCATCTGAGCCTGAGCATTCGGTAGGGCGGGATACTGCTCGTTGGGCGCGACACTGTTGCCAATAAGCAGCATCTTGCGCCGCTTCCGTTTTGCAGTCCCGTTGTCCCAGGCCGCAAGGACTCGCAGCGAACTTGCGTTGGCGATGACGGCGTCTTCAATCCAATAATGGGGAGCCGGATCGGAAGCGATGAGAGTCTCGAAATTCAGGTTGTTCAGGCTGCCGTCGGGGATCACGATGACGCGCCCGCCCTTGGGCAGCAGGGGCCGCGCCGGCAGAACCAGCGTGCGGTAGAGCAGCCGTCCGTCTTCGTTGGCGGATCCCAGAACGTCCGCCGGACCCGTCAAGGCCTTGCGATAGCGCTCCACTTCCGCTTCGATTTCCGGACTTGGAGGAAGCGTGAACAACCGGGTTTGTTTTGGCGTGATCGCCCACAAATACGATCGCGTTTCTCCCAGCCAGTAATAGAGCACTGCTCCCTTGATGCGGGCGGCAATTGCCTGTGCATTCAGTGCTGGAGGCTCAAATTGAGTTTTTGTCGCCCGAATGCGAACTTTGCTTAACAACCCCAGTCCTTCTAGCAGTGTGCGGGCGCGGCTGTAGTCGGCCCAGCGGAGCGCTTCCTCCCTTTTTCCCTGGGCGACGAGGAAATGAACATAGTCGTCGTAGATGCCTTCTCCGTTCTTAAGGAATGGGAGCCTCAGTTCCTCGTGCATGACAGTGTCACGAGCGTCCTCGAAGGTGGCAATGGCGTCGCGGTATGCGCGGTCGGCCTCTACAAGCCGGCGCTGATCCTCAAAAAGGCGAGCCAGCGAGTGCTGCGCTCCCCACCGCAAGGAGGGGGAACAAGCCTTATCGCCTTGGACCAACTCGAGGGCTTGCTGGGCTTGCGCAATGTTCCCTCGCTTCGCCGCAATCTGGCCCCGAACCAATATCGGGTCGAGTTCGTCTGCCCGGTCGTGTCGATCTTGGGCGTTATGTAGTGCCTGATCGGCATACTTCGCCGCCTCGTCCAGATTGCCGGTTTGCAGGAAAAGCCAGGACATTCCCTCCAGGTTTCTGTATACCTCATTGGGGTCGCCAGATTCCGTGGCGAGACCAAGAGCGTTGCGGAAGGACTTTGCGGCCTGCTCGGTGTCGTTTCGGTCCGCATAGATTCGTGCAGCATGCCTCAACCAGATCATCTCGCCAATCTTGTCGCCGAGCTCCGCAGCATCTTTTTTTGCGGAGAGGAATTCCTCGAGCGCTCGCTCCGAGTCTCCCAGGTTGTAGTACGCCACGCCGAGATTGCCGAGCGCAGTCTGCGCGAGATCTAGGGCGTCAGTTTTCTTTGAAGCGCGGTAGGCGGCATTGGACCAATCCACCGCCTCATCAAGGCGCTGTTCCAGGGAATAGACCTCCCCGATGTTCAGCAGAGAGCTCGCCTCCAAAAAGGGGTCGCCATGAGTTCGTGCGAAAACAAGACCCTGCCGAAAGTATCTCGCCGCAGCTGGGAGGTCGCTACGATGAACCGCCGCAGCCCCTCGATCAAGCATCAGTTCACCGCACGCGCCTGTCGCCGACTGGGCACAAAGCTGATCAGCCTCGTCAAGTTCCGCCGCAGCCTTGGAGTGTTCCCCCAACCGCTCTTGAGCAAAACCCTCGACTGCCAGAAGCCGTATTGCCGCGTCTCGGTCGTCCAAATGGGTTGGGACTACACCCAGTTCTTGCACAACCTGGAGATACTTTCCGCCCTGCCAAAGCAGTGCCTCGGCCTCGAGTATCTTGAACTTCCAGGCCCATCCGTCATCGTGGCCGCGCAAACGCTCGTACTGCTGTCGTGCTTCTTTTTGACAAGCGACGAGGTCACCACGAAGAAAAGTCGCCCGAGCATGATCATAGGCGACTTGTGGGTTCTCACGGTGACACGCGAGAAACGCGCACACAAAAACAAACGGCAACAGCTTGAGCTGCCGCCGTCGGTACGTAGAACGAAAGAACTGTCTCTTCGCTGAGGCTTGGTTCCAGCCGCAAGGAGGGACTAGGTCCGCGACTTCAACGGTTATGGCCTGGTGTTGCCGTTGGTAGTGGTCGATGGCCCGCTCACGGAGCCATGCCCCACGCACCCCAAGTTCATCTGTATGGTGCGAAACTCGAAATAGACGCAGGGCCGCTCGTTCTTCTCGTATTGCTTTTCGCCGACTTCCACTTCGCCGAGCGCTACAGAACCGAATTCTGGAATCACCAGAATGTGTCCGAAAGAGTGGACCCCGGGAATCGGAATCTCGCCGATGCTCTGCACGAGGGAACATGTGATCGGGTTGCGGGCGGCTTCATTGCCGTCGTCACAAGTGTCGATGAGGTGGCGGATGTCGCGAAGCTTCCCATCATACTGGTCCCTCAACGTCTTGGGAAGCCCGTCCGAGGCCGCGATTCTCTCGGTTTGCTCTCTCACCCTCTCAAGAAACAGCGGATCGCGTAGATAAGATCTATCGTTCGCCGGGCGATCCCCCAGGAGACCGAGGTGAAGAATCAGTTCGACCGGAAATCCGCTGACCTGCACATTCTCGAACTGCGTGCCCAGGAAGGTCACATGGGGCACATGTCCGTTCTCGTAGGCGTGTTCGGTCGAAATCTGGGCCACGATCCTGTCTGCGGTGATGATCTCGAAAACCTTCAGGTCTTCCACGATCGAGGTGGACAGCGTGACCCAGCCATTGTTCTTCAGGCTGCGGGCTCCCGAGACGCGAGTCTGGCCCTTGGTAAACGAGATCAGGCCCTCCAGGCTGAAGGCGTCAATTTGACGGCTGAAGTGACCGCCCCTGCGGTCGGCAAGCTTGACCGGTGCCTGGCTTTCGATCTTCTCCTCGAAAGGCTGCTGCAGATGTCCGCTCAAAACCTGAGCATGGGCGTGGTAATCGTGCGAAGGCTTCACGGTGCTGGTTGCTTTCGGTGTTTCCGTCATAGTTGCCATAGGATGCTCCAGTTAAGGCTTCTGAATTTGTAATTCAAAGAACGCGTTCCCCAAGTCTTTGTGCTCTCCCGCCGCCGTGATGCCGCTGACCTGTATTTTGTAAGTGCCTGCTCGCCGGTTTGTACCGGGCACTTGGACGGGCCACTCGTCCTGGCCGGCATGGGCCGGGATTGTTAGTGACCATTCTAGCCTTCCGCTGGGGTTATACAAGTCTGCGGTATATCGCGCATAAGTTCCGTCCGGCGGGATGCGAATAAACAGAAGAAAACCTGCCCCTTGAGATATTGTGATCGAGGCATTGGAGCCTCCCCACGTGCCCACGGCCACCGCAGCCCAGGGCAGAACCCGGGGTCGCACGAGAGCCGATCGCAAATTCGGATACGCCACAAAATTCTGATAAGCGACTACCGCCAGTAGCAGCGCCAGCACGGGCGCGGCAAATGCGGGGCGCAGCCAGGAAAGCCACGCGCCAGCCTGCTGGGGGCCAGACGCCGCAGCCTCGGGAACCGGCTTGGGACTCTCAGCCAGCACTACCTTGCTGTGCTCCACAAATTCGGATGCGGCATGAACGTCCCGCGCGCATTCGGGACAGACGAAGTAATGCTCTTCAAACTCATCTCGCTCTACCGGACCAAGCTCGTTCAGGAGATATCTTTCTGTCAGTTTCTGTCGAACCACCACCTCGTGGTCCATGACTTATCACCTCGTAAGTTGTTATCGGGCGAAGCATCACAAAGTCCTCATGCCGGGGAAAAATCCGTCGGATTGTCGCCCGTGTACTTGAGATACTTCGCTTTGAATGCTTGCTTCGCACGGTGTAACAGCACGCGTAAATACTCCCTGTCGACGCCGAAGTCGCGGCATACTTCATCCTTGTCCCGCTCTTCGAGGAAAACTTCTCGCAAAAGCCGCCGGTCGCGCTCGGAGAGCCTTTCGAGGATTTCCCGCACTTTCTTCTGCGTCTCTTTCGACACCATCTGATCTGCTAGATCGATATCTGGCGCGGCTACATTCTTCTCTTCTTCATCGTCCAGGGATGTGCTGCGAGCGTTCAATCTCAAGTATTCCTGAACGACGTGATTGCACATGGAATTAACATATGCTCCCAGCCGCTCCGGCTGGAGGATCTTTCCGTCGCGCACCGCCACCAGAACCCGGGAGAAAGTCTCCTGACGTATATCCTCAATGCTCTCCAGCGACTTCATCCGGGAACGGAGCTTAATCCGGATAAATGTGCTGAAGTACGCAGAAAAGTGTTCCTGCGTGCGAAAGTCTGCGGCTCGCAAGCGGTTGAGATACGCGTCGTCAAAGGACTCGAAATGCAAGTACCCGCCCCATCGGTTTTGTGGTGGCACAGAGTGTAGCACTGGGAGTGACCCATCGTCGCCGTTTTCCGAGCTTTTCGCAGGAGAAGGCAGGCGTTTCAGGAAAGGGCGGTTATTGCGACGGCAGACGGTGGGCAAGAGGGGCCGCGGATTGAGCATTCGATGAAGAGACTCCTGTCGGCTCGGATCGGAGGAGGAGTCGGTCGTGCGCTGTTTGGAGAAAACACCAAGAAGTGCCGGAACCGTCTCCCCCCGTCCGGTTCCGGCACCCCACGAGAACCCTACCGAGTCGTTTTCAAGGCCGGGCCTCATACGCTGTGGAGCAATCCCGCGATCTGCGCGATCTCTGCCACACATAGGGATAGTGCAGCGGGCCTCAAAATCGTTTCAGGAAAATCCCGCTGGAGTGGGGCAAGCGAACGGCGGTGTGCCCCGATGCCCGTAACGATTTCGCGCTGCCTGTCACTATTCACTCAAATGGGAAGATTCGCGAGGAGGATCGAGATGCCGAAACTGGAAAACGTTATCGGAGTGGTGCTGAGTGTGAGTGCGGGACTTCTGCTCATGGGATTCAAGAACTGCACGCCAGCTCCGCCACCGCCACCACCGCTCAATTCGCTAACCTTGCTGCCAACCGACGCCTGCACCGGTAACACCTGCGTGCCCCCATCCCCAATAGCGGGAGCCACCGATGTCTGTACCGTCACATCGGCGACATTTAACACGTGGTTCGTGAAGACCCCGATAACCGCTGGCGGCGCCGTGAACCCGGCCAACAGCGTTACTTTCCCCAACATTCCGAACTGCAGCTTCTACCAGTGGGCGATGCAAGATTTCCTGTGGCTGACTTCGCCGACCACCTCTGCCTATGGCGGTAGCGGGCTGATTCTCGATTCGCCTGCTTTTTTCGATGTCTCGCCGCCGGTTGGAAATGAGACCGGTCCCCGCACCCTGCTACCCCACAGCGAAGGTTTTATCCGCCCTGTGGTTTTGCGTGCCGCGCAGGCTGGCCCGCAAGGTTTGCAGATGACCTTCGATGCGTCGGGGACGCCGATCCAGGTGAAACCCGCTGAGCCGGGCGCGGTGCTAACCGTCGTCAACACCGCGGGGGAACGGGTTCAGGTCGCACACGCGAAATTGGGAGGTAACGGAAAACCAATCCTGCTCGACGCGAATGGCAAAGTCATCCAGGCGCTTCCCTCCAAAGGGGTCAAGCCTCAAGCTCGAGCGGAGGCCAGCACAGCCGAGATCCCGACGATGATCGTTGCTACGAAGTTCATCATTGACCGGATCCCGATCTTTATCGATCCCGCGCTGGCAGTCATCGATGTCGAGCAGGGCGAGGCGGACACCAACGGCGTTGTGGAGGCGCAGACGTCAGCAGGCGGGTCTCTGATCTATTACGCGACTATTGTCAATGATGTCTACGCCTACTACGCCACCGGTGTGGCGGATAAGAAGATCTCCCTGGCCGGAGATGGAATCTGCACTCCATCAGCAGGGGCCCCGTGTTTCCCGACCACGCAGACACAATTGAATCAGATCATATCCTTTGCCTCCGGACATACGACGTTTCCCGATGCCAACGCTCTGGCCATCGAGGTGAAGTCGGCATGGGTTGCGGCTGCCGGGCTCCCTAACCTCAGCAGCTACATTACGATGAACGCCACTATCCCGACCTATAACCCGTCAGTTCCTCCTCCTCCGGGTACTACAACGTTGACTCAGACCGGGCAACAGACTGTGCAATTAGCGCTGGTTGGAATGCACGTTGTGGGAAGCGCCGCCGGCCATCCAGAGATGATCTGGTCGACCTTTGAGCACGTCAACAACGTGCCGGCGGGGACCTATTCCTACATCAATTCGAGCGGTTCAACCGTCGCAGTGAATCAAAACGTTTCCCAGGTTCCGGCCATCGGGGGCTCGAGCGCGCCTTGGCTGTTCTCTTTCACCAGCGCTACCAGTTTCAACAACCAAAACATGTCCTCCAACGCCTTCAATTCGCCTCCCACGATCACGGCGAACGGGAGTGGGACGATCTCGCCAAGCAATACCATACGATGGAAGGCGCTCGGAGCAGCCTCCGACGTCGCCCCAAACCCTGCTGACCCATCGATTGCCGCCTCCAATACGGAGATCATCGCCCTCAACAACAGCATTCAATCGTTGCTCCCGAGCGGCGACGTGCGCGGCAACTATATCCTGACCGGCGCGACCTGGACGGTGAACGGCGCTGCTCCCATCGGCTCCGGCGCAAGTATTGCGAGCTGCGCGGTTCTCAGCACTGTGGCTAATGGTTGTCCAGTCGGGACCAGTGCGCTCTCCAACAGTACAATGGAAACGTATGACCAGGGAAAGGACACCACACTGGCAAATGGCGGCTCGAACTGCTTGAGCTGCCATAGTGGAGGGAATACGACGGTCGTGAGCCACGTATTCGGAGCGATCAAGCCACTTTTCTAGAAACTGGAAGGTAGTGGCTGAGCGTGACGCTCAGCCACTACCAAACCGTGTCATCGGTCCCGCCGGGCACAGTCATTCCCGTTTACCTGTTTTCCAATCTCAAAGGGCAATCCCGAATCCAGGTGATCGACGTTCTCCGGCCGGGCGAAGCAAGCAGAAGAACGGAGACGCGGGTGCAGCGGCGCGCGCCCATGGCGCTCGTCGTCCTAGGTGCTCTGATCCTTCTCTTGATGCGAATCCGCCGCTTCCGCGCCTCGCCCGCGACCCTCCTAAGAACGCGAGACGATCAATGACGCAAAATGTTTTGCCGGCACGATGATCCCGACAATGGCTTGGCTCCGGGCGCATTCTGCACTGGTCGAAACCGTCACGACGATTCGTGGCGTGTAAAATGATCAGTCCTCGTACCTCCCAGTATCAAGCCAGGGCGAAGCAGACATCCCGCCCCGTCAAGGAGACTGGAGTCCTCATGCGACAAACAAAGTGTGCGTTCTTCTTCATAGTGCTTATCGCTTCGTGTCTGTCCCAGCCCGTGCTTGCTCTGAACCCGGCGGCCGCGAGCGCGATCACCGATGTGCAGCGGCAGTCCCAGGGAATCGTTGCCACGATCGGTCAAGGGCGGTTGAGGATCACGATCTGCAGCGATGATGTGGTGCGCGTTACGTATTCGCCAAAGCCAGAATTCCCGAAGGTGACGGAACTCGCTCTGGTCCAGCACGAATGGGCTCCAGTGAAGTGGGAACTGGAGACCAACGACAAGGCATACGCTGTTTCCACAGCGAAACTAAAAGTGATTCTCGACCGCAGCAGTGGGCTCCTGGAATTTCAGGACGCGAAGGGCCAGCGGCTGTTTGCTGAGACCCGCCGCGAAATGATTCCGGCGGAGGTGAATGGCGAGCAAACCTATCACGCGCGATTGAGCAGCAATCTGTGGGCCTCGCGCGAGTCTCTGTACGGCTTGGGCCAGCACCAGGCCGGGGTGTGGGATTACAGCGGCGAGTCGGTGGATATTTCGCAGGACAACATGAACATCTCCGTGCCCCTGCTCATTTCTAGCCAGGGCTACGGGCTGTTCTGGAACAATCCGTCACGAGGTCGGGTGAACAATCGTATGCCTCACTGGCTATACATCAGCTCGGAAGTGGCGGACGTGATGGATTACTTTCTCCTCTATGGTCCCGAGCTCGATCGCGTGATCGCTAGCTATCGCGAATTGACCGGGCCAGCTCCCATGCTCGGCCGCTGGGCCTACGGCTTCTGGCAATGCAAGAACCGTTACAAGAGCCAGGAAGAACTGCTGCAGATCGCGCGTAAATATCGCGAGCTGCGGATTCCTATCGACAATATCGTCCAGGATTGGTTCTGGTGGGGCAAGATGGGCGATCACATTTTCAACGCAAATTATCCGGACCCCAAGGGCATGGTGGAGGAACTGCATCGCCAGAATTTTCACCTCATGATTTCCGTCTGGCCGTTCTTCATGCCGCCTTCGGCCAATTATGACGAACTGGCCCGGCGGCATCTCTACATTGCTCCGCCCGGCGGGCCAATCCTGAACGACTACGGCCAGACGCTCTACGATCCCTTCGGCGCAGAAGGACGCGCGTTCTACTGGCAGAAGATGAATGACGCGCTGTTCAAAATCGGGGTGGACGCCTGGTGGCTCGATACAACCGAACCGGAGACGCAAAATCAGGAAGACAACTGGATGACCCGAAGTCAGACGGCGCTGGGCAGCGGAGCGCGCTACGCCAACGCCTTTGCGCTGATGACCACCAAGGCAGTGTACGAGGGGCAACGCGCCGCCTCCAGCAATAAGCGCGTTTTTATTCTGACCCGCTCGGCGTACGCCGGAATGCAACGCAACGCCGCAGCTTCGTGGTCGGGAGACATCCATCCCCGCTGGTTTGAACTGCGCAAGCAGATTCCCGCCGGGTTGAATTTCGCGCTTTCGGGTCTGCCGTATTGGACAACGGACATCGGCGGCTTTACCGATGCTCACATAAATGATCCGGCTTATCAGGAACTGTTCGTGCGCTGGTTCCAGTACGGCGCTTTCTGTCCGATTTTCCGGGTGCATGGAACGCGCATTCCTGACGAGAACGAGCTGTGGTCCTACGGGCCGAAGGCGCAGGCCATTCTGACGGACTTCGACACTCTGCGCTACCGGCTGATGCCCTACATTTATTCGCTGGCGTGGCGGACGACGCATGATGGCTACACGATCATGCGGCCGCTGGTGATGGACTTCCGCGACGATGAGCGGGCGCGGGAAATCGGTGACCAGTTTCTGTTCGGCCCTTCCATCCTGGTGAGTCCCGTGACCGAGCCGGGGGCGGTCACACGCCATCTTTATCTTCCGCCGGCGAACTGGTACGACTTCTGGACGGGCGCCGCGATCGCGGGTGGCCGTGCTATCGACGCTCCTGCACCGCTCGAACGCATTCCTCTCTATGTTCGCGCTGGCTCGATTCTCCCCCTGGGACCGGATGTGCAGTACGCCGCCGAGCATCCCGCCGATCCAATTGAGATTCGCGTGTACCGCGGCGCCAGCGCGAGTTTCGCGCTCTATGAAGATGAGAACGACAACTACAACTATGAGAAAGGCGCCTACTCCATCATTCCTATCTCGTGGGATGAGGCCTCGAAGACGATGACAATTGGCGAACGAAGCGGCCGTTTTCCAGGGATGCTGGAGTCGCGCACTTTCCGCATCGTGTTCGTTGCGGACAACCACGGTGTCGGCGGCTCGCTGACCGAAGTCCCAGACAAAACTGTCGCCTACACGGGAAAGAGTCTGACTGTTTCTCCGTAATTGATCTACAATGCCGGGGATTCCTTATCGGATCGTTATGGCGCTGCCCAGTAAACGATTACTCGACCTCAAAATGCCCACATCAAACGCGATTTCGCTTCGCACGAACCGTTGCCGTTCCAATTTCAGGAGAAGAAAGATGGCTCTTGCACTCGCTTCTAAACTACGACTGAGGATGCGCTGTTTGAGACGCCAGGTCATTGTCATGCGTCCGCTTCTTATCATCACTCTAATCTTTGTGGCTCTGACTGCGCCCGCCGTGGCCGCAGAGAAGGTTGCTTTGTCCGTTGACGAGTCCAAGGCCGGCGCGAAGATCAACCGCAACATTTTCGGCCAGTTCGCGGAGCACCTCGGCCATGGCATCTATGGCGGCATATGGGTCGGGCCGGATTCCCCCATTCCGAATACCCGCGGCATTCGTAACGACGTTGTGACCGCTCTGAAGGCGATTAAGGTGCCGAACATTCGCTGGCCGGGCGGCTGCTTCGCGGACGAATACCACTGGCGCAATGGCATTGGTCCTCAACGAGTGGTGACGCTCAATCCCAACTGGGGCGGCGTGATCGAGCCGAATACTTTTGGAACCCACGAATTCATGGATTTCCTCGACCAGATCGGCGCCGACGCGTACGTTTCAGTCAATGTCGGCTCGGGCACTCCGCACGAAGCGGCCGATTGGCTCGAATACATGACTACTGCACAACCCACGACGCTGGCCAGGGAGCGCGCCGCCAACGGCCATTCTGCTCCCTATAAGGTCGCACTGCTTGGCCTTGGCAACGAGAGCTGGGACTGCGGCGGGAACATGACGCCCGACTACTATCTGAGCCAGATGAAGATCTACAGCCGCTTCGTCCGCAACTTCAATCCGGCGCAGCAGGAGAAGCAGCAGATGCTGAAGATCGCCGTCGGTCCCGGCGGCGATGGACCGCGGTGGACCGATTGGACAGAAGCCATCATGAAGGCCTACCAGCAGCACACCTGGAGCTGGGACATCAATGGCCTTTCCATGCACGCCTATACGGTGGTGCGGTGGCCGCCTGCGTTTGCGTCCGTGGGATTCGGCGAGAACGAGTACAGTCAGATCCTGAAGTCCACGCTGGACATGGAAAGGCTGATTAGCACACATTCGGCGATCATGGACAAATATGATCCGGAGAAGAAGGTCGCCCTCATCGTGGATGAATGGGGCGCCTGGTACGCGCCGTTGCCCGGCTCAAATCCCGGTTTCTTGGTGCAGCAGAACAGTCTGCGTGACGCCATCCTGGCTGCGCTCAATCTCAACATTTTTGCTCGCCATGCCGAGCGCGTCCGCGGCGCCAACATCGCCCAGATGATCAATGTGCTGCAGGCCATGATCATGACGGACAAAGAGAAGATGGTTCTGACTCCAACTTACTACGTCTACAAAATGTATGTGCCCTTTCAGGACGCCACATTCGTGCCGGTCACCTTCGACTCTGGCACCTACATGCATGGCGACATAAGCTTGCCGCGCGTGGATGCTATCGCTGCCAAGGACGCGGCGGGCAAGCTGTGGCTGGAGATCACTAATCTCGACCCCAATGAAGCCGTCGAGATCGAGGCAAGTCTCGCAGGCATGACTGCTAAATCGGCAGACGGAGAAACCCTGACTGCGCCAAAAGTTGACAGCGTCAACACTTTTGAGGCGCCGAACACAGTCGTGCCCAAACCCGTTTCAGCGAAGGTTCAAGGCGGCAAGGTGGCTCTGAGACTGGAGCCCAAGTCGGTCACCGTGATTTCAGTTGAGCAGTAAACAAGAACGCACGTGAGGTTAGGCAGCTCAAAAGGACCAAATCATCGCGGAGCGTCAGCAGTAAGCTCCGCATCCAGGTGCAGTGTAGTTGAAAATTCCGAGTGGGCAAGGAGAGAGGAAATGAAGCAAGTTGCGATCGTACTACTTCTATTTGTATTTGTGAGTCTTTGTTCCGCACAAGAAACGGCCGATTTTCAGCCCGCTACGACGAACGTTTGGGGAGCAGATTATCCCCGCGTGGATGGTGCCGGGAAAGTTCAGATTCGTGTGAAAGCTCCTGACGCGACGAAGGTCCGGCTGAATTTTTGGAGCGGGCCAAAGGTCGACATGGTAAAGGATCCGGATGGAGTCTGGACCGTCACCACGCCACCGCTTGTTCCCGGTTTGCACTATTACACGTTGATCATTGACGGCGCGGAGGTCAGCGACCTCGGCAGCCATGCCTTTTTTGGCGGAGGTAAGGACGTTAGCATGGTTGAGGTCCCCGAGCCGGGTTCTACCTACTATTCAGCTCAAGATGTGCCACACGGCCAAGTCCGCGAGGTCTGGTACCACTCGAAAGTCACGGGAACCTGGCGGCACGCGTTGGTTTACCTGCCACCGAACTACGATACGCAGACCACGGTCCGCTATCCGGTTCTCTATCTTCAGCATGGTGGCGGGGAGGATGAGACAGGTTGGGTTCGGCAAGGGCATGCCAACTTCATCTTGGACAACCTCCTCGCGGCCAAAAGCTGCAAGCCGATGATCATTGTCATGGCCTATGGCTATGCCCGACGTGCCGGCCAAGCCCCGCCCGATCTGACCGGAAAACCCTTTGGTTCGCCTGAAATGATGAAGGCAATGCAAGACATGGCGGCGGCGTTCGAAGATGATGTGACCCAGGTCTTAATTCCATTCATCGATTCGACTTTCAGAACGATTGCGGATCGCGATCACCGGGCGATGGCCGGCCTTTCGATGGGCGGAATGCAGACCTTCCAGGTCACTCTCAATCATCTCGATCTGTTTTCCTACATTGGCGGATTCAGTGGAGCAGGCGGGATGCTCTTACTTGGGCGGAACTTGGATCCCAAGACCGATTACAACGGGGCGTTCGCGGACCCGGCAGCCTTCGCCAAGAAGGTGCACTTGCTCTGGATCGGTGTCGGAACCGTAGAGCCTGAGAGGATGCGCGCAGGAATTCAGCGACTGCATACGTCGCTTCTCGATGCCAACATTCAACACGTCTTCTACGAGTCACCCGGGACGGATCATGAGTGGCAGACGTGGCGTCGCGATCTGAAAGACTTTGCCCCCAGGCTCTTTTAGAAAGCTGCTTGATTCGCGGCAACAAACAGCTATTGTAAGGAGACGAGACGGATGCAGAAGGCTGGATGCCGAATTGCTCTTGCCATCCTCGCTCTCATGAGCGTGTGCCAGTTATGGTCTCAAAGCCCGGAACAACCTTCTTATTTGAACCCGGCCCTGCCAGCAGAGCAGCGGGCGGCGGACCTCGTCCATCGCATGACGGTGGAAGAGAAGGTCACGCAATTGGTGAACCAGGCGCGCGCTATTCCCCGCTTGAATGTGCCGTACTACGACTGGTGGAGCGAGGCGCTGCACGGCGTGGCCAGGAATGGGACCACCGAGTTTCCCGAGCCGATCGGCCTTGCCGCAAGTTTTGATAGCGACGCCATTCACCGCATGGCCGTCGCAATCGGCACCGAAGGGCGGATTGTTTACGTGAAGGGTCTACGCGAAGGCCACGGTGGCATCTTCGAGGGCCTCGATTTCTGGGCTCCAAACATTAATATCTTTCGCGATCCCCGTTGGGGACGGGGCCAGGAAACTTACGGTGAAGACCCGTTCCTGACGGCGCGCATGGGCGTGGCTTTTGTCACGGGCATGCAGGGCGACGACCCGAAATACTACCGGGTCATTTCCACGCCCAAGCATTACGCCGTTCATAGCGGACCAGAACCGCTGCGCCACACTCTGGACGTCAAAGTCAGCAAGCACGACGAGTTGGATACTTATCTGCCCGCGTTCCGCGCGACGCTGACCGAGGGAAAGGCTGGCTCGGTGATGTGCGCCTATAACAGCATCAACAGCCAGCCCGCCTGCGTAAATGAGTTCTTGCTGCAAGATCAACTGCGAGGCAAATGGAAATTCCAAGGCTATGTGGTCTCAGATTGCGCCGCGATCATAAACATTTTCCGGGACCACCACTTCACCAAGACTCAGCCCGAAGCGTCCGCCTTAGCCGTGCAGCGCGGCATGGATAACGAGTGCCTCGATGCCTGGAAGCCGACAGACGATCACGATTACCGCCCGTACTACGAAGCCTACAAACAGGGAATTCTTAAGGAACGCGAGATTGATACCGCCCTCATTCGCCTGTTCACTGCTCGCATGAAGCTCGGCATGTTCGATCCACCGGAAATGGTCCCATATTCGAAAATTGATGAAAAAGAACTGGATAGTGCCGAGCATCGCGCCATGGCGCGCGCGCTGGCAAACGAGTCGATGGTCCTGCTCAAGAACGATGGCATCCTGCCACTGAAAAAAGGTGCAATCAAGATCGCGCTGATCGGGCCGCTCGCAGATCAGACGCGATATCTGCTGGGCAACTACACCGGCATTCCGACGCACATCGTGTCGGTGCTGGATGGCCTCAAAGCGGAGTTTCCCGAGGCACAGATCACGTTTGTGCCCGGAACACAGTTTCTGCGGAATGAGGGAGAGGCAGTTCCGGCATCGTTCTTGACCACACCCGACGGGCAGCCGGGGCTCAAGGCAGAATTCTCTATGGGAACCTTCTTTGAACCAAACCCAACCTTGCTGGCGACTCGCCAGATGAGCGCCGTTGATTTTAAGACAGAGGATATTCCTCCAGAAGCGTCAGGCAAGTATCCGTTACGGGTCGAGTGGAACGGTTTTCTCACGCCATCAGAGACCGGAGACTACAACATTGGCGTGCGCCTTCAAGGAGGTTTCGCGAGGGCCAGCATCGATGGCAAACCAGTGGCGCAGGCGTTCAGCGGGGGCGAGGGAGTGACGGCGAAGGTAGGACACGTCCATTTTGAGCAGGGGAAGAAGATGGCGCTCAGAGTTGCTTACTCTCAACGGAACGCCGGCCCGACACGAATCCAGTTGATTTGGTCGAAGTACGACCCCAAGCCTAGCTCCGAAGCGATTGCCGCGGCAAAGAATGCAGACGTGGTCGTAGCGGTGCTTGGCATTACCAGCGAACTCGAAGGCGAAGAGATGCCGGTTCATGAGGATGGATTCGAGGGTGGCGACCGCACCAGCCTTGATCTTCCCAGGCCGGAGGAGGAACTCCTGGAAGCAGTGGCCGCAGCTGCCAAACCTGTGGTACTGGTGTTGGCGAGCGGCAGTCCGCTCGCGGTGAACTGGGCGGAACGACACGTCAACGCAATTCTCGAATCCTGGTATGCGGGCGAGGAGGGCGGTGCAGCAATAGCCGAAACTCTCTCCGGGAAGAACAATCCCGCGGGCCGGCTTCCCGTCACCTTCTACACAGGAATCGAACAGTTGCCACCATTCGAAGACTACGCGATGAAGGGCCGCACATATCGCTATTTTGAAGGCAAGCCGCTGTATCCGTTTGGCTATGGTCTGAGTTACACAACGTTCTCCTACAGCGACTTGGCCCTCCCGAAGGACGCAATCAGCGCGGACGATCCGCTCATAGCCGAAGTGACCGTAACCAATACCGGTAAGCTCGATGGCGACGAGGTCGCACAGCTTTACCTTACTTTTCCGAACGTGCCGGGAGCGCCGCTGCGCGCTCTGCGTGGATTCAAGCGCGTGCACCTGAAAGCGGGTGATTCACAGAAAGTGCATTTCGAGCTGAAGGATCGCGACCTGAGCATGGTCAGCGAAGCCGGCGAACCCATCATCGCGGAGGGTAAGTACTCAGTTTCGGTTGGAGGCGGGCAGCCAAACACCGGTGCGCCATCGGTCACGGGAACGTTTCAAATCAAGGGAACGAAAACACTGCCGGAGTAGGCGGAGCGCTTGCGAGCCGTCACTTGGCCGAACACGACCGCACGTCAGATCTGCAACTGTAGAGCCTAATTGCAGGTCTCGGCGTGTTTCATTGATAAGCTACGTTGCCGCGGGTGCAGTCGCTCTACTATCCCCCGCGTGGTGCTTATTCAAAAAGGAGGCATCACACAGTGCCATCGAGAGTAAAGAATTCATCTATCACAAAGCAGGTCCTGCTACTGTCCGCACTTTTTTTCTCAACCTTCTGTTTTGCTCAACCCCAAACTGTTAACGCGACAATCGACGCTTCCAAGACCGGCGCTCCGATTTCGAAATACGTTTATGGTCAGTTTCTGGAGCACATCGGCAACATCGTCAACGAAGGGGTCTGGGCAGAGATGCTGGAGGACCGCAAGTTCTACTATCCCATTACCTCGCACCCCCCTGCTGAACCAGCCGGACCGCCCTGGCGACGCATGACGCTGCGTCATTGGATGCCGATCGGCGGCGACGAGTTCATCACCATGGACCCGAACCATCCTTATACCGGCGATCACACGCCGCTGGTCAAATTAGACCTCAAGGAACCGCACGGATTCCAGCAGTCCGGACTAGCCGTGCGCAAAGGGAGCGCGTACACGGGCCGGATTGTTCTGGCCGGCAGCCCCGGCGCGGCCGTGAAGATCACTCTGCTCTGGGGCAAGGAGGCGGGCGATCAGCAGACGGTTACCATCTCCGCGCTCGGGCCAGCCTACAGGAAGGTTGCGCTGCGGTTTGAAGCCAAGGCTGACAGCGATGATGCACGGCTCGAGATTGCGGGGACTGGCGCGGGTGCGTTTCATGTTGGCGCGGTTTCGCTGATGCCGACGAACAACATGGAGGGATTCCGAGCTGAGATCATCGCCGCGCTCAAGCAGCTCCATTCCGGCGTCTACCGCTTTCCCGGCGGCAATTTCGTCTCCGCTTACGAATGGCGATATGCGGTTGGCGACCCGGACAAGCGTCCGCCGATCATGGATCCTGTCTGGCATGCGGTGCAGCCCAACGACGTGGGCACAGACGAGTTTCTGACGCTCTGCCGGCTGCTCGGCGTCGATCCCTACATCACGGTCAACGTGGGCTTTGGCGATGCCTGGTCGGCAAGGGAACTGGTGGAGTATACCAACGGCGACGTCACAACGCCGATGGGAAAATGGCGCGCTGCCAACGGCCATCCCAAGCCTTACAACGTTAAATTGTGGGGCATCGGCAACGAGCCCTGGGGCGACTATCAAATGGGCGCTATGTCGACGGAGCAGTTTGCAATCAAGCACAATCTCTTCGCCAAAGAGATGCGCAAGGTTGATCCGACGATCAAGCTGATTGCCGGCGGCGCCATGCCTGACGTGATGACTGGAGCCAACCAGTCCAAGCGCATCGGCGGCAAGTTTGTTCCAGAATATCTGACGACAGCGGACTGGAGCGGCTATATGCTTGCCCACTGCCTGGACAACATCGACATGCTCAGCGAGCACTATTATTCCTCCAGTGATATGCACACCGATCTCAAGCTGGAGAAGAAGGTCAACATCGGTCCCCAGCCGCTGATCGAATGGGAGCGCGCGCCCGCGACGCAGGTGCGCGTTAAGTACGAGCACTATCAGGAGTATCTGAAGCGCATTCCTGGGCTCAAAGAAAAGCCAGTTCCCATCGCCATCGACGAATGGGCCTACATGGGCGGCGGGTTTAACTCCTATAAAGTGGTGCCGGCCTATGCTTGGGCCTTCCACGAGATGTTCCGCCATTCGGATCTGTTCCAACTCGGCGCCTTCACTTTCGCGACGGCCATGATGAGCACGAACAGGACAGACGCCGTCCTAAACCCGACAGGTCTGCTGTTCAAGATGTACCGCGATCATTTCGGCACGATCCCCGTGGAAGTATCCGGAGATTCACCGCAGCCGAAGCCCATCTATCCGGCCGGTGGCGACCAACCCGCCGTCAATCCGGGCAGCGACACCTATCCTCTGGATGTGAGCGCCGCTCTCAGCGACGATCGCAAGACGCTGACATTCGCAGTGCTGAATCCCTCGGATTCCGAGCAGCATTTGAAGCTTTCCATTAGCGGCACAAAGCTCTCAAGTCAGGGTCATCTGTGGCGCATGGCGCCGACGAGCGTTGACGCGACAATCGCGGTAGGACAAAAGCCTGGAGTGCAAGTCGATGAGCAGGAACTATCATCTGTACCGGAAACCATGTCCATCCCGCCATTTAGCGTCAGCATATATTCATTTGCAGTTCAGTAGTTTTGGTCGGCGTGGGAGAGTGTAGAGAGGAGAACAGCAGCCGCTGCCTTAGACCGGATCGAAAGCAAGTCGTGATGACAGCGCCGAATGTGATGGGTGAGGCCTATGCGCAAAGAACTATGGAAGCAGAGGAGCAGTCTGCAGTGGAGTGCACTCATGTTATGCCTGGTGATTCTCTTGTTTAACCTTTCACTTGTCGCGGAACAGCCGGACGTGCCACATGCCGGCTGGATCGAGTTCCGCTCTTTTGAATATCGCGGGGAGGACTCACTGGCGCAACCCACCAACCCCAAAGCGGATGAGTACAGAAACCCAATTCTGGCTGGCTTTTACCCGGATCCCAGCGTGGTTCGAGTGGGCGAGGATTATTACCTCGTCAACTCGAGTTTTGCATGGTATCCCGGAGTTCCCATCTTTCACAGCCGCGATCTGGTGAATTGGGAGCAAATCGGCCATGTGCTCGATAGACCGGAGCAGTTGCCGCTGAGTGGCGCGGGAGTTTCAGGTGGCATATATGCACCTACGATCCGATTTCACAATGGCCGTTATTACATGATTACAACCAATGTGAGCCAAATCGGCAACTTCTACGTGATCGCAGAGAATCCCGCCGGGCCGTGGTCGAATCTTATCGCATTGCCTGAGATTGTTGGGATCGATCCCTCGTTCTTTTTCGACGACGATGGCAAGGCGTATATTGTGCACAACGGTGTTCCGCCTGGCAATAAGCCGCTGTATCCAGGCCATCGTGCCCTCTATCTTTTCCCATTCGACGTGAACTCGGGCAAGGTAAGCGGGCCCGGCAAGATGATCGTCAATGGCGGGACCGATCCTGCAAAGAACCCAGTCTGGATCGAAGGACCGCACATTTTCAAACGGAACGGCTTCTATTACTTAATCGCGGCGGAAGGCGGAACTGCAGAACAGCACTCCGAGGTCGTATTTCGCAGTCGATCGGTTGATGGACCTTACGAGTCCTACTCTGGAAATCCCATCCTGACGCAGCGCACGCTGCCGCCATCGAGGCCCGACCCCATCACTTCCACCGGACATGCTGATTTTGTGGAGACACAAAATGGCGAATGGTGGGCAGTGTTTCTGGGGTGCGAGACCTATGAGGACGATTTCTATAACACGGGCCGGCAAACCTTCCTGCTGCCGGTGAAGTGGGTGGATGGCTGGCCGGTGATTCTGGACGCCGACAAAGTCGTCCCGCGCGTGGTGACTCGGCCGAAGCTTCCGCTACAAACTGCGGGAATACAACCGATGACAGGCCCGTTCCACTGGACCGCGGACTTTACAAGCACGCGCTTGCCATATTCGCTGAACACGTTGCGTACGCCCACCGGCAAGTGGTGGAGCATGGACGCGACCGAAGCTGCGCTGTTCCTCGAGCCTCGCCCGGAGGATCTGGATTCTACCCACGATCCGTCACTGGTTGCCCGGCGCCAGCAACACGCCAACTTCTCCTCCAGCGTGCAAGTGCGGTTTGGAGAAAACGATAAGCCATCGGACGCGGGTCTGGTCGCATTTCAGAATGAAACCCATTCCTTCTTCCTGGGCGTCCATCTGTCTGCGCAGGGACAGCGCACAATATTCCTGGAAAGGCGAAACGATGAAGTCTCCCAGGTGGCTTCAGCGAGTCTTCCCGCAAATGCGCATGATGTAACGCTAAGAGTGGAAGGTGCGGGAGCGCGCTACGGCTTTTACTATCGAATCGGCAGCGAGGCCTGGGTGCACCTCGGCGGCGATCAGGATGGAACGATTCTCAGCACGAAGAAGGCAGGCGGCTTTGTGGGCGCATACATCGGGTTGTTCGCGCGTTCATTGCCTGTCTCGAAGTAATGCGCGACGGGCAGGTGCAGCGCAGGAGTGGTGGCCGGCGAAGACCATGGCTCGCCTTTAGGAGGCGGATGAACTCGCCGCTTGCCTGGCAGGGAGAGCTATCGCCGGGGAAGGCCACGCCGGCACAACTCCCGCCACAGAACGCGATGGTGCGACATCGGCGAAAACAAACGCCAGGCTCCAAAAAAACACGCAGAGGTAGTTTCCCGGGGCGAACATCCAGTCTTCGAAGCTCGCATGCACTATGCCAGCGATCACGACCATGGCAAGAGGGATTGCGGGATGAAACGGGCTGCGTGTTTTCAACATCCAGGTCACTGTGCGAAAGACCTTGTTTACGAGAAGCAACAAAAGAAACAAAAACGGTGGAACGCCCAGCAAGCCAACCCCAGCCATGATGGCCAGGTAGCTGCTCCCGTTCTCTGCGGTCGTAGTCATCGTGGAGAGGAACTTGGCGTGTTGTTGCTCGGCATCCTCGCCCGAAGCGGTCGTGCCGATTCCGGTCCCGAACCACAGGTGGTTGCGTATATTGTCGAGGGCTGTATTCCACGGATCTTCGCGCGAGGCCAGAATGCCCTGTTCCTGACCACCGTTCTTGTAAACGACCGAGGATGCCCATGAGGAAAGTTTCTCAGGACGAAAGAGCGCGACCGCGGCAACCAGAATGAGCATCACAACCAATGCTTCGATGATCAGTCTGTACCTTCGCAATGCCAGACTGAGCAACCCGCAGGAAATGAAAGCCGCGGCCAGGCCGGCACGCGCATGACTCATGAACGCCATAAACATGCAGATTCCATAGAGCACCCACCGCCGGCGTCGCACTGCCGGCGAGCCTCCTACCAAAGCACCCCACAAAAGAATTGGGGCGGCTATGAAACCCATTACGGCGCCAAGCGAGTTGGGGTTGCCCATGGCTTCGATGCCCACGGCATAAAACGCCGCGTTGACGCCAACGAATATTTCAATCCCAGTCAGCAATCCAGATATGAAGCGGCTTTCGCGGCCGGTGGCGGCGATCCTCGCTCCGGTGCTGCCGTAGACGAATAGCAGGAACAGGCTTAGGGCCTTCAACACGGCAACATCGGAGAAGCGGGAAGCGAATGCCGATATCAGTGCGGTCAGAACGGCAAGGTAGGCAAGGGCGTGAAAAAGACCGAAGGGGTAGCGCCGATCCTTGAGCACTATCAAGGATCCAATCCCCGCTCCCACAGCAAGAAACAGCCATCGTGCCGCCGACCAACCCGCGGAACCGACCGGTAAATCTACGCCTGCCAGGAGAAATGCCATCAGCATGACCGGGAAGAAAACCTGCCGGTACATCCAGACGGCTGCAATCAACACCTCCAGAAGAATACCGGCGAGACAATTTTGGTTGGTGAAATAATAGGGCCGCGTATAGGCCACATACGCCAACCCCACTGGGATGAGCGCCGCCGCGCCAATTAAGAGGTTCTTGGGTATGCGTTCAGTCACGCGTGCCTGCCCCTGTCGAAACCCGTCGCGAACAATAATATAGCGCAAACAATCGCCGGCCCGCAGTTTCGGTCCCTGCCACCTTCCCCAAACCGGCTGCAGCGGCTGTCCCGTTCCGGCAACAATGCCGGCGGCAGCTGTCAGGCGCAAGTAAAACGTTTCGCTTGTTGGTTCTATAATTTCACACATGGCAAATGAAGAGATTGACCGCCTGCAATCTTTCCGAAGGTTCGTTCAAGCGGCGGAAGAAGGCGCCGCCATACCGGCCGTCGATGAGCACGATCTCAAATGCCTTCATGAACTGTGTGTCGAAAGAGCGAAGCGTTATTGCGGCAAAGACGGAGTGGTGACTCTGGATTCCATGGTGCGCGCTTGCAGCCCTAACGCGAATCTGCCTGCAGTATGGCTGCGCCACAATCAGCTGCGATCGCTGTACCGGCACGGCTTGCTCGCTGAATGGCAGCACGGCACCGCCCTGGACGATGCCGTGTTCCGGCTCGCTGCGACGATTCCGATGAATGGTGTTGAACTGGACAAGAACGAGTTTCTCCGCCGTCTTCGCGAGACGGGGGCAGTGAAATAAGATTCTCCGCGCGGGTCGGCCCGAGCGAGCGCAAGCGACCGAGGGCGCCTTTGGCTCGCAATCCTTTTTGAGAAATGCATCACGACCAGTTGGTGAGTTGTTAGTAGCTCAGTTTGAATTTTGCCGTTTTCAGAGGCGTCATCCCGAGGGCCCGCGTTTTTGCCAGCGGGCCGAGGGATCTCCTGAGAAACGTCGTTTGGCGGGAGATCCCTCCCTCCGCCTGAAAAACGGCTTCGCTCGGGATGACGCCAACGAGGAAGACCAACACGTGAGCTGAAACTAAAACCGAGCCAACAGCCAGGAGCCGCATAGCAGAGTCGCTCATTCTTTGGCATGATACCGGCAGCAGCTGATTCTTATGAAAGCCGCCATCCTCACTTCGCCGCAGCCAGTCGCGCAACGGCCGTTGACGATTACGGAGACTTCCGACCCTGCTCTGAAGACAGGCCATGTTCTGTTGCGCGTGCACGCTTGCGGCGTCTGCCGAACGGATCTGCATATCGTCGAAGGAGAATTGCCGCCGAAGCTACCGGGAATGATTCCCGGTCATCAGATCGTTGGTGAAGTCATCGGCGGCGCTACGAAGGATCTTCCTGTTGGCGCGCGAGTCGGCGTTTCGTGGCTCGCTGGAACGGACGGCACGTGTCCTTACTGTCGGCGTGGATTCGAGAATCTCTGCGACTCGCCCACGTTTACCGGATATTCCGTTCCCGGCGGCTACGCGGAATGTGCGCTCGCTCGCGCCGACTTCGTCTTCCCGCTGCCCCCCGATCTTGACGATTTGCACGCCGCGCCGCTTCTTTGCGCCGGTATCATCGGCTTCCGCAGCCTGCGCGTAGCCGGAGTTGAACCGGGAGAGCGCGTGGGACTATTCGGCTTCGGCGCGTCGGCGCACCTGGCGATTGCAGTTCTGCAGGCCTGGAAATGCGACGTGTATGTTTCGACCCGCGGAGAATCTCATCGCGAGCTGGCGGCGTCTTTGGGAGCGACGTGGGTCGGCAGCGAGGCCGAAAAGCCGCCGGTTGAGCTCGACCGCGCCATTACGTTTGCCCCGAGCGGAGATGTGGTGATCGCCGCGCTTGCCAGCCTGCGCAAAGGCGGCGTGGTTGCCATCAACGCAATTCATCTGGATCGCGTTCCGCAATTCGACTACGACCGCCTGCTCTGGGGCGAACGCCAACTCCGGAGCGTCGCTAACATGACCCGCGCCGACGCTCGCGACTTTCTCGCTCTGGCCGCGCAGATTGGGCTCAAGCCGAAAGTGACCGTGTTTTCGCTGGATCAGGCAAACGAAGCGCTGCTCGCGGTGAAGAACGATGCCGTGGATGGCGCGGCGGTGATTGTGCCGTAAGCGCAAGATGATGAGATGAGCTACCGTCCGATTTTGCCCAGTCCACGAATGGCGATGGGTTGCAGTCATTTGGACGGCGTATACTGACGAAGAAATGGCCGGAATCTTTCGGGTTTTCGTCAGTCTCTGTGGATGTCTTATCGCTTTGCCCGCGTTTGGCCAGCAAGCGACTGTCACTGAAGCCGAGTCGCTGGTGCGACTCGTTCTTAAACACGAAAGAATTCGACTGTCGTCCCAACACTGCGAACTGGAACGGCTGGACAAGGACGGCAAGAGTTTCGTCTCAGACTATTACTCCTTCGGCGCTCACTGTGACTACCCGAATACAGCCGCTACAACTCCGTTTGGAATCTACGTCGTTAGCCCACGCACGGGAGACGTGTGGGAGTACAACCGATGCCAATGGTTCGGGTTTCCCGAACTGCGCCGACTGCAAAGAACCGTGATGCGGCGAACCCACGCAACTGATGGTACCGAGAAGAAGTATCGTGAGGCGACCGGATGCACTGAGGAGAAATGATGATTCGCCTAGAATCGTTATAGTGGGTAAACGCGAATCCCGCAATAAACAGCACGCAGAACGCCACCGCCTGCCCCAACTCACTCCAGCCCAGCCGCCGCACCACCAGCGGACTCGGCTTCTGCAAGAAATAGAACCATCCGCGGAAGAGAATCGGAACAAACGCAATCAGTGCGAGCCAAGGCATGAAGCCGCGAAAACAGGCAAGAACCAACACTAGCGCCATTGCAAGCTGCCCCACCGCAAACGTCCATCCCCGTGTGAACTTTGCCCGCACACCCCCCACCCGAGCGGTGTGAATTCGCAATTGCACATAATGAATCTGGTTGCCGGCAAAGATCAGATTCGCCAGCCAGAGCATCCATGCCGTCGCGCCGAATTTTCCGGTGATGACGTAGTAGGCGGCGGGAGCGGAAGACGTCAGCCCGATTGTTCCGATGATCTCGGACAACATGCGCGAGTGCTGGGCCAACGCTCTGTTTGGGCCGTGAGAAAATCCCCACTTCTCGCGCAAAAGCCTGCCCTGAGCTCGTCGAAGGGAACGCGCGAGAAATGGGGCACCCGGCACGAGAAATGGGGCACTTGGCGTGCCCCGTCCTAATTTCTTAAGCAGCCGTTGGGCGATGAAAGCCGCCGCGGCCGCGGCCCCAATCAGCCACAGATATGGATTCCGCCCCGCCCACAGCAGCGTGCCCAGCGCCACCAGTGCGACCGCGCTCAGGCCAGCAATCGCAACCACGACCGCGCGCCGCTCATCATTTGTTTGCACGCGCATCGCAGATGTGCCGAGCAAGCTCTCTGCGGGAGTTCTCAGCCAGAACAGCGCCAGGGCGGCCGCGAGCAGCGACAAGAAAGGAACGATGCTGGAGAAAGTCACCTCCACGTCTCGCAACGGCGGCGAGACCCCTCGGCATGGCTCGGGGCAAGCATGCAGCACCCACATCTTGTGGAATCCGACCCCGGCGCCCGTGATCAGCGGCACCAGCAGCAATCCCCAGGCGCCGTGCTCGCGGGGAAGAATCAGCGCACGACGGCGCTCCCGTGCGTTATCAATTGCGGTCAAATCCGTGTTTCGGACTGCCACTGCTTTTCCTTTCGACAAAAATCCCCACTCCTCGCGCCGGGATCACGCGAGAAATGGGGCACCCTGGCTTCCTGACGAGCTGTGCTCAGTACCATCCAGCTGTATGGATGTGCTGCATACCTTTGACGGCTCGCATATATTGCGCCCGCTCGAACGCGGCCGGATCGGGGCACTTGATCTGACTCATGCTGCCTACCATCTGGGCCACCGACTCGTACTCGTGTTTCTCCATCCACTCGCGCATTTCGCGCTCCACATGGCGCAGGTGGTTCACGCCGTGGCGCATCAGAGCCGAGCACAGCATGGTGACGTTGGCCCCAACCATGAGCAGCTTGATCACGTCGTCGGCGCCGTGCACTCCGCCGGTACCGGCCAAAGCCGCTTTGACGCGCCCGTGCAGAATGCCGATCCAGGTGAGCGGCAGACGCAGCGCTTGCGGCGTGCTCAATAGCACGTTCGGCCGAATTTCCAGTTCCTCGAGGTCGATATCCGGCTGATAGAAGCGGTTGAACAGCACCAGAGCATCCGCGCCCGCCTCGTCGAGCCGATGAGCCATGTTCGCCATGTTGCTGAAGAACGGGCTCAGCTTTACCGCTACTGGAATCGACACCGCCGACCTGACCGCGCGCAAAATGTCCACGTAGGTTTTTTCAACATCCTCCGCCGAGAGACGCGCATCTGTGGGGATGTAGTAGATGTTGCATTCGATGGCGTCCGCGCCCGCCCGCTGGACGTCGGAAGCGAACTTGGTCCATCCGCCCAGAGTCGAGCCGTTGAGGCTGGCGATGATCGGAATACTTACCGAGCCTTTCGCCTTGCGGATGTGATCCAGATATCCCTCTGGACCGGTGTGGAACTCGCTCGGCTTGGGGAAATAGGTGAGCGATTCGGCGAAGCTTTCGGTTCCGGCGTTGAGGTGATACTCCAAGTCCATTTCCTCCAGACGCAACTGCTCCTCGAACAGGGAGTAGAGAACCACCGCCGAAGCGCCTGCGTCTTCCAGCCGGCAGATGCCGTCGGCATCACGCGACAACGGCGACGCCGAGACCACGAGAGGCGAGCGCAGTTTCAGGCCAAGATAGTTCGTGCTGAGGTCAACCATGACTCCTCCTGGCGCGGCTAGCGCGCTCCTGTTGGTGCTGGTTTCTCGTCCGCCGATTTCTCCGAAACAGCAGATTTATCGGCTGGCCCCGCATCCGGCGGTTCCATCTTGCGGCTGGCAAGGTATTCGTACATGCGATAACGATGGTCCGCATCCTGCTGCGCCAGCTTCCACAAGCGCTCGGCATCTTCCGGCTTGCTCTTGGTGAGCATCTTGAAGCGCGTCTGCTGCAGCAGATATTCCTGCACTTTGCGGGTGGGAGCGCGAGAGTCGAGCACCAGCGGATTCTTGCCCTCCGCTTCCAATTCAGGGTTGTAGCGGTAAAGCAGCCACTGGCCTGACTCGACGGCAACCTTCTGATCGCTCATCGCAGTGGTCATGTCAACCCCATGCGCGATGCAGTGTGAGTACGCAATGATGATGCTGGGCCCGTCGTACGCCTCCGCTTCGAGGAAGGCTTTGAGCGTGTGCTCGTCCTTCGCGCCCATAGCCACGCTGGCCACGTAGACGTTGCCATAGGTCATAGCCATCAGGCCAAGGTCCTTCTTGGGGCCCGGCTTTCCGCCCGCGGCAAACTTGGCTACAGCCGCGCGCGGCGTTGCTTTCGACGCCTGTCCGCCCGTATTCGAATAAACCTCGGTATCGAGCACCAGCAGGTTCACATTGCGTCCGCTGGCCAGCACGTGGTCAAGCCCGCCATAGCCGATGTCGTAGGCCCAGCCATCGCCGCCCATGATCCACACGCTCTTCTTCACAAGCATGTCGGCAACAGCGAGAAGCTGCTTGGCTTCCGGCAAATTGAGCTTCTGCAGCCTTTCTTTGAGGATGTCTACGCGCTGGCGCTGCTCGAAGATATCGGCTTCGTCTTTCTGCTTGGCATTGATCAACGCGGTAGCCAAGTCTTCGCCGATTTCATTTGCCAGGGAACGCAGCAGCTCGCGGGCAAACTCGGCCTGTTTGTCGATCGAGATGCGGAAGCCGAGGCCGAATTCCGCATTGTCCTCGAACAGCGAATTTGACCACGCCGGTCCGCGGCCGTCAGCATTCTTGGCCCAGGGCGTCGTCGGCAAGTTGCCGCCGTAAATGGAAGAGCAGCCCGTGGCATTGGCCACGATGGCGCGATCGCCAAACAATTGCGAAACTAGCTTCACATAAGGCGTTTCGCCGCATCCTGAGCAGGCACCCGAGAACTCGAACAGAGGTTCCTGCACCTGCTGCTGGCGGATCGCTCCGACCTTGATCTTTCTGCGGTCGAGGTCGGGAATCTTCAGGAAGAATTCCCAGTTCTCCTTTTCCGGCGCGCGCAGCGGCGGCTGCGGCACCATGTTGATGGCCTTCAGGCGGGTTTCGGCTTTGTTCTTGACCGGGCAGATATCCACGCACACGCCGCACCCGGTGCAATCTTCCGGCGCGACTTGAATCGTGTATCTCATGCCCGCCCATTCCTTGTCGCGCACAGCGCACGACTTGAACGTTGCAGGCGCACCTTCCAGATGCTTGCTGTCATACACCTTGATGCGGATCACGGCATGCGGGCAGACCATGGCGCACTTGCCGCACTGGATGCAAATCTTCTCGTCCCACGCGGGAATCTCGAGGGCAATGTTGCGCTTCTCCCACTGCGCGGTGGCTGTAGGGAAGGTGCCATCGCACGAGAACGCGCTGACTGGAAGTTCATCGCCACGGCCGGCATAGATCGTGCCGAGCACCTCGCGCTCAAACTTCGGCGCGCCGGGGAAAACCTCGGGGATTGTGACCTTGCTAGTCACGTTCGCAGGAACTTTCACTTCATGCAAGTGCGCGAGGGTTTCATCCACGGCCAGCATGTTCTTTTTGACGACATCCTCGCCCTTCCGGCCGTATGTGTCACGAATAGACTGGCGAATCGCCTCAATTGCCTCATCGCGCGGCAGAACTTTCGAAATCGCGAAGAAGCACACTTGCATGATCACGTTCATGCGCGAGCCCATGCCTGTATCTTTCGCGACTTGATAGGCGTCGATCACGTAGAACTTGGCTTTCTTGGCGATCAGCTGCGCCTGCACCTCGCGCGGCAACTCGTCCCAGACTTTGTCCGGCCCGAACGGACTGTTGAGCAGGAAGACTCCGCCGGGGACGAGCGCGCTGAGCATGTCGTAGCGCTCGAGGAAGACCCACTGATGGCAGGCGACAAAACTGGCCTTTGAAACCAGATAGCTCGAGCGAATCGGCTGGGGGCCGAAACGCAGGTGCGAAACCGTCATCGCACCGGATTTTTTCGAGTCGTAGACGAAATATCCTTGCGCGTAGTTGTTTGTGTTTTCGCCGATGATCTTGATCGAGTTCTTGTTGGCACCGACGGTTCCATCCGCGCCCAGGCCGTAGAACATCGCACGGACCACGCTGTCCGGCTCGGTCGAAAACGTCGAGTCGTAATCCAGGCTGGTGTGAGTGACGTCGTCGTTAATGCCAATCGTGAAGTGATCCTTTATGGGACGATCCGGCTGCTTCTGCTTCAGGTTGTCGTAAACTGCCTTCACCATCGCGGGAGTGAATTCCTTGCACGACAAGCCGTAGCGGCCGCCTACCACAGCTGGCGCAGTCTTGAGTTTTCCGTAGCCGAGTTTCAGACCTTCCTGCAGCGCATTCACCACATCGAGATACAGCGGCTCGCCAATCGCGCCCGATTCTTTGGTGCGGTCGAGAACTGCAATCTGGCGCACGCTCGCCGGCAGCGCCTCCATGAACGACTTCACGCAGAATGGCCGGTAGAGCCGCACTTTCACCAAACCCACTTTTTCCCCGTGCGCGTTCAGATATTCGACCGCTTCGTGCGCAACCTCTGCGCCCGAGCCCATCATCACGATCACGCGCTCGGCGTCGGGCGCGCCGACGTAGTCGAACAGATGATAGGAGCGTCCCACGATCTCGGCGAATTTGTTCATCACGTCCTGCACTTTGGCCGGACCAGCGTCGTAGTAACGATTCGCCGTCTCACGAATCTGGAAGAAAACGTCAGGATTCTGCGCCGTCCCGCGCAACACGGGGTGATCCGGCGAGAGCGCCCGCTGCCGGTGCTCGATGACGCGGTCCATGTTGACCACGGCCTTCATGTCGTCTTCGGTCAGCATTTCGATCTTGTCGACTTCGTGCGAGGTGCGGAATCCATCGAAGAAATGCAGGAAGGGAAGGCGTGTCTCGAGTGACGCCGCATGAGCAATCAACGCCAGATCCATGGCCTCCTGCACCGAGTTTGAGCAGAGCAGGGCGAAACCAGTCGTGCGGCAAGACATCACATCCGAGTGATCGCCGAAAATCGAGAGGGCGTGTGTAGCCACGGTGCGCGCCGAAACATGAAACGCCGTCGGCGTCAACTCACCGGCAATCTTGTTCATGTTCGGGATCATCAGCAGTAATCCCTGCGACGCGGTGAAGGTCGTGGCCAGCGACCCGGTCTGCAAGGCGCCGTGCACAGCGCCCGCGGCGCCTCCTTCGCTTTGCATTTCGATGACGTGGGGCACGGTGCCCCAGGCGTTGGGCACGCCTTCGGACGCCCACTGGTCGGCCCACTCGCCCATCGGAGAGGAAGGAGTAATGGGATAAATAGCGATGACTTCGCTTACTCGATACGCGACATGGGCCACCGCCTCGTTGGCGTCCATGGCCTTAAATTTGCGCTTCATTGACATCCCCCGTTCGGATTATCGCCCGCGATCACTGGCGCGACCGCCTACGATGATTCCAGCATGCCGGAAAGGGGCTGTGCATGTCGGGACGTGGATTCACACACAAGTGTGATCCGAATCACAGCCGGACCGGAATGGGATGAAGGAATGGGAGTTACGCGGTTGGCTCTTACGGCCCTACTCCTCCGTTGTGGCAGTCGGCGCAGTTAACCTGAGTCAGGTCGCCCAAATCGACCGGGTGCTGGAAGGTTGGCGGGGGCGCTGCCGTCGCGCTGGCTGTTCCTTCGGTCTCCGACATCAGCGTGTGGCACTGGTTGCAGTCCCGGCTAACGACCTTGCCGTCGGCGCTGACGTGCTGGCCGTCATGACAGCGAAAGCAGCCGGGAAAATAGTAGTGGCCGAGATTGTTGGAATGGGTCTGCCAGTTCAGCTTCATGTCGGGGAAAGTCGTCCGCTCGTAAATTTGCTGGATCTCCCTGACGGCATCGCGAATCGCTAACTGCTTCGTTTTGGCGACCTCCGGATACTTGATCTCATAAAAACTCTGGAGCCCTCCGGCAATCGTGCGCATGGCCTCGTCACCGGTGTTGTAGGTTGCCGCCAGCAGCGTAACCGCCTGCTGCTTGATGAAGGGAAGGGAAGCGTCCAGACGGCGCGCCACGAGCGACTGGTCCACCGACAAGTCGGGCGGAACGTAGACGTGCGTCGGCCGGTTGTGGCAATCGACGCAATCCATGTGGTGCGTCGCGCCTTGGGCGATCTGAGCCTTGATTTGATCTTTGCTTAGGATCGAGTCTTTCGCGTAGTACTCGGTCACGCGTCCCTGCATGTCTTCGACCCGAATGTAGGGAATGATCTGCCGCTTCTCGTCGGCGGCGAGGTAGTCGATCTTGTTGCCGATGTTCATGTGCCAGTGGATGCCTTCGTACTCGCCCGTGGCGGGATCGCCGCCGCCGGTTTTGATCAGCATCCGCACCTGCCGCATCGTGTTTTTTTCGTCGCTGGCGTAGTGGGTGAAGACCTTGAGTTGGCCGCCATAGAATTTCTTCGGCCAGTGGCATTGCTCGCAGGTTTCCTGCGCCGGGCGCAGATTGTGGACCGGGGTGGGAATGGGCCGAGGGTAGGTGTTGAATATCGTGGCAAACACCTGCCGGCTGCCGGAGAGCTTGGACTTCACGAACCACGTCGCGCCCGGTCCCACATGGCAATCCACGCAAGCCACGCGGGCGTGAGGGGAGAGCTGATAGGCGGTGAATTCCGGAATCATTACCCGGTGGCAGAGTTGCCCGCAAAACGCGGTGGATTCGGTGAACTCGTAAGCCTTGTAGCTGCCTGCCGCGCTGACCACAACGAACACGACCAGAAATGTGGTGAACGAGATCACCGCACTGCGCTGGGTGCGGTCATTGAGGTCGATGCGGGGGTAAAACGCCGAAGGCGCGAGATGCTTCCGTCGCTCCAACAGTAGTCCCGCCAGCATGAAGAGCAGTCCAAGGACCAGGAAGCCCGGCGATACCATGTAGGCCAGAATCCCGATATATGGGCTAGGCTTGACCGCAATGTTGTCAATCAGAACAAAGATGAAGATGTTGGCTACACTGACGATCCCCAGCGCCACTCCCGCCAGGCTGATCGGGTTGCGCAGCAGCATGCGCGAACGTTGCCAGGGCTCCACTTGCTGCGGCGGGGTCTTCTCAGTCTCCATGTTTGGCCTCAGTCGAAAGCATTTCTGCTTGTGTTACTGAAGGATGCGGAGCATCAGTGTCACTCCTCGGTGCGAAAGCGCAGATTTTCTACGCGCGCTTAGCGTTCTTCCTCGCGATCTTCGCGTTCAAAAGCTTTGCTCGCAAAGGCCGCAAAGGGTTCGCAAAGCACGCAAAGAAGACCGGCATCACGGTATCGTCGATGCCTACTCAGTGTTTCTCGACGATTCTCCTCCGCTTCCCCCCAGCGTCCCGGAGTCCAGGCCATGCTCTTCCTGGTAATGATGCCGCGACATCTTGCCGTCATACCATGCCCAGTTCATGGGGTAGACGTCTGGATCGAAGAAGACTTGATAAAAATGCCAGACCAGAATAGCCAGAGTCGCGAGCACCGCTTCATAGAAGTGGATGGCAGTCGCGACATCGAGCCACCAGCGCGGCAAGTGATTGCCCACCAGCACCTTTGCCCAAAGCATTGCGCCGGTGACGCCCATTACAACCATGCCCCACACCAGAGCCCAATACTCCGCTTTTTCCGCGTAATTGAAGCGGGGAAATTCCGGCTTTTGCGAGGCCAGGCCGAGGTAATAGGCGAGATTCTGCCGCGCGGCGTGCACGTCTTCCAGCGTGGGCAGGAGATCGCGCAACAGGTGGCGGCCATCGCGGGTTAGAGCTACGTCGAACAAATGATAGACACTGACGCCAATCAGCATGCAGGCGGCGATCCGGTGCAGCAACCGTCGCATGTGCTCCCCGAGCGACAACATCGAGCTGAACCATGAATCGGGAAACTTCAGAGCAAACCCCGTCAGCACCAGCACGATGAAACTGGTGAGTAGCGCGGCATGCTGCCAGCGAAAGCGCAAAGCCATGCGCTCCACGAATGCCTGCTCGGATTTTCGCCGGGCAATGAGCTTTGCCCGCCAGATAATGAAATTGTGCAACAGCATCCCGAAGATCACGACATAGATCAGGCTCAAGTAGAAGCGGCGAATCCAGCGCACTGCCTTGCTGCCGATGTCGGCTGAGAGCGGCGCATCGACGTGCACTTTGGCAGCGGTGAATTTCTCGGTCACGCCGGGATGGCACTGGCCGCAGGTCCGGGCCAGATTGGCCGGGTTGATCGTCGAGCGGGGATCGCTCGAAGGCAGAATGTTATGCACGCCGTGGCAGCTGGCGCAGTTGGCTACCACCTGCGATCCGCCTGTTGCCGCCAGTCCGTGGTAACTAGAGAGATAAGTTGTCGCCCGTCGCCCTTCGATCCCGAATTCCTGCGAGAGCCGCATGCCTTCGTGACAGCGGGCGCAGGTAACCCGCGCGAGATTTTGCGCTGCGACCGGGGAACTCGGGTCCAGATGGGACTTGATGGAGTGAATGCCATGACAATCCGTGCACACCGGCGCCAACCAGTTGCCCTGCGAGATCGCCTGCCCGTGAATGCTCTGCTGGAACTCCTTGGAGATGGCGTTATGGCAGCGCCCACAAGTCAGCGGGACGTTGAACTTGAAGATGGGTGACTTGGCGTCCTTGGCGTCTAGAATTTCATGGGTGCCATGGCAGTCGGTACAGACCGCGGCTTGCTCTGAACCCGCGGCCACGGCATGTCCGTGCACGCTCTGCTGGTAGGATGCGACCATCTGGGCGCTCAGGCCGCCGTCTTCCATGACGAATCTCTGACTGTGGCAGGCGCCGCACGTACCAGGAATGTTGGTGTGGTGCACGCGCGACTTCGGATCGCTGGCCGGCAACAATTCATGCGGACTTCCGTGGCAATCCACGCAGGTAGCCGCGTGCGGGTTGCCTCCTTGCACGGCCTTGGCGTGAAAGCTGCGATCGTAGGCCGCCTGCTCATCAGCGTGGCAACCGGCGCAGGTAATCTTCTTCGGCGGAGTCTCGTGCGTAGCGCTCTTGACGTCGGTATGGCAATCCACGCAGGTAAACATCCCGCCGTGGATCGAATCCTTGAAGGCTTGGGGATTTACATACAGGCTGACCGGCTTGCCGTTGACGTCATGGGTCAGCGTAGAGTCGCTATGGCAAGCGAGACAATCTTCACTCGTTGGTTTTTGGGGCTGCTTGCCGGCTGCGAAAACGGTTACGGGCGCAAAGACGAACGTGAGACCGATTGCAAGCGCAGAAATCCTCCGTGTTCGTCGCTTGAGCATAGTCTCACCCGCCAATTCTTCAAGAAGGAACCATCTCCGGGCGACGGCGTCCCGGCCGCCCGTTCCGACGCGTCTATTTCTTGGCCAAGCCGCGAATATATGCGACCAGGTCCTTGATCTCCGTATCTTTCAGCTTGCCCTCGTAAGCCGGCATCTTATTCTTGCCCTTAGTGATGATCTCGGTCAGCTGGGCGTCGGTTTGCTTCTGCACATCGGCAGATGTGAAGTCGTGGGCGCCCATTTTCAAGCCGATGGGCGAGCCCTTGCCATCCGCGCCATGACACATGGCGCATTTCGCTTTGTAGGTTCCCGCTGCATCTTGGGCTATGGCTGATGTCGCCAGCGCCACGACTCCCGCAACCAACAGAATCACCAAGCCCGTGCGAAAGAACAGATGTTTCACGTTGCTTCCTCCTAAGATTTCTTGCCGGATACAACCGGGCAAGTATAACCCCCGCTCGGCACTGCTTTCCAAGACCCAGGAAGCGGTCTCGGTTGCCGCTTTTTATTTGCATCCTGAGAACTCGGGCGCTGGCGTAGGTTCGCATGCCGAAAGGGAGGGACCTATGGCAGAAGTCACCTCGCCCTGTGACGGAAATCACAGGCATGTCCTTGGTTATTTGTGACATCTATCACCATCCTGCGTGCGAGCCCGCACTGCGTTTCGCGATGCCGAGACCTACCATCCGCGCATGCAGAATCCGTCGGTCCCACTCTTTCGTGGCGGGAAAGCCGGATCGTTCGCAGCCGGAGCCGGATCCGGTTCGCTGGCGAGCACGCCCAGCTTTCAACTGCGGCCCATGCAAGTGACCTGGGAGATGACCCGCGCCCGGGATTGGAAAGCATCCCACAGTCGGACCGTGCGCGCCCCCCGCGACAAGAGCGAGTTTTCCACCGCCGAAGCCTTTCACCTGATCGAAGAAGTGGCCGAGATGCACGTGCCCCTGCTGGTGCTGACGGGCGGCGATCCCTTGCTGCGCCCGGATTTGTTCCCCATCGTCGACTTTGCGTCGCACCGCTCGGTGCGCACCTCACTGACGTTGCTGCCAACGCCACTGCTCGACGCAGAGGTAATCGCCGAACTCAAAGCCCGCGGTCTGATGCGCCTGGCTTTTTGGCTGCATGGTTCGACGGCGGCATTGGATGACAGCTACTGGGGTGTCGCCGGCTGCCACCGGCGCACGCTCGAGGCCATCGGCTCTTGTCACGAAGTGGACTTGCCAGTTCAGGTCAACACGATCCTGGCGCGGCGGAACCTCCATGACCTTGATGCCATGATTGAGCTCCTGACCCGCTTAGACGTCGCTTTGTGGAACGTGTTTTTCTTCGTCCCGGCCAACCGTCAGCAGGCTCAGGAAATGCTCACCGCGGAAGAGCACGAGGCAGTCTTTGCCAGGCTCTACGAGTGCTCGAAGCGGGTTCACTTCCAGATCAAGACCAGCGAAGGCCAGCACTACCAGCGCTATCTGCTGCAGCAAAGGGCGCGGGAGTCTCGCGGCCAGATGACCGAAGAGGATGTGATTACCTGCGCCCCCAAGGGGGTGAATGACGGCAAAGGCTTCGTCTTCATTGATCCCACGGGAGAGGTGTATCCCAGCCGCTTTTTGCCATTGTCGGCGGGAATGTCACCACCCAGCCGCTGTCCCAACTGTTCTGCGAATCGCCTTTGTTCGTGTCGCTCCGCGACAGCTCCAAGCTGAAGGGCAAGTGCGGACGCTGCCCCGCGCGCAACGTGTGCGGCGGATCGCGGGCGCGCGCCTACGCGATGACCGGAGACCTGTTCGCCGAAGACCCCTGCTGCGCCTACGCTCCTCAGGTCAAGACTTGATCGCCTTTTCTGGTGATTCGCGTCACGGGTGCATGTGATCCTGCTTGGTCTGCCGGGCGCCATCAATTCCGCAAAACGTGACAGGCCTGGCGGTCGTGTTCGGGCACTCCGTGCGTGACCAGAATCACGAATCCAAGTGACACCAATCACACCACGGCCTTTAGCCTGAACCCGAGAATCGAAAAGAATCACTGCCGGGAACGAGGAACAGAACGATTTCAGTGTGACTGCAATCACGTTTCCCAGTGACTAAGCATACGGAGCTTCTCATTCACGTTTGGCATCCTAACTCCCACATTGAGAGTGGCCTATGACGAATGACGCTCGTGACGTCCTCGACGTCCTCCGCTTCGAGCTCAGTTTCCTGGAAGATGGGGGTTACGGCCGCACTCCGCATGCTCCCTGGCGCGCGCCGGCGATTTTTGAAGATTCGCCGATCTGCCCGAATTTCTGCGATCCGGCCCGGCCGCATCCCTGCGAAACCTGCTTGCTGGTGCAGTTCGTCCCGGAGGCGCGGCGGGCCGATCCCGTTCCCTGCCGCTTTATCGAGCTGACCGAACAAGGACAAACGATCGAGGATTTCTACCGCACTGGAAGTCAGGTCGAACTGGAAGAGGCTTTGGCCGGTTGGTTGCGCACTCAGATTGCGAAGATCGAGAACGCGCGAGGGATTGCGGCGAAAGCAGGAACGGTTTAGATCGGATTTTGGCGGCGCCGAAGTCGGCGTTCGCCTTCTGCCGCAAGGCTCAAGTTCCTATTGAGGAGTGGGAAAGAGTTATGAGTGACGAGCACACATATCGAGTCGCAGCATGGTGGACCTCCGGCCGCACCGGCCTGGCCAAGTCCGATTCGGCGCCTAACGCCATTCATTTCACGGCTCCCGCGGAGTTCGGCGGCCTCGAAGGCCGGTGGACGCCCGAGGAACTTCTGCTCGCCGCTATTGCCGGCTGCTATACCACAACCCTGCGCGCGATTGCAGGCCGGGCGCAGTTCAACTTCACCGACCTGCAGGTGGAAGCCAGCGCCACGGTGCACAAGGCGGAATCGGGATGGGAGATCGCCCAGATTGTGGTGCGTCCCAACCTCAAGATTGCCTCGGCAAACGAACGGGATCAGGCGCTCGAATTGCTGCAACGCGCAGAAAAGTTGTGTCTGGTTTCGCGGGCTATCGGAACCTCCATGAAGTTCGAGCCTCAGTTGGAAATCAGCAAAGCCTCGCAGGTGGTATAGAGAGGCTTTTGTGCGCCCACTAGAGTTCCAATACAGCCGAAATCGACGATGGGTCCTCCATCGCCCGTAGGGTGAATCCGACTTTCTTGAAGATGGCCTGCGTGGCGAGATTATCCCGCAGAATCTCTGCCGTGAGCTTCCGAAATCTTTCCAGGCGTGCGACGCGGGCTACTCCCGTGAGCAATGCCGTACCCAAACCGCGGCCCTGCCAATGATCAGAAACCAAAACGGCAGCTTCAGCCTCTCCGCGATGAGTCGCGCTGAAACGGCCCACGCCGAGAATCTCGTGCTGGCCCGTTTCCGAATTCTTGCGCTCCGCGACCAGCGCAAACCCGCGATCGTAGCTGCCGAAGCAGATTCGCACCAGCCGTTCGTGTTCCACTCGCGCGCTCAGGCTGAGTGAACAAAAGTAGCGCAAGTAGACGCTGCGTTCCGACAGCGTCCCGTGGAACTGCACCATGAGCGGCTCGTCCTCCGGGCGGATCGGACGGATCGTGACCGGAGTTCCATCCCGCAACTGAATTCCCCAAACATACTGCGCCGGATACGGCCGTATCGCGGGACGCGGGAGTTTCTCCGGCAGCATCGTGGAATCGTGCAGCACAACTCGCGCGTCCAGCGCCAGCAAGCGCTCCGGCGTAGCCAGCAGCGGGTTGATGTCGATTTCCTTAATCCAGGGCTGCTCGACCACAAGCTGGCTGAAGCCCACGAGCACCCCCTCCAGGGCGGCTAGGTTCACGGCCTTGCGGCCACGCACGCCCTCGAGCGCCGCGAAGATGCGCGTCTGTTCCATCAGACGCTGGGCCAGCGTGGTATTCAGCGGCGGCAACGCCAGAGCGCGGTCGCGGTAGACCTCGACCATCACTCCCCCGGACCCGAACAGAATTACCGGACCGAACTGCGCATCGATCGTGCTGCCCAGAATCAGTTCGTACCCATCCCGCAACACCATCGGCTGCACCGTCACGCCGGCAAAATGCTGCGCCCCTGCCTTCTCTGTTACTGCTGCTCGAATGAAGCGGTACGCGGACCTCACATCTTCTGCATTCAGCAGCCGCAGGCGAACGCCATCCACATCGGTTTTGTGCGCGATGGTGTTCGACAGCAACTTCAGAACAACGGGATATCCAATCTCGCCCGCAATCGCGACCGCCTGCTCCTCATCCTGAGCCGCGCGCGTTTCGACCACCGGGATGCCGTAGTGCGCCAGGAGCTGCTTGGCCTCGAACTCATTGAGCAGCGTCCGGCCGCTGGCCCGGGCCTGCTGCACCAAGTCAGCGACGGTGCGCCGCGCATCAGGGTAAGCCTCCGGCCCTCCCACCAAAGCGGGAATTTCGTAAAGTCCGCGCAGGTTATAGGTATAACGCCACATGTAAGTGAAGGCGCGCGCAGCCGTATCCGAATAGGGGAAGGTGGGGATGCCGTTAGCGTTGAGAATCGCGATTCCTTCCGCCACGCCTTCTCCACCCATCCAGCTGGCCAATACCGGTTTGCCGGAGCCGTGAGCGTAAGGCTTCATGCGCTCGGCAACCTCGGTAGCATCGGCTCCGCCCTGCGGCACAATGATGGCCAGCAGACCATCGCCGGCAGGATCTTTCGCCGCAATATCGACGGCTTTCACATAACGCTCGGCATCAGCATCGGCGAGCACGTCGACGGGATTGCCGTGACTCCAGTGGGGAGACAAGAAGCCGTTCAGTTGCTGCAGCGATTCCGGGGAGAGCTGCGCAAGCTCGCCGCCGGTGGCGACCAGCGCATCGGCGGCAAGCACGGCGGGCCCGCCGGCATTGGTGACCATCATGAGCCGTGGTCCGCGCGGGCGCGGTTGCTTGCTCAGAACCTCCGCCATATAGAACAGGTCCGCGATGTTCTGCACGCGCAGCACGCCGCAGCGCCGGAAGGCGGCTTCCAGGACGTCGTCGCTTCCCGTTAGCGCCCCGGTATGCGATGCGGCTGCCCGCGAGGCTGCCTCCGAGCGTCCGGCTTTGATGACGATGATGGGCTTGCTAAGCGCGATTTCGCGCGCCGCCGACAGAAACGATCGCGCGTCTCCCACCGACTCCATGTAGATGAGAATGCTCTTGGTGTGCGGATCGTCTCCGAAATAGTAGATGAGGTCGCCCCAGCCCACATCGAGCATGGAACCGGTGGAAACAATGGCGCTGAATCCAACATTCTCGCGTTGGCTCCAGTCCAGGATCGCCACCTGCAGCGCTCCGCTCTGGCTGAGAAACGCGACGTTGCCTTTAGCCGGCATCGACTTGACGAAGGTGGCGTTCAATCCCATCGCCGGATTCATGAACCCCATGCAGTTGGGGCCGATCAAACGCAGCGAGCCGCGGTTCAGATGCTGCCGAATTTCCTCCTCCAGAGCGATGCCTGCCTGTCCTTGCTCGCGGAATCCAGCGGAGATAACCACTGCCGATTTCACGCCTGCGTCCACGCACTCCCCGATGATCTGCGGCACCGTCTGTGCCGGAGTGACGACCAGTGCCAGGTCGATCGCGTCCGTAATATCTCCGATTCGCTTGTGCGTCTTGATACCGAGGATCTCTTCGCGGCTGGGATGAACTGCGTAAACTTTGAGAGGAAACTTGCTCGCCAGAAGATTGGAAAGCACGCTGCAGCCTACCGTCCCTGGGCGATCTGTGGCCCCGATCACAGCCGCCGAGTGAGGAAGGAAAAGCGCGTCCAGACCTCCCCGCGCAGGGGGCGCAGCCAGTGAGAATTTGTCGACCGGGGACAGCACTAAGGGACCCGAAGGCTGGCTCACCAAAACCCTCCTGTTAGGTTAGACATCCCCATCTTTTCACATCTTTCGCCGAGGCGAAAACCGGCTGTCGGCGTGCACCATCGGCATGCTGGCACAGTCTTTAATTCCTGTCTGTATTCCCGATATACCTCTAATCACTAGCCGTAGTGACCGAGATCACAGGGCAGGTGTTACAATGAGGCGAAGGGATGGTGCTGAATGCGCGCCCCTTATGGACTAAATATTCTTGATAATTGCCTCAGCTGTCCGGTACGCGAAGAACATCTTTTCTGTAATTTGTCGGTTCATGCCGGGCAACGCCTGAACGAAATCAAATCTACCGCCATCTACCCCAAAGGAGCGATGCTCTTCATCGAGGGGCAACAGCCGCGTGGCGTTTTTGTGCTCTGCACCGGGAAAGCCAAGCTTTCTACTTCTTCTCGCGAAGGCAAGACCATCATCACGAAGATCTCTGACGGAGGAGACGTTCTCGGTCTCAATGCGGTCATTTCCAGCCGCCCGTACGAAGTCACCGCCGAGATGATGGAGCCGGGGCAGGCCAACTTCATTCCTCGCGATTCGCTGCTGCAATTCCTCAAGGAGCATGGCGAAGTGGCCTTGCGCGTGGCCGAGCAGTTAAGCCGCAACTATTACACGGCCTACGAGGAGATCCGCACGCTGGGTCTTGCCACCTCGCCGTCGGAGAAATTTGCCAAGCTGCTGCTGTCCTGGTCAACCAAGACTTCGCAGAACGACGGCGGCTTGCAGGTCAAGCTCACGCTGACTCACGAAGAGATTGCCGAGATCATCGGGACCACCCGTGAGACGGTTAGCCGCTTGTTCTCCGAATTCAAGAAGAAGCAGTTGCTGCAGCTCAAGGGGTCGAACCTGGTCATCCGCAACCGACCGGCACTGGAAAAGATCGTCCAGTCCTGAGCCGCGCACGGATAGATGTTTCGCGACGGCCGCGAAGAGGCAGTTGGCAGAATTTGACGGCGCGAGCCATGCTGTTCGCGGCACACAGCACTTTTCCACGCAATTTCCAACGCAACCTGGACTTCAGCCGTCGTCTCGGCCGGCGTAAGCAACCCGCCCTCTCGGGCTTTTGCTCAGCTCGTCTGTGTATATAGGTTGAGGCGCCGCCAGCACCAGGAACGGCCTCTTCCGCTCAGCTCTGGGAGGCAGGCTCACTAGCTTAGCCCGCGTTCCGCCCCAGACCAGCGTCATCCGTTTCGAGCAGGCGTCGCAGAGCCAGAATCGTTCATACAGCAGTGAGGCCGGGAGTTTCGTTGTAGCTTCTACTTCCGGGGTGGGAGAGAGACGAAAGATTTTTCCTTCGTGGAGATATCGAAATACCTCTGCACACTCGGGATTGGCGCACTTCGACAGCATGGCAGCTCCCGCCAACCTTCAACCAAGATGTTGCTGAAATCCTATCTTACGCCTATTTGACAAGAATGGGGTGGTGCTACGGTGCAAAAAGTCCGGACAATGATGAAGGCTCTCCCCAACTCATCTCACAATCGGCAATCGCCAGCTCGGAATAAGGGAAGCAGCCGCTCATGCAGAGCTTCGATCGCCCGAAACAGCTCCGCCAGTCCCTCCGTGCCAAAATCTACTTCCATCGACTCCAGATCAATGGTCAAATCCTTGGCAATCTGCGTTGCGCGCCGGACGCGATCCTCGGAGAGCGTGCTCATCACCGAATAAGGGTCGCGGTTCTCCCGCTGCAGACCGGCCCACATCTGAGCCACTCGGGCGGTCTGCCGCACACTGTCCACCGCGTTGCGGAACTCACTCAGAATGCGGGGAGAAAAGTCGGCGGACACAATCAGCTGTTCCAGAAGCTTCAATTCTTCTGTGGTGTGCCGCAGCCGCTCCGCGATGGAGCGGCTTGCTGTCTCGGATTCCATGACTGAGTGGCCTCCAGCCAAACCAGCTCGGCCCTGAGTTCGACGGACTGCGGGCAGGGCCTCCTTGTACCTATCGGCGCGCATGCCGGGAAACTTCAGTCCCGCGCCGGTTAGAATGTCTAATGACTCTAAATAGAGGAGCGCGGAGGTGACTCTCTGCACTTTCTCACCATCTATGACGCCTTGCACGATGACCGAACTTCACTGTGACGCCCTGCTATTCGACCTGGATGGAGTCCTCATCCACTCCACTCCCGCCGTTTCCCGTGTCTGGCGCGGCTGGGCCATCGAACACGGATTCAACCCCGAAGAGGTCGTCGCGCGCGCTCACGGCCGCCCCAGTCTGGCGACCATCCGCGAGTATCTGCCCCACTCCGATCACGCAGCCGAGAATCGCGAGGTCGAGCGCCGCGAACTCGAAGACCTCGAAGGAGTCGTGCCGCTTCCCGGCGCGCTGGAACTGTTGCACGGCCTCCTCGAAGAGCGCTGGACAATCGTGACTTCCTGCACTCGGCCCCTGGCCGAAGCCCGCATCCAGGCCGCCGGACTGCCGCTGCCGAAAACGCTGATCACTTCGAGCGATATCAGGCACGGCAAGCCGCACCCCGAGCCGTATCTGAAAGCGGCTGCGATCCTGGGCTTTCCGACGGCTGGCTGCGTCATTTTCGAAGACGTCCCTGCCGGAATTCGCTCGGGCAAAGCTGCGCGCGGAAAGGTGGTCGCCTTTACCACCACGGTCCGCGAGTCTGTCTTGCGCGATGCCGGCGCCGACTGGGTGCTGAATAGCTGTGCAGACATCCACTTGGCCTCCGCCAACTCGCGACTCAACCTTACTTTCCGGCAGCCGTAGCGGGGCTTGACGGCATTTTCCACCTCGCACCTCGTGCTCGTTTGGTAGACTGACGCATACTGGGGAACCCATTCACAAGGAGAAACCACATGAAGAATCGTTTGAGGATTCTTTCCGCCGCTTTGGTCTTGCTCAGCATTCTCAGCGTCGCGCAGGACGCGCAGCGCGAACCTTCGGCCCGCGCCCACGAGCGCATCATTCGTGAAGTCCGCCACGAACTGCTGATGCTGCCCTACTACGGCGTCTTCGACAACATCGCCTACAAAGTGGACGGCTACAACGTTACCCTGCTCGGACAGGTGGTGCGGCCAGTGACCAAGTCCGATGCCGAAAACGCGGTCAAGCGCATTGAAGGCGTCGAGAAGGTGGACAACCAGATCGAAGTGCTTCCCCCTTCACCCATGGACGATGGCCTTCGCCTACGTTTGTTCCGGGCCATCTACGGCGATGTCGCCCTGGAAAAGTACGCGCTGGGTGTGCAGAAGCCGATTCGCATCATCGTGAAGAGTGGCCACGTGACACTCGAGGGCGTGGTGGACAACGACGGAGACAAGAATCTTGCCGGCATCCGCGCCAATACTGTCCCGGGCATCTTCTCCGTGACCAACAATCTGCAAGTCGTGAAATCGTAAGACTGGACCGCATCGCGAGGAGATGGCTGCGCCTCCCCTCGCGTTTTCCTGGAGCCGCAAATACCCGAGCAAGCCTACCCGGCGCGAGGCTTGTACCACGGGACATGGGCGGGCGTGAGCGGGCCATTACCGAAGTAATGGGTTGCGAAGAGGCTCGGTTGTGGCATTGTGGATGTGTGGTGCCGCCATCTGACAAAGGCGATTACTTCGATTGGGACGAAGGACGCGAGGGCTACATCGATCGGCCCGTCATTGCCTACGTTCCCCTGCCCAAGCCTGCACCCAATCCTGCCCTCAAGGCTGCTCAGCAGAAACACTCGCTGAGCGTTCAGTGGGAAGAGCGTGTTGCCAGCATGATCGCCGCAGCCGGAGCCATCTGGGCAGCGTACGTGGCGACCCTCGACTACGCCAGTCTCTGGCAATTGCACATCATGCCGCCTGGACCGATTGAGGTTTGTGCCCTTGGCGTTCTCGCCTGGCTCCACGCCAAATGGCGCCGTTCCTCGCAAGCGCGATAACCGCATCTCTCTGGTCGTCCAGTTTCGTCTCGCAATCGAGCATTCTCCTTCGCTTTTTTTCGCGACATCGTTTCGAACTCCGCGAGAGGAGCAACGATTTAACCGCCAAGATCGCGAAGGATTCGCAAAGAACGCGGACGATCCCCCTGACGAAATCCATACTCGTCACGCTACTCCCGCCGTGGCGAAGCGGCGCTATAGTTACATGTCCGGCATGTTCTATAGTCGCTCGCTAAGGCGGGGAGGGAAGAAACCATGGCAACTGGCTACAGCGGCAGAATGGTCACTCACACCATGGTGACCACGCAATTTGAACTCGACGGCTTCCGTGTTACGCGCACCCTGGGAGTCGTGCGCGGCATCGTCGTGCGCTCGCGCTCCATCTTCGGAACCATCGGCGCCGGGCTGCAGACGCTGGTCGGCGGCAATATTACTCTACTCACGAATTTGTGTGAAAAGACGCGTCAGGAAGCCTTCGACCTCATGTTGCAGCACGCAGCCGAACTAGGAGCGAACGCTGTCGTCGGCGCCCGCTATGACGCAACCGAAATCATGCAGGGCGTCACTGAAGTGCTAGCCTACGGGACGGCGGTCTTTGTCGAGCCGGCGAAGTAGCAGTCGGCTTCCGGCCGGTGGGACTAATGGGCGAGCTCCTTGCCGCTAGGGGCCTACTTTCGTGGTTGCTCTGCGCAACGCTTCTTGGGGATTACACCGCAGAAGGGCGCAATCGCCCGCTCGACGCAGGAGGCCCTTACGCTGGCTGAGGGACAAGAGAGGTTTCCTTCCGGCGAACGCAAATGTTCAGTAAGGCATAAACGACGAAAATTACGATCTCGGGATCAACGGGATGCCGGTAATGAAGATCCACGTGAGTCAGATAGTAGATTCCTGGGACCAGGCCAATACAAAACAAGAGTGGCAAAGTCGCGGCCCCGGCGGCGCGCCACGCTTGCCTCATCCCGATCAGCATCAGAATCGCCATGGGTGTGCTGAAGAGAACATTAGGAATCTCGAACGGTTCGTTGGCTAGAAAGTCGCGGCGCAAGCTCCAAAACCCCGTCCACAGGAACACGAATCGGCGCGCGGTAACCCACAGAAAGAAGCCAGGGTATTTGCGGATGAAATCCAGCGCCTGGGCCTTCTTTTTCTGAAAATAAGCAATCTCGCCAAGCGTGACAAGCTCGTGCAGTTCGGCCGGGTTGTGGGCGGGATGGGCCCAATCGATGTATACGTCGGAGGTGTCACCGTTATTACCCATCCGTAGTTCCAATCCCAGATTGTCTCGAAAAGGCACGAAGTGGTGAAAAGTGCGGAAGTTTCGCACAAACCACGGAGTGACCAGCACCAGAAAAACTAGCCCTGACACCGTCGCTCGTTTCAAGTGCGCCACGGCACCTTGCCTACCCGCTCTGAAAAACAGGTAGGCCGCAAAGGCAGGCAACACGCTCAACGTCACCGGGCTCGTGAGCGCTGTAACGGCCCATAAGCCACCGTACGCAGCCCACCGCATGAGAGTGGCGCCGTCCTCCAGAACCAGCGTAAGCCACAGTGCAAGGCTCAAGAGCAAGGTGGTGAGACAGGTATCCCAGACCCGCACCGAGGCAAAGTAGATGGCAAAGGGATACACGGCCCACGCCCACGCCCCCCAAATGGCAGTCCAGCCTCCGAGCACTCTCCTCGCTATGTGAAATACCGGGAAACAAGTGAAGGCAGAAAAGATGCTATTGAGGCAGAGAATCGCAAGCGCTGACGACTTGGTGAAATCTCCAAAAACCCGGAATACACCGGCCAGGAGATAAGGATAGACAGGCGCCATGCAAGCTGTGGGCCCTTCAGAGCCATACACAGGAGAGCTGAAACCCTTTCCCGCGCTGATGGAATGCGCAATTCGGCCCGTTTCCCATCCGAACTCCCAGTGGTCGTGCCGCGGATCCAGTTGAATCGGGTAAAGCAGAGTGGACGCAACCAGGCGGATCAATAGCGCAGCCGCAAATATCAGCGTGGTCGAATTCCAGCGCAGGCTCGCGCTGCTTGGCCGAGACGGCGTTGCCTGCCCAACTGCCATGCCTTCACATCTAGTCAACTGGTGTCTCTTCTTTGTCAGCACGGACGGCAAAAAAGCTGCCGTCATTCCGCTGGCTCGACGCCGGAACGCGGAAGCCGAGAGCCGAAGGCGGGAAGCCGCTCACTCTTTGTACAGCCAGCCCGCCACCATCGCGGCCAGAATCGCGCCCAGCCACATCTCCAGCGCCCAACCTAGAGGAAAAGCGCGGCTGGCGTTCAACCAGTTAAGATGCGCGAAATTCTCCGGGAAGCCGGTAAGAAAGCCAACCCAGAAGCCGATCCGCAGCGCGTTCCCGGGTCCGGCTCCCAAGGTCTGGCGAGTCCAGGCGTAGAGATGTGCCACGATGATCGCCAGGACGAACAAGAGCACGATCCACCAGCCTACAAAGAAGTGGTAACGAGAAGTCTTTAAGAATACTCCAGCGTTTTGTGCGGCCACGTAGCGAGCGTTCTGGATCGCGTAGGTGTTAATGACGTAACTCCACACCGCCCAGACCACCCCGCCGGCAAGACCACCCAGCCAGATTCGACTTCGCTTGAGAGCCATGAGCACCTCCGAAGTGCGCGCGTAGTGAAATTCGGGGGAAGTCTACACCTTTCGCACGCGAACTGCGACTGCTGTGGAGGAGATGGCAGTGTCTGTACTTTTCAAGCTGCGCCAAGCGAACTGGGGCTGCTCAGGATAGAGATGGACGCGGGAGCGGCTAAGCCTTGGTGAACCGAGTGCACTTGCCGGAGGCAGTCCGATTCGCCCGACAGCTGGCGACGCGGACACATTCGCCACGAATTTCCACAGCAAACGCCGCGCCAGTCGCGGAGGTCAAGTAAAATCTAAGCGAACGAATAGCGAAAGAACCACGGGGATAAGCCCAATCAGTTGTGGTCGCCAGAGTGGTTAACTACAAGTCCTTGTATTTTCCCGAATCGGAGCACGAGTGGAACCGTCACCTTCAAGTTTCTGCTTGACAATAAACGACTTACAGGTAATATGTGGTACAAAGTGGCATGAAGTGGCCAGAACATTGATGTCGGTGGAAGTCAGGAGCTGAAAACGTGGAGCCGGTGGGAAACCGACCCAAGAGCACGACAGACAGCCCCAACCGCCCGAATTTGACCCAACTTTGCGCCGCCCTTACCTCCCTCGTTGCTGTCGTGGTGGTTAAGGTTGCGCACCAAGCGTGCGGCTTGTTCGCCCACAAGAAACGCGGACGATTCGCACGGCGCGCCCAGAACCTTCGGCGACGAAAAGCGTGTCGCCTCAGGATGACAAATTATGTTTCGCGGCAATCATCCAACCCGGGTCGACGAGAAAGGACGTCTCAAGATCCCGGCCGAATTCAAGCGGGTGATCGACGAGAAATACGGCCAGAAATTCTACATCACAAGCTTGGACGGCACTATTGCCCAACTGTATCCCTTCGAGGAATGGGAGCAGATCGAGCAGAAACTGGCGGCGCTTTCCACTTACAACCCTACCAAGAAGAAGTTTCTGAGCGCGACCGGCTACTGGGGGCAAGAAGTGGAAATGGACGGACAGGGCCGGCTGTTGTTGCCGCAGTTGCTGCGGGAAGCTGCGCAATTGAGGGGGGACGTCGCGGTGGTGGGCTATCAGAAGTATCTGGAAGTGCGCAACCTCGAGGCGTACCGCAAGCAGGTTTTGGAAGACAAGATTACGCCTGACGATGCAAAGACGCTCGACGAACTGGGCATTTAGTCAGCCCCATCAAACCGAAAGGCAGGTTTGATGGGGGCCCCGAATTATGGGCGAGGGCTCAACAGATACTCCTCAGGGGGTTGGACATGGTGGAAGGGAAGCGAGTCGTCTCTTGCCAGATCATGTTCCGGTTCTTTTAAAAGAAGCGATCGACTTTTTATCCGTGCGGCGTGGCGGGACCTATATCGACGCCACGGTGGGCCTTGGCGGGCACAGCTACGAAATCGCAAAACGCCTCGGCGCACCGGGACATTTGATTGGGCTCGATAAAGACTCCAAGGCGCTGCGGATTGCAGCAACGAATCTTCGAATCTCGGGCGTCGGACCTCAGACCTCAGAGCTCAGCGGGCCACGGGATGAGGCGAGCGACTGGCCCGAGGTGACGCTGATGAATCGTTCGTTTGCGAGTCTGGCCGAGGTCCGAGGTCTGTGGGCTGACGGCCTGCTTGGCGACCTTGGCGTGAGCAGCCTGCAGTTGGACGACGCCGCGCGCGGATTCAGTTTTCAGGCGGACGGACCGCTCGATATGCGGATGGATCCGCATTCCGAGCCGACCGCCGAACAAGTGGTAAACCACCTCGGCGAGCGTGAGCTTGCCGATCTGATTTACGAATTCGGAGAGGAAAGGAGGTCGCGGAGAATCGCCAGAGCCATTGTCCGGTCGCGGCCGATACGGACTACCGCACAGCTTGCGGAAGTGATATCAGCCGCGGCCCGGCCAATGAAACATGAGCGAATACATCCCGCGACGCGTACTTTTCAAGCTCTTCGAATCTTCGTAAACCGCGAACTGGACGATCTGCGGGCGCTGCTGGAAGCGGCGCCCCGGATTCTGAAGCGAGGCGGACGCGTGGTGGTCATCAGTTTTCACTCGCTCGAGGATCGCATCGTGAAAGACGCCTTTCGCGACGGAGCGAGCCAGGGCATCTACCGGTTGCTGACGAAAAAGCCGGTGACGGCGAGCGAAGAAGAAAGCGATCGCAACCCGCGGGCACGTAGCGCGAAGTTGCGCGCGGCAGAGAGGATTTAGGCTTCCGGCTCTCGGCGTCCGGCTTCCGGAGGATGCGAAAGCGCGGAAGCCGAGGGCTGGCAGTCGGCTTGAGAGTTTTGCTCCGGAAGACCTGCCGGAGCGCCCGGCATTCGCCGTCATGGCGTGCCGGGTCTTGAAGATTCAGGTTTGCACTAGCAAGCACGACAAACGCGGACAAGAGAGTCCGCTGGGGCGGGAGTGGAGAGCAGTCGGCAGTCTGGGTTCCGTGGTAGGAATCCATTTTGAGGTTGCAGGAATGTACACGGGCACAGTGATCCGGGACTTGATGGCCGCAGTGGAACGCGCAGAGCAACGGGCCGAGCAAAGGGAAGCGCAGCGGCGGATAAAGGAAGAAATGGAACTGCAGGCCATCTTCGCCATGCAGATTCCCATTAGCGAGGGCGACCACGTCTTCATGGGAGCAGCATAAGATGGCGGCAGCGGCGGCAGTAGTGCGCAGCGTGACTCCAGCAGTTGGCCGGCGTTCCTTGTGGACGGGCACGCCCGAAATCTATTTCGCCAAGGCCATCGACAACTCACGGCTTGTCAAAGTCGAAGACCCGCGGCGCGGCCGCGAACGCAGGCAATTCTGCGCGGCTCTGGTCTTCCTCTTTCTTCTTGTTTTCGGTTACGCCTGGCAGCACTTCCGCGCCATCGAGTACGGATATCAGATCGAAGCCGCGAAGCGCGAACTGAGCGGCCTGACCGAGATGAACCGTGCCCTGCGTTTGGAAGATGCTTCCCTGCGCAATCCCGAGCGGATTGACCTGCTGGCGCGCAGCATGGGATTGATGCCGCCTGCCCCGGGACAGGTCATTCGCATGGATGCCGCGGCCAGCGAGGCGCAAGGTCCGGTCATGGCCAGCACAGCCCCGGTGACGGTGATTGCCGGGCAGTAAAGATTCGGCAGGCAGAGGTATACTTGTCCGGCCAAGATTGAAGAGTTTGGTGCTAGGAGAAGCATCGTGCTTCTCCCACCAAAATGCCGATGCGCTTCGAAGGCATCGGTAACGAATAACCTGGAGCCCCCGACCCGACTCGAACGGGCGGCCAACTCCTTAGCAAGGAGCCGCTCTATCCAGCTGAGCTACGGGGGCGCGGGTTGTTTACATAGTTGCTGGGGAGCACGAAAAGCGGGAGTGCACGAGTAGGTTCCCTGTGGAAAAGTTCTCTGCATGGCCCATGTGATGAGCAAGCAGGATTTCGTGCAGTGAAACGGCGGCCTTCGAGCCGCCGCGTTCGTCTGAGACAGTCCTTTGAACCGTTGTCATCCTGAGCGAAGCGAAGGACCTATGCACTTTGCCGGCAGCATCACGAACGCCGAAAAGTTCATAGGTCCTTCGTCCCGCAAAGAACGCGGGCCTCAGGATGACGAACTGTGAAGAGTCACAAACTCATGGCGGCCTCCGACTCCACTCCTGGCAAGAATCACCGACTCTACCTGCTCGGTGCCGTTCTTTTCTTGTGGTGCGCCGCGATTTGCGGCCGCCTGGTCTGGCTCCAGCTCTTCAGCTACGGCAAGTTCGTTGCCCAGGCTGCGCACCAGCAGCAACGCGCGATCCCGCTGGCGGCCCCGCGCGGCATCATTTACGATCGCGCCGGTCGCGAGCTGGCCATGTCGGTGCTGGTCGATTCCGCCTTCGCTGTGCCCTCTGAAGTCAGGGATCTTCCAACCGCGGTTTCCCTCATCACACGCATCACAGGCGAGGACCGGAACGTCGTTCTGGCCGATTGCGAGGCTCACAAAACTTTCTGCTGGCTGGCGCGCAAGGCCGATGACGAAACCATTGAACGCATCCAATCTCTCAACCTGCGGGGCATTCACTTCCAGAAGGAGCCAAAACGCTTCTACCCTGCGCGCGATCTGGCGGCGCAGGTGCTCGGCTCGGTGGGCATGGACGACTCCGGACAGAGCGGCATCGAGCACGAATTCGACGGGCAACTGCGGGGCCGCCCGGGGAAGATGTTCATCTCGGTGGACGCCCGCAAGCAATGGTTCTCCGACGTCGAAACTCAGCCTCGTCCCGGCGAGAACCTGGTCCTGACGATCGATAAGAACATCCAGTACATTGCGGAGAAGGAACTGGATCAGGCGATTCTCGATACGCAGGCCATCGCCGGCAGTGCGATCGTTGAAAACCCGCACACGGGCGAGATTCTCGCGCTGGCCAATCGGCCGACGTTCAATCCCAATCTGCACAAGCAGATCACGCCCGCAGCTCTCACCAACCGCGCCGTGAGCTACATCTACGAGCCCGGCTCAACCTTCAAGCTGGTGACCATTTCCGCGGCTCTCGAGGAAAAGCTCACCACTCCCGACGAACTCTTCGACTGCCAGATGGGATCAATCGTCTACAACGGCATGCGCATCCGCGACTCCAAGGCGCACGGTGTTTTGCCCGTGTGGGGAGTGCTCGCCCAATCGAGCGATGTCGGCTCGATCAAAATTGCGTTGCGCCTCGGCGAAGATCGTTTTTACAGGTACATCCGCGCCTACGGATTCGGTCAGCAAACCGGCATCGAACTTCCCGGCGAAACTCGCGGTATGGCGAAGCCGCCGAGCCGGTGGTCGAAAGTGTCGATTGCCGCGATTTCGATCGGGCAGGAGATTGGAATCTCGCCGCTTCAACTGGCAGGGCTGGTTTCGACCTTTGCCAACGACGGTGTTTGGGTTGCGCCGCGCATCGTGGCCGGGGCGGTTGAGCCGCAGAGCATGCTGCAGATGGTGGCGTTTCACCCGGGCGCGTCGCATCGCGTGATCTCTGCGTACACCGCCGCCGAGATGCGCTCCATGATGCAGAAGGTAGTGCTCGAGGGCACGGGACGCCGCGCGATTCTGGAAGGGTATTCGTCGGCCGGGAAGACGGGAACGGGGCAGAAAGTCGATCCGGCGACGGGATTGTATTCGAAGACGAAATACAACGGCTCGTTTGCCGGATTCGCTCCGGTCAACAACCCGCAGATTGTCGTCGCGGTGATTCTGGACTCGCCCGTGGGACCGCACCAGGGCGGGCAGGTTTCCGCCCCGGTGTTCCGCCGCATCGCGCAGCAGGTTCTCGAATATCTGCATGCGCCGCACGATCTGCCGTTGATGCCGCAACATCAGCTGCTGCTGGCGCAGGCGCGCGAAAGGAATGGCGGCCGGAAGGAAGACGACCTGGAAGAGGGAACTCCTGACCACCCGGGCGAACCGCTGGAAACGGCAGAAGTGAACGGGGAGGCAACCGAAGCGGCTAAGTTGCCGAGTATGGCTCAAGCGTCCTCCAGTGCAAGTGTGGCGCGGGCGCCCCTTCGACAAGCTCAGGGCAGGCTCTCGCCCGCGAACGCCGGCGGCTCGGGACATGTTGTTCAGGCGGCGGTGCGTGAGTCCGTGTCACTCGCACCGGGCGAGGCATCGGCGAATCAGCCGGATCAGTCGAAAGCTCAGCAGCCAATGCCTGGCCCCGCGCCGAGGTTGCCGTCAACCGGCACAGTCATCCTCGACGTTGAGCAAGGCGGAATCGTTGTGCCGTCGTTCCTCGGCAAAACAGTGCGCGGCGCCATCGAAGCCGCTCAAGATGCCGGCCTTGAACTCGAAGCTGTCGGCAGCGGCCTGGCCCGCCAGCAGTCCCCCGCCGCCGGAACGCACGTGCAGGCTGGGTCGCGAGTCACCGTGCAATTCGGCAAGTAAATCAATATCTAAACCACTGAGCACACAGAGGGACACGTGGTAAACACGAAGTGCCTCTGTGTGCTCTGTGCCCTCTGTGGTGAGGCTTTGCCTTGCGTTTGACCCGCCGAAAAACCGCGTGATACGGTAGTCATTCAACACCATCCGGCAGGACCAGCCACTGCTCGTGATCGAGGTCTCTATTGTCTTCGGTTGAGACGACTCCCGCCGTCCGCAAAACTGCGCTGAATGCCGTCCATCGCCAGATGGGCGCGAAGATGGTGGAGTTTAACGGCTGGGACATGCCGGTCGAGTATCCCGCGTCGCTCGGCGGCGGCATCATCGCCGAACACATGGCCGTGCGCTCCGGCGCCGGCATCTTTGACGTCAGCCACATGGGCGACATCCGCCTGGCCGGGCGGCAGGCGCTGGCCGCAGTTCAGCACATTTCCATGAACGACGCGTCCCGCCTGGCCATCGGCCAGGCGCAATATTCGGCGCTGCTCTATCCCGCAGGCACGTTCGTCGATGACGTGATCGTGCACCGCCTCGCCCCGGACGAATACCTTCTCGTAATCAACGCTGGCACGCGCGAGAAAGACTTCAACTGGGTGCGCGACAACACGCGCCAGTTCGACTGCGCGGTCGAGAATCTGTCGGACGTTTTCACCCAGATCGCCATCCAGGGCCCGAAAGCCGTCAATCTGCTGCAGAAGCTCACTGACGCCGACTTGAACACGGTGAAATTTTATTGGGTAACGCGAGGGACCGTGTGCGGACTTTCGAATATTCTGATGGGCCGCACTGGATATACGGCGGAAGATGGCTTCGAGATCTACATCCCTGCCGACGAGGAAATCGGCGCTCGCGTGTGGAAGGAAGTTTTGGCCGCGGGCAAGGAATTTGGCGTCGTGCCGTGCGGCTTGGGTGCGCGCAACACACTTCGTCTGGAGGGCAAGCTGCCGCTCTACGGCCATGAAATTTCCGATACGATAAATGTCTGGGAAGCCGGACTCGACCGTTTCTGCAAGATGGAGAAACCTGAGTTCATTGGCCGCGCGGCGCTGGAGAAGGCCAAAGCCACAGGAGTAAAACGAACGTTGGTTGGCCTGGAGATGACCGTGCGCGGCATCGCCCGCGACGGCTACAAAGTGCTTGATGCCGCCAGCCGCCAGATCGGATATGTCACCAGCGGTTCTACCGCGCCGTTCTTGAAGAAGAACATCGCGCTGGCATACGTGCCGATAGAATTCGCCGCAGTCGGCACGCGAGTGAAAGTAGATATTCGCGGCCAAGGCGCGGGAGCAGTTGTCGTTCCCACGCCGTTTTACAGTCGCAAACGAACCACTTAACCACAGAGGACACAGAGACGCGCAGAGTTCAGCTGGAAGCTAGCAGCCAGGAGCTAGAAGCATATGTCCTATCCCGCAGATCGCAAATATACGAAGGAGCATGAGTGGATTCAGGTGAACGGCAACTCGGCCACGGTCGGCATCACCGACCACGCGCAGGAGTCGCTGGGCGATATCGTCTTCGTCGAGGTTCCCAAAGTTGGTGCCGAACTCGCCGCCGGCAAAACCTTCGGCACGGTCGAGTCGGTCAAGGCCGTGTCGGATCTGTTTGCACCCGCGTCGGGGACGGTAACGGACGTCAACGCTGAACTGGCCACCGCGCCCGAGAAGGTGAATAAAGATCCCCACGGCGCGTGGATGGTGAAGCTGAGTCTCAAGAATCTCGGTGAACTCGATTCATTACTTTCCGCTGCCGACTATGAAAAATTTGTAGCCGAGGAGGCAGGACACTGAAAAACCCGACCTCAGACCTCAGACTTCGGACTGCAGACTTTTTCGGCCGAGGTCTGAGGTCCAAGGCCTGAGGTCGTTCTAGAATATGCGCTATTTACCGAAATCTCCTGCTGACCGCGAAACCATGCTCAAGGCGATCGGCGTGTGCTCGATGGATGACCTGTTCGAGCCGATTCCCGCTGAATGTCGCTTAACCCGCGACCTGCAAATCCCCCGCCAGATGGCCGAGTCGGAAATCGTGGACTGGTTTCGCCAGCGCTCGCGCGAAAACGGCGAAGGTTACACGAGCTTTCTCGGCGCCGGAGCCTACTCTCACTACCGGCCCGTCATTATTGACTCGCTGATTTCGCGCGGTGAGTTTCTCACTGCGTACACGCCTTATCAGGCGGAAATTTCCCAGGGAACGCTGCAATCCATTTTTGAATTCCAGACGATGATCTGCGAGCTGACCGGCATGGAGGTCGCCAATGCCTCCATGTACGACGGTTCAACCGCCGCTGCCGAAGCCGTCATGATGGCCGTGCGCCTTACTGGACGAAGATCGGTCGTGGTTGCACGCAGCCTGCATCCGGAATATCGGGAAGTCCTGGCTACCTACGCCACGCATCAGGGCATGCCGCTCGCAGTCGCCGGTTTCGGCGACGACGGCCGTCTGAATCTGAAAGAACTGGAAAAGTCTGTCACTCCCGACACCGCTTGTGTGCTGGTGCAATCGCCGAACTTCTTTGGCACGATCGAAGATATCGCAGCCATCGCCGATCTCGCTCACGCAAAAGGAGCGATGCTCGTGGTCTCGATCGCCGAGGCCGTGTCGCTGGGAATCGTCGAGCCGCCGCGGCAGGCCGACATCGTCGCCATGGAAGCCCAGTCCTTTGGCGTGCCGCAGGGATTCGGAGGTCCCTACTGCGGTGTCATCGCCACGCGCGAGAAAAATGTTCGCCAGATGCCAGGCCGTCTGGTGGGGCAAACCACCGACAGGCAAGGCAAGCGTGGATTCGTCCTCACGCTCGCCACACGCGAGCAGCACATCCGCCGCGAGAAAGCGACCTCGAACATCTGCACCAACCAGGCGCTGGTCGCGCTTATGGTCAACATCTTCATGACTGTATACGGCAAAGTTGGCCTGAAGGAACTAGCCAAGCAGAATCTCGCGAAGACCGCCTATGCGGCGGCCCAATTTGCCCGGCATGGGAAGGTTCTGTTCAGCAGCGCGCCTCGCTTCAACGAATTCGTGGTCACGACCAGCGAAACTCCGCAGGCCATCAACAGCCGCTTGTTGGGGCACAAGATCGTCGGCGGGTTGCCCCTGAAAAGGTTCTATCCCGAACTAGGGAATGCCGCTCTGTGGTGCTGCACCGAGCTGACCACGCGCAGCGCCATCGACACGGCTGTGGGATTGATCGCCGAGGGCGAGCGCTCGGTGCGCTCGGGCAAAGAAGAAGTAGAAGAGGTGGCGCGATGAAGCGCATGACCCGCAAAGCGACGCGCCAAGTAAGCCAGATCGAAGGACTGATTTTCGAGAAGTCCTCGGCCGGGAAGGCAGCATGGAAGCTGCCACCACTCGACGTGCCGGAAGTCGATTCCGCCCGGCTTCTCGGATCATTTGAAAGAAAGGATCTGGGCAGCATGCCGGAAGTCAGCGAAATCGAGATCATCCGCCACTTCACGCGGCTTTCTACGTGGAATTACGCCATCGATCTCGGCATGTATCCGCTCGGCTCGTGCACCATGAAGTACAACCCGCGAGTGAACGAGGCGGTTGCTCGCGTGGAGGGAATTGCCAACGCGCATCCCTATCAGCCGGAGAAGATTTCTCAAGGCGCGCTGCGCATCATCAAAACGCTGAGTGAATGCCTGATCGAGATCACTGGCATGGATGCCATCACGCTGCAACCTGCGGCCGGGGCTCACGGAGAGATGACCGGCCTGTTGATGGTTCGCGCTTATCACCAGGCGCAGGGCAACGCGCGCAAAAAGATTCTGATCCCGGATTCAGCTCACGGCACGAACCCGGCGACGGCGGCCATGGTGAACTACGCGGTCGAGAATCTGAAATCAGATTCCCGAGGCACGGTCGACCTCGCCGACCTCGAAGCGCAGATGAACGAGGATGTCGCCGCCCTCATGCTGACCAATCCCAACACGCTCGGCGTTTTCGAGCAGGACATCATCAAGATCGCCGCCATTCTTCACGCCAAGGGCGGCCTGCTTTACATGGATGGCGCCAACATGAACGCGCTGGTCGGCAAAGCGCGCCCCGGCGATTTCGGCGTGGATCTGATGCACCTGAACCTGCACAAGACCTTTTCCACGCCGCATGGCGGCGGCGGCCCGGGCTCGGGCCCGGTCGCGGTCAAGAAAGCTCTGGAGCCCTTCCTGCCGAAACCGGTGCTGGTCGCCAACTCCGACGGGACGCTGGCTTTCGATTACAACCGCCCGCAGTCGGTGGGCCGCGTGCGCGCCTTTTTTGGCAACTTCGGAATGTTCGTGCGCGCCCTGGCCTACATCCAGGCAAACGGCCCGGACGGCCTGCGCCAGACCACCGAAGACGCCGTGCTCAATGCCAGCTACATCCGCAAAGGCCTCGAAGGCAGCTATGATCTACCTTACTCGACTCCCACGATGCATGAAGTTGTTTTCAGCGACAAGCTGCAGGCCAAGCACGGCGTTCGCACCATGGACATCGCCAAGCGCCTGATTGATTACGGCTTCCATCCTTATACGACGGCGTTTCCGCTGATCGTGCCGGGTGCGCTGATGATCGAGCCTACCGAAAGTGAATCGAAGGAAGAGTTGGACTTGTTCATCGAAGCGATGAAGTCGATCGCGGAAGAGGCAGAACAAGATCCGCAGACGGTGCTCGATGCCCCGCATTCCACACGGGTTTCGCGCCTCGACGAAACCGCGGCAGCCCGCAAGCCGGTGCTGCGCTGGAAGCCCGGGGAATGAATTGTTGATTTTTGATTGTTGAATGAAACCCAGCCTCAGCCGTTGCCGCGAATTTCATTTAACAATCAGCAATTCTGTGGTCGCGCACGGATGCCCCAGCCCGTCTGCGAAGCGTGTTAGGGTACGCCGCGTCAGCTCTTCCTTGACGTCACCGCGAAGAACGCCGCCACTTCCTGCTCCACATTCTTGCTGCCGCAGTGGGGGCACTTAGGCGTTTCCTTGTCGTGCTCGGTCAAAGTCAGAACAGTTTCGAAGGGCTTATGACAATCGAGGCAAACATAATCATAAACGGGCATAGACACCTCCCGTGGGAATGACGCTGAGAGAATTGTACGCCCGGCGGAATTGTTGATTGTCGATTTCTTGATTGTTGATTGAACCCCGCCGCCGCTCCAATCGCGTCGCAGCAAACGTTGCTCATTTTTCGTGCAACAATCGAGGATCAACAATCGACAATCTCGTGCGGCGCGTTCACTTCGCGGATACTTCCACCGACGCCCGCGTCGTCTCCCAGTCCATCTGCAGCGTGCAGCCAGCGGCCGTCTTGTCGTAGGCGATGGTGAAATTCTCCACCGACGCAGGCAGCTTCGCGACCTTCATGTCCACGCGCGCCAGTTCGTCGCTCTCGTATTTGTACGGGATCCCCCACTCGCCCGTCTTTTTGTTGATAATCAAGACCCACTTATCTGCGTTGGGAACCGTAAAGATCGTGTAATTTCCGGCCGGAACCCTGGCGCCCCCGACGACCAGATCGGCGCTGGTCACGAGAGTGGTGGCTTCATTGGCGCCCGTCCGCCACACCTTGCCGTAAGGCACAAGATCGCCATAGATCGTGCGCCCTCGCATGCGCGGGCTGGAGTAGTCGGTCTTAATGGTTTTACCGCCGCCCAGATCGCAGGAAGCCGAGGCCGGTGGGCTGGGACGTTGCGGCTTGTCCCCTCCCATCTGGGCTGAGCATGCAGTGGTGATTACTAGGGCGAGAAGGGGCAATAGGGCAAGGTGCTTTTTCATGGCTTCTCCTTTTTATGCAGTGCTAACAGCTTATGCAGTGTCAACAGCGGTTGACGTTTAATAAGGAATTCTGTCAGCGAGCCATTATGCCCCACGCGCGGCAGCGGTTACAATCGTCTCCATGCCGGTATTCGATGACAAGCAGGACGAGCTCGAGCACTACGAAGCTATGATGGGCGTGCCCCGGGGACGCCTTGCGGTCACTATGGACATGATCACCGACGCTATGGCCCTGGTCGGCCAGCATGGCGTCTATTGCCAGAGCCAGCGCTGGCCGGGCAAGCCCGTCATGGACATCCAGATCATCATGAACAGCCTGACCGGCGCTAAAGAGCTGATCCAAAGCGTGATGGAGGAACTAAGAGGGAAAAACTGAGTGTGGGGTTCGGGGGATGGGAAATTGCACTTCGTGAAAGTCGGCTTGAGTTGGTTGGCAGTCTTCGTAGGCCTCATGGCGAGCGTGCTCGGCTTCGGACTGCTTGGAGCGGAACCGCTCATAACTTCCTTCTATCCGCCGTCTCCGCACACGTGGCTAGAGAGTCTTACGCTCCTGTTCTTGGGCGCGACGGGGGCGGCGGCGTCGTTCATAGCGTTCCGCAACCGAAAAATAGCTTCTTTGCTCTACCTGATCGCCGCGCCATTAGTGTCGTTGGGCGTATGGTACCTCAAGGTGAGCGTCGCCAGGGTTCTTAATCCCAGCGTTGATGATCTGACTTGGGCCTCCACAGCGGTCGTTTTCGTGCCGCTCATCCTCCTCGGATACTTTTGGTCGATTGCGCACAGGTATCACTGGCCACACATGACCGCAGGAACGAGGCTGCCCATGTGGGCAAAACTCGTGCTTGCTGCCGTCGCGGGCGTCCTGTTCTGCGGCTGCATATGCGCAACATCGGTGCGCTATGCGCAGTTATGGTGGAGCACGATCGATTGCGGCGGGCCTCCGTCGTTCTCTAAGCCATACCCAGGCCACGCCGTGTTCATCGCTCGTGTCGTACATGTCGATACCATCACCGGTGCGATGGCGCTCGTCCAACAGCGATTCGCTGGCCTTCCGTGGTGGAACAAGATTGTGTTTCTGGAATTTGTTCCTCAGAAGAGCACATGGTTTGTCGATGGGCGGCTTGACGAAGGGGTCGTGACGCGGTGGCTCGTGCCCGTCCTCGACCTTAAGTGCACCGGTTCCGCTCCGATTCAGGATGCAGGGGTCGAACTGCGCCTGTTTCGCGACAGTCCGCACTGGGACGGTGTGCGCATTATCGGCAGAGTTCTTGGGCCGCCATCTCGGGGATGGACGCCCGCAGTGGGAGCCACGGTAGTCGTTGAGGGGCCAAACGGTTCGATTATGACCAGCACAGATCACGATGGGATTTACGACATAAGCGGCTTGCCTCGCGGACATTACTCAATTCGCGTTCCAGCTTCGCGCCGCCACGGAAACTGTCAGGACTTCAGCGAACAAGGGCTCAAGTCCGGCGATGTCTGGGGATGCGAACTGTTCCTTTGGTGAATGGTTCTAGGTATCCTCCGCCTGCTACGGCTTTACGGTCACCATCACCACACCGTGCGATCCCACCCGCGCTGAGTACTTCCCGGTAAACTTTCCCACATCTTTGTGCTGCCACAAATCACGCACGGAGGCGCTCACCGTGTTCGGATACCCGATATCCTCCCACGTCGCCGTGATTTCCTGTTCACCCGATCCCCGATTCAGCAGGACCACGGCCCGGCTGCCATCCTTTAGCTGTTTCGCCCAGACTTCCAGGTCGCCGTTTCTCGCGACCCGCTCGCCCTGGCGCCCGAGCGCGTCCTGGTCGATGTTGATTACCTCTTTGTTGGTGAGAATGTCGTGAGTCTCTGGCCTCATATTGCGCAGATCGTTGCCCGCGATCAGGGGCGCGGCCAGCATTGCCCACAGGCTGAAGTGTGAGCGATATTCGGTGTCGCTCATTCCTCCGTTGCCGACTTCGAGCATGTCCGGATCGTTCCAGTGGCCTGGTCCTGCGTAGGAGTAGAGATCTGCCTCCTGGTCAAGGATGGCGAGCACGCCGTTATTACAGCAAATGCCGGGTCGCCACTCGCGTTTGTCGGCCCAGCGATCCTGGATGTCGCCAGTCGTGCGCCACAGGTTCCCGCCGACGTCTGCGCCCCAGAGCCACGGCTTGGCAGTGCCCCACTCGCAGATGCTGAGAACAATAGGCCGGCCCGAAGCATCCAAGGCCGCGCGCATGTTGGCGTACGACGCTTTGGCATCCTGTGTGGTCGCATTGCACCAGTCGTACTTCAGATAATCCACGCCCCAGGATGCGTACATGAGAGCATCCTGATACTCATGCCCTAGGCCTCCGGGTCGCCCCGCGCACGTCTTCGATCCCGCGTCCGAGTAAACGCCGAGCTTCAGACCACGCGAGTGGATGTAGTCACCCACGGCCTTCATCCCATGCGGGAAGCGCTGGGGATCGGCCACAATATTGCCGTTCGCGTCCCGGCTCACCTGCCAGCAGTCGTCAACATTGACGTATACGTATCCTGCGTCCTTCATACCTGACTTGACCACCGCGTCGGCCATGCCTTTTATCAGGTCCTCGCTGACGTTGCATGCGAACTTATTCCAAGAGTTCCATCCCATGGGCGGTGTGAGCGCAAGATCCGCCGAGACTGAGACGCTCTCCTGCGCGGTGAGTGCGGTTGCGGCAACGACGACGAAGAAGACGATGGCAGAAACAACGCTTCGCGTTTTCATGCCCACGTTTTACCAGAGGCAGGCAGGGATTGGATAGTCCCTGCGTGCCGAAGAGCCGTGTGGTCAGTCGCCCTGGTGCGTCCTGGGCATAATCGAAGGGGTGTGCGAATCGGGCGAAGCTTCACGGCGAAAAGGGGCAGTACCCCGGCTTCCGATTTACAATTACCGGGATCTTCTGTGCTTCGCAACTGCGGACGTCTGACGGAGGAACCTGTATGCGGATGCTCGCATTCTCTTTGCTGATCGCGTTTGTCGAATGCGCTTTCTGCTGGGGCAGCGGATTGCTATGGGCGCAGAGTAACAATGCATCGGTCAGCGTCTTCGAAGGCCACGGCGATGTGGGTACGGTCTTGCACTCCGGCTCGGTGGAATACGACGCCGCGAAACAAACGTACACAATCGCCGGCAGCGGCGAGAACATGTGGTCCGTGGCGGATGCGTTTCAGTTTGTGTGGAAGAAAGTTTCCGGCGATGTGACCCTGACTGCCGACATCTCATTCCTCACCCAGACCGGAAACCCGCACAAGAAAGCCGTCCTCATGATCCGCCAGAGCCTCGACGCCGACTCCGTCTATGCTGACGTTGCGCTCCACTCGAGCGGACTCACCGCGCTGCAGTTTCGCGACGAGAAAGGCGGGCGCACCAGTCACATCCAGTCTAGCCTTTCCGCGCCAAAACGCTTGCAGATCGCTAAACGCGGCGATTACGTCTACATGTCACTCTCGGACGGCGGAGAACCGAAAGTTGCCGGGGGATGGCTGCGCATCCCTCTGCAAGGCACATTCTACGTTGGACTCGGCGTCTGCTCGCACGACAAAGACGTGGTCGAGAAAGCCGCTTTCTCGAACGTCGAATTGACGCAGCCCGCGCCTGCCGTAGACCAGCCGGTTCTCTACAGCACGCTCGAAACCGTTACCCCTGATGCTTTCGACCGCCGTGTTGTCTACCTCGCGCAGGGCCATTTCGAAGCGCCCAATTGGACGCGCGACGGCAGCGCATTTCTCTTCAATCGCGACGGCCGCATCGAGCGCCTGCCAGTCGCGGGCGGCATCCCCACGGTGCTCGACACGGGCTTTGCCACGCGCTGTAATAATGATCACGGCATCTCGCCGGACGCCACTCAACTTGCCATCAGCGACATGTCGCAGGAAGATCACAACTCGCTTATCTACATCGTGCCCATGACTGGCGGCACGCCACGGCGCATTACGCAGAAATCGCCGTCGTATTGGCACAGCTGGTCGCCGGACGGCAAGACGCTCGCCTTTGCTGGCAAGCGCGATGGCGACTTCGATATCTTCACGATCCCGGCCGCGGGCGGCGATGAGACACGCCTGACCACCGCCAAGGGCACGGACGACGGCCCTGAATATTCGCCCGACGGCAAGTATATTTACTTCAACTCCGAGCGCACCGGCCACATGCAGATCTGGCGCATGAAGCCCGATGGCGGCGACCAGGAGCAAGTGTCCTCCGACGATCTGAACAATTGGTTTCCGCACATCTCGCCCGACGGGCAGTGGATGGTATTCGTAAGTTATGCCGCCGGCGTGACCGGCCATCCCGAGAACAAAGACGTGATGCTGCGCCTGATGTCGTTGGCTGACAAGAAGATCACCGTGCTGGCAAAGCTGTTTGGTGGGCAGGGAACCATCAACGTCCCGTCGTGGTCGCCCGATAGCAAGCGGCTGGCTTTTGTGAGCTATATGCTGATTCCACCTCAAGGTGGAAGCCAGTAATTCGTGTCGATCAACTCATCTACTCGTGCCGACCGTGACAAATAATACGGTAGTATTCACAAAACTTTACCTTCTGATCGAATCCGAGCCAGAACACATCCCTTGCTTTAGGGTTTGACGGAGTGGGCGTTTCGATCAGGTTTTGAGTGAAATGATCCCACTGCGCCACGGAGCCGATCATGAAACCTGCACCCTACAAATACTTCCACGGTTGCAAAAGGTTTGCCAGCATTCCGCACCTCGTCCTTGCCGGCGCGACCGCTTTGCTATCTGCTGCACTCCTGGCTACTCAAACTGGATGCGCGTCGATGCAGGTCAAGCTGGGATGGAAGGTTTACCTCGACAGGACCCCAATTAAGTCAATCGAGGCCGGTCTACCCAATGGTCCGGCCATCGCGCCGGGACAAAAGTCTCCGCTGGTTGTGACAGTGACTGAGCCCGACGGCAAGACGTTAGCGACCGAAGGCAAGGGCCACGGCAAAGTGATGTGGAAGGATCTGCAGGTGACCGCCAGTGTCGTGACTGCCAACCAGAAAGGCGTGCTCTCGCTTGCCAAAGATCCCCGAGTCAGCGACGGAAAGGTAGGGCATATAACGATTACTGTGCCCAGCCATCCCGACGTGCGCGCAGAACTTGACATTCCTTTTCGCTACGACATTGCCTTCGTCTCGAATTTCTCCGGCAGCAAAGGCGCTGACGGATTGAATGGTTCCGATGGCATCGACGGCGCCAGCGGCAGCATGGGATCAATCGATCCCAACAACCCATCGGCGGGGGGCGACGGTGGTGACGGAACCGATGGCTCGAACGGTGGGGATGGGGGACAGGGTGGAGACGCGCCGCCGGTGCAGGTTCAAGTGGCGCTGCAATCCGGCAGTCATCCTCTTCTGCAAGTCGCTGTTTCTGCCGCAGGCAAAAGGAAGTTGTATCTGATCGACCCGCAAGGTGGCTCGTTGACGGTTCACGCCGACGGAGGCGCCGGAGGGTCCGGGGGACGAGGCGGCCACGGCGGTCGCGGCGGTTCAGGTGGTATTGGATCGCCCAACGGCTCGAGCGGAAGAAGCGGCTTCGATGGGCTAAACGGGTCGGATGGTTCGGCGGGCCGCGGCGGAAGCATTACAGTCACATACGATCCTGAGGCCAAGCCGTACCTAGGTACGATTCACCTTTCCAGTCGGAATGGTCCCAATCCGATTTTCAGGGAAGAAACGATGGCCGCCCTCTGGTGAGTGCGCAGGAACGTGGGTAATTTGCTATGTCCGCCGGTTCTGTCCCGGATTTACCGCCCGACCTTTTCGTCGAAAAACTTCGCCATCAGTTCCAGCGCCTCCTTCGTCTCCGGAAACGTGAAGTGATACCAGAAGGCATGCGGCAGGGCCTCGAACACGACTAGCTGCGCGTCATCGCCCGCACGCAGCAGCGCGCGATGAAAAATCGCTGTGTCGCTCAGCAGCAGATCGCGAGTGCCGGTGACAAGCAACGTAGGCGGCATGCCGTGCAGGTCGGCGAATAGCGGCGAGAGCTCCGGATCTTTCGGATCGGTCTTGCCTACGTAGTAAGCATCGTGCAGCTCGTTCGGATCAGTCGGCTGGATATCGCCCGGAAAGCCATTCAGCGTGAACAACTGCCGCGAGTCGCTGGTGCGGCTGAAATCGGCCAGGCCCGAAAAAAAGCCCAGGGCCGCGGGAAGCGGCAATCCCAACTGTTTCAGCTTCACCGCCACTTCCGCGGTCAGTACGGCTCCCGCAGAAGTTCCAAAAATTCCGATGCTATGCGGCTTGTAAGTCTTCAGAAGCTCCTTATACACGGCGACCACATCGTCCACCGCCGCCGGGAACGGATTCTCCGGCGCCAGCCGGTAATACACCGATACCACTTTTGTCTTCGCCAGATTCGCGATGGGAAGGCCTTCGATCAGTGATCCCGAATCTCCGTTGAAGCCTCCGCCGTGCAGGTTGATGAGCACGCGAGTGCGGTTCGCCTCAGGCATCACGAGCGGCGTGATGATATCGGTGCGAACTCCCGCAATCATCGTTTCTTCGACGTTCGCCGGATAATACTTGCGCGCTTCCGCCGACCCAACCTTGCGCCACGCGTCCAGGTGGGCGCGCCGTTCGGCGAGCGTTTCCGGCCCTGACTTTTGCTGAGTCAGTGAGGCCAGCCATTGTTGCGCCTCCAGGCTGATCGTCGCCGGCATGGGCACAACCCGCGTAATGTGAGCGGTGCCATCCGCGTCAAACGCGGCCGAATCGGTTTGCGGAGTCGGAGTTGATTGCGCTGTCGAAAATGACGCGCCGCAGATAGCAGCAATGCCCAAGGCTAAGACGGTTTTGATTTTCATGGGACAGTTGTATCAGAGGGCATGTGACATGAAAAGAAGCGAAACCACAGAGACTGGGGCGGACGTGGAAAGCCACAAATCGTCAGCTTCCTTCGTGTCCCCTGTGGTCGTGGCTTGGCCCTACGCCAACGCGTACTTCCCCCGCTCAATCATCTTCTGCGCGATCTGTTGGCGCAATTCAATAGTATTGAACGGCTCATGCTTCGCCAGCCGCCGCAGGATCGCCAGTTGCGTGCGCAGCAGGTCGCCCTCGGCCACAGCCGCGATTACCTTCCTCGCCGCAGATTCCACTTTCTCCATCGCTTGCGACAAATAGACGCGCGTTATGGCAATCGGCAACGCCGCAGCCGCTTCGCCCTTCGCTTCCGCGATCTTCTGCGCCCGCAGTACCGCGGTTTCCATCGCGTAGATCTCAATGGTCATGTCAGCGATCGCGCCCATGATCTCCTGTTGATCCTGAATCGCCATCATATATTTCTCTGTGGCCGCGCCCGCCGCAAACAGGCCCAGCTTCTTGGCGTTCACCACGAGTTTGCGTTCCTCCGCCAGCGGGCCTTCGCATTCTTCACCCGCCGACGGTCCCGACAGCACCTCCTCCATCAGCTTCTTAATGGCCGGCATCAGCGGCAGCTGCCCACCCATCGCCCGCTTCAGCAAGAATCCCGTAATAATCAGCCGGTTGATCTCATTTGTGCCTTCGAAAATGCGGTTGATGCGTGCGTCTCGGTAGGCGCGCTCGGCGGGATACTCCTCCACAAATCCGTAGCCCGCATAAATCTGCAGGGTCTCGTCCACGACATAATCGATCATCTCCGAGCCCCACACTTTGATGATCGAGCACTCGACGGCATACTCCTCGATCGCCTTTAGCGTCTGCCGGGCGGCGTCAGCAGCCGATTTGTCCACCTCACTCAAGGCCGCATCCATCATTGCCACGGTGCGGTACACCAGCGACTCGCCTACATAGATCAGCGTCGCTATGTTGGCAATCTTCTCCCGCACCAGCCCGAAGTCGCCGATCACTTTGCCAAAGGCCTTGCGCTGCTTGGCATATGCGATAGCGTTCTCGAGCGACACCCGGCTTCCCCCCACGCACATCGCTCCCAGCTTGAACCGCCCGACGTTCAAAATATTGAACGCAATCAGATGTCCCTTGCCGATTTCGCCCAGGAGATTCTCCACCGGAACCTTGCAGTCATTCAGAATGATGGGGCAGGTGGACGATCCGCGAATCCCCATCTTGTGCTCTTCGGCGCCGACCGAGAGACCTGGGAAATTCCTCTCCACCAGAAACGCTGTGAACTTTTCTCCATCCAATTTTGCGAAAACCGTGAACAGATCGGCGAACCCCGCGTTCGTGATCCACATCTTCTCGCCGTTCAAGATGTAGTGCTTGCCATCAGGAGCAAGCGTGGCGCGAGCGCGGCAATTCAGCGCGTCAGAGCCTGAAGTCGATTCGGACAGCGCATATGCCCCCACAATTTCGCCCGTGGCCAGCCGTGGCAGGTATTTCTTCTTCTGTTCTTCCGTGCCGAAGTAAACGAGAGGCAGCGTCCCGATGCCCGTGTGTCCGCCCCATGTGGTCGCGAAGCCAGCATACTTGGCGATGTGATCGGCAATCACGGCGGCCGTGACCTTATCCATCTCGAGGCCGCCGTAAGCCTCGGGAATCTCGACCGAACTCAGCCCCAGGTCGCCGGCTTTCTTCAGCAACTCGCGCGTCACCGAGAAGTCCTTGTGCTCGATCTTCTCGATGCTCGGGACAATTTCATTTACCGCAAACTCTTCCGCCGTCTGCCCGATGAGCTGGTGCTGTTCCGTGAAATCCTCGGGCGTGAACACTTCTTCCGGCTGGCGCGATTCCACTAGAAAACTGCCGCCCGCAATGCGCGTTTTGGGAACTGCCGTGGTTGTGGCCATTGTTTCCCCCACAAAGAAACCGCCGCGCCCCACAGGACGCCAGCGGGTAAGTGCGAGTTCATTCTAATGCCGGAAAGCAGGGAATGACAGCCCGGAACCACAGGCTTCATTGCCAGGTCATCCCGCTAACGGGTGTCCAGGAGCCGCGGGGCCCGCCTCCTTCCAGACAATCCAGGTCAATTCGGCATTGAATCGAAGAGCCCCAGAGAGTAAGACCCGAGCGGATAACCATACGAATACGTGCCAAACATCAACCGCTGACACTTTCTTAATCTCTCTTCCATCTCGCGGTAAAGGCTGGCCTCGCTCTGTTCCCTGCTAGTTAGCTCTGAGCATTCCTGGGTTGCGCCCGCGGCGCAAGCGCTCTGTCGTTCCGACTCGGCTGCCTGGACGCGCTGTGCCTGCATCAACAGTGCCCTGCGTTCGAGGCTGCAGGGATCCAAAGACCCCATCTGCCATACGCAGGCGCCGCCGCTCCAAAGCTCCCTCCTTGGGCAGTGGTTCACGTTGCGCACGGGCCGTATGCCAACGCACGCACCGCCAGAGGCGACTTCTCCCGCTGGGCAGACTCTACACCGGCCATGCAGACAAGGTATCGGTCGTATCGGCCGCACCTCTGACACCGGCTTGGGTTGTGACCTCCGGAAAGGATGACGCAGGTAAGAGAAGAAGCTTTTCTTCTCCGGCTGGGCTTTTATCGTTCCGTTCACCGGCCCGCGGCCGCGGCCCGGTTCGCGAATCGAACTGACTCCGTTCGATCGCGATGTCTGAACGTTAGAATGCGGCGTGTTCGCCCCCGAACTCGAACCATACGGACCCGAGCTGTGCGATACCGACCCGCCGGAGACGTGGCTGCCCGAGGAAGCGCCACCTGAATAGCCGCCCCCGTGCGAGCCCCCGCCGGACGAGCCGCCGCCCGAGGAACCGCCCCCGGAATAACCGCCTCCATGAGAACCGCCGCCGCCCGAATATCCGCCTCCCGAGCTGCCACCGCCGGAATATCCGCCGTAGGAACCGCCGTAAGATCCAGCAGATGAGCCCCCCGAAGAACCGCCAGTACTGCCGCCTCCTCCGGAGTTGTGTTGTGCGAAGATGTTTTGCGAGAAGAAAAGGATCAGCGAAACCGCTAGGACGGAGAGCCGCATAAAGCACCTCCGACCAACCGAACGAATCAACGGGCAGGACGCCCGCTTCGTCGGACGTTGGCGTCACGTATAAACATAGCTCTAAATCGTGTCAATGTGCGTAGTAATTGGGTAAAGAATGCGTAGTGATTGGGTAAAGAATTGTTACGAAAAGACGTTAGGAGTTTCAGTTTCCGTCGTGTAACTTAGACCCTCGGTCCCGCATTTCCCCAACCCTCGTGTCTTTCTGGTTAAAGACTCTCGAAGATCCCCGCCGCGCCCATGCCGCCGCCCACGCACATGGTGACCATCCCATAGCGCGCATTGCGCCGCTTCATTTCGCGAAGGATGCTCGCCGTCAACTTGGCCCCCGTGCAGCCCAGCGGATGCCCCAGCGCAATCGCGCCGCCGTTAGGGTTCACTTTCTCCGGATCCAGCTCCGCCTCCTTGATCACCGCCAACGACTGCGCCGCGAACGCTTCATTCAACTCGATCACATCAATGTCGGCAAGCTTCAGCCCTGCCATCTTTAGTGCCTTCGGAATCGCAAATACCGGCCCCAGTCCCATTTCTTCCGGCTTGTACCCCGCCGTTGCGAACGAAACATACCGCGCCAGCGGTTCAATCCCCAGCGCCTTTGCCCGCTCTGCCGACATCACCACCGCCGCCGCCGCGCCATCCGACATCTGCGACGAATTCCCGGCTGTCACCGTTCCCTTGGCATGAAACGCAGGCTTGAGCGCGGCCAGAGCTTGAAGTGAAGTGTCGGCGCGCGGACCTTCGTCCACTTTGAACATAATCTCCTGCCGTTTCAGCTTCGCGCCATTCGGTGTGTTGAAACTCACCGGCACCGGCACAATCTCCTCGTCGAATTTGCCCGCCTGAATCGCCGCCAGCGCCTTTTGATGGCTGCGCAGCGCAAACTCGTCTGCGGCCTCGCGCGTAATGCCCACGCGCTGCGCCACTCGCTCAGCGGTGAGGCCCATGGTCAAATACGCATCCGGATAGTTCTCCACCAGCCACGGATTCGGCGAGACCTTGTGCCCGCCCATGGGAATCATCGTCATGGATTCAGTCCCGCCGGCGACGATCACTTCTGCGCCACCAGTCATAATTCGTTCGGCCGCCATCGCAATTGCCTGCAAACCGGACGAGCAAAACCGGTTGATCGTGAGCGCCGAAACTTCGACCGGCAGTCCCGCCCGCAGCGACGCAATGCGGGCCACGTTCATCCCTTGCTCCGCCTCGGGCATGGCGCAGCCGAGAATCACGTCCTCGATCTCTTTGGGATCGAGTTGCGGCACGCGCTCCAGTGCGCCCTTGATCGCGACCGCGGCGAGTTCGTCAGGACGCGTTGCGCGCAGCGTGCCCTTAGAAGCGCGTCCGATGGGCGTGCGAACAGAAGAGACAATTACGACTTCACGCATGACATCCCTCGTTAAGCGTCAATGCTCCGTTAGATGCACCGAGTGCCAGCCCGTTTCAGCAGCCTCACTTCGCCGGCGCGTAGAAGAAATAATCGGCGCTGTAGCTGCTTTTCGTTTCCGCATCTTTATGCGAATCGTCGCATCCCTCGGCCGGAGCCTGCCCTCCACGAGTGTGCACGCGCTGGATCGTCGTTACGTTCGTGAGTAATCCTTTCCCGGCGTGGCTTACCACATTTACGAGCAGCCATGGAATTGATTCCGCATCGAGCGAGTCCACATGGGCCACAGCCTTTCCTGTGACTTCACTTCCGTCATTCAGCTTCCACGTCGGGCCGGCGGTATGTTGTCCAATCACCTTATCTTTCCGGTCTTTCAGCTCAGCCTCGGGCCCCTTGAGCGTCCACGCAAACTTGCCGTCCGCACCCGCCCGACAACTGTAGATCTGAACTCCAGAGGCATGTGCCGACAGCACAACCTCAAGACCCGCAGGCGCTGCGATCGCGTCGGGCACGTCGGGAGATGAATCCGTCGGAGGATTCTGGGCCGCAGCCAAAGCAACGGTCAGACACAGGAACCATCCGACGCGAGTCATTACATCCACGAATATCTGACTTGTCTTTTTCATCGCGACCTAATTCCTCAGCGTCTTCCCTGTCTTCAGCGTGTACTGAATCCGTTCTTGTGTCTTCTTCTCGCCAGACAGCGACTTGAACGCCTCGCGCTCCAGATCGAGGATGTACTGCTCGCTGACCGGCGTCCCCGAAGTGACGTTGCCGCCGCACAAGACCTCGGCGATCTTCCCGCCCAACTTCATTTCGTAATCGGTGATGAAGTCACCCTGCCGCATTAGATGCACGCCCATCTTCAGCGCAGCCAGCAGATTCTCTCCCGGCGCGGGAATGTCCGTGCGCGGCAACGGTGGCTCGTATCCGGCACGCACCAGTTCGAGCGCCCGTGCCTTAGCATCCGTCAACACGCGCTCGCGGTTCATCGTGATGCCGTCCGAATCCGACAGGAAGCCCAAACCGCGTGCCTCATGGGCCGAGGTCGAGACCTTCGCCGTCGCGATCGTCTCAAACGTCTTCTTCATCGTTTCCATCATTTCCACCGATCCCGCCAGCGCGTCTTTTTGAGAACCGCCTGCAGCCCCACCCCGCGATACCGAGGCGGCATCCACCGCCCTCAACAGCATCTCTTTGCAGCCGCCTCCGCCCGGCAACAAACCAACGCCCACCTAGACCAGTCCCGCATAAAGCTCGGCGTGCGGCTGCCGCGCTGCCGCATGGAGCGAAATTTCCGTCCCTCCACCCAGGCACATTCCAAACGGAGCAGCCACGACCGGCTTGGGCGAAAACTTGATCGCCTGCGTCATCCCCTGGAACTGGCGAATCACCAGGTCGACATCGTCCCACTCTTCTTCCTGCACGCTCATGAGCAGCAACATCAGATTGGCACCGACCGAGAAATTCGCCGCGTCATTCGTGATGACGAATGCATCGAACGAATCTCCGGGGCCCCCGGGCTTGAGCGTTTGACTGATCAGCCCGATGATGTCCGCCCCAAGCGTATTCATCTTGGAATGAAACTCGAGGCAGGCCACGCCATCGCCCAGATCCACCAGCGATGCTCCCGAGTTCTTCTTCACCACGCCGTTCGACTTTTTCGCAACCGCGACCGACCACACTCCCGCCGGAACGTCCACTGCTTCCCACGGCCCGGCTCCGACCTGCCAGAACTTGCGCCCCGACGCCGCCTCTGGCTCGTCCCCATACCACGAATTCTCTCCCGCGGCGAGCAACTTCTCGACGTTCGCCGCCACAGGTTTTCGTTCTTTCTTCATGCGTGCGACGCTTGCTTCCACTCCCGCCGCATCCCACAGCTCGAACGGCCCCAGTTCCCAGTTGAAGCCCAGCCGCATAGCGCGGTCGATCTCCACGATCGAGTCAGAAATCTCCGGCACTCGATTCGCACAGTACGTCCAAAGATCGGACAGCGCTGCCCACAGGAACGTTCCCGCCCTGTCTTTCTGCCCACTGCTCGAAGCCGTCCCGCCATCTGCCAATCCCAGCAGCATGCGCAACCGCGCGCCCATGTCCTCAACATTTTTCGCCATGTCGAGCGCGGCAGACTTCGGCTTCTGCCGCGGATGATATTCAAGCGTCTTCCAGTCCAGCGCCAGCCGCTCATCCTCTCCTGTTCCTTCCTTGCCTGCTGCGGTGGGCGAGGGCGCCCGCCCCACATTCTTCTTGTAGAAGCCGCCTTGGGTCTTATCACCCAGCCATTTCCGCTCGAGCATTTGCTGAAAAAACTCCGGCAGCCGCAAATCGCTGCGCTCGTCGCGAACATTCGCCGTCATGTTGCCGACCACGTGTCCGAGAATGTCTAGTCCGACCAAATCCATCGTGCGGAACGTTGCCGACCTCGGCCATCCGATCGCTTGCCCGGTAAGCGCGTCTACCTCTTCGATCGTCAAATCCATTTCCTGCATCAGCCGCATCACGTTGAGCACCGAGAACGTGCCAATGCGGTTGGCAATGAAATTCGGCGTATCTTTTGCCCGCACCACGCCCTTACCCAGATGCGCGTCACAAAAATGCCCGACCGCATCCATCAGCTCCCGATCGGCTTCCGGCGTGGGAATCAATTCGAGCAGGCGCATGTAGCGCGGCGGATTGAAAAAGTGCGTCCCGAACCACGCTCGCTGGAAGTCATCGGAAAATCCCTCGGCAATCTTGCCCACAGGCAAGCCGCTGGTATTCGTCGTGACGATCGTCCCGGGCTTGCGAATCGCTTCGACCCTGCGCAGCAGGGCTCGCTTGATCTCCAGGTTCTCAACGACGGCTTCGATGATCCAATCAACGTCAGCGACCTTCTTCAGATCGTCCTCGAAGTTTCCAATCGAGACGAATCGCGCCAGCGATGGCTCCATGAACGCGGCCGGCTTGGCCTTCTTAGTGGCCTCGAGCCCGGCAGCAGCGATCTTGTTTCGCGCCGGCGCATCGGCGTCGGGCGCAACGATGTCCAGCAAAAAACTGGGAACGCCCGCGTTGGCAAAATGGGCCGCAATCCGCGCGCCCATCGTGCCCGCGCCAAGGACTGCGACTCTATGGATGCATCTCATCCACGCGCCTCGAAACAAATCTTAACCACAGAGACCACAGAGGAACACGGAGGAGTTCGATTCACGCGTGCCGCTTGATGCAATCTGCGGATTGTCATCTTGATCGCGCAACCAAGAAAAACCACCTACCGTGATCTCACAGCTCGGCGTGGGTTTCCACATACTCCATCGCCTTGCGCGCCATCTGCTTCTCACCCCGGTAGGCCAGCAGCTTCGGCGCCTCCTCGAGGCGGAGCCACTTCGCCCGCGCCACTTCCACGCGCATTTCGTCGGATATGTTATCAATGCGCCCCGACTCATACCGTAGCAGATAGAAGCTCACAATCTTGAACACGCGCGCGCCATCGCCCCAGGAGCGCACATACGCGTACTTGATGTCAGCCAGTTTCGTGATAGGAACCGCCGCAATCCCGGTTTCCTCCCGCACTTCCCGCAATGCCGCGTCCAGTGCCTTCTCGCCATCGTTGACCAGTCCTTTTGGCAGGCAGAGGACAGGTTTACCCTTGGCGCCAACCGTTCGTTTGCTCCGGCTCGGCCTGCTCGACGTGTCGGCTGGAAGTTCAATGGCCGCCATCCACCACGCTCCATCCTTGTGGCGTACCACCACCCCGCCGGCGGAGATCTCCCGAACCATATCAGTGCAACTTAACAGCATTACACAAGTTCGTCACGCAGCTGGCTACCTTGCCGGTACCCGATCACTCCGCGGCAGATCTGGCACTTCAATTCCGGAGGCTGGCACATTCGTGCCCTTACAGCCCATAGCCCGCTTGTGGCATCTTACCTGCTAAGGAATCAGTGGGGTAGGCCGCCCATAGGCTGGAAATGTGGGCCGGCGATGTGGGGTCTTGATTGCCAAGTTTGGGGAAGATTCTTCGTTCCGTTCAGGCCTTTGGCCGCGAACTCTCCGGCACGCCTCCTTCCGTTTCTTCCCGTATTCCGGCCATCGGCATGGCGCTGGGCGGCGGTTTTGCCCGCGGCATCGCACACATCGGAGTTCTGAAGGTCCTCGAACAGGAGGGCATCCCGGTCAGCATGGTTGCCGGCACCAGCGTAGGCGCCCTGATCGGCGCTTCGTATTGCAGCGGGCTTTCCACCGCCGCAATGGAGGAGATCGCTCACAACACGCGCTTCACCTCTTTCGCCCGCTGGACGCTTTCCCGCTATGGGTTTGCCTCCAGCGACCGCATGGTTTCTTATCTCACCCGTATCCTGAAGGTGAAGACGTTCGAAGAGTTGCGCATTCCCCTCGGTGTGGCTGCCACCGACTTCAACACTGGCAGAGGTGTCGTCTTTCACTCCGGCGAAATCATTGATCCCGTGCGCGCGAGCTGCGCTTATCCCGGCATGTTCCTGCCGGTGAACATTCGCGGTCGCTATTTCGTAGACGGCATGCTCTCGCTTCCCGTGCCCACACGGCCTCTTCGCGAGATGGGCGCAGAGCGTGTGCTGGCCGTGAATCTGAAGGGCATGTGGGCGGATGGCGCGCCACGGCATCTGTTTGATGTTATCGGGCAATCCTTCACCATCGCGCAGGAGGCCATGTCCAGCTTGTGGAAGCAAGCCGCTGACGTGGTGGTCGAGCCCGAGCTTGGGGAGTTTGCCTATGACGACTTCAAACGTACCGGCGCTTTGATTCGTATCGGCGAACTGGCCATGCGCAAAGCGCTGCCCGACGTGCGCCGGTGGCTAGAGTCGCCCGCGGAAGCTTATCGTGGCGTCGAGCGCCGGCGATCGCCCCGCAGCGCTCCCATGCCTGCGGGCTAGAGGAGTTTTCGCGCACCGATCTCACTCCTGCATTTGCCCCGCCAATCGTCGCCGACCTCCTGCGCCGGAGCGATGTCAATCACCGCTCCCAGTGATTCAGATCACACAGCCATGTGCGGGAAAAAACCCAAGGGCGGGGCGTCGTTCCGCGACCCGAGCCAGTCCACAATCGACGGCACGATGTAACATTCCCTTTTTCTTATAGATACAGCCACTGCGGAAGATTCTCCGGAGCCCCGTGATTGGCTCCTAATCTGCCCTACTTCTCTGCGGCAGCGGCCTGAACCCCAGTGATTAGGATCAAGACCCTGCCCAGGAGGAGGTCGGCGATGCGTGCTCCTTATGGCCTGAACATTCTCGACAACTGCGTCACGTGCCCGACGCGCGGCGATCATCTTTTCTGCAATCTTTCCCTCAGTGCGGCTCAGCGCCTCAACGAGATCAAGTCCACCGCCGTTTATCCTCGCGGCGCCATGCTCTTTATCGAAGGCCAGCAACCGCGGGGCGTCTTTGTGCTCTGCACCGGCCGGGTAAAGCTCTCCACCACATCGCGCGAGGGCAAGACCATCATCACGAAAATCTCTGAGCCGGGCGACGTGCTTGGTCTAAATGCCGTTGTTTCCAACCGCCCTTACGAAGTGACCTCCGAAATGATGGAGCCCGGTCAGGCCAATTTCATTCCGCGCGATTGCCTCGTGCAGCTGATGAAAGATTCTCCTGAAGTCGCCATGCGCGTGGCCCAGCAGTTGAGCCGCAACTACTTCACGGCGTATGAAGAAATCCGCACCCTCGGCCTGTCGACCTCGCCATCGGAAAAGTTCGCCAAGCTCCTGCTGTCGTGGTCGCCCGAACCGGCGCAGAATAACGGCTCCGCCCAGGTCCGGCTTATCCTCACCCACGAAGAGATTGCCGAGCTGATCGGCACCACCCGCGAAACCGTCAGCCGCCTCTTTTCCGAGTTCAAGCGACGGCAGTTGGTGCAGCTAAAGGGCGCGATGCTCGTTATCCGCAGCCGCCCCGCGTTGGAAAAAATCGTCCAGTCGTGATGAGAATGAGAGCCGCGGAGAGGCGATGGATATTAGCCCAGGACGCTAGTCCTGGGTAAGCGGCCAGAAAAGGACCGAGTCCCGGAGGGACGCTATGGGATTTTCACACCGGCCTGAGAGTGCCTAGGCCGCCGCCCCAATGTTGTCAGCTTCCTCATTTATCCTCTTCCACGCCCTCTCCACATGCCGCGCCTGCGTGTTTGTCTGCCCCACGCATAGCCGCAGCGTCAGCTTGCCGTTCAGCTTCGTGTGCGTCAGGAACAAATCGCCGCTGCGATTCAGCCGATCCATAATCGTCTGATTTGCCGCATCCCCGTTCTTGTGCCGGAAGCACACCAAATTCAGCGGCGCCGGAGCCGCCAGTTCGAATCGATCATCTTTCTTCACCCACTCCGCGAACTCCTGCGCCAGCCGCACATGCTCGCGAACATGGTGTTGCAATCCTTCAACGCCGTAATGCCGGATCACAAACCATAGCTTCAGCGACCGGAACCGCCGTCCCAGCTGGATGTGCCAGTCGCGATAGTCAATGACCGCGCCCGATTCTGTCGCCACGTTGCGCAGGTACTCCGGCAACACGCTCAGCGTCTGAATCAGAGCCTTGCGGTCGGCCACCCAGAAGCAGCTGCAATCAAAATTGACGGCCATCCATTTATGCGGATTGAAATTGTAGCTGTCAGCTAACTCAACTCCGTTCTGCAGATGTCGAAACTCCGGGCACAGCATCGCCGTGCCCGACATGGCTGCGTCCACGTGCAGCCACAGAGTGTGCCGCCGGCAAATCTCACCAAGCGCCGCGACCGGATCCATCGCATTCGAGCCTGTCGTGCCCACCGTCGCACACACGAAACAAGGCGTCCGCCCGGCAAGCGTGTCGGTTTCGATCTGCCGCTCCAGCGCGTCCGGCCGCATGGCGAACTTCTCATCCACTTCGATCAAACGTAGATTCTCCGTGCCGATTCCCGCGATCATCGCCGCTTTCTCGAGCGATGAATGAGTCTGCGTCGAAGCATAAGCGACCAGCTTCCCGTCGCATCCCTTCTTGTTGCTGACGTAATTCGTGGCCCGCTCCCGCGCCGCGAGCAGCGCGCACAGCGCCGCACTCGAGGCTGTATCCTGAATGACTCCACCGCCAGTCTTCGACGACAAGAACTTCTCCGGCAAACCCAGCATCCCCACCAGCCAATCCATCACGTGCGTTTCCAGCTCGGTGCAGGCGGGGCTGGTTGACCATAGCATTCCCTGCACACCCAGCCCGGAAGAAACGAGATCGCCTAGAATTGCCGGCCCCGACGCATTGCACGGAAAATAGGCAAAGAAGTTTGGCGACTGCCAGTGCGTGACCCCGGGCAGAATCACACGCTCCACATCTTTCAGCAGCGCGTCAAACGGCTCGCCCTGCGCCGGAGGATTCTCCGGCAACGACGCGCGAATCTCCCCTGGTTTGACCTGCGACAACACCGGTAACGATTCAATGCGTGAGTGGTAGTCGGCGATCCAGTCCACCACGGCGTGGCCGTAGTGGCGGAACTCGTCGGGGGTCATGTGAAACGATTTGTCAGAGTGCATGATGATTGGGTGCGGCCCGGACTACTCGCATATGGGTATGGGACCTTCGTGGTGATACTTTACTGTGAATCTACCTTCTTGGTGGCCGGCGCTTAGAAAGTCCACGCTATAGCCGCCCGACGCATGCTTGCCCTTGTGGCTCACAGACTCAAGTCGAATCTTGGCCGCCGTAGCATGCTCACATTCGCTGGAGCCCACGTCACAGAGCTTGGCTTCAACTTCCACCCAGCGGGCAGAGACCAAGTAGCTCAAGGAGATATGTCCCGGGCACCCTTGATGCAAGTAGAGAATGATCTCCTTCTCTGGTATGCCTTTCTTTTCTCCTTTGTGCAAAACGCGCAGATGAAAGCTGGTGCCGCAGCAGCCTTCGTCCATTGTCCCCTTGCGGTCAGCCGACCAGGACGATGCCGAGCCACCGATCAGAGTCAGCGCCACGAGAGCGCATCGCATGGAAAACGATCGTTGCATTCCGCCTCAATGATTGAAGTGCTATCTTACTCTCCCGAAGTAGACCCGCGTCTTGTACTCGAACGCCACGCGTCCTGCCGTGTTGTGCGCCTCGAAAATCCGCCGCAACTCTGCGAGCATTGCCGCGTGCTTGGGATGCCCCGGCCCCGGCACGTAGGACGACGACAGCAGCCGCCCTTCCACGCCGGCATAATCGAACTCCTGCCTCATGGCGAACACGCGCTCCTGAGATGGCGCCGGATCGAAAAACTCGTTCACCACTGCCGTGGTCCGCTCATGGCGCACGTCCTGGTAATCGGTGCCATAAGCCAACAGCAACTGCTCGTAGTCCTGCAGAAACGGAGTCGAGTCCGTCAGCCGCTCATTCCACAACAGCGCCAGCCAGCCGCCGGGCTTGAGAATGCGAACAAACTCCCGCCGCGCCCGCTCCCGATCGAACCAATGCGCGGCCTGGGCCGCCGTCACAAAATCTACACTCGCGTCGGCCAGCGTCGTCGCTTCCGCCGTCCCCGCCACGCTCGCAAATCTAGGAAAGCCCGCCAGCAGCCGTTCTCCGGCCTGCCGCATCTCCGCGTTCGGCTCGACTCCTACCACCGCGTTGCCATTTTCCAGCAGCATCCGCGTCCAGATTCCCGTTCCCGAGGCAATGTCTGCGATTCCATGCTCGGGCTTCAGCCCGCATTCATCTTCTAAAACTCGCAAAGCCTCTTCGGGATATCCCGGCCGGTAGCGGACATAATTCTCCACCCGATCTGAGAAGCGGCTGGTCGCATTTGCAGCAGGCGTCATTGTTTGAACACCAGGACCTTCCATTACATTGCGTCATCCTGAGCGAAGCCGTTCTTCAGGCGGAGCGAAGGATCTCCCAAAACACGGGTCCTTGCCCGCGGAGATCCCTCGCCTCGCTGGTGAAAGCGCGGGGCTTCGGGATGACCCCTCCGTCCAGGGTGACACTCAGGCTGGGCCACTCCCCAGACTCGGTCGACCTTGCCAGAAATCCATTCTAACGGCAGGATAGAGATACTGTCCGCTCAGCCGGACGAGCAAGACAAACTATGCGCGTCGTCATCAAAATCGGCACCAGCCTCATCGCCCCTAGCGGGCAGATCGACGCCAATCTGCTCCGCGGCCTGGTCGATCAATTCGATCTTGCTAAAAACGAATATTTAATCGTTACTTCGGGCGCCATCGCCGCTGGCATGTCGAGCCTGCGCCTGGGCAAGCGCCCGCGGGATGTACGCCGCATGCAGGCCTGTGCCGCGGTCGGCCAGAGTCGCCTCATGCACACTTACGAGCGCTTGTTTTTCGGGAAGAAAGTGGTGGCGCAACTCCTGCTCTCCAGCGACGACTTCACTTCTCCCGTTCGCTACCGCAACCTGCAGAACGCGCTCGCGGAGCTGTTGGCGCTCGGTGTGGTGCCCATCGTCAACGAAAACGACAGTGTTTCGGTGCGCGAACTGGAAGGCGCGTTCGGCGACAACGACGAATTGAGTTCGCTCCTAGCCACGGCCGTCAACGCCGACTGGCTGCTGCTTCTTACCAACGTCGACGGATTCCTGCTTCCCAACGGCCGTAGGAAGCCACGCCTCCGCCGGGTCATTCGCAAGCTGACTCCAGCGCTGGCAGCGCAATGCAGCGGCAGGAGTTCGCTCGGCCGCGGTGGCATGGCAACGAAACTCCGTGCCGCAAAACTGGCCAGCCAAGCAGGAGTTCACGTCGCCATCGTAAACGGCCGCCATCCGCAGGCGATCACGCTCGGTTTGCAAGGCAAGCTGGGAACTTACTTTCCGCCGCAGAAAGGAAGCTAATGGCCTCTTCTCTCACCACCGCCGCTTCCACACAAGAAAAACTCCTGCGCGCCCGCGCCGCGTCTGCCCGGCTGGCGCAGCTTTCCACGGAAAACAAGAACGTGCTGCTTGCCAGGATTGCCGATGCAATCGAAGCCGCCGAAAAGAGCATTCTGGCTGCCAACCAGCAAGACATCGAGACTTCCGGCCTTCAGGGCGCCATGCGCGATCGCCTGCTTCTGACTCCGGCTCGCATCCACGAGATGGCGCGCGGTGTGCGCGAAGTCGCGGCCTTGCCCGATCCCAACGGCGAAACGCTGGCTGAATTGACCCGGCCAAATGGTCTGCGCATCCGCAAAGTGCGCGTGCCGTTGGGCGTGATCGGCATCATCTACGAGTCGCGCCCTAACGTCACCGTTGACACGGCCGTGCTCGCGCTCAAAACCGGCAACGCCATCGTGCTGCGCGGAGGCAAAGAAGCAACCCACAGCAATCAGCGGTTGGTCGAGATTATGGCTGCCGTGCCGGGCGTTCCCGGGGGCGCCATCGAACTGCTCGATTCCGGCACGCGCCAGTCGGTCGAGGAACTCATCAAGGCTCGCGGCCTCGTCGATGTCATCATCCCTCGCGGCGGCGCAGGTCTCATCACTTTCGTCGCCGAAAATTCTGTCGTCCCGGTGATCGAAACCGGGGCGGGCAACTGCCACATCTTCGTCGACGACTCTGCCGACTTCGACATGGCCGACCGCATCGTCATCAATGCCAAAACGCAGCGCCCGTCGGTCTGCAACGCAGCAGAAAAATTGCTCGTGCACGAGCGCATCGCCGCCGCGTATCTGCCTCGCATCGTTGAGAAGCTCATCGCCGCCGGAGTCGAAGTGCGCGGAGATGGCAAGTCGCGCAGCTTGGCCGCAGGTTTACTCGTAGGGTCCGCCAACGAACAGGATTGGTACGAAGAATATCTGCGTCTTTGCATGGCCGTGGCTGTAGTCGCTAATGTCGACGAGGCCATTGCCCGCATCAACAAGTACTCGACCAGACATTCCGACGCCATCGTCACCCGCGACGAATCGAACGCCCAGAAGTTCCTGCATGGTGTGGATTCGGCCGCCGTTTACTGGAACGCCTCCACCCGTTTCACCGATGGCGGCGAATTCGGCTTTGGCGCCGAAATGGGCATCAGCACCCAGAAGCTCCACTGCCGCGGTCCGTTCGCTCTCGCAGAGCTGACTTCCTCGAAGTACGAAATCGTGGGGACCGGTCAGGTAAGGTAGGACTCAGCGATTCCGTGTCCGATGTCCGCGCTTGGCTTCTTCGATCTTCCTCAGGCTGCGGCGGGTTGCCCATGCCAGAACTGCAAAGATGGGACCCCAGATTGCGAGTACCCAGAACACAGCCCATCCAGTGACATGCGCTTGGAACGTGATACGGAGGAGGGTCGTTAGCCACCCACCAACAAAGACCGCCAGTATCGCTACGCCGACCTTGGTCGCGGTCGTCCAGGGCGAACTTCCCAGATTCCGCCAGAATCGCGCCTCGTTCTGGACAGTATCCGGGAAGACGAGGTTGTGCTGACGATCTTCGATATCCTGCATCCATCGGTCGCGCTTGCGCTGTTCAGTCATTCTGACATGAAGCGTACTACCACGCCCCGAGCCACGCAATGTAGGTGCTTTCCAACGTACTCACCGCCACACCGGAACCAGCATCACGTCAAAGTGATGATCGTAGGTCCACACCTCCAATCCGAGGCGTGTGGCTATCGCGGCGACGGTTGCGTCAAATAGCGTAATCGGCTGATCGGGAAAAGCTGCAAGCCTCCGAGAGGCGTTCCAATAGTCCTCGGGAACAGGATTGACGAGCGTTCCGTTGTTCATTTCGCTGAGCCACCGCGTGGCCACGCCCCAGCCGAGGCGGAACAGAACCAACGAATAAGTCTCGAGCAGCGTCGGGAAGCACACCATCACGTCGAGCCGCTCCTCAGCTAACCGCTCCAGTTCCCGCGCCGCACGTTTATGGTGTGCGTCATGCGGATCGACTGCCGCATACAACGGCCCCGCATCCGCCAGCACGCAGCCGGTCATTTCTTGAGGCCCGCGAGGTAGAGATCGTGATTCTCACTGACGTCCCGCCGTCCGCTGCCTCGCGGAGCTGGTGTTAATCTCAGCGGCCGATAGGGTCGCAGATACCCGCGCTCGCGCAGATACTCCCGCAAAGCCGCTTGCATCACGGTCGTGAGCGCTGGCGGGTTTTCCTGCGCCCGAACGTAGTTCTCCACTGCTTCCGCCAGGTCGTCCGGAAAAGTCATGGTTGCTCGCTTCATGTTCCGAGTATATCACCAAGTGGTGAAATTAGTGAAATTGGTGATCTAGGCGAATAGAAAGCGAATATGCTGACGAGCCACGCCTGCCTGTGCTACCTTCTGAATTTCGCGTCTTCGTCGCCATGACCTCGATGAAACGGTTCTCTGCTGCTCTTCTTTCATCCGCCATTTTGCTTTCCGGTTCTTCCCGGACGGCGGGCGGAACTTCTTCCGCAGCTTCCAGCTCTGCGCCATCCATCTTCGGATTTCTCGACTCCTCCGCCGAATCGGCCATCGAAGCGCGCTTTCTGTCCGTGCCCGACGCCAAGATGACCGAGGAACATCTGCGCATTCTCACCCAGGCTCCGCACATGGCTGGCACGCCCGAAGACAAAGCCACTGCCGACTACGTCGCCCAGAAATTCCGCGATGCCGGCCTGGAAACCGAAATCGTCGAATACAAAGTCTGGATGAATTATCCATCAGAAATCAGCGTCGACCTCACCGCGCCTGCCGGGGTCGCCATGCACGGTCCCACCCGCGAGCACGTCGATGGCGATCCCTTTCAAGACGATCCCCGCGTCGTCATGCCCTTCAGCGGCATGTCGCCCTCTGGCGACGTCGAAGCCGAAGTCGTCTACGCCAACTACGGCACGCCTGACGATTTCGACAGACTGGAGAGATTGAAAGTCGATGTCCGCGGCAAGATCGTCCTCATCCGCTACGGCCAGAATTTCCGCGGGGTGAAAGTCTTCGTTGCCCAGGAGCGCGGCGCTGCGGGCGTGATTCTTTACTCCGATCCCGCCGATGACGGCTGGCGCCGCGGCGACAAATATCCGGCTGGACCATGGCGTCCCGATACCGGCGTTCAGCGCGGCTCGGTGGGATACATGTTCGAATTCCCCGGCGATCCCACGACGCCCGGCGTCGCTTCGCTCCCATCGTTGCCGGACTCGCAGCGCATTGCTCCCCAGCACTCCGAGCAAATCCCGAAGATTCCGGTCACGCCGCTTTCCTATCACGATGCTTGGCCCGTCCTCCAGAATCTCGCCGGCCCGGATTCGCCGCGCGAGTGGCAGGGCGCGTTGCCCTTCACCTATCACGTCGGTTCCGGCCCGGCGAAAGTGAAAATGCATCTCAAGCAGGACTACCAATTCCGCACGCTCTGGGATGTCATCGGCCGCATTCGTGGCAGCCAAGTGCCTGACGAATGGGTCATCGCTGGCAATCATCGCGACGCCTGGGTGTACGGTGCAGTCGATCCCTCGAGCGGCACAGCCGCCATGCTCGAAGCTGTGCACGGAGTGGGCGAATTGCTCAAGTCCGGCTGGAAGCCGCGTCGCACGCTGGTTTTCGCCAGTTGGGACGGAGAAGAAGAAGGTCTGATGGGCTCGACCGAGTGGGTCGAGGAGCACGAAGCCGATCTGGGCAACGCGGCCGCCTACTTCAACATGGACGTCGGCGTTTCCGGCCCCAAATTCGGCGCGTCCGCCGAGCCCAGCCTTAAGCAATTTCTGCGCGACGTCAGCAAAGCCGTTCCCGCTGCCAAAAGCGGGACCGTCTACGAAGCCTGGCAGAAATCATCGCAGCCCGACGCGGTCACGCTGCAACTGCCCACCGAAGCGATCGGCGACAGCCGCCGCGTTCCGGCGGCCCAGGTGAACGCCGATGTGCCCGTCGGAGACCTAGGCAGCGGTTCCGACTACTCCGCTTTCTTGCAGCATCTGGGCATCCCTTCGACGGACATGAGTTCCACCGGCCCGTACGGCGTGTATCACTCAGCATTCGACAATTTTGCCTGGTTCAAAAAGTTCGCCGATCCCGATTTCACCTACGAGCAGCAGATGGCGCGCGTCTTCGGCCTCGAAGCCGTGCGTATGGCTGACGCCGACATCCTGCCTTACGACTACGAGGAGTATGCCAAGGAGATCGCCGTTTATCTCGATGCCGCTCGCCACCGCGCCGACAACAAGTTCGGCGCAGGGGTACTCGACTTCGCTGCGGTGAACGCTGCCGCCCGTCGCTTCCAGACCGCCGGAGAGAAGATTCTCGCCCGGCAGCAGCTTGCTCCACGCGATCCGGCGCGTCTGAACGCCACTCGGCTGAATCAGGCCCTGCGCAGCGCCGAGCGCGCGCTGCTTTTGCCCCAGGGATTGCCGCATCGCCCCTGGTATCGCCACGCCATCTACGCTCCGGGAGAATACACCGGCTACGCCGCCGTCGTAATCCCTGGCGTCAACGAGGCCTTGGACCGAGGCGACAGTGAACAAGCCCGCCTGCAACTGGCGGCGCTAGCCGCGGCGCTCACCCGCGCCGCCAAAGCGCTGGAAGCCTACCATTAGAGCAAAGCCAGAATTGTGCATCACACGCGTTTGAGGAAGGCGTGCTCATGTGGGGACAGCCGCCCTCGGCTGTCCAGCGGAGCGTAGCTCCGCGGTACCCGGCGTGTAGAATAAGTGTGGGAGGATTTGCATGGCAGCCGACAAAAACCACGCCCACGAGTTGATCGAGCGCTTGGCTCCCAGCCAGGTGGCGGCCGTGGTCGGCATGCTGGAAGCGATGCTCGATCCCGTCGCGCAAACGATTGCGAACGCCCCGGTGGATGACGAACCTGAAACCGAGGAGGAGCGTCGGGCAGTCGCCAAATCGAAGGCGTGGTTCAAGCAGCGTGATGGGCAAGGAATTCCGCACGAAGAAGTCCTCGCCGAGTTCGGGCTCCCGCCCGACGATATCAAAAATAAGTAGCGGCGGTGCCGATGAAGAAAATCGTCTGGTCTGAGGTCGCGCGGACCGATGTCCGCCGAATCGACCGGACGACAGCTATGCGAATCCTGACTGCAATCCACCCGCTTTGCCGAAAGCGGTGCAGGCGATGTCAGGGAATTGAAGGGCCAATCCGGAGAGCTGCGCCTGCGAATTGGCGACTACCGCGTACGTTTTACAAGCGATCCCGATGACATCATTCGGATTCATGCCGTGCGGCATCGGAGAGAGGCGTATCGCTGAGGCGGCACCTGCGGTGCCGCCCAGCGCAAAGACGCGCTAGGATGCGTCACCGGGCATACGTAATTTCCTGGGTTGCCCTACCCTTGTCGCGCTTCTTGCGACAGGGTGGGCGGCTGACCTCGACAAGAACGCGCACTGCGCCTAGTGAAACTCGAACACGCGTTCCTTCGGCCAGACAAAAGGAAGGATCTTGCCTGCGTCCTCAGCTGATATCGTGGCGCCGGAGATCTGGAAAGCACGCGCTAGAACCGGGTCCTTGTTCGAGGCTAGTTCGGCGGGCGTCGGCAATATGGTCTCGTCTGGCGTTACACCAACGCCCTCGAGGGCCATGCCGTCGGCCATCACAAGTTCCCTGGTAGTGATTTCGGTATGGTATTGGGCTACATTTTTTGCATCTAGCTCAACCGGGTGCACATAGTTCTGGGCTTCGGCCACTGAGCCCGCTGAGCGATCCCCTAGGACTGTGCCGCGTTTCTCCAATTGAACGACGCGAGCCAGTATCTCCGCAGCGGAGGCGGACCTGCTGTCAATCAGGACGACTAGCTTTCCTCTGAACGCTTTCGTGCCGCGGAAAGTCGCCAGTAAGGGCCAGGAGTCTTTTCGTCCTTTCTCATCCCCGATCTTGACGTCGTGATCGAACAGTCCGCCGAGAAACTGTGCCATCGCGTCGCGTATGCCGCCTGGATTGCCGCGCAGGTCGAGAATCAGGGTTTCGTAGGAGCGCGCCTTGTTGAGCAAGCCATCCACATCTGCGGGTGCGATGAGGAAATCGGGCAGCTTCCAAATTAGTATACGTTTTTCAACTGAGTAATATCGCGAACGGTCTTTTGGGCCCGAATAGTGGCGAAGCCATTCTTCAACGTCAATTGCTCGGACGACCTCCTGACCGGGGATTACTGTGGCCATCGCCGTGATGGACCGCTCTTCACCTTCAGGGGAGCGAACCTGCAGATGAAGGCCGGACTGCGGAAATACCGCGTAGGAATATTCGACGTACGGAAAGTCCTGGCGCGTGAGAGTGACTCCATTGATTGCTTCAAGTCTATCGCCGACCTTGAGACCTTTCTGGGCTGCGTCACTTTCGTTGCAAACCGCCGTAATATAGCAACACTTGTCGCCAACTGACTGCGCAAGCCACCCGTAATCAACTCCATAGGGCCGAGCGGGAGGGATGAAACGAGTGTGCGAGTCTTGCAGCGCGGCTACGGCGCCAGCGATGTCGAGAAGCGCTTCATCCTGAGACCTAGCGGACGCGATCTCATTTCTTGCTTTTTCGAAACGCCCATCCAGGTCCACCCCATGCATGGCGGGATCGTAGAAATGCTCCTTGAGGTCGGCTTTTACGTTGGCGAGGATGTCGAGAGCCTGCTCGGTCGTTATCGTTCTGAATTTCTTATGTTCCAAAGGAGAGGGGACTTGTGCGGTACAGCGAGAGGCGGCGAGAAATGCGACGATCAGGCAAGGCGTCCAGAAATTCGACTTACGCATGGCGACAACCGCTGCAACCGGTGCATTGTACCACTGCGGCGACCTCGCCTCAGCCATCATGGCTGCCGAACGAAGTACGCTGGACAGTCATGAACGACTGTCCCCACACGGCCGCCTACTTCAGCGTCACCAGCTTCTCCACCAGCTCCGAGTAATCCTTCTTCTCGATGCCGTGAACCTGCTTGTTGTACTCGTCCACTTTCGACGAATAATTCATCGAGCAGAATTTCGGGCCGCACATGGAGCAGAACGCCGCCGACTTGTATTGCTCCTGGGGCAGGGTCTCGTCGTGCATGGCGCGGGCGGTTTCTGGGTCAAGCGACAAAGCAAACTGTTTTTCCCAGTCGAACTTATATCGCGCGTAGCTCAGCGCATCGTCGCGGTCGCGCGCGCCCGGACGCTGCCGCGCAATGTCGGCAGCATGCGCCGCAATCTTGTAAGCAATAATCCCGTCCTTCACGTCTTTCTCGTTCGGCAGGCCCAGATGCTCCTTCGGCGTGACGTAGCACAGCATGGCCGCGCCATACCATCCGATCATTGCCGCGCCAATCGCCGAGGTGATGTGGTCATAGCCCGGAGCTATATCGGTCACGAGCGGCCCCAGCGTATAAAACGGCGCTTCGTAGCAGAGCTCAATTTCCTTATCGACCTGCTCTTTGATCTTGTCCATCGAGACGTGCCCCGGCCCTTCGATCATGACCTGCACGTCGTGCTCCCAGGTTTTTTTCGTTAACTCGCCCAGCGTGCGCAACTCGGCGAACTGCGCTTCGTCGCTCGCATCCGCCACGCAGCCCGGCCGCAGCCCATCGCCGAGAGAGAACGAAACGTCATATCTTTTGAAAATCTTGCAGATGTCATCAAACCACTCGTACAGGAAATTCTGCTTGTGGTTATATGCCATCCACTGCGCCAGAATCGCCCCGCCGCGGCTCACGATCCCGGTGATACGCTTTGAAACCATCGGCAAATACTGAATCAGCACGCCGGCATGAATGGTCATGTAGTCCACGCCCTGCGCTGCCTGCTCCTCAATCACCTCGAGCATCACCGAAGCGTTCAAATCTTCCACGCGCTTCACCCGCGCAATCGCCTCATAAATAGGCACCGTCCCGATCGGCACCGGCGAATGCCGCAGAATCGCCTCGCGAATCTCGTGGATGTTGCCGCCGGTCGACAAATCCATCACCGTGTCCGCGCCGAAATGCACGGCGGTGTGCAGCTTTTTCAGTTCTTCGTCAATGTTCGACGTGACCGCCGAGTTCCCGATATTGGCGTTGATCTTGCACAGCGACGCCACGCCAATCGCCATCGGCTCCAGCTCCGGGTGGTTGATGTTCGCCGGAATGATCATCCGCCCGCGCGCCACTTCGTCGCGCACCAGCTCGGGCGCGAGCTTCTCGCGGTACGCCACATAACTCATTTCGTCAGTGATCACGCCCTGCCGGGCATAGTGCATCTGCGAGAAGTTGCCGTCGCTGTTGCTCTGCGTGCGCCGCGCCAGCCACTCCGCGCGCGGTTTAGGGACGCTATAGCCGCTGCCGTTCGAGCCATTCGTGGGAGTCATGACCAGGCTAACCTCGTAGGAATTCTTAATCTGAAATTATACCCGCGCGGAAGGGCGGCAGATCGAACAAGAGCGTAGTGCCTCATTCTGAGTCTCGACGAGTTTCTCAGTCGGGTCATCCTGGGCGCCAGCCGTTTTTCAGGCGGGAGCGAAGAGCCTGCCCTCAGCGGCATCGCGAAGGCATCTTGCGCACATCGCCACGGGATTTGGTGCTTCTACGCGGGATTCCTCGCCCCGCTGGTGAAAGCGCGGGGCTTCAGAATGACGGCAGGATGTCTGAAACTCGAGGCGGATGGATCCAGCGCGTGTCTGAGCCTGTTCAGCCCGTCAGGTTCACCAGATTCTGCTCGACCTGATCTGCGGTCTTGAGCGTGGCGAGGTTGGCCTCGTACAGAATCTGCGCCGACGTCAGCGCGGTCATCTCGGCGCTCAGATCCACCGTGTCCACGTTATCGCCGTTCGACGACCCCGTTCCAGCGGAGGCAATCCCCGCGGCGGCGTTGTTCAGTTGATACTCGGCCTGCTGCAGTCCCTGCAGCGCAATCGCGGAAGCACCCATGTGTCAGCTATCGGCAACTGTCCCCAATGACTTTAGTAGCAGATCCCGGAAATTAATGACGGTCGTAACTGTTACCGCGGCGTCCTGAACCGCCGGGTCGAAAGGGCGGCATTCTGCAAAACGCCGTCAGGGGATCTGAAAAACATCTGGAAAGAAGCCCGATGCAGCAACATAATCCTTATCGCAGAAAGAGAAACTCAAGGAGAAGCTCAATGACGCAATTGCTTGACAGTTCCCCTGAGCGTAATGGAAACGACCGTGCAGAGAATCAGCACGGCCAAAACAGAAGTCCCTTCCCGAGCGTCGCGGCGGCGCTCGCCGTGGGTGCGGCCTTCTTCGCCCTGTGGTTCTGGCTTCTGCCCGGCTGGCTCGGCTTCCGCGTTGAAACCGCGGGCGCCGCGCGCTGGCGCTGGCTGGCGGCGATTCCATCGGTGCTGGGATTTGCCGTTGCGCTGCGCTGTGTTTGGGATTTCGGCTGGACGGGGCGTGGAACTCCCATGCCTCTTGTTCCGCCCCAGCGATTAGTGGTGGTCGGGATGTATCGCTACGTGCGCAACCCCATGTACGTGGGGTTCGCCGCTGGATGGATTGGCTTGTGGATCGTCTTCGGCCATGCCAACCTGGTAGCGATCGCTGTAGTAGTGGCGGTCGCGCTGGGCGTCCATCTGTTCGTCCTTTTTTACGAAGAGCCGACGTTGCGGGGAAAGTTCGGGGCCGATTACGAAAATTACTGCCGCAATGTCCGCCGCTGGTGGCCGCGCCTGCGTCCGTGGAATGCCTCGCCCTCGCCGCGCAGCTGAGAAGTCGCGGGAAGCCATGAGGAGAACGGCGAAAAGACACGGTCCCGATTGACCTTGCGAATCTTGATTCTGCCCCTCGCCGCGAGTAGAGTCTGACTGTGGGCTTTTCCCTGGGGTAACTCATGTCAAGTCAGGCCACGACCTATCTCAAGTTCGGCGCTGCAACCGCCTTCATTCTGCTGTTGCTCGGCTACCTGGCCTACACCGGCGTCCAGGACAGCAAGAGCTATTACGTGACCATTAAAGAACTGCGCACCATGGGCGACGGCGCCTACTCCAAGCGCCTGCGCGTGGCCGGCAACGTCCAGCCGGGCTCCATCAAGCGCTCGGGCACGCACGTTCAGTTCGTCCTGGTAGAAGCGGACCAGAACCTGCCGGTCGACTACACCGGCGCCGACGCCCCTCCCGACACCTTCAAAGACGATTCCCAGGCCCTGGCCGACGGCACCTTCGGCCGCGACGGCGTCTTTCACGCCAAGGGCCTGCAAGCCAAGTGCGCCTCCAAGTATGCGCCCCAACAGGGTGCGCCCGGCAATCAGATGCAAGCCGAGCCCGCTAAAAGCGCGATGTAGGCGATCTCATATACTTGATCCGGCCTTGCTGTGATCTTTGATGCACTATGCACGCGGACGCACGGTCCAGTACACTCGTGCCGGACTGAATACGATCTGACGACACCAACCCCGTGACAGCCATCGCCGTACACAACCTCATCAAGCAGTTCGGGCGCTTCGCGGCCCTGCGTGGCGTAACCGCTGAGTTTGCCGCCGGATGCTTCCACGCCATCCTCGGCGACAACGGCGCCGGGAAGACCACTCTGCTCCGCGCGCTGGCCGGACTGGCGCAGCCCACGCGCGGCGAGATTCGCATCTTCGGCAAGACGCCCAGAGCCGCCTGCCGCGACATCGGCTACATGGCTCACCCGTCGCTGCTTTACGACGAAATGAGTGGCATGGAGAATCTGCGCTACTTCGCCGGCCTCTACGGTATTGCCGGAGACAACCGCTGCCAGGAAGTCATTCGCGCCGTCGGTCTCGATCCTGAGCTCACACGCCCTGTCGGCCAGTATTCGCAGGGGATGCGGCAGCGCATGTCGCTGGCCCGCGCCATTCTGCATGATCCGAAAATCCTGCTGCTCGATGAGCCATTCTCCAATGTGGACGTCCATTCGGCTCGCGAGATGGTCGCCCTGCTCAGATCCATGCGCGATGCCGGGAAGACCATTTTCGTCGTGACCCATCAGGCGCCGCTCCTGGAAACCGTCGCCGACGAATTCGTGTGGATGGAGGCCGGCCAGATCGTCGATCGGAGTCATGATACGGCGCGAAGAAGGAATCGCGATTCGTATCGGGGTGCGCCTTCAGGCGCACCGGAAGGGCATTGAGATGAACGCGCCTTCAGGCGCTGGGATCCAGAAACCCGGCTGCCCCATTTCTCGCGCGCTCTTTGCGCGAGAAGTGGGGATTTTCGTGCCCGGCGGAATCGTGCTAGCTTCTTGCGGGAGGTGGCAATGACCTCCTTCTGGTCCCTCACCCTCGCCACGCTGAAAAAGGATATCCGTCTCGAATGGCGTTCCAAAGACGCCCTCAATGCCATGCTGTTCTTCTCGCTTCTGGTCGTTGTCATCTTCAGCTTTTCGTTCGATCCCAACGCCGAAGAATCCCGCCAGATCACTGCAGGATTGATCTGGGTCGCCTTTCTTTTCGCCGCCGTCGTCGCCCTCAACCAGACCTGGGCGCGCGAATTGCGCAATCAGGTTCTCGATGCATATCGCGTCTCTCCCGCCCCGGCAACCGCTCTGTTTCTCGCCAAAGCGCTGGGCAACTTCATTTTCGTCATCCTGCTCGAAGCCGTCATGACTCCGCTGTTCATCGTTTTCTACAATCTGCGCGCGCTCGGCCCCGCCTGGCAACTGATTCCCGTCGGCATCTTGGGAACCTGGGCGCTGGTGGTCAACGGCACTTTTTTCGCCGCTCTTTCCCTGCGCACGCGCAGCCGCGAGATCATGCTGCCGCTGCTCCTGTTTCCCATTTCCATTCCGGCCGTTCAAAGCATGGTCGAGGCCACCCGCATCATCCTCTCGGGTGAGGGCGCGGCCCGCTTCTGGATCGTGTTGCTTCTCACCTACGATGTGGTGTTTACTACAGCTTGTCTGGGGTTATTCGAGATAGTCTTGCAGGCGGAATGAACAAACTCTTCTCATTTTTCGCGACCATCACCGCATTCCTCCTCGTCTACGGCCTGTATCAGGCTCTGGTGGCGGCGCCCACCGAGCGCACTATGGGCGACGTCCAGCGCATTTTCTACTACCACGTGCCTTCGGCATGGACTGCCTTCTGCCTGTTTCTCACGAATTATTTCTGCTCGCTTCTGACTTTGACATATTCGGAAGCGATCCGGCGCGCGGCTAACCGGATTGCCATTCTGGGCGCGATATTCGGCCTCATGGGACTCCTCATTTCAGAGGACCGCCCACCGTGGCTGCCGCAGGCAGAAGGCTTCTCCTGGGTTAAGGCCTCTATCATTGTGATTCTCATAGCTGTCTTCCACGCGCTGCTTATCAAGGGATACTTCCTGCTCGGAGATCGCTTGGGGAAGCTGTTTTCCGATCGCGCTCGCGTGATTCTCGATGCCGTGGCTGTGTCCTCCGCCGAAGTGGGCGTCGTTTTCTGCACCGTCGTTCTCGTGACCGGGCCCATCTGGGCGCGCCCGGTTTGGGGCATCTGGTGGACGTGGGATGTCCGCCTCACCACCACCCTCGTCCTCTGGCTGATTTACGTCAGTTATCTTGTCCTCCGGCGCTTTTCTAATACTGGCGAGATCGCCATCCTTTCCGCGACCCTGGCTGTGATTGGCGCTCTCGATGTCCCATTCGTATACTTTTCCATCTGGTTTTTCCGCACTCAGCATCCCCAGCCCGTGATGGGCAAAGGCGGCTCGCTCGATCCGCGCATGCTGCACGCGTTTCTAATCAATCTGCTGGCGTTCTCTTGCTTCGGCGCGATGGTTTGCTGGTCGCGCGTCCGCCTGGAACTTCTCCATCGCCAATTGGAAGAAGCTCACGCCATGAAATCCTTGGAAGGCGCCGACGCAGCCCGCGCCCAGGCAAGCCTGCCCCTCAACCGGAGTTCCGAATGAACGTCCAAAACTTCCTCTTACATTACGGCCATTATGTCGCGTACGGCGCCACTTGGTTGATTCACATCCTCTATCTGGGCATTTTGGTTCGCCGGTTCGCTCGCTTGAGACAGGAGTTGACGGAACTGGGCGGGGACAAGTAGTAGACAACCGTCAGCTACCCATAGCGAGGCCGTCGGCAGCCATCGCCGAGTGACGTTCCTCACTGCGGTCTGGGGTTCGAGCTGAAGATTCGTATCAGGGCACGCCTTCAGGCGTGCCGCAAAGGGCATTTACTGTCGGATTGCTCGATACATGCGGAACAATCCCGTGGCTCGCCACTGGTTTCGGGGATGCCGGAGTTACCTCACTCGTCGGCGCATTACGGATTCGAACTTGACCCAGCACCATTGGGGCTAAAGCCCCGTTCCCAATCGGGACGTCGAACGGCACGGCTGAAGCCACACCCTGATACGAAACACCGACGATGCCGGCCGTGAGATTGCTGCAATGCTGATTGCCAGAACCGGAAGCCGAAAGCCGGAAGCCGGCAGCCCTCAGTTATTCGCCTTCCATTCCTTCTGCAGGGCGCTGAAGAAATCCGGGCTGCCGTTGGAGCGAAGAAATTCGTACTCCTCGATCATCGCCGCCGTGCCCACCCGCGTCGAGGGCAGAGGCGACTCCACCCGGATCACCCGCGCGCTGAAGCGTACCCGCACCGCGTCGGTGAGCGTAATGTGCGGCGGAAACGTGAGTGTGACTTCCAGCTTGGTCCCGGCCTCGACCGCGCGGTCCAGGTAAAAGAAAACGCCGCGGGCGCTTACGTTCTGGGTCTCGGTGTGGAACTCGTTCGTTCCCTCTAGGCGCACGATGGCGGGCAGGCGCATGTCAAAGCGCCGCATCATCCGCCGCTCCTGGGTATTCAATTGCATGCTAGAACGCTCTGCCCGGAGGCTGCGTCTCGACGGAGAGCGACTGCTGCCAACCGCAACGGCTCCGGACCTTGTGGATTGCGTTCCACCCGACAACTTACGCCCTCACTGTATAAAATGACCGGCGGTTTGCAACAGCAAAATCGGCGCCGGAACTGACTTGGTTAATCTGCTCCCAACGCGGGAACAGCGCCTTCTTTTTGGGGGATGCGCCCGGAGACACGAGTGCTAACTTCAGGTAAGCAATCACAATGCCATCCGCCCTGCAAGCATCGTACATTTCCCGCGAAGAATCAGCGGCTTGAGGAGCACTGACGTTTCGATAGGCGCCGCTCATGCAAGCCCTTGCAGACAATTGGATCGTTGGCCGTGGCTGCAACTTCATTCACGCCACTTTTGTGCTACTCTCCGGCATCTCTCTATCCGTCCGCCCGCATCTGACGGATTTTGGAGTGCGACGCGGCTCGGGCCATGTCTGAAACCGTCGGTTTAGTCGTCTGCGCCTTCCCTAGCGAAGCCGGCAAGAAAGCGGGTTTTCGGGATGACTTCTCAGAAAACGGTAAGATTCAAAAGATGAGCCACCCCGGTTCGCTTGACTTGCCTGTCCGCCGGGTGTTTTAGTATTTGTTTGATTTTTCCGCCAGTTCCAGTGACCCAGTGAGCCGCGAGCAGCCTTGCCAAAGGAAACTTCGCCGGCGCGAGGCCGCGGCTTCGCGCCCCTGAGTTTTGGTACTGGTGCAGTTTTGTTGTCATCCTGAGGAAGCGTCCTGTGCGCAGCGAAGGATCTGGGCGAGCCGCGCGGTGCGGCGCGTTGTTGGCGACGCAATAATCGCGCGCTTGGCTCGCTTCCTTATCACTGCACCACTACCCGAATTTTCTACACTGATCTGACGAATGACGATTTGACGAAGAGCGATCCGCGGAAAACGATCTGACAAAATGCGATCGGATCGCAGCCATGCATGGGAGGAACGCGTGAACCTGGATTCTCGTGGGTCGGTTGGTTGTGGCTTGGGATTTCGTATCGTTGCCGCCGCATCGGCCCTGTTGTTGGCCGGCTGCGTCATTCTTGGGCTGGCTTCCCGCTCGCTTCCGCCCGCCGCAGCGGCGGGTCAGATCTCCTCCTCACCGGCGCTCGCGAGCTCCTTGCCCGCGCCCCTGAGCCTGGCCAGTGCACAGGCCCATGCCCGCAGCTTGCTCGCCGGACTGCCGCTGATCTTCGAGCCCAATCAGGGCCAGTCCAATCTCGATCCCGCTGATCCCCGTGCCCGGTTTGTCGCCCGCGGATCGGGCTATAGCCTCTGGTTAGGATCAGAAGGCGCGACCCTGAGGCTTGCCTCGCAAGTCCCTGCGGACGAGCACCCGTCCAACCACAGCGCCTCCAAGTTCCCCCGCGTCGAGTCCCTGCAGATGAGATTTGCCGGAGCAAATCCCAAACCCGCAATCACCGGTGCGAATCTCCTTCCCGGCAAGAGCAACTACCTGCTCGGCAACGATCCCGCCAAGTGGCGGACGGGTGTCCCGCAATTCGCCCGCGTCCGCTATGACGAGCTTTATCCTGGGATCAACCTGGTTTTCTACGGAAATCAGGGGCATCTCGAATATGACTTCCAGGTTGCCCCTGGAGCCGACCCTTCCCAGGCCGAGCTCGCGTTCGATGGTGCCGAGCAGCTCGAGTTGAAAGACGGCGCTCTCATCATCCACTGCGCAGACGGCCGCAACCAGGGCAGAAGCGTCCGTCTGGAAGCTCCGCGTGTTTATCAGCGGATCGCCGGCCGCGAGCAGCCCGTCGAAGGCCGTTTCGAACTGCGTGGCAATAACCGCGCCGGTTTTGCCGTTGGCAACTACGATCGCTCGCGCGAACTGATCATTGACCCTGTGCTTGCCTTCTCGACCTATTTTGGCGGCCCGGACGACGAACGCAATACTTCGGTTGCCGTGGATACTGCCGGTAGAATCTATCTCGCCGGCTCGACTGACTCCCCGGGCCTCGCCACGGCTGGCACGTTCCAGCAGGCGCTGACGGCCACCCTGCCCAACACCAACGTTTACATTGCCCAGATCACTCCACCTTTTGGCACCACCCCCGCAACCCTAAACTATGTGACCTATCTCGGCGGAACTGGCAGCGACTATCCCGTCGGCATCGGCGTCGACGCCGCGCAAAACGTCTACGTTGCCGGCACCACCACCTCCACGGATTTTCCCGTCACCCAGACCGCCTATCAGCGACAAGCGGAAAATCCCGGCTTTCAGCACGTCTTCGTAAGCCGCCTGCCTGCCGGCGCAGCGTCGCTGTTCTATTCTTCGTATCTCTCTGGCGACGGCATCGATATAGCCAGCGGGATGACCACCGACGCCCAGCAGAACCTCTACGTCACCGGTACGACGACTTCGGTGGAAGCTCTGCTCACCACTTCCGACCAGTTTCCTGCAACCCAGACCCCCGAGCCATTGCCGTTTCAGAACATCTCGCGGGGCGGGGCCAACGTTCCTCAGTTCTTTGTCACCAAGGTCTACACCGCTTCACAGGGAATTGGCAGCATCGCGTATTCCACCTACTTCGGCGGTGGCAACTTTGTGCCACCTCTGGTCATCGCTGGCGGCGGCATTGCCGTCGACACCAACGGCAACATTTATTTCACCGGAACCACCAACTTTACCTACAGCGGCACCAGCCCTACCACCGACTTTCCCATCCTCAACGCCTACCAGCCTTGCCTCGATCAGCCGCCCCCAACCACCATCATTGGCACTCCGATTTGCACCTCCACCTCATCCACCAGTAACCCGGATGCTTTCGCTGCCAAGCTCAATCCCAACTTGCCCCAGGGCGAGCAATTGCAGTGGTCCACTTACCTGGGCGGCACGCAGGTGGATTTCGGCAACGGCATTGCCGTCGATACCGGCGCCACCAACGTCTTTGTTGTTGGCACTACCAATTCTCCTGACTTTGTGGCTGCGGGCACGCTTACCCTATTCGCTTCGTATCAGAAGTGCCTGAATAATCTGTTTACCGGCACCGGCACCGCGATCACCTGCAACGAGCCAGCCAGCCCTCCCTATCCCAATGACGCTTTCGTAGCCCGGCTGACCAACCCGACTTCGACTTCAACCACCACTACCAACGTTTCCCTGACTTATTTTTCGTACCTGGGCGGGCAGAACAACGAAGAGGGGCTCGCCATCACCGTGAATTCTGTCGACAGTGCCTTCATCACGGGATGGACTCAGTCGCCGACCGCGCAAACGCCCGCCGCGCCCACTGCCCCCTCCGGCAGTTTCCCCGTGTTCCCTTTTCCCAGCTCCATCCAGAGCCAACTGAACGGCTTCCAGGACGCTTTCATCGCCTCGCTGAATACGGCCGCCAGCACCACCACCGGCCAAAACACCGTCGCTTCGTGGACCACCTATTACGGCGGATCCACGCCCGGTGCCGGCACTGGCACCCAGGCCTTGGGCCAAGGCACGTCCATCGCCCTCGACGCAAACCAGAACATTTACGTCGCCGGCGACACCAACGCCACCGATCTGGCGCTCGTCAAGCAACTTGGCGCAACCACGGGTGAAAACAGTGGAAATTACAATGGCGGCGAGGACGCTTTTGTCGCCCAGGTAGGAACCGCGGCGAGTCTGTCCATTACCGGCGTCTTGACCCTCGGCACCAACCAGACCTTCATCAGCGCCGGCAATGAGGCCACCTTCACCTACACCCTGACTAACAACGGCCCCGACCTGGCCAACAGCATTACCGTCACCGACAACCTCGGCACCGCTTACACAGGATGGCCCGTCGGCCTCGTTACCGCCAGCGCCCCTCCGGGCACGTGCAGCGGCGGGTCGACTTCCACCACGGTGATTTGCAACATCCCATCGCTGCAGGCAGGCTCGACCGCAACCATCACCATTGTCCTGACCCCGCAGGCCAATAGCAGCGGAAACCAGGTCCAGTTTAACGGCGGCTTCGTGGAAGCCTCTGCGGCCAACAGCGTCAACACCGCCACCGTCTCAGTCCCGGCCCAGATGTCGGACTTCACCATGACCGTCAGTCCCGCCAACATCGCCTTGGCCGCCGCCGGCGATACCGCTACCTATCAAGTGCAGCTGATCCCCCATCCGGTCTACGGCAACGGCATTTCCCTCTCGGTTACAGGCCTTCCCACCACCGGCCCAACCACAGCCAGCTTCACCACTCCTACGGTCACGCTGCAGGGGACCAGTGGCGCTACCTCAACCATGATTATCTTGACCACGGCCCGGCCCATCACCACGCCCACCTCGAGCCTCTGGACCCGCCCTTTCTATGCCATATTCCTTGCCGTCCCGGGATTGGCTCTGCTGGGGATGTCTGGCAGCCGGCAGCGCAAGCGCGTAGCCGGAGTCATGCTGCTCGGCTTAGTCTTCGCTCTCATCTTGCTGCAGCCCGCGTGCAGTCACTCTACCACGCCGCCCCCGCCCACCGGCACTCCGTCGGGCACATACACCCTCACGGTGACCGGCATCTCCGGCAGCGACAGCAAAAGCGCCACCGTAGTCCTGTACGTCCCATAGGGGAGTCCGTGCTCGAGGACCTTCCAGGTTGCTGGGAGGAAAAGGAGCCGGCGCCAGGTCGGAATCATAAGGGACCCTCACAATTAGGAGCACTTAAATGTTCGTCCTGCGAGCGGCGTTGACATGCTTTTTCCTGGTGACCGCCTGTGTTGCGCTCAACGAGCGCACAATCCTGCAACACACGGAGCCGGTAAATCACATCAAGGGTAAGATCGTTGACCCGGCAGGAGATCCGATCTTCGGCGTCGACATAGTGGTCTTCACCCACCCGGAGCTGTGGCTGGACGAATCGTTGAGTACTGTACAGAGGAGAGAGAGGCAAACAGAAGTAGCCACTACCACCAGCGACGAGAATGGCAAGTTCGCTCTGAAGGGACTTCGGAAAGGCGCTTACGAACTTGAGTTCTCCAGGGGAGGGTTCAATACGCTGTCGGTGATCGTCACGGTCGACTCGTCTGCCCCCTCCGAGAAATTCTGCGTAGTGTTGAGTATTAGCTCCGGTGGAGGCGAGCCCTCGTTTAGTCCGTGTGCGAAGCGGGGGAAAAAGGGAGCAATAGAAGAAGAGCGGAAGGGTGGGAGTGACGCGTCTGCATCTCTTACGGAACTTGAGGGGCCCCGATTGTAAGAGAGTGGACGAACTCAGACTGACCCCTAACCCGTAACCCCTGCCTTACGCTCCTGCCGACAGCTTGTGATGGCTTTTGTTCTCCGCCAGGCCGTACTGGCGGATCTTGTACAGCAGCGCTTTGTAGCTGATCTGGAGAATCACTGCCGCCTGCTTGCGATTCCAATTGGTCTGTTCCAGTGCGCGAGTGATTGCCTGAGCTTCGGCTTCGTCCTTGGCCGTGCGAGCCAGCGACTTCAACCCTCCGGGCTCTGCTGCTTTCACGCCGCCTTGCCCGCGCAAACCGCCGTTGCCGTCATCGCGCGGCTGCAGTTCCGCCATGGCCAGCTTCTCGTCTCCCAGAATCAGATAGCGCTTTAGAAAGTTGTTCAGCTCGCGCAAATTTCCCGGCCAGGTATGCTCTTGGCACATCTGGAGCAGCGCCGCCGACAACGGCAGCGGAGGCCGGGCATAGCGTTCCGCCATGCGCGTCATCGAATGTTTCAGCAGGATGGGAATCTCTTCTTTCCGCTCGCGCAGCGGCGGCAGGTGCAGCGTGAAGGCGTTCAGCCGGTAATACAAATCCTCGCGCAGCCGCTTCGTGGCCAGTGCCTCCGGAATATTGATATTGGTCGCCGCCAGAATGCGCACGTCCACCTTGATGACCGACCGGCTGCCCAATCGCGAAAACTGCTGGTCCTGCAGCACATGCAGCAGTTTCGCCTGCAGCAGCGGCGGCATTTCGCCGATCTCATCGAGCAAAATCGTGCCCTTGTTGCACAGCTCGAACTTGCCCGGCTTGGCATGCGTCGCGCCGGTGAACGCTCCCGGCTCGTAACCGAACAGTTCGCTTTCCAGCAGATCGGCGGGCACCGCCGCGCAATTGACTTTGAGAAACGTGCGATGCGCCCGCGGCGACAGCTTGTGAATCAGCCGCGCCAGCACTTCTTTGCCCGTACCGCTCTCGCCCAAGAGAAGCACTGGGATATCCACGTTCGCCACCAGCGCCGCTTGCGAACGAATCTTGCGCATCGCCGGGCTGGCCGCAATGAAGAACACGTCGTCGGCCAGTTCTTCCACTTCGCCGCCGTAACTCTTCTTTCCCTCGCCCAGGCTCAAATCGATGACTGCATCCAGTTCCGCTTTCTGAAATGGCTTGGTGAGGTAATCCTGCGCGCCCAGCTTCATCGCCTGCACCACTTTGCGCGTATCGCTCACGCAGGAGAGCATCACCACCTTCAGGCCAGGGCGCATCTGGCGCAATTGCTCGAGCGTCTGCAAGCCGTCGATGCCGGGCATGAGCACGTCCAGCAAAACCAGATCCGGCTGCAGCCCTTTTTCCACGCGCTCCAGCGCTTCTTCGCCGCTAGACGCGGTTTCGACTTTGTAGTCGTCGACCTCCAGCAGCGTCTTGATGTAGCGCAGCATGCCGGGCTCGTCGTCCACCAGCAGGATTTTCGCGGTCTCCTTCATCGGGCTTTTCCTTTGGCGGCTGCCGCCACGGCGGGCTTGTACGGAACCAGAAACGAGAACTTCGAGCCTCCTCCCGGCTCGCTTTCCACCCATATCTTGCCGCCCATGCCATGCACCAGCCGGCGCGCAATCGCCAAACCCAGTCCCATGCCTTCGTGATCCTCCGCGGCCGGCAGGCGGAAAAAGTCGTCAAAGACTTCCTGATGGAATTCCGGCGGGATTCCCGGCCCGGTATCGGAAACGCTGACCTTCACCGAATTGGGATGGCTCGAGTTCTGCCGCCGCCGCTCCGAGACCGAAGGCATCGCCGCGGCGCGCCGGTCCCACATGTGCGGTTCCGCATGCAGCCACACGGTTCCTCCGGCCGGCGTGAACTTATAGGCATTTTCCAGGAGGTTCGAAACCACGCGCTCTGCCTTGGGCGCGTCCAGCGGAAAAATCGGGAGCTTGTCGTTGGCCAGAAAATACAGCGCCAGCCCGCGCTCTTGAAATCTATTCGACCACATCCGGCAGACTTCCGACAGGCAGTCGTTGATGCTTCCAGGCTCGAATTGCATACGCAGTCCGCCCGTTTCCAGCGCGCTGAAGGTCAGGAAATCCTGAATGAACCGCTGCAAACGCTTTCCGCTCGCCTTCATGTCGCGCAACACTTCGCGCTGCCGCTCACTAAGCGGGCCCAGCTTTTCACTCTGCAGCAACTCGACGTAGCCGTTCAGAATCGCCAGCGGTGTCTTGAGGTCGTGCGCGGCGGAAGCCAGCGCGTTGGTCGTGCGCTCGAAACGACTGTGAAGTTCGTTGTACTCGTGCAACAGGGTTTCCGGGCTCGGAACGTCAGCCGCTCCGGGCAATGCGGAACTTTTCCGAGCCTCGCTGGCCGGAGCCGTTCCTGCCTCGTGCGCGAGACACGTGTTCTTGTGAGCCGTAGCCATGAGGAAAACCGCAGACTACCGGGGAGGGAACAGTCTCGACTCGCTGAGAAGATTCTGTCTGCCAGAATCCTATTTCGAGGCCTATCTGCTTGTCAACGAAAAATGCAACCGGATTACCCAAGTGTAGCAAAAACTTGCACTTCTGCGCGGCGTCAGGGCTGTGAACGTTCCTTCCGGCATGCAAATAGAAAGCGAACACTTGTGCTCCATTCTCCGGTTCTGGAGCGCGTTTCTGGGTTGGAACCGCGTGTTTCTTCCTCCTTTTGACCCGGTTATGGCCGGTCTTGCCCGGCTATTTGGCCCCTGAGATGCTGCTTCTTGCATGGAATGCCCGTCCTCGGACAAGGTTTCAAATGAACGTGGCCGAACCCTCAACCGAACGGAGGAAGTGGTCCCGGCTTCCCTTGGCCATTCCGGTATTCGTCCGTAGCCGCGACGGAAGAGGCAATGAATCCCTGGAGTTTGCCACCTCTCTGAACGTTAGCGCCGGCGGTATGCTCTTGGCCGTTCGCCGGTCGCTGCCATCACGCCGCCAAATCCACCTTGAGATTCCCAGCGCCCCCGTGGCCATGGCGCTAATCCCGCGAATCTCGCGCAACCTGCGAGCCCGGGCGTTGCGGCGTACGCCGGCAGAAGGCTATTACCTGCTGGGCCTTCAATTCTCCCGTCCGCTGGTCGGGCCGAACTCTCCCAACGGCTCCCGGCGGAGGAAACTTGCTTCTGCCGTGTGAAAATCTTTGCGCACTCCGCCCTGGTTCGTGTTACCCTTGAGTGTGTGCCGCGATTACCGGCGGGCGCTTGTCTGGCTCTTTGGTAAGTTGAGATTATTCAATCAGATAAGCTAGGTTGAGTTTGGGTTGCCCTGCGCTCGTTGGGCTTTGGCTTATGGGATGCACTTTAGAGGTCTCCCCCCCTTTGGTAGATACCCACCATGACCACCAGTAGCAGTGTAAGTACACTTGTCCAGCCTCTCGGGGAGACGCCGCCGGAAGCCGTCGTTTTCGGCCGCACGGAGGCAATGCAGGCAGTTCGTGACCGTCTCAGCCGGCTTGCTGGGGCGAATGTTCCTGTGCTCATCCAGGGGGAAAGCGGAACCGGCAAAGACATTATCGCGCGCATGATTCACGCCGCTTCGCCCTGGCGAAACGGACCGTGGGTGAAGGTCAATTGCCCGGCGATTCCCGGAACGTTGCTGGAGAGTGAGTTGTTCGGCTACGAAAAGGGCGCCTTCACCGGTGCCTATGGCGTAAAGCCCGGCCGTGTCGAAATGGCGCATCGCGGCACGCTTTTCCTCGACGAAATCTCCGAACTTGATCTTCCACTGCAATCGAAACTGCTGCAGCTTTTGCAGGACGGCCAGTTCTGCCGTATTGGCGCGCAGGAAGACAAGAAAGTCGAAGTGCGCGTGGTCTGTGCCACCAACCGCAAACTCGAGCACGAAATCGAGAACGGCACCTTCCGTTCCGATCTCTTTTATCGCATCAACGTAGTGAATCTATATCTGCCGCCGCTGCGCGAGCGCACCATCGATATTCCTGACCTGGTCGCCTATTTCCTCGACTATCACAATCGCAAATACAACTGCCGGGCCAAGGCGCTTTCCGGCGAAATGATGTCTGTGCTCGCCAAGTATCATTGGCCGGGAAACATCCGCGAACTGGAAAACCTGATCAAGCGCTATGTGATTCTGGGCAGCGAGGATGTGATCGTCGCCGATCTGGCTCCGCGCGAGCCCGATTTCTTCAACACCGACATTCCCGTCGACGGCCAGATTTCCCTGAAAAAACTGACCCGGCAGGCTGTGAGAGAACTCGAACGAAAAGTCATTCTCAAGGTTCTGCAGAATCATCACTGGAACCGCAAGCGGGCGGCGCGCGCTCTAAGCATCAGCTACCGGGCGCTCCTGTACAAGATTCGCGACGCCGGCCTGCCCTCGAACCGCGCGGCGAAACACCAGCAGGTTGAGAATGTCGAGAATCCCGAACACCAGCTCGCGTCCGATTGAGAACTCTGATCTGATTCTGAATGATCTCGGAACCCGCCGCGTGGGGGGTTCATGCCCCGGTACGATCTAACCGGTAATCAGGCGATCAGGGGTTAGGTCAACACTTCCCTCGGGCAGTCTAACCTCCTAATATTGGTTTACAGGTTAGTTAGTGCAGTGAGCCAGGGAATTTGCACCATAATAAGGGTTTCACGTATTATGTGGACATGAACATCACTCTTTCCTTGGACGAGAACCTGGTCAAGGAAGTCCGCAAGATCGCCGTCGAGCGCGATACCACGCTGACCGGCATGGTTCGCACCTACTTGCAAGAAGTCGCTGCCCAGCACGGCTCTGAGCGCAAGCGCAGAAACTTGGAACTTCTAAACGCGACGTTCGACCGCCTCCAGACCGGTTTGGATTATGGAAAGCGGACCTGGAGACGCGAAGACCTGTACGACAGAAGCTCTCGATGAACGAGCGCGGTTTCCTGGACACGAATGTCCTGGTTTATGCCCTCGACGTGGCGAATTCCCGCAAGCAGGGAATCGCGCGGGTGCTAGTAGCTAGAGCAGTGGCCGGAGAATTCACGGTTTCAGTCCAAGTGCTGGCAGAACTGGCGGCGACCCTTCTCGAGAAATATCGTTCCATGTTCACTATCCAGGAAGTGCTCGCCATCCTGGACTCCTTGAAGCCAGTTCCACTGATCAAACCGGATGCCGACTTGGTGCGCCGTGCTGTCGAAGCCCGCGCCGCCTATGGGGTTCACTTCTACGATGGCATGATCATTGCCGCGGCAGAGCGTGCCGGCTCGGAGAAGATCTGGTCGGAAGACTTAAACCCAGGCGAGAAGTATTTTGGCGTGGCCGTGGTGAATCCATTCCGTTGATCGAGGTTTCCGATCAAACGGCCCAGCCTAACTGAATGATCCAACATCAAGAGTGCCGCCACGGTTACCGTGGAATGTAGTTCGCCAGCAAAGGCACGATTTCTCTCGTGAAAGGCAGAAGGCGCTGCTGGGCGGCATCGGCCGTCTCGCCAGGGGCGATGACCGTGGTGATGCGCACCAGCGCGCCGTCGCTGCGGTGCATCCGGATCGAATCCGCCACTAGGTAATATTTGGCCCAGTATTCGCTGGCCACGCCGCGGTCATGCGCCCAATACCAATAAAGCACGAATTGCCGTGAATCTCCCTTGGCGATGACGTAGCGATTGGCCGCAAGCGGCTTATAGCCCGGAATCGCGAGCGTAATGCGGCTGAATTCGATCGGAGTCCAGCCGGCGCCCGGCAGGCAGTTTTGCGGCGAATGGAGAGTATCGCCGGTGCGCTGGCTGGGGAAGTAGGCAATGAATAAATTGGCGGCGGGCCCCGGTTGCTCCTGGTTCCGATAGTCACGTAACAGGAAGTCGCCATGGCCGAGCACATCCAGGACGTCCTGGGGGATCGCAACATCCGTGCCTTGCCATTGGCCAACCCGTTCCGGAAATTGGCTCAAAGGAAGACGGGCAGGGAAAACCTCGCGAAGCGGATGCGCGCCCAGGAAAATCGCCGCTCCGGCAAACACCGCCACAGCAAGGATAAACCGCAGGCTGGAGCCGGTCATCGGCTGACCCTCGTTGCCGGCCAGACCAGGCAGATCAAGCGATGAACGGCGTAGAGCATCAGCAGCGAAATCACGAAGACGATCCATCCCCAGGAGGCGTGAAAATACCCCTCGGCCGTGGCCGCATTCCAGTACTGCACCAGAAGGCCAGTGCTAATGATGCGCACACTGTTCGCAGCGACGGATACCGGCACAGACGCCAGAGCCAGCAGCCAGCGCACCCACTGGCGCTTTTCCACAAAGAAGCCGTAAATGACAGCGAGGGTCGCCAGTGACATCAGAGAGCGAATCCCGCTGCAGGCTTCCGCCACTTCCAAAGCCATAGAAGGCAGGTGGATCACGTTGCCTTCGCGCAAGGTGGGAACGCCGAGCAAGGGCAGCACGGCGGCGGCGAGCCGTGACGCCAGCAACTGCAACGGAAAGGTGATCTGATTGAACAAAATCGATGGGATCGGAACCATCAAAACCAGAAAAGCCCACGGGTATAGGGTGGCTCGAAAGTAATTCCATCCCAGAAAAAGCACGATCAGACCGGCTACAACGAACAGCAGCGAGAGTCGGGCCAGAAACAGCTCAGCGCCCATCTGGCCGACGATTAGCAAGCCCATCGCGAAGGCCAGCACCAGTAGGCCCGACCATGCGGGCCGGAGAGCAAGCCGGGCCAGCTGAGCGCGCTCGTGCCAGAGCACGAAGATGGAAAACAGAGGAACCAGGAAGCCGTGGGAGAAATCGGCGTCGCGCGACCATTGCCCCGCCATGTGGAAGATTGTTGGTCCGTATAGCCACAGACACAACGCCCCCAAAACTGCAAACTGCCAGAAGGTGAGTGGAAGGAAACGCGCGGCCAGGCGCGGCGCGGAAGAAAACGCAAACGACGGTTTGCTCGGCTCCAATGTACTCACCATTCGAATGCAGGGGCCGGTTTAGGGATAAACGAGGATACGCGAAAGCGGCGAGGGGCGCAATGCAGAGGCTGACCGCAGCCCGGTTTCGACCGCGACGCCTCTGTCTTCTCGACTTCGTTCAGAGCAAGCCCAAGCATCTGTTCTGGCCGGGCGATTCTTCTCCGCGGCAGTTAACTCTGCGATCCTCCACACGCGCGATGCGCAATGATCACTTCCCTATGTCTTCATTCCACAGCTCGGCGCGCGCGTGGATGAATTCCGCCATCATCTGAATGCACTCGGCATCGTCGAGGACGATGATCTCGACGCCATGCTGCCGGAACAGATCTTCCGCGCCCAGAAAATTCCGATTTTCGCCGATGATAACCCGCGAAATCCGGTGGAGCAGAGCCGTTCCCGTGCACATGATGCAAGGGCTGAGCGTGCTGACGAGCGTCAGCTCCGTCCAGTCGCGGCGGCGGCCCGCGTTGCGGATGCAGACGGTTTCCGCGTGCGCCGTAGGGTCGCCGGTCTGCACGCGCAGGTTATGCCCACGCGCCACGATCCGGCCCTGCTGATCGGCCAAGACAGAACCAATGGGCAGCCCGCCTTCGCGCAAGCCCTTTCTAGCTTCTTCGAGCGCTTTGTGGAGTAGTGCGTGGTTAGTCATGGGATGGCCGGACATTCTTGAGGGTAACGGGGATGTTACGCCAACTACGAAGGCCCTCAAACTTCCGACTGCCGACCGTCCGGGGGCTGACGGCCGGTTGCAGTGGCCGCGAGGGCGGCGGCACCGCTATGGTTTTCTTGCTACGAGCCGAATGATATCTGTCTCTCGGCGACCGTTGAAATCCGCCTTATCCCGCACGATCTCATAGTGCATGATCTCGAGAGAATCAAAAAGATGAAGCATCACATTGCGGCGGTTGTTAAACTCGGGCCCGCATTCCATCACTACGATTCCTCCCGGCTTGAGCGAGTCAACAACTTTCTCAACCGGCACAAGGGGCATGGTCCAGCTAAACAGAATCAGGTCGAACCGCTGCTTCCCAAAATCGTAATCGCTATCTCGAACGGCAGAAGTGTGCAGGGTCAAACCTAGCTCCTTAGCTCGCTTTTGGGCGATGGCGATACCTCCTTCAGCGGGATCGAACCCCGAGACGTCCCACCCAAGGCTTGCCAAATAGATGGCATTTCGCCCCTGGCCCATTCCATAATCTAACGCCACTCCGGGTTGCCTCCCTTTCACCATCTCCATCAGAAAGGCGTTCGGTGCGTGGTTGAAATTGGAATCAGGGTCGAGGTAGTAACGACTCCAGTAATCGCCCTCCAGAGTGTTGTGCTCTGTGCGAAGCAGTCTGATTCTGCGGCCAATTTCGGATTCGGCGATCCCATCTTCCTTGAGCTTGGCGGCATATTTTTCAAATATCTGTTCGTCTGTTAGCGACCAATGGTTCGCCTCTTGCAATGTTGGTGAAAAATCTGCCCGAAATTGATAGTAGAACTCGTACTCTGGTTTCTGACTGAATGCGGGTGCTGAGTACAGGAACATCGCAAGCACTGCAGCAGTACGCACAATCGCGCCACAAGCGATCAGCCTTTCCTTTTTGCTTCGGTACGCCAGCCGCACAAGAACCTCCGACTTAACTCAATTCACAAGTATAGATTGCCGTGCAAACAGAAAACCTTAGCAGGCAATGGCGCTCACAGCCACAGTCCGGGCGGATTCTTCTCGTATTACGGGCAACACGGAAGCAGGCATGTTACCCGTTGAAATCAAGGCTCGGCGCCAGCAGCCACCCCGCTGCCGGTTGCATCGCAAGACATGCTGCGGGCATCAATATGTTCATCATCACACAGCGGTTAAGCTCGGGAAATCGTCGCAGCAGTGGCGTCCGGCAGAGGAGGAGCAAAGTGTCCATTCGACCCATCAAACGGCTCATTCAGTCCAAGCCGACGATCGAGGGCGCGGGCGTTCACTTGCGGCGCGCTTTCGGCTTCGGCAACACGCACGAATTCGATCCGTTTCTTCTGCTTGATGACTTCCGCAACGACGTTCCCGAGGACTATCTCAAAGGATTTCCCTGGCATCCGCACCGGGGCATCGAAACCATCACATACGTGCTGGCGGGAACCGTGGAGCATGGCGACAGCATGGGCAACAGCGGCGCCATCTCCGCCGGCGACGTGCAATGGATGACCGCCGGCAGCGGCATCATTCATCAGGAAATGCCGAAGGGCGATACGACCGGGCGCATGCACGGCTTCCAGTTGTGGGCCAACCTGCCGGCGGCGCTGAAGATGACGAAGCCGCGTTACCAAGAAGTGAAAACTGGCGACATCCCCGAAGTTACCGACAACGACGGCACGCACGTTCGCATCGTGTGCGGTAAGTTCTGGGGCAAGAGCGGCCCGGTGGACGGCATCGCCGCTGACCCGATCTATTTGGATGTGTCGGTCGCACCGGGCAAGCGGAAGACGCTGCCCGTGGCGACCACGCGCCACGCTTTCGCCTACGTATTTGCAGGCAGCGGGAAATTCTGCAACGCCTCCGGCCCGCTGGCCGTGCCGACCGAGAGCGTTGGCTGGCTCGACACGAACCCGCCGACCGAGGCCTCGAACCGATCACTCATTCTTTTCGATCGCGGCGACGAAGTCGGCGTGCAGGCCGGCGAGGACGGGATCCGCTTTCTTCTGGTTTCCGGCAAGCCGCTGGAAGAGCCGGTCGCGTGGTACGGTCCCATCGTGATGAATACGCAAGAGCAGTTGCAGGAGGCGTTCCGCGATCTGGAGAAGGGAACGTTCCTGAAGAAGTAAGCTTCATCTCGATAAGCATCGTGCTCTCACGTTTTGTCATTCCGAGCGCCGGCGTTTAGCGCGAGGAACCTGCTTTTTCGTCGGCGCGAGAAGCAGATTCCTCAAGCTGTTCGGAATGACAAACGGTGTATACGGCAATAAGATTGTCTGCATCCCGTTGCCCTCATGCCCGAACTCCCCGAAGTCGAAACCATTGCCCGCGGCCTGGCGAAGCGTGTGACTGGAGACAGAGTCGAATCCGTATGGCTGGGCCAGAAAAAGGAGCCGCTGAAGTCTCCCGCGCACGAAATCGCCGCAACGCTCGAACACAGCCGCATCGCCGCCGTCCGCCGCATGGGCAAACACATTGTGTTCGATCTGGAGAAAGATGGTGTGGGGCGGGCGCCCTCACCCGCCAAGAACAGGACAGCGAAGCAAATGGCGCGCAGATCAAGGGTCCCGTCGCCAATGGAAGCGCAAATCGAGGCGCGCCGAGGCGCGCGCCCCACCAACATTAACGCTCAATGGATTGTCCATCTCGGCATGACGGGGCGACTGCAGGTGTGTGAGCCGCAGGCGGAGGTAGAGAAGCATACACACGCGATTCTGCGGTTATCTTCGGGCAGGGAACTGCGCTTTGTGGATCCACGCCGCTTCGGGCGGCTGAGCGTGGCCCCGGCCGCGGATTTCGACGCGGGCGGCGTCGAGCCACTGGAAGTTGATCTCGATCGCTTCATCAGCCTATTCCGCGGCCGCAAGACTCCCATCAAGAGCGCATTGCTGAATCAGAGGCTCTTGCGCGGCGTAGGAAACATTTACGCCGATGAATCTTTGTTTCGCGCTGGCCTTCGCCCTCGCCGGCGGGCCTCGACCATCACGCGCGAACAACTGGGAAAGCTCTTCTCCGCGGTTAGGGAAGTTTTGCAGGAGGCGGTTGCCTTGGGTGGTTCGTCGATCTCGGACTATGTCGACGCCGACGGAGAAGAAGGACTCTTTCAGCTCCAGCATCGGGTTTACGGCCGTGAAGGCGAGCCGTGCCTGGTCTGCAAAACGCCGATCGAGCGCATTGTTATCGCGGGCCGCAGCAGCCACTACTGCCCTAAGTGCCAGAAGTGAATTGTTAATTGATGATTTTCGATTGTTGATTGAAACCCCTCTTGGCTGGATGGTTTTCGTTCAACAATCATCAATCAACAATCATCAATGAAACCCGCCAGTGGTTCTGCTAACCTTTTTCCAATATGCCCGGCTATTCCATCGGCGTCGATCTCGGCGGCACCAATCTTCGCATAGCGGCGGTGAGCGCAGAAGGCCAATTACTCGATAAGGTCACGCTAAGCAGCAGGGGATCTCTCGGCCCGGCGCACGTGATTGGCGAAATGTGCGAGGCTATCCGGCGCCTGACCGAGCAATACCGCGGCTCGGGCTGCTTTCTTGGTGCGGGCGTCGGAGTTCCCGGCATCATCGACCTGGAAACTGGAATGCTGCGCAATTCGGCCAACCTGCCGGGATGGGACGAATATCCCGTGAAGCAGGAAATCGAGCGGCGGCTGGGAGCGCCGGTTTTCCTGGAGAACGACGCCAATGTCGCTGCGCTGGGCGAGAAGTGGCTGGGCGCGGCCCGCGACGTCGACGACATGGCCATGATCACGCTGGGCACCGGCATCGGCGGCGGCATCGTGCTCGGCGGGAAAATCTTCCACGGCATGAACGGCATGGCGGGCGAGTTCGGCCACGTGACCATCGAGCGCGACGGTGTTCCCTGCGGCTGCGGCAATCGTGGCTGCGCTGAGCGCTACGCCTCCGCCACTGCGATTGTGCGCATGGCTCGCGAGGCGATTGACGCAGGAAAGGCCCCGGCATTCGCCCAGCTTGCAGCTTCCAATGCGGAGTTCAGCGCCGAGGCGATCTATGACCTCGCCATGAAGGGCGACGAGGCGGCCCGCGGCATCTTCGACCGTGTCGGTCGCGCCCTGGGCACGCTGCTCGCCGGTGCCGTCAACGTCCTCAATCTGGAGATGTATGTGATCGGCGGCGGCGTCGTCCGTGCGTGGGATGCGTTCGCTCCCAGCATGTTTGACGAGCTACGTCAGCGTTCTTGCGTCTATGCGGCGACGGCGCTTGCTGATCCGATGAGTGCCGCCGAGGGAGCAAGCGCGCGCCGCCAGACGAAAATCACGCGTGCGATCCTGGGCGGCGATGCGGGCTTGTACGGCGGAGCAAGGCTGCCAAAGTTATAGAGCAGAGCGCTTTCTCTCCTTCTTACGGAAGGATTTTTGGATGGCGCACCGCCGTCAACACGCATAACGAATTCGTTTGCCTGCAGAGGAATTTTGGATGTCGCAGCGCTTCTTAGGAAGGTCTGATTAAGTCCAATTCTGTCATTCCGAGCGAAGTGGAATTGCCCGTCCCGCGGGCAATTCCGCGAAGCCGAGGAACCTGCTCTTGTCTTTCCCGAACTCAATCAGAGTCTTCCTAGCGCTGCGATCAGTTGCTCTTAGCAGTAACGGCTTTAGCTGCTGAGGTCGAAACAACTTCAGCGGGTTACGATTCCACACGCCGGATGCTCCATTTCTGGCGCGCTCCCTTCGGCCAGGCTCAGGGCAGGCTTTTGCGCGAGAAGTGGGATGATTTACTTCCCAATGCTGCACGCTGATTTTAGCCGTTCCACTTCCTTCACAGTCAGTTGCCGAAATTCTCCCGGAGGAACGTCGAGCGTGAGCGGCCCATAACGGACACGTTTGATCTTTTCCACGTGATGTCCCACAACTTCGAACATGCGGCGAATCTGGCGATTGCGCCCCTCGATCAGCGTGATCTCATACCACGGATTGGCCGCTTCCTTGACTACGCGCACCACCGCGGGCCCGGTCCTCACGTGTTTGCCGTCGCCGGCGGCGATGGAGACCCCCGCGCGCAGCTTGGCGATGGCATCTTCGTTCGGCGAGCCCGCCACCTTGACGACATAAGTTTTGGGCACGTGCGACGCAGCTTTCATCAGACGATGAGCGAGTTCGCCGTCGTTGGTGAGCAGGAGCAGACCTTCGCTCGCGTAATCGAGCCGTCCGACCGGATACACTCGGCCCTTCACGCTGCGAATCAGGTCCATGACGGTCGGACGCTTTTCCGGGTCGCTCGTGGTGGTGACGTAGCCTTTCGGCTTGTTGAGTAGCAAGTAGACGTGCCTCTGCGCGCCGTGCAGGAGCTTTCCGTTTACGCGAATGTGGTCAGTCTCGGGATCAGCCCTGCTGCCGAGTTCGGTGACCACCTGCCCGTTCACCTGCACGCGGCCAGACGTGATCAGTTCCTCAGCCTTGCGGCGCGAGGCGATGCCAGCCGCAGCAATGATTTTTTGCAGGCGTTCGAGAGGCATGATAGGAAGTTTATTCGTTGACGAATGGGTTTGAAAGGGCGCGGCTTTCAGCCGCGCCCTTAAGGGCCAAAGAAAAGACTCGGGGCTTCAGCCCCGGTGCGCATGTTTTTCTCGGAGCGACTCCAAACTGCGTTAGCCCGCTTTCTCCGCTTCGGGCGCGATTTCGTTGGCGGCATCGCCACCCGCCGTCGACTCTGCGGCCTCACTCCCCATTGCGACATTCACCGCCGGAACCAGCTCCGCCTGGAACGATTCGGCCACTAGCTTTTCGAACTCCTCCATGCTGGGCAATTCGTTCACGTCCTTCAGCCCGAATCGCATCAGGAATTCCTTCGTTGTCTTATAGAGGATCGGCCGGCCGATCACCTGCTTGCGCCCCGCGGTCGTGACGAGTTTGCGATCGAGCAGCGTGCCAATCACGCCGCTTGAATCCACTCCGCGAATTTCGCTGATCTCGGGCACGGTGACGGGCTGCTTGTAGGCGATCACCGCCAGTGTCTCCAGCGCGGGCAGAGACAGCCGGACTGGCGGCTTTAGGCTCTTGGCGAAAGCCCGCACGACCTCGTGCTGCTCAGGCTTGGTGGACATGCGGTAACCACCAGCGACTTCGCGAATCTCGATGCCGTGATCGGGCGCGCCGTACTCGGCGACGAGCTCTTCCACGCTCGAGCGCACGCGCGACTTAATTTCCGCTTCGTCCGGCACGCTTTCAGCGGCGAGCGTCTCGCGGACGAGCGCGATCATCTGTTCCAGCGTGATCGGCGTCTCCGCCGCGTAGATGATGGCTTCGAGTTGGGCCTTTAAAGACATAGGGACTAGGGGTCAGGGGCCAGGGGTCAGGAAAGCAGAAGAATGGTCCCTGACCCCTGATCCCTGGCCCCTGTTTTTATTTCCAATCATCTCGTACCGCCGACTGCTGCTTCATGATCTCGTCGAAGTGCGTGTGCTTGCGGACGGCGATTTCACCGAACAGCCGCTCCTGCCGCACCTGGATCGCCTGCAGCCGCACCAGTTCGAGCAGCGCCAGGAACATGCACACCAGCGCCGGGCGCGACGGCATGCGCAGCAAAAGCTGCTTGAGCCGGATGGGCCGGTCCTCGAGTGACAACCGCCGCCGCAGGTAGTCAATCATCTGGCCGATTGTGACCGTGTCTGCATCCACATCGAGCACCGGACGCGTACGTACCCGCTCCAGCACCTGCTGAAACGTCTTGACTAGATCAATCACGTCGGCGGCGATCTCCGGCTCTGCGCCCTCGGCCTCCATGAACTCTTTCAGGGACGGATTCCTCAACACCGCATCTTCGATTTGCTGCTTCTGCAAAAGCATCTGCGCCGCCGACTTGAATTTCTCATGCTCCAGCAGCCGGTTGACCAGCTCGCTGCGCGGATCCTCCTGTTCTTCGGCGGGCGCGTCGGGATCGCGCGGCAACAGCATCTTCGACTTGATGTGAATCAGCATCGCAGCCATGTAGATGAATTCGGCCGCGACGTTCACATCCAACTCGCGTATCTTCTCGACATACGCGAGATATTGCGCCGTGATTTTGGCGATGGGAATGTCGTAAATGTCGATGTCCTGCTTGCGGATCAGGTCGAGCAGCAGGTCGAGCGGCCCTTCGTAGACATCGGTCACTGCAACCGCAAATGGAAAGTCGCTCTCTTCTTTCCTGTTTGCATCTTTGGAGGCATTCGTAGAGGACTTGTTCCCCACCCCGGCCAGCGTGGCGGCGAGAGGTGACCCCAGGGCTGGAGAATCAGCGCTGGAAACGAGTTTTGTTCCCTCACGCATGGTTTTCAATCTGTAATCTTTCGCGAAGCGGCGGGCCTAAAATGCATCTGCCTCTACGACTGCCAAGCCCTCAGTGGCTAAAGCCCATACAAAAGAATGGCCTTATCGCAGCGCTGAAAGCGCTGCGCCACCCAAAACCCGTTTGTGAAACCAGTCTTGTCTTATCTTCCTACATGTCGCTACTTTGAGCTGTTCCCTTTCGGTCCCTCGTACTCCAGAGACATGCCCATAGCCGCGCGCACGTCGCTCATTGTTTCCGCCGCAGCCTGGCTCGCTCGCTTGGACCCGTCCTCCAGAATATCCCAGGCCAGCCGCGGATTCTCCTCAAATTTCCGGCGCTGCTCCTGCATGGGGCTGAGCAATTGCACCAGCGCATCCGCGACCCAACTCTTGCACTCTAGGCAACCGATGCCGGCCGAGCAGCAGCCTTCATAAACCTTGGCCATCGTTTCATTGCTTGAGAAAATCTTGTGCAGATCGCCCACCGGACACTTATCAGGATCGCCCTTGTCCGTGCGTTTCACCCGCGCCGGGTCAGTCACCATCGGTTTTAGCTTTTGCCGTATCACCGGCTCAGGATCGGTCAGCAGGATCGCGTTGCCGTACGACTTCGACATCTTGCGGCCATCGGTGCCGGGCAGTCGCGGCGCGGGCGTGAGCAGGGCCTGAGGCTCAGGCAAGACCTCGCCGTAAAATCCGTTAAATCTGCGCGCGATTTCCCTTGTCAGCTCCACGTGCGCTACCTGATCCTCGCCCACCGGCACGAAGTCGGCTTTGTAAATGAGAATATCCGCCGCCTGGAGAACCGGATAGCCCAGAAACCCGTACGTTCCCAGATCTTTGTCCTTGATGTTTTCCCGCTGCTCTTTGTAGGTCGGAACCCGCTCCAACCAGCCCAGCGGCGTGATCATGGAAAACAGCAAGTGCAACTCGGCGTGCGCCGGGACGTGCGACTGAATGAAGATCACCGACTTTTCCGGATCAAGTCCGGCCGCCAGCCAGTCGAGCGCGACTTCGAGCGAGTTCTCTTTCACCTTCGAAGTGTCGGCGTAATCGGTGGTGAGCGCGTGCCAGTCGGCGATGCAGAAAAAACATTCGTACTTGTCCTGCATGCCCACCCAGTTCGCCAGCGCGCCCACATAATTTCCCAGGTGCAGCTTTCCGGTCGAGCGCATGCCGCTGAGCACGCGTTGGCGGGTTTTCGTGGTAGTCATCTTGCTCTTTGCCGGCTGGAACGATTGCCTAAGATTTGAGGTGAATCACCCGGCCACAGCCGGATTGGCATAGATTCGAGTGTCATTGAGAACTGGATTCGATAGTAACATGAGCGGCTTCCGGCTTCCGGCCCGTCGGGCAAACTCGAGTAAGCCGACGCCGGTCCGGCAGCCGATCGCCAGAAGCCGCAACTCCGGAGGGCGGCCCAGTGTTTTATAATTCGCGCTCCTTCTTTCCAGCTTGAGTTGGAGAGCTTCATGAAAGCGAAATTCGCGCTGCTTCGTCTTCTGTTGGTTCTCGCGCTGCTCGCCGTCAGCGTGCTGGCTCAAACACCCAGCCCAGCCTTCGACATCGTCATCACCAACGGCCACATCATTGACGGCACCGAGTCGCCCTGGTATTCGGGCGACGTGGGCATCCGCGACGGCAGGATCGCCGCCATCGGCAACCTTTCTGCCGCGCCGCGGACGCGCACCATCGACGCCGCCGGCAAAGTGGTTGCCCCCGGCTTCATCGACATGCTCGGCCAATCCGAATTGACCATTCTCGTGGACCCGCGCCTGCCGTCGAAAATCTTTCAAGGCATCACGACGGAGATCACGGGCGAAGGCAATTCGGTTGCCCCGCTCAACGACGTCATCATCCAGGCCGACCGCGGCCTGTACGACCACTACAAGACCACCCCCGATTGGCGGACTTTCCGGCAGTACTTCGCCCGGCTGGAGAAGCAGGGTATGGGCATCAACCTGGCCAGCTACATGGGCGCCACCCAGGCGCGCCGCATGGTGATCGGCGACGACGACAAGCAGCCCACGCCCGAGCAACTCGACCAGATGAAAGCTCTGGTGCACGACGCCATGCAGGACGGCGCGGTGGGCGTCTCGACGTCGCTCGAATACGCGCCCGCGCCCTATGCGAAAACGGATGAGTTGATCGCACTCGCCGCGGAAGCTGGCAAGCTCGGCGGCATCTACGCCACGCACATGCGCAACGAGAGCGATTCCGTGCTCGACGCCATCGACGAAGCTCTGCGCATTGGCCGCGACGCTCACATTCCCGTCGAGATTTGGCACATCAAGGTCGCGGGCAAAAACAACTGGGGCCGCATGCCCGAGATCGTGGCCAAGATCAATGCCGCGCGGGACGCCGGCGCCGACGTAACGGCGGACACTTATGCCTACACGGCATGGTTCAACGATTTTTCCGCTTTCATCCCGCCGTGGGCGCACGATGGCGGCGACGCGAAACTGGTTGAGCGTCTGAAAGATCCCACCACGCGCGACCGCATCCGCAAAGATATGTTGACTCCGTCGCGCGACTGGGACAACGAATGGCAGGAAATCCCCGGCCCTGAGGCGGTCATGATCGGCGCCGTCCAGAATCCTGACTTGCAGCCCCTGCTCGGCAAGCGCCTTTCGGAAATTGCCCAGCTCTGGAACAAGGATCCCATGGAAGCACTTTTCGATTTTCTCATTCAGGATCCGAGGGCGGACGTCGCTGTGTTCGGCATGTCGCAACCCGACGTGACTTTGGCGCTGCAACAACCGTGGGTCTCGATCGACAACGACTCGGAAGGAACGTCGCCGGAGGGGATTCTCGGCCAGGCGCATCCGCATCCTCGCGCTTACGGGACGTTTCCTCGCATTCTGAGCAAATATGTGCGCGAGGAAAAAGTTCTCTCACTGGAAGATGCAATTCGCAAATTTTCCGCGCTGCCGGCGCAGCGCCTGCGTCTCACGGATCGCGGCGTACTGAAGGCCGGAATGTGGGCCGATGTGGTCGTCTTCGATCCCGCGACCGTGCGCGATCGGGCAACGTTCGATAACCCCAATCAGCTCTCGGAAGGCATGGAATACGTGCTGGTGAACGGCGTTCCGGTGATCGATCAGGGCAAAATGACTGGCGCGCTTCCGGGCAAGGTGCTGCGGGGAGCAGGGTACGTGCCGTAACAACTGACGGCAAGAGCATCAACGGTAGCAGTGCCTCAGTTCGCGAATCTCGATCAGATACTTGTTCTTCGATGGTGTCATCCCGTCTCTAACGACGATGGGCGATGTCAAGCAACACTTCTCCCCCGACGCGAAAAGAAGCGCCATTTCGTTCTCGCAGAGAACCTGGTTTGCGATTCGACCAAAGCCCGTGCTCTC